>Ga0209430_1000025_pt1 | contig 243879 bp, 233 predicted proteins | sample BarGraIncub1133A_FD_184504 | JGI IMG/M metagenome (GOLD analysis project Ga0209430, IMG submission 184504) | Arctic peat soil microbial communities from Barrow, Alaska - Barrow Graham LP Incubations 11-33A (SPAdes) (version 2) | ecosystem: Environmental > Terrestrial > Soil > Wetlands > Peat...
TAGTTTTTCCAGCAATATTTCTAACATCTAACCAGCCTCCTTTAATTATTTGGTCTGTTTTAGCGGTATCAGCAGCAGCTGTTTTGGCCTGTTCTGTTCTATTAAACAACTGAAAGGAAGCCGATATTTCACTGCCACCTGGATCAACGCTAGCTAAAATTCCTTTTAAATAATCACCGTTTTTCATGGCGGCATACTTTTCGAAAGTTGAAGAATAATTGCTGGTTAATTGACTAAGCGTACAATTAGGAGCGACTGGTCGCTGAGATTGGATTAAACCTAAGCCTATTCTAGCTTTAAGAGCCGGATCAGCTGGTTGACATAAATCAATACCCCAAGTCTTACCCAGACTATCAATAAAATCACCAGCCGCCGCATCACCAAGGTTATTAAGATAGGTAGGAAGTCCTTCGGTTATAAATAATGGTTTTTGTCCTTCTCCAGCCGTACCGACATATTTAGCAGCATCAAAGGCAATTTTATTGAGAGCAGCACTAAGAGTAGCATTAAAAGCTTTTTCACCAGCTTTGCCAAATAAATCTTTAGTTTTATCCCAGATATCTGTCACAACATCCCTAATTGTTTTCGGAATATCAGCGACCGTAGTAATTGGCGTAGCTCTGGCCACTTGAAGATTACTAACAAAAAAAGCCAGTACTATCACGAAGACGGTTAAACTGGCTTTTATTTTCGGCAGATTATTTTTAAACCACATACTTTTTTTCATATGTTATTTTTTATTGACTTACGGTTGAAGTAGCTACTGGCTGAGCTGTTTCTAAAGTAGATGAAGTTTGAGATTTTAGAACCTCGTCATAACTAGTCATTAAATCAGCATCGCTAATATTATTGAGGGTAGTTTGATCGGCACCATTTTGAATCAGTAAAGCTCTTAAAGAAGCTGGGTCACCAGCACCGCTTAAAGCTTGCAGCAGTAGAGTTTGATCGATAGTACTAGTAGCCTGATTATTAGTTTGACTAATATCAATAGTAGAAGTAGCTATGGGGGCGGCTAAATTAGTTACTCCACAATTAGTACCTTCAGGGCACAGTGGGTCTGTGCCATTTTTTACTTCTTGACCATCAGAAATACCATCACCATCAGTGTCTTCAATAAAAGGAGAGGTGTGATAAATATTAATTTCATCATAATCAGACAAACCATCATGATCAGTATCTCTAGTTTGCTCAGAGGCGGTCGCAGCAGCTTTTTGAGAGGCGATTACTGCTTGTTGATCTGGATCAGGATTAAAAGGTTTATTAATTCTGATATTAAACTGCCAAAACCAAATTACTAAAATACTGGCTGCAACAGTCGATAATAAAATAACTGCCGTTTTTTTGGAACGAGGCAGATTAGCAAAAGACTGACCCTGGGGTTTGTCACTCATACGCATTTTTAATTTGAAATTTACACTTTTATTATAACACGATATGTCTGGCAGCCGCAAATAATTTTTGCCAGTCTTTAACGCTTAAATCTTCAGCGCGAGTGCGAATATTTAAACCGATAGAATTTAGTATTTTTTCCGCTTCACTACTCTCAATTTGCAATCCGGCGGCAAGATTATTTTTAAGCATTTTACGTTTAGCGCTAAAACCAATCTTAGCCATCCTAAAAAAAGATTTTTCTTCTGTTCGTTTGATGTCGGAATGATTTTCGTCCTTTAAAATCAAGCGGACCACCGCACTATCAACTTTAGGTTCTGGCCAGAAATTACCAGCTTTTACTTCACGAATAATTTCCACATCACCAAAAAATTGAACTGACAAAGCTAGCATGCTCATATCACCGGGTTTAGCAGCTAAACGCTGCGCCACTTCTTTTTGTAACATTAAGACTAATGATTGCGGACGATTATGATGATTTAAAAAAGTTCTTAAAAAAATTGAGGTGATGTTGTAAGGCAGATTAGCTACCACTTTATAATTTGGTTCTAAAACTTCGGGATTAAATTTTAAAATATCTTGGTTAACCACTTCCACATTAGCCACATCTTGAGAGTCTAACCCAATTTGTAAAAATTCAGCTAACTTATCATCGAGTTCAACAGCTATTACTTTTTTAGCAGCCTTAGCTAAGCGCGCCGTTAAAAAACCAAGTCCAGGACCAACTTCTAAAATCGTATCCTGAGAGTTTACGGCTGCTGCGCTCACTATCTCGTCATAAATTTTTTCGTTAATTAAAAAATTCTGACCCTTGGAACGACTGGGTTTTATTTCATACATCTTACAAATTTCTATTGTTTTTTGAGCTAAGTCCATTTTATCTGTAGTTATTTAATAACAATACTTAATAATTTTCCTTTAACATAAATTACTTTAACAATTTCTTTTCCATCTAACCATTTCTTAACATTTTCATCATGTAAAGCTAACTCTTTTAATTCCTCTTCAGAAGAATCAGCGGCAACTTCTAAAGTAGCGCGAACTTTACCATTAATTTGAATAGCCAAAGTAAAAGATTCATCTTTAATTAATTCTTCATCATATTTTGGCCAGGGTTCATAAGTTAATAATTCGGTGTGGCCTATATTTTCCCAGAGCTCTTCAGCTAAATGGGGAGCGAAAGGTTCAATTAATCTAATTAACAATCCTAAATCAGAAAGAGAAATTGGCCAAGCTTGATTTTTATTTTTAAAATCATACAGACCATTAACTAAAATCATCAAAGCAGAGATAGCTGTATTGTATTTAAAATCTTCAATATCGTCACTAACTTTTTTAATGGTTTTATGAAGCAAAGAAATTATTTTTTTATCTGATATTCTATTAATATTTTCAGCCAAACCGCTAACGCGATCTAAAAATCTAGAAACGCCAATAATCCCCTGACTATTCCAAGGTTTCATATCTTCTAACGGTCCCATAAACATTTCATATAATCGCAACGCATCAGCACCATGAGGTTCGACTAAAATATCAGGATTAACAACGTTGCCTTTAGACTTACTCATCTTATTGCCATCCTCACCTAAAATAATTCCTTGATGACGTAATTTTAAAAATGGCTCGTCAAAATTTACATAGCCATATTTATGTAAAACTTTAGTAAAGAATCTGGCATATAATAAATGTAAAACCGAATGTTCCGCGCCGCCAAAATATAAATCAACTGGTAACCATTTAGCTATTTTTTCAGGGGCAGCAAAAACCTCCGTGTTTTTAGGATCAGCGTAACGTAAATAATACCAAGAAGAACAAACAAAAGTGTCCATGGTATCACTCTCGCGACGAGCTGGGGCTCCACACTTTGGACAAGTTACATGATTGAACTCTTCTGAATATTTTAAAGGTGATTCGCCGGTGGGTCTAAAATCAATATCAGTCGGCAATTTAACTGGCAAATCTTGTTCAGGAACTGGCACTTCACCACAAGAGTCACAATAAATAATGGGAATTGGCGCCCCCCAATATCTTTGACGAGACACTAACCAATCACGTAAACGATAATTGATAGTCTTTTGACCTTGAATGGTACGAGTTAAAAAATCAACCATTCGAGTTCTAGCATCTTTTGAGGCCAGGCCAGTAAACTCTCCGGAATTAACTAATAGTCCGTCATCACCATAAGCTTCTTCTAAACTAACAATGGTTTCATCTTCAGGGACGATACTGGTTCTAATTTCCAAATTATATTTTTTAGCAAATTCAAAATCTCTTTCGTCATGAGCTGGCACGGCCATCACGGCTCCGGTACCATAATTAGCTAAAACGTAATCAGCAATAAAAACAGCTACCTCTTCATTATTAAAAGGGTTAATAGCGGTTACGCCCTCTAATTTAATGCCACTCTTATCTTTATTCAAATCAGTGCGTTGTAATTCTGTTTTCGCGACCACAGTACCTATATAATTTTCTACGGCTTCTTTATTTTTTGTATAAGTTAAAAGTTCTCGAGTCATAGTGCTTTCTGGAGCAAGCACCATATAAGTACAACCAAAAATAGTATCAACGCGAGTTGTAAAAATCTTTACTTTCTTTTCTTTGGTTAAACCTTCGGCTTGTAAAGCAAATTCAACTAAAGTTCCCTCGCTGCGACCAATCCAATTACGTTGAGCAGATTTAGTTGATTCTGGCCAATCAATATCATTTAAACCAGATAATAATCCAGAAATCTGACGGCCTTCATGATTTTGATCTTCAATAAAATCAGTAATCTTAAAAAACCATTGTTCCAAATCTTTTTGGATAACTTCATTACCACAACGTTCACAAATACCGCCCTCAGCTTGTTCACGAGCCAGCACTGTTTGACAACTAGCGCACCAATTAACTTTGGCTTTCTTTTTATAAGCTAAGCCGTTTTTATACATCAAAAGAAATATCCATTGTGTCCATTTATAATATTCTGGGTCAGAAGTAGTAACTTGACGATTCCAATCATAAGAAAAACCTAAAGAATCAATTTGTCTAATAAAGTTAGCAATGGCTGTTTTAGTGGTTTCAGTTGGATGAATACCGGTTTTAATAGCGTAATTTTCGGCGGGTAAACCAAAAGCATCAAAACCTTGGGGATGAAGCACATTAAAACCTTTGCCCCTGGAATAACGAGTATAAATATCAGTTGCTGTATACGATTCCACGTGTCCAGCATGTAAACCAACCCCAGATGGATAAGGAAACATATCTAGAATGAAACGTTTCGGTTTAATACTATTATCATCGGTCTGAAAAGCACCTTCTTCACGCCAGCGCTTTTGCCATTTTTTCTCAATATTTTGGTGATCGTACATAAATTTTATAGCTAAATATATGAATTTATTTTACCTTAGCTGAATTGTTTTGGCAACAAAAAAATAGTTAGTTTATTAACTATTTTTACCTAAGTTATTCACCTAATAATAAAATAAATATCAACAGGTTATCAACAGGTGGTGGATAAACTAAACCTCAACCCCAATCGGACAATGGTCTGAACCAATTATTTTATCTAAGATATAAGCTTTTTTTACTTTTTTAAGGATTTTTTTGGACACACAAAAATAATCAATTCTCCAGCCTACATTACGAGGTCTGGCCCCAGCACGATAACTCCACCAAGAATATTGAACCTTATTACCATTTAAAGCCCTAAAAGTATCGATAAAACCAGCTGCCAGAAACTTATCCATCCAGGCACACTCTTCTAGGGTATAACCAGCACTGCCTCTGTTTTCCTTAGGACGAGCTAAGTCGATAGCTTGATGGGCCACATTAAAATCACCACAAATAACTAGGGGTTTCTTCTTCTCTAATTTTTTGAGGTGTGTTTGTAAATCAGAATTAAACTCTAATTTATATTTTAAACGAGATAATTCGTGATTTGAATTAGGAAAATAACAATTAACTAAATAAAAATTAGCAAACTCAGCAATCTGAGTGCGCCCTTCACTGTCAAAACGATCCTGACCAAAACCATTTTTAACTTTAACTTCTTCAATTAAGTCTTCTCTGACTAAAATAGCTGTGCCACTATAACCTGGACGATTGGCACAATTCCAATATTCAGTATAGTCAGGAAAATCTAATTTAGCGTCATTTTTACTACTCTCAGAAATTTTAACCTCCTGTAAACATAGGACATCCGGTTTTTCAATTGTTAAAAACTCCAAAAAATTCTTTTTCATCACAGCTCTGATACCATTCACATTCCAAGAGATAATCTTCATAGTGTTTTTTTGGTAAATTATGTATAATAAAAGTATAAAGAAAAAGGATAAAATATTCAATTATGCCGCTAGATTTAGCTCACATGAATTTAGAAGAAAGGACCAAATATTTGGAACTTAAAGAGCGTTACAAAAAAAAACTTCTGCCCTGGTATAAGAAATGGTGGGGCATTACTATTTTAATTGTCCTCGCCCTAGGTATTATCTTAGTTACTATCAGTGGTTTGTATGTTTGGAATAAAATCCAAGAAATACAAACCGAAACTACTTCTAACCAAACTGCTAATGTGAACGAAGCTATGAAACTAGCCATTAATGGTGTGGGTACTAATTATACCATGGGAACCGCCGGAGCGCCCTTAACTATCATTGAATTTGCTGATTTTGCTTGCCCCTTCTGTCAAAAAGCTCGTAATATTTTAAAGGATGCTAACAAAAAATATCCAGGCAAATTAAGAATAGTTTATAGAGACATGCCATTACACGCTAACTCGATTGAATTAGCTTTAGCTGCTAGGTGCGTGGGCGAACAAGGAAAATTTTGGGAAATGCATGATTTATTATTTGAAAACCAAACTAACTTAACTGCCACTGGTGATGAATTGGCCGTAGTTTTAGAAAGTTTAGTCGGCACACTAGGCATTAATCAAGAGGCTTACAAAAAATGTTACACCGACAAAAAATATTTATCAGATATTGGAACTGATTTTGGTGACAGTGTGGCTTTAAATTTAGGGGGAACTCCTTCCTGGTTCTTAAACGAAAAAAATCTGTCCGGTTATATTCCTGAAGAAGACTTTTTCAAAATTATCGATTCTATCCTAGCTAACATCAAATAAATATGAAAAATAATTGTCTTCAAGTCAGAGTTCATGGTCGCGGCGGACAAGGTGTCGTAACGGCCGCTGAACTTATTGCCTTAGCTGCTTTTTATGACCATAAGGAGGCTCAAGCTTTTCCTTTTTTTGGCGTCGAAAGAAGTGGTGCTCCGATTATGGCTTTTGCTAGAATTTCAGCTGAAAAAATAAAAACTAGGGAACAAGTTTATTATCCAGATTTTTTAATTATTCAAGATGCTACCCTATTAGACGAAGCTAATATTCTAAATGGCAGTCATGCTAGTACTAAACTTTTAGTTAACTCACCAGAAGATGCCAAAGCTATTTGGAATAAACTAAAAGAATCTTGCACACGAAATAAACAAAAATTAGTTATCAAACCAGCCAATATTTTTGTTTGTCATGCTACTGAAATTGCCATGGAAATTATTGGTAAAAATATTGTTAATACTGTTATTCTTGGTGCTCTAGCTAAAAACAGTAATTTATTTTCTATTTCCGGCCTAAAACAAGCGGTCACCGAAAAATTTAAAAGTAAGGGCCGGATAATTTTACAAAAAAACCTTGCCGCTATCTTAAAAATATATGAAAGCAATTAGTTTACCATCATCATCTAAAAATAATAAAACTGGTTCTTGGCGCGTTTTTAAACCAGTAACTGATTACAATATTTGTATTGGTTGTTCCTTGTGCGCTAAATTTTGTCCTGATGCTTGCATTGATATGAAAGCTCAAGCCGACTTTGCTAATAAATTAAAACCTGTGACTGACTATGATTATTGTAAAGGTTGTGGGCTATGTGCCAAAGAATGTCCGGTTAAAGCTATAAAAATGGAAAAAGATTACTAATATGCCAGATAACAAAAAACAATTTTTAGAAGGAGCTCATGCTATTGCTCTCACTATCAAAGCTCTTAAACCAGCCGTAGTTAGCGCTTTCCCTATTACTCCTCAAACACATATTGTAGAAGATTTGGCCAAGTTTAAGGCTGATGCCAAAGTTTCTTATGAATATGTCTTAGCTGAAAGTGAATTTGCCGCCGCTTCGATTGTGCTTGGCGCTAGTGCGACTGGTGTTAGAACTTATAGTGCCACTAGCTCTCAAGGATTATTACTTATGACCGAAGTTCTTTATAATATTTCAGGTATGAGACTGCCAGTAGTGATGACGGTGGCTAACCGAGCTATTTCCGCTCCAATTAATATTTGGAATGATCACTCTGATATTATGGCCCTGCGTGATGCTGGGGCTATTATGCTCTTCTCAGAAAATCATCAAGAAGCTATTGACCAACATATTCTAGCTTACAAAGTAGCTGAGTCATTAAGTTTGCCAGCTATGATTAATGTTGATGGTTATATTCTGACTCATTCTTATGAAGCCTGCGAAATTCCCACACCAAATTTAATTACCAAATTTTTGCCACCCTATCAAGCTAAAAAGGGAGAATTTTTAGACCCCAAAAATCCTGTTACTCTAGGCGTCTTTGTTGGTCCTCAATATTATTCAGCTCTAAGAAATAAATTGCAACAAGATTTACTCAGTAGTTTAAAGATGATTAATAAAGAATATTTGGCTTGGAAAAAAATATTTGTAACTGAAAAAAAAGATAAAAAAGTTATTATTGATAATGGTTGGTTCGAATATTATGGCAAAAAAGACGCCAAAACAGTGATAGTCGCCATGGGTTCAGTTTGCGGCACTATCAAAGAAACTATTGATGAAATTGGTGGCGACTTAGCCTTACTTAAAATACGATGTTTCCGGCCTTTTCCTGGTGAAGAAATTAAACGCGTGGTTAAAAATACCAAAAAAATAATTATTTTAGAAAAAGCTTTAAGTTTAGGGGCTCAAGCACCTTTATTTAGTGATTTAGCTAGCGCTCTATATGGTGCTAAAATAAAATTAGTTTCACGGGTCATAGGTTTAGGTGGCGAAGATATTACTGAAAAACAAATAATAAAAATTATCAAAAGTTGATATGAAAAAATTTAAGAAAATCTGGCTCGCTAGTTTTTTAAGCATCTATCTTTTAGCTGGCTTATTATTATTTGTACCAGCCTACGCCCAAGCTAGTATTTTTGATCCGACACAAAATATTAATTTCATACCTCAAATTGGTGTTCCTAACTCAGAGTTTACCGCTGGAACAGCAGTAGGAGTTGGCACTACAGGAATTAACGCTCAAGGAAATACCGTGATGAGTAGTGATTTACTCGCTAGATATATTAATGCTTTTTATCAATGGGGATTAAGTATTGTAGCTGTCATAGCGGTAGTAGTTTTAATGGCTGGTGGTTTAATGTGGATAGCTTCTAGTGGTGATAGTAGTTTAATTACCAAAGCTAAAGATATGATTATTGGCAGTTTAAGCGGTATGGCGTTGTTAGTCGGTGCTTGGTTTTTTCTAAATACTATTAACCCTCAATTAACAAAGTTACCGGCGCTAGAGATGGCAGTTGTTAGTAAAGTAACTATGGGTTGTTGTGAATATAGTGATAAAGCCCGAATAGATTCGGAAAAAAATTGTCAAAAAGATGGAGGCTCCTATAAACTATCGGAAATTGATAAAGACTCAGGCGATCCCGCTTATTATTTAGTTAGTGGTGATAAATGTGTTTTACCTGGCTGTTGTATCACTGACGCGGGAACAGCTAATGCAGTTTGCGAAAATAGACTAAAAAAAGATTGCAGTGGTAATAATACTTTTGTTTTAAAAAATTGTAGTTCAATAATAAAAAGTTCTTTATGTAAGCAGGGTGATTTTTGTCAAGAAGCACCAAATGGTGCTTTATGTAGTACTGGTAAAGTTGTACCATCGTATGGAATAAATACTACTGGTGAAAATAATTATTGTTACAATAATATATGTTGGCTCGGTAACGGAAAATTAAATGAACCATGTGGGAATGAACCAAATGCTTTTTGTACTAAAGACTTTAGTTTATGGAGTGATCCAAACAATGATAGCGGAGTAATGCCAACGCCAGCTTGCACAAAACCAGGGTATAGTCATGATGATGTAGGTGGGAGAAGCTGCGGAATTGGATTAGGTATTGACCTAGCCTGTTGTTATCCAAAATAAATAATTGAACTATTTATGAAAACTACAAATAAAAAATTCCTCTGCCCCGGACATAATGCTTGCGCTGGCTGTGGTGAATTATCAGCTGCTCAAGCGGTTATGCGCGGCTTAAATGAAAAAGTAATTATTGCTAATGCCACTGGTTGTTTAGAGGTAACTACTACTTCTTACCCACAAAGTTCTTGGGGTTTACCTTGGATTCATTCTTTATTTGAAAATTCAGCGGCCGTGGCTTCTGGTATTTTAGCGGCGTTGAAACAAAAAGGTGATAAAGAAACTAAAGTTATTGTTCAAGCTGGTGATGGCGGTACCTTTGATATTGGTATTGGTCTAATTAGCGGCATGTGGGAACGAGGTGAAAATATTGTTTATATTTGTTTTGATACCGAAGCTTATTCTAATACTGGCATTCAATCATCTGGCGCAACTCCTTATGGCGCTTCAACCACTACTAGCCCTGATGGCGCCATTGCTATTGGCTCGACCAGTCGCAAAAAAGATATGCTAGGCATCGCCCTAGCTCATAGTTTAAATTATGTAGCTCAAAGTACGGCCGGCTTTCCAGATGATATAACTAATAAAGTTAAAAAAGCTTTAGCTACAGCCGGTCCATCTTATATTCAAATTCTGGCACCTTGTATTCCTGGTTGGAAAATAAATTACGATGAAGCTGGGGAGATGGGCAAATTAGCCGCTAAAACTGGTTTATATCCTTTATTAGAATATACTAGTGGTCAATTAACAACTTCTAGTATTAATAATACTTTTAAACCAACGCCCGTTTTAGAATATTTAAAAACTCAAGGACGTTTTAAACACTTAAAAGAAGAAGATATAAAAATTATTCAAGGTTTAGCTGATGCTAATATTAAAAAGTACCAATTGTAGTTATGAAAAAATTTTCTAAAATATTAATATTACTGGCTTTATCTTTTTTAATAGGTGGTCAAACACTAGCTGTTGCTACCGATTGTAGTTGGACTAAAGCAGTGATTACAACCTCTACTAGCGGTGGCGAATACGGATCTCCTCTGGTTGTCACTACAACTTCAACTTGTCCTACTAACATGGAAGCTGGTTCAAACTGTAGTGGAACGCAAGAAACAGGACAGCTTTGTTGTTGCAATCTATTAGCCAAACCAACTGAACCAAAATTTATTATTCCTGATTTTAAATTTCAAGTTGATATCCCTGGTCTAGCCCCATTAACTAAGGTTGAATGTACTGATAAATGTGCCATACCTTGGATTTCAGAATATTTTTTCGGTGTCTATAATTATCTACTTGGTATTGCTGCTGTTTTAGCCGTAGTGATTCTAATGGCCGCTGGTTTATTATGGATTGTCTCTGGAGGCGACGCTACTAAAGTTGGTAAAGCTAAAACAATGATAGCTGGTAGTATTACTGGCTTATTATTACTCATCTCAATTAGCTTATTATTAAATTATATTAATCCAGATTTAGCCAAACAAGGTTTTATAGAACTTACCCCCATCGAAAGAAAAGAAGTCGAGAGTTTAGCTGTGGGCAGAAAAAATACTACAGCTGCTAGTTTTATGAATGCTGGCTGCGCTTCTGATACAGAATTAGCCAGCGGGGTGTTATTCTATGCCACTGGTTACTACAAGCCACAGTATAATGCTGCTGACCCCAATTTTTGGTGTATTATTGCTATGCAATGCAGTTGCCCTAAAGGAACAGATTCTTCTAAAAATTGCGACAACCTTTATGGAAAAACTTTCCCTAACTACCATCCTTGTTTAGAATTTGATGCTAATACTCCATATTGTAATATGACTTCTAGCGGTACTGAACCACAATTAGGTACTATTGCCGGACCGCCTTGCGGAAATTTACCAAAAGATTCACGGGTTTGTTTTAAGGGTACAACTTATACTATTACTGATTCAGGAGGAGGCATTAGAGGTAAACGAATTGATATTTGGAGCGGCAATAGCCTATCAACTGCTTATGCTAATACTGGAATCGGGACTTTAACTAAAGGGCCATGTAAATAATAAAAAAATAACTCCTAAATTTAGGAGTTATTTTTTACTAGCTAGCAACCTCTATCCATCGCTTCATTAGCTAGTCTATCAGCTTCTTTATTATACTCCCGACGCACGTGAGAGAATTTTATTTTTTTAAAAGATAAAGATAAATTATGAACTTTCAAAAATAACGGAGCTAGTTCGGGACTTTTAACTTTATATTCACGATTAAGCTGTTTAACAACTAACTCACTGTCTAAAAAACAGTCTACTTCTTTAACTTTTAAGTCTTGGGCTTTTTCTAAACCGGCAATTAAAGCTTTATACTCAGCTTGATTATTAGTCGTCTCACCCAGGTGGCGAGAAATTTCAGCTACAACTTTACCATCAACGTCATGTAAAATAGCACCGATACCAGCTGGACCAGGATTACCCCGCGCTCCGCCATCACTATGAATAATTATTTTTTCCATATTATTAATTATTATCAGGACTTGGTTTTAAATCAACTAGTCGCAATTGAGCTTCGCGACGACCATTAAATTCATTGATATCTAAATAATAAACAGCATCAACTAAATCACCTATTCTAACGGCCTTGTACTCCTCGGCGCCACCAAAGGAAATTGCCCAGATACCTTTAGCAAAAACTTTATCACTAGCTGATAATCTAATTTTAATATGTTGACTATCAAAACCTAAGGTCACAATTTCATCAACTCGCAATCTGTAACTAACAAATTTTGGTTGCGCATTATTTTGACCAAAGGGTGCTAACATAGAAATTTCTTCGGCTAACTCCATCCCAACATTTTCTATTTTTAATTCTGCTTCAATTTTTAATTTTGGAGATAATTCTAGTCCAGCTAGTTTAGCACTAGCAATGACCATTATTTTCTCTTGGAATTTTTTCAAACGTTCTTCGCTGGCGACTGAAAAACCACAAGCCATAGGATGTCCGCCGTATTTATCTAAAAATTCCGAAGCTTCTACGATACTAGCTATTAAATTAATCTCTTCTATTGATCGTCCTGAACCTTTAAAAGAAAATTTGGCATCAGCTTCACCTTCTTCGGTAATTCTGGTGATAATTAAAGTTGGTCGATAATATTTTTCACAAATCTTACCAGCTACGAGTCCAATTACACCTTCATTCCAAGCCTGACTCTCACTAGCTAAGCCAATAATAATTGGTGGGATATTATCTTTATCAATTTGCTCTTCAACTTGAGCAATAATCTCTTCAGTTATTTTTTGACGGTCTAAATTACGTTGATTAAGTTCTTGGGCCATTTCGGCAGCTCGTTCAGAGTTTTCTTCAATGAGTAGAGCAAAAGCATTATTAGCATGGCCTAAGCGACTAGCCGCATTAAGGCGCGGCCCAATCTGCCAACCAACATTCCAAGCTTCCAATTTTTTATTATTGTTAGACTTAGAAATCTTCATGAGTTCATTAAGTCCTAAACGTCTATTTTGATTTAAAATATTAAGTCCGCGCTTCACGAGTAATCTATTTTCACCAAGCAAACTAACCATATCGGCAATTGTGCCAATCGCCACTAAATCTAAGGCTTTTTCTAAAACTGCTTTCTTTTGATCTAATGGCAGTTTTGATTTATAAACTAAAGCACTAGCCAATTTAAAAGAAACACCAACTCCAGCTAAATAATTCCAAGGATAAGCATCACTTTTATCGGCTGGATTAATAATTAGACACGGAGGTAGATCATCTTTACTATCAGGTAAAATATGGTGATCGGTAATAATAATATCTAAACCCTTAGCTTGAGCGTAAACAACCTCATCTTTATTTCTAATACCATTATCAACTGTCACTACTAATGAAAATCCCTGACTAGCAATGGAATCAATAGCCGTTTTATTAAGGCCATAACCTTCAGTTACGCGATCTGGTAAATAAACCTCAACGTTAGCTTTAAGAGCTTTGAGGGCTTCTAATAAAACTACTGAAGCGGTCACTCCGTCGGCATCATAATCGCCGTAAACCACAATCTTACGACCATTTTTTATATGATCAATAATTAAATCAGTCGCCGCCTCCATGTCTCGAAATAAAAACGGATTATAAAATCTCAAATCTGGCGTACCGGCAATATCTAAAACTTGGTCAACCGATAAAATATCGCGGCAAAAAGACTCTAAAGATAAATCATCAGTTAGGCCGCGATTATATAAAAGTTGTAAGACAATTTCAGACAAATCTGGTCGGCTAGTTAAAAAATCAGCTGGAGCCTTATCACATAATTTCCATTGCTTCATATTCATTGTAAATCAATTAATTAAAACCAGGCGGCGCTCATTGAGACAGCTAGCATTGATAGAATAACCATAGTGGAAATTATAATCCAGACGATTTTGATAACTTTCTTTTTTTTCATAATTATCTTTTTAGTATTTTAATAAAAGTATCAGGCGGTATATCTACCCTACCTTTGCCCAGAGCCATCATCTTTTTTTTGCCTTTCTTTTGTTTATCAAGCAATTTATTCTTACGCGAAACATCGCCGCCGTACAGTTTAGCGGTAACATCTTTTCTCATGGCCGAAATACGTTCAGCGGCAATCACTTTACCGCCAATAGCTGCCTGAATTTTAATCACAAACATTTGACGCGGCAGAGTATCTTTTAAAATTTGCACTACGGCCCGACCTTCACGATTAGCTTCATCACGATAAACAATAGTAGACAATGATTCTACTATTTCTTCAGCCACCATAATATCCATTTTAACTACTTCAGCTTCCCGATATTCTAAAAATTCATAATTAATAGAAGCATAGCCAGCCGAGACACTCTTTATCTTATCATAATAATCAGTTAAAATCGCTGACATCGGAATATCATAATGTAAAATAACCCTAGCATCATCGCCTTCAACCGAAATATATTCAGTATTTTTATAAATACCTCTTTTTTCCTGAGTCACCTTCATGATGTTACCTAGATAAACTTTAGGGGTAATAATATCTAAAGAAACGATGGGCTCCTCAATCCTGGTAATTTCATTAGGATCAGGCAGTCTTTGCGGAGTGCGGATAATTTCTTCTGTGCCATTTTTACGATAAATTTTATAAGCCACACTCGGTACAGTGACAATTAAATCTAAATTGTGTTCACGGCGCAATCTTTCTTGAAAAATTTCCAGATGAAGCAAGCCTAAAAAACCACAGCGAAAACCAACACCTAAGGCATCCGATTGTTCTGGTTCATAAACTAAAGCAGCATCATTAAGTTTTAATCTTTCCATGGCATCTCTTAAATCCTGTAAACCATTACCTTCTTTAGGAAAGATACCGGCAAACACCATGGGCTTTACTTCTTTATAACCAACTAAAGATTTAATTTGGGGATGATTACCAACGGTCATGGTGTCGCCAACCCGGCAATCACCAACTTGTTTAAAACCAGTCACTACATAACCAATTTCTCCTCTTTTTAATTCTCCGGTCGAAAAGTAATCTGGTTTAAAAATACCAATATCCAAAACTTCGCTAACTGCTTCAGTAGCTAATAATTTAATTTTATCGCCTTTTTTAATATGACCATCAAAAACTCTAATATAAGCTACGACTCCTTTATATTCATCATATTTGGAATCAAAAATAAGAGCTCGCGGATAATCTTGGCTTTCTTCTCCAACTAAAGCTTTAGGGCTATGACCCTGTTTAATAACAGCGTGCAAAACAGCTTCTACTCCTTCTCCAGTTTTACCTGAAGCACAAATTATTTCATCCTCAGCACAGCCTAGTAATTTAATAATTTCGGCTTTGGTTGTAATAATATCAGCGGCCGGCAAATCAATTTTATTAACAACGGGAATAATAGTTAAATCTTGTTCCAAAGCTAAATAAAGATTAGCTAAAGTTTGAGCCTGAATACCTTGAGTGCAATCAACTAATAAAACGGCTGTTTCTACAGCCGCTAGAGAGCGAGAGACTTCATAGGAAAAGTCGACGTGTCCAGGGGTGTCAATTAAGTTAAGCTGATAACCTTCAAAATTCATGGTCACTGGCTGTAATTTAATCGTAATACCGCGTTCACGCTCAATATCCATACCATCTAAAATCTGATTTTTCATCAAACGCTTATCAACCGTCTTAGTAATTTCTAACATGCGGTCGGCTAAGGTAGATTTACCGTGATCAATATGGGCAATTACGCAAAAGTTCCTAATTTTTTCTTGGTCATTCATGGTTGTTATCTTACTTTATTTTAGGCTGTTGGTCAATTACCGCGAGCTTCGCTGGAATCATCAATTGGTAGTTTTTTAAATGGCAAACGGCGGCGAACTAGGGATAAAAAAGTTAAAAGTTCTTCACTACCAAACAAGTAACAGAACAAAATATAAGCTAGGGCACCGCAACCGGCTGAGACACCAAGCTGGACAAAGACCCCTAAGAAAGTCGTCATATCAATAAAGGGCCAAACAACTAATTTCATTAACTGGATAACCAAGCCGGCCCCCACGGCTGAAGCCGAAAATTTTAAAGCGGCAATTGATATTTTAACAATACCTAAATCACCAACTTTAAAATGAAGCCAGCCCCATAACAAAATAAAATTTAAAATACTAGAAATTGAAAAGGCTAAAGCTAACCCAGCCACACCCATTTTTTTAGACAGCCATAAACATAAAATGATGTCAGCGGCGACTGTAAAAATACCTAAATAAAAAGGCGTTTTAGAATTATGTCTGGCATAAAAAACTCGAACCAGCAAAGGAATAGAGGCTTGGGCAAATAGACTAATAGCAAAAAAAGCTAGCGTGTTCATACTTAAAATAGTATCTTGCCAATCAAAAGAACCTGAGCCTAAAATAACGCGAACTATTTGAGCCCGCAATGTAATTAAAAAAACTGTGGCTGGAATCACAAAAAATAGAATTTGACGTAAAGTTGAAGAAAAGCTAGCTTCTAATTTTTTCAAATCAAAAGCATTTTGAGACAGAGCAGGAAAGGCAGCAATTGCAAAAGAAATTCCAAAGATACCAACCGGAAAAGACTGTAAATTATTAGCCAAATTAAAAATACTTAGAGAACCGGCAGCCAAACCTGAAGCAATAATGGTCGTGACTAATAAATCAATTTGGGTAATAGCTAAACTTAAAGTTCGAGGTATCATTAAGCGTCCAATTCGACGCGTAGCCTTATCACGCCAATTTATTTTCCAGGAATATTTATAACCTAAAATCTTAACGGCTGGAATTTGAATAGCCATATGTAAAAAAGCACCTAACACCACACCATAAGCTAGGCCATTTAAACCCCACCAGCCTGAAAACCACAAAGCACCAACAATAATACCAAGATTGTAAAGAATCGGAGCCAAGGAATAAATTACAAAACGACGGAAAGATTGCAAAACGCCGCCTAAAACACCAGAAACTCCTAAAAATAGCGGTGATAAAAACATGATTCGAGTTAACTTAGCCGTAGCTAGCTGGGCTTCCGGGGAAAAACCTGGCGTAATCAAACGAACAAAGCCAGGCGCAAAAATAATACCGATAGTTGATAAGGCTAATAAAAAAACCGATAAAATATTAACAACATTATTAGCTAGTGACCAAGCTTCATTATTTTCAGCAATATTTTTAGGATCTTTGAAGTCTTTAACTAAACCGCTAAAAATTGGGATAAAGCCGGCTGATAAGGCGCCTAGTACTATTAAATTAAAAAGTAAATCAGGAATTCTGAAGGCAGCATAATAAATATCTAACTGGGAACTGGCTCCAAATTGTCCAGCTAAGATACGATCGCGAAAAATACCTAATAATCTAGAGACTAACGAAGAGGCGGCCACTAAAATAGCGGCCATAGCAATACTGTTAGCTTTTTGTTTAAATAGTCTTCTCCACATACTTCTTATTCTACCTTAGAGCTTAAAATAAGCAAATTATCATAAGCTTGCGCATTATTAGGATTAAGTTGATAAGCTTGCTGAAAGCAAGCTGAAGCTTCAGGAAAACGTTTTAACTTAATATACAATAGACCTAAATTAACCCAAGCATTATCATAATAAGGATTAATAATTAATTCTTGTTGATATTCGCGTTCAGCTTCAGAATATTTTTTTTGACTGACAGCGATTAAGCCTAAGTTATTATGAACCAGTCTTTGGCTAGGGTCAAGCTGTAGGGCCTTGGAGTAATGTTCCTGCGCTTGGTTAAGATTATCTTCAAGATGATACATGGCTCCCAAATTATTCTGCACAAAGGCTGAATTCGGTGAAGTTCGAGCGGCTTCAGTCCAAAAAGTTAAACGATCGGAGAAATAACGAATGTGCCAGAAGGTTAAAGATGTTAGCAGCAGAATAATAGCCAAGGCTATAACTCGAGATTTTTTATCTAACCATTTTAAATTTTTAAGCGGATAAAGTTCAGCGATACATAATAATAAACCAATAATTGGTAAATAAAGACGATGCTCAAAAAAGCTCCAGGTGCTGACAGGATCAGGACTTAAAAAACTAGGCAATAAAAAAATCAAAAACCATAACAACCCAAAAGCTAAACGACGCCAATTAACCTTCGGTGTAAAATAAAGAGCTGCCGTTATCGATAAAACTGACAATAGACCCCACCAATAAGTAGAGTCGGCCACGATGGGATAAACCGAAAGATTAAAAGGAAAAATAACTTTACCTAAATAAACCAAAATAGCTGGTAAGTTTTGAAGTCCCGATATAAGTAAATAACTCAGGGAAATATTGGGCGATAACGACACCTTTCTAAATAAATACCAAATTAAAATTGAACTAAACCAAGTAGCGCTAATAATTAAAAAATTAGCTTTTTTATTATCGGGCGTAAATTTATCAGCCAATAAATAATAATAGGCTAGACAGACAACTGGCAAAAAAACGGCAGTTTCTTTGACAAAGAGAGCTAAAATAAAAAAAACTAAGTGCCACCAGAAATAGATAATTCTGTCTGTCTTCAAAAAATTTAAAAACAAACCAAAAGAAGCTAAAATAAAAACAGTCAACAGAGAGTCATTACGCCCTGGAATCCAGGCTACCGCTTGAGATAAGGCCGGATGAGCTAAAAAAATAAGCGCTAAAAACAAAGCTATTTTTTCAGCCAAGAAATATTTTTTAAATATCAAAAAGATTAAACTAGCTGCCAGGAGGTGCCAGATTAGATTAGTAAAATGAAAAAAGAAGGGCAGAGTTCCCCCTCCAAGTTCATCAATCAAAAAAGAAACATTAAGTAAGGGTCGATAATAGAAACTATTGGCTGACCCGGAAAAAAAGACATCAGAAGTAAATATCTTAAACAAACCGGCTTCATGCAGCGTAGCTTGATTATCAATAATTAGTTTATTGTCATCTAGATAAACCAAGGAAAAAGACAAAGTCTGATAATATAATAAAAATCCAAAAACAACTAAAATTAAATATGGCAAAAAATTTTTAAATAACGGGCTTAGTTTCATAAATTTAACGATAGGCTCCAAATAAATATTTCAAACCGCACCAGATAGTACCGGCGCCATATTTTAAGCTTCGTCTAAAGTCAATCGATGAGGCTTCCTTGAAATATAAAACTGGTACTGGCACTTCACCAATTTTAAAATTATGACTAATCATTTTAAACAGCATCTGACTATCAAAGACAAAATCATCGGAGTTATTTAGCCAATCAACGCTGGTTAAGGCTTGTTTAGAATAAGCTCGCATACCACTGTGCCACTCTCCTAAATTTTGACCGCTAACTATATTTTCAAATAAAGTTAAAAGTCGATTAAACAGGTATTTATAGGCGGGCATGCCCCCAGCTAAAGACTCGCGTCTAGACCTGATACGATTACCTAGAACCACGTCAAAATAGCCATCTACTATATACTCAGCAAAATAACGAGCTAATTTAGGATCGTATTGATAATCCGGATGAATCATAACCACCACTTCAGCACCATGCTCTAAAGCTATTTTATAACAAGTTTTTTGATTACCGCCATAACCTTTATTTTGAGTGTGTCGTACTACAAAAAGTCCCAGATTAGAAGCCAAATCGGCTGTGCCATCAGTACTAGCATCATCAACTAAAATTATTTCATCAAAAATATCAGGAATATCAGCGACCGTTCTGGCTAGGGTTTTAGCAGCGTTATAGGCTGGTAAAACAGCAATAATTTTTTTATTCTTATACATATTAGAGTAAGACGAACCAAGTAAAAACCCACAGGACAATTACGTAATTTATATTAAGATATGATAAAACACTATTAGGCCAAATAATTTCAGCCAGCACCAATAACAAAATTATGGCCGATAAAAAATAAAAAATTTCTCTTAAAATATTTTTTTTAACTTTAATTAACATAGGCTTTGATAGTTTCTTTTATTTTATCAAAAATAGTTCGACCAGAAAATTCCGCTTTAATGTCAGCTATTTCTAGACCTCCCTGGTTAGCTAATGACAGGCCTGGCACGGAAATAATAAAACTATATTTACCCTGCTCACGATAAGCATCTTTAATATTAAGGGTAACCACGGCTTGACTCCAGCCATTATCCAAAATCTGCGGCGGCGTGTAGTTAGCTATAATAAATTGGGTTTGATCATCTAATAAAAAATGACGGTCGAGTTGTTTAGAGTTAGGATTTAATAAACTATCATTGGAAAAAGCAAAGGTACCGTTATTTTCCAAAATTAAATCAGTTTTAGAGCCACTGACTTCTTTTAGATTCTTATTATCGCTAGCAAATTCAAACTGAGTATAGGCCTCATTAACTTTAAAATCTTGACCAGCGAAATTAATTGTCTGACGGCCGGCTGGATCAGTAGCTGTAACTTGGAGATATGAGCTATCCGTCCAAAAAGACCATGATTTAGAGGTAGCTAAATGCAGGCGCGAAATGGCACTTAAAGCCGACGGCGCTGCTAAAATTTGACGGGTTATAATATCATCTCCGGCTTTAATTTCTAGTTTATAAATTTTATTATCTAAATCTAGTTCTGGTAGTTTAAATTTAAAACTAAAATCACGAGACAAAGCGCTCGCTTCATCACCAAAATTATCTATAATTGTTTCGGAATATATTTTTTTAGACTGATCGTAAATGGTAATTTCCACATTATCAGCATCTTTATCAATATTTAAATCAGAAAACTCTAAAGAAAACTCCTTGGGAGTTTTATCATTAGCTACAAAATAAAATTGATGGGTGCCGCGTAAAGGAATAGTAATTGCTTGAAAAGGCTTAATCACCGCCAAATTTTTAACAGGCCTAGACTCTTCTAGTTCAGACGCATTATACCAAGCCACCTCATCAGACATCTTTAAATTGGCTAACGCTTTAGTTGCATCAGAAAAAACTTTATTCTTTTGTAAAATCAAAGTTTCACCCTGACGAAGTGCCGACCAATTTTTTAAATTATCAATTAAGTCATTTTGCAAGGGTGCCATTTTATAACGCCAAACAGTTTTATCTACTAAAACTCCAGTTTCAATAATTGGAGTTTTAACGCTCAAGTTGGGATGATAGATAATAGTTAACTTGACTTCATTAAAAGTACGCGGCGTAAAAATCGAAAAATAAACCGGGTCACCGATAACTTGCGATTTACTATCTTTAGACAACCTATCAACTGGCGTAAAATTGCCGATAAAACCTTTACCGCCTAATAAATTAACTTCCCCTAAATAATTTTTAGAATAAACAGCCTGCCCCAATGGCAAAACCTTAAACCAGATAATTAGTCCGGCTATAATCAACCAAATAATAATTAAAAAAAGGCGAATTTTCCTTATTTTCATACTAATATTGTAGGCTATTACCGAGAAAAAAACAAATAAATAAACAAAAAAAATCGCCCTGATTAAGGGACGATTTTTTTATCTAACCTAACTTATTTCGTATAAATTTCACGAATTTTTTTACCTTTGTAACCAGTACCGGCTGGAATTAAACAACCGATAATAACGTTTTCTTTAAGACCTTCCAAATAATCAATCTTACCATTAACCGCTGCTTCAATGAGCACTCGAGGTGTTTCTTGAAAGGAAGCAGCTGATAAAAAACTGTCCGTAGTTAAAGAAGCTTTAGTAATACCAAGCAACAATCTATCAGCTTTAGCTTTACCAGCATCTGCAATATTCTTATTGGCTTGGAAGAAAACCTCTTCTTCAATAGTTTCACCAGGTAGTAAAATTGTATCTCCTGAATCCCTAACTAAGTAACGAGAGAACATTTGACGAGCAATAATCTCGACGTGTTTATCATTCAAAGGTTGACCCTGAGAAGAATAAACGTATTGAATTTCTTTAATAATATATTTCTGAGTTTCTAAGCGTCCTTTTAATTTGAAAAGTTCGCGTAAATCAAGTGAGCCTTCAGTTAACTGGGTACCACGTTCGATTTCTTCAGCATCCTTAACCATTAACATAGTTCCCTTTAAAATATGATACTCCTTAATCTTCTCCACATCTTTAGAGATGCTAACATATTTTTCAGAAACGGTAGCAATACCACTAGTTTTAGCCTTAACAGTTTCAGCGCCAATTTTAAACAATTCAGTACCAGTACTTACTTTCTGACCATCTGCCACGCTAACTTTAACTTCCAACTTTTTCTTATCTTTAGCAGTGATGCCAGAGGCTAATTTTATTTCATTAATCTTTTCAGAGAAATAATATTTATCACTATCTTTACCTTTATAAATAATACTTAAAATCTTAGATTGAGGATTATTAACGGAAATTTCATTGCCTTCTTGATCTTTAATAATTTTCTGAGCGTATTCAATCTTCACGCGACCAGTTACATCAGAAATTAAAGCTTTCTTTTTAGGAGTACGACTTTCAAAAATTTCTTCCACACGAGGTAAACCTTGAGTAATATCATCTTGTCCGGCCACACCACCACTATGGAAAGTTCTCATGGTTAACTGGGTACCAGGTTCACCAATTGACTGCGCGGCAATAATACCAACCGTTGAACCAAGTTTAATTGGTCGGTTGTAAGCTAAATCATAACCATAACACTTAGCACAAATACCTTTGTGCAGGTTACAGCTTAAAACGGAACGGATATGAGCAGTATCGACATTTTTAAGCTTAGCTTCTTTAACAACTTCCTCATTAACTAAGTCGCCAGTTTTGGCAATTATATGACCGGCTGGATCTTTTAAATCTGAAGCTAAGAAACGTCCAGCCATTTTTCTGAAAATATCTTCACCAACTTTGTCTGATTCAGCTTTAGTCAGAAGTAATCCTTCAGAATCACCACAATCATCTTCAGTCACAATCACATCTTGAGAAACATCAACTAAACGACGAGTTAAATAACCGGCGTTAGCGGTACGAAGAGCGGTATCGGATAAACCTTTACGCACACCGTGAGTAGAAATAAAGTATTCCAATACTCCAAATCCTTCTTTAAAGTTTCCTTTAACTGGTAATTCGATAATAGCACCAGATGGTGAAGTAACTAAACCTTTCATACCCAGAATCTGAACTGGCTGAGCCCAAGTACCACGAGCCCCAGAATCAATCATAGAGAACACTGGTAAAGAGTTAAGTAATCCTTGCTTACAAATATCAGCAATTTTATCTTTAGTTTTAGTCCACTCCTCAATAACTTTAGCATAGCGTTCACTATCAGTTAATAGGCCTTCTTCGTACTGTTCTTGAATAACCTCAACTTTAGCAGTCGCTTCACTAATTAAAATGTTCTTTTCTTTAAGATCTGGTAAATCACCAAAGCTCCAAGACAGACCAGATTTAGTAATAAAGGCAAAAGCTTTATTCTTTAAATCATCAATAAAGTGAACCGTTTCTTCTTCAGAATATAAACGCAAACAGTCTTTAATTAAATCTTTAATCTTACCCTTGCCCACCACTTCATTAATAAAACGTAATTTCTCAGGTAAAATGGAATTAAAAATTAAACGTCCCACAGTGGTTCTAATTCTTTCACCGTTTAATCTCACAATAATAGGTTCATGTAAATCAATAAAATTATTATCGTAAGCTAAGCGAGCCTCATCAAAACCACAAAAATAATGTAATTCATTATCAGTCTTATTCTTTAAAGCTTTATCTTCAGAAGTCATGTAATAAGTACCCCAAACAATATCCTGGCCAGGCGCTACAATCGGTTCACCGGTAGCTGGTTTTAGTAAATTGTGAGATGACAACATTAATTCCTGAGCTTCTTTTCTAGCTTCAGTAGTTAAGGGGACATGAACAGCCATTTGGTCACCATCAAAGTCAGCATTAAAAGCAGTACAAACTAAAGGATGAATCTGAATAGCCTTACCTTCGATTAAAATTGGCTTGAAAGCTTGAATACCTAAACGGTGCAAGGTAGGAGCGCGATTTAACAGCACGTAAGCATCACGCACAGTTTCTTCTAAAATATCAAAAACTTCGTCATGCCCGGCTTCAATATAACGAGAAGCGCTTCTAACATTATGAACAATTTCTCTCTTAATTAACTGGGAAATAATAAAGGGCTTGAATAATTCTAAAGCCATAATCTTAGGCAAACCGCATTGATCAAGATTTAAACGTGGGTTAACTACAATAACGGAACGACCGGAGTAATCAACACGCTTACCTAATAAGTTTTGACGGAATCTACCCTGTTTACCTTTTAAAGCATCGGCCAAAGATTTAAGTTGTCTCTTTTGACCAGTCGAAGCAGTCACGGTTTTACTGTGACGAGCGGAATTATCAATCAACGCATCCACAGCTTCCTGCAACATGCGTTTTTCGTTACGACAAATAACTTCTGGAGCATTCAAGTCAGTAAGTTGTTTCAAACGATTATTACGGTTAATAACGCGACGATATAAATCATTTAAATCAGAGGCAGCGAAACGACCACCATCCAGAGCCACCATTGGGCGTAAATCTGGTGGAACAACTGGTAAAACAACTAAAATCATCCATTCCGGACGAATATTATTATTACGGAAACTCTTGAGTAATTTTAAACGCTTTACTAATTTTTCTTTTTTAGAGTCAACGGCTCCAATTAACTTTTCTTCTAATTTATCAATGCTCTTTATCAAATCTATTTTAGATAAAAGTTGACGAATAGCCTCAGCACCGATACCAGCTTCAAAAATATGACCAAATTTTAAACTTAAATTTTGATATTGGTGTTCAGAAATAATTAACAATGGTTTTAAGTCCTTTAACTCTTTTAAGGTTGAAGCAAAATCTTCTTCTAATCTTTCTAGTTTTTCGTTACGTTCTTTAGTTAAAGCTTTTTCATCAGCACCAACTGCTTCATTGGCCGCCTTATGTTTTAATTGATGAGAGAAGTCATTTTCAATACTCTTCTTTTTAGACTTATATTCTTGTTTAATCTGTTCAATAGTAGCCTCTTTCAAATCCTCGTCAACGTCGGTAATAATAAAACTAGCAAAGTAAATAACTTTTTCTAGAGATTGAATACCTAAATTAAGCAGCAAACCAATTTTAGAAGAAATACCTCTTAAGAACCAAATGTGAGTACAAGGAATTTGTAAGTTAATGTGGCCCATGCGTTCACGACGTACAACTGAGCGAGTTACTTCTACTCCGCATTTATCACAAACTATTCCCTTGTAGCGGATTTTTTTATATTTACCACAAGCACATTCCCAGTCCTTAGTCGGACCAAAAATCTTTTCGCAGAATAAACCTTCTTTCTCAGGTTTTTGAGTGCGATAATTAATTGTCTCGGGACGAATAACTTCGCCATGCGACCAATTAGAAATTTCCTCTGGGGAAGCCAGTTTCAAACGGATGGCATCGAAGTCGCTAGTTTTAATAGGGTTTAGCATATGTTCACTATTTTAATTCGAATTTTTAATTCTTAAGTCCTACCAAGCTTTTATTCTTCTTCCGTTTCCGTTTCCGTCGGAGCTTCAACTACTTCCTCGCCGGCGATTATCTCCGGTAAATCTAAAGCAAATTTCTCATCAGGTTTAACAGTTCCCGCCATTTCCACCGCGTCAATCTCGGCAATTAATTCATCTTCAGAAGAAATAACTTCATTAGCTGCTACACCGCCTTTACTTAACAATTCAACATTAAGACCTAAGCCCTTAAGTTCACGGATCAAAACGTTAAATGATTCTGGAACGTTAAGCTTCTCAATTGGTTCACCTTTAATAATACTTTCGTAAGCCTTACTTCGTCCGGGAACGTCATCAGATTTAATAGTTAACATTTCCTGCAAAGTATGAGCAGCACCATAACCTTCTAAAGCCCAAACTTCCATTTCACCAAATCTCTGACCACCAAATTGAGCTTTACCACCCAAAGGTTGTTGAGTAATTAAAGAGTATGGACCAATGGAGCGTTGGTGGATTTTGTCTTCCACCATGTGATTCAATTTCAAAACATATTTATAACCAACAGTAATGGTGTTGTCATATGGTTCACCAGTCTTACCATCATATAAAGTAATTTTTCCATCTTCCGGTAAACCGGCGCGAACTAATTCTTGTCTAATTTGTTCTTCAGTAATACCATTCAAAGCTGGAGTGGCTACTCTGTAGCCTAACTTATGAGCAGCAAAACCAAGATGGGTTTCTAGTAACTGACCAAGATTCATACGAGAAATAATACCAAGTGGTGATAAAATAACATCAATTGGCGTACCATCGGCCATGTAAGGCATATCTTCAGCTGGAACTACGCGAGAAATAACACCCTTGTTACCATGACGTCCAGACATCTTATCGCCAACCTGAACTTTACGGATATTAGCTACCGAAACTTGAATTGATTTAAGTACGCCAGCAGATAATTTATCACCTTCTTCACGAGAGAAAATTTTAACATCAACTACTTTTCCGTGTTCTCCGTGCTCTAAGTATAAAGAGGAATCACGAACATCTTTAGCTTTATCACCAAAGATAGCGCGTAATAATTTTTCTTCAGCTGACAAAGTAGTTTCTCCTTTAGGAGTAATCTTACCCACTAAAATATCGCCGCTGGAAACTTCAGCACCAATTCTGATAATACCGTCTTCATCTAAATTATTTAATTTTTCTTCACTGATATTGGGAATGTCGTTAGTAATAATTTCCGGACCAAGCTTAGTATCACGAACATCAATAGTATAATTTTCAATATAAATTGAAGAATAAACATCTTCTTTAACTAAACGTTCAGAAATAATAATAGCATCTTCATAATTGAAACCTTCCCAAGTCATAAAGGCCACTAACACATTGCGTCCTAAGGATAATTCTCCATTATTAATAGCTGGGCCATCGGACATCATATCACCAGCGGCAATTTTGTCGCCAACATTAACAATCGGACGTTGATTGATACAAGTGGAAGAGTTGGATCTTAAAAATTTATTTAACTTATAAGAAATAACTTCTCCTTTTTTATTTTGAACATCAATTTGTAAAGCATCGGCGCGAGTAACTAAGCCGTCTTCTTTGGAAATAACCACGTGGCCACTATCACGAGCAGCCCGAGCCTCTACACCAGTACCCACGATTGGAGCCTCACTATTAATTAATGGCACAGCTTGACGTTGCATGTTGGTACCCATTAAAGAACGCTGACCATCGTTGTGTTCCATGAAAGGAATAAGAGAAGTGGCTACCGAAATAATCTGATTAGCAGCTACGCCAACGAAATCAATTTTAGCAGTATCTTCCACACTAGGTTGACCATTTTTTCTAACTTCAAATTTGTGAACTAAAATTTTACCATTTTCATCCATAGGAATGGTGGAATCGGCGGTCGTAAACTTTTCTTCTTCAAAAGCATCAATATAAACTATTTCATCGGTCACACGACTACCAGATTTTTCGTGTAAAATTTTGCGATAGGGAGTTTCTAAAAAACCATAACTATTTAATTTAGCAAATGAAGCTAAGTGACCAACCAAACCAATATTTGGACCTTCAGGAGTAGCAATCGGACAAATACGACCATAGTGAGTAGAATGGACATCACGAACATCAAAGCCGGCTCTTTCACGAGTTAAACCTCCAGGACCCATCGCTGATAAACGACGTTTGTGTTCCAATTCAGCTAAAGGATTAGTTTGATCCATGAATTGGGATAGTTGGGAAGACATAAAGAATTCCTTAATCACGCCAATCACAGGACGAGCATTAATTAATTTAGTTGGAGTTAAAGTCACAATATCAGTAGTGGACATGCGATCTTTAATAATACGCTCCATACGAGCCAAACCAACTCTAAAGCGAGTTTGGATTAAACCGCCAATCGCTCTCACGCGTCTATTACCTAAGTGATCAATATCATCCTCAGGTTCTTTAGTAATATTTAAACGAATAACTTCGCGGATAATTAAAACTAAATCCTCTTTGCGAAGCACTCTATTTTCTTTTTTGTTAGCTAGATCTAAATCAAAACGGCGATTTAATTTATAACGTCCAACACGACCAAAATCATAACGGTCGAATCTAAAAAACATAGAATGAATTAACTGACGAGCATTTTCTACCGAAGCTAAATCTCCTGGACGAATACGGCGATAAACTTCTTGCAAACCCTCAGCTTCATCTTTAGCAGCATCTTTATCAATGGTAGCTTCAATGAAAGTTTTTTCCTCTTCATTCTTAACTAAATCAATATCTTTAAATAAATTGATAATTTCTTCGTCAGTTACATAGCCAAAAGCCCGCAACAGTGAAGTAACGGCTACTTTTCTTTTACGATCAATACGGACCCAAATAACTTTATTGGAGTCGGTTTCAATTTCTAACCAAGCACCGCGATTAGGAATAATCTTAGCACCGTAACATTTTTTACCTTTAGTAAATTCAGCAGTAAACATTACACCAGCGGAACGAATAAGCTGTGACACAACTACACGCTCAATACCATTAATAATGAAAGTTCCTTGATCAGTCATCAAAGGAAAATCTCCCAAATAAACTTCTTGATTGGAGGACTGATTGGTTTTCTTATTAAGCAATCTAGTTTTAACACGAAGTGGAGCTTCGTAAGTAATATTCTTAGCGCGACTTTCCATTTCAGTAAACTTCGGTTCATCCAAGTAATAATCTTCAAAATATAATTCCAAATCACGACCGATAAAATCGGTGATAGGATTTATTTCATCAAAAAGTTCAGCCAATCCTTCATCTAAAAACCACTTATAAGAATCCTTTTGGATTTCAATAAGTTCAGGCATCGGCATGACCTCTTTAGTGTCGTTAAAAAATTTTCTCGCGATAATTTTCTTATCAGCGACTTTTGTATTAGGCATAGTATTTCCAAATAAATTTTATTAACAAAAAAATCCCAACACCAAGAGGCGTGAGTTTATAAGAAGTTATTCAATTAACTTGCAAAAGAGTTAATCACTAGTGGAAAAGTTATTGAATTAACAATTTTTTACACACAAACAACAAAAAAAACTGGTTTGGCATTTTTTCCTTTGACACCGTACCGGCAGTTTTTATCTAATGTTTTGATATATCTGTAATTGTAATTCTTATAATATGACAATTTTTTTCTTTTGTCAATACACAGGTTATCCACAGAAGTGGATAAAAAATTAAGAATTTTGTAATTTGCTTAATTCTTCACGAACAATTCGCCTATCATCCCAGGGAATCTTCTTGCCATCAGCCAAACAAATGTATTGCTCGGCACCCTTGCCAGTAATTAAAACTAAATCGCCCTCGGCAGCTAAAGTTAGGGCTTTAGAGATAGCTGTTCTTCTGTCTTCAACTTTAAACAAATCAATTTCTGGTTTTTTACCAGCCTTTTCGGCCCCAATAGCCACTTGATCAATAATCAAGAGGGGATCTTCATCGTAAGGATCTTCGTTAGTGATAATAACCACATCGGCTTTGGCACCGGCTATCTGACCCATGATAGGTCGGCGATCTTGATCGCGACCACCACCGCAAGAGCCTAAAACATGAATAATCTTATTATGAGGTAAGACACTAACTGTCTCGTATAGCTTTTCCATAGCACGTGGCTCAAAGGAATAATCAACCATAATTTGAAAATTTTGACCTAAATCAATTTTTTCCATCTTACCAGATAGACAAGTAACACTTTCTAAACCTTGTTTAACCGCTTCCAGTGTTAGACCCTGGCTTAAACCAACTAGAGCGGCATTCATGGCATTAGCGGCATTGAAGGCTCCCAACATTTTTAAATTAATTTGACGATTTTGAAATTTGAAAGAAGTACCTTGAGCACTAGTTTCCACCTCACTATAAACATGAATCTGGCTATCTTTTAAAATCTTATCTTCACCACCATTTTCCATAAACTGATTGCTGTCAAAAACCGTATTAAGAGTATAAATATATTGTTCTTCACTCCAAAAACTTAAAAAATAAGGAGAGCTCTCGTCGTCACCGTTAATCACCACCACTTTTTTAACTCTGGTATAATCTAATTTTTTAAGAGAGGTTTGAGGGTGGCAAACTGCTTTTTGCTCATTAACGTATTTAGGTGCACAATCTTTTAAATGAGCAAAGAGCCGCCCCTTAGCTTCTTTATATTTATCAAAACTGCCATGACTTTGAATATGCTCTGGATATAAGCCCGTAAAAACTAAGATATCGTAATTTATAAAACGATGACGAAATTGAGCAATACCTTCAGAGGTGGTTTCTACAATAGCGTATTGGCAACGATTAGTAACCATTTGACGTAAAATCTTTTGCACAAAAAAACGACCAGGCATCGTCATTTTCTTGTCATTAAGCCATTCACGACGACCATCATCAAACATGGCCGTTGAGGTATAACCCACATTATAGCCGGCTGATTCTAGCACTTTAGCCATAAAATAAACCGAAGAAGTTTTGCCAGTAGTACCTGTGACGCCAATGACAATTAAATGCTTGCTAGGGTTGCGATACCACAAAGCAGCCAGCCCAGCCACAGTGAAATGGTACAAAGGTTGGATTTTTTTGAATAAATTAATAGGAATTAGCTTCTTAATAAAATTCAACATATGAGTTCATTATAGCAAAAACGCAAAAATAAGAAATACTCTAACATATAAAAAAGTACTATCTTAAAAATCAAAATAGCCTCCTTTTTATTATCTGGCAAAAAAAGTATCGTCGTCATCATCTAGAGGTCGAGGTTTAGCAATTTTATTTTCTGCTGGAGCGATTCCATCTTCATCTTCGGTTTCCTGCTCTATAGTTATTTCTTCAACATCGTCAGAAATATCTTCTAAAATTTCTTCCTCATCTTTAATTTCAGCTTCCGGTCCATTATCATCTAATAAAAAATCTGGAACAATTTCTGGTTCAGTCTCAATTGTTTCTTCTTCGTCACTAGAAAAATCTAAAGTATCGTCATTACCTTCATCTGGTAAATAAGTAGCTGGGGCATTAGTGGTGGCACGACTATGAACTGGCATAGCTGAGATAGCTCCACCGCTTTCATATTGCTCCCTCGAAACCAAAACTTCGCGTGGTTTAGAACCATTGGATGGTCCGATAAAACCATTTTCTTCTAACATATCTAAAATTTTAGCCGCCCGACCATAACCAATTGACAGACGGCGTTGTAATAATGAAGTTGAAGCTCTATCAGCCGCTAAAATAATTTCTTTAGCTTGCTCCATTAATTCATCCTCATCACCATAATTACCATCCAGGCCCACGCCAGCCACACCACCAACTTTTTGACGATTAGTCACACCATCTAAATATTCTGGTTCGCCACTCTTCTCTTTAATATAATTAATAACGTCATTAATTTCTTCATCACTGACATAAGCACCTTGAATGCGTTTTGGTTTAGAAAGTTCAGCGGTTGATAGCAACATGTCACCCTGACCTAATAATTTTTCGGCTCCACTCATATCTAAAATAGTTTTAGAGTCCACCATCGAAGTTACTGAAAAAGCAATACGAGCCGGGATGTTAGCTTTAATTAAACCAGTAATAACATCAACACTCGGTCGTTGAGTAGCTAAGATTAAATGGATGCCAACCGCTCTCGACATTTGAGCTAAACGAATAATTGCTGCTTCCATTTCTTTACCGGCCGTCATCATGAAGTCAGCTAATTCATCAATAATGAAAATAATATAAGGCATCTTATCCTGAGGATTGTCATTATTATAACTTTGAATATTTTTCTTACCACTTTTATTTAAGGTATCATAGCGAGAGTTCATTTCATTCAGACACCACTTTAAAGCATTAATAGTTTTAGCTACATCTGTAATAACCGGCACGAGTAAATGTGGTATACCATTATAGACCGGGAGTTCAACGCGCTTAGGGTCAACCATGATGAAGCGTAAATCGCTAGGATTATTTTGATAAAGCAAACTGATAATAATAGTATTTAAACAAACTGATTTTCCAGAGTTAGTAGCACCGGCTACCAATAAATGCGGCATTTTAGTAATGTCGTAAATCCAAGAAACACCGGCCACATCTTTACCAAGCGCAATCATTAAATTATGTTTGCGATTTTTAAAAACATTATCTTCTAAAATTTCTCTCAGCCCGACAATGGCTTTAGTTTTATTAGGTACTTCAATACCAACTAATGATTGCCCAGGAATTGGCGCTTCAATTCTAATTGGATGAGCGGCCAAAGATAATGATAAGTCATTACTTAACGTCGTAATTTTCGATAACTTAACGCCTTCAGCCGGTTTAAAAGTATACTGAGTAACAGTCGGACCAACTTTGGTGTCAGCCATCTCTACTGGAATACCGAAATTTTCTAAAGTCTTTTTAATTTTATTAGCATTAGCGTTAGTATCGCCACCAACAGCTTGACCAATTTTATGATTCAATAATTCTAAAGGCACGTCAATTTTAATTTGCTTTTTAGGCCAATTAATTTTTTCTTGCATTTTAGGGGTATCTTGTTTTAAAACAGCAGCTGTAGGACCATGATCAATAACAACTTTTTCTTCCTCCTGTAAGTCAGCCACTTCTTTAGCCTGCCAAGAACCTAAAATATCTTCGCGTGCTTCTTCTATAAATTCACGAGCCTGACGACGATTAGGTTTGGCTTGTTTAGAAGATGAGAAAGCTAAATTAAATAATTTACCAACTGGTCTAAAAATAGTAGCCCAAACACTTTCACGACCAATTAATTTAGAAAGCGACGTATTAAAAACGATCACAAGTGATACCAAAAACAAACAAAGCAAGATAATAACTCCACCCCAGAAACCAAATAAATAATTAAATAATTGGCTCAACCAGAAACCGATATAACCACCGCCGATTCCTTCAGAAATAGAACTTTGCCATTCAGCTTCAGATAGAAAAAAATGAAAAAGTGTTTGATAAGAAATGAACAAGAAAAATAACCCTATATAATCGCTAGCCTTAATGGCATATTTTTTATTTTGAACCAGTAGTAATCCCCAAAATAATAAGACTAGGGGCACTAACCATTTACCAAAACCAAAAATCAACATTAACCATCTTGATAAAAAGTCGCCAATAGCACCTGACAAGTTAAAAAGACCCAACAGACTGATTAGTCCAAAAGCAAAAACCGCCACAATGCCGATACTGCGTTTAGCTCGGTCGTTTAAATTAAGACTGGGAACCGATAAATAATCGTAAGAATTATCTTTTTTCTTTTTAGCCATATAAAATCATTATAACAAAAATCAATTTATTTCGATATCAATAAAAACTATCTGCGGAAAACGATCTTTAATCTTTTTTTCAATCTCATCAATTTTTTTACCTACCAGCCGCGGCACGCGATCTAAATATTCCACACAAAATTTATTAAATTCTTCTTGGTCACCCTGAACCTCCTCATACTCATTAGATAAAAAATGATATTTATTTAAATCTTTCATGAGCGCCGAGGCGTTAAATTCCACATCACATTTAATCAAATACTTATCAGCATCAAAAATAGCTGATTTAAAATCGTAAATTTTTTCAATACTTGGATCGGCCATCAAAATTTCTTTTACCTCCTCGGCCATCTCATGAGGAATAGACTTAGTAATTAAATAATGGCGATTTTTATTAATTAAGACGATAGCTACTACGCCCAGTAAAACACCAATAATAATAGAGCCAATAGCATCCCAATAAGCGTGACCCGTTATTTCAGTTAAACCCAAACTGACTAAGGCAATTAAAACACCAATTACTGCTAATCCATCCTCATAAACTACGGCTAGGGTAGTAGGGTCAGCATTTTTATTAATAGTTTTCCATTTAGCTGTTGGGAAATGATGACGCAATTCACGGTAAGCTAACCACAAAGTAAAGCCTTCGATAATAAAAGACATGCCTAAAATAAGAATAGGCCAATAACTAAAAACTAAATCATGACCATGAAGCAAAACATCAAAGCCGTGATAAACAGTGACACCGCAACCAATGAAAAAAATACCACAAGCCGAAATAAGAGCCCAAATATAACGTTCCCGGCCATGGCCATAAGGATGTTCCACATTAGCTTGACGATGAGATTGTTTTAAGCCAACTAAAAGTAAAGTCTGATTAAGCGTATCAGCTAAACTGTGAATTGATTCAGAAAACATAGCCCCCGAGCCAGTTATTAAAAAACCAGAAAATTTGGCTAAGCCAACAATGGAATTACCAGTAATAGCAGCAATAACGGGTAAACGGCCAGCGATTTTCATAAAATTTATTTTTAATTGAGACAACTTAATAAATAAGACTAATTTGATTATATATCAATTTAGCACTTTTGTTAAAAAATGAAAGATTTTTGTATAAAAAAAGCCCCGATACATTGTGTACCGGGGGGAATCATGGCATTGTAAGAAATTAAAGTGTCTCAGTCCCTTCTGTTTTTTCCAATCTGGAAAAAATTTAAAGAATTTCGTTCAGCTCTTTAGAAATTATTTCTCAAGCTACAAGACTACTTTTAATTAACTAGATATTAGCTGATATTAAATAGATTGTCAATTATTTTAATTTAAGCACCTTACAATTCAGTGCACACATCGCAATCGCCAGAGCATCAGCCGCATCATCTGGCTTAGGTATTTCCTTTAATCTTAGTAATGTTTTAACCATTTTTTGCACCTGATCTTTTTTAGCCGCCCCGTAACAAGTCACCGCCTGCTTAACTTGGGACGGTTTAAATTCAAAGACTGGCAAATTATTTTGTTTAATAGTTAATAAAATTACGCCTCTAGCGTGACCAACTATTAAAGCTGTTTTAACATTTTTACTAAAAAATAGTTCTTCAACTGCCACAAACGCTGGTTGATATTTTTTAATTATTTCATCAAGTTCGAGGTGAAGCTGACTTAAACGAGTAATTAAATCATCTTTGGCACTCGTTTTAATCGAGCCGTAAGTTAGACAAGAAATCTTACCCTTGTCATCACTAATAACACCGTAACCAGTATCAGCAATTCCGGGATCAACTCCTAAAATTATGCGAGGCATATTTTATAAATCAGTATTAGTATAGTAATCGCTCACATCTTCATTGGCTTCCAGCTCTCCCAAAAAGTTTTCAACCTTCACAGCATCTTCTTCGTTTAAAGTTAGTTTTTCTTTAGCCACATATTCTAGTTCACCTGATTCAACTGTTAAATTACGACCAACTAAATAATCGGTCATTTTTTGAAAATCAGCTAATTCAGTATAGATAGTTAACCCCTCTTCTTCTTGTTTAATATCAGAGGCGCCAGCGTCAATTAGTTCTAATTCTAAATCTTCAAAATTAATATTTTTAGTTTTTAATTCATCGGTGCTAATCATGAACACTCCTTTTTGTGAAAAATTCCACATCACAGAACCAAAAGCCCCGCCACTTTTAGTAAAGCAGTGACGAATAGTTGAACCCGATCTATTTTTATTATCAGTAATACTTTTAACAATTACTTGCACGCCACAAGGACCCATTCCTTCATAAACTAACTCTTCAACTTGAGCGCCTCCTAATTCTCCAGTTCCTTTTTTAATAGCGCGTTCTACATTATCTTTAGGCATGTTAGCGTCCCGTGCTTTATCAATGGCAGTGCGTAAAGCGGGATTAGCAGCAGGATCGCCACCTTTTCTAGCAGCTACTGAAATATTATTAGCTAATTTAGTAAAAATAGCGCCACGTTTAGCGTCTACTAATTCTTTTTGACGATGAGTAGTCGCCCATTTGGAGTGTCCAGACATAAATTATAACTTAATTATTCTTAGGTACCTAGGTTTAGCTTAACGTAAATTGAAATATAAATCAATATTGGCTATAATAGAAAGACCAATAAAATTGGGCAAAAAATTAATAACATTAAACGATATGGCTAATTATAATTTTAAATATTTAGACGAAGTAGTCATTGAGGCTTTAACTTTTTTTAATAAAAAAAAACCAGCTAAGCTTGATTTAAAAAAACTTAACATGCCTATTGTAGTTGGTAGCGGTAATGCTTATAATGCCGGACTAATTATCTTTAAGGACAAAAATGCTTTATTTGCTACTGAAAGTAATTTTGTAGCCATGTTAAAAAATTATAAGCTACTCATTAAAAATGGTTTAATTAAAGAAGCGGTAGTCATTTCAGCCTCAGGTGAAAAAGATTCTATTTGGGAAGTTAGAGCCGCTAAAAAAGCCGGACTCAAAACAATTTTAATGACTTGCGTAGCTGATTCCAGTGCCGCTAAAATAGCTGACCAAGTTATTGCTTATCACAAGTTAGCTGAACCATACACTTATAATACCTCTACTTACTTAGGAATGATTTTAAGTGCGACAGGTGAAAATCCATTAGCTATTAAAAACTTTTTAAATAAAATAAAATTACCAAGGCGTTTCAAGAAATATTCTTCTTACTCCTTTGTTTTACCTGACGAATATGGTGCTATTGCTCCCATGTTAGATATTAAGCGTCATGAATTATTTGGTCCTAAAATGTCACTACGAGCTTTTTCTAGCGGTGAAGCTAGGCACGCTAAATTTGTAGTACGTGATGAAAAAGAATTAGTTATTAGTTTTGGCAAAAATGAATTTTTCGGCTCACCTAAATCAAGACTGGAAATTGATTTACCAAAAACGGCTAATTCCGGATTAGTGATGGCTGTAAGCTATTATCTTATTGGTTTCATGCAAAGATCTAAACCTAGTTATTTTATGAAAAATATTGAAAGATATTGTAATGATGATGGTTACAAAGCTTATGGACTAATTAAACCATTTGATGTAATTGTTCCTGGAAATTAAATTACTACTTACAAAAAAGACCGGGATTACTCCTGGTCTTTTTTTAAACTTAAATTATTTTCTTGCAATATTTCTTTTATTTCTTTTAACGTTCTGGGGCTCTTACTTTTATCTAATAACTCTTGTTCTGAGCAATTAGCTAATTCAGCTAAATTATTAATATCAATACTTTTTAAAAATTGATAAGCTCTGATACTTAATTCGCAATCATCCAAAGAAATTTCTGAAGGATTTTTTTCAATTTTTCTCTTAAAATTATAAATGTTTTCTGATTCCATATATATTATATATTAAATAAGGCTTCGCCCCGTCATTTCTTTTGGTTTTTTCAAATTCATTATTTTTAAAACAGTCGGAGCCACATCAGCTAAACGACCGCTAATCTCTAATTTATCTAAAGCTACTTTCTTAATTTTATTATTAACTAACTCATTACTAACAGCTATAAATGGTACAGGATTTAAAGAATGCTCTTTAATAATTTCTTTTCTTTTAAAATCATACATTTCATCAGCATTACCATGGTCAGCCGTCACAAGTACCGTGCCACCGCGTTTTAATATATCAGTCACTATTTTTTTCAGACAAGAATCTACGGTTCTAATGCCTTTAACAGCGGCGGGAATATTACCAGTATGTCCTACCATATCAGCATTAGCAAAATTAACTAAGACAAAATCATAAACATCTTTTTTTAACTCTTCTAATAATTTAGAACAAATTAATTTAGCCGACATTTCTGGTTTAGTGGCATAGCTATCAACACGTGGTGAAGGAATAAGCACGCGATCTTCGCCTTTAAAAGAAACTTCATTGCCGCCATTAAAGAAATAAGTAACGTGGGCGTATTTTTCAGTTTCAGCAATACGTAATTGTTTTAAGCCCGCTTCGGAAATAATTTCTCCCAAACAACGAGTAGGACGAACGGATGGAAAAGCGACATGCAATCCTAAATTCTTTTCATAATCAGTAAAGGCTACAAAATATAAATCTTTTAACATTGCGCCCCTCTGCAAATCTTCTGACTTCAATTTATTATCAATGAAAGCTCGCGTTATTTCTCTAGCTCTGTCAGCTCGATAATTGAAAAAAATTAAAGCATCACCATTTTTGATAGATTTAGTGCCACGAATTACAACCGGCAACATCTCTTCATCATAAACTTTTTTATCATAACTAGTTTTGATAGCCTCATCGGCTGAAATAAAAACTTCACCAATACCACGCACCATCGCTTCGTAAGCTTTAGTAATTCTCTCCCAATGATTATCCCGGTCCATAGCATAAAAACGACCAGACACGGTAGCAATCTGACCAACCTTTAATCTAGCCATTTCTTTTTCCAGCGCGGCCACATAACGACGACCACTATCACGTGAGGTATCGCGACCATCCAAAAAAGCGTGAACATAAACTTCTTTTAAACCCGCTTTTTTAGCATAAGCGAGTAAAGCAAACAAATGTTCTAAGGAAGAATGAACCCGACCATCAGAAACTAAGCCCATAATATGCCAAGTGCCTTTAGTTTTTTTAAGATGAGCCACTGAAGCGCGAAGTTCAGCATTATCAAAAAATGATTTGTCAGAAATTGCCTTATTAATCATTAATAAATCTTGATAGACCACACGGCCAGCACCTAAGTTAAGGTGGCCAACTTCGCTATTGCCAAATACTCCTCGAGGCAAACCAACCTTTTCTTCGGAAGCATGTAACAGTTTTGTTGGATATTTAGAGACTAGTTCATCAAAAAAAAGCGGACTCGCACAACTAATAGCGTTACCCTTCGAGGCTTTAGTGATTCCCCAACCATCTAAAATGATTAAAGCTACTGGTTGTTTTTGATATTTATTATTCATATGTTTAAATGTCAGCTATTGACATATTTTCCAGCAAATTGACTGAAAATCATCAAAGATGATACTATAAATTAATAATACTATAATAATTATATAAAAGACAATTCCTCAAAACTGAAGAACTTTTTTATTGACCTGCTAATGGTTTTAGTTAAATCATTAATAGCTATTAAAAGATTAATTTACGGCGTAGTTACCACCATTCTACGACCAATTTTTGTAATATTCAAGTTCCTTTTCACCAAGCCTCTAATCAAACTGTATCATTTGATTTTTAAATTAAAAAAATCTGGGCTGACAAAAAGTCCCTGGCAGGAACTAGTTAAACGTCGTGCTTTACACGTCTTAGTCTTATTGTTAACTCTGTTTATGATTTTTTCTAATGTTGTAAATTATGGCAAAGAGACAGATAATCCTGCAAACTTAGCTAATAAAACAATCATTTCTCATTTAGTAAAAAATGAATTTAGTGCTATGACTGATAGTAGTGACTTGGTTGAAGAAACTTTAAACTTAAAGCAGTTACTAGCTTCTAGCCAGGAAAAATACCGAGATTTAAGAACTGTCATTCAAAATGGCCTAGCTATAGACGAAGGTGATAGCCAACTAGCCTATTCTCCAGACTTTTTAGTCAGTGGTTCTCCTTTTGGCCAAGCTAGCGGCGATAATACTCAAACTGTAAGTACGGAACAACCGCTGCAAACTCGCTCAACCATAACTTATTATATAGTAGGTGATGGCGATACTATTTCTTCAATCGCTAAGAAATTTGGTATTAGTGTTAATACTATTTTATGGTCTAATAATTTAACAGCCTTTAGTTTAATTAGAGCTGGTAATAAATTAACTATTCTACCAATTTCCGGTGTAACTTATGTTGTCAGAAGTGGCGATACTGTGGGTAAGATTGCTAGAAATTTCGGAATTGAAGAAAATAAAATATTTCAATATAATAGTATTAGAAGTGCCAACAGTTTAGTTATTGGCCAAACTATTATTATTCCTGGCGGTAAACAGATTCCAGCTGGCAGTACTACTGTTGCCAAAGTGATTAGTAACAAAGCTAACAATGTAGTGGCTGTGATTGAAAAATTAGTTAATCCCAGAAAGGCTCCTGATTCAGGTTCAGCCATGCTGTGGCCAACTGAAGGACATCGTATAACTCAATATTTCTCTTGGCGTCATACTGGGTTGGATATTGCTAATAAGGTTGGCACACCATTATACGCGGCGGCCGATGGAAAAGTGGAATTCTCTGGTTGGAGCAACGGTTATGGTAATAATATAGTTATTAATCATGGTGGTGGTAAAAAAACTCGTTACGCTCACGCCTCTAAATTATTTGTTAAAGTTGGAGACACTGTTGAAAGAGGAGAACAAATTGCAGCCATGGGATCAACTGGTAACTCTACTGGTCCTCATATTCACTTTGAAGTTATGATTAATGGCACTAAATATAATCCTTTAAGTTATATAAAATAATTAAATATCATATGGACATTTGGCAAATTGTTGGCGGACTAGTTACAACCTTAGTTGGTTTATCACTAGTTATAAAAACAGATTGGTATATGGAAAATTTTGGCAGGATTGAGTGGTTTGAAGATAATTTAGGATCTAGCGGTGGCACTCGTTTCGGCTACAAATTATTAGGACTTTTAATTATGTTTATTGGTATTGTAATTATGACTGGTAGCGGTGGCACATTTTTTGGCTGGATTTTTTCTCCTTTAACTAAATACTCTAATCCTAACCTCTAGTTTTCGCTTGACCTGTTGTAATTATTAATATAATATAGGAAAAGTAAATTAGCAGGGCCCCTAGCTCAGCCCGGTTAGAGCATCTGCTTTGCAAGCAGAGGGTCAAGGGTTCGAATCCCTTGGGGTCCACAAAATAATAAAACAACCCTGATTCGGCAGGGTTGTTTTATTTTATAGAATAACTATAATAAATATATATAAATTAAAAAGTGGAGGATAATAAAATGTCAGATTCAGATGAACTTAAAAATCTAAGGGAAAAATACGCTGATGTATTAAATCCAGCAGTTGACCACATTGTTAATTGGCCAGAACCAATTCTGGGCGACGGAGCACCGCTGCCAACACCGGAACAATACACAAAAACAGCAAAAAAGTGTCTAAAAGTTCTTTTGGACAAAAGATAATCAAATTTGTCCAAAAAAGCATCTTGTAAAGAGATGCTTTTTTCTTATTTAAAATTTATTCTTCTAGTATTTTTCCCTTATCCATTTTTATTTTTATAGTACAATTTAACATCTCAATAAATTTTTCATCATGACTAATAACAATGAAAGTTGTGTTTGGCTTTTTAATTTTTTCCTTATTTATAATATCAGCAATATCCTTTTTAGTAGCAGCATCAACTGAAGCAGTTGGTTCGTCTAAAAAGACTAGTTTAGAGTCACTGTTGCGAATTTTTAGAAGAACACGAGCTAAACCTATTCTAGAAGTTTCCCCTCCTGAAGTTTTACCGGAATCGCCTAGTCCACCATACAATTTTTCATCTAAATTTTTAGCAAAGCGATTACTTAAACCTACTTCACTTAGAACCTCTAAAATCTGTACTTCGCTCACTTCTCCTTTTAAGCCAAACTTCAAATTATTTCTAACACTATCATCAAACAAATATGGAAACTGGGATAAATAAGCGATACGATTATAAATTGAACCTGTACCTGATTTCTTAATATTTTCCATTTCTTCTTCACCAAATTTTATTTCACCAGAAGTAGGGCGATAATAACCAGATATGACTTTCATTAAAGTTGTTTTACCAGCCCCACTAGCACCCTCTAAATAAGCCATGGCACCAGTTGGTATTTCTAAATTAATATTGTTTAATATTTTTTTACCATCCACTTCAACATTAACATTTTTTAACTCTAAATCACTATTTTTTATCTCGCTTATATCTAATCTAGATTTTTCTTTTTCGTCTTCTTCTTGAGCGTAACCATTAAACATTAATTCCATCTGCATGACATTTCTTAAAGACGTCAATAATTTTCTATTAGCACTTAAAAGTTTTTGAATACCTTGGTTAAAATTACCAGAATACAAAATGGCAGCGATCATTTTATCAGCCGAACCTCCTGCTAATAAACTAGCTCCTCCCAAAAGTGTTAAATTAATAGCATTGGAAAAGCGAAAATAACCATCTTCCATAACTTGAAAAAAATTTTTACTCGTCTGAGCCATTTTTTCTTTTTCTACAAAATCTTTAATTTCATTAAAAAATTTTTCTTTTTCACCAGCTAAAATGACTTCCATATGAGAACTTAATTGCTCATTAAGTTTTTTAGCCATTTGCTCTGAAGTACGCTCAGCGCCTCTTTCTCTTTCCCAAAATTTACCCACTTTTTGAAAATATTTATCAAGGGCGATAGTTAAACCAGAAGCTACAACTGTACCTCCAGCTAAAATAGGACTTTTTTCATAAAGCATAACCGCACTTGTAACTAAGGTTGTGATGGTTGGTAAAATATTAAAACTAAAAGTATTTAAAATACTTTCATAACTATGAATTCCAGAACTAGTACGTCGTTTTACAGTATCTAAACCAAACTTTTTAGTTTCATCTGGTGGCATCTCAGTTAAATTTTTAGCAGCTAATTCGCTAATTCCCCCTTCTTTCTGATAATTTTGATTAATAAAATCTTTATAATGTTTTTGAATCAAAACTGATAGACCGGCGCCACCAATTGAGGCTAAAGAATATAAAATGATTTGATTAACATCAGTGGTGTTATCTTTAAAAGCGTCAGCAAATAGCATCGGAGCGTATCCCTGAATAAAAGCTGGAACCATCAAAGCCGCCGATAATCCCACATATTTAGCCTTATCACCTCCCATAAAACGTACAAAAATATCCTGAATCTGACTCATGACTTTAATTTTGTAAATAGGTAAGCTAGCTAAATCATCTAGCTTACAAAATTCCAATAGTTCTTGTATTTCTTGCTCGGAAAAACCAGCTTTTTCATATTTTTCAAATAATAAAACTACCACCTCTTCTTGTTTCTCCTTATCTGAATAAAAATTAACTTTTCTCTCTAAATTACCTTTAACTAAAAAATCTTCAATCTCTCCCACGTTTTTACGAAACTGCCCAGCATTATGAGCTAAACGATAAGAATCGAAATACCATTTAAGGGAATCAAATAAAATTTCTTTACTTTCTTGGTCGGCTTCATTTAAATCAGCAATTCCTTCGACTAATAAGCTAATACGATGTTCAATATTTTCATCCAGTTCATCCACAAAATCAATTTTATCAATATCGTCCTTAATACGTTTTCTAATATCCACCATCTCTAATACAAAATCATCTGGCAACTTATTCAGTCCGAATCTAGCTTCAAGAATATCTTTGACTAACTTTAAATTATCCTTCTTTTCCTCAAAAGATTCTTTTTGAGACACTCCTAAATTTTTAGCTCCAGTGTTTTCAAAATTCATATATAACATGCATTAATTTATTAAAATATACCATTAAGAAGACCAGGAAAGCAATAAATGGGTATTTTTAGCAATTAAGTACTCAAATATTCTCTTTATGTTATACTAAATATAATAAAATTAATTTTATGAATTTTTCGGTCCTAAATTGGAATATTGAAGGTAGTAAATATTATACTAAAACTAACTTAAGTAAAATTATTCCCAATCTAGAAAAATCTGAGGCTGATATTTTTTGTTTACAAGAAGCCCAGGAACTTAGAGAAAATTTATATTCTTTGACTACCCTGCAAGGTCTTAATTATGTTTTTCCTGAAGATTTACGTGATCGAAATATTATCTTAAGCAAGTTTCCGGTTATGGCTAGTGGGGAAATAACTTTCCCTCGCTTAACTAATATAACACTAGAAAGAGCTCTCTGGGCCGATATTAAAATTAATGACCAGACTCTTAGAATTTATAATTGTCATCTGGAAGTTATTGGCGTTGGCCCTAAACAAAGAGTAGATCAATTAAAATTTGTTTTAGAGGCAGCTAAACAACATGATGGTCCGGTTATTATTTGCGGTGATATGAACACGGTTATTCCTCTGGCTGGTATAGGTAGAAAAATTATCCAATGGTTTCATAAAGTAACTAATGATAATCTTATTTCAGATAAGCAATACTCTCATCAAGATGAAAGACACTTATTTCTTCAAACCGCTCAACAAGCAGGTTTCAATGAAACTATTGATCTTCTAAAATCAACTTGGTGTATTATGCCACTTCGATGGGAAATATTTAGTCTTAAACTAGACTGGTTTTTAGTACGAAATATTAAAACACCTGAAATTTCTTTAGGGAGATATGTTTCTGATCATCGCTCAGTTTTAGCTAAATTTTAAGTTAAACAAATAGCCTATTGCTTTTTAATAAGACTCGGTCGCCACTGATAATTTCTGAAAATCTTAAACGAGTTAACGAAAAAGATTCATTGCCTGAGAGATGTTCCGAAAAAACATCACTCGGTAAGTCATTAATGACAGTAATTTTCATGTGACTTTTTTTAAATTGTTAATAAACTAATTTTCCAAATATCTTAGAAGAAAAGCTAAAAATAGTCAATTAAAAAAAGCCTCTTGACTTTAAAAATAAAAAGAATAATATGTTATTCATGGACAGTATATTTCCGTTTTTAAACGAGAGGTTAGACCTTTCGTTGCACGCCCGAATGGTGTGTCGAATAATCGAAATAAAACGGGAGACTTCTGATTCACTGCCAATTCGCGCCTACACTTTAGCACGGAAAGGTAAGGGGACTGAAAATCTCTGAAACAGAAGTTTCTTTGAATTCTCCCTAAGCAATAGTATAGCTAACGGAATTGCTAACTAAAGCTTGCCAGTATTTTACGCGTGATACGTGTCTATTCGCCCGAATAAAGAGGTGAAAGGCTAAAAAACAAAACCAATAAAAAGCATCTCAACCTAAAGATGCTTTTTTCTTACCCAAAACTTTGTTATTATATTATTAATTAGGATAATTAGCTCAGTTGGTTAGAGCGCTGCATTCACATTGCAGAGGTCACTGGTCCGAGTCCAGTATTGTCCACTAATCAATTATATATGGATAAATTAATAGAATTAGAAAATCGTCTTGTCCAAATAGAAGAAAGAAATAAAAAAGTAGAAACTGATAAAAAATGGGAGGGCAGTTTCACCCGTCGTTTTTTACTAATGCTTTTTACCTATTTAGCAGTCTTCTTATATTTTACAGCCATCGGCATTAAACAATCCTATCTAAGCGCGGTAGTTCCCACGGTCGGGTTTTTGCTCTCAACTTTGACTTTACCTTTATTTAAAAAATGGTGGATCAAAAACCAAAAAGAAAAGAGGACTTAAGGTCCTCTTTTTAACAGTGTTTTTTTAACACTTAGAATTTCTTCTTCCATTATGGGAATAGGGCGACAGTCTTTCACGTTTTTACTGAAGCTACAAGCTACTACATAAACACATAAGCGTTCAGTAGATGGTCGTCCAGCAGCCAGTCCTTCGTTTACAAATATACTAATACCGGCTGGATCCATGTTTTTTTTCATCCTCTGTGCCACGTCTGAAACCAACAGCCATAAATCAGTTTTTTCGCCTAAACTTAGTTCAGTAATTGAATTAACTGGGCTTTTGGAAAAGCATGAAAAACTCATTTCTCCCAAAGGAAAGGTAGTTACAACAGCAAAACTGCGATGAGTAGCTAAAATAATATTTTTAGACTCATATTCCAAAAAATTACTCATAATTCCTCCTTTTTTAAAGTTCATTAATAACAAATTAGTATTAAATTATTAAAGCGTCAAGCGATACCTTGACATTACACATAAAAAGTGCTATAGTTAGCTAGAGTAGAAAATGAGTATAAACGTTAATTAACAATATAGAAATGAACGATTTTATAGAAGTTTTAAAGAAAAAAAACGGCGTTATGCTAGGACATTATCAAAGTAACCCCAATCTATGCTTAGCCAAAGGGGTTAACAATACAATATTATTTTCGTCAGTCGATAAGTCCTATATAGGCTTAATGGAAATAGATGGGAAAGATATTGAGGTGGTGACTGGTAACTGTTTTAAAATTAATTTTGGAGAGGCTGAAATCTTTTTATCAATTTCCAGCTCTGATCGCGGTGGATTTACTGCTGGTCTAGTTGACCTAAGTCTAATAAGTCAAATTGACTTAAATGAAGTACTTAATAGTCTAAAAATAACTAGATAAAGAGAGAGACTGTCACAATGACGGTCTTTTTTTTAATTTAATCCCATAGTATGATAAAATAAACCTATGACTAAAGATAAAGAACCGATTAGATTAATGATAATAGATGGTAATGCGCTGATTCATCGCAGTTTTCACGCTATTCCGCCAACTCTAACTACCAAAGATGGTACGGTGGTTAATGCTGTCTATGGCTTTACTTCCTTTCTACTTCGAGCTATTACTGAATTTCATCCTGAGTACATTGTTTTAACTCTCGATCGCAAAGCACCAACTTTCCGTCATGAAGAATATGCCGACTATAAAGCTACCCGCGTTAAAGCACCTGATGAATTGTACGAACAAATTCCCCTAGTCAAAGAAATAGCTACGGCTATGGATATTCCTATTTTTGAACTTGATGGTTTTGAGGCCGATGATTTAATCGGTACTATTATTACCCGCTCCGAACAAGAAACAGCCTTTGAAAATTATATTGTAACTGGTGATATGGATAGCTTACAATTAGTTAGTCCTCGTACTAAAGTTTATGCGATGAGTCGTGGACTTAATGAAAGCGTGACTTATGACGAAGCTCGCGTTTTTGAACGTTATGGTTTAAAGCCTAATCAAATTGTTGATTATAAAGCTTTACGCGGCGACCCTAGCGATAATATTCCGGGTGTTAAGGGTATCGGTGAAAAAACTGCCACCGAATTATTACAAAATTTTAAAACTTTGGATGGCGTTTATGCTGCTACCGAAAAAAACGACCCTTTAATTAAAATCCGCATCAACGGACTCTTAAAAGAATTTAAAGACAATGCTTATTTAAGCCAAAGTCTGGCTACTATTAAATGTGATATTGATTTGAAAATAAACTGGAAAGATTTACGTCTTGATTCTTTTGATTTAGATAAAGCTACGGCGGCTTTTACTAAATTTGAATTCCGTTCACTGCTGCCCAAACTTAATGCTCTAAAGAATATAGTTGTATCAGAAGATGAAAAACCAAAAAAATTAGATTACGCTGATAAATTTACTAGAAATGAAACTCAAAAAAAATATTTATTAGTAGCTAATGAAAAAGGTTTTGCCAGTTTTTTAAAAAAATTAAAAGCGGCTGAAGCTTTGTCTTTTGACTGTGAAACAGACGGGCTAAATCCCATTAATTGCGAACTTTTAGGTTTATCTTTTTCTTTTAACGACGACGAAGCTTATTATATCGACCTCTCTCAAGGTAAGATCCAAAAAGCGGCCGACCTATTCAGCTATCTTAAGGCTGATAAAAAAAGTCATCCTTGGTTGCAGGAATTAAAAGAAGTTTTAGAAAATGCCAAAATTCCTAAATACGCTCACAATGCTAAATTTGATATCCGGGTTTTAAAAAACCAAGGTATCGAGGTTAAAGGTTTAGATTTTGATACCATGATTGCTTCTTACCTTCTCAATCCTGATAACCGCCAGCATAATCTAGATGCTGTTTCTTTCAGAGAGCTGGGTTGGGAAAAAATATCAACAACTGACATGCTAGGTAAAGGTAAAGAAAAAATTTCTTTTACTCAAATTGATCCTAAAAAAATTGCTCAATATTCAGGCGAGGATGCTGAGTGTGTTTGGCGCTTAACTAAAATATTAAAAAAGAAATTAAAGGAAGAAAAATTGGATAAGATAATGGCCGAAATTGAAATACCTTTGGTTGGTGTTTTAGTGGACATGGAAGAAAATGGCATCAAAGTTGAGGCAGCTAGCTTAAAAACTATTGAACATGATTTAGCTGCCCGTCTTAAAAAGTTGGCAACCGAAATTCATAAACAAGCCGATGAAGAATTTAATATTAATTCTCCTAAACAACTACAAGTTATTTTATTTGAAAAATTAAATATTAGCACTAAGGGAATTAAAAAAACTAAAACTGGACTGTCCACAGCTGATGATGAACTGCAAAAAATAATCGAAGAACATCCGATTGTGGCCCTGATTCAAAATTACCGCGAACTAAATAAATTGCAAAGTACTTACGTCCTGGCTTTACCGGAACTTATCAACCAAAAAACTGGTCGCGTTCATACGAGTTATAACCAAACTATTGCGGCTACTGGCCGTTTATCATCGACTGAACCAAATTTACAAAATATTCCTACTCGGACCGAAGAAGGACAAAAAATTCGTTCGGCTTTTGTAGCTGAAGCCGGTTATAAATTAGTTAGTCTGGATTATTCTCAAATTGAATTACGTTTAGCGGCTCACTTATCTGGCGATAAGAACATGATTAAAGCTTTTAATAACCAAGAAGATATTCACACCGCTACAGCCGCTAAAATAAATGAAGTTCCTTTATCGGAGGTGACAAAACAAATGCGTCGTGAAGCGAAAGCTACTAACTTCGGGATTATTTACGGACAAGGCCCTCATGGTTTATCGCAAAATGCCGGTATCACTTACAAAAAAGCTCAAGAATTTATTGCCAAGTATTTTGATATTTATACTGATATCAAAAAGATGATTGACTCATCCATCGAAGAAGCTAGGGCCAAAGGTTATACGATTACTTTATTTGGACGTAAGCGCTATCTGCCGGAACTCGATTCTACTATGCCAACTATTCGTCGTAGTGCTGAACGCATGGCTATCAACACACCCCTGCAGGGAACGGCCGCCGATCTCATCAAAGTAGCGATGATAAAAATTGCTGACAAAATAAAAGGCCACGAGGCTGATATAAAAATGTTATTGCAAATTCACGATGAACTTATTTTTGAAATAAAAAATAATAAAATCGAGGAATGGTTACCGGAACTTAAAAAATTAATGGAGAATAGTCTAAAATTAAAAGTACCAATTATTGTAGATACTGATATCGGCGATAACTGGGGTGAGATAAAATAAAATGCCAAAAATAGAAAATAAAAAAATAGCCTTTATCGGTTACGGCCTGGAAAACCAAGCCCTACTGGCTTGGTTTCAAAAACACCACGCCCCAGCTGAATATACTGTTTGCGATTTTAATGAAAGTGTTAAAACCAAACTAAGAAAGGTCTCTTGGCGCTTAGGACGAGATTGTCTTCAAAATCTTAAAGATTTTGATTTGATTTACAGGTCACCTGGCTGCCCATTATTTTTGCCAGAGCTAAAGCCAGTTAAAAATAAAATTACTAGCGCCATGAATTTATTTATGGAACTGGCTCCCACTACTAATATTATTGGCGTCACCGGTAGCAAGGGAAAAGGCACCACGGCCAGTTTGATTTATACTATTTTGAAAAAGAATGGCGAGCATGTTTTTTTAGGTGGCAACATTGGTATTGCTCCCTTTTCTTTTTTAGATAAACTAACCAGTAAATCTTTTGTCGTACTAGAGCTTTCCAGTTTTCAATTAGAAGATTTTAAAATCAGCCCTAAATATGCCGTGCTAACTAATTTATTTAAAGAACATTTAAAACCAGCCGATCCTAATAATCCTAATTATCATAAAACTTTTAAAATTTATAAAAAGGCTAAACTTAATATTGCCGAGCACTCTCAAAATAAATATTTTTTAACTCATGAGCGTTTAGCCAAAGTTTTAAATGTTAAAAAAGCTATTTATTTCACCAGTTCTGCTTTGCCTAGTCGTTTAGCTGGTGAGTTTAATAAAGAAAATGTGGCGGCTGCGGTAGCACTCGCTAAAATTTTGCATATTAAAAGTGAGGTGGTTAAAAAAGCCGTCGCTTCTTTTAAAGGCTTACCTCATCGCTTAGAATTAGCGGCCACTAAAAAAGACGTGGCTTATTATGATAATAGTTTTTCGACTACTCCCGAAAGCACTATAGCTGATTTACAATCTTTTCCCGGTGCTACTATTATGTTAGGCGGAGCTGACAAAGGGGCTGACTTTAAAGCATTGGCTAAAGAAGTTAAGCGCAGCGCTAAGTTAGTTATTTTATTTTCTGGTACTGCTTCGCCCCGTTTAAAAAAAGCTTTACTCTCGGCCGGCTTTTCATCTAGCAAAATAAAGTCCGCTAACAGCATGACAGAAGCCGTAAAACTTGCTAACCAAAATACTAAAGCTGGCGATGTTGTTTTACTCTCCACGGCCTGCGCCAGTTTTGGTTTATTCAAAAATTATAAAGAACGAGGCGACTTGTTTCAGAAATATGTTAAAGAACTCCAAGATTAAAGATTATCCCATTGGTGTTTTTGATTCCGGCCTAGGCGGGCTAACTGTTTTAAAAAAAATTTTAAAATTAGTGCCGGGTTATCATTATATTTATTTAGGCGATACGGCTCGTGTGCCTTATGGCGATAAATCGCCAGCCATTATTTATCAATATGTCATAGAGGCTGTAGAATTTTTATTTAAAAAAAATTGCCGCTTAGTTATTATTGCCTGTAATACAGCCTCAGCTCAAGCTCTCAGAAAACTACAGCAAGAATGGTTACCATCTCATTATCCGCAACACCGAGTCTTAGGCGTTATTAGACCGTTAGCTGAAGCTGCCGCCAAACAACCAGCCGGTAAAAGAATTGGGGTTATCGGCACTAAAGCTACCATTAACTCCCAGTCTTATAATTTAGAAATTAAGCACTTAAATTCCAGCTTAAAAGTAATTGGTCAAAGCGCCCCGCTGTTGGTTCCTTTAATTGAAGACGGCCATGCTAATAAGCCAGAAACAAACCTGATCTTACGTGATTATTTAAAACCACTAAAAAAAATTGATGTTTTAATTCTAGCTTGTACTCATTATCCTTATTTACAGGCTCAAATTAAAAAAATAATGGGACCAACCGTGACTGTTCCTGATACTGGCCAATTAGTAGCTAAGAGCTTGAAAGATTATCTTATTAGGCATAAGGTATTAGCAAACCAAACTACCAAAGTAGAATTTTATACCACTGATAATCCAGAATCATTTAAAAAATTAGCTGAAAAATTTTTAAGCAGTAAAATTAAAAAAATCGAGAAAATTAAATTATGATTATCTTCCTGTATGGCGCCGATTCTTATCGTAGCCGCCAAAAATTAAACGAACTAAAAGAAAAGTTTATTAGTGAAATAGATACTGCTTCACAGAGTTTGATTATGCTTGACGGCCGGTCAACTACTCTGAAAGAGATAAGTGATAAAATAAATACTGGCTCTTTGTTTGTTAAAAGGAGAATGATTGTGATTGAAGATATTTTTGAAAATAAAAGTGACAAATTATTGGGCGAGCTAGCAACATTTTTACAAGCTCGCAGTGAAAGCAAAAAGGCTGATGAAGAAAATATTATTATTTTTCGTGATAATGATGTAAGTGGAAAAAATAGTAAATTAAAAAAAGAGACTAAAAAATTATTTACCTACTTATTAAAACAAAAATACGTTCAAGAATTTAAAGCCCTGGAAGGGTTACAACTAATTGATTTTATAAAACAAGAAGTCTTAAAATTAAAACGAAAAATAAATACGACCGCTATCAACCTCTTGATTACTCGAGCTAACTCTGATTTATGGCGAATTGCTTCTGAGCTACATAAACTAGCTATGATGATTAAAGATGACGAGGAAATCAGCAACCAACTAATTAAAGAAAATGTAGCCGGAGTTTTTGACGAAGATATTTTTACTCTAACTGATGCTATTTCCGCTCGTAATTCTAAAAGTGCCCTTAGTCTCCTTGAAAAACAATATCTAGCCGGTGTCAGTGAAGATTATATTTTAGTGATGTTAATCCGCCAATTTAAAATTTTACTCCAAATTAAAAGTGCAGTCGAGGCTAATCTTAGCGCTACAACTATGGCCAGTGAGCTAAAGATTCATCCTTATGTTGTTAAAAAAGGGTTAATTCAAGTTAGCGCCTTTAGTCTCAGCGACCTCAAAGATAAATTGAATAAACTGGTGACTATCGACTTCGCCAACAAAACCGGTCAAAGTGAAACTAAAGCTGAACTAGCCTTATTTTTAGCAAAATTATAAAAAGATTATTTATAAAATTAAAATGTCCTTTAACAAGCCAAAAATGTCCCTAAAAACTATTGCCTTTTTCTTTTTAGTCTGTTATATTCAATAAAGAGTTCAAAAGACTCCCATTTTATTTTTTAAGCTAATCTAAAAAAATTGCTAAAATTAAGGGCAATTAGCTCAGTTGGTTAGAGCGCTACACTGATAATGTAGAGGTCGGAGGTTCGAGTCCTCCATTGCCCACCTAAAACGTTACAGCGTTTAAGTATCGCGGGGTAGAGCAGTTGGCAGCTCGCCAGGCCCATAACCTGGAGGCCGTCGGTTCGAATCCGACCCCCGCAACAAATAATTTAAATAGGCCTCGGTAGCTCAGTGGTAGAGCAAAGGATTGAAAATCCTTGTGTCGTCAGTTCGATTCTGACCCGGGGCACAGGTCATAACGGGGCGTAGTATACTGGTAGTACGCATGCTTTGGGAGCATGTTGACTGGGTTCGATTCCCAGCGCCCCGACATTTAATTAAATAGGGATCAAAGACTCTTGCTTTTTATTTAATTTTGTGCTAACGTTTTAATAATAATTAACGAATTTTATCAAAAATACCGTATGCCTAATAAGAAATCTGCTAAAAAGGAATTGCGCAAGACTATTAAACGCAATATTGCTAACAAAAAAGTGTCTGATGTCATGAAAAAGGCTGTTAAGACTACTATTAAAGCTGTCGTGGCTGGTGAAAAATTAGCTAAAGAAGATATCGCTAAAACTATCAAAGCTATTGATAAGGCAGCTAAAAAGGGAGTAATCAAGAAAAACACAGCTGCTCGCAAAAAATCTCGCTTACAAAAAAAGATTAACACTTTAAAATAATCCTTTTAATTAAGACTTGTTCTTGGATGCGACGTGAGCTTTAGCTTCATCGCTTCTCGGTTTAAGCCCATCATCAAGATGTTAGACAAAAAAACTAAGGAAAAAATTATCAAAAAGTTTCGTGTTCACGATACTGATACTGGTTCTTCACAAGTTCAGATTGCGATCTTAACTGAAGAAATCAAGGAATTAACTGAACATTTAAAGCTTCATAAGCATGATTTCTCTTCCCGCCGCGGGCTTTTAAAAAAGGTTGGCGAAAGAAGAAAACTACTTAAGTATTTACAAAAAGAAAACGAAGGCCAATTTAGAGAATTAGCCGAGAAATTAAAATTAAAAATTGCCACTAAACTGATTGCTGAGGAAGAAGAGGCTAAACTAAAGGAAAAGAAATATGCCCCAACTGAAGAAGAAGGTGGTGTAGAAGAAATGCCTAAGGACCTTCCAGAAGAATTAATTGAAGAATAAATTTGTTAACCGGCGGTTTTTACAATCTATATGATTAAACATGAAGAACAAAGAGTAGGCGTTTTAGTAGATGTCTCAAACATGTATCATTCTGCTAAGAATTTGTACAACCGTCGCACTAACTTTAAAGAAATCTTAACCCAAGCAGTGGCTCTTCGGAAACTTATCCGGGCCACTGCTTATGTTATAAAGAGTGATAATGAAGATGAAATGGCTTTTTTTGAAGCTTTGAGCCAGCAGGGTTTTGAAGTTAAAATGAAGGGACTGCAAACCTTTGCTGGGGGAGCTAAAAAAGGTGATTGGGATGTCGGAATTGCCATTGATGCTATTAAATTAGCTGATAAACTAGATGTTATTATTTTAGTTTCAGGCGATGGTGATTATTTACCACTTGTTTCCTATTTACAGAATAATAAAGGTTGTTTAGTAGAAATAATGGCCTTCCGCAAAACTTGTTCCTCTAAGCTGATTGAAGAATCTGATGATTTTACTGATTTGTCAGGCGATAAGAAATTCTTAATCGGTCGTAAAAAATAAAAAAAATTTAAAACTTCAAAGCCAGTTGGCCTAGGGGTTTTTTAAAATAATTAATTAAGCCTGGCCCTTAAATAGATAGCACTGTAATTACTTACAGTTCTGTAATTTATCGGCCAAGCCATAAAAAAGTATGTTACAAGAAAAAGTGTTTAAGACTCAATGGCTGGGTCGCGAACTAAGCGTCAAAACTGGACGTTTAGCTCTTCAAGCTGATGCTTCAGTGCTCGTCCAGTATGGTGAAACTGTAGTAATGGCTAACGTCGTTCAATCTAAAACTGAACGTGATGGTGTTGATTTCTTCCCTTTGATGGTTGATTTCGAAGAAAAGCTTTATGCGGCTGGTATTATTAAAGGTTCCCAATGGGTTAAACGTGAAGGTCGCCCAACTGATCAATCAGTCCTCACCGGCCGAATGATTGATCGTGCAATCCGCCCATTATTTAATCAAGACGACAAACGCGATGTGCAAGTTATCATTTCAGTACTCGCAGTTGACCAAGAAAATGATTACGATATCGTTTCCTTATTAGCGGCTTCGGCAGTTCTCTTAATTTCCGGCATTGAATGGCACGGCCCAATCGGCGGTGTCCGCGTTGGTCAAATTGATGGTGAATTTGTTTTCAATCCGACCTACAAAGAACAGGCTGAGAGTGATTTAGACTTAATCGTTTCTGGTACTTGCGAAAGATTAATCATGATTGAAGCTGGCGCTAACGAAGTTCCAGAAAATATTATGGCTGATGCCATTATTGCTGGTATGAAATCCATGAAGGGAGCGATTGATTTATTTAATGAGTTAAAAGAGAACATCACTCCAAAAGAAAAATCAGTTAAAACCATTCTAAAAACTCCGGAAGACTTAACTAAAGAAGAAGCTAAAAAAGAATTATTAGTTAAAGGAGAGATTTGGTTAAACAAAAATATTCCAAATATTTTATTTGAAAAAATATATTATACAAAGACTGAACGCAAAGGTGCGGTAACTGAAATCAAAACTCAGTTAGATAAATATTTATTTGATGAGGGTATTACTAAAGATGATCGTGGTTATATCATCAAGAAATTAGTAGAGAAAATGATTGATGAAGAAATTACTCGCGCTATCATCGAAGATAAGCGCCGGGTTGACGGCCGTTCATTAACTGAAATCAGAACCTTGCTTGGCGACGTTGCTTTATTGCCACGCGTTCACGGTTCGTCATTATTCTCTCGTGGTGAAACTCAAGTTATGAGTATTGTCACTTTAGGCGCTCCTGGATTAGAACAATCCTTAGAAGGAATTGAAGGTGTTAGTAAAAAACGCTACATGCATCATTATAATTTTCCACCATATTCTGTTGGTGAAGTTTCACCTTTACGCGGCACTGGTCGTCGTGAAGTTGGTCATGGTGCCTTAGCTGAAAAAGCTTTAATGCCAGTTGTTCCTTCTAAAGAAGAATTCCCTTACGCTATTCGTGTAGTGTCAGAAACATTAGGTTCCAACGGATCTTCATCAATGGCTTCCACCTGTGCTTCAACTCTAGCTTTAATGGATGCTGGCGTACCAATTAAAAAACACGTCGCAGGTATTGCTATGGGATTAGCTTCTGTGCCAGATATGAGCAAATGGGTAGTTATTACCGATTTACAAGATTTAGAAGATGGCGATGGTGGTATGGACTTTAAAATTACCGGTACCGAAACTGGTTTAACCGCTATTCAACTGGACACTAAAACTATCGGATTGGATGAAGCTATTATTCGTCAAACCTTAAGTCAGGGTCGCAAAGCTTTAAATGAAATTTTAGAAGTACTAAAATCAGCGATTCCAGCTGCCCGCCCAGAACTTTCTAAATATGCTCCTAGAATTATCAGCTTTAAAGTTGATCCAACTAAGATTGGAGCTATTATTGGTTCTGGTGGCAAAACAATCAACAAGATTATTGAAGAAACTGGTGTTTCGATTGATATTGAAGATGACGGTTTAGTTATGATTTGTGGTACTGATGTAGCCATGGTGCAATTAGCCGTTGATAAAGTTCAAGAAATTATCAAAGTTTATGAGGCTGGAGAAATAGTAACTGGTAAAGTTGTAAGATTAATGGATTTCGGAGCTTTTGTAGCTTTAAATTCTAATCAAGACGGCATGGTTCATGTTAGTGAACTGGCCCCTTATCGTATCGATAAACCAGCTGACTTTATTTCAGTCGGCGATACTGTAACTGTTAAGATTAAAGAAATAGACGATCAAGGCCGAGTTAACCTAACTATGAAAGGTTTAGCCGAAAACGAAGCCTTATGGAAGGATGAAAAGGGTAAGTCGACTGGTGAAAGTCGTCCCAGTTCCCCTCGCTCAGGTGGTTTTGGAGGTCGTCCAAGCGGTGGCTTTGGAGGTAGAAGACCAATGACTCCTCGCTCATAGGACTAGCCATTGACTTTTAAAAGTCTTTAAGTTAGAATTTGGGTATTAAATCAGCAATTTTAAGCAATTAAACGGTACTTCGAACATTTTGTCGGATGCGCGTTTCAAAGATTATGTTAACTATAAAACTATCTAAGCTTGGTAAAAAAAACAAAAAAGTATTCCGTGTTATCATTTCCGAAAAAGGCCGTGATCCATATGGTGATGCTTTAGAAATTCTTGGTGCTTACGACCAATTTCACAAACAATTACAGGTCAAAAAGGATCGTGTTAATTTTTGGTTAGAACGTGGTGCTCAAATGACTCCAACTATCAACAACTTATTTGTTGGTCAAGGAATTATTGAAGGTAAAAAAGTAATCGCTTCTAAACCTGGAAAAATTAGCGAAAAGAAACAAGGTCAAACTAAAGCTAAAGATGACAAGCGCAAGAAGTCTGAAGAAGCTGCTAAAGCTCCTGTAATAGAAGAAACTCCAGTCGTTGAAGAAGTTAAAGAGGAAATAGTTGAAGAGACTGTTGCCTAAATTAGCATTCACTTGCTACAATAACAGTATAAAGTTTGTTCATTTAGAACAAATTCATATAATTAACAATATTCTTTCAAATGACAATGCTTGTCATTGCCGCCTTTGAAGGAAAACCAAACGTATGGAAGCTCAAGACAAGCAATTCTTAGAAAGCATTGTTAAAAACATCGTTAGCCATCCAGAAGATGTCGTAGTCGACAGAACTGTTGATGAAATGGGTGTTCTTCTAACCTTGAAGATCAATCCAGCTGATATGGGTTATGTTATCGGCAGAAAAGGCCAAACAGCTCAAGCTATCAGAACTTTATTAAAGATTGTTGGTGCCAAGAACAACTCTCGTGTTAATTTGAAGATCTATGATCCAGAAGGCGGCAAACGTTTTGAAAAACCAGTTGCTCCAGTGGAATCACAAGAAATGGATATTGACACTTCAGCTATTGATGACTTAAACATCTAAACAATAGCTCATAAAATAAGAAAAGCTCCGCTGTTAAAACGGAGCTTTTCTGTTATAATAGACATATGAAATTTCACGCCCTTACAATTTTTCCCCAGATGTTTCACTCTTATTTAAATGAGGGTATTTTGAAGCGAGCTCTTGATCAAAAAATTATCAGTTTTGAAACTCATAATCTAAGAGATTGGACAACCGACAAACATCAAAGCGTTGATGATACTCCTTATGGTGGCGGGGCTGGCATGCTTATGAAAATAGAACCATTATACAAAGCTATTAAGGCTGTTAAAAAGACTAAGAAAAATTGTAAGGTAATTTTAATGTCGGCTGGTGGTCAAAAGTGGAACCAACAATTAGCTCAAGAGTATTCTAAATATAAGGAAGTTATTTTTATTTGTGGCCGTTATGAAGGAGTTGATGCTAGAATCTCTAATTTTATTGATGACGAAATTTCGATTGGCGATTATGTTTTAACTGGCGGTGAATTACCAGCGTTGATTATCATGGATTCTATTACCAGATTACTTCCCGGGACACTTGGTAATAATTATAGCACTACTGAAGAATCACACAGTGAAGAAGGTGTGTTAGAGTATCCTCAATATACTAAACCAGCTATTTTTAAAGTGGGGAGAAAAAGTTATAAGGTACCCAGTGTTTTGCTGAGTGGCAATCATCAGGAAATTGAGAAATGGAGAAGAGAAAAACAGAAGAAAAATAAATAATTTAATATAAAAAATCCTGTAATTTGCAGGATTTTTTTCTAATAATATATTTTGAGTTAAACAATCTCCCAACTATCACCTTTTTTTAATATCTGACCAGACATAGAAAAACCAGAAGCTTTAGGATGCCCGCCACCACCTAAATGTTTAGCTAAGCCAGAAATATCCATCTCTGGTCTAGAAGTGCGCAGGCTACCCTTAATTTTACCATCTTCTTCACGCAGCAACATCACGGCCTGGACATCAGACAGATTACCTAAAAAACCAGTGATATCACCAAAGACATCACTATGTAAAAAATGTTCGACTTCTTCTGGAGTGCCAAGCTTATTAAGTTCTAATAAATCATCTTTAGTAATAACCGAATAAGCAATATTATATTTTTTATTAACTCGTAAATTATTCATCGCCATGCCCCACAATTTCATTACTAAAAAATTCTTATTACGTAGAACATTATTAACTATTTTAGGAAACTGCGCGCCGCAAGACATCATATGCGAGGCGATTTCTAAATTATGTTCCGAGGAATTAGGGTATAAAAAATTACCGGTATCGGTTAAAATACCAGTTAAAATACAATTAGCTGAATTTTTATTAAAACCGATTTTATTTTCTTTAAAAAAATCATAAATTATCTCGGCCGTGGCCGCTTTTTCAGGATCACGAATTTCCAAGTCACTATAATCATCCATCTTGGGGTGATGATCGAATTCTATAATATAAGGACGAATATCCAACTTTTTTAATTCTAAAATTTCTTCAGCTAAACCAGTACGAGATAATGATCCACAATCTAATACAACTATCAAATCAAAGTTAACCAAGTCCGGCAAGTCTGTCTGATGATTAATAATTTTAGTTTGATGCGGTAAATAATCAAAAGTGACATCTTTCTTGCCAGGACAAAAACCCACCACTTCAATTTCTAAATTATTTAATAGTTCCAAAAAAACACTGGCAGAAGACAAGGCATCGCCATCGGGATTAATATGAGAAATAACCAACACTCGGTTAGCTGTTTTTATTTTAGTATAGGCTTTAACAAATTGCTGGCGAAAATCCATGATTTCTATAAATCTTATATTTAACCCTTAATAATAGGCTATATTATAAAAAAAGTCTAGAAGGCTATTAAAAAAAGCAGGGCCGTTATGGTCCTGCTATTTTCTTATAACATTTTTTTTGGTTCAGGAAACGACCAGGCTATAGCCGCGTATCCTCGCCTCAATACCTCTTTTAAAACAATAAATTCTGAGATATCCTCTATTAACATCTCACTATCATCGCAGTAGATTTCTTTTTGAACAATAACCCCAAATTCTTCATTTTTGTATTTACCCTCCATCATTTCAAAAGAGCCCAAATTACAATTCCAGAATGCTTGAGGGTCATTATCAAAAGTGACTCGGTCGGCGCTTCGGTCACGTTGAATTAATAATTTAATTCTAACATCAATAACGCAACAAACATCTTTATCAAAAGCATTATTATGCCAAGGCTTAGCCGTTATTTCTAGACCGGAAATTAGGTAGTGCGGCGTTGGCACGACATTATGAAAGCGACAACCTTTAATTTCTGGAAATTCTTCTCGAAATAAAAGTGTTTCTCCAGACATCTTAAATAATCTGACATCCATTTTAGCTTCAGCGGCCAACTCTTTAACATGTTGAGTAGTTTTTATAGCCTGCTGTTGCAAACTATCTAAAAAAAGAAAGGGGTCTTCTGGAATCTTTTTTTCTTCTTCCGACTCATCAATTACTCTCCATGCCACAACTTGACCATCAACAACATTATAGCCATTCTCTTTACGCCAACTTAATTTATCCTCTTTAGAGTCATCAACTATAGTTACTTCTCTATGACCAGAATATAAAATAACTTCATATTTCTGGTCTCCATAGAATTCTGGAAACTCATTTGAAGGCGGGCTAAAATTGAATTTCGTGTCCGGGTGTTTTGTAATCAGGTCAAAAAAATGTTGCCAATCTGAACTAGAATCTTCCTTAATAATTTTATTCATTACTATTCCTCCTATTTTTTAATAATTTTTTTCCAAGCAGCCACACAATGACTTGTTATATTACAGCCACCAATTTGTTTCCATTCCAGGCCTTCGGACATATATTCCCTGGAGTCATCGACTCTAACTTCCTCGATTACTCCTGAAACTAAAATAATTTCATACCGTTGACCAATATAAAGTTTTGGGAATTTAGTCTTAAAAGGAAATCCTTCCAATCTCCTCTCTGGAGCCCTTTGAACTAAATCATAAAAATAATCCCACTCTGGGCTAGAATCTATACCAACTATTAAATCCATTATGACGCCTCCTATATTTTTAAATGTTAAGTAACTAAATAACAAAAAAATATAGCATATTAGCTATATTTTTGTCAACGTATATTTTTTAGTTAACTGTGAAAAAATCTTCTTGATCGTCTTCCTCATCTAATCTGCTAATAACATCTTCTAACACAGCAGCTTTACGCTCGGTCGGATCAAACTCAAAACGGAAACGAGGTATTTTTCGAAATCTAGTCTTCTTAGCTAAAATAGATGATAAAAGACTAACTGATTTCTTTAAGGTGGATAAGGCTGTGCCAGCTAACTTATCCGGTAAAACAGAAATGCCAACCGTCGCCCACTTTAAATCGGCGGAAGTTCTAACATAAACAACAGTAATTAAAGCATTAGGAATACCCACCTCACGATTAATAGCATGGGCTAATTCTTCTTGTAATAATTGATTAACTTGATCAGCTTTAGACATAAGTTACATTTTATCGACTACCTTATCTTCATGATAAGCTTGTAAAATATCACCAACTAAAATTAGGGGTTTACCTTCAAATAAGACGCCGCATTCTTCATTAAATTCTACACGATTAACATCTTGTTTTCCAGCTTGTAACTTAGCTAACTTACCCACCGCAATAATTTCTTGATCGCGTTTTACTTCTAATAAAGCATTTAAAGCTACGTAACCATCTAACACGCGACCACCAACAATTTGGCTTTCTGTTTCAGTTCTAAAAATAGCTGCTACTTTGATGCGGCCCTCATCAACTCTGATAATTTCAGCTTTGATTAATTTTTGCATTTCAGCTTTAACATATTTAATTAAATCGTAAATAACAGAATAAGTCTTAACGTCCACATTCTTTTCACGAATTAAATTTTCAATGGCCGGAGTAATACGGACATTAAAGCCCATAATCATGGCACTAGCATCTTCGGCGCGCTTAATATCACCTTCAGTAATATTACCTAAGCCCTTAGCTAGAATTTTAACTTTAACTTTTTCAGTATTTAATTTCATTAAAGCTTCTTCAATAGCTTCCGCGGAACCTAAAAAATCGGCTTTAATAACCACGTTAACTTTAGGAATATTATCATCACTCTCGCCAGAAGCCATGGTCATGGCTGATTTAACAGTTTGGTCAGAGGCGGTTCTAATTTTTTTATTTTTTACTTTACGGCCATCGCCAACTTCCAAAATATCACCCACAGCCGGAGAAATTTTAAGACCTAAAATTTTAACAGGCATTGATGGTCCAGCCTCTTGAACGCTTTCGCCGCGATAATTTTTCAAAGATTTAACTTTACCATAAATAATTTCATTAAAACACAATTGATCGCCAACGCGTAAAGTACCATTTTGTACTAATAGAGTAGCGACTGGTCCGGCGGCTTTATCCATATTAGATTCTACCACGGTGCCGGCTGCTTCAGTTGAAGGGTTAGCTTTCATGCTAGCACTTTCGGTATCAGCTACTAATAAAACCATGTCTAATAATTCTTCAATACCAATACCATCCTTGGCGGAAATTGGTACACAAATAGTTTTACCGCCCCAATCTTCTGGCGTGATATTAAGTTGAGAAGCTAGTTCCTGTTTAGTTTTATCAATATTAGCATCGGGCTTATCAATCTTATTAATAGCGACGATAAAAGGAATTTTAGCCGCTTCAATAATGCGATAAGCTTCGGTAGTTTGTTGTTTAACGCCATCATCAGCGGCTACTACTAAAATAGCGATATCCGCAATTTTAGCACCACGACTTCTCATAGCTGTAAAAGCTTCGTGTCCTGGAGTATCAATAAAAGTAATAGCTTTTTCTTTACGAACAATTTGGTAAGCACCAATATGTTGAGTAATACCGCCGGCTTCACCAGCGACCACATCAGTTCGACGAATAGAGTCTAATAATTTAGTTTTTCCGTGGTCAACATGACCCATAATAACAATGACAGGTGGACGATCTATTAAATTACCCTCAGTTTCTTTACCTAAAATTTCTGATAACTTGTGATCTTCTTTTTCTTCAGTAGCACCATCATTTTCTAATAAGGAAATATCTAAACTTAAATCTTCACCAATCACACAAGCTGTATCAAAATCAATTTTTTCATTAAGGGAGGCAAAGACACCATTTTTCATCAATTCTGCCAAAATTTTATTGACTGGTAACCCCGCAATTTCAGCAAAATCACGAACGGTAATAACTGCTGGAATACTAATAGCTTTCTTTTCTTTAGGCAGAGCATCAAGTTCCCGCTTTTTGGCAAATTCAGCTGCTCTTTGAAGCTCTAGTTGACGTCTAAAGGCCGGCCAATTTTTTATAATCTTTTTAGCCGTATTATTATCAACTTTAATCGCTTTTTGTCCAATGTTAAAGCCAATTTTAGGTAAAAGGTCGCGTAATTCTTGTGGGCTCACTCGTAAAACGCGAGCTAACTCTGTCATGTTCATGGGCGTAGTATTTAAAAGGCTTATTTTTATTGCCTAAGTTGCTTAAATATTACTTCATATTTTTACTTTAGTCAACTGATAATAGCCATATTTTAGGCTTTACATTTTCAAAAATAACTGCTAAAGTAGACATAAGATATCTAATTAACAAATATTGTTTTTAGGAAAATTAGATTATTTTTGTAGCGTATTATTATAACTTTAGCTTAAAACACCTACTATGGACGCTTTCTCACCGCTTACTAATTTAAAAGGAACTGCTATTTTTGGTTATTATTTGAAAGAAATATCCAAAAAAATCACAACAACTCTCAGTCGCTCTTAGCGGCTTAGTCTTTTTTAGTAAAAACGGCTAAATTTATCAATCTCTACAACTAATACCTAAAAACAACCACGTAAATATGGAATACATTTTGTATGTCGTTTTGTTAGTTGGTGGTTTTTTTATTGGCTATTATTTATACAAAAACTTAGCCGTCAAAAAAGTAGACGGCGCTGAACAGAAAGCCGAAAAAATCATTAGCGACGCAAAGCTGAAAGAAAAAGAGGTCCTGTTAGGAGCTCAGGACAAAGCTTTAAAAATCATTGAAGAATCAAAGAAAGAAGAGTCAAAAAGACGCCAAGAAATTAGTGACTTGCAAAGTCGTTTAGAACAAAGAGAAAATTCTTTCTCTCAAAAATTAATTGATTTACAAGACAAACAGCAAAAACTTTACGACAAAGTAGCTGAAGTTCAAGAAATTAAAGAAAAAATTAAAACTTTAAAGGAAGAACAAGAACAAAAACTAGAAGAAATCTCGGCTTTAAGTAAAGATGAGGCTAAAAACATCCTACTTAAGAAAATTGAGGTAGATTGTACCGATGATCTGAAAACCAGATTACAAAAAATGGAAAATGCTGGCGACGACCATTTAGCTGATAAAGCTAAAGATATAATGGCCCTAGCTATGCAAAGAATGGTTTCTGACTATACCGTTGAACTAACTACTACCACTGTTGATTTACCAAGTGATGAAATGAAGGGCCGCATTATTGGACGTGAAGGCCGTAACATTAAATCAATTGAACAAATGACTGGTGTGGAAATTATTGTTGATGATACTCCTAACGCTATTACTATCTCTGGGTTCTCTTTAATCCGCCGTCATATCGCTAAAAAAACTTTAGACTATTTAATTAAAGATGGTCGCATTCATCCTACCAAGATTGAAGATGCGGTAGAGGCGGCCAAAAAAGAAATTGCCACTGATATTAAAAAGGCTGGTGAAGAAGCCATGTATGAAGTTGGGGTAACTGGTTTCGATCCTAAATTAGTTCAAATTCTAGGACGTCTAAAATATCGTACTAGTTATGGCCAGAATGCTTTGCGCCACTCCGTAGAAGTTGCTCATTTATCCGCTATTCTAGCTGAAGAATTAGGAGCTGACGTGACCTTAGCTAAGAAGGGCGGTTTATTACACGACATCGGTAAAGCCGTTGATCATGAAGTTCAGGGTAATCATACTGAAATTGGACGCGACATTGCTAAAAAATATAATTTACCCCAAGAAATTATTGATCCAATTGCTACTCACCACGACGATCATCCGGCTTCCCTTATTTCCGTGATTGTTAAAGTAGCTGATGCTATTTCTTCGGCCCGACCAGGTGCTCGTAATAATAATTATGAAAACTATGTTCAAAGACTAGAAGAACTGGAAAAAATTGCCACTTCTTTTGAGGGTATTGAAAGAGCCTACGCCATTCAGGCTGGTCGCGAAGTTCGAGTTTTTGTCAGATCAGAAGAAGCTGATGATTTAAAAGCTCATGATTTAGCTCGTGATATTGCTAGAAAGATTGAAACTGAGCTAAAATACCCTGGTGAAATCAAGGTTAATGTTATCAGGGAACTCCGTGTAACCGAATATGCCAGATAAGGTCTTGTAATAAAAAAATCCTTTTACTATAATAAAGACAGTGAAAAATTAAAAGATAAAAATTATGAACAAAGCACAACTTATCGAAAAATTAGCTAAAGATGTTGAGGGCATTAATAAAAAACAAGCAGAGAAGATGATTAATGTTTTGACTGATACCATCACTAGCGAGTTAAAAAATGGTCAGGAAGTTACCATCACTGGGTTTGGTACTTTCTTATCTCGCGTCCGTTATTCCAGAGGTGGTGTTAATCCTCAAAAGCCAAGCGAAAGAATCATTATCCCAGAGGTAAAAGTTGCTAAATTCAAGACTGGTTACAACTTAAAACAAGCTCTCAAGGGAAAGAGATAATTATTCCCTAACTGGTAAGATACTTAAGCTGTAATCACTCTTACCGCGCGCTTGTAGCTCAACTGGATAGAGCACTTGGCTTCGGACCAAGAGGTTGCGGGTTCAAATCCTGCCGGGCGCACCAATAATAAGCTTGTTTTATTGTTGACAATGATATCATAAACATTTATGATGTAAAAGAAAAAAAGCCTAATAATCAGATAGCTTTTTTTATTTTGAGGACATGGCTGGGTAGCTCAGCTGGTTAGAGCGTAGCACTCATAACGCTAAGGTCGAGGGTCCGAGTCCCTCTCCAGCCACCAGTCACTTAATTTTGCGCCTATAGCTCAGTTGGTAGAGCAGCTCCCTCTTAAGGAGACGGTCGAGGGTTCAAATCCCCCTGGGCGCACCGAAAAGAACAGGTTTGTAGCCTGTTTTTTTTATTTGACTATATTAAAGTATTATTGTAATATAAGCAGTTACCAAAGAACTTTAAAAATTTAATATAAACCTCAAAAAAAACAAATTATTATGGAACTATTACTGATTGCTTTGATTATTTATTCAGTGTTAGGAACTATCTTTTTTCTAACATTTCTGGTTGTTAAAAATGGCCGTATAAAAGAATTAAATTCTGAAATCAGACTTTACCGACAGCTTACTGAAGAAGCTTCAAAAAACAATGATTGGACAGTTTTGGTGGATAATCTAAATAATTATTCTGCCGGAATAATTAATCGGTTATGTAAAATAATCGTGCAAAGTTACCAACGACTCGTGCCGCAATGGTCTTTAACTAGTTTTGGTATATTTTTTGATAAATCAAGTTTAATTAATAACAAAGAAAAGAAAGATTTTATTAAAAATACTTTCACTTACGCGCTGGGCTTATTAGATGCCAAAATTTTAGCTGATATAGTTACCAAGTATTTAAAGGAGGAGGGTAATTTTGATGAAAAGAATGCCAGAGTTGGTTTAATCTTTATCATGTCTGTAATTTTAAAAGAGGGGAATGCTGGACAATTAGCAACCTGCTTCGCTCGTGAATTTAAAGAAAATATTAAAGAACTCTTAGATTCATCAGAAATTACAGATGATGAAAAAATCTTAATTCAAGCCGGATTAATCAAAATCAAAAAAATGTTGAATAAGTAATGGTAAAATTCACTGAACTTCAGAATTTCGGAGCCAACGCTTTGACTTTCACTTTTGTAGCTACTGTAATTTTTACAGTATTACAAATTCAAGCTTTGTGGAAGCAAAATGAAAAAATAGTAAAAAGTAGGTCAGGGGAATCTGTTTCCTTTATCTTCTTTGCCTATTATAGTTTTGCGGCTCTAGCAGTAATCATCTACGGTCTTTATAAGCATAGCCTAGCCTTAACTATTAACGGTTTTGTTGGTTTTATAACCCTAGCCATTATTATTAATCTATTACGATTACAAGTAATTAGTTTAATGGAAAAAATAACCGGACTAAGTTCTATTATCATCTTGCCTTTAATAATATTTCTTCCTCAAAGAGATTTATTATTTCTGATAGTAGGTTCGATAGTTAATGCGATGCTACTAATTCAGGTAATTAAAATTTGGCAAAATAAAAACTCTGGTTCGGTCCATTCTGGCCCAACTATTGTGGCTATTTTTTCTAACTCGTTCTGGCTTAGTTATGCTTTTGCGGCTAATATTTGGCCTATGAAGATAATTAATTCTACTGGCTTACTATTATGGTTAGCTTTACTGATTGTTTATCTTAAATTCAAACCAAAAAAGATTAACATTTCTGAATAAGTATAAAGGGAGTCCACCAAAGACTTCCTTTTTTTATTTGACAAAAACAAGACATTATCGTAATATAAGCAGTTACCAAAGAACTTTAAAAATTTAATATAAACCCTAAAAACACCTATCATGTACAATGGAATTATTATGATTGTTCAAGGCATTGCTATTATTGCCTTAATTATCTTTTACGAAAACGAAGTTAAGTTTAATAAAGCTAAATTAAGATTTATATTAAAATTAACTAGCCCTGAACAGAGCACTAGATTTTACTTCCTTGACACCGAACGTCTTCAAGAAGAAAAATTAAACGTGATTAATCAATTAGGCATCAATTTAAAATGTTGTTTAAAAGAAAAATTTAATGATTCGAGCCTAGACCATCTTGGTAGATATGACCTGGATATTGACCAAATCAAGAACGAAAAAAAACGCCAAATAATAAAATTTTGGTTAATTGAAGCTTTAGGAGAAATACCGGCTAAAAAATTTGCTGAGATGTTTATCAAAAACATTGAACAAAATTTAAGAGCCGATAACCATGCTCACCATAGAAACATAGCAAGAGGCAAGGAATTGATATTCTCAGCTATTGATGGTCGAAATTTAGCAAACAGTTTTTATCCTGAGCTATCAATTGGCATTAAATTATTACTAAAAAGGCCAAATCTGATAGAAGAGGAAAAAATAATAATTACTGCCGAGCTGATTAACGTCGAAAAAATTGTAAAACTACAAAATGATAAAATTCATCGAACTTCAGAACTTCGGGGTTAATTTATTAACCTTTACTTTCGTTATTACTCTAATTTTTACCGCCTTATCAGCTTATGCTTTATTCAAGCAAAATCAGAAAATAGTAAAAAGTCGTTCTGGAGAATCAGTATCATTCATCTTTTTTTCCTACTATGCTTTTTCTGCTCTAGCCGTGATTATTTATGGTGTAGCTAAAAATAGTTTAGCCTTAACTATTAATGGGGTCATTGGTTTTATAGCTTTAGCTATTATAATTAATCTTTGGCGCTTTAAAAAAATTAGTCTCAAAGAAAAAATAATTGGCCTAAGCTCAATACTAACTATTCCCATAATAATCTTGAGCAATCAAAAGGATTTACTGTTTATAATTTTTGGAGTAGTAATTGGCCTGACCATGATTGAACAAATAACAGAAATTTGGACCAATAAAAGCTCCGGATCAGTTTATTTAGGACAAATTATTGTCAGCTTATCTTCCACTTCCTTCTGGCTCATCTACGCCATTGTAATTAATCTCTGGTCGATGGAAATAGTAAATTCGATTGGGGTATTATTATGGTTAATTCTACTTTTTTCTTACCTTAAGTTTAAACCAAAAAAAATCAATATCAAGAATCGCGACATCAGAGATGTTACTATTTTTCAAACAGTAGTTATCGCTTTTGTAGCTATGGTTTCTTCCTTAATACCAATGATAGGCCCAGGTTTTCTGGCTTATCATTTTGTACAATTAAATGACCAGATGCGCTTCCTAACTAGAAAGCATTTAATTACTTCTATTATTTTGGGTAATGCTATTTTATCAGCATTTACTTATTTGCTAGGACAATCTGTAAAAACTTCCCTACTACTGTTAGTTTTAAACGTAACAACTTCAATTATTTTCTTTTCTCTCGGCTTATTTATCGAAAAAAGAAGAAATAAAAAATTCGCTGAAGCAAAAAGATTAAAAGAATTAGAACTATCAAAGATTGAAGCTGCCGTATAATTACTTAGATATCGATAAAAAATTATCTACATATCTACCAGACTCTCCTCATCAGGAGAGTCTTTTTTTATTCTAATCAGTTAAAAAATGGTAGAATGAATAGATAAGACTAAAAAATCTTGTTTTATAAGACTTTACACCATTACTCTTTTTCGCTATACTTAATCGCGGTGCCCATCGTTCTTTTCTTAAATACTAAATTTAATATTTATGCTTAATCTGGTAATTTTTGGTCCACCTGGATCTGGCAAAGGAACGCAGGCCATGCACATTAAAGAAAAATATGGGTTATTGCCTCTGTCTACCGGGGAGATTCTTCGTAAAGAAATAGCTTTAAAAACAACTTTAGGACAACAAGTGGAGGGTTTTATGGCGAGCGGACAATTAGTTCCTGATGAATTAATGACAGCCGTCTTGAAAAAAGCTTTAGAGACAAATTTGTCACAAGGAAATGGTTTTATTTTTGACGGTTTTCCTAGAAACGGAGTGCAAGCACAAATTTTAGAAGATGCTTTAGCTTCTTTAGGTTTAAAAATAGACCTAACTATTAATCTAACAGCTTCTGACCCAGAACTTATCAAACGAATACTGCTACGTGGCCAAACTTCTGGACGCGCCGATGACAACGAAATCGTTATCAAGGAGCGCCTGGAAATATACCGAGCCAATGTCAGTGACTTAATAAATTTTTACCAAACGCGTGATAAATTACAAGAAGTCGATGGCGAAGGCAACCCTCAAGAAGTTTTTGACCGGGTCATCGAATTAATCGATAAAGTATAGATATAACAAAAAACCGATTCACAATGAATCGGTTTTTTGTTTAATAATTTTTTATTTTTTGAAGACTGGTTTAAACTGAATTAAATTATTATCATTACTAAAAGTAAATCCTTGATAACGATTATCATTATATAAAAAAGAAAAATAATCATCTAAAGTATTATTAACCGGACCCTCTAACCAACTAGCCGGGATTCTAAAACCATATAATTTAACAGTCGATAATTGTAATCTAATTTTATTATCGACTGAAACAATTTTAGTTATAAAAGAAAATCGACCGTTAATAAATTTATGAAAATCAGCAGCTACATTAATATTACCATTATCACTAGTTAAGTCGACATTGGTCAGGGTAGGGTTTTTGGCTTTTTTACTTTCAATTGTAAATAAATAATTAAGCTCGGCAATGGTAAACAAAAATTTATCCTGATTAGCAATTACTACTTCAATATTATTTTTTTCAAAAGCTTCATCAAAAATTTTATATTTAGCTTCAGCCCTTAGTTTGTCTTGATCACTTAAACCTGACAGCACTGGTATGGTTACGGTGGCATTTTTTTTCTGACTAAACCACCAAAAAGCGGCGACCGTTTTAGGAACCACCAAAAATAAACTTATTACCACTACCAAGAAAACTAAACTAATTTTATAACGCATATGGTTATATTATACTCTTTTTTATAAAAAATAACCCCCGGATTTCACCAACTGGTTAATCTAGGGGGTTATTTTTTATAAAAATCTTTTAAGCTTCAATGGTTTCTTCTTCTACATCCTTACTATGTTTAACAGTGACAGTACCACCAGCTTCACGGCGATCAACTTCAGCTAAAATAGCTTTCCGGATTTCCACCATCATCTTTTTATCTTCTTTCAAAAATCTCTTAGCAGTTTCGCGTCCAACACCTAATTTTATATCCTTGAAAGTATAAGAGTTGCCGGATTTTTTAATAACATCATAGTCCACACCAGAATCTAACATATCACCAGCTAAAGAGATTCCTTCATTGTACATGATATCAAATTCACAAGTTCTAAAAGGAGCGGCTACTTTATTTTTAACCACTTTAATTTTAACACGGTTACCAATTACATTTTCGCCTTGTTTAATCTGAGCAGCGCGTCTAATTTCGATACGGACCGAAGCGTAAAACTTTAAGGCGTTACCACCAGTAGTTGTTTCTGGGCTACCAAAGAAAACGCCAATTTTATTTCTAATCTGATTAATAAAAATAACCACGGTATTAGTTTTAGAAATAGCACCAGTTAACTTGCGCAGGGCTTGACTCATTAATCTAGCTTGTAGGCCCATGTGTTGATCACCCATATCACCTTCTATTTCCTTTTGAGGAACTAAAGCTGCTACAGAATCAACTACCACGACGTCAACGGCGTTAGAGCGAACCAAAGTCTCCACAATTTCTAAGGCTTGTTCACCGGAATCTGGTTGAGAAATTATTAAGTCTTTAATATTAACACCAATTTTTTCAGCGTATAATGGATCAAGAGCGTGTTCGGCATCAACGAAAGCGGCAATACCACCTAATTTTTGAACCTCAGCCACAATGTGTTGAGCTAAAGTTGTTTTGCCAGATGATTCTGGGCCAAAAATTTCAATGACTCGTCCTCGAGGAATACCACCAATACCTAGTGCAATATCTAGTGATAAGCAACCGGTGGGAATAGCATCTACATCGGTTTTGCGAGCATCACCAAATTTCATAATAGAACCTTCACCAAATTTAGATTTGATTTGCTCCATAGCTGACATAGCTGCTTCTAACTTTTTGTTTTTTTCTTCACCCCCACTAACGGTGACAGGGGATTTTTTAATGGCCATACTTTTTTAGGAATAACCGCAATCGGGAGGGTTGGTTATTTTAATTAGATTATTTATTAAAATCGACTTCTCTATTATACCTTATTTTAGCGCCAGGACCAATCCTCTTGCTGCATATTAGTCTTCAGGTCTAACCACCAATCCTTAAAACTATTAATCGTCACTGGTTTGCTAAAATCAACCCCAGAAATCTTATTTTCAGTCAAGACTTCCCCCATTGTTTGCTGATAACTATTACTGACCGAAGCAACTGGTACTAATCTTAACAGTGACACTTGCCCTAGATATGCTATAATTGGACCTAATTTATTAAAAACTTGAGCCACGACGGGTGTTTTATCTTGAGCTCCGGTAGCAATCTTATTATCCTGATATTCGGTTATAGAAAAAATTGATAAAAAAATAAAAACCGCGGCTAATCCTAAAACCCCTGAAGTTTTCCTAATTAATCCCATAATTTTATTTTTATTTGACCATAGACACCATCATAACCAGGAGAAATTGTAAGTTGTCCTTGTCTAACATTATTAATAGCTTGGGCTAGAAGTGGTGGTGTAATTTTTTTTAAATCAACGTTTAATAAAATATTTAATTCGGAACCAAATTCGCTTATTAATCTATTATACTCTTTTTTTACTTTGACTGACTTACGACTTTTAACTTTTAAAACTTGGGCGATAATTTTATCCAGCTCAATAGTTTTTTGAAAATTATGAAGGGGTTTAGTTTTAGTTCTATCAGAAAGTTCAGCCACACGACTAGAGACGCCAATAATTAAGGGTTTACCGCACTTTGGACAAAGACCTTTTAATTTTGTACTTTCTGACGGCGTACAAGAAAAATGACAATCAGCATGACCATCAAAATGATACATGCCTTCTTCGGGATAAAATTCGATAGTAGAAACTATTTGATGATTTTTGATATTGTCTAATATTTTTTGATAAGTTGGCTCACCAATAAATTCCATAATAGTGGCTTCACGTCCAATATTATCTAAGCTATGAGCATCCGAGCTTGATAGCAATGTTAAATTATCTAAAGCTGAAACTAAACTATTCATATCCGGATCGCTGGAAAGTCCTGTTTCAAAAGCGTAAATCTTATTAGTATATTCTTCAAAACAATCAGTAAAAGAATTGTACCCTGATTTGGAGCCAAAAATAGCATACCAGGGTGTCCAAATGTGAGCCGGATAAATTATAAAATCTGACGAAATATCAAAACATAGTTGGCAAAAAAGAGGAGCGCTAATTCCTAAAATTGGACGACCATCAGACCGTAAATTAAAGCTTTCATTTAATTTATCATTGAGTTTAGCGACAATCTGAATACTAGGAGCGTGAATAAGTAAATGAAGGCGACGAGTTTTACCTTTATCTTTATAAACTAAAGAAACTTCCGTGCCTAAAATAAATTTAGTGGGGCAGTTAGAATTTTTTAATTGATATAAACCAGAATTATTTGTTTCTTCTAGCTTATCAGAAATTTCTTTAAACCACAGAGGATGAGTAAAATCAGCCGTAGAAATAATATCTATGCCCTTAGCCCTGCAAGTTTCGGCAATATTTTCCAAAGTTAATTGCGGCGAGCAAGCTCGTGAATATTTAGAATGAAGATGTAGGTCTAAAACTTGTGTCATAGATTAAAGTAGAGCTTCAGCGGCAGTTAGCTCTTCTAGACTATTAATACCAATAGCTTCTTCTGGTTTAATAAAAATGGAAGCGACTTTATAACCTTCTTCAAAAGCTATACCCGGCAGAGAAGTTAAATAATATTCGTGTTGAGCATTATCATTGGAAAGTAATTTAATGTTAGGCCACAACCAAGAATTGTTAAAAGCCATAAAACCTGGATTAACCTCCGTTATTAATTGTTCGGCCGGGGTAGCATCTTTAAACTCGACAATTCTTTCAATTTCATTATTAGCATTTCTGACAAAACGCCCCCAATGATAAGAGTTATGACGCCAATCTTCAAAATCCGGTAACTTAGTCGGCATCACTAACACAGTTTCTACTTTAGTCTCAGAAAATTTACGTAAAGAATCAGCCGTCAAAAAAGGATGATCACAATATAAAACAATAATATTTTCTGTTTCTGGTTTAATTAAATCTTTAGTACAAGCCACCGCGTGCCCCGTACCTAATTGTTCAGTTTGAAAAGCATATTGGACATTGTAATCTTTTAAAGATTCGAAAATTATCTCGTAATTATCCGGGGAGACAATGACAATCGGAGCTGGGTCAATCTTGGAGTCACGAACCGAATCGAGCAGATAATGAATCATCGGCCTACCCTTAAGAGACACCAGAGCCTTAGGTAAATCTGAATTCATGCGCTTGCCCTTACCGGCCGCTAAAATTACAACTTGATTCATAAAAAAAATTATAAAAAATAAGGTAAATTCTACTAAATTTCCTTTATACTTTAGCACTTTTAAAACCGACAAGCAACCATTTTAGATTAAAAAATAAACCAAATAAAATACCTATTATTAAATAAAAAACCTCGCTTTATTGCTAAAACGAGGCTTATCTTAAATAATTATCTAACTAATTGATTGGGCCAGAATTTTTTTAGTAACTTCTTCAGCTTCTTCAGCTCGCCTAGTTTCCAGACATTGTCTTAAGATAGTGTCCAAATCAATTAGCGTAAGCTCTACTCCTAATAAGGCAGCGACTTTACAAGCATCATAATAAAGGCCATTAGCAATATTCCTTTTCAGGATTATTTTCAAATCTGACTGACTAACAGTTCCGCCTACTAATTGTAAAGTTAACTTGACTTTATCAAGATTACCAGCACGCACTAAAATGTTAGCCATTTTTTTGCAGGCAGCAATTTTTTGTTTTTCTGAAATAAACGGCAACAATTTTTTTAAGAAATCTAAGTTACCATTTTTAACTGCAATGTTAACACAAGCCGCTAAAAATAAACTCTTTTGAGTAACTGATAAGATTGGTAATAAATCCTGAAAATCGCCAATGAATAAATTACCGACCGACACTCTTTTAAGTACCTTATCAAAATCTGTTTTATCTAAACCGCTATCTTTAAAAAAGTTAACAATCTGCACTAGATTTCCTTCATTTAAGCCTCTAACTTGAACTTTTTTAATAATAGCCGGCTGATCAACTTCTTTAAATAGTTTTGGTAAGTCGCCACATAAGGATAACCACTGAGTCGCAACTATTACCTTATTAAACAAAGCTTGAGCAGCTTTAGTTTTGTCTTTTTCATCACGCATCATCGCTACAAACTCGTAAGCTTTGGCTAAATAACCTTTAGCTAAATCGCGCTCAAATAACTGATTGAGAATTTGCGACTTTAGCGTGTCATCATTAAGTTTTTTAGCCATCTCCCAAGCTTTTTCCAAATATTTTTGATCAATCAAAGCGCTGGTAATGCGATAAAGCTGATAATATTCCAATCCTTTACCCAAAAGACTGGCAACAGACACCGACTTATCATACAAACCATTGTTTGCATAATCATTTAAATAATTATTTAAAAAGGTTGATCGGTGTGGCTCACTCATTTTATTAGCCGTTTTAACAGCTCCTTCATCATCCTTATTAGTAACCTGAAGATTAAAAATAATATTCAAGGTAGCTGTTAATTCTGGTTCTTCCAGTAATTCAACCAACCTATTTAACCTGTCAATTTTTTGCTTTTGAAGATAATGAGTCAACAAAAGATCGCGACTCTTAACTCTGTCCGATTTAGGCATTAACCTAATAATATTAATCGCGTAATCAAAATACAAATTATTATCATTATCTCTTCGAATTAATGAATTGTGCAAAGATTTAAAAGCTCTATTAAGCTCTGTTGTCTTTAGGGTTCTGTTCATAACTTGAGCAAGACCAACAATCTGGCCCACAAAATAATCATGCCGCAAATGGCCTTCTAAAAAATCATCTAAGCAAGTTGTGCGGCTTGGCTCGGTCATCAAATTAATGATGTCTAAAATTTCTTTTCCTCGATCATGCCAGCCATTATTAAAAAATAGATTAGAGTAATGATGATAAATTAAAACCAAATTTTTAGTTCTGTCCGGTTCAGACATTTTTAAAGATGCTTCCTGAGCACCCTTAAGATGTCTTTGCTCTAAATATTTATCAACAAAAATTTTTAACTCGAAGTTACTTAAATTTCTGTTTAATAAACTAACTACTTTTTCAGCGTGCTTAAGATCAGCTTCTTGCAGGCAATACATTAAAATGGTATTCAGGGCCAAAGCTTTTTTAGGCTCCAACATGGAAATAGTCAATGCTATCGCAATGTCAATTTTTCCTTCGGTAAGTAAGGCGGTAATCTTTGTCATTGTTAGATTATTTTTTGGTTAGACTTTTTAAGTTGTTAATTTACTTTTTAACACTAAACTTTACTACTTATTTAAATTTACGTCAACCAATAAAAAATTCTGCCAAATTGGAGGACCTTTTTATTTTATTTAATTTTAGCCAATATTTCTGTTAAAAGAATTTGGGTTTTAATTTCGTCTGGCGCTTCAATATATAAACGCATAATCGCTTCAGTATTAGACGGTCTTATATGAACCCAGGAATCTTCCCACTCAATTTTTAAACCATCTTGTTCATCTATTCTCTGGGTCGGATAAGCACTTTTTAGTTTATCAAAAATAAAATTTATTTCCTCACGATCAATTAAAGTTAATTTATGTTTGATCATAATATAACTTGGGTACTTAGCACGTAGCTGGCTAACTGTAATTTTCTGCTGAGCTAAAAAAGTTAGAAACAAAGCAACGCCAACTAGTGCGTCACGGCCATAATGAAGCTCGGGATAAATTACGCCGCCATTACCTTCGCCACCAATGACAGCTTTAATATCTTTCATTTTAGTTACAACATTTACTTCACCCACGGCGGCGGCTTCATAAGTCGCCTCATGTTTTAAGACAATATCTTTTAAGGCTCGGCTGGATGATAAATTAGACACAGCCGCCTTATTATATTCTGTTCCCTGGTAATTAGCCAAAACATAATCAGCGACAGCCACTAGCGTATACTCTTCACCAAACATCACGCCCGTTTCATCAATAAAAGCTAAACGATCAACATCAGGGTCAACGACAATCCCTAAGTCAGCTTGTTTATCTTTTACCAAAGCACAAATATCAGTAAGGTGCTCAGCTAAAGGCTCGGGATTATGGGCGAAATCACCAGTCGGTTCACAATTTAATTCATAAATATTTTTAACACCCATTTCTTTTAGTAATTGTGGGATAGTGTTACCGCCCACGGAATTAATACCATCAACTGCCACGGAAAAATTAGCAGCCGTAATTAATTCTTTATTAACTAATGGTAATTCTAGAATTTTTTTAATGTGATAATCTAAAGCATCTGTAGAAATTTCTGTCTTACCTAACTCATTAATAGTGGCAAAATTAAAATTTTGTGCTTGAGCTAATTCTAAGAGTTTGGCCCCTTCGGCAGCAGAAATAAATTCACCTTTATCATTTAATAACTTGAGGGCGTTCCACTCTCTAGGGTTATGTGAGGCTGTCAGAATGATACCACCTTGCGCTTTTTCTCGGATAACTGACATCTCGACTGTTGGCGTCGTAGCTAGATCTAAATCAATGATATCAACCCCACAAAACTGTAAGGTAGAAATAATTAAATTTTTTAAAACTAAGCCGGAAATTCTGGCATCGCGACCAACCACTATTTTTAATTTAGTCGAATGAGTTTGTTTTAAAAGATCTACAAAAGCAGCTGTAAATTTTATAGCATCTAACGGAGTTAAATTTTCACCAGGCACTCCACCAATGGTGCCACGAAGACCGGAAATAGAAGTTATTAGTGACATATAATTATATATAATTAAGTCTTTATATTTTACAATAATACAGCAGATAAATCGAACCTTATATTTATTTTTTAACCCCCTATCAAGATATTGACCTAAATATAATATCATGTTAATATAATAAGTAAAAATTGAACCTTAACAACTGTGTTTATTGGGCTAATTACTAATAATATCTAACTAAACGCTAGGTAAAATTAGTTATTAACCCAATAAATCTATATGTCATGGAAATTTTGATTTATGTTCTAGTCTTTGTGATTATTATAATTGCAATGTATTTTGTGCTTCTGCGGTATTCAAAAATAAATAATGCTCTTATTAATCTTAAAAAAGAATTGATAGTGAGCGAGAATATCTCTTTTTTTCTTAAAGAAATCAGTGTGATACCATTTTGTAAACTTCAAAAGTTAAGCGACAAAGAAAAAGAAGAAATTATTGAATACTTAACTTACATGATTAAAAATTATCTTCAATTAAGTCATCTGCTCTCTGAAATGGAATATTATAAATTAAAGCCAGGGGCTAAACAATTTGTCATAGATCATCTAAAAAAAGCCTGGACTAATCAATCGGCGGCAATAATTTACGCTGAAATTATCTGTGGTGAAGCTCTAAACTACCCTAAAAAAAGTAATTCTGAACGAGAAAGAAATTTTATTATATACCATTACAAAAATAATCTGGAATTTCAGACGGCTGTAATAGAATATCTTCAATCTGCTCAAAATAGCTCTCTTTTAAAGTCAGCAGAATTTGAATGGATAAACCAAGAGATAAAAAAGTTACAAAAACAATTCACCAAAAAAAATTAAAAAATGGAAATAATTATTATTAGCATTATCGGCATTACGCTTCTTGGCGCGCTGGCTACTGTTTGGAATCGGAATAAACAGCTTCATAAAAGTGAAGAAACTCTTAAACAAGAACTTGAAAAATCAAAAAAGATTATTCAATTTTTGAGTGACAAAAATAACCAAAGGGTGGTTAATCCAGAATATCTAGTATTATTAGGTGTCCCTATTTTACAAGAATTTAATTACCACCTAACTGACTTATATAAAAAGATATTTCTATTAGACCTTTTGGAAGAAGCTCCTCAAACAGTTCATCGTATTGGAAAATACATCGCGACGATAAACAATTTAGAAAGTTCTGAAGAAAAAGAATATTTATTAAAGAATTTTGCGATTACTATTTTTAATTATCGCTACCAAAGTATTTCAAGTTTAATATATAATTCTCTAATAATTAATCCCGAAGACAATTTAGACGGACAAACGGTTGTTAATCTTATTTTAACCAACTTAGCATTAGTGTCTTCTGACTCGACAATTGAGAATATCACTTATGTTCTCACTTTATTTATTAGTAAACGAAACTCATTTGCAGCAAAAGATGATGCTATTACCAAAAGAATGAAAGAGGTTATTAAAATAATGGAAGATTGTAAACAAAAAAAATCTGAACAATGAAAGCAAATTATGGCAAAATGATTGTTGGCGTCATTATTGGTATAATGGCCGCCGTCAACTTAACCCTAAATTTTTGGGGAGTAGAGTGGTATAAAATTGTGATTTCAACTGTAGTCGGTGTAATTATTGGCATGTTAATTAGTGATTATCATATTACTGTTACCATTTTTAAAACCGGTTTACAAACAGCTGCTAACAATAGTTGGAAAAGAGCCGAGAGAATTAAGAACGGAGAGATAAGTCGAGAACAGCAACATGATTTCGATATTTCAATAATCAGAGCTATATATGTATCTCTAATTCTGGTTCTGGCAGTTCTCATGGTTGGCGTTGTTATTGAAATTATTTACGGACTCAATTTCTTAAAAATTGAAAAGGGTCGTTATATGCTAATAATGATGCCTATGGCTGGAATATTTCTTAGAATTTATTTTTTAATTATTAGTGCTTTAGAATTTGATAATTGGGCTAAAAAATTAGACAGATTCCAAATAGAAGAAATTTGGAATAAAGGACCACACAAACATGGCAAAAATTCTTTAACTTATGATTATGTAAAAAACCAAGAAATCGGTTTCGCGGAATTAACTGTAAACATGAGTTTCAAAGAAATTATGGACAGAATTTTAGTGTCAGCTAAAGTGTTAATAAAGCATGGTTTGATTAGCGACTGGAGTGGTATTAAAAGTTTTTTTAAAGTATTCGCTGTTATTTTATTGGCTATTATACTACTTTTAACAACCAGTTTACCAATTTTACCTTTCTGGGTTATCAAACAAATTAGTAAACATGGGCAATTACTAAATGTAGCCACTGCCATTACTATTGGTTCCGTTATTGGTAGCCTAATTCATTCGCAACTAATCGGTTTAGGTAGCGGATTAGGGTTTCTGGTTATAAGCTATTTAATTGAGCGACTATTCAAAGAAGTTAATCTATTTTATATGTTTAACAGTGATGGAAAATTTCAGAAATTAGCTCGATCAGTTTAACTAAATCTAAACAAAAAAGGGGAGTCACAAAGACTCCCTTTTCTTTTACCCAAAAATCGCTTTTTGAGTAACAAAAAACACCATTGTTCTGGCGACGACCTACTTTCCCAGGGCTCAGGCCCAAGTATCATCGGCGCTGAAGAGCTTAACTTCTGAGTTCGGGAAGGGATCAGGTGTGACCTCTTCGCTTCAATCACCAGAACAATGGCGTTTTTTGATTTGTTTGCCATAGACGTAATTTCAGACTATGACTATGTTTTTCTTTAAAATAATTTTGGACAAACAAAAGTGTGGGAGAATCAAACGATTTATTAGTACCGCTCCGCTCAATCCATTACTGGACTTACACGTACGGCCTATCAAGGTCATATTCTCTGACCAATCTATGAAACCTAATCTTAGAGACAGCTTCGTGCTTATATGCTTTCAGCACTTATCTTAACCGAAGGTAGCTACCCAGCAATGCTCTTGGTAGAACAGCTGGCACACTAGAGCTTCGTCCTTCCCGGTCCTCTCGTACTAAGGAAGGGCCTCTTCAAGTTTCCACGAACACAATGGATAGGAGACCGACCTGTCTTACGACGGTCTGAACCCAGCTCGCGTGCCGCTTTAATGGGCGAACAGCCCAACCCTTGGGAGCTTCTCCACCCCCAGGATGCGACGAGCCGACATCGAGGTGCCGAACCACGCCGTCGCTGTGGACGCTTGGGCGTGACTAGCCTGTTATCCCCGGAGTAGCTTTTATCCGATGATCTTCCGCCGTCCTATATCGAACGGTCGGTTCACTAAGTTCTGCTTTCGCAACTGCTTGACTGGTAAGTCTCGCAGTAAAGCTGGCTTGTGCCTTTACACTATCTCCCGGGTTTCCATTCCGGGATAGCCAACCTTTGTAAACGCCTCCGTTACCTTTTGGGAGGCATCCGCCCCAGACAAACTACCCACCAGACACTGTCCCTCTTACGAGGTTAGAAATAAAAATATACAAGGGTGGTATCTCACTGGTGCCCGAAGGCTCCCACCTATTCTGAACATGCATATCCCTATTTCAATATCAAGCTATAGTAAAGCTTCACGGGGTCTTTTCGTCCAATTGTGTTTAACGAGCATCTTTACTCGTATTGCAATTTCACCGAGTTCTTCGTTGAGACAGTGCTCAAGTGGTTAAGCCATTCGTGCAGGTCGGAACTTACCCGACAAGGAATTTCGCTACCTTAGGACGATTATAGTTATCGCCGGCGTTCATCCGCGCTTGGATTCAAAGCTTCGAACCGAAGTCCTAACCTCTCCTCTTAACGTTCGGACACTGGCCAGGCATCACCCTCTATACATCCTCTTGCGAGTTAGCAGAGAGCTGTGTTTTTGGTAAACAGTCCCTTGAGCTCTTTAGCTGCGGCCCTCTTGCGAGGGCAGACCTTATCTCGAAATTACGGTCGCTGTTTTGCCGAGTTCCTTAACGAAGATTCTCTCGTACGTCTGAGGCTTCTCGCCTCACCTACCTGTGTCGGTTTACGGTACGGTTACTATAACCTTAGCCCTAGAAGTTTTTCTGGGCAATTCCGCTACTAGAATTGACTCCGCCTTGCGGCTTCATCTTCAGCCAACCTCTTGAATTAGCGGTTCCGGATTTACCTGGAACCATTCTTGAGGCAAGCAACGAACATACCATAGCTCGCTCTAACCTTGGAACTGCGTCACTCCTTCGGAAAATTATAGTAGTGCTGGAATATTAACCAGCTCTGCCATCGGCTACGCTAACACTACATTAGCTATGCCTTAGGATCGACTAACCCTGGGTCGATTCTCGTTGCCCAGGAAACCTGAGGTTTTCGACGGGCATGATTTTCACATGCCTTTTTGCTACTCATGCCAACATTCTCTCTTCTGTCCGCTCCACCGCGACTCACGACGCGACTTCAGTGCTGAACAGAATGCTCCTCTACCACTCTATAATAAATTATAAAGTTCACGTCTTCGGTAATATACTTAGCCCCGGTAAATTTTCGGCGCGAAACAACTTGATTAGTGAGCTATTACGCTTTCTTTAAATGATGGCTGCTTCTAAGCCAACATCCTAACTGTCGTAGTCACAACACCACCTTTTACACTTAGTATATATTTTGGGACCTTAGACTGTGATCTGGGCTGTTTCCCTTTTGACTGATGAAGCTTAGCCCCCATAGTCTGACTCCCGGACTCCACCTATAGGTATTCGGAGTTTGATTGAAGACGGTATCTTGCGACCCGCCCTCATCCAGTGCTCTACCCCCTATAGTCAGCATCCGAGGCTAGCCCTAAAGCTATTTCGAGGAGAACCAGCTATTGCCGAGTTCGATTACAATTTCTGCGCTAACCACAACTCATCCCCGCATGTTGCACGGTGCGTGGGTTCGGTCCTCCTCCCGTCTTTCGACGGGATTCAACCTGGTCATGGTTAGATCACCCGGCTTCGGGTCTTGTCCATGCGACGTGTACTTCACTTTAACGCACTAGATAAACTAATGCGTAAAAGTGAAGCACAATGCGGGCTATTAACCCTCGCTTTCACTATACATGCTCGCCAAAGGCGATTATGTAAGCCACATAGAACAAACTCGTTGGCTCATTCTTCAATAGGCACACCGTCACCCGAATAAATTCAGGCTCCGATTCCTTGTAAGTATATGGTTTCAGGTACTATTTCACCTCCCTCTCGGGATGCTTTTCACCTTTCCCTCACGGTACTTGTTCACTATCGATCATAAAAAGTATTTAGCCTTGGGTCATAGTCGACCCTGCTTCAAACGGGATTTCACGAGTCCCGCCCTACTTAAGATAATGATCACGGAGAGAAAATTCTTTTCGTTTACGGGGCTATCACCCGCTCTGGCCGAGCTTTCCAGCTCATTTAACTAAAAATTAACTTTTATGACTCCGTCTCGTCCGATCCAAGGGACAAATATCATTTCTTGCAACCCCTATGAAACATATGGTCTTGGGACCTTCAAAATTATCGCCAGCAAGCTGGCTCAAATCTAAAGTTTGATAGGTTTAGGCTCCTCCCCTTTCGCTCGCCACTACTCGGGGAATGATTGTTATTTTCTTTTCCTCCAGCTACTAAGATGTTTCAGTTCGCCGGGTGTTCCAGCTTCGCTAAAAGCGTAAGCTTTCCGCATGTTCAATGCGGCGGGTTTCCCCATTCGGAGATTTGCGGGTCAAAGGTTGCTTGCCACCTCACCGCAACTTATCGCAGGCTGCTACGTCCTTCTTCGTCTTTTTATGTCAAGGCATCCACCATATACTCTTGTTGAGATTCTCCCACACTTTTGTTGCCAAAAATGTGCACATTCAGCAAAATTGAATGTGACTTGCCTGTAGAACAATTGCAATAGTTCTACATCAAGTAATTATTTGATGTTTTGATCTTATTCTAAAGAATATTTAATTATTAAAGTTCTGCCTTAATACTGGGTGTACCGGGGATTTTAAAAAACCGCCGGTAGGCGGTCACAAAAAACGAGTTATCGTCTTTATTTAACCGCTTGGTGATTGAAGTATTAAGAGTTTACGCATAGATTTTTTAGTTTCGTAAAACTGATACTTATTATAGCCTGTTTAAAAATAATGTCAAGAGCCGGAGGAGGCCAAAAAACAAGGGTAAAAACAAAAGAAAGTATCACTTGATACTTTCTTAAAAAATATTTTAGAAAATTTTTAATTTTTCTTTAAATCATGTCTGGGTCCTCTAAATAAGCTCGAGCGGTTTCTTCAGAAATCACACCTTGCTTATATAAATCTTTTAAGTGATGATCTAAAGTAATCATGCCCTCTGATTTAGTAGTTTCCATGACACTTTTAAGTTGGGCTAATTTACCTTCTCTAATTAAATTACTAACAGCTGGATTTCGGAGTAACAATTCTCGAACAGCCACTCGTCCGCCACCAACTCGAGGTAATAATCTTTGAGAAATAACAGCGTTGAGCAACATGGAAATTTGTGACTTAACTTGAGTCTGTTGATTAGGTGGAAAAGTATCAATAATTCTATCAATTGTTTGAATGGCATTAAAGGTATGGAGAGTAGCTAAGACTAAGTGTCCGGTTTCTGCCAGGGTAATAGCCGCTGAAATAGTTTCAAAGTCACGCATTTCGCCAATCATAATAACATTAGGATCTTGGCGTAACACATATTTTAAGCCACTAGCAAAAGAAATCATATCTGTCCCCAACTGTCTTTGAGAAATAATACTTTTATCAGCCGTAAAAATAAATTCAACTGGATCTTCTAAAGTAACAATATTACAACTACGGGTAGAATTAATATAATTTATCATGGCTGCCAAGGTAGTAGATTTACCACAACCAGTCGGGCCAGTAACCAAGACTAAGCCTTGATGGGCTTGTAATAAATTTTTAATGGTTTCCGGCATACCTATTTCATCAAGCGTCGGTTTTTTTTCTTCAATCACACGAGCTACTAATTTTAAATGACCCTTTTCATAAGAAAAATTAATTCTAAACCGAGTGTTCTCAATTGAATAACCAAAATCTAAATCTTTTTCTTCCAGCAGACGAATTTTTTGCTCTTTATTTAAAAGGGTATCTAAAGAGGACGACAAATCAGTTTCTGTGAGAGGTTCATAATATTCTTTACCAGGCCACACCGAGTTAATAGCGACCAAATTACCATCAATTCTAAGTATTGGTACCTGACCTACTAATAAATGCAGGTCAGAGGCTTTTTTGTCAGTTGCTATTTTTAAGAGAGTTTTAACATTCATATTTTTACCAATTCATTTTTTGTAAGCCTTTAGCCGCCGCATCAACTTGAGCTTCCTGTTTAGAAGAGCCGTCGCCGCTAGCAATTAATTCCTCACCCAAATAAAGACCGACTGTAAAAGTTTTAGCGTGGTCCGGCCCCTCTTCATTTAAAATTTCATAGTGTGGGGTGACACCTTTCTTTTCTTGAGCTTCTTCTTGAAAACGAGATTTAGGATCTAGATAAAGTTGATTTTGTAAAATATCATCAAGCTTCACTACAATATTTTTTAAAATAAAAGTTTTAGCGGCCTCCAAACCTTGATCTAAATAAAGAGCGCCAATCACGGCCTCAACAGCGTTCGCTAAAATATATTGGCGTGATTTTTTATTTTTGTCTTTGGCTTCACCTTTAGACAAATGTAAGTGATCTTCTAATTTTAATTCACCGGCAATCACAAAAAGCATTTTGGCGTTCACTAAAGAGGCGCGCCAATTAGTCAAATCTCCCTCGGCCGTTTCTCTAAAATTCAAATATAAAAATTCAGTCACTACAATTTCTAAAACGGCGTCGCCTAAAAACTCTAAGCGCTCGTTATGCCCTAAGGGGAAATCAGGATGTTCATTCAAGTAAGAACGATGAACTAAGGCTTGGCGAAGTAAATCGGGATTCTTAAAAGTAAAACCTAAACTCTTTTCTAATTTTTCTAAATTATTCATATTTATAAACAAAGACCCCGAGCAAAAAACTCGAGGCATGAAGGCTAATTTGACTGGAGAGTGGCCTCTCCTTCAACAGGAGTTTCCATAACAGCGTTCTTCTTTTTTTCTTCAAATTCTTCCTTGTTATCTCGCTTTTTATCTTCTGGCAATTCATTATAAATAGCACCCAGTACACCATTAATAAATTTTCCAGAGGCGTCACCACCAAAACTCTTAGCTACTTCAATGGCTTCGTTAATAGCTACCCGGGAGGGGATATTGGCACAATAAAGTAATTCGTAAGTTCCTAATCGTAAAACATTTCTATCAACACAAGTAATTTGATCAAGTGGCCATTCCGTGGCGTATTTCTTAATATAAGAGTCTAGCTCATCGAGTTTAGCTACTACTCCGTCAACGAGTTCTTTGACAAAACCGCCGTCATCGAAATTAGGAGCGAAGTTAGCAAAGTTATCGCTAATTAAAAGCTCTAACATTTCCTTTTTCTGACCATTGAAATCCCAGGCAAACAAAGTTTGCATAGCAATGGTTCTAGCCAAATGACGGTTGGACATAAATTTGATAAGACCTTATCGATCTAAATAACTATTTTAAATCTCTAAAACTTGAAGACCAAAAAATTAGATCTTCAAACATTCAAAACTTTAAAAGCTTACTTTTTAACACTCTTAGTTTTTACTTTAACCACAACTTCGCCTTTATAAGCACCGCAAAAAGTACAGGCCTGATGAGGCAATTTATCTTTACCGCATTTAGTACATTTATTTAAAGCTACCTTTTTTAAAGCTAAATGGGCGCGGCCTTTACCGACGGCAGCATGAGTCTTTCTTTTCTTAGGATTTGCCATACTTGTAAATGATTCTTAGTTATTAATTATAATTTTAGTATAACTGAAAAAAAATTTTAGTCAAACATTAAACGCTATTCAGCCATTAAAGCGGCGAATTCGTCTTTCTCTAAAGTTTCCTTTTCTAGCAATACTACTACTACTCTTTCAATATATTTTTTCTTGGAATTAATGATTTCTAGGGCTGATTTAGCAGCTTTTTCCAAGAAAGCGGCCACCTCTTCATCAATTTTTTCAGCTATCTTTTCACTATAATCACGTTGTTCATGGATTTCCTTACCCAAGAAAATCATTTCTTCCTTGTCACCAAAAGTGCGTGGTCCTAAATTTTCGCTCATACCATATTCAGTTACTAAACTGCGAGCTAAAGCCGTCGCTCTTCTTAAATCTGAAGTAGCTCCCGTAGTAACTTCACCAAAAATTTCTTTTTCTACTAAATGACCAGCTAATAAGACTGATAATTCATTAATAAATTCTGATTTAGAATGGTAATGACGATCTTCGGTCGGCACTTTTAAAGTATAGCCGCCTGCTTGACCACGAGCAATAATGGACACTTTGGAAACTTGATCAACACCAGGCAAAAAACTAGCCACTACCGCGTGACCAGCTTCATGATAAGCAGTGATCTTTTTATCTTGATCGGTAATAACACGGCTCTTTCTTTCTGGGCCAATCATAACCTTTTCAATCGATTCCAAAATTTCCGCCTGACCAATTAACTTCTTATCTTGCCTAGCTGTTAAAATAGCCGCTTCGTTCAATAAATTAGCTAATTCAGCACCTGAAAAACCAGGGGTACGTTGAGCTACTGTTTTTAAATCAACATCTTCGGCAAATGGTTTCTTTTTAGAGTGAACTACTAAAATCTCTTCACGATCTTTCAAATCTGGCTTATCAATAATCACTTGTCTATCAAATCTACCAGGACGAAGCAAGGCTGGATCTAACACATCAGGACGATTAGTCGCCGCTAAGACAATCACATTGTTACTAATCTCAAAACCATCCATTTCTACTAGTATCTGATTTAAGGTTTGTTCTCTTTCATCATGACTACCACCCAAACCAGCACCGCGACGACGACCAACGGCATCAATTTCATCAATAAAGATAATACAAGGTGAGCTTTTTTTAGCTTTTTCAAATAATGATCTAACTCTCGAAGCACCAACCCCCACAAACATTTCCACAAATTCTGAACCAGAAATATTGAAGAATGGCACATTAGCTTCTCCGGCCACGGCTCGGGCTAATAAGGTTTTACCAGTTCCAGGGCTACCTAATAATAAAACGCCACGAGGAATTCTGGCACCCAAATCATGAAACTTTTTAGGAAACTTTAAAAAATCCACCACTTCTTCAAGTTCCTGCTTAGCTTCTTTAGCGCCAGCCACATCTTTAAAACTAACTTTATCTTTAGAACTAGCATTAAAATCTTGAGCATTCGATTGTCCAAAGCTCATAGCTTTGGAATTCATACCAGACACGCCGCGCATAGTATATAGGAAAAAAGCACCAATCAAAATAAACGGTATCAAAAATGGCAAAATAGAGCCTAAAATATAGTCCCAACCACTTAAATCTTTAACATTAATGTTAAATTTGGCTATTTTTTCTGGGGCTACACCAAAATCCTTTAATAAGGAAGGCAAAGAATCATTAGTTTCTTTTTTAACTGTTTGCTTACTGCCATCCTTTAAAGTAACTAGCAGCTTATCACCTTCCACATTTATTTCGCTGACCTGTTCACCGTTAATCTGCTGTACTAAAGTAGCTAAGCCGACCATTTTAACCTTATTAGTATTGGAAAAAGCACTAAAGACGCCGGCTATCACCAGAAAGACTAGAAAGAAAATGGCTAAATTTTTGAATAAACTTTTCATATGAAGGATTCTAGATAATAAATTATGTATAGCAATTGTATAGTATATTATGACTTTTAGCAACCAAGGATTAACTTTGTAAAATTGACAAAAAATTGACAAAAAATAAATATCTGAGTAATATTACAGGAACATTAACAATTAAATAAAGGGGGGCAAACATGAAAATAATAAAAGTTTTTTTACCGATGGAATCAGCTACTATTAGCACATTGGGTTTTATAAACGAGCTAGCGCGGCTACTACCAGACTTCTCATTTCACGAAGCTTATGAAACAGGTGAGAGCCCATTTCTTATCCAATCTGCCTTGTCAAAGAATACATCGGCTATACTGGTGTCGCTTAAAAGAAAGGATTTGCTAACTCTCACGGCCATGGCCATATCTTTAAAGATATCGCTGATTTTTTTCTTTGAAGAAAAGACCTTTAACCTGGAAACCTGCAAACTATATTTTGTCACCAGATTAGTAGAGTCGAGAAATATTTCTGTTTCTCTGGCTTCAGAAGTATCTTGTGAAAAAAATAAAGGAGCCCAAGAACTAGCAGCTCAAATACCATTTCTAGTTTAAAAACAACTCAAAAAAATCATAAAGATGAAACACATTGAAATTTTTATGCCCGGAAAAAAAGATGCTCAAAAACAAGATTTTACACTTGAGCTATCAAGGCTACTACCTAGATTCTCTTTTCACGTTGAATATGAGAACAACGGAAATCCTTATATCATAGAAGGTTTACTTTCGAAAAATACTTGTGCCTTAATTGTGGCTCTTCACAGAAAAGATACGCTAAATTTAACCATCATGGCCTTAAATAAAAAATTGCCGATTATCTTTTTCTTTGAAGATATTATGACCAACATGTCGGTTAATGAACACTACTTCTTGGTTAGACTAATGGAAATGAAAAAATGTAACATCGCTGATTTTGTACGATGTACTACCAACGAAGGAGCTAATCGACTTGCCATACGTGTAAATAATTTTTTAGAAGATTAACAAAAACTGTATTTTAGAAACAGTGGTCACAACGATCACTGTTTTTTTATTATCTAAACCCTAGGCAAGACATTCCACAACAAATTAAAAGTTAATTTTTGTAAATCAGCTAATTCTTTAGATTCAATAATAATAGCAATTTTTTCTTTCCACGAAGCAATTAAAATTTTATTATTATAAATATTAACCTCTGGCGAAAAAGTCATATCAGTTTCCGGCAAAAATCTAGTGTCTCTCATTTCTTCCTGGTTTTTAGCCGACCTCTCCACTGATATTTTATTTCTAGGAATAATCGCTTTAATAAAAATTTTACTCTCTGCTCGTCTTTTATAATACTCTGGAAAAAAATTAGGCAGCCCTTGATGCATCGTAGCCACATTAGCATAGGCTAAAATTATTTCTTTAGATTTTAAAGTATCTTCATAAGCTTCGCGCATACCTTTTTCACCTTCAAAAAATTGTACTTTAGGTTTGGTGGCTCCATAAATATTCTGCAAAGATATAAGTTGTGGCAACAGAGCTTGAACCTTACTCTTCTGTTTGGCTATTTCTTTAGCATGCTCTTCTTGCTCGCGATCTAAATAATTTAGTAAGTGCTTAGGGTCTAAAGCATTAAAATAAGTACCAGCCCCTTTTTTATATTTACTGATTAAGCCCTTCTGCATTAGTGTTTCACAGATATCATAAACCGTAGTGCGATTTAAATCAGTTTTTTTAGCTAAATCATTAGCTTTACCGGAACCAATTTCTAACAACGCTAAATAAACTATTGATTCTTTGTCTGAAAAATTAAGTTGTTTTAAAAGTGAATTTATCATAATGTTGTGGAAAATATTTCGACATTTTTATTATATAATATAAGCTAAAATATGTCAATAATAAAACGCTAATTTAAATAGTGGTAGACACTAATTTGACAGTTACTGTATATTTAAGTCATACGATGAGTTACTTAAAAACTAAATAAAACCTGATTAATAAATTGTTAGGCTATCCGGCCGGAAGTCTAACAATTTAAAAACTATTAATCATGAAAAAGTATCCATTGAACGGAACTCGCACTTTGTTTTCAGATTCTACTTCAACTTTCGCTAGCATCGGCGTCAAAATTAATCCTAGTTTAGAAGGACTAACTGCCACCGAAGAAATGCTATCAAGTAAACAACTTCTTTCATTAGAGTTTAACTGGTTGCCATCTGAAGTAGTCATGACTTATAATTCAGCTCGAAATGCGGCCGCCAAAAAAGAAGTATTAGTTGAAAAAGTCTATGGTAACTGCAAATTAAATTGCAAAGGTTGTTACGTCAAACAAGATGATTTATTTAAAGATCATGATTTAGTTCATCCTGATCAGATTATGGATTTAATTGAAGAGTCAGTCGCTAAACTCGGAACCAAAACTGTGAAGTATTTAGGACCATCGGAATTTTTCAGAGATAAAAATATCTTTAAATATTTGGATAGATTTCAAAAAATGGATATTATTTTAAACATCTTTGTAAAAGATCCTCTATTTGGGGATGACAATGAAGTCGAAAAACTGTTTGGTAATCAAGGATTACATACAGCTGAAGAGTTCATTCAAAAATTAGCAACTTATCACAGTCTTCGTTTGCTCTTTAATTTCAGATCATTTGACGAAGCTAAAACAAATGACTTAGTACGAGGTGGTTATCAAGGTAAAGAAAATTATGTTGGCAACTACAAAGAAGTACAAACACGGTCGCTCCAATTACTGTATAAATATTTCGCTCTAGCTGAAATAAATAGTGGCCGAGCCGCCCGTTTAGTAATTGTTAATACTCCTATCACTGCCGATACTATCGATGAGGCTTACGAAATTTTTACTTACTTTGTTGATCGTGGTGTCACAGTAATTTCTACCACTTCGATGCAAAGTGGTTGTGGTGGCGGACTATACGACAAACTTAATGCTGAATTCATGGTTAAGTTTCAAGAATACTATGTTAAAACCATTAAGTATTCTCTGCAACGCGGTTTAATCTCTCAGGATTATTTTGAAAAATTTGGACCATCACCTTACGCTGGTTGTAGCCATTGTATGCAATTATGTAATGGTTTATTAATCCGAGAAACTGGACAACTAATGAGATGCCCCGGTGCTGATAATGAAGCTTGGCGTGATGAAATTACTCCTACTGATTTATTAGCCAATGGCTTAGTTTGGGCTTGGACCAAAACTAAAAATTATCAAGAAAGTTCCAAGGTAAATGTAGGTTGTTTAGCTAAGCCTAAAATATTTACTGCTGAATTTATCAAAGCTATTACTGATAACACTAATCAGTAAAATTTATCAAGCAGTAGTCACCATGACTGCTGCTTTTTTTATAACAAAAACGCCCCCCAATTCGGGAGGCATTTTATATATCTAACTATTTTCTATTATTCAGCAGCTACTTCAATAACTTCTTCTTTTACTTCTTCTTTTACTTCTTCTTTTACTTCTTCAACTTTTTCTTTAGTCTTTTTAGCTTTCTTGACTGGAGCTTCTTCGGAAGCAGCTACAGTTGTTTCGGCCTTAGTTTCAGTTTTAACGCCAGCTAATTTTAAACCTAAGCGATGTTCTGATGGAGAAATATTAACTACTTCAAAATCACGAACCTCACCTGGTTGATAAAGATCAGTAATCTTTTCTTTAGCTGATAATCCTAATTGACTGATGTGAGCTAAGCCGTGAATTTCTTCGTCAAGCTTAACAAATAAACCAAAGGGGTTAACTTTCAAGATAGTACCAGAAATAACCTGACCAACCTTATATTTAGCACTAGCTTCTAACCAGGGGTCTTGTAATAATTTTTTAGCACTTAAGAAAATCTTAGCACCATCAATGCTCACGATTTCAGCTTTGATTTTATCACCAACTTTATAAAGTTCACTTGGAGAATCAATTCTCTGCCAAGCTAATTCAGAAATGTGAATCAAACCTTCCATGCCATCGTCAAAATTAACGAAGACACCGAAGTTAGTAATAGCGGTAATTCTACCCTCTACTACCATGGCTACTTTATATTTATCAAGAGTAGGTTTTTGTTTTTTGTTCCAAACATCTTTCTCAGAGAAAATAATTTTGTTTTCATCTTCATTTAAAGTCATAACATTAACTTCAAATTCCTGACCAACAAAACTCTTTAATTTTTCTAAAATTTTACTCTTATCACCGCCACTAATACGTGGGTAATTTTCAGGAGCTAATTGAGAAACCGGTAAGAAACCATTAATCTGACAATAACGAGCTAGTAAACCACCTTTATTAGCATCAATAATCTTAACAGCAATAGTGCTCTTATCTTTAAAGGCAGCGCGTAAGTGATTCCAAGCTTTTTCTTGACCAACGGTGCGGAAAGATAATTCTAATTCGCCGTTTTCATTTTCTTCAGCAATAACTGCTGCTTCGATTTCATCGCCAGGTTTTAAATCAGCGAATTCAGCCACCTCAGAATATAATTCTGGGCCGCGAACAATACCCATCATAATACCATCAACATCCAATTTAACTTCGGATTTTGAAGCAGTGATGACAGTACCTTTAACAATATCGCCAGTTTGAGGAATGCGAGTATCGTCTTTTTCGAATAATTTTGAAAAGTCGTTTTCCATATATATAATAGACTGCTTTCTAAATTTTGATAAAAAAAAGCGGTCTTAACCCCCTCTTGCGAGAGAGTCCTTTAGCCGCCTGGGAATAAAATTATTCTTATTGCTAAAGGTTTATCTTAAAGGCGTTTATTTAATTGATTTAATTATACAGGATTTTACGGTTTTGGCAAGGGGGGGCGCCTATAAATAAAAAAGAACCTTATCTCATACAAATTATTTGTATAAAATAAGGTCCATCACACTAATTATTACTTAGCTTCAAAAACATAAGCAAAATCGGAGTCCAGTCTTTTTTCAAAAGCTCCTAGATAAGTCTTTTTATTTTCACCGCCAGTGATGTAAAAATAAAGCTCACCAACACTAATTACTAACATCGAGTAACCCATCAAAAAAAATTGCTGGTTAGTAAACTTATCCCTAATTAAACAAGCTAACTCCATACCGTTGACCGCTTCGACTGCCCCCTTTGCTTCAGCTAACGATAAAGGAGAGCCTTCACCAAACATCGCATACGGAACTCTGAAAATAACTACTTTGGTTACCACTTCATCAGTTGGCTTAAAAGCCTTAGACAGAAGCATTTTTTTAGCAGTATCATCCACATAAACGCCTTTATTTTTTAAACGCTTCAACCACTGCGGGCCACTGGTTTTATCAGAAATAACAGAGAAAGAAACAGTGTCATCGGTTTTTTCCCAACCTTTTTTAATATTGGATAAATAAACTTCTCCAGTATTAATTAGGTTCACAGCTTTTATGGGATCGTGTTCACCTAACTGAGTCATGATTCTACCTAAAAATTCATTAAGTTGAATCGGTGCAATTTGATCAATAAATTCAGTATTTTTACTCATAATATAAAGATTTAAAGATTTAAATTCTTGTTTGTTAAAAAACTAATTCCAACAACTTTACCAAAATAAGATATTTATGTCAATTAAAAAGGGGCTTTATTTTACATAAATTATTTGTGTAAAATAAAGCCCCGTCACATCATTCAGTTTCAAAAGTAAAAGCAAAGTCCTGGTTCAGATACCTTTTAACGGCACTTAAATAATTTTTATCGGTATCGAGACAAAAAAATAATCCGCCAACACCAAAGACCATAGTCCCCACTCCCATCAAGCATATCTGCAAATTGGAAAACTTTTCTCTTGTCAAACAAGCCAGTTCCGCTCCGTAACTAGGTTCAATTAATCCTCTTTTTTCAACTTCTTTCGCCAAATATTTACCACCGAACCTGATACTATTTCCTTTAATAATAAATATTTTAGTCATAACACCGCTGGTTGGCTTAAAATTTTCCGACAAAAGAATTTCTTTGACAGTATCATCAACACTGATACCCTTGTTCTTTAATCTTTGTGGCCACTGAGCGCCACCCATTCCATCGGAGGTAACTGAGAAGGAACAAATATCATCCTGATATTCCCAGCCAGTTTTGATATTAGCCAGGACCATTTCTCCAGAATTGATTAAAGCTACAACTTTGGCAGGATCTCTTTCTCCTGTTTGTCTCATAATCTTATCCAAAAAACTATTAAGTTCAAATGGAGCAACACGACCAATCAAATCGATTTCTGTTTTCATCTTTTCTATTTTTTAAGTTGTTGTGATTATTGATTGTTAAAAAACTAATTCAGATAACTTTACCAATATATACTAGCCTAGTCAATATAAAAGCCATCCTTTGTAGAATGGCTTAATATCTTTGTTTTTCGAATAAACCGACACTGGTTTTTTGTTTGCTTAATTACTTGAGCGCTTAGAAACTCTTAGAAATACCAAGTAAATTCTCTAGCAATCTGGGAAAGCTATATTAACGATTTCACTTCGCACTTAAATTGTAAAACTAAACAGCGTTATCCTCGCTACAGGTACCAGCAGTCTAAGTTACTTTACTTCACTTAGCTTTGTTTGGATTTTTTCTTTTAATTCTGGTTCAGCAATTAGCTGAATTCCCAAAAATGCCATAGCTGTACTAATAAGTAGTAAGCCAATCAACGTAATTGGTGATCCAGTTAAATTCATAGCTGTGTGGCCAATAGCATAAAAGCCATAAACCCCAACAGCCAGGGATGCTAAACCAAGAATTGTCTTGGTTATTAAATGTAGCATAATGAACTGGCCCAACTCTAACAGATATCATAAAGTATGTCAAGCCACTGTAAAAAACCTAATCTTTCACTCCATGAGCTACGCTTTCCCCGTAACCAGCACTAGTTATTTCAATAAAATCAGCCTTACCACGAATCGCTTCAATATTAGCCGCTCCCATGTAAGTCATACCAGAAGCTAGCCCGCCTAATAATTTAGTAATTATTTTAGCCACCGGACCTTTAACTGGCACCATAGTTCTTTCTCCTTCCACGTGAACATCCTCTTCCACTTTTTGACCATCTAATTTTAATTTTTTAACAGTCGCCATAAAACTAGCCATACCGCGATATTCCTTAACCTTAATACCATCGCATAAAGTAATTTCTCCTGGAGTTTCATCAGTACCAGCAAACATCGAACCAATCATCACTGTATCAGCCCCCGCTCCAATAGCTTTAGTAACATCACCGGGATTTTTTAAACCACCATCGCCACAAACAGGGATTCGTCCTTGAGTAGCTTCATAAACATCCATAATAGCTGTAACTTGTGGCACGCCAGCGCCAGACATAATTCTAGTTGTACAAACTGAGCCAGGACCAATCCCCACTTTAATCGCATCGGCTTGTTTACTGATAAAATATTCAGCCGCATCTTTAGTGGCCACATTACCAACCATGACATCAATTTGAGGATAGTTCTCTTTAATAAAATCTAAAGTTTTACCGGCTCTTTTAGAATGACCATGGGCCACATCCAAGACAATAATATTTAAACCAATTTCACTTAAAGCTTTAACTCTTTCTTCGTAATCTTTAATACCAACCGCGGCGGCTGTTAATAAATTTTCAGCTTTCACTTTAACAATTTCAGCCACTTGTTCTTCAATGCTTAAAAAACGATGAATGACTCCTAGCCCGCCTAATCGGCCCAAAGCAATAGCCATAGTACTTTCACAAACTGTATCCATATTAGCGGCTAAAATAGGAATATCAATTTGATAATTTCTAGTCACTCTAGTTTGAAATTTAACATCGCGACGAGAGACTATTTTATTATATTTAGGAACGATTAACACATCATCAAATGAATAACCTTTAGCAATGATTCGAGCCATATAATTAAAATTAATTTAAAAAGCCATCACTAATATATACCTTGACTACTTCCGTGTCCATATACTAAAAAAGACCTCCTCACGGAAGTCTTTTTTAGAGTTTAGTGCTCCACTCCTGATATTCTTTCAGCTAACTGTTTGTCCGTATCTGTTAAAGGAGTAAATCGGTCGATAAATCTAGCCGACATATTATATTGCCCAGTCCGAATACCCATGCCAGCTTGTCCCGCATTACCAGCCGCGCAGTCTTCGTATTGACCATTAGGGTTGCGACTATTAGGAACATTAACCGTTTCACTGCCACCACCACGTACCAATCTAATGCCCATCGGGTCTGAAACCATTAATTCTAAAAATATATTAAAATATTTGTCCATACCTAAATCACCCTTATTAATTGAACTATAGGTCGGTTCAACAAACAAAACTGGTTTATTATCATTAGAAACTTGGACAATTTTTGTAACAGCTCTAGCAACACTCGCTTCTAATAAATCTTGTTGTGGAATCAAATCTTTAACTTTTTCAAATCCCTGAGCTTCAATTTCTAATATCAAGTTATGCGGTAACTTATTTAAATCTATTAAGTAGGCAACTTTTATATGAGAATCAGCTATATAACCAGCTAACGATTTATTCCAATCCGGGCTTCCTTCATAATTTTGGCAGGAACCACAACCTATAGGATATTTACCTACCTGAAACAGAACCTGAGGATTGTCTGTTAACATCATCGCTAAACGACGTTTGGAGCTTAAGTCTTCCTTTTGAGAAATAACTGATCTAATATTTTCAATATCTTGTAGAAAAGCTGGATTATCTTTAAAATAATTTTTTAAACTATCAACAACAGTCACTAGAGTTTCACCTTTTTTATCAATTCGATCGGAAATTCTGTTAGTGGCGATTCGTTTTATATCAAGGGCACTCACACGATATAAATCTAATAAAGCTTTTAATTCTTGTCGTTTTTGATATAGCTGCTTCTGATCACCCAGTTGTTCTTTATCTAGGCCATAATTATCAAGAGTTTTTTCTTGGCTTATTTTTTCATAAGTATCTCTAATTTCTTCTATTTTATCTTCACAAATAGTTTTATTTTCAGCGCTGAGAATTTCAGGGGAGTCAGCTCTTTCATCTTTTTCACTTTCTATTATTTTATAATTATTTTCCACCTCACGAGCCTGATCTTTAGATAATAATTGACTGAAAAGAGTGAGACTATTTTTTGTTTTAGCATTTATAACCACCTCTTTACCTGGAGCAAAAGCTTCTATTAGTTGTTCTAATTTAGGTAAATTATTATAACGAATAACAGCATCTATTTTTTCAAGATCCGATTTAAGAGGCGCAATTAACCCATCAAAGATAACTTCTCGTTGACCTGGATGCTTACTAACCAGAGCATAAGCACTTATCATTTTCTCATGTACAAATTTATAACGCTTAGAGCTATCTATTTGATCACTAAAAATATGACCACTATTTAAAGCGTCTTCCAACGATTTAACTATTTGTTTTGGCTTATCAGATGGCGTTGAGGCAATCATAATATCTCCTAATTCGGCAAAATGATTATCTTTCCACACTTCAAGCTGTTCTGTATTTAAAGAACCAATCTGTTTCTGCACTGTATTTTTACTCACATCATAACGCCATTTTTTCCACTGATCATAGTTGGGAACATCCATATTGGAAACTATTTCTGCAACGAGCTCTAAGGTTTTGTTATAGTTAGAGGCCATTTTTCCAGCATAAACAAAAATTGGTTCTAAATTGCCCCAATGATTCCAAAGATTTTGAATAATATTTATATCAATTTTTTCATTAGGTAAAATTTCTTTAATCTTTTTAATAGCCACTTCTTTTAATAACTCATTAAGACTACCTAATGATTCCACTGGCCCATCAAGAATATCTAGAACTTCTGCGCTGAATTCTCCTATTTCACGTTCAACTGTATCTAAAAAACTTAAGGTTTTCAAAACGGCTCCTAATTCTTTAGCATTACCAGGTAAGGCTAATTCTATACCATTTAATTTATTTACGGCCGCATGAAGTGTTGTTTTGTTCATCCCTAAAGAATTAACAATGCCAAATAGCAAGGAGTCTCTATCAGCTGAAGATTTAGTAATTTTGTATAAATTATCAAATTGTTGTAATAGCGCTTGATCACCTTTAGTAAATTCCCAAATGGATAAAAAGATATTATCAGGAATATTAGAACTGTTTATTTTTTGTTCTTCGGAAGGCAATAAACCCTTTGATTTAAAATCACTAAACGCACTATTTAACTGTGAATTCATTTTTCTTCTTAAATCTACACTGGAGACTTTATTAGTTGCCTGAAAATATTTCAAATTATCCCAAGGAAACTCTGACTTTTTATTAGCTAATTCAGATGTAACCCACCCCGCCATCCCACTAGGAAAAAAGCCTTTTTTCTTTGTAACTAAATTATTTAAAATTAATAATCTTACGCGCGAATCAATATCTGGCAAAGTAAGCAGTGACAATAAACTTTCATTGGCCGTTGAATTATTAACATAGAAAAGTGTTCGCAAGGCAATTTCCTGCAACTGAGACAAGTTTAATACGCCTTCTTGTTCTTTATCATCACGATTTAATTTGGTTCGATTATAAATAATTGAAGCAAAATAATTAAGTAAATCAGCATCACCCTTTTTAGCTAGCTCCGATAAAGAAATAGCTAAAGATCTAGTAATAGGAGCTTGTTTGTCCTCAATAAAAGATAATAATTTTTCTTTAGTCGCAATATAATTATCATCCTTATTCAAGTCCTTAATGCCCATCACGGTTAAAATAGAAATTACTTGTTGTCTTGATTCAATGTCTGTATTTTTTTCTAACTCTGACAAAATCTTTTGATAATAATCAAAACAACCAAAAATATTATAAATTCTTTGATACTCCTCTAAATTTCTATTGGAAGTATCTGAAAAATGTTGACTAAGTTGAATTTCTGATATTTCAAAAGGTGTCGAATGTTGAAACTTTTTATTATCTAATAAATATTTTTGAATAAAATTATAATCCACAAAAAATCCTGTTTCTTTTTCTATAGTGTCCAACTTTGAGCAAAGATTTGGATGAAGGATACAATAATTATAAAGATCCATGGCGTAATCATAATCAAACTTAGGAATAATGCTAGTTGCTTCAATTAAATTAATATATTCCTTAAAAATATGGCTTTCGTCACCATCATGCCAATCACCATCATCGTCCTGATAAGAATTGTCTGTCTCAATATAATCTTTAAAAATTTCTTTAAATTTTTCTTGCACCATCTCATAAGCAGGAGGAAAACCACATAATTCTTGAAAATTATAAACACTTTCCGGACTAAATCCATTTGTAAAGATATCTAGATATTTAGCGTCAATTATTTCTTGACTTGGCTTAATACCAGTTTTATTAAATAAAAAATTGTAGATTTCTACTTGCTTATCATTTTCTGACAATAGTGCTTTAGTATACCAGATTTGCAAATCGACAGGCTCAATAATAATTTTTTTAAGAAATAGATTTTCCAAGTTATCTACTACATTAATATTTCCAGCTAATAATTCTTTTTCTAATAAAACTTGATATTTATTTTCTACATCAGCTTCTATGATTTTGTTGTCAGTGGTACTAATAGCTTTGGCAATTTTTTGTAAATTAGGGCGTATACCAGCTGCAAGCTGTATATAACCAAGATTATAAGGAGTTTTTGATTCATCAGATATAGTTAGCTGATCAAAATAAACTCGATTAACTACCGTATCTGTAGGCGGACCGTATTTTTCCCTTAGTATCGACCAAACAGTATTTTCATTTTTTCTAAAAGAAGCAGCCGAGTTACTGGCGGTATGATAATAGATCAAATCAATGATTCTTTGAGATGGTTTTTGTCCAGTATATCTTTCAAACCAGCTGGCAATATCTTCTATGGAATAACCATTGCGTCCATCGTCCACGCGAGGGACATCTAAAATCTTTTCTATTTGCGGACCGACTAAACTAGCATCTAGCCGCACTGGTAAACCAGAAATTTTAGAAATATCAGTAATTCTGCTTAAAAATTCACTAAATTTTCTTATAGTTGTCGTTTCTAATGAGCTTAATGTTGCTTTTTGAGCTGTCTCTTGATTAATATTGATTTTATATTTTTCAATACGCCGTGAGATTGCTTGTTGGGAAAAATAGCTATTAGTCAATAAAGTATAAAAATAATCCTGTATAGCCGCTTCACTAGGCAAAACTCCTAGAATTTGCTCAATCTTATCAGCAGCACTAAAATCTTTCAAAGCTTTTTTATATATTAGATCTATTTGTTCCTGAGAAAATTCCGGCTTAACTAAAGTTAATTCATATAATTCATAAAATTTTAAAGTGATTTTATCGTCCAGTTGAAAATTAGGATTAGCTACTAAGTCGTCATATTTTTTCTGCAAAATATCAGGATTTATCAAAACAACCTCCAAATTAAGTAACTTCTTAATTTTCTTTAAATTATCAAAGTCATCATTTACTAGCAAATTACTACAAACTGTTTCTATTTCTATTGGTGGTAATGATGGGATTATTTTTGTTTCTTTTATTAATGATTCTAAATAATCAAAATCATTAGTAATAAATAATTGTTGACATACATTCTGAGTAATAACAGTAACATCAAATGAATCTGACGTGAAAGTCTTTTCTAATAACTTAATAATGTTACCAATAAGATCATATCTGGAATTAGAAATATGGCTATCTTTGATTAAATTAAAGAATATCTTAGACAATTGAGCTTCGCTAGGGTTAACATTAAATATTTTATATAATTTTTCTATTCTATCATACCAATCATCTTCATATTTAATAACATTATCCAAGAGACTATCATAAGCTAAGTTGATCTGTGATGAGTCAAATTTAACTTCACAAAAATTTAAAAATTTATCAAGAGCATAAACTTTTCCGGTCACTAATAATTCAGTAATTTGTTCTTGAATAAATTCAACCGATAAAACTGGCTCAACGCCAAGACTTTTAATTATTAAATTTAAATCATCTACGTGATAGTCTTGTTTAGAAAAAATTTTTTGATATATTGTTTGTACCTGAGTCTCATTGATTTTCGTCTTACTAATCTTTAATAAGTCTAGAATTTGATTAAGTTGAGATTTGGGTTGTCTACACTTATCATCAACTAACTTTTCAAGATACTCATCAATTTTACTAAGAATACTATGTTCTGTTTCTTTATTAGGTGTCCAATTAAAACCAGTGAACTGACAAATAGCTAGCACTCTCTCTCCATTGCCCTGAGCAGCTATTTCCTGACATAATAAGTCAATTTCACTATCCGCAAATTTAACAACTATTTCAGTAACTTTCGAGAGCCATTCAATCTTATCAAAACGGCCCGTTTTTAAATTAATTAGACTAATATCTTTGATTTCATCATCGGAAAAAGCTGGTTTAACCTGGCCACTTGATTCATAAATTGCCTCTATACTTATCATTAAAAACCGAATATCTTCAATCTTTAAAGCTTCCTTATAAAAATCTTGGACTAAGCTAGCTGGTATTTTACACTCAAATATTTCATTTAACTTACTTATAGCTGCTCGTTTTATATCTCCTTCTACAATTATTGTTTTATAAAAAAATGATACATCGTTCTCATCAACTTTAATAGAAAAGTCTTTAAGCGCCTTTACTATTTTGTTTTTACTAAAATCTGATAAATTTTTAAAGTCTTGTTGTTTTATATAATCTTTTATTGATTCCTTAACTAATATTTGATCTGGCGCTACGCCAGTAATTTCTTGTATCAAGGCGACTTTATCAAAATAGAAGGCATCTAATGCTTCTTGATATTTTAATTTTATTTGATCTTTACTAAATTCCGGTTTTATCCCAAAAATATTTATAAATATATTAATTTGTTCTTTACTTGCTGAACAATCTAAAATTAGACGTGAGGCCTGTTCCTGACTGATTACAGGATTAACAGATAGAGCACTGTATAAATTGATAATACTAACAACTTTATTCTCAGTAATAAATTTTTGATAAAAATCCTGAATAACTGAATCTGGTATCTTAAAACTACTACCCACACTATCCGCTAATCTAGCTAGTTCCCTTATAATAACGCTATGACTTAAATCTTGGTTATCACACCAACTATTAATGATTTTAGAAATTTGTTTTTCAATTAAATCACTAGGTGGGATAATGCCAAAAAGCTCAATAATACTTTCAACCCCGATATATCCTGGGTGACCATAATGGTTGTTGGTTAAATATTTCTCAAAAATCGGACGTAATTGACTAGCAGTAAAAACAGGCTTAACGCCAGTAACTCGCTGCAAAGAAATTATACTATTAATCCCGTTATCTTTTTCAATAATTACATGATAGGCTCTTTGGACTAAATCTTGACTGGGTTTTTCATGGGCTGATGAAATTTTATCAGTATCAAAAATACCTTTATCTAATTGAATTGCATAAGCTTGTTGAATTAGCTGACTCGTAATTTCTATACCAAACAACACGCCAACTTCTTTAATTTTTGATAAATCTCCTGTGGCCACAACTTCCTGAAATATTTGCTGGTCAGGATTAATCCCAGTTAACCTTTTAATATTATTAATCAAATCTTGCTTAGTGTCGTCATATTGAAATAAAATTTCACGATATTTATTCTGAATAATTTCAAAGGAAGGAACATAAGTAATAACTCTTTTAAAATTCATTAATTCATTAAAATTATTTTCATCTTCTATAGTGCTAAATAATAAGTTATATTCTTTAGCAACTAAAATATTATCTAGTTCAACATCTTCAACTATAGCAACTATTTTTTCAAACAAGCTGCGCCAGTTTTTTGGACGTTCAACAAGTAACCCATTTAGCCTAGCGCCAACCAGTTCCTTGCTTGGCACAGCAGAAGGTCGAACTTTCTTTAACGTTTTGATTAATTCATAATCCTCGCTTAAAAAAGCTTCATCTAACTGTTTTTGCCAAGCACGATTATTAATTTCATTAAAGCTAGACTCTTTATTCTTAGAATTATCTTTAGCTATGTCTTCTGAAATAGTCAGGCCATGATAACCATCGACTAGAGACTCCTTCCAACCACTCACATTAGCTATGCCTTCTGCTTCCAACTCCTGTTGGATGTGTCTTTGGGAATTATTTGATTGTCTAAACTTTTCTGGCATATTTTTTAAGCCTATTTATTCTTAATTTAATATTAACATACTACCTATAGTCAGTAAATAAAATTAGCCCATATTATACCAAAAAGACGCTCTCACGAGCGTCTTTTTATCTACCAAATCTTAAACTTTAATAATAACCGGTAAAACCATCGGGCGTCTCTTAGTTTGAGTAAACAAGAATTGACCAATATCATTTCTAATTTTATTCTTCACATAATCATCATCAAGTGAAGTCATGGGATTTTTATCCTTAACTAATTTTTTAACTCTCATCCGAGTCTTTTCAATTAGTTCACGATTTTCTTTCATATGAACAAAGCCGCGAGAAATAATATCAGGGTTACCAATAATATCACCAGTCTTGGAATCAATAGTAGCAATAATAACAATCATGCCATCTTCGGACATCATGCGGCGATCACGCAACACTACTTCAGAAACATCACCAACACCCAAACCGTCAACCATGACGTAATCAGTTGGCACTTTTTCTTGAGTTAGTGAGCCGATGGCTTGGCCTTGAATATTTTTAGTAAAATTAACCACCTGACCATTATCAGCTACAAAGATTTTTTCAGGAGCGATACCAACTTGCAAAGCTAACTCAGCGTGAGCTCGCAACATATAATGATTAGCTTCAATCGGCATGAAGTATTCTGGTTTAATTAAACGCATCATTAATTTCAAGTCTTCTTGTTTAGCATGTCCACCAGCGTGGATATCTAACATACGATAATTAATAATTCTAGCACCACAACGAACTACTCTATCCATTAAATTTTGAATGGAGCGCTCATTGCCAGGAATAACTGAAGAAGAAAATAAAACAGTATCACCAGATTTTAAATAAACAGTACGATGTTCACCGTTAACAACACGACTTAAAAAAGCGTTGTCCTCTCCTTGAGCACCAGACCCAATAATAATTACTTTATTATCTGGTAAGTTATTTAATTCTTTATCATCAATTATTAAATGAGGATTAAATTTTAAATAACCAATACCATGAGCAATCTCTACATTAGAGACAATACTACGGCCCTGTAAAGAAACGCGGCGACCATTTTTTTCAGCTAATTCAAAAATTTTCTGAATACGAGATAATTGAGAAGCAAATGTTCCAATAATAATACGGCCATCGATCTTCTCAAATAATTTACCCATTTCATCACCAATGGCTGATTCCGAAATTTGGTAACCAGCGTGGGTAGCATCGGTTGAATCTGACATCAACATCAATACACCTTTATTACCAATTTGAGCGATGCGTTGTAAGTCAGCCGGTTTATCATTAACTGGCGTAAAATCGATTTTAAAATCACCAGTATGAATTAAAGTACCTAAAGGGGTATGAATAATCATAGCAAAACAATCTGGAATAGAATGATTAACCCGTAAAAATTCTACTTCAATCGAAGCCCCTAATTTAATTTTCATCGTATCATCAATTTCTTTAATCTTTAAAGCGGGGGCATTCTTATATTCGATATGGCGCTTTCTAACAATACCAGCTGTTAATTTACCCATGAACATTGGAGGATTACCAATTTCGCCCATGATGTGAGGAATACCGCCAATATGATCATAGTGACCATGGGTAATTAGACAACCTCTAATTTTATCTTTTTTATCTTGTAAATAAGCGATATTAGGAATGATATAATCAATGCCTGGCATATCTTCTTCGGGAAATTGTAGGCCCATATCAATAGTAATAATATCATCATTACATTCAATAATGGACATGTTACGACCGACTTCTTCTAAGCCACCTAAAAAAATAACCCGTAAATTATCTTTACCGTTAGTCTTAGAAAAGACGGGAGCATCTTTAGCTGCTGGGACGACGCTGTTGCGACTGCGACTAACATTAGGATTAATAGGTCGATTAGTAAAACTACGTGAACTACTACCAAATTGTTGTGGGGCGTTAGGCGTACGGGGTGAAAAATTAGGAGTGCGAACGGGCAGGCTTGGTCTAGCGGCTATATAAGGACGAGCGGTCGCATTAGTAGTAACTAGTTTGCCTTCATTTTTTAAGAACTCCTTGTTTTCTTTGAGAATGGCATCCAAATTAAAAGGATCGGCCAAAGGAATTGACTGCAGAATAGGTTTATTAACATTAGGACGGCGACGGTTAAACATCGGCCGAGTTGGTTTTAAAACCAACGAGTCATCATTTGGTTTTTGACCAGGCAAAAAATTGCCGGCCGTAGCCAAAGGAGATTTGTACTTAGTAATCATTTTTAAGAGAGAATTAGGGCTTTAATGTTTTAACAATAACGTTAAAGCTAAAGTCGTAAATTCATTTATTAATTTTATATAAAAGAGATATTTTAAAAAGAGAATTTATTCTTAGTTTTTAAATACCAACTGGATATTCCAGAGAAACGATCGCTAGGATCGCTGATAGCGGTAGCACCAAAGCCTTTTAATTTTTGGCTTTGGACATAAAGATAGTTATTTTCGTAAAGGAAAATGACTGGTAATTCAGAGGCTATAATTTTCTGAACTTCTCGGTAATTATTATTTTTAACATTATTATCAACACTGGTTCTGATTTCGTCCAGTAATTTGTCAACCGTGTCATTGTGATAAGCGGCAATATTTAAGCCGCGATTGCCAATTTGACTGGATTGCCAGAAGAAAAATAAATCTGGATTACTGCCAATTAACTCACTGTAAAACATAGCTTCAAAATCACGAGACATCGCGACATTAGTGGCTTCATCAGAAGAAACTAAATTTAAACTAGTTCTAACACCAATCGCATTCCAAAAATCTTTAACTCTTTGGGCGACTATCAAGCCGTCGCCATTATCAACCGCTGTTAAAGTAACAGTTAATAAAGAAACATTGCCCTTCTTATCTTTCTTAAAGCGCCAAGAGCCATCTATTACTTCTTTGGTGCCGGAAGCATAATCAGAAATAGCTTTAAGTTCAGGACTCAAATTAGCAGCCGTTAAATCAGTGGCCTGAACCATAATACTTTGCCAACCAGCTTGATCTAATTTAGAATTAGCCGCCGCCAAATTAAAATCGTACTTATCTATTTCGTTATTATACAAAGGAGCACTATCCGGCAAAGGACCATTTAACACTTTATAAAAGTCAAAAAAATTATCTCTAACGATTGTTTGCTTATCAATCGCTAAAGCTAAGGCTTTTCTAACTTCTATATCGGCTAAATTTTTATTGTTAGCTGAATTAATAAAAATTAAACTTTCCTGTGATGAGCTAAGCAGGTTAAAGCGCAAAGAATTTTGAGCTAGCAGTGATTTTTTTTGATCAACTGATAAATGAGCAATACCCTGAACATCACCAGCGTTCAAAGCATTAATCATTTCTGTAGAATCTGGAAAAAATTTAAAAATTACTTCCTTGATATAAGGTTTAGCTCCGTAATAATCATCATTAGCTAATAATCTATATTCCTTTAATTCACCACTCTTATCTTTAAGCAAAGAACTGAACTTATAAGGACCAGAACCGATTGGTTGTAAATTTAATTCATTTAAGTTGGCCGAACCAGGAGCAATATTTTCCCAAATACTTTGGGGCATAATACCAAAAGTTAAAAAACTAGGGAAAAAAGAATAAGCCGTTGGCAAAACAAATTTAACTGAATTGTCGCTGACCCTGGTTACTTCTACACCAGCAAAATTTTTACGTAACGGTGATCTATAATCTGGATTTTGAATTAAATTAAAAGTAAAAATAACATCATCAACTGTTAAATCTTCACCACTGTGCCATTTAACACCTGGTCTGATAGTTATTAAAAATTCTTTATTGTCCGCTGTTTCCACGTTAGAAGCTAAATCACCAACTAAATTACCTTGTTCATTATAGGCAAACAAACTGGAATAAACGAGTCTAGTTAAATCACTATCAACATCACGATTAACGCTATATAAAGGATTAATAGTTTGAGGATAACCAATTACCCCTTCACGATAAATACCACCGACTACCGGTAAATAAGTTACATGGTTGTTATAATAACGAATTCCTAAATAAACAACATTAACTAAAACAATCACTAAACAAATACGAATAATTAAACGTTCTTTAGTAGATAAGGTTTTATCAAGTTGTTTTATTTGTTCACTATTAGGAATTTTACTCGAGGCTAAAGTATAAACTAAATTCTGATCAACTTTTGATTGATCAAACCGCCCGGACTTTTTTTTAATTAAAAGACTGGCTGTTTTCCAAAAAGACTTAGAAAAACGAGACCAAGTTTTTCCTAAAGAACCTAGAATTTTCTTTTTACTTTTAAGAGGATTCACGTTAGCAAACTTATAAAATGATGCCTATTAGTGATAGAGAGAAAAAAATAACAGCAATAACAATAGTGGCGATAAACAATTTTTTTTCTAAGCCACGTTTGGTTAGATAAACTCCACCCGATCCGCCAAAAGCTGAACCGAGACCAGTGCCGCGATTTTGCAACAAAACTACCACAATCAGCAAAATAGAAACAACAACTTGGGCAATTTTAATCCAAGACATAGATTATTTTTTTATTTTCTCGATGATTTTAGCTAGAACCGGTTTATTACTAATAGCCATTTCTGCTAAAACCTTACGATCTAACAAGATATTATTAGCTTTTAATAAGCCAATAAATTTAGAATAAGATAAGCCGTATTCACGAACAAAAGCGTTTAAACGAATTTGCCATAAAGCACGCATGTCTCTTTTCTTTTTGTTGCGATCAACATAAGAATGAGCACCGGCTAAAGTACGAGCGGTCTTAGCTAATTTAATTAATTTTTTGCGGCCCCATTTATAGCCTTTAACATCCTTAAGGAGGTTTTTTCTGCTTTTAACATGGCTTGTACCGCGTTTTACTCTAGGCATAAAATTCTAATTCTAAAAGTATTCTTTGGGTTAGTTAAGTTGAGCCAAAGTCTTAATAGTTTTGGTCAATGTTTTGGTTACCGAAACATCCATTCTCTTGGAACGAGTAGTTGTACCGGTTTCATGAGCATTATTATGAGCCTGCCCAGTCTTCCTTTTTTTAAGTTTTTTACCAGCAGTTACTGTAAAACGTTTAGCAGTTGCTTGGTGAGTTTTCATTTTTGGCATACTTTTCAAGAAAAAAACAGGTTCAAACCTGATTTAAACAATTTCCTTACTTTTTATTGATTAATATCATACTAAATCTTCCGCCTTGCTTTGTCAAGGGTTGTTCAGCTTCAATATTAAAGTCAGGGACCGCTTTTAATTTATTAAAAAATTCATTCATTATTTCCGCGGCTTTTTGTGGGTATTGCTTCTCGCGGCCTTTCAGCAATAGTTCAACTTTTAACTTATCACCCTTATTCAAAAACTTAACCGATTGGTTAAATCTTAGCTCAGCATCATGTTCACTAATTCTAAAAGAAAGACGTACGGCCTTAAGCTCCACTTTTTTCTGCTGCATCTTCTGTTTATGGGCTTTTTTCTCTCTTTCGTATTTTAATTGACCAAGATCGACAATTTTAGCTACTGGCGGATTAGCCTTAGGATTAACTTCAACTAAGTCTAATTCTAAATCCTGAGCCATAGCAATAGCTTCGCTAGTGGGCATAACGCCAACGTTTTCTCCAGTTTCATCAATCAAAAAGACTTCTGGAGCTTTAATTTGGGAGTTTGATTTAAAGAAAACCTTTTCTTTGGCTTCTGTTCTGTGGAATTTGATTCTCATTAGTTTATTTTGAGCTGGAACTGGGGTGTCCTAGCCAAAAATGGCCTTATTAGGGTCATTTAATTAAATATTATAATAACACTCTATTTATAGCTTAAAATAATGGTTTAGTCAATGATTTCTTTGTCTAATTTATTCTCGGTCAGCAAAGATAACTAATCGAGTCGGATAACTCTGGGCGTCTTTATTCCAGTTTCCTTCACAAGTAATTAGGTTAAGGTGAGCTTGGTCATCTTTAGAAATAAAAATTCCTGAAGCATCGGCCTGAGCGTCATAGCGTCTGTTACCTCGTACTATAAAAGAAGTAGTTATACCCTGATCATCCTCCACATATATTTTATCGCCAGCTCTTAGCTTATATAAATTATCAAAAACAGAAGATTCACCATTATGACGACCATAATGCCCAGCTAAAACAGCACTACCAATTTCACCTGGGCGCGCACCAGATTCGAACCAACCCACATTATCAGCACTCTTAGGTACATCCATAGCTCCTTCAGCTGTAACTCCTACATATTCAAAAGCGGCATCTACTTTAATTTTTGGAATTTTTAAACGTACTGGCAATCTGTAAGTGATTTTTTCTTGATTAGAAGCTACCAGAGTATTAATAGCAGGGGTATTAATAGTAGAAGTTTTAATAGGCAAAATCAAATTATCTGATGGTGATTTTTTAAAACTAAAATAAAAAATAGCGGCCAAAATAAAAGACGCTACTACCAAAGTAATTAATAACAGGGCTGGTCTTAATAATAATTTAGCTAACTTCATAAATAAGAGAAGAGTCAAATCGAAAATGATCTGACTCTTCCAGCTAATTGCTAAAACTTTTGACTAGGCTACTAATTTCTGACGAACTAAATATAGAGAAGCTAGCAAGGCTAAAGCTCCAGCTGGAATAATAATATTCCAAGGAGTGTTATTGCTAGGAGCCAGACCAGTATTAGGCAGACTAGGAGCCACGGCAAGAACTGGGACAACTGTGGGCACGGAAACTGGGGCAGAAATAAGCACTGGAGCAACTATCACAGGAGTAGAGGTAGGAGTTACAACAATAACTGGAGTTGAAGTAGGGGTAGGGGTTGGAGTAGGAATAGTAATGGCACAAGTGGCTTTAGTAATAGTATTTCCATCTAAAGTAACAGCTCCATTTCTAGCTAGGACTCGACCATTAACATTAGCACCAGTAGTTAAGGTAATAGATGATAGAGCTAAAATATTTCCATTAAAAGTAGAGTTAGCACCAAGAGTAGCTGAACTACCTACTTGCCAAAAAACATTACAAGCTTGGGCACCATTAATTAAATTAACATTACTAGCTCCATCAGTGATTAAAGTGGAAGCTGTTTTAAAAATAAAGACAGCATTAGCATCACCTTGGGCATCAAGAGTTAGAGTTCCAGTAATACCAAAAGTTCCGGCGGCAGAATCATAAGTACCAGCCATTTGAGTGGTACCACCTAATTCAGTAGGAATAGTAGAAACTGGAGTTTGATTCATGGCGTTAGTATAAGCTGCAGTTAAATCTGTTTGAGCGGCCAAGGCATTAGTGTCAGCTATATACTGAGTACCATTTACTATACCAGCTGGAAAACCAGTGACTGAAGTACCAGGAGTCAAACCTAAATCACCATTAATGACAGAAGAACCAGTATTAGTAATAGTTGAACCAGCTAAAACTACAAAATTATCAGCCGCACCAAGATTAATTTTAGTGGCAGCTTGAGCGACAATCAAACCAGCAGCACCAAGAGTCAGAGCCACAATCGGTACAACCAGCAACAACCTTTTAAGATTTTTCATAATATTTATTATTTTATTAAATGTTCGATTAAATTTTCAATCACACCTACAGTGTATACCTTATGAATAATTTTAGCTATGAATTTAATTTTTGAAAATTTGATAAAGATGTTTTTACTAACAAAAAAACAGCCGTTAAGCTGTTTTTTATAAATTTTAGAATAGTCCATGCTGATTAAAAAATTGGCTATACTCTTGATCAATTTTATTAATATGCATAATCCACCAATCTCGTAAAAATTCTGATAACTCTTTAAAAATTGCATCGCCCTCAACTTGATTTAATTCTTTAGAAAATTCTAATATTTTATGACGAAAGAAATTATGTTTTTCGGTGTGATTAGCTATCTCTTCATAATTGAATTTTTTAAAATAGGCTTCTTCATTTTCTAAATGATAATTAGCATATTCAATTAGTTTACCGATTATTAATTGTAAACCCTCTTTATTATCTGGCCCGTTAGCAAAAAACTCATTAATTATTTCTACTAATTTTTTGTGTTGTTCATCGAACTCTTTAACGTTTACCGAATGAATATCACTCCACTTAATAAGCATAAAATTTATAATATTAATTACTAAATATTATAGCAAATTTGTTTTAAATATTAAAATTGAGTTCTTTAGCAAAATTAATCATTTGTTGACTCTTGCCATATTCGGTAAACATTAAATTAGGATTAGGCTCAACATTATCTCGCCATAAATCTAAGCGATCAGCATCCCAACAAGCCTGGACAGTAATATCGTCACTGCTAGCCTCGTTACAACAATGTTCACATAAAGCTAATTTAAGTTGTTGATATTGTAAATCATTTAAACTAATAAGATCTGCGTCAATCAGCTCGTCTAATAATACGGCAGCACGACGACCATGATCAATATCATGAAAATCGGTTTCACGTCTGGCGTCATGCAAATAAGCAAATAAAGAAATAACTTGTTTATCAGCACCATTCTGCTCGGCAATCATCAATCCAAATCTTTCAACTCTTTGCCAATGATGAAGTCCGTGCACAGTGCTATCAACCAAAATTATACCCTGTGTAAAAATAGGGTGAGTAATTAAATATTCCATAGTTTAGATTAGTTGTTAGCTTGAAAAAAATCACAGTGGCCGACAGGAGGTACTTCCATTTGCAATTCATTACAGTAACCGGCGTCAGCGCGTTCTACAAAACTAGTACATTTGTGACATTGCTTTTCTTCATTGGAGCTATTGGTTGTAAAATCAGCTTCAATTTCGTGAGACATATATTTTTATTTTAATTAATTTTAAAAATAGGCGTTTAATAATTCTAATACTTAAAATTGATTAAATCAATTGTTATAAAAAAAGAGACCCGTTTGTTGGGGTCTCATTAGAGGGCTCTAGCCTAAACTTATTTTTAAAAGATTGGGCTAAAAATTTCTTCTTCTTTAATTTCATGAGGATAAATGAAGACTTTTCTCATATCTTCGGACGTATCACAGATGAATCTTAATAACCAGCCTTTTTTGCGAGCTACTTCGACGATCATCATTTTTTCTTTTTCAGAAAGATGGCTATAAGAACAACCATGTGCCCCGTACCCAAAGCGCTGAAAATTAATTAGCCTGTAACATGCTTCCCTGAATTGTTCATAGTCTCCATGCAATATGCTTTTCATCGTGGCGTATTTTTTCTTACCGTAATACATTTCTTTAATCGAATGTTTCAGGTTGTGACGATACGCAAAGATCATGGTGGTTACGAACACAATAAGCAGTAAAAATAATAATTCTTTCATGATTTGATATATTTAGTGTTGTTAATTAACTAAAAAAAGTATATCACAAAATTACTTATTTGTCAATTATTGGTAAGGTCTGTAACGCAATTTATATTAATATTAGCTAATTATTATAAAAAACTATTCAAACCTCTTAGACTGGCTCCAAACTATCTCAAAAATAACTTTGAGCGAATTAGCAAAAGATTCGCTTTGAATCTCAAAAGCAAAATTCTCTCCTGGTTTAAATAAGACACCGATTACTTTATCATCAAAAATCATCACTTCAGCGGCCGGAGAAAAAACAAAATCATAATCTAGCCAACGATATTCGGTAATCTTTTGTTTGGCTGGTTTATTTTTATAAGTAGTATCCCAAAATTCCTGAGCCTTCTGACTGCGACGGACTAAATAACGTCCCTTAACTTTTAAAGCTGTACGTTGCTTAGCGTGATCTTTTCCAAATTGATCAAACTCCGGCAAATATTGTTCAGCATCTAAAATACTATAAATAGGACTTTTAGCTGTTAAGGCATCAGCATAAATATTTTTAATACCAGTTCTACCTTCAAAAAATTTAATACCTGGTTTTAAATCAGTTTTATAAAGAGAACGTAAGTCTGGCAAAAAATTATCCAGCTTCTCTAAATTATTCTCAATAGTATGTTTTTTATTAGTTAGATATTGCTTTAAACGAATAGGCGGTTCAGCTAAATACATATGCTTTTTACCAACCGTAGTGCGATTAGCCACCCCATTTAAACAAAGACGCTCCAAAATATCATAACCAGTAGTACGATTCATGCCAGTAGCCTTACCAATTTCCGTCACAGTCGCTCGGCCTAATTCTAATAAAGCCAAATAAACTTTAGCTTCATTGTCCTGAAAACCAATCTTCTTAATTTGTTCTAATAAGTTTAAATTCATATTGATAGTTTAAAACCCTGGCTTAAATATGTCAAATTAATCCGACAAAGTTACATCATTTACTTATTTTTGTTTAATTATACAATAAATTTTAACTAATTATTATCTTTTACTATTGTCATAATATATTAATACTGTTAATTTAACCTCAAAAATAAAATATGTAACTTAAAAACTAAATATCATGAAAAACCTTAAGTTGATTAAACCAATGTATGCCTGTCAAAACGTGCCAATAGTAGTCTTTGATAATGGTTGTTCTAATCCCTGTTTATATTGCGGGCTAGCTAATCGCCAGTTTAGAGAAGACACTATTATCGCCAGCGGACTAGAAAATGTTTTGGAATCATTAAAAAAATATCCCAGCGCTTATTTTAGTCCTACTAGCGATTGTTTTCTGCCTGATAACGCCGAATTAACGCATCAGCTAATTGAGGCTACTTGGCAGACTAATTCTAATTTTGTACCACTGGTAATAACTAAACAAATTATTCCAGAGGAGACTATTAAATTATTTGTTGAAAATAAAAATCGCTTAGTACTACAAATTTCTGTGCCCAGCTTAGATGAATCAGCTATATCTATTTTAGAACCTGGCGCAGCTCCTATTTCACAACGCTTAGAATTAATTCAAAAATTAACTAATCGTGGAGTTAAGATAATTGCAGTTATCATGCCCTGGTTTAATTTATATTATGACTTAGAAGCCTTGCCTAAAAAATTAGCGGAGCTGGGTATTAAAAAAGCTATCGTGGCTACCGGAATTTTACCTCCAGCCCAAAGACAAAAGATGTTGGCTACTAATAATTATTGGGTCAAGCGGGCAGCCGAGGAAACCGAACTTGATTCATCTGGTACTAAACATGGTTATATCCTGCCTCTTGTTAAAAGAAGAGAGAGATTGAAAGATCTAGTTGAAGTTTTTGCTATGTATAATATTAAAACTGTAATTTGCACGGCTGATAATCATGACTTAGAGGAATATGATTTACCGCTCTGTCACAAATTTCAACATCGTAATTTAAAAATTTAAAATCATGGAAATATTTTTTATTTTTTTTGGAGCTATCAAGCTGACTAATGCGATTTATATCTACGGCCCAATTAAAAAAGAAAATTTTAATTTAATAGTTATTTCTTTCTGGAGTCTAACTTTTATTTTAGTCGGGGTAATTGAGTTGATGGGTATAAGTGGTATTTCCAAAAGTTTAGCATACCTACTCTTTGGACTAAGCTGGCTACCAATAACTCAATCACCTTGTACCGACAAGATATTTAGAATTAATAAAACAACATTATTAATTAGAAAGATTATCTTTTTGATTATTGGTGGAGCGGCTATTGTGATGAAGGTGTTATAAACAAAAAGCTCAGAAGAAATTTCTGAGCTTTTATTTTATCTTATAATAAAAATCTATTTTAATAGTAAAAATTATAATTAATATATCATTTGAATAAATCTAATTGCTCCGATTTACTACTAACACTTTTATTTACTTCTTCTTGAGACGCAATTAACCATTTTAATGGCATATAATCAGCAGTCAGTCCATAATATGGAATTTTTTCTATTCTCTCTTTTTCTTCAATAATACCATTGTCTTTAAGTGGTTTAAAATAATAGCCGGAAACATTGGATTGCGCTTTTTTAAAAATACCAGATATTTCTTTCTGACTAATCCATTTCTCTGAACCAGCAAAATATTTCAATATCACCTTTTGTTCAGTTGTAAGCTTCATAACATTTTCAATTTTTTCCCAACGTTCTTTTCCCAACAGTAACATTGCTTCATTAACTGTTAATGGTTTTGAAAGTTTTTCTGAATATTGCCCAAGAATATCCATGACACTGGTCATAATCGATCGAATATCACCATTATATAAATCGTATATTTTATATATAACCTCATCTTCAACTGGTTTTATATAATCAACAACATCATCTGATTTTAATAATTGCATCCTCTCTTCAAAGGCTTTTGCTATTTCTGTTTTGCTTAAAGGATTAATTAATAATGGTGTCGGGTAAAAAATACTTTTTACTCTTTGTCTGGCGCCAATAACATCTTTAAAAAGATTTCTTGGTCCTAAAAATAGAAAGTAAACATTTGGTGTTTGCAAAATATCTCTAATTTCATTAAAAAAATTTATCGCCATTTCTAAACCATTTTCATTGGCCAAAATTATATCAAAATTATTAACGTGTACCACGAGACCAGAATATTTTAAACCTTTAATATTATGACTTTTAACAAAGTCTACTAAATTAATAAAGCATTCTTCTAACAGTGTGACTGATAACTGATTTGGTGGTGTTATAGATTTTTCCCTACCAATATCTAAACCAAATCCAAAAGCTGAAACTCCTCCAGACAACATCATTGTCTGACTAAAATCAACAATCTGCGATAATTTTTTTAATACCTCTTCATTTAGTAAATCTGGTTGTAATAATCTTATCTCTCTTAAAAATGATCCGATTATTTCTATCAAAAAATTCTTTTTATTAAGAATGTCAGCGCTAGCTTCAATCTCTCGTCTGAAAGAAAATAATGGTTTATTTTTTGTATATTTCCAAAGAAACTTATGAAAATTTGCTAAGCTTGTTTTACCAACACCGACATCCCCACAAATAGTTAAACAAATTCTATCATTTGACTCAAAAAGACTATCAAGAAATTTTTTTTCAGAATTACGCCCGACAAAAGCTTTATCTATCGATATATCTCCACCCTCAATCAACGGCAGGGTGTCGTAAGGATTCTTTCTTAAACCAAATTGTTGCCAATTTATACAATTCATATCTAATACTTCATACATATAGTAAATTTTATAATTTGCTATATGTATATATTTGTTCTAATTTAAGATAAAAAATATACTTATTCACACATATATTGTGCAAACTATTTATCTATATGGTTAACTTATGCACATGGTTATACTAACTACTAATTAGTACTAACTCTATTATAGAATATCATAGATGAAAATTTGTTAAAGATTCAATGACTTTCCAATTTAAATCTTCTCATAAATAACATCCTTCCTCTCCACGACCACCTTCCAACCTAAACGTTTAGCTTTAACATAAAGTTTACTATTAGGGTTAAAACAAATAGGATTTTCTACCATCTTTAATAAAGTGATATCGCCTTCTGAATCACCAACCCCAATAGAATCAACTAGAGTTAGTTCTTCTTTGGCTAAAGCATGTTGTAACATTTTAGCTTTATCAGAAATAAGATCTAAGTGAAGAATCTGGCCAGTAAACCTTTTATCAACTACCTCATATTCTCGGCCATAAACCTTATCAAACCCTAATTCATGACAAAAACTTTGCACGACTTCTTTAGGTGAATTAGATATAGCCAGTAGATAATAATTTTTCTTTTTCAAATCTTTGATTAAATCACGAGTATAGCGATAAACTCGATCTTTGTTATCAGTCACAACTTGTTTGGTTATTTTAAGATAGGCCTCATGGCTCACGCCTTTAATATTCTTTTCGTAGGCCACTATAACAGCATTAATATAATCCTCATAAGAACCTTGGCGATTAGACCAATCTTTATAGGCTGAGGCATAAATATTTTTAGTCTTTAGCGGGAAGAGGCCATTATTAATTAAAGCTTCTACTAATTCAATTAGTAGGCTAGAGCGAAAGATGGTACCGTCGATATCGAAGATGGCTACTTTAGATTTTTTCATATATCGGATATAAAAAATTATACTATAATAAAAAATTTAAAATACCTTTTTCAATCATCTCTAAGTTAAAAATATATTCATTATGGTTAAAGGTCTCCCTTAAAGGTCTTGAAGTTGTTTTCCAACCGTTACCATCGGTAATCCAAACAAATTTATACTGACCATTTAAAACATTGAATAAATCCCGATATTCACCTGCTGTTGATTTTAATTTAGATCCTCCACCACCATAAAAATTTGTTTCAAAAATCACAAGCTCCTTGCCAGTATTAACAACGTAATCATAACGACGAGATGATTTATCTACTGGAACCTCAAAACCCCATTCAATTTTTATCTTTTCAGATGTTGCTTCTTTTAAAAATTTATAACCTTTAGTTCTGCAGATATCAGCAATAAAAAAACCGACAATATCCTCCATCGAATGACCACTCCTATTTTTTCGACCATTACTATCAAGACCAGCTTCGACACCAATCATGTAATCAACTAGGTTCTTTATTTTTTGTGAAACAATTAAATCCTTAAGACCAGTTTCTTTTACAAATAACAAGTAATTTTCTATATCTTTGTCCGTAGTATCTTTTTTAGAGAAATCATAATCTTCATAAACCAATTTCTTGTTTTTATAATCAACTAAAATCTTGAATTTATTGGTATTGCTTCCGTCACGAACGACTAAAGCCGGAATAACTTTAATAATTTCTGGATTTTGTTTAACCAAAAATTTAAACTCTTTATCAAAGTCATCTTTGCCGATTAAATAATTTAAATTATTTAAAGCTATTTCTATGTTTCTGGTGTTTTTAAAAACTTTTTCCCAATTAACAAAATACGACCAAATGGTATTGCTTGGTTTTAAATTATCTAGAAAATAAGTAAAAACCTCATCTTCATTTTTACATCCCAAAACTTCTTGATAAAATTTAATAAATTTCATATTTTTATGCTAATGCTTTTAATCTTTGTAACGAAAGATTTAAGTAATTTATGTCAGAGTCTATTCCGACAAATTTTCTATTATGCAAATTAGCCGCCACACCAGTAGTTGAACTGCCCGTAAACGGGTCAAGAACTATATCACCTTCTTTAGTACTAGCTAAGATTATTCTTTTCAGTAAATCCAAAGGTTTTTGAGTCGGATGCTTACCAAATACCTTCTCTTCTTTTTTTGGGGTACCCATAGACCAAACAGAACGCATTTGCATGTGTGGTTTCTTAAACTCATCTTCCGACCAATTCCCCTCTTTTATGTCTTGATAATTAAAAGTGTGCTTAGCTTTCTTTTCTTTTCTCGCCCAAATTAAAGTTTCGTGACTAGCGGTAAAAAAACGACAACTTAAATTAGGGGCGGCATTGGGTTTAAACCAGGAAATATCATTCAAAATATGATATTTGGTATTTTGCAGAATAAAGCCACATTGATAAATAGAATGATAAGTGCCACTAACCCAAATTGTTCCGTGGGGTTTCAGTACTCTACGACAGGCCTTTATCCATTCCAAATGAAAGTTAAAATCTTTTTGGAAGCCATTACTCAAATCCCATTCTCCTTTTTTAACACTAACCATTTTTCCGTTTTGGCAACTAAAACTACCGCTCGACAAAAAATATGGCGGATCGGCAAATATCATATCAAAATAATTCTCCGGAAACCGTTTTAATTCTTCCAGACAATCACCATGATAAAGAGCAAAGTTTTTTTGCTTTTTATATAAACACATATTATTTATAGTTTCTTACTACTACTTCAAATACGTCCCCTCTTTTTTCAGCAATACAATTAATAAACCGTTTAGCGCTTACTTTTGTAATATGCCATTTCTTATAAAGATTTCTAATGAAAGGAGTATCTGAATTGCTTAACATAAGTATACACCCTCGGGCATCAAGTTTCTCAAAAGTTTTCATCAATTTTTCCTGTTCTTTTTCTAAAAAACTTTCCTTGGTGTAAGTAGTAAAATTTGAGCCAGTATTTAATGGATAGTATGGTGGATCAAAATAAACAAAGTCTCCTTTCTTGGCATTTTGTAAGACCTGTGTAAAATCAGTGTGTTCTATTTTAGTTTTTTTTAATATTTTACTAGTTGCCAGTATTCCAGCTTCATTAACTGAAAACTTTTTATGCTGACCAAATGGAACATTAAAGCCACCCTTACTATTAACCCTGTAAAGACCGTTGAAACAAGCTTTATTTAAATAAATTAAATGAGCCGCTTTACTTATTTTGTCTAATTTATCAGCGTTATATTCCTCTCTAATTTTTAAATAGAATTCTTTACTATGCTTTTTTTCGTATTTTTTTAGTAATTCTATAACTTTCATAGCATGGTTTTTAACAACTTTATAGGCTCCGATCAATTCTTTATTTAAATCAGATATAATTGCCTCTTTGGGCTCTAAATAAAAAAAGACAGCCCCACCACCGATAAAAGGTTCAATATATCTCTTATACGTTCCTTCTTTAGGAAATAATGGTTTAAATTGTTCTAATAATTGAGATTTACCGCCAGCCCACTTCAAAAATGGCTCAACTCTCTTTTTTTGGGTATTTTTCTGCATAATCACCAGCTAATTTCATTTAAATTATAATGGTATTATAGCTTATAGATTTCTTATTTAATAGAGCTAAAATATAAAAATACTAATTTAAATAACGATTAATTTCAAAACGATAAAAATCATCAATATTATTTTTAAATTCATTGAGAGCTTCATTTCCTACTAAATTGTTAAATTCATCAAAAGATAAATTTTTAAGTTGTTCATCTTTTTCTAATCTAGAAATTAAACTTATACTTAAACCGTATCTTGTCAAATTAATCTTTTTTTTATCCATTGTTCCGTATACATAAATATTATATTCATCTTCTGAAATTAGATCATAATCATACATCATTAATATAAATTTATTTAACTTAAAACTAATAAAATCTTCTTCTATTTTTATCTTTACTATGGCTAAATTAATTAATTCTGCATCACTTTTTTTTGACAAATCAATATATACTCTTAACTTTGATTCTGGATAATAAGATGATTCACGAGATTCTTCACCATAAGAACTACCTATATAAAGCCGTGGTTCTCTACTAAAAACTTTTGTTTTAAAGTATTTATATTGTGAATCTATGTTTTCATTTAATGATTTTTTTTGACCAATTAAAATATAGTTTTCATAATAATTTCTTGCTTCCTTGTCTTTTAAGCGCTTAAATGAAAAATCTGAAATATTCTCAACATCATCGATAAATATATAGGCTATCTTATCCATTACGCTCTCCCCCCTCCACTCATCAATTTTTTTATATTCTGCGATTTCCGTAACTAAACAAAATCTCTTAACCAGAACATCAAGGTTAACATAAAATTCTGCTATTCCATTTTCAATTAAATATTTTTTAATTTTATCATAATATGAATTATCTTCGGAATATAAAAATTTTTCATTTTCTTGTATTAATTTTATTTTTTCATATTTATTCTCTTTATCATTTTTATTTATTTTTAAATTATTAAAATCAAATGAATTCAAAGTTGGATTTTCTATTTCGTCTGCAAAAATTCTATCCCGAAGTAACTTAATTTTATTTTCCATAGCACTATTTTTACAGTTATACTCTATATTATTGACAAAATGAACTGGTGGTAACAATTTATTTAAGTTGTTACTATGCGGAGAAAAAATATTATTTAGTCTATTAACTCTTCCAATTAAATTTATTAATTCTTTTCCACCTAATCCCCGAGTATTAAATATAAATAAACAATCGATCGGTAAATTTATACCCTCCAAAATAACTGTGTTAGCTATTATATATTTAATTTCTTTTAAACTCTTAAATTTATCTTCTAAATACTCCTTTATTATATCGGGTAATTTACCGTGCAAATAAATAATTCCGAACTTAAGGTATTCAATAATATAAAAATCTTTATGAACTTCTCTTTTTAAAATATTTCTCAGTTGCTGTAAGTCGTCACTAATTTCTATTTCCGGCAAAAAACGACTTAAATCTCTCGCCAATAATTCAATCTTTCTTGGGCTATACCCATATATAAAATTTTTTAATTTTGAATTTCTCATTAAATAAGAAAGTACATTAATATCCTCACCTACCTTATAAAATTGATTAAGAAACCTATTATATTTAAATATTTCGTTATTCATTTTATATTCAAATATTTCAGGTTCTTTGACATTAAAATTAACGCTGTGCTTTGATATGTTTTGGAGTGGACTTATCTTTAAATTATTAACATTATCAATTAATGGAGAAAGATAAACTATTTTTTGTTCAATATTACGAAACCTATTTTTAGCTATAAGCCTTGATAACAATATACTTCTACTATCTTGCTTCAATATATTATGAGCCTCATCGATAAAAATAACATCAAAAAAAAGATTACTATTTTTATTTAATAATCTCAATGCTCTTTCTTGGGTAAAGATAGCTATAAAGGATAGTGAATTGTCATACATTTCATCGTGTATAATTATTTTACTTTTTAACTCAGCGCCTTTAATCATCTTATGGGTTTGAACTAAAAGTGATTTAGTGGGAACAATGATGGCTATTTTCCAATTTATTTTTGGCAATGCTCTTATATAGTCAATTATTAAAAAACTTTTCCCAAATGATGTTGGCGCTAAATAGCTTTTTTCGTTTGTTATATCTGTCAAAAAATTTTTGCTTTCAATGTGTTGTTCTAGGGTTTCTATATCATTATTTTCTTTTTTAAACCTATTAAGCCCTATATTAATAAAATGATCATCTATTTTATATTCATCCAATAAATTATTTTCTAAAATAATTTTTACAATCGGATAAAAACCAAAATTAACAGAAAAATCATAAAGAGGTTTATAGTCTTTATAGGTTAATGAATATTTTAAAATAATAAAATAAGCAAATTCTATATAACTAGTGAGTCTTTTATCACCTTCAAAATATTTAATAAAAAGAATAGAGCAAGCTAATATATAAGTTTTTTCAGAATAATTTAGATTGATATTATTTAATAATTTTTCAGTTACTATTCTAAATAACGGATCTTTACCAATACTTGTTAAGACTATCTTTTCATTTTTTAACATAATTATTTATTAAACTAATTATCAAGGTATTCTCGAAATAATTCTACAGACTTTTTATTCACACAAACTACATGAATCTTATTAAAATCAAGTTTTGAAATTAAATTCATAATATCTTTTTCCGTTTTAACTGCACTTACTGGTTTCCATTCCCCCTCAAAAAAAATAGTTGATCCTGGTATAATATTAAAATCCTTAATATCATTAAATTTTTTATTAGTATAGTTATCAGATAATGTTTTAATGTTATTAATAATTTTACTATTAGATCCGACTATTTTAGCGTGATGAAAGGCATTTTGCCACGGATTATTTAATTTTTTTCCTAAAAGCTTATCATTTAAATCATTATAAGCTTCCTTAATTTTATTTATGTGCGAAACACCTTTAACAGAAATGGCCCCCGATTTACTTTCTAATATCCACTCTTCATTTTTAAAGGAATAATACCCATCAAATCCTTTTTTAATAGATCCTTCCTCTAAATTTTGAAATAAACATTCTTGGGAAAAACCAATTTCTCTTAAATACAAATGTAAAAAAAATTCTGCAATTGCTCCTTTTTCAATTGTTGAGTTTTTCTTAGAATCTAAAAAACTTTTAAGTTGTATTTTTGCAATCTTAACATCTGTACTATTATCTCCATTCCAGATTGATGACAAATTAGTATCTATTAAATTTTTTAATTTTTGGTCAATTTTTTCAACATTAATAATATGAAGATAATTATCATCACTAAGATGTCTATGCTCAACGCTAAAAATATCTTTCTTAAAATTCATATTTAAAAATTTATAAATATAATTATTAAAACAAATTTACGTATATTTAACTACTTTGTAATATTAGCATAAATATAATATAGACTAAAATTAACATAAAAGTTTATAACTAATACTATTATATTTCAAGCCCGCGCGTTCACTCCGCCCCAGAATAGGCGGAGCTCACTTGTCCTGGGTTGGCGCTAAAGCTCCACTGGAGCTTTATCGGCGCTCACTTGCTCGTTACGGCTTCCGCCTCCACTCACGTCTCGCTGCCAACCTGTCCGCTTCCCCCGAACTAGTTCAAACTATACAAAAAGACACAGGAAATTCCTGTGTCTTTTTGTATAGTGAGCGGGTAAGGGGAATCGGACCCCTTTCTCAACCATGGCAAGGTTGCATAATAACCATTATACGATACCCGCAAATGCTATATATTATATAGCAGATATTTATTTCTTAATCAATACCAAATCACACTAAACTTTAATGTGCCGCGGGCGGGAATCGAACCCGCACTATGTCGCCATAACAGGATTTTAAGTCCAGCGCGTCTACCAGTTCCGCCACCGCGGCTGGTATTTGTTTAAGAAAACAAATGTGGAGATGATGGGAGTTGAACCCATGTGTAACAAGTTACCTTTAAACGCTTCTACAAAAATATTCCAGTTTAATTTGTTCGGGTTAATCATCAAAACTGAAAAGAAAAGCAATTAACCTCTATCTTCCTTTGTTTTCGGAGGCTCGAAGGAAGTGCCCGAGCTACCTAGCTTCATAAATGACACCGGGTGCTAGCTATGAAGCGTCGCTAGTCCGATGGTTGCGGCAATTTAAGCGGCAACTGGTGCGTAACTTGGAACTAACCAAGAAAACGCTGCAGATTTGTTTGCATTTGTTTTTTGAACCAGTTTTACGCGTGTAGTTCTCCGCGTTTTGCACGTTTAAGGAAAGTCTCGCTATCGAAGCCCGACATCCCCCTACCTATTAGATCTTTTTGTCAAAGTTCGCAAATCGCGATCAATATCTTTCTTTTTTAGATCCTCACGCTTGTCGAATTTCTTCTTACCTTCGGCTAGCGCTAGCTCGATTTTTATCAGGCTAGACTTAGTATATATTTTGAGAGGTACTAATGTCAAGCCACCCTCTTTTTTCTTACCTAATAACCGTTTTATCTCATTTTTTTTGAGCAATATCTTACGTTCCCTAGTGGCATTATAGTCATCCATAGTGCCGGCTTGTTTATACTTAGATACGTAGGCTCCGATTAAATAGGGTTCTTCTCCTCGAAAAGACACATAGGAGCCCTTTAAGCTGATATGACCGGCTTTAATAGACTTAACCTCGTGACCCAGCAACATTAAACCAGCCTCGAAGGTTTCTAGGAGGTTATAATCAAAACTAGCTCTTTTGTTTCTGGCCAGCATCGGCATAATTCCATTCCTTTAGTTTATTAAGCACTTTTTCATTCTGCAAAACATTGCCTAAATAACGAAGATAAGCTGGATTTTTTTCTAACTCATCCAGTGACTTATCACCTTTATGTTCTTCTTTTAATTGCGCAATCTTGTTAGTAATTTCTTCTGAGCTAATATCTAATTTTTCAATCACACCAATTTCTTTCATAATTAAGGCTGTTTTAACACGCTTTAAAGCACTTGGTACTAAATCTAAAATAAATTGATCTTTAGTTTTACCTAGGTGTTGTAAATAATCAGCCATCTTCGAACCTTGGTGAGTTAAGTTATCTTCAATTTCGTGTAGCATGCTGTGAGTTTCACTCTCCACCATCATTTCTGGAATTTCACCAAATTTAGTATCAGCCACAATCTTTTCTAACATTTCAATTTCAGTCTTTTGATTAGCTTGATTAGTACGATCGGCTAAAATATTATCAGTCATGGCTTTTTTCAAATCAGCTAAATTTTCAAAACGGAAAGAAACGGCGAACTCCTCATTGATTTCTGGTAATTCTCTCTTATACACTTCGCCTACTTTAACTTTAAAATCAACCATTTTGCCAGCTAAATTTTGTTGGTGATGGTCAGTTGGAAAAGGTAGCGAAAAATCGCGCTCCTCGCCTTTTTTAGCACCAATTAAATTCTGATCAAAACCAGCCACAAAATAATTTTTACCAACAATAACAGCTAAGTCTTTAGTTTGGCCGCCTTCTAGTGGCACTTTTTCCATAAACATTTCCACATCTACTAACACTTTATCCCCATCTTTGACGCCCTCTTCAGAAACAACCTCTTTAACGCGCATTTCTTGTAATTCTTTTAAAGTTTTTTCAATATCAGCCTCTTCTACTTTAGCTTCATCTGGAGTAACTTTTAATTCCTTATATTTACCTAAAGCCACTGACGGCATAATAGCTAAAATAATCTTAAATTCTACTGGATTACCAGGAGCTAACTTAGTAATTTCGACTTTAGGTTGACCAACCGCTGGTCTGTCCATGGTATTTTGCTCAATAATGTCATCAATAGTCTTTTTGATAGCAATATTCGCAGCTTCTTCCATAATAGACATTTCACCAACCTTGGCTTTCAAAACATCAAGTGGAGCTTTACCTGGACGAAAACCTTCAATCTTTACTTTTTCGGAAACCTTAGCGGTTCCTTTTTCAAGATAAGGTTGAAATTCTTCTACACTGAATTCAACTGTCAACTCAATTTGTGATTTTTCTAAATCTTTTTTAATAACTTGCATAATTTTTATTTAACTAATTTATGAGTTTATACTATAGCATTTATAGCATAAAAATCAAGCCAAAAAATGGCCTGTTCTTGACTTAATTCTAATTTTATTGTATTATAGCTACTAGCAATATTGCTAGAACCTTAAAACAAAAAAATGGAACTAACTTCCAAAAGACGTGATCAAATTGCCAAGGCAGTTTTCGATCGCTTTGTACTAAAGTACGTAATTGAATCCGACATGTTAGAAGGGGAAAAATTTAACCTACGCCAACTTAATCAGTTAGCCGGCCAGTTAAAATGCAACACCCACGCCCTGTCAATTTCTATTGGCAAATCATGTGGACGTATCAGTAGCACTCCAATTACTAAAACTTTACCAAAAGACCAGGAAGATCTGGTGATGTCAGCTGCTGCTAAGTATCACTTTATGCAAATTGAAGTGCCCTTCAAAAATTACAAAAGGGAATTTGGTAATGTAACCATTGAGCTTAATGCTCAAAATCCTGATTTAAATCTCAAAATTAAAGAACTACTGGAATTTGTTTATCCTATCTATTTGCAAATTTTGGAAGATATCTTTGAATAATCCAGCAATCTAGGTGGAGCTAGCTCCCTAAACGGATAATTGGACCTCTCTTTTCTAAAAGATAAGGCCAGAACAAGAACCGTTCCCTCATTGCTAAAAAGCCCCCGAACAACTCGGTGGCTTTTTTTATTATCTTGACTTTTATCTTGAATTATCACAATATTTAGTTAGAAATTATTGTCGAACCTTAAAATATCAAACATGAAACTAATTAAAAGACACCAGCAAATTTTAAAAGCCGTTTTTGATAATCTTGTTATCAAAGAAATTATCGAACCAAATTTCATCAAAAATGTCAGAGAAATTGATCCAGAAAAAATGGCTAATTTAGTCAGTGAACTAAACTGCGAAGCCAATAAGTTAAACTGCACAGCTAACGATTTGTATGCTGCTGTAATTACTTCTTATTGCCGCATCACTACCGAGACGCTTCCCTCTGAAATTTCTCTAGTAGCTGAAGTGTTAATAAAGAACGTAATGCTTTTTGTTGTTAAAGATAAAATGAAGCAACTAGCAGTTAGTCCTATAATTTGGACTCGTTACTTTTCCAACACAGTTAATCAACTCAATGAAGAAAACCGAGAACTAAATCTTACTACCGGTGAATTTATCGAATTCATTCATCCTATTTATTGGGAAGCCATTGAAGAAATAATTTTTTAATAAACAAAGCTGCTCTTACAAAAAGCCCCCGAATAATTCGAGGGCTTTTTTCTTATACTTTTTTCTAAATTATTAGAGAAGTAAACCAACAATTAATAAAGCTACAATGTTTAAAACTTTAATCATTGGGTTAATAGCTGGACCAGCAGTATCTTTATAAGGATCACCAACTGTATCGCCAGTGACTGCCGCCTTATGAGCGTCAGAACCTTTACCACCGAAGTTACCTGACTCGATATATTTTTTAGCATTGTCCCAAGCCCCGCCACCGGAAGTCATGGAAATAGCTACAAACACACCAGTCACAATGGAACCAACTAGTAGTCCGCCTAAAGCTTCTAAACCATGAGCTCCAAAACCAAAACCAACAATAATTGGTACTAGCACTGGAATTAAAGCTGGCACAATCATTTCTTTGATAGCTGCCTTAGTTACGATATCAACTGTACGACCATAATCAGGTTTTTCAGTATTTAACATGATACCTGGTTTTTCTTTAAACTGGGCGCGCACATCATCGACTACCGAACCGGCCGTTTTACCAACGGCTTTCATAGCCATGGCCCCAAATAAATAAGGAAGTAAACCACCAATAAATAATCCAACTAAAACGTAGGGGTTATTAATTAAAAATTGAGCATTTCCACCACCATCAACAATTTTCTGAGTAAAGTCAGCAAACAAGACTAGGGCAGCTAAAGCAGCTGAACCAATAGCATAACCTTTAGTGACAGCTTTAGTAGTGTTACCAACGGCGTCTAAAGGATCAGTGATATTTCTAACATCTTCACCAAGCTCTGCCATTTCAGCAATGCCACCGGCATTATCAGTAATAGGACCGTAAGCATCAATTGTCACAATAATACCAGCCATTGATAACATAGCCATCGCAGCGACCGCAATGCCGTATAAACCAGCTAAAGAATAAGCACCTAAAATTGCTAAACAAATAACAATGATAGGAGCAGCCGTTGATTTCATAGAGACTGCTAACCCGGCAATCACGTTAGTGCCGTGACCAGTCCGTGAAGCTTCGGCAATTGATCTCACGGGAGAAAAAGCTGTCGAAGTATAATATTCAGTAATAATCACTAGTAAGCCCGTCACCGCTAAACCAATTAAACTGGCCAAGAAAATATTTAAAGTATTATCTTTGATGAAATAATTAGTTACAAAGTAAAAAGCCACGGCCGAAATTAGACCAGCCACAATAAAACCTTTATACAAAGCTTGCATGATATTTTGATTCTTACCCAAACGAATAAAGAAAATACCAATAATCGAAGCAATAATAGAAACTGCCCCTAAAACTAATGGGAATAAAATAATATTCTCGTTATTAGCAAAAGTTAAGTGACCAAGGACCATCGTCGCGATAGAAGTCACGGCGTAAGTTTCAAATAAATCAGCCGCCATACCAGCACAATCACCCACATTGTCGCCCACGTTATCAGCAATGACCGCTGGGTTGCGAGGATCATCTTCAGGAATAGAAGCTTCTACTTTACCAACTAAGTCAGCTCCCACATCAGCTGCTTTAGTATAAATACCACCACCCAAACGAGCAAAGATGGAAATAAGTGAACTACCAAAAGCAAAGCCAATCAAAGCATTCAAATCATGAGTGATGAAATAAAAACCAGCCGTTCCGGCCAGAGCTAAACCAACTACGAGCATGCCAGTCACACTGCCGCCACGCACGGCGACGTCTAGGGCTTTTTGTAAACCGCCACGAGCAGCTTCGGCTGTTCTGACATTAGCGCGCACGCTAACATACATACCAATGTAGCCGGTTAAAGCGGATAAAATAGCACCACTTAAAAAAGCCACGGCTGTTAGCCAACCAAGGGCTGGAATAAAACCAATCACTAAGAATAAAATCGCAGCCACAATAGCTACTGATTTGTATTGGCGATTTAAGAAGGCCTTAGCACCTTCTTGAATAGCCCGAGCAATCTCTTTCATCTTTTCATTACCATCGGACATTTTGAGGATGAGACGGATAACGATAGCGCCATAGATAATGGCAACCAAAGCGCTACCCAGAACAATCGAAGTGATCATAAGTCTGGCAGGAAATCGAATTATCTTAATTAAGAAAAATTCGATTACTCTTTTTTAAATATTTTTTAAAATTTATTCGCTTAATTCTTTTTCAAAGTCTTGAGCCTCTTCAGCATCAACATGAGCTGTTTCCTCAAATTCTTCAGCTACTTTAGGATCTTCACTGTCAACTAAGACTGGACCAGTTACCCCATCTTCAATAATATCAATTTTCCAACCAGTTAAGTGGGCGGCTAAACGAACGTTTTGACCGCTCTTACCAATAGCTAAAGATAATTTATCAGAAGCCACTTTCACAATTGCTTTATGATCTTTTTCAATTAATTCAATATCAGTAATTTTAGCTGGGGCTAAAGCGTTGGCAATAAACTTAGCTGGATTTTCGCTGTATTCAATAATATCAACTTTTTCACCGCCTAACTCCGAAATGATAGTTTGAATTCTGGAACCACGCTGACCAACACAAGATCCGACTGGATCAACATTCTCTGCGTCTGTCCAAATAGCTACCTTAGAACGAGAACCGGCTTCGCGAGCCACGGCTTTAAGTTCTACTAAACCATTAGCTACTTCTGGAATTTCTAAATAGAAAATCTTACGTAAAATCTCTTCGCTACGGCGTGATAAAACAACTTCAGGACCTTTATGTCCTTCGCGAACTTCTTTCACATAAACTTTAACACGATCGCCTACATTATATCTTTCACCGTAAATTTGTTCTTCGGCTGGTAAAATACCAATTGCTTTACCTAAATCAACAAAAACTAAGCGACCTTCGCGGCGTTGAACAATACCAGAAATAACATCTCTTTCCTTATCTTTAAACTCAGAGAAAATCATATCACGTTCCATTTCTCTTAACTTTTGAATAATAACTTGTTTGGCAGTTTGAGCGGCCATACGACCATAGCTTTCAGGAATAGGTAATTCGGTAACTATCTCATCGCCAATTTTAGCCCCTGCTCGTAAAATAGCCGCTTCTTTAAATTGAATATCGGTTTTAGGATTAAACTTTCTAATCTCTTGGCCGTTAGCATCAAGCTCTGGCTCAAAATGAAATGGTTCCTCTCTAGGACCTTTTTCTAAAGGGCTGTACATGTGTTGCAGCATTTCTGCCTCTTCTTGTTCCGGTAAATCTTCTACCACAGTTTTAACATCAAAAATCTCACTCGTCCCGTTTTGAGGGTCGAACTTAACTTTAATGTTTTGATTTTTTTCACCATAGTCTTTACGATAAGCAGCTGCTAGGGCTAGCTCAATCGTGGAAATAACAGTGGAAAAATCTAAATTCTTTTCTTCGCAAACCTGTTTGATGGCTGCTGATAATTCAGACATATTATTTAATTTTTTAAGCACTATTATTAAAAATAGGACTTTTGATTGATAATTATAGAAAAAGCTAATTGCAATAAACAACTAGCTTTCTATTGATATAATAGCAAATTTTATAATTTTGTCAAAATTATTAGAATCCACGGATAACCTGAGACTTACAATCTCCTCCCGAATTGTTACTCGCACAAATTAGAATTCTCGAAACGTAAAGAGTAATACCCCAAGCAGCTAAAATAATTATTAACCCAATAGCAGCATTCTTAAGAGTTCCTTTAGCATCTTCAACAGCTTTTTCATTACCGGCAGCCGTCATCCATTTAAACCCGGCTAACATAATTAAAATTACACAAGCTAAACCTAAAAAAAGTAGAGCTGTTTTAATCATATCAACTGCAATGACTTTAATATCTTTTTGAGCGGCACCATAAGTATTACTGCCCACTTGTTGCAAGATTGGTTGAGAGTTGATTAAATCTGGTCCAGCCTGGGCTGGTGTTATTTTAGCGAAAGCGCTAAGCTGTAAAACTCCTAAGATTAAAATAAAGGCTAAAAACCAGACTCTCTTTTTAGTAATAAACATATTAGTTTGATATAATTATCGTATCTTATTTTAATTATACGTAAAAATCACTTGAAATACAAACCAATGCTACTTGCTTCTAAAATCGCTCACAATACTATCATCCAATTAGTCGGTAAATTTATTTCGACTGCTCTTGGTCTTATCTCCTTAGCCTTAATGACTAGGTATTTAGGACAAGCCGGTTTCGGAGAATATACTACTATTATTAATTTTTTATCTTTTTTTGCTATTATCGCTGATTTAGGTTTAACACTAGTCACGGTACAAATGATTAGCCGACCTGAGGTTGATGAAAAAAAGATTCTCAACAATCTCTTTGGTTTGCGCCTATCTTCTATTATTATCTTTATTGGTTTAGCTCCGCTAGCTGCCATTTTTCTACCTTATTCGGCCGCCATTAAAACCGGTATTCTCATTGCGGCCACTTCTTTTATCTTTCCAGCTTTAAACCAAGTATTAATTGGGTTATTTCAAAAAAGATTAAGAATGGATAAGGCTGTTATCGCTGAAAATGTTAGTCGGGTAGTTTTAGTGGTTGGAATTTATTTAACCATTCGTTACAACTACGGCTTAAATGGCATCTTATGGGCTAGTGTCTTAAGTGCCGCTATCAATTTTTTAATTAGTTACGTTCTCGCCCTTGATTTCATCGGCTTAAGACCAAGTTTTGATAAAGTTATTTGGCAAGAAACTATCAAAAAAAGTTGGCCGCTCGCTCTTACTATTGTGCTTAACTTACTATATTTAAAAACCGATACCTTAATTTTATCTCTAGTTAAAAGCCCATCTGAAGTTGGTTTATATGGTGCTGCTTATCGCATTATCGACGTCTTAAGTACTTTACCTTTTATGTTTGCCGGCATTATTCTGCCGCTACTGACTACTTATTGGTTTGAACAAAAAAAAGACTTATTTAAATCGACACTACAAAGATCTTTTGATTTAATGGCTATTCTGTCATTACCAATTATCAGCGGAGCTTTAGTTCTAGCTACGCCGATTGTAGTTTTAGTGGCTGGAGCCGACTTTGCTCCTAGTGGATTAATCTTAAAAATCTTAATTTTTGCCATTCTAGCCATTTTCTTGGGTTGTATGTTTTCTCACGCCGTGGTAGCTATTGATCAGCAAAAGAAAATGATTAAGTATTATTTATTTGTCAGTATCAGTTCTATTCTGCTATATATTATTCTGATTCCCAAATTTTCTTATTTAGGCGCCGCCACCGCTACTGTTTACAGTGAATTAGCCATTGCTCTGTTCTCCGCTTACATTGTTTGGCGCCAAACTGGCTTTATCCCCAACTTGAAAAAAATTTCCAAAGCAATTTTTGCTTCTCTCTTAATTGGCTTGGTTCTATTCTTAATTCCTAGCCACTACTATTATAATTGGTGGGGATTAATTACTAGCATCGCCTTATCTAGCTTGTTATATTTTGCTATACTTTATTTACTGGCCGGTATTACTAAAAACGATTTAAAAATCTTGTTAAACAAAAACTAATATGAATAAAGAATTAGAACCAACTATTATTTTTGAAAATGATGACTATCTAGTACTCAACAAACCAGCTGGTTTGATTTCTCATGGTGGCACTGGTATTACCGAGGAGACTCTGATTGATTGGTTAAAAAAGAAATATCCTAAATTGGAAAACGTTGGTGACGACCCTTTACGTCCTGGGCTAGTTCATCGATTAGATAAAGAAGCTTGTGGTTTAATGGTGGTAGCTAAAAATCAAAAATCATTCGAGGATTTAAAAAAACAATTTCAAGCTAGAAAAGTAACCAAAAAATATATTGCTTTAGCTCATGGTAAAATTAGTAAAGATGAAGATGTTATTACTTTTCCCATTAGACGCTCTCGTGATGGTTTTAAAATGGCCGCGTTGCCTAATGCTTCAGAAACAATTAGTGAAAAAAATAAAATAGGAAACCGCGATCGTGGAATTTTAAAAGCCCAAGGACAATCCAAGGAGGCTATTACCGACTTTCAAGTTATTAAACGCTTTGTTAACTACACTTTATTAGAAGTCAAAATTAAAACTGGTCGCACTCACCAAATCAGAGTTCACTTTTTTGCTTATGGACATCCTTTATTAGGAGACCCTCTTTACTACACTAAAAAAACTAAAGTACGTAACCAAAAAGCTGGCTTAGATCGTCTATTTTTAGTTTCTAAAGAATTAGGATTTAAAGATCTAAATGGTGAAAAGCAATTATACACCATTGAACTACCAACTGAATTAGACAATTTCTTGGCTAAGTTAAAATAATATTCTTAACAATTACTTAATTTTGACGACTAATTCAATTTCCGCTATAATAAACAAAGATTATAAAAAATTAATTTACTAAATTTATGAAAGGTTTTTCCTTCTTTAAAAAAAGAGAAAATAATAAAAAAGTTATTTTCGGTGTGATCGCTATAGCAGTTGTAGCTGTTATTGCTTTTGGTGCTTATTCTTTAAGTCAGCGCCATGTTTTAAAACCAAATGCAATTAAAATTGTGTTGGAAAGTTATATCAACGCTAATTTAATGGCCCCTGGTGCTACTGCTAAAATTAACAGTATCAGCAAAGAAAATGGTCTATACAAAGTAATGGTTGATATTGGCGGTACTCAAACAGTTGAATCTTACGCTACTCTTGATGGTAAATTATTTTTCCCTCAAGCTATGAAAGTTGGTGAGTCAACTACAGCTGCTGGTAACCAAGCCGGTCAAGCTGCCGCTGCCCCAACCGCTCCCGCCGATTTACCTAAGAACGACAAACCAGTTGTTGAATTATTCGTGATGTCCTATTGCCCATATGGTACTCAAATGGAAAAAGGTATCTTACCGGTAGTAGCTGCTCTAGGAAATAAGATCAATTTTGCAGTTAAGTTTAACGACTATTCTATGCATGGCGAAAAAGAACTTGACGAAAACTTAACACAATATTGTATTCAGAAAGAACAAACTGCCAAATATAGTACTTATTTATCATGTTTCTTAAAAGACAGTAGCCAAAGTGCTGCTTGTGTTAATAGCTCTAACGTCGATCAAGATAAATTAACTGCTTGTATTGCTAAAACTGATAAAACTTACAGCGTTAAAGATAACTTTAAAAACAATGTAGATTTCCATGGTACTTATGCTGGCTTCAATGTTCAAAAAGAAGATAACGCTAAATACAATGTTGGCGGTTCACCAACTTTGATTATCAACGGCAAAGAAACTCAACCCGGTCGTGATAGTGCTAGCTTACTAAAGACTATCTGTGCTGCCTTCACTAACCAACCTAAAGAATGTCAGACTACTCTTTCTTCAGCTACTCCTGCTCCAGGATTTGGTGAAGGAACTGCTGCTGCTCCTGCTGCTAGCGGCGGCACTCCTGCTGCTGGTTGTGCTCAATAATTATAATCTAGATTTTCAAAAACAGAGCCTTAAAAAAGCTCTGTTTTTTTATATCAAAAAAGCGGACACACTAAGTGCCCGCTTTTTTCTTATCCGTTAAATTATTTTATTAAAGCATCAATGTCAGCTCTTAAAGTTTCTTTATTTCTCATACCGATAAATTCACCAATTATCTCTCCACCCTTAAACAATTTCATGTTAGGGATACTTTGGATTTGATATTTAACGGCTAAGTCTTGATTAGAGCTTTCTTCAGTATTTACTTTAACAACTTTTAATTTACCAGCCATCTCAGCTGATAGTTCATCAAGAATTGGGGCCATCATACGGCAAGGCATACACCAAGGAGCCCAAAAATCAACTAACACCGGCGCTTCACTTTTTAGAACTTCTTGTTCAAAATTATCTTTTGAGACATCTAAAGCTTGTGACATAAATTTATTATTTAATTATTTCTTTAAATATTTTTTTAATTTTTTCTTTTTGGCCGCTTTTTAAACAACACTCGAACTCAACTGCCATAACTTCCTCCATTAAAGCTGATAAGCCAGATTTTACAGCCTTAAGCTGAATCATTAATGAACCACAATCTCTTTTCTTATCTGCTAGTCTTTTTTTAATAGATTCTAATTGACCAACTAGAATATTAATTCTTTGTTCTGGTGTTTTCATACTTATTATTATATACTACACCCCCTTGGGGTGTCAATAGTTTAGCTATTTTTTAATAACTATCCAGTAATTATAGACTTCTTCAATTAATTTAAAATTATCAACGCCAGCCGCCTTAATCAGTTTCTTTAATTCTCGTTTAGTAAAAGCATGATAATATCTTTGACTAGTTCCTTTTTTCCATGGAAATAAAAGATCTCCGATTTCTAATTCATAGCGACCAATAATTTTCTGCCAAATATTTTTTAAAAGTAGCGGGCGATATTTTTTATTATTCCATAAACGCCACACACTAAACATTATTTGACCACCATCTTTAACAACGCTTAACATTTGTTGTAGGGCTTGGCAGCGCAACTCAAAACTTGGCAAGTGGTGTAAAACAGCCACGGAAATTACTAAATCATATTGCTTATCTAGGCAACTTAAGTCTAATATATCTTTGACTAAAAATTTATAATTAGGGTAATTTTTTTGGGCCAGAGCAATTAGTTCCAGACTATTATCAACGCCTAAATAATTTATATTCTTATCTTGAAAAGCTTCAAGTAACCGGCCATTGCCACAACCAACATCTAACACACTATCTCCGTCTTTAGTATTGGCCACAATTTTAGTCAGCTCCGGCCAGACTAATTTCTGACGAGTCATATCAAAGTCCGCAGCAATTTCTTGATAATTGTCTTTAACAACTTTTAATAGTTTCTGGATTTGTTGTTCTTTCATATTATCCTAAATATTCTTTATAGCGATAATCAGCACCGCCAGCCGCCTTAACTTTTTTGAGTTTTTGACAATTATCACACAAGCCGCAAGGCTTAGCGTCGTGGTCTCCAAAATATTTTAAAATATATTGCTGACGACAACCTATTTGATAAACATACTGCTCCATTTCATCGAGCTTTTCATAAGCTCGGTCAGCTTTTTCTCGTAAAGCCTTAAAATCTAAATTTAATTCTTCCGAAGAAACATGTTTCAAAATTTTAATTTCTGTTCCACGAAAAGGCGGACGATATTCTATCAAATCTTTTTCTTGCAACTTTTTAATAGTTCGTGCTAGCGAGTCTTTTTTACAATTTATAATGATAGCAATATTTTCTACATTAAATTCAAAACCTTTCTTAATTTCTGAACCGAATTTTTCAAATAATTTAGAAATAACTTCAACTTGTATTTTAGCTCTTTGGCCAACTGCTAGTAACATCGCCTCGCAGTCGACTTTCGTTTTTAAAAAAGCATTAGAGCTCTTATCATTTGGCCTTGATAAACAACCTTCTTTTTCTAAAATTTTTAGAGCTGTACCGACGGCCATTTCCGGTACTGATTCTGATAAATTTTGGATGATTTCAGCATAAGTCAGCAGGACCGTTTCCTCTCCTATATCAGCATTACGACTTGACCAAGAAACTAGTAAATCAAAAATTTCTAAAACAATATTAGGAGCTGGGTTATCTCCTTTAATAAAAAATTCTCGTAGATATCTATCTTGGGGTGAAAAAAATAATAAACAAAAACTTGCTTGACCATCACGACCAGCTCGACCCGCTTCCTGATAATAAGCTTCAACTGTTCCAGGCAAATCAAAATGAATAACGAAACGAATATCTTTCTTATTAATTCCTAAACCAAAAGCATTGGTGGCGACAACTACTTGAGCCTCGCCCTTCATAAAACTATTTTGTACCCATTCACGGCTTTCTGGATCCATACCAGCGTGATAGACCACCGCCTTCACATTCCGTTCTAACAGTCGTTCTAATATTTCATCGGCTTTAGAGCGAGTCCCCACATAAATAATACCAGAACCAAGATTATTATTATCCATGGTGTCTAAAATATATTCCATTTTCTTTGCATTATTAGCTTGCACGGCCGCTAATTGTAAGTTAGGTCTGGCGAAACCAGAAATAACATATTTAGGATCAATTAATCCTAGCTGTTTAGCAATATCTTCTCGCACCTCTGGGGTAGCGGTCGCAGTTAAGGCCACGACTGTTGGCGACCCCACTATTTTAACCACTTCTTTAAGTCTTAAATAACTAGGACGAAAATCATGACCCCACTGACTAATACAATGAGCTTCATCAATAGCAAACAAAGATACTTTAATATTTTTTAAGTCAGCCATAAAAGTTGAATTATAAAATCGTTCTGGCGCTACATAAACAATTTTATAATAACCGCTTTTCATTTTTTTAAGCCGATCTTCAGTTTCTTGGGGGGAGAGAGAAGAATTAATAAAAGTAGAGGGAATGCCAACTTTATCTAAAGAATCAACTTGATCTTTCATTAAAGCAATTAATGGTGACACGACTAAAGTTACACCTTCTAAAATTAAAGCTGGTAATTGATAAATCATAGATTTACCTCCGCCAGTCGGTAAAATTACCACCGTGCCCTGGCCAGCCATGACATAATCAATAGCTTCTTCTTGCCCAGGTCGAAAAGAATCATAGCCAAAATGAATCTTTAAAAGTTCTTGCAGTTGTTTTTTTCGATGAGGCATTTATTTAAAAAATTACCTTTCTGATTAAGAAAGGTTTTTATTTTTGTAGATTTCTAAGACATTTTTAAAGAGGAAGGCTATCGTCAGCGGACCAACTCCACCGGGCACAGGGGAAATATAAGAAACCTTATCCTTAACACTCTCAAAATTAACATCACCTACTACTTTATTGTCTAATTTATTAGTACCAATATCAATAATAACTGAGCCGTGTTTAATCATTTCTTCATTTACAAATAAAGGGAAACCAATAGCGCTAACTAAAACATCGGCCTCTTTTAAAATTGGCCAATTGTTTCTAATTTCAGAACTAGTGACGCCGCTTACTTCTCTGAAGCCATAATTAGTTAAAAAATTAACTAAAGCCGATCCAAAAATATCTGAATTATAAAGAGCACAGGCGCTTAAGTTGTTTGGCTTAATGGCAATATCATCCAGCATAGCCCCTACTGCCGCAATAACTGGCGATTCTACATACATCGGGTGGCTAGGGTGAAAACCATCAGCATCTTTTAAAGGATTTAACTGACTCATAATTTTTTCCGTTTCAATCTGACTGGGGAGTGGCAACTGAACTAAAATAGCATCAACCGTTTCATCATTATTTAAAAAATTAATAGTCTCTATTAATTCGTTTTCGCTGGTGTCTTCTGAAAATTCATAACGATGAGTATCTATGCCAATTAACTTGGCTTCTTTTTCTTTCAGCGAAACATATAATAAAGAATCGGGGCGGCTACCGACTAAAATAATAGCCAAACTTGGTCTAGATGCACCATCTTTTACCATAGCAAAAACTTCTTGAGCGATTTTATCTTTAATTGTTTCCGCTATTTTACGGCCATCGATTAATTTCATGGTTTTATTTTTTATAAATAGGAAAGGAAACGCTTAATTTTTCAATTTCTTTTTTTAAGGCCCCTAGTATTTCTGGATTATTTCTATTAATTATCGCTCTATCGATTAAATCTGCCATAATTAGCATCTCTGGTTCTTTCATACCGCGAGTAGTTACGGCTGGTGTGCCAATTCTGATGCCCGATGGATTCATTGGCGGATTAGGATCATTAGGAATGGTGGATCTGGAAACTGAAATACCAATACTTTCTAAGACTATTTCAGCATCTTTACCGGCTAAACCTTTATTATATAGATTAACTACTAATAAATGATTATCAGTTCCACCGGAAACTATTTCATAACCTTTTTCAATCAAGGCCTGAGTCAAGGCTTTAGCGTTAATCACCACCTGTTTAGAATACTCTTTAAACTCTGGTTTTAAAGCTTCACCAAAAGCGACAGCTTTAGCAGCGGTAATATGATCATGAGGACCGCCCTGCATCCCAGGAAAGACGGCTCTATCAATTTGCTTAGCATATTTCTCTTTACATAAAATAAGAGCACCACGAGGACCACGCAAGGTTTTATGGGTAGTAGTTGAAACTACATCAAAATAAGGAACTGGGCTGCTAATAATACCACAGGCTACTAATCCGGCAATATGGGCAATATCAGCAAAAGTAAAAGCACCAACCTCATCAGCAATATCTTTAAACTTTTTCCAATCAATCTCCCTGGAATAAGCACTAAAACCAGCTACAATCATTTTTGGTTTTTCTAGTAGAGCAATACGGCGTACTTCTTCCATATCAATCAGGCCAGTTTCGGGATTAACACCATATTGCACAAAATTATATAAGCGGCCAGAAAAATTAACTTTATGTCCATGAGATAAATGTCCACCATGATCTAATCTTAAGCCTAAAACCTTATCGCCTGGTTCCAAAAAAGCCATATAAACAGCAGCGTTAGCTGGGGAGCCAGATAAAGGCTGAACATTAGCATGTTCGGCTCCAAAAAGTTCTTTAGCGCGAGCAATGGCCAAGTCTTCCACCTTATCAATCACCTGATTACCGCCATAATATCGATGACCGCTATAGCCCTCGCTATATTTATTAGCGAGCACGGTCGACATCGCCTCTAAAACAGCTGGTGAGGCATAATTTTCTGAAGCAATTAACTCAATTTCAGTTTCCTGACGAGTTTCTTCTTCTTGAATATATCCCCATAATTCCGGGTCTTGAGTTGGCAAAAATTCGTATTTCATATGTTTATTTTATATATATTTATGATAGTTTAGTAGGGGGCTTTTGTCAAAAATAAAAAAAGCCAATCATTACAACTGGCTTTATTCTATTTTATAAATTAATTACCCCATCATAAATTATAGGTGTCCGGCTTCATAAGCTAATACAACCTAAACTAAGGATCAAAATGTCTTCTGGCGGAAAAAGAATAATTTTATCACTAGCTATTGCCGAACCAAGGGATAAGCGATTTTTACCAACATTTTTACATTGTGAATAAATTTCATATCCAACAACATATTCTGTTAGATTAGTTATAAACCACTTTTGAGAACTAGAATAGTGGTCTCTTTTTTTTGCCAACCATTCAAATTTTATTTTAAGTTCACGATTATCAATCGTAATCCTTTCAATTCTCCCCCTGAAGAGATACCCTTCTCCCAGGTTTTTAATTTCCGCCTGTCCTCCAATGTATTTTTCTAAACTTTCGTTTTTTAAATACTTTTGGACATTCTTTTCTAACTCTTCGAAAAGAATTTTTCCATCCTTATTCATAATATATTTTTTTAAAGTTCGACATTCAACAATAGTTCTGATAAATTTACTATCATTAGCTAATTATGTCAAATTACCTTAACCATATAATTATCTTTTAACTTATAACCAGTTCTTCGGTAATAACCACGAGCTCCCACTCCAGAAATAACGGCTATTTTTTTAACTCCCCCCTCTTTAGCAATCCGCTCGGCTTCCAACAATAATATTTTTCCTAGTCCTTGGTGCTGAGTTTTTTTACCGCCACCAACTGGCATCAACTCACCATAAACATGAAGTTCGCGAATCATAGCTGGCGCAATCAAACTGTTGATACTTAATCTTAAACGACAAAAACCATAAAGAGTTTTATTATCAGAACTATCCGCACTAATAAAATATTCTGTACCACTGGCTGCTGAATATTTTTGAATATTTATTTTAAAATCTTTAACATAAGAAATTTCCTTGGACTCACGGCAACGAATACAATCACATTTAACACCTTGCTGCTGCATGACTTGGCGCAAATTAGTGATTTTATTACCTGCTAAAATTGATTCGCCTGGTATATCTCTAATCAATCTAATAATACGTACGTATTTAGGTACCACTGCCTTACAATCAATAATTAATTTTTGTAATTCTTCATCAGTATATGGTTGATATTTGCCGGCCTTCCACCAATGATATAATAAACTTCCTTCGGTCACGACAGTTGGGTAAAATTTAATTTGGTCCGGTTGAAAACGCTCATCAATAAAGAGCATTTTAAACATTTCTAAATCTCGACTAGGCGTAGCACCTGGTAAAGCCGGCATAATGTGATAAGTCACTTTAAAACCAAAATCACGCAATTCTTTGGTCGCTCTAGCAATCTCAGCGACATTATGGCCACGTTTATTAAGTTTCAAGATGGCATCATCTGGGGCTTGGACTCCTATCTCTACTCTAGTACAACCCAATTCTCGCATTTGACGCAGTTCTTGTTCATTAATATAATCTGGTCTAGTTTCTAGGGTTATGCCAATAATTTTATATTCCGTACTCTCATTTTTTTTCTGTTCAATTTGTAATTGTTTTTTTAATTCTACTAACGATAAATTTTTAGCATAAGGTGTTTTCAATTTTCCTAAAATAGATTTTAAAATTTGTGATTTAGAATTTTCAACGCTTTCTAGTTCCGATTTTATAGTCTTATCTCTTTGTAGTTTGGCAAAATCATTAGCTGCTCTGAAACAATTCAAAATATACCAATACTGATAACTTTTTGGTAAAAAGCTCCAGGTTCCACCTATCACAATTAACTCTATTTTATTAGGTTGGTGTCCATTATTCTCTAAAGAATTCAAGCGTAAGACAGTTTGTTTATAAGGATCGAAACTGCAAGCCAAAGCCCGCATCACGGCCGGTTCATTAGGTAAATAACTGACTGGAACATTAGGAATGTTGGGACAATAGGCACAATTGCCAGGACAAGGATAAGGTTTTGTTAAAACAGCTACTGGAGCAATACCAGATAAGGTACGAATTGATCTTTTTCTCAACAAAAAATCCCAAAGATTTCTATCAAATCCACGGGGTAATTTTCCTATTTCCGCTAATTCACGATAAACATCTAAAATCTGTGAATTAAGTAACGAAGATATCTTATATTTTTTAGAAATTTGTCGCTTGGCCTCAGATAAATCATCCCTAGTTTTAACCTCTTTGTGCCAATTTTTCAACAAATCTATTATTGCTTCACGCATTTTTTTAGGTTATAATCTAATTGTTTGTTATTATAAGATATACTAAAAAGACTAATTTATCAATATTATGAAAAGACCAATTCTTTTTGCCGCTATACTGTTTTCATTATTATTACCATTAGGGGCCGCCTACGCTTTTGAGGTTAAAGTCGACAATTCCATTCATTTAAATAAAGAGGAAATTGCTGATGGCAATATTTACGCTAACTGCCAAGATATGACTATTGATGGCACAGTTAACGGCGATGTGATTGCTCTCTGTCAAAAAATAATTATTAACGGCGTGGTTGAAGGTGATGTAATTGCTTTTGGAAAAGTCATCGAGATCAATGGTGAGGTAAAAGGTAATACTCGTTTGGCCGGACCACAAATTACCATTAACGGCACGGTTGGACATAATGTTAACGTGTTAGGCAATGATATAAAATTTAATAAAAATTCTTTAATCAAGTGGGATGCTCTGGTGGCCGGTGTCAACGGAACTTTTGACGGTAGCATCGATGGCAACTTACACGGCTTAATTAGTGTAGCCTCAATTTCTGGCAAAATCGGCAAGAATATAAATCTAAGTATTGATGATAGTAATTCCACGACTGATAATAATTTAGTAATTACCAAAGAGGCTGTGATTGCTGGAAGTATCAATTATACAGCCACTAAGGACTTAAAATTGGAAAATGCTTCTTCAGTAGCTGGGCAAATAAACAAACAGACTAAAGAAAATAAAACTAACCCACTGGCTTGGTTGTGGATTGTTTTTTATAAGTTATCATCTTTAATTTTAATTACCTTAGTTCTAATCAGTTTAAAAAAAGAGCTCTTAGAAAAAATAACTAATAAAATAAATAATAAGTGGTGGCAGTCACTGCTTATCGGTCTAGCTATTTTATTTTTTACCCCACTATTGATTATTTTATTAGCCTTAACTGTGGTGGGAATTCCTTTGGCTTTAATAGTTTTAGCCGCCTACTTGTCCGCTATTATTCTGGCGACTGTTTTAAGCTCTTACTATTTAGGGAAATTAGCCCTCAAAAAATTATTAAGTCCTAAAAAAATAAATATTTATGGGGCCGCCATCTTGGGCTTAACAATTTTTACTTTATTATCCGTTATACCTTTGGTCGGTCCAGCTATTTCTTGTTTAGCGATAGTGATTGGTCTAGGCTCTTTATTTTTAATAATTAAAGATAAACAAAATGATTAATCCTGATATTTTTAAGGCTTACGATATTAGAGGAATTTATGGCCAAGATTTAGATGTTGAGGCTGCCTATCAAGTGGGACAATCTTATGTTGCTCTCAGAAAACTTGATAAAAATTACACCCCTGAAAAAAAATTACGTGTAGCTGTCGGCATGGATATGAGAGTCTCCTCTTTAGAACTAAAAGAAAAATTAGTTCAAGGCTTAACTGCAGCTGGGGCTGATGTGGTTGATTTTGGATTAGTATCATCACCCGCTTTTTATTTTTCCGTTGCTAAATATAATTTAGATGGCGGCATAATGGTTTCAGCTTCTCATAATCCTGCCATCTGGAATGGTTTTAAAATAGTAAAAGAAAAAGCTATACCTGTAAGCGGCGATACTGGCTTAAATTTAATGCGTGATTTCATTAATATTGGTAACCTGCCTCTAAGTGAAATTACAGGGGAAATAAAAAACATCAACAATATAGCCGCTGAACAATTAGCCCATGATTTGCAATATGTTGATTTAAAAAATATTAAGCCTTTAAAAGTGGTAATCGATACGGCTAACGGCATGGGCGCTCAATATATTTTAGAATTATCGAAGCATCTGCCCATTGTCCTAATTCCTTTAAATTTTCCATTTGATGGGACCTTTCCCGCTCATGAATCCGATCCCTTAAAAGAAGAAAACTTACAACAATTACAGGTCGCTGTAATCGAGAGAAAAGCTGATTTAGGCATTGCTATCGATGGTGATGGTGACAGAATTTTCTTTGTTGATGATTGTGGAGTCACTATTAACCCAGCTATTACCCGCGGACTGTTAGCTAAGATATTTTTACTTGATAGACCTGGCGCTAAGGTTGGTTATGATGTTAGACCGGGTCGAATTACTCAGGATTTAATTTTAGAGGGCGGCGGAGTACCGGTGTTGACCAAAGTCGGACACTCTTTAATTAAAGCTCAAATGATTGAAGAAAATTTATTTTTTGCCGGTGAATCATCTGGTCACTTCTATCTCAATTTACCTATTGGCTGTTTTGAAATGCCCAATATTATGATTGTTAAATTGCTGAATTATTTTTCTAAAATAGATGGTAAAATATCTGACTATATCAAAAGGTATGAAAAATATTCACACTCCGGTGAGATAAATAGTCCAACAGACGATAAAGAAACCACCTTTAAAATGATTGCTGAAAAATATAGTGACGCTGTAATAAATTATTTTGATGGTATCAGTGTTACTTATCCTACTTTTTGGTTTAATGTTCGAGCCTCTAACACGGAAAATAAAATGCGCTTAAATCTGGAGGCAATTAGCCCGGAAATAATGGCCGAAAAAAGAGATGAGGTTTTAAAAATAATCAATCATGAACAGTTACTAAAATAAAAAAAGACCCGCTATAACTAGCGGGTCTTTTTTTATTTTAAAACTATTTTTTTCTAATAACCTCAACAGTACATTTAGTCATCAGGGCTGCCAGGGAACCTATTGCCGCTAGCATTGGTGCCGCAATCGCTGCTACGGCCGCAAAAGTGACTGGAATTTCTATCATTACTACACCTTTCTCGTTTTTAATAATAATTCTTTGAATATTTCCCTCTTTAATTAAATCTTTTATTTTTTTAAGCAACTCATGCCCATAAACCTTAAATTGTTCAGACTTTAACGGTTCTTCAGTTGTTTTTTTAGTTGGCATATTTTTTAAAATTATTTTATTTTCTTCTTATAATATAAGGAATTAAAAATAACAAACATCATCTCTAATTGATTGGTAATAGATTTAATCATAAATTCTTGGTCTTTGGTGACAGTAATTGGCAACACGCACAGGGCTTTAATGTTAAAATTTTCTTGAGTTGATTTAATTACCGTCTGATTATTAATTAAACAAGAACCATCTAGTAGACACTTATTGTCGAATTTAACTCTCTCTGCCTGTTTATTGCCTCGAACAATAAAATGTTCATGAAGGGTGGCTCCACTACTAAAACCTATTATTCTAAGTAATACCCAGTCAGCGCTTACTATTCCTAAAACACGCTCAGACATATTAATAAATAGCGCATGCAGGTCTTTTTTGTTTTCAGGATATTTTACATCAGAAAAAACTTTTTTCATTTCTTCTATTTGTAAATTAACAGAACCAATATATTTAAAAGTTTCTTTTAATCTTTCTTCCAGTCCTTCCTGATAAAGTCTATTCTTTTTTAACTCCTTAGCATAAAATCGATAAATAACAATCATTAGAAAAAATAGAGTAGTAATAAAAACAAATTCCGAACTCTCATCGGATAAGTGACCGATTCTAACGTTTAAAAATGGTACTAGTAAGATAAAGAGTACATCTAATAAAACTAACAAAAAAAATATTTTTTCAGCTCGTTTATATCTCTTGCTCATATATTCTGATGATTATAAAAAATTATTTTTTTATCTTTAAATATTTAACTGCTAAAACTGTAGCAATTGGGGCTGATAAACAAAGACTGATTACCCCCACTAAGGTTCTAACTATTTCTGTAGCAATATCTTCATTATTTATTACCTGTGAAACCGTTAAGAATGGTTCCTGATGAATACTGAATAATAATATTAACGGTAAGGCGGCACTGACATAGGCTAAAAATAAAGTATTAATAATCGCACCTAAATGGGCTCGTCCAATATTCATGGCCATTCCAAAAACCTGAGTATCATTTAAATTAGAATTGGCTGATCTAATTTGTTCAACTGATTCAACCTGTCCTACCACCACATCATCTAAAACACCCAGCGTACCAATTATAATAGCCGCTAATAGTAAATTATGAAAGTTAATAGGAATCTTTATAGCATCAATTAAAAAGACTACTTCTTCATTTGATGTCCCGGATAACCGACTGAAATAACCAAACAACAAAGCAAGCCCAGCCGTTACTATTAACGAAATAATAATACTTAAAACTGAAATATGGGCTTTTTTATTCCAGCCCTCGGTTAAATAAATTAGGGCAAACAGTATTAAAAAGGAGATAACCACGCCAACTAATAAGGGGTCATAACCGGCAAAGACCAAGGGGACTAATATTTTTATAATTACAAAAAAACTAATCACTAAAGAAAAAAGGGCTAATAATCCTTTTTTTCCGCCAACTGATAAAACTACTATTATAAAGAAGATGGTTAGCCAAAATAAACTATTGGTTCTAACATAATCAGTAACATAAAAAACATAGCTGCCGGTTTCGTCCCGATTATAGGTAACTAGAACCTTGTCATTTACCTTGTAAACATTAGACGAAACAATGTCTAGGCCAGAAATTCCAGTATAAACTTCAGTTTGCCCCTTAAGCGGCCCTGTTAAAATTCCTAATTCTAGATTTTGCTGAACAGATTTGGAACCGTTTTCTCTGATAGTTTCTTTCTGATCTAATATTTTTAAAACGTTGGCTTCGGCTGTTTTTGGTTTATTTGCAACATTGGCGGCGGTGGCATCTGTTATGGCTGCTTCTGTACTAGAGGCATTAAGACTAGTGGCATCGCCACTAATAGCATCGGGACTAACTGTCTCAGCTTTAACCACATTAAAACCAACCCCGAAAAACAGAACTAAAAATATTATAATTATTTTTATTTTTTTCATCTATTTATATAAATAAGAAACCATGGAGCTCACCATAGTAATAATTTGTTTTTTGTGATTATCAGTCAAAGTTCTAGCCGATCCAATAGAAAAGCCTTTAGTTTTAATACCACAAAATCCTAAAATATTTTTAACTATTACTTTCATTCCTCTATCACCAACAATAAATTTATTAATTATCTTTGGTCCACCAGTGGCTGAAAATACTGCAGCTGTTTTACCTTTCAAAAGGGCAACTGGCAAACCATTCTTATATTCAAAGGCAAAACCAGCTGAAAAAACTCTATCAAAAAAACCTTTTAAAATAGCTGGCAGGCCTTGCCACCAGGTGGGATAAATAAAAATTAATTTATCGGCCTTTTTTATTTTTTCTTGGTATCTCTCTACATCCTTACTAATTTTGTAGTTACCCCTTAATCCTAGCTCCTCAGCTTTTAGAATTGGATCAAAGCTCAGAGCGTACAAATCTAAAACTTCATAAATAATATTTTTATTATCTAAAACTGTTTTTAACTGATCAAGTAGATAACCGTGATGACCCGTGTGTCCTGGGTGAGCGTAAACTATTAAAGTATTCATGTTTTTATTATTTTTCCAAGCTTAATTATACCATAAATTTTTAACAAATATAAGATATAAAAAACTGTTTTTTCCAATTCAATAAGTGGCTAATCGCAAAACTTGGAAAACTTTTTTAATGGATTATTTAGTGAATTAGCACCTTGCAACTTCAATTGTTTACAAATCTATCACCATTTCAACTTCATCATAGTGTTTTCCGTCTCCAAGGATTTGATTTTTAATAATTTTTGTAATTCTAAATCCATTTTTTTTATATAGTACTTGGGCTGCTGTCTGTAAAGTGTTAACACATAAATAAGCTTTTTTGACTTTACGAGTTTTCAATTCATCAATTATTGACTGAACTATTTTTCGTCCTAGGCCTTGGCCTCTAACTTCTTTTTTAGTGTAAATTGCAATAATATTCCATTGTTTATTTTCATCTTGATAAGCTCCTCCTATTGCAACAAATTTATTTTCTTTAGAAACTGCATAGAAGAAGCTAAAACTATTGGAATTTTCTGATTTGGCTAATTTAACTTTCCACTCATTTTCTGACCTTTCTTTTTCTTTAGTATAAGAACTGCCAAAAGCGTGTGACTCTTTTTTTAAAGCTTCTAGTCTAATTTTTTTATATTCTTGCCAATCTAAAGATGTGACCTGTTTTACTATTATTGATTTGAAAATTAATTGGTTCATTTTTAATTATTATATTAGTTTGTCTTTAGGGGGTAATGTGATTATAGCACAAAAAATATCCCACTTTACAGGGATATTTTATGTACTTCTTGGGGGTGACTAATCGCAAAACTTGGAAAACTTTTTTAATGGAGTGTCTGCTAAATTAAATTGTTTTAAATATTCTTGAGAGCCCACACTAATTTTATTCTTTATTTATTCCCTTATATATTTTACTCGTCTTTGTCTTCCTTAGTGCCTTTAGAAACTGCGATTTTAGTTGTTGGTTAGCTATTAAAAACTTGGCTGTACTTAACTTAAATAATACTCCGACTAAATTGCGCAGCAGCTCGTTCGTCCATAGGCCATAGTTATCAAAAATATAATTTTGTAATTTATTAGTCTCAATTGCCGTAATAACGCAGCGTTCAAAACTATCTAATGGCACCTCAGCTAATTTTTCTCGGCGCTCAATACTTATTGCACTGACACCACATTGGCGCTTGCAAACACCGCAACCAATACAAATATCTTTATCAACTACCGCTTTTTTATTAACTATTTTAATAGCTTCAACTGGACACTTAGAAACACAAACGCTACAGGCGACACATTTTTCACTACTTACAAGTGCAAAAAAATTACTATTTATTTTTCGCCTATAGCCGATTTTCTTATATGCCTGAATTGCTTCACAACAACAACCACAACAATTGCACATCCAATTCACTTCGTTTTGAACATTATCTCCGATCTGAACCAAGCCATAATCCACACATCTATCTAAAACTGCCAGCGCCTCTTCTTTGCTAATTTTTTTAGCTATCTGGTGTTTAACTAAACTTTCAGCTGCCGTATTAAAAGTTAAACAAACATCTTGTGGCGCCTGACAAGCTTTACCTACATGTTCCATTTTATGACGACAATAGCAGGTTCCGACCGTAATACAACTAGCGGAATTAATGATATGAGTTGCTCTTTCATAATCAAGGACTTCGGATTGATCTTTATTTTGGATAGTTTTTTCGTGTACCATCGTTCGTGCGATGGGTGTTTTTTGCATCAACACTTTTTCCACAAAATCATCTTCTTCATTAATATAATTATAAAATAATTCTGATAAAATTTTGCGATCAAAGCGACCATCGGTCCGCATTAAAGCAAACTCAAAGAATCCGGCCATCGTCGGCGCTAAGACATAGGTTTGTACTCCATTATCATTCATGTCTAATAAAAGCCCTTTGTCCGCCAGTTCATAAAGAATTTTATTTGTTTCTATTTCTGATAGATTCCATCTGTCCATTGCCTCACTAGTGCTGAATGGCTTAACCGGTAAAAGAGAAACTTTTTCTGCTTCTTCTGCGGAAAATAAAATTTCTAAAATTTTATAAAGAGACTCCGAGGCCGGAGCACCTTGAGCGTTCATATCTAATCGTTTTTGAAGAGCTAAATAACTTTTAGAAGTAATGTGCCCCATATAGTATAATTTTATGTTTTAATTATACCATATTATCAAATAATTTTGTTCTATAATATTTATTTAAAAATTAAAATGCTTAAAGTTAAAAAATTTTTTTATTATGGTTAAAACAAAAACAACCCCTAAAAAGGGGTTACTTTGAGTGGGTGGCTAACCGCAAAAGTTGGAAAACTTTTTTGATGGAATATTTTGTTAATCCATAAAAAAGAGGGCTAATTACTTAACCCTCCAAATCTAGAACCCATTGAACTGCTTTAAGGACATTGCCTTTAATCACCCCTTCGACTAATAAGGACGGTATCTATCTGGACGACTCCCTTGAAGCTGGCGCCTCAAATTCATAGTCTCCCGCCTATTCAGCACTTTACTAGTCTAATCTTTAGGTCAGCATACAGGAATCAAACCCGCCGGATATTTAATTTTAAGTAAACATCTTGTGCTCATTGCACTACACTGTTTCTAAATCTAAATTAATACTAACAAAAATATTAAACTTGTCAATTAATTCATCTTTTTCTATAAAAAAATAACCTCTAAAATTAGAGGTTACTTTTTATGGGTGGCTAATCGCAAAACTTGGAAAACTTTTTTAATTAACTATTTAGTTGATTAATATAAAAAAGCCCAGGAATGTATCAACAAACCTGGGCGTAACCAATATTTATAACTCAGCAGCTAATTCTCTGGCTGCTTTCAAGAAGTTTTCTTTATGAAACCCCTTTATATCAAAGTCTTTCATTTTATAAATCATCATTTCTGACGAATCATCCAGATAATCCGATTTATGAAAACAGGCTCCATCATCGTCCTTATTCCATTTTACTATTACCAAAAAATCTGGATTTATTGATAATTTTAATAATTCCTCGCCGATGGTATCAGCTTTTAGAGTTTCTTTTGTGTGCTCTTCTTCCAGATGTCCTTCTGCCGGTAAATCAACAACAACACCATTTGTAACAGCAAAAAAAATTTCACACTGAGAATAATTAGCACAATCAAAGATATAGCTAAATTGACCAATGCTAATGCTTCCTTTTCTCAATAGTAAGTTTTCATCAGCCTTCTTAACTGACACCCTGTCAACATTATCAACTAAGATATCTTGAAAAAAAATTTTCTCGATAATCTTTGATACTTCCAGCAAAAATGGAAACTCTTTTTTTAAAATAATTTTTTTGTATTCTAACATTTTTCCTCCTTGCTCACCCGGAGCTTTTTTAGAAGGTTAATAAATAATTTTTGATCGTTTTTTTCAAGTTCCCCTTGACCCGCCGATTTTTTACGAGAATTGTTAAATAACTTTTAACCATTGATGTTATCGCTGGTCAAACTGTTTGGTGCTTTTATTTTACACCTAAACAATAAATTCCATTGCCCCAAAGAAGACCAGGATTAGATTCCCTAAGAATAAGGTTGCGAAAGGAACTACCACCCCAAATACAAGGAATCAAACGCACTCCATTACCATTGTTGCGACGTGAAACGTGTCCGAATGCCGCAACCGGATTTTTTCTTTGAAAGTCTGGCATTTTTTTATCAAACGCCAACAACTCATAAAGTGTTGCTGGTTCATAACCGCTCTTTTCTATTTTTTTAACAGCTTTCTGATAATTGTAATAATCCCTTAACTTAAACACTTTTACAATCACCACTTTTTTTCCTGTTTTAGGTATTGAGCACGGCTCGGGATTACTAAAATTAGTGTAATCAACATGATCAAACTTACACTCAGCGATTATCTGTTCCAGGGACTTCTCATAATCAATTTCTAATTTTGTTTTTGCTGTTATAAAAAACATCATCTTTTTTAAGATGGTATTCAAAAAAAACCAAAAAAACTTTTTCATGATTTATCTATTTATATTATTAATATTTCAATGAACTACAGATATATAATATCATAATTATACTATTTTGTCAATTAGTATACGGTCTCTTTATGGACAAAACAAAAATAACCCCTAAAATAAGGGTTATTCTTTGTGGGGGTGGCCAATCGCAAAACTTGGAAAACTTTTTTGATTAAGTATGTAATTTAGCCCAACTTACTAGGAACGATTAATATGTTTTCTTCCTTAAAAACAATATATTGATCGGAAAATTCTGAATCATTATTAATAACAACGCCGTCGTACTCTTTTAATAAATCTTGTCGATTAAAACCGGCCCATGATATCTCCATTAGTTCTTCATGGCTATTAAGTTTGAGTGGTTTTTGTATTTTTACAAAAGCACCAAATGTTTTAACTTTATCGCCGTTCTCTGCAATATATTTCTCTTTATCTAAAACAATATCTTCTTTTTCCGTAGAATCTTCACTTAGAAGTTTTTCAAACCTCTCCATGTCGTCTTTATATTGGGTATTATAGAAATCTACAGTTGCTTGCTTATTTGATGAAAAATAAATACCAAACGAGTTCCAATCATCGGCTCCTTCATTCAACTTTAAATTTGAACCGACTATTTCTCTTTTAAGTGTTGAGTGAAATACCATTAAAGGCTCTTTATTATCTTCATAAACGGCAACACTTTCCTGAAACCATTTTATAAAAGCCTCTGTTTTTATCATCTTCCAATATAATTCGTTTTGATAATGGGAAATTGTGCCATCAGGAGCTAAAAGAAGGTCTTCTTTATTTCTATTATGTTTTTCTATTTTTATTAATTCTGTCTCTTGAATAATTTCCTGAGCCGGATTAACAATTTTCTCTTGCTTTCTAATCTGATTTAGATCATTATTAAATTTTTCCATAAATAGTGCTTTAAACTTATTTGTAAATTATAGCATCTTAGCTATAAAACTCAATTTTAGTCCTTATATAACAGAAAAAACGAGCATAAAAGCTCGTCTTTTCTTTATTAGGTACCTAATCACAAAACTTAGAAAACTTTTTTGATGGATTATTTGGTAAATTAAAGGCCCAATACTTTAAGCATTGGGCCCTATTTTTTACAGAAACGCAATCAACTAATTTTTGTTTTTATTAATTTCGAAAAATTATTTATCCTCTGGTTTTCCTCTTCTATGCGTAATTTTTCTCGCCGCACATATTTAGCTACAAAATCTTGAACCCATGTTTCCTGGTTAATATCTGGTATAGCAGGAACGATCACCACCAGTTTCTCTTTGTGGTTTGCTACATCGGATAACATTGACCAATCTATTGTGACAGAAATTTTTTTAAACAAATCATTGGTTCTCGTTTTATTAATTATAAAATAAATAAAAGCTACCGCCACTATGGCTAAAAAGAGTTTGTACCACATTGTCATATCAATTAACATTATAACAATAAAAGAACAAACAGCTGTTCCTATTCCTCGTAAATCCGATACATCAAACAGTTTTTTAGGGGTGCAATTTTTTATAATTTTTTGGTACTCCTCGGCTAAATACAAACTTCGACCGAGATCTAAAAAAGAAAAAGCAAAGCCAGCTATAACCGGAACCAAAACACATCTATCTGGCAATAAAAAGAAGCTATGTAGGTAATTAATCGGATAACTTGTTAAAGTAAATCCTAAAATAAAGAGCACAAAAAATAACGAATAATAAAATTTATTATTCAAAACCTTAATAATTTTTTCCGTTTCCATTTTTAGAGATTTTAATGATTTAATTAATTGCTATATTGGTCTATTTTTAGATAAACATAACAATTAATTAAATCTAATCTCATTTTTTAACGATCTTTTAACAAAATTATTATATCATAAATATATATTTTTGTCAATTAATATAAGCTTTTATCTAAGTTTTTTGCCTTATATCAAAGAAAAAACGAGCTTTTAAACTCGTCTTTTCATCAAGGGGTGGCTAATCGCAAAACTTGGAAAACTTTTTTGATAGAATATTTGGCAAATTGATAAAAAAAGACCCTTGATGTTATCGCTGGTCTTTACTTTATAGCTTTTGCTTAAATTTTTCTATTTAAAAATAAGCTTTTTTAAATTTCTTAATTTTAACGGAAAAAGTTTTTCAAAAGAAATTCCTTGTGAACTTAATGCAAGATCAATAATCTTCTGTTTTCTTCTTCTTTGACGTATATTAAAATAACCATTTGCGGAAAGCCTATCATAAGAAGGCTCACCAGTTTCCTCTTTTCTCATTAACTCAGAATCCAATTTGTATAACAGTTCTATTCTATCAAAATGAGTTTTATCCAACTGAAAAGGGGAAAATAACTCACGTTTTATACCATGTAACTCTACCCACTCCTTTTTTATGTCGTAATAAGTCCTTTTTAAACTCTCGAAGTGACTCAAACGATTAAGAAGTCCTGGATTATACAGGCGGTAAAGACAATCAGATAAAGTACGGAGGATTCTTTCTCTTGTATCTTGAGCTGTTTCCATTTTTATATGTTTTTAATGTTCAACTAACTAATTTAACTGAAAAGAAAGTATACCATAAGTATACTTTTTTGTCAATGACTGCTCTTTCTGTTAGGGATAAAACAAAAATAACCCCAAAAAATGGAGTTATTCTTTATGGGGTGCCCAGAGAGAATTGAACTCTCGATAACAGGACCACAACCTGCTGTGTTACCACTACACCATGGGCACCATTATATCTTAAATAATCTGATTACTTTGTTTCTTCTTCAGTTTCTTCGGCTTCTTCATCGTGACAACCTTGATCACAATGATTACAATCACAACCACCAAAACCAAATAAGGAGTCCATGGCTGCTAATTGTTCTTCGGTTAACTCTTCTTCTTTTTCGTTATTTTCCATAAAAATGAAAATTAGTTTATACGTACACCCGGGGGGAATCGAACCCTCGTAGCCAGCTTAGAAGGCTGGTGTTCTATCCATTGAACTACGGGTGCATAAATTTTAGTCTATAAAAATCTTTCTAGATTCTACAAGATATCTCGACTTAAGTCAATTTAATAAAAATCCCTCTGCCGCCAAGCTTCAAAAATCAAAATAGCCGCTGAAACGGAAACATTTAAAGAATCAATTCCACTTTTCATAGGAATTTTAATTACTTTATCCACCTCTTTTAGCCATTTTTCACTCAAACCAGCTGCTTCAGCCCCGAGTATTATAGCTGACCCTTCCTTAAAATTAATATCTGTGTATCTTGCCTCTCCACCTAAGGCCGCGGCTAAAGATTTAATATTATTAGCTCTAAGAAAGTCTATTGTTTCTGAGAAACTAGTCACTATGACTGGAATTTTAAATAATAGTCCTTGACTGGCCCGAATGACATTGGGATTGTAAATGTCAGTTTGTTCATCGTTAATAATTATAGCCTCCACACCGGCCGCGTAAGAACTTCTAATAATTGCCCCTAAATTACCTGGTTTTTCAACCGCTTCTAATATAACAAGCAATGGTTTTTCTCTTAATTTTAATTCCGTTAGTTCTATTTTTCTAACCATGGCAACCGCTAAACAGCCATCTGGTTTTTCTTTATAACAAATTTTTTTAAAAATATCGACAGTGACTAGAGTTGTTTTGCTATTAAATTTTTCCTGACAAAGTTCTGGACAAATAAAAAATTCCTCAATAATTATTCCCCCCTTAATAGCTTCCAGACACTCTCTAAGACCATCAATAATAAATAGGCCCTGTTTTTTACGTTCACGGCTTTTTTCTATTAATTTTAGCAGTTGTTTAACGTGAGTATTTTGCTCACTAGAAATTATTTCCATAATGTGCTTATATATAGGCTGCTTTTATGTTATACTTTATAGAAATAAATGTAAACTTATGCCAATTCCTCAATTAAAACTAAAAAAAACCTGGGAACAAAAACCCCATAAGAATAAGCTGGTCCAAAATATTTGGAATTATCGACAAAGAATTATTGCTATCCTAGTTATTTTAGGTGCTTTTACAGCCGTTATTTCTTTGGCTATAGTTATTTGGGTTAGTCGTGACTTACCAAATCCTAATCAACTGATTAACCGTGAAATTGCCCAGAGCACAAAAATATATGATCGTAACGGCGAACATATCCTTTATGAGGTTCACGGCGATGAGAAGCGGACTCTCGTCACTCTAGACGCCATTCCTCTCACCGCCAGGCAAGCCTCAATTGCCGTTGAAGATAAAAATTTTTACAAGCACGGCGGTTTTAGTATTTGGGCCATGATTAGAACGGCTATTACCAATGTTATTTATCAGCGGTCAGCCGGCGGATCAACTCTTACTCAGCAATTTATTAAAAATGCCGTTTTGACTAATGAAAAGACGGTCACCAGAAAAATAAAAGAGTTAATTCTAGCCCAAAGAATTGAAAAGAAGTTTTCTAAAGATGAAATTCTTCAAATGTATCTGAATGAGATTCCTTATGGTTCTAATGCTTACGGCATCGAAGCGGCTAGTTTAAAATATTTTGGTAAAAGCGTTAAAGACACTACCTTAGCTGAGCAAGCTCTACTGGCGGCCTTGCCTCAATCACCCTCTAGATATTCACCTTATGGACCAAACTTGGAATTACTATTGGGTCGTAAAGATTATGTTTTGGATTTAATGGCCGAACAAAATTATATTTCTACCGCTCAGCGAGATGAAGCTAAACAACAAAAAATAGTTTTTGAAAAACCAGAAACAAGTATTACTGCTCCTCATTTTGTAATGTATATTAAAAGTTTATTATCTGAAAAATATGGTGAGAAAACTATTGAGCAGGGGGGGTTAAAAATCTTTACGACTATTGATTACGACAAGCAAATGATAGCTGATGCGGTTGTTAAAGAAAAAACTAAAAATTATCAAGAAAAATATAGCGCTAATAACGCCGCTCTAGTGGCTATCGATCCTAAAAATGGTCAAGTTCTCGCCATGGTGGGTTCTCGTGATTATTTTAATAACGATATTCAGGGACAAGTTAACGTCACAACTAGTTTAAGACAGCCAGGTTCATCAATGAAACCAATTGTTTATGCTTCATTATTTGAAAAAGGTTATACTCCTAATACTATTTTATATGATGTGGTTACCAATTTTTCAACTGACCCTGGAAAAGCTTATATACCCCATAATTATAATTTAAAAGAATACGGTCCAGTTTCTATTCGCAAAGCTCTGGCCGGTTCACTTAATATTCCTGCCGTTAAAGCTATTTATTTAACAGGCATTAAAGATGTTATAGAGCTAGCTCAGGGCCTTGGCTACTCATCATTAACTAATCCAGATAATTATGGGTTATCCTTAGTACTTGGCGGTGGCGAAGTAAAACTATTAGAACACACTAATGCCTACAGTGCCTTTGCTCGTGATGGGGAGATTAGCCCTATCACGGTTATTTTAAAGGTAGAAGATAAGGATGGAAATATTTTAGAAGAATATAAGGATAGCAGTAAAAAAGTAATAACTTCAAAAACGGCTCGCTATATAAATAGTATTCTATCTGACAACGCCTCCAGATCTTTTATTTTTGGAGAAAAAAATTATTTAACTCTTAGTGATCGCCAGGTAGCCGTTAAAACTGGTACCACGAATGACTATAAAGATGCTTGGGCGGTTGGTTATACACCTTCACTGGTTACTGGCGTCTGGGTAGGCAACACTGATAGCAGTAAAATGAAGCCTGGCTCTGATGGTAGTGTACTAGCAGCTCCAATTTGGAATGACTTTATGAAAAAGGTTCTAAATAAAACTCCGGTTGAAACTTTTAAACCAAGTGAAGATACTAAAACAGGTAAAGATATAATTGACGGCGTCTTACCGGTTATTGGAAAAATTAAAATAGATAAAAGAACTGGGGCCGAGGCTAGTCTAAATACTCCTGCCGAATTTATAGGATATAAAGAAATATATACCCAGCACTCTATTCTATTTTACGTTGATAAAAATGATCCATTAGGACCAGCACCAACCAATCCAGAGAATGATCCTCAGTTTAAATTATGGGAAGATCCTGTTATCGCTTGGGCTGAAAAGAATAAACAAGTAATATCATCAAGTACCGAAATATTTCCTACCTGGATAGATTCTACTAGCACCCCTACCTCAACTGAATTAATCTCTACTAGTACGACTGAAACAATTAGTAGTAGTACTTCAAATAATCAATAAACAAAAAGCTGCTTAAATAATTAAGCAGCTTTTTTATAACATCAAGTTTATATTTATTGTCTAATCGGCATAACTACATAAAGATAACTATCTTCTTTTTCTGAAGTAAGTATACAGGGGGTATTACCACTAACCATCTTCATTTTTACCCTATCACTATCAATATTATTTAAACCATCTAATAAATATCTAAAATTAATAGCCACCTCATTATCTATACCTGTTATTTCGGCCTCCATATCAACACGACTTTCACCGCTTTGACCAGAAGAAGCTGAAATAATTATTTTATTATTTTTAAATTCTAGATTTATATCATTGATACCAATTTTAGAAAAAATAGCCGCGGCTTTAACAGCCCGTAATAATTCACTTTTATTGGCCACTACTTCAGTTTTACTTTTATCGGGAATAATTTGTTTGTAGTCTGGATATTGTCCATTAATTAATCTAGAAACTAGGTCAACGGAATCAATTGTAAAAAGTATTTGATTATCAGAAATAGAAATGTGTACCGCCCCGGCTTGTTCAAAAGCTAAATCTTCACTATTATAACTACTCAGAATTCTAAGAAGTTCCTGAACGGTTCTAGCTGGAACAATTAATTTTTGATCTATGAAATCACCACTGGCTTTAACGTTAACATATCTCTCAGCTAGCCGATAACTATCGGTAGCTACCATGATTAGGCGTTCATCATTGAAATCAAAAAATACACCAGACAGTTCAATTCTATTTTCACTATTAGAGACAGCAAAAACAACACTATTCAAGGCTTTTTTTAAATCAGTCACGCTACATGAGTAATAATTACTTTGATCAACTGTTGGTATAAGTGGAAACTCTTTAGCCGACTCTCCTCTTATTTTAGTTTTGTAATTTTCACACTCTATTATAAGTTCTTCGTTAATGCTTTCAATTTCTACATTTTCACTAGGTAATAAATTAACATAGTCGGTAATTATTTTAGCATCAACTGTAAATTCACCTTCTTCCTCAACTTTTCCACGGAGTTTGTGAATAATTCCAATTTCCAAATTAGTACTAATAAGTTCAACTGAATTTTTATGGGCCTTTATTAAAATATTATTTAGAATTGGTAAGTTAATATTTTTACCAGTTCCATGACTAACAATTGATAACCCCTTTTTTAGATTTTCCTGGACGCTGATTAATTTCATACTATTTATTTAATATATATATTTATATAGATAATAATAATAACAAGGGGGTGGATAAAACGGATAAAAAAATTTTTTAAACTAATAATCAATAATATTTAAACCTTTTACCTGTTAATTAAGACTGAATTTCCTGTTGTTAAAAAGAGGATTAAACGTTGATAAAAATTTAACACCCTTTTTTATTAACAAAGAATTAAGAAACCATTAACCACTTAATTAACAACCAATAGCCACTTATTAACCACTTATTAACTCCTTGTTAACAGTTTTTATTGGGGGCTGTTTAGTAATTGTTTTATTGATTCAACTTCTTGTTTAACTTTTTCATTTTCTTTCTCTTTTATTTCCTTACTTATTTTATTGTAGGCGTGCATGGCGGTGGTGTGATCTCTTCCTCCAAGTTCATTGCCAATTGTGGGATAAGATGTTTTCAATTCTTCACGCATTAAATAAATAGCAATTTGTCTGGGCCAAACCAATTCTTTTTTTCGGCTAACACCAGTTAAGTCTTTGAGTCCGATGTCATAAAATTTACAAACAGCCCCCATTATTTCTTTTGGCGAAGTACATCTAGTTTGTACGTTGGCCACAAAATCAGACAAGATGCCTTTAACGCTGGCCCGCGTAACAGGAATATTTTTGATTTGATGAACAGCTATCACTTTATTTAAAACACCTTCTAATTCCCTAATATTGTTTTGAACTGTTTCAGCAATAATAGTTAATATTTCTTGATTAAGCGGAAAATTCTTTTCTAGAGCCCTTTGTTCTAGAATAGCTACTTTAGTTTCGGTGTCTGGTTTGCCAACATCGGCCACCATACCCGATTCAAAGCGAGAGATTAGTCTAGCCTCGATAGCTGGCATATTTTTAGGTGCGCGATCCGAAGTAAGAACAATTTGTTTATCACCTTGTTGTAACTCATTAAAGGTATGAAAAAATTCTTGCTGGGTGCCATCTTTTCCCCCCATGAATTGAACATCATCAATTAAAAACAAATCAACGTTGCGGTACATATTTTTAAACTCTTTAGCCTTTCCTGTGTGAACAGCCTGAACATAATTATTAGTAAATTTTTCACTAGTTGTATAAAGAATACGATCATTTTTTTTGGAAACCTCATTACCAATAGCCTGTAGTAAATGTGTTTTTCCTAATCCAACACCACCATAAATAAATAAAGGGTTATAGGCTTTTCCTAAATTATTTACGACCGCACGACAGGCGGCATAAGCTAATTCATTATTCTTTCCGACAATAAAATTTTCAAAAACGTAACGAGGATTTAAACCAAATTTATTATAATTATCTCGGTGATGACTCTTGTCGTTATTGTTTTCTTCAGTCTTCACTTCTTCTTTAATGATTGGTTGATTATTTATTCTTTCAGTAATAATTGGTTGAGAACCGGCTTTTCGAAGTTCTATTTTATAAATTATATTATTTATTTTTTGCCCACTAACATTTTCTAGGGCGCTTACTATGTTTTTGTGATATTTTTCTTCAAGCCATTTTTTAACAAAAGCATTTGGCACACAAATAATCACTTGACCGTTTTCAAATGAGGAAATGAATGTTTCCTTAAACCAAGTAATGAAATTGGCGCGCGATAGATTAATCTCAATTTCTCCTAAAGCGGACTGCCAAATTTGTTCATGGGGCATATAATTTTTAATTACCCCCTAAGTATATTAAATAATATGTTATATAACAAGGAAGGAAGTGTTCATAAGGTGTTAGTAAGCTGTTGATAACTATAGATTAATTTAAGAGGCTTGTTTATTGACCTTTGAAAATAAAAGTGTTAATCTGTATTTGAATTAAATTTAAAAAAATAAAAGTTAGCATTATGCCAAAGAGAACATATCAACCAAATAAGAAGCGTGCTGCTGCAAAACACGGCTTTTTGCACAGAATGGAAACCCAGGACGGTCGTGCCGTGCTTAAAAGAAGACGAGATAAAGGCAGAGAAGTTTTATCTAAATAGTAATTTTCTAATCTAAATGTTGGAGAAAGGCCTTCGCCTGACCAAAAATAAAGAGTTTGATTCGGTTTTTAAAGAAGGAAAATCTGTTTATGGTCGCTTATTAGGAGCTAAGGTTAAAAAAAATAATTTAGAATTCAATCGTTACGGAATATTATTAAGCACTAAGGTTAGTAAATTGGCAACAGTTAGAAATAAGTATAAGAGAAGAATTAAAGCTATTGCCTTTGAAGAAAATAAAAGTATAAAACAGGGGTATGATTTTGTTTTAATAGTTTTTCCGCTAATATTAAATAAAAAATATTCAGAAATTAAAGAAGAAATAAAAAATATTTTGACTAAATTAAAGTTCTATAACTAATTATGGAACTTTAATTGTATTTATGAAAAATTATTTTAATAACAAATTAAGTGAATTAGCCGTTTGGTCAATTAAATTGTATCAAAAAACCTTATCACTTGATCACGGTCCGCTAAAACAATATTATCCTCATGGTTTTTGTCGATTTTATCCTACTTGTTCTCAGTATGGTGTAGAGTCAATCCAAAAGTATGGTATTATAAAAGGAGGAATAAAAACTATGTGGCGGGTAATGCGCTGTAACCCTTGGAATAAGGGTGGAAATGATCCAGTTAATTAATTTAAAATTAAAAGAGTAAATTATGTTTTATAATCTTTATCAAACAATTGCCTACCAGCCAATTTTAAATATTTTAGTTTTTCTTTATAGTAATACTTTAGATTTAGGTATTTCCATCATTTTATTAACTATTATTATTAAGCTGGTTTTATGGCCATTATCTCGAAAAGCGATTAAATCACAAAAGGAATTACAAGAAATACAACCAAAATTGGATGCCTTAAAAAAAGAATATGCTGACAATAAAGCAGAACTTGGCAAGGCTACCATGGATCTTTATAAGGAACATAAAATTAATCCCCTATCCTCTTGTTTGCCAATGCTTATTCAACTGCCCTTTTTGTTTGCAGTTTTTAGAGTTTTAAGAGTGGGAATGAGCCAAGATTTATCTTTAGTTTATTCGTTCTTGAGCAAACCAACTAGTTTTCAGGCAATATCCTTTGGGTTTATGGATTTAAGCAAACCTAGTGTTTATTTAGCAGTTTTAGCTGGTTTAGCCCAATTTATACAGGCTAAGATGATGTTAGCTAAAAATAGTAAGACGGCAACAAGTGTGGGGCAAGAAGATGGTATGGCGGCTATTATGAACAAACAAATGGTTTATATTTTTCCAATTGTGACAATTGTTTTTGGATTTTCTTTACCAGGAGGATTAACTCTTTATTGGTTTATGTTTACTTTCTTTACCGTTGTTCAACAGTACCTAGTTTTGAAAAAAGAAAAGCCAACTAATAAAATAGTTGAAGGAGAAATTATTAAATAAAATTTCTATATAAAAAAACAGGATCCAATTAAATCCTGTTTTTTATTAATCAAAGCTGCGATCTTTGCCTACGATGACGTTTAACTTTCCCGGAATAACACTTATTTCAGCTGGAGTTTTTATTTCTATTACATCATCTAAAATTAAACTATTTTTTTTGCTACTAATTTTAAGCTTTTTAATGGAAAGAAAACTAAAGTCCTTATTTTTATTTTTGATATAAACATCCAACTTTCCATCGACAGGATTAATTCTTAAATTTTTATCATCATCTTGAGCACTTTTTAAATTATAAATACTAATTAATCCTTTTTCTTGTGGTTCTAAGATGTAATCATTTATTTCTAAAATTGTGTCCTGCCCCTCAATTATGGCCTTATTTAAAAAATAATAATTATTTACTAGGCCGATATCTACTTTTTTTACTCTTCTGGCCAGGAGTGTATTACAAGCCTCTTCTTCTTTTTTAATTCCTAGAGAGTTAGCAATAGAGTTGTCTTCACCAATAGGAATAATAGAAAACAAGATGTTTTTTTGGAAAAAACCGTATAACTCATTATCAATAATAGAACCTATTATTTTATTGACTGTTTGATTATTGCCAACAGCTACAATGGTTTTAGCACCGTTTTTTATTTCATTTTGGATTACATCTCTAATATTTTTAATACTACCAAGTCTAATAATTTTTCCATTTAGACCCAGGTCTGTTAAACGAATTTCTACCCGATTTAAAACCCGGTTGAATTTAGTTTTATTCAAAAAATCATCATATATATAAATATTCATATTTTTGCACCATTAGCGCCTTATTTATATATATTATTCTTCGCTCTCTTCTTCTTTGGCGTTATTTTCTGACTCATTATTAGCAATTTTCCCTTTATTGTTTTTTTCAGCATTATTCATTTTTAATAGTTGTCCGTTAATTATACTACCTTTTTCAATAGATATTTCGGAATAGGTAATATCTCCGAAAATTTTAGCAGTCGGACCAATAGCTAAATAATCATGTATTTTTAAATTTCCTTTTACTTCGCCATTAATAGTTGCCTGACTAGCTTCAATATTAGCTACTATTCTAGCCTTCTCACCAACAAATAAATCAGCCTCAGTTCTAATAGATCCTTCTAATTGGCCTTCTATTACAATGTTTCCTTGCCCAACAAAATTACCCTTCACTTTAATTGAGGCGCCAATAATTGTTTCTGCATCTTTAAATTTTTCAGCTTTGTTGTCTTTATTAAACATAAGTTTTGGTGGCCCATTTTATAAAATTAAAATAGGCTGTAAAATAAGAGTAAATCTATAGCTTAATTGTAGTTTATGATTTTTGCTTTGTCAAAGATTTGACTTAACATCATAAAGAAAATATAGTTAGATAGTCTAGATAATTTGTCTCCGTAGTTTAATGGATAAAACGAGAATCTCCTAAGTTCTAAATCCAGGTTCGATTCCTGGCGGGGACACAAAAAGACCCAAAGTCGATGATAAAAGTCAATTAAATCCCATATTTTTAAATAATTTAGGTTATTTGACTAATTGTAAAAATTCGTTATTATATAGTTAAAGAGAAATTAGAAGTTATCGTTCTTTAAGGAACACTAAGATAAGACTAATAATTATAGAGGTAGATAAAAAACAACACGGGCCATTAGCTCAGTTGGCTAGAGTGCTTCCATGGCATGGAAGAGGTCAAGGGTTCGAATCCCTTATGGTCCGCACTGAGTTAAAATCGTCTTTATTTTCTATTTTAGAGAGTACATTATATGGCTCTTTATATGAAATATTGGCGATTTTTTTATTGTAGATTTCAGCGTTCCAAAGTAGCGAAAAAAGGGTTTCTCGTTGTTTCTCTGAAGTTTGAGCTAAAAATTCTTTTTGCCTTTGTTTAGGCTCTAAAAATGTATTTTTTATCCGTTCCAAAGTAGATTCGTTATGTCCTGATATTTTAATTTCTAGTTCCTGTATCTCTTTAGTTAAAAGAACAATTTCATTTTCAATTTCTAGGTTTTTAACTTTATAATCACCGTCTGCAACGACCTTGTCGAGGTAGGCATCAATTAGGGCTTTCTTGCGTTCATTAAGCGTTTTAAGCCTACTGCGTAGGCCGAGAACAGCCTCCTCTAAATAAGATAGCGTGCTCTTACTTCTTTTGAGCTTAGCTTGGTAGACGAGGTTTACTATCCTATCGCTAAACAACAGATTGTCAAAGACACTAACTAATTCTTTTGATAGCTCTTCTTCTTTTATATAAACTTTGTGCTCATCACAAATATTTTTTCCGTTAGTGCAGTAGTAATAAGTTAATCGCCCTTTCTTCTGGGTAGCGGTTAACTGGCAACCACATTTTGAGCATTTAAGAATACCTCTAAAGGCAAAGGGAATAATTTGTCTTTTAGTATGAGCTTTCTTTTTTAACATTTCTTGTACTTCATCAAATAACCCCTTAGAAATTATTGGCTCGTGGTTACCTAAATAAATTTGGCCGTCTTTTTCTAGTAGTCCGCAGTAAATCGGCATTGAAAGTATTTTATGGACTTTGCTTTTATGATATTTAAGACCCTTGCGACTTCTAAAACCCTCACTAAATAAAGTATCAGCTATTTCTTTAACGCTATATAAACCAGTTTTATACATTTCAAATATTTTATAGATATATTTAGCTTTAGTTTTATCAATAATTATTTTACTGTCTTTATTTAAATAGCCAAGTGGAGCAAGATTAGGCCAACCGCCTTTTTCCAGTTTAGCTCTTATTCCTCGTTTAACATTTTTACTTAAATCTAGAATATACTGATTAGCCATTCCACTTTCAACATTGAAAAGTAGAGCATTATCGCCCGGCAAGTATTGTCGTTCCATGGTTTGAATAATCTTTAGCTGTCCTTGTTGTAGTAGCCATTGAATAGTCGCTGAATCAATCGGGTTTCTTGAGAGTCGGTCTATTTTCCAACAAATAACCCCATCAATTTTTCCTCTCTTGATCATACTGATTAATTCGGAAAATTGCGGACGATTTTCTGGCTTCTTAGCCGACTTACTTTCTCGAAGTGTTGTTACAATATTTAAATTTAGACTATTCGCTAGTCTTATCATTTCTTTCTCTTGTGAATCTAGAGAAAGAATTTGCCGACTACTGTCCTCAGTAGATTTCCGACAGTAGAGGGCACATTTAGTTGTTTCGATTTTGTCGTTCATATAATTATAAATTATGTATCAAAAAGGGCAGTCCTGATTCACCCAGCAAACAAATCAACCCTAAGGCTAACTTATCGTATGGCAGAACTACCCATTTCGAGCGACAAATCGGTATTTTGTTAAAAAAATACCTCAGGGTAATTGATTTTTGCTAGGTGAATACTTTTAATCTACTACTAATAAAGCTAAAAAGCAATATCGTCTAAAGAATGAGTAGTTAAGAGCTCCGTTATATCCTTATCTAGTTCAGGAAGTTTTGAAAGGTCATATTGCCGATAATTAAACCAACGGATAAAGTTTTTTGGTTTACCGACTGAATCGTTAATATCACTATTGTTATATTCGCTCTCGCCGTCCCAACTATACATTAGAGAATGGAGCGGAAGTTTAGCCTCAACAAATGATACTACTTCAGAAATAGAGCTCTCTTGCGATTTTAGAAGTGCTTTACTGGCGATATATTTTTTCTGTCTGGGGTTATCATTTTCAAAGATAGATTTTTGAATATACTTAATAAAATAGTTAATGATTTTGAGTAAATGCGTTTGCGTTCTAATTTTCTTAAACTGTTTTTCCTTACCGCCGACCATAATACGACCTTGTCCCCAAATATCTCTCATTTTATTATATATATTTTTGATATAGGGAAGATTAAAAAATATCATGTGATAATGAATCGCCCCTCGGTTTTGTAATTCGTAAACAGCTAGATATTTTAAATTACTTTGCTTTAAATCTTTGCCCTCTATCCTGTTAGTTTCATAGTTAAGTCGTCTAATGAATTTAGTAAATTCATAATTAGCCTTTTTAAGGTCGGTAATATTTTCGGCAAAGGTTAAAGTTAGAGTAATAGGCAGATAAGGCTTACCGTTTCTTTTAAACCATAAAAAGCTATTCGCTCTAATCAACCTTTTAATCATTCGCTTTGACCTACGAGCTGAAGACTTTAAAATTTCTTCATGGCTAGCTTTTGGCTTAGGGAATTTTTTAGCCTCTTCTTTTTCCTCTTCAGTTTTAATGTGCCTAATTCTTCTTTCTAAGTGAATATCGTTACCAAATTGGTAAACTTCAAGAAGTGTTCCTGATTTAACCAGTTTTAAGTTAGATAAGTAGACAGGTGGTTGTTTCATATAATTTTTATTAGTTTATTATTTCTAATTAGATGTTCTATTAACAAGGATAACCTTTTTCTTTTTCGCGCCTCGCTAACGCGAGCCGGCGCAAAAAAGAAAAAAGATTTATATCCCCTTAGCTATTAAAGGAGTCATAAAAATTTACTAAGGAATCTAAAAATGACTCAGCCTCATCATCTGATATTTCTCTTTGGTACAGTCCGCCAAAGTATTCTTTGGTTTCGTCTAGTAGTGGTTGGTCATATATCCTCATGACCTAAGTTTACAAAAAGAGCCTTGTACAATCTTGTATACAAGGCTCTTGAAGTGATTTAGTTGTTTTTACAGGTATTTAGGGTTAATCTTGCACCAACCAGTGATGCCATCGTGCTTTATAATAAAGTCATTAATTTCGTTATTCGTGGCTTTTGCTATTTTTTTATTTAGTCTTTCAATAGCGTTTCGGAATCTGTCCCATTTACCGTTATAGTCATTGCCATAAAAATCTTCCGATATTATGACGTAATCAGTTTGCTCAGTTAAGTCTTTTTTAGAAAATATAGCCTCTAGAACAAAATGATCTATCGGCTTATCGCTCTTTAGTTTTATTTTAATATCTTTGCCATAGAAGTGTAGAACGCTTTCGTTCTCATCAAACCAAGGCTCTTTTTTGGTCTTTTTAGACTTAAACATATCCTGACTATCAATTGAATCAATAATGTATTTATTGGTTATAATTAAACTATTTTTATAAAGATTAAAAGTCGATTCTTTAATAATGGGCTCTTCGTGAAATTTAACTTGAATAGTTGCAGTCGCAAAATCTTTTAACATATCCACGGCATCAGCAATTGGCTCATTGTTAGCAACCTTTTCTTTGGTGTATTTAATACCCTCGTAAAGTAAAACGAGATTAGTTAACGCCACGGGCAAGGCTTGCTTCATAAGAGCGTGTTCGTTGTTTTCTCTTTGTTTGAGTCCTTCTTCCATTATTTCTTTATTAAATACAATATCAGACTCGTTTTTAATCTCAAAAGGTTTGGTTAATAAATCTTTGGCTGGAATTTCTACTTCTGGGTTATAGGCCTCAAGTAGTTCTTTTTGTACTTGGGCATATTTAAACTCTTCAGCTAGGAGCTTTTTAGTATAGGGCTCATTTTTAAGAAAATTAACATATTCAAAAATAATCTCTACCCCTTTCATGAGAGTGGCGTTTTTTTCATATTCGGCTAGATATCTTAACAGCCTTTGTTTGATTTTATCGGTAGTCATAGCCTTATTTTGGCACAAATTAGGAGCTAAGGCAATTAGGCCTAACTTTTGCTATTTTATGATTTTTGGGTTATTATTTAACAATAAAGTAAATCTTAATAAAAATAATTTAAAAATTTATGGAAAATGAGAAAGTTATTAATAAAAAATATTCTCCAATATTCTGGAAATTGTTTGGATTTGGCATCGCTATATCTTCTATATCAGCAACACTTGATTCAATGAAAGATTTGCCAGACACAGTTGTTTTTATAAATAATTTATTAACACTCTCCGTCTTTGTTTTATTATTTTTTTGGTGTAAATATTTTAATGAATCTTGGAAAAAAATAGGAAAAAAATATGGTTGGGCTCTCGGACTAATAACGATAATACCGTTTGGTTCAATATTAGCTTTAATAATAGCTCACCATTATTTAAAAAATACTAATTACTGGAAAGAGGCTGAAGCAGTGCAGAAGCAAGACCAATCAGAAGGAAAAAAACTTAAAAAGAAGGCAATAGTAATTATTTTATTAATGATTTTGGCTTTTTTTATAGGAACTTCTTTGATTTATAATAATTTACCAAAACAAACAGTTGATTCTATAACCGGACCTTATATTATTTTGTTTGGTGGACTAATTATAGGCGCTACTTTTTATTTTAATGGTAAAATAGAAAAATTAAAGAAATAGACCGGAGTAATGTAATTGAAATTTGTTATGAACAACGTATCATGGAACTCACAAATCTACATAGTTAGCCTAAAAAAGATATTGTTAATTTCTTTTAGTTTAATTTTATCGTTTTCTTTACCTTTTATTTTAATAAGCTCTGATTTATCAATTTATATTAGTGCAGTTTTGTTAATTTCTTTACCAATTTTTTTAAGATTAATGAGTGGAAAAAATGAAAATGTCTTGCAAATGTTGCTCTACGTTAGAAAAATAGCTTATTACGAAATAACTGCAGACGGTTTATTGATAAAATATAGCAATAAAGAGCATTTGTTGGACTATAAAAAAATTGAACATTTTTCCGATGTTAGCCCTTTTAGTATAACTAAAACAATTTATAACTCTACTACTCAAAATTTTGGAGATTACGCAGAATCATCGGAATATAAAGTATATTATTTATTTATAACAAAAACCTTTTTTTATACATCTGTTTTACCGATTTTTATATTACCAAAAGAAGATAAAAAAATATTTGCAGAACTATCAAATCACATCACCTTTTCTCAGTTTAAAACCCCTAAAGATACTAAGTTTTGTGTTTGGGGATGCGCACTTCCATTATGCATCTTATTTATTATATTCGTAATATTAATTAACTTCTTTTAAATAAATCATTCCAAGTTCGTCCCACCCTCTCCACCAAGATAAAAAACAGTTGTTTTAAACAACTGTTTTTTACTAATTAAATATTGGCTAATATTTAATTAATGTATTGAACATTTGAATTAGTTATAATTAATAATTGTGATCTTCTTTAAATGAATTAATATAATATTTATTGTTTAATAACTTAACAGTACAGTTGTTACTAAAAGTTTAGTTTGAAATAATTATTTATAAATATTCAACAGGTTTAGTTTTTTTAAATTATAAAATAAATAAATCTAGTAATTAATTACTAAGTTTAGATGGCGACTAAAATCCAATTAGTGTAATTTTTTACTTTGTCAACATTATTCTGGACTAAGTAAATTAAGAGGTCTATTATTAAGCTGCCAATGTTCTTTGAGGAACAGTTTTATTCAAAGATAACTACTTCAAAAAATAAAATCCAAAATAATAATCAAGGATTAACTTATTAATATTTTGATGTTCCTTGAAGAACGTTATACACAGCATTTTTTAGATTAGTTGAATATTTTTAAAATATTATTTAATATTAGCTAAAATATAACTATAAGCCCTATGTGGAAAAGATGTTAGCAATTTGCCACTAATTTAGAAAAAAGCTATAATAAGAATATAACAATTACAAAATTATGTTTGACACTATTATTATTGGCTCTGGCCCAGCAGGACTTACGGCCGCCATTTATGCCACTAGACGGGAAATGAAGACACTGGTTATTGGTAAAGAATTAGGAGGACAAATCATTTGGGCCGGAGAAATTGCAAATTATCCTGGTTTTAAGAATATTAGCAACTTTGAGCTTATCGAACGTTTTCGTGATCAGGCGGTTTTTTGTGGCGCTGAATTAAAAGAAGCTGAAGTTAAAAAGATTGAAAAAAAAGAAGATGGTACTTTTTTGGTTATAACTAGCAAAGAAGATTTTCTCGCTAGAACAGTAATAATTGCCATGGGACTATCTCCTCGAAGACTGGCAGTTGATGGAGAAATTGAGTTTCATGGTAAAGGTGTCTCTTATTGTGCTAATTGCGATGGGCCACTCTATAAAGGTAAGAGAGTGGCCGTTATTGGCGGAGGCAACGCGGCTTTTGATGCGGCTGAATTTTTATCAAAAATAGCCACCAAAGTCTACTTAATACACAGAAATAGTGAATTTAAAGCTTTTGACGTTCTAATTGAAGAGGTTAAATCAAAAAATAATGTTGAAATTATTACTAATGCTCTGATTAAAAAAATTAGTGGTGAAAATACTGTTAATAAGTTGATATATACTGATAAAGAAACCACTATTGAAAAAGAGATAGAAATAGATGGTGTTTTTGTGGAAGTTGGGCGGATAGCCAGCACTGATTTAGTGGTTGATTATGTTGATCGTAATGATAAATTACAAATTATGGTAAATAATAGAGGGGAGACTAAAACATCGGGGTTGTTTGCTGCTGGAGATGTCACTAACGCTAGTGAGTATAAACAGATCACTGTGGCGACTGGACAAGCAACGATTGCTGCGCTAGCCGCTTATCAATATATTCAACAAAAAGAAAATATTCGTAAAGAAGTTCGTGATTATTAATTAATAATTTTTATGACTAGTCAAAGAGTAAATTTGGTAGCAGCTGATATGGGCTATGGACATCAGCGAGCGGCCTATCCTTTAATGGATATTGCTAGTGATAATAAGATTATCACTATTAATAACTATGAAGGCATCCCAGAGTGGGAAAAAAAATATTGGATAAAAAGTTTAGAATCATATGAGATAATTTCCAGATTAAAAAAAATTCCTATACTTGGTGATTTTATTTTTTGGATTATGGATGCTTTTCAAAAAATACAACCATTTTATCCTTATCGAGATTTGTCAGAACCAACTACTCAAGAAAATTTTTTTTACAAAGTTATTAGAAAGGGTTTAGGTAAAGATTTAGTTGAAAAATTAAATAAAACAGGCTTACCATTTTTAACAACTTTTTTTGTGGCTGCTTATTTTGCTGAATATCATAATTTTCAGGGCAAAATTTATTGTGTAATTTGTGACACGGATGTTTCTAGAGCTTGGGCTAATTTAAATTCTCAAGAAACTAAAGTTATTTATCTACTACCTAGTGAAAAAGTTAAAGAACGTTTTTTAATGTATGGTGTTAATAGTAAAAATCTATTAGTTACCGGTTTTCCTTTGCCTAAAGAAAATATTGGTGAAAACCAAGAAATTTTGAAAAAAGATTTAGCCACTAGACTTCACAGATTAGACCCTCGTTCTTTTTACCGTGAGCGCTATAGTCCACTCATTAATAATTATTTACAGGAAGAATTTATTAACAGACCATTAACTATTACTTATGCTGTGGGTGGCGCTGGCGCTCAAAAAGAAACAGGGCTTATAATTTTAGAAAAATTGAAAAATAAAATTTTGGCCGGAGAAATAGCCATTAATTTAGTAGCCGGAAATAGACCAGAAATTAAAAGTTATTTTGAGGCTGGAATTAAAAATATTAATTTAGAAATAGATAACGTTAAAATAATTTTTGCCGCCGACAAAATAAGTTATTTTAAAAAGTTTAATGAGGCGTTGAGAACCACGGATGTTTTATGGACTAAGCCATCCGAACTATCTTTTTATTGTGGTCTCGGCTTACCAATAATTATGGCGGAGCCAGTTGGTTCTCAAGAAGATTTTAATCGTGAATGGCTGATGAGTGTCGGGGCCGGCATTGATTCTCCTAATCCGGAATATGTTAGCGAATGGTTGCCTGATTTACTTGAGTCTGGTCGCTTAGCTAGAGCTGCTATGGATGGATTTTTGAATGCCGAAAATATGGGCGCTTATAATATTGATAAGCTATTTAATTCTTAAATTATGTCTTGGTTTCTAACAGCAGTTATTTCTTATTTTTTGTTGGCAATTGTGAATTTAACAGATAAATTTCTAATTGATAATGTTTTACGTAGCAGTAAAACTTATGCTTTTTTAGTTTGTTTGTTAGGGTCCTTAATTTTCTTAGCGGCCCCTTGGCTTCTTAATTGGCCTGGAATAAACCTTTTAATTGCCAATCTTTTAACGGGAGCCCTTTTTGCTGCAGCCCTTTATTTTTTATTTGAAGCATTAAGTAAGGGTGAGGCGGCCAGAACAGTGATAATTATTGGCGGACTAATTCCAGTTTTTTCAACTATTTTTTCACTATTACTTGGTCAATCATTTTTTATTTTGCAATTAGTTGGTATCTCTTTTCTTTTATTAGGTACATTTTTAATCGCTTATTTACCGGATCGACATTCTTTTTGGGAAAAAATTTGGCTTTATTTAGGAGCTACCCCCAAAGAAAAAAATTCGATGTGGTTGATTGTTTTGTCGTCTTTCTTTTATGCTTTATTTTTCTTGTCCACTAAATTAGTTTATAGCAATCAAAATTTTTGGAGTGCCTTTATGTGGGTTCGTTTAGGAGCACTACTAACCGTTCTATTGTTTTTAATTGATAAGAGTAGTCGCTTGGAAATTTTTAAAAATTTAGGAATAAATAAAAAAAAGAAGAAACAAACAAAAAAGAAAAATATTCTTTTATTTTTATTTAATCAAGGGCTTGGTTCCTTGAGTTTTATTTTACAAAATTATGCTATATTTTTAGGGCCAGTAGCTATTATTACCGCTCTTCAAGGCGTTCAATATGCTATCATGATTTTTTTAGCTTTTTTCTTAGGATTTTTCTTCAAAGAATATAAAGAGAAATTTTCATGGCACCTGCTTGGACAGAAAACTGTAGCTATTATTTTTATTAGTCTTGGTTTATATTTTATTTCTTTAAATTTATAATTATGAGTAGAAAAAAACTTTTATTATTTGTTGTTCCCATTAGTTTACTTATTATATTTTTTATATTGTCAGTTAAAGTTTTTAAACATTATCCTAGTACTATAAATTTGAATCATAAGAGTGGTGAATTTGGAGTTACTTTTTCTAAAAAGTTCTGTGAAGAGCTGGGACTTAATTGGCAAGAAGTATATTTAGCCACCCTGGATGATTTAAAAGTTCGAGATTTAAGGTTGCCAGCTTATTGGGATGAAATAGAAAGTGTTGAAGGGGTTTATAACTTTACAGATTTGGATTATATGGTTAATGAGGCTAGCAACCGCAATTCTAGAATTATTATTACTCTTGGTCGTCGTCAACCACGTTGGCCAGAGTGCCATGCCCCAGCTTGGAATAATAAAAAGACTGCACTGGAGTCTGAAACGAGTATTTTAAAATTAACTAAAGAAATAGTTAATAGATATAAAGATAATAAAAATATAGTTTATTGGCAGGTAGAGAATGAAGCTTTCTTGAGTAGTTTTGGAGTTTGTCCACCACTTGACCTTAATTTTTTAGAATCAGAAATAAACTTAGTCAAATCGCTTGATTCCAGAAAGATTATGATTACTGGCTCTGGTGAACTTAGCTCTTGGAAAAATGAAGGTAAATTAGGCGATATTTTTGGAACAACTATGTATCGCGTAGTTTATGATAAGCTGTTTGGCTTTGTTAGATATCCAATTCCGGCCTTTTTTTATCGACTTAAAGCTAATTGGGCCGGTATTGATTATACTAAAGCAGTGATTATCGAACTTCAGGCTGAACCCTGGGTTGCTAAAGGAAGAATGAATTATTTAAGTCAGCAAGAGATTGATAAATCAATGAGCCTCGATCAGTTTAAAGCCAATTTACAATATGCTATCAATGTTAATTTCAAACAGACCTATATTTGGGGAGTAGAGTGGTGGTACTGGCAGAAGCTTTATGGTAATCCGGCTTATTGGAACATTGCACGCACTATCTTTGATTAATTACTTAGTAGTGATAATTTTTATTATTTTGTCTGACTTCTCATCAACCCACTTTTTGAATGTTTTTTTAGCTGAATCAGAATAATTAGCAGATTTTAAACCTAAACTTATATTAAAAAAAGAATCATATTGAGCTATTTTGGCTCTGGCAGCGTCTTTAGCATTACACAATTGTTCATAATGATTAGCAGTTGGCACCATTAAAATATTTTTTTGTAAGTAGGCGGCTTCACAAATAGATTCGAAGCCGGCCGTTGAAACATATAAAGAGCAATCTTTTAAAAAATTAATAAATAAGGGACCACTTAATTGATAAAATCTAAGATTTGAGCCGAACGATTTGATTGGTGGCTCATTTTTTTTATCCCAAAAAGCTTCTATTTGTTGAGTCGGATTATTTTTAGACCAATTAATAATTTCCTGGCAATAACCGTCGTTTAAAACATAAGAGAGAATAAAATTTTTATTGTCTGGCTTTAAAATTTTTATTTCAGATCTAATAAGAGGAGGACAAACTATAATATTTTTTGATAAGTAATCGGGCTCTTCAGTAAAAGATAGGGCAATTTTTTTAGTAGTTCCATAAGCTACTAAATTATTAAAGAAAGACAACAATAAATGCTCAACCTTTTTATTTTTTGGTTTTTGAAAAGCAGGGTGATCTAAAAAAAACTGATGACCGAAGCTATAAGTAGTTGGTAAATTATTATAAAAAAGGTGGCTCAACCCCACCATTGGTTCATAAAAATTAAGGATAATATCAGGATTTAAATCATGACATAGTTTTTTAGTAATTTTGGCGCTTTTAAAATAAGCTAGCGATCGCGATAAATTAAAAACGATACTCTTTGGCAGATTAATACCAGTTTGTTTTTTATTTTTTAAAAAATAAGGACTTTTAATAAAATAAATAGGTGTTTGCATTTGTTCTTTAAAAAAACTAGGTAATTGTCGGTGAGGATTGTCACTTAAAATAGCACCCACTATTTGATGTCCTTGGTTTCTTAATTCGCTAGCCACGGTTAAAGCTTGGGTTAAATGTCCTCGTCCCTCATTTTGAACAAAAAATAAATATTTCATATCTTTAATTATGGCAATATCGCGTCGATTTGGCAAATAGATAAGAAAAAAGCCGTCTCTTTGTGAGGCGGCTTTAAACAATCAGAGGTATCACGCGCGATTTCCTTTTGCGTCCAAAGCTTCGGTCTGGTATCTTTAATGCACCAGTTAATTGAACCTTAGCTATTGGTCTGGATTTACTAGACTTAATATAATTAGTGAAATGCCTAGATAGTAGACTCGCTACTGTGTTTAAAATCCTTTAGTACCGTCTTAAAATTGATCAACTTAAGGCAAGTTATACCAATATAGTACGTTCCCTCTATTTATTATGTTTATATTTTAATCCTTTTATAATAAATGTCAAACAAAAAAATAACCCTATTTCTAGGATTATTTTTACTGAGCGGGTAGGGGGAATCGAACCCCCATCCTCAGCTTGGAAGGCTGATATAAAAAACCATTATACGATACCCGCTTACCATAAGATGATAGCTAAACTTCAGGCTCTAGTCAATTATTACTTGGTATCTTTCATTCCGGCTAAAAAATAGAAAGATGATAGCATTACGACGGCTGTAAAGACAAAAACATAGCGAATAGGTAATATTATTAGCAGGAGTAATGATAATAAGGAGCCGATAATACGACCCAAAGGAATATTAGATCTAAATATGTTTATTTTATTAATATCTCTAAATCCGACATTTTTAAAGAAATAAGCTTCACTCATTGATTCGATTAAAGCTGCCCCTACACGACTTAAAAATAGTAACATGACCCACAACCAAGGATTAGTGGATGCTATGAGAGAAAATAAACTTAAACAAATAATGACAATCGTAAACCCAGCGGCTAACATTTCTTTTTCTCCTAAATATTTATCAGCTAAAATACCAGCCGGTATTTCCACTAAAATAAAAGGAATAAGCATTAAAGAAAACATCCAACCAAGATCTTGCCAGGAAAAGCCCAAAACTTGATTGAGATAAATTGGTACAAAAATAACAGCTGAATTATAAAATAAATTTAGCAGTAGAGCTAACACAAAAATACCGCGTAAATTCTTATTCTTTAACAGTTTAATGGTCGTTTTCCAGATTTTATTTTCATGACTAACTATTTTATGTTTTATATCTCGAGTACTTAAAATAAAGGTTGTTAAAAACGGTGCTAAAACTAAGGCCGTTACAAAATAAATTAAACGGTAGTCGCCTAGTTTTAAAAGTTGAGACGATATAATAGGAGATAATATCCAGGCAAAATTAATAATTGTAAAATAAATAGCCCTAGTTCTTCCAGTAGTAGAGTTCTTAGAAAAAGACTCTACAAATAAATCCATGTTAATCCAAATTAAACTCATAGCTACTTGCATGACGATAAAAAAGATTAGTAAGGAAATAGCATTAGAGCTGAGCCCTAATCCCAACAGTGAAACCATAAAAGCGACAGAGATTGTCCCAGCGCTAAAATAACTATCAAATTTTTTGATAAAATTTGGAAAAACAAAGATAGTGAAAAAAGTAATTAAATTTGAAATTATAAAAAACCAGGTCACGGCTGATAAGCCAATATAAGATTCTAAATAACTAGACTGAGTATAAGCAGGTAAAGCGCAGGCCAGGGCTAAGAAAAAAGACATTAAGTATAAAGGAAAGAGATGTTGTTTCTTTTTTTGAAAAAATAATTTAAACATTTTTTGATTTTTTAAAAATTATGACGGCAGCTATAATGATTAGCAAACTTATTATTTGTGGCCAACGAAAACCCAATAAAATAGGGGTTTTATCTATTTTTATAAATTCTAATAAGAATCTTAAGATTGAATACAAAAATAAATAAAAAGCACTTAGCCTCATGGTTATTTTATCACTTAAAGACTTTCGGTGGTAGTAGATAATAACTATTAAACCGACAAAGATGATTAGAGATCCTAAGCTCTCGTAAAGAAAAGTGGGGTGGAAAAAAGTTTGATTAATAAAAGTTAAGGGGCGATTTTCCAGGTTAATAGGAATTCCCCATGGTAAAGTTGTTGGCAATCCAAATAATTCTTGATTAAACCAGTTGCCAAATCGTCCCACGGCTTGTCCCAAGGCTAGTCCTGGAACTATAATAGCTGTTAATCTCCAAAAATTTATTTGATATTTTTTAGCTAAAAAATAAATAGTTACAATTCCAGCTATAATGGCACCATGAATAGCTAGCCCCCCGGCCCAAATCTTAATAATTTGTTCCGGGTGTTGATAATAAAAAGGAAATTCTAAGAATATTTCATAAACCCTGGCGCCGATTAGTCCAAAAATTATTAAATAAAAACCCAAATCCCAAATTATATCTTTGCCAACATTAAAATATTCAGATAATTTTAAAGATATAAATAATGCTAATAATATTCCTAAGGCAACAAAAAGGCCATACCAATGGATATTGACTGGCCCCAGCTGAACCAATATTGGTTCTGGTGTAAAGTTGTGCAACCAAGAAAACATGTGCGGGCGGAGAGACTCGAACTCTCAAGAGTTGCCCCGCTAGCTCCTAAGGCTAGTGCGTCTACCAATTTCGCCACGCCCGCATGTTTGTATCTTAACTAATTATTCTTTGATTGTAAAGAATGTGTTATAATATAAAAATATTTATAAACTTCTCTTAAATAATATGAAAAAAATCACGTTCATTAAATTTTTTAAAGAAATAAACATTTTTGATGTGCCTATAGTGGGCGGAAAAAATGCGTCGCTCGGTGAGATGTATCAGAAACTAGCTAACAAAGGAATATTGGTTCCTAATGGTTTTGCTACTACTGCTAATGCTTATCGTTATTTTTTAGAAAGTACTGGACTTAAAAAAATAATTAAAAAAGATCTTGAGGGATTAAATACTAAGAACGTTCGAGATTTAATGAAACGTGGAGCTTCAATTAGAAAAGCTATCATGTCAGTAGAGTTGCCGACTGATTTTAAAAAAGAAATTATTAAAGCTTATCACAAGCTTTCTCTAGAAAGTGGCGTTAAAAATCTTGATGTCGCCGTTCGTTCTTCGGCTACGGCCGAAGATTTACCAGACGCTTCTTTTGCTGGTCAACAAGAAACATATTTAAACGTCGTAGGAGAAAAAGCTTTACTTGAGGCTGTTAAGGCTTGCATTGCCTCACTCTTTAATGATCGAGCTATTTCTTATCGAGTTGATAAAGGCTTTGATCATTTTTCCATTGCCTTGTCAGTTGGTATCGAAAAAATGATTCGATCTGATTTAGGATCATCTGGTGTTATGTTTACCATTGACACGGAGTCAGGTTTTAAAAACGCTGTGTTGATTAATTCAATTTATGGTTTAGGAGAGAACATGGTTCAGGGTCGAGTTAACCCTGATGAATTTTATGTTTTCAAACCAACTATGGCCATTATTTCTAAAGCTATTGGTAAAAAGGCTTTAAGAATGGTTTATGATAAAAATGGTAAGTCCCCAGTTAAAAATATTCCAGTGCCGGCTGCTGATCAGCTCAAGCCCTCGATTACCGACGAACAAGTTAAACAACTAGCCAAGTGGGCTATAATGATTGAAGAACATTATAAAAAGCCAATGGACATTGAATGGGCTTATGATGGTCGAAGTAAAAAATTGTATATTGTTCAGGCTAGACCGGAAACGGTAGAAAGTGTTAAAGATAGAAATTATTTAGAACGCTACGTTATATCAAAAAAGGGCAAAGTAATTGTCAGTGGGCAAAGTGTTGGTAGTAAAATTGGGGCCGGCATGGCTAATCGTATCATGAGTATTAAGGATATTAATGATTTTAAAGCGGGACAGGTGTTAGTAACTGATATGACTGATCCCGATTGGGAACCTATTATGAAGATTGCCGCCGCTATAGTGACTGATAAGGGAGGCAGAACTTGTCATGCCGCCATAGTTTCCAGGGAGCTTGGTATTCCTTGCGTGGTTGGTACTAATAATGGCTCTAAATTGATTATTAAGGGTAAGGAAGTAACAGTTTCTTGTGCTGAGGGGGAAGCGGGTTTTGTTTACGAGGGTAAAATACCGTTTAAATTGGAAAGAACAGATTTAAAAAACATCAAGAGACCAAAAACTAAAATCATGATGAATATTGCTGAACCAGATTTGGCCTTTTCTCATTCACAAATTCCTAATGACGGAGTTGGTTTAGCTAGACTGGAATTTATTATTAATAATTACATTAAAATTCATCCCCTGGCTCTGCTTAATTATAATAAAATAACTGATAGAAATCTTAAAAGGCAAATAGATGATTTGACGGTTGGTTATAAAAATAAAGCTGATTATTTTGTAGATCGCTTAGCCCAAGGAGTAGCGATGATCACGGCTGCTTTTTATCCTAAAGATGTTATTGTTCGTTTATCTGATTTTAAGACTAATGAATATGCTAATTTAATCGGCGGTACAGCCTATGAACCGGTTGAATCTAACCCCATGATTGGTTGGCGCGGAGCTAGCCGTTATTATTCCCCAATTTTTTTACCAGCTTTTGAATTAGAATGCTTAGCACTTAGAAAAGTTCGCAATGAATTTGGCTTAAAGAACCTAAAGATAATGATTCCTTTTTGTCGAACTGTGGAAGAAGGTAAAAAAGTTTTAGAAATTATGGCTAAACATGGTCTTAAACGTGGACAGAACGGATTAGAAGTTTATGTTATGGCTGAAATTCCAGCTAATGTTATTTTGGCTGATAAATTCTGCCAAATTTTCGACGGTTTTTCCATTGGTTCCAATGATCTAACCCAATTAACTTTAGGAATTGATAGAGATTCTGGAGGAACTTTAAAAATTGAAGGAGTTTCCAATGAAAAAAATGAAGCAGTTAAAATTTTAGTTAAAAACCTGATTACAACGGCCAAAAAAAATAAACGTAAGGTTGGTATTTGTGGCCAAGGACCTAGTGATTTTCCAGATTTTGCAGAATATTTAGTCGAATGCGGCATAGACAGTATTTCTTTAATTCCCGATACGGTTATTAGTACCACTTTAGCTGTTTTTAAAAAAGAAAAAATTAAAAAACGTAGCTTCCTTTCCTTGTTATTTTAAACAAAAAGACACCCTGTATGAACTGGGTGTCTTTTTTTGTCGGCTATTTTGATTTAAAAATTATTCAATAACTTGAATTCTGGTTGTTTTAACGCCGAATTTAACAGCACTAGTTCTGTCTTTCATCCAGATATCAACGCGATTAGGATGTTTTTTGTTCATACGATCACGAACCACAAAGATTCTGTCACCATATAAATCAGGAATTTTTACTTTGGTACCGAATTCTAAAAAATTAGCAGCAATAGTATCTTCTTGCCCACTTTTACAAACATCATAACCATTAGCAGTGATACAAGGAGATTCATCAGTTTGCCCCACCTCAGAGTTATAAGCGGTCATAACATGGGTACTAGTTCTTAATACCTTATCTTTAACTATAACGGGTGTGCTGGTTGCTTGAGGTATTTCGTCAGCTATTTTTTGAGCATTTATTTCCATTACATCACTTTTACTAATAGCACCCAGACTAATTTGTGGTTGATTATCAGCCGCCACTGCTTCAGCAGCTAAGGCTGGTGTAAAGAATAATAAGAATTGAAAGACACAAGCAATCAATACTAACAATATAAGACTTTGGCGACTACTGAGAGGCACGATTTCCTCTCCAAATTTTTGAAGACGTTTTTTCATAAATTTATAAGTTCGTCTTAAACAAAAAACCCTCAATTAAACGAGGATTTTTGCGACCTTTATTTATATCATAGGTAAGACTAGAAGTCAAGACAGGGGATGGGGATAAGTCATTGACAGTTTCTTCAATTTATGATATAGTAGATTCATAGTTGTAAACCGTAAATTAACAATAAAAAAATAGAAATCATGAAAAAATTGATGGTATTGCTCGTTGTTTTGTTTTTTGGGGCTAATTTTGTTTCAGCCCAGACCTATAAAGAGGTCAAAAATGTTAATGCTGAAGAAATCCAAGCCCTTAACAAGGAACTTGGTGGCATTAATGACCGGATGTATTATTTAGAAACCACTTTACCAGAACAAATAAAAAAAGGTGGTCTTCTGTATGATAATCATAAAAAAAGACAGGAGCTTTATTTTTCTAAGGAGGAGATTGGAGAATTAAATGCTAAAAAAATGAAGCTAAAGAATGAAATTTCCTTACTTGAAGAATCTTCTCATGGGATTGAAAAATCTCGGACAGAGAAAGCTTCTTCTAATAATCTCCCGGAGGAAATGAGCGCCAGACAGTATAAACGGCGAAATCGTACCCAGGCTTTTACTAGTTTGGATTTAAGTCATGCTGTCATGAACGAGAAACAAGAGTTAAAGGGTTTGCTTATTAATAACAAATCTTTTGCTGATGAGTATGCTTTCTTCAGATTCGAAAGGACTGATATTGTGGAAGAAATTAAGCGCCCAGCTATTCCTGTCCCGCCTAATACTGAAAAAACAATTTATCTACCCATGGGTACATATGTATGTACCATTACTTATAGTAATTGGTGTAAACGTTTTTCGGTTCCAGTTGATCCACGAATGACCGTAGAAGCTGGTAGAGGTAATCAAATTGTTCATTTTTGGGCAATGAAAGAAAAATATGATAATTAAAATTTTGTAAAAGAAAAGACCGTTGCAACAACGGTCTTTTTTCTTATCATTATTTAAGAGGTGGTCCGGAAGCTTGCATCCCCCCACCCGTATTAAAAGGCATATAATTAAACACAGCGACAGTAATAGCGTAAGCCGCTAAGACAATAAATAAACCAATAACAGCATTTTTGAGAGATCCTTTAGCCTCTTCGACGGTTTTCTCATTACCCTGAGAGGTCATCCACTTAAACCCAGCTTGTAGGGTTAAGAATAAAAAGATAATTCCTAAAAATCCCAAAACAACTTGAATTATGATTGAAAATATACTAGCTAAGTCAGCATTACCAGCTAATCCAGAGGAATCAATCAAGGCTTGAGACTGTTCATCTATTTTTTTGGTATCAAGAGCAAAGGCTAGTGACCCAACACTTAACTGAATAAGAGACAAAAATAATAAATTTTTGATTGTAATAATTTTTTTCATATTATACTTTAGCAATAAAATTAACGCTAATAAACCACCAAATGGCCCAAGCTGAGATGGTAACTAATAAGCCAATCACAGCTCGCGTGATAGATTCTTTAGCTTTTTCAACCTCAGCTTCATTGCCTTGAGCCATCATCCACTTATAACCAGCTAAAATAGTAATAATTAAAAAGATAATACCTAACAAACTCAAAGCAGCTTGTATAACTAAACCCAAAGTAGAGGCTAAGCTAGTATTTGAGGCATCTGAGAATGGCCCATAGGTGACGGCAGCATTTTTTAATCTATCAGCCATAGGTACTGTAGTAGGACTAGCAGCAAAAACTAGTCCAGGGATAATTAAAATAGCTGTTAACATTAGTACGTTGAGCCAGGATTTTATTTTTTTAATCATATTATGTAAAAACATTTAGTAAGAAAATACTTAGCGCATACCCGCCTATTACAAACAATAATCCTAGAATAGCCTCTGTGAGAGTGTCTTTAGCCTTGGTAACCTTGGCCTCATCACCCCGAGCTGTCATCCAAACTATGCCGCTATAAATAATTAAACCTATTAAAATGATTCCGACCAATGAGAATAAAAAGTTTAAGGCTAGTCCTATATAAAATTCTGGACTGACAGTATTTGCAGTACTATAATTGGCTTGCTGCGCCAGTATATCAATGCCAGAATTTTTTGTAAAAGCATCTTTTAGTCCAAGGGCTGAAGCGTTTTGAGCACTAAAAAAATAAACTATGGTAATAATGGCAAGAATGGTAGTAAATATTTTCTTCATATTTAATTTTTAGGGAGTTGGGGCATGGTCGGTGATTAAAAAGTGTTAGTTGAAATAGGTGATTGAAAAGTATTAACGACTAAATAAGTAATGCCATAGGCAGCCATAATAATTACTAGTCCAACAATTGCCTTAATTAAGGTATCTTTAGCTTTGGAAACCTGAGAAGTATTACCTTGAGCTGTCATCCACTGGATGCCAGCATAAACTGTTAAAATCATAAAAACTATTCCAATAAAAGAAAAAACTAGAAGCATTATTTTACCGATATAAGCTTCAGGTGATGTGCTTGTTAGATTGTACCCAGCGCCAGTTGCTAGTTTGTTTATACCACTAGTATCATTAGTTCCACCAAAATTATAAGCAGACGAAGTGGAAACAAAAGATAATATCGCTAAAAAAGCTATAAATAGAGTAAATAATTTTTTCTTTAGTGATAATCTTCCTATCATAGCTTATGGTGTTTGTGTAAATTGTGTTCCAAAAAATATAGTAAGAGAATAAGCCGCAGTTACTATAACTAAGCCTATAACAGCGTTAATCATTAAATCTTTAGCTTTATCAACTTGACCGGCATTACCTTGAGCTGTCATCCACTGTAATCCAGCATAAATAATTAATAGTAAAAAGATTATGCCTACAAATGATAGAGCGAGGCCAACTAGACCGCCCACTTTTTCCAAAACAACATCGCGAGGATTGGTGGCGCCTGTCTGACTACTATAAGCTGGTATTTGTTTAGCAGCAGCATCTAATCCATCCGTTGTTTCGCTAGCTAGAGTTAAGGAAGCAGTGCTAAAAGAAAGACTAACAATTAGTAGTAATAAAAGACTTTTAATTATTTTCATATTTTTTTCACTGCTCTAAATCTAAATAAGTTTAGGTTTAAGGCAATGCCCCCCATAAAAAATGAGGGGCCATTTTTCTTAAATCGATTTCCGAAAAATTATGGAGTTGCTCCAGTGACGGCCATACCAGTTTGTATTACATACTTAGCAATACCCCAAGCTGATAATAGAATGATCATTCCGATAACACCGGAAGCCATTAATTTTTTAGCTTCACTGACCTTGTCCTCATTACCACCAGCGGTCATCCATTTAAAGCCAGCTAGTAAAACGATACCAACGGCAATGATTCCTAGGAAGACCATAGCTGTGTTAATCAAAGCTGTGGCGGTTTGTAATGGAGTCTTAGATCCTAAGCCAAGGCTGGCTGCGGGTCCAGTGTCGTCTATCCCTACTTGAGCTGTAGAAAGTGCAAAGGTTGCAGCTGGAATAGCTACAAGAGACAATACAAAAACTAAAGACAATAAATATTTAGCGATTTTTTTCATGTATTCACCACCTTTCTAGTTTTTAATTTTTTATAATTTATGATGTTATTTTATCACATTGCCAGCGACAAGACAAATTTTTTAAACTTTAAATTTGTTGATAATGTCTTAATTTTATGGTTTGCTGACTCTGTTTAGTAATGAGTATTAAATCTAAGCGAGAATTATTATAATCTAATCCTTTTATTTGGCAGTATTTAGCCAAAGTTTGTCGAAGCCGGGCCACTTGATCAACTTTAAGAACAGTAAAAGATGGATTTTTGGGATTATTTCTGGTTTTAACCTCTACCCCGATGACACCATTTTTGTAAGCAATTAAATCAAGTTCGCGATGTTTATAGTGCCAGTTTGTTTCTAATATTTCGTAGCCATTATTTTTTAAGTAATTTTTAGCGACGCCTTCTCCCCAATTGCCTATTATTTTTTTGTCCATATAAAAACCCCTCACAAGGGAGGGGTTTTTGTGATTCTTTAAATTTATTAAATTGTTATGGTAAGTACTTTTTTATTTCATCAGTTGCCTCTAATTGTTTCTTTCTGGCTGGAATTTTTTTAAGTTCTTTTAAAACGTAGTAAAGCCAAGCCAGAGAAGTTATCAGCCAAATTAAAAACCAGAAGCGAGCAGAAAAAAATGGTACAATTTCATAGTTGAAAAAAAGTAGCAATAATCCTAAAAAAGCGTTAGAAACAGAAAAATCATAAAGATTGTTAAAAAGTCTTTTGTATAAACCTTTTTTTCTTTTTACAATAAATAAAATAATAGCCGCAATGATTAAGAAAATTATCAATCCAATTAAGAAGTGACTATATACTTGTGCCATGACACCTGGTCTTAAATTAAACCAGAAGGCGGGTGATAATAAATTCATATTTACATTTTTTTAAGAAGGAAGCCCAGGTGTTGTTGCCCTGCTTCAAACTCCTCAATAATAGTTAACCCTAATTTAGGGCTGGCCTGTCTTAAGGCCTCGGCTTTTAATCTTCTTTCGGTAGTTGGTCCAAATAATAAGGAGCCTCCTTTAAAATCAACAATTAATAATCTTCCGCCTCGTTTTAACATCCTGACAGCCTCTTTAATAATTTCGGCTTTTTTATCTGATTGGTGTAAGACGTTAATCAGTAGGGCCACATCCAAACTATTACTTTCAATGGCAGTTCCTTTGAATATTTCCAAATTGCTCCAGATAGTTTTAATATTGGCAGCATTTTCACTATAAGCTCTTTTTTTTATTTCTTCTAAAACGGTAGGAACTACGTCGACAGCGTATAGAATTCCATTTTTACCAATTATTTTGGATACGGGAAAAACAAAGTGGCCAAAATGACCACAACCAAGTTCAGCCACTAAATCGCCCTCCTTTAATGCTATTTTATGCAAAATAAGATTTATGTCAAACATCTTATGATTGGTCATTAATTTCATATAATAATTTTTACTCAACTAAAATTTGTCTTAGAACCGTGCTTTCACTACTATATTTTTTTTGGGCTTTAATTAAAATATTATTAACGCCCTTTTTTAAGTTAATATTGGTTGAAAAATAACCATTGTTATTATTCAAAACAGTTTCACCATTAATTTGGACCTCTGCTTCTGTTTCGGTTTTACCTGTTACTTCAATGGAGTTACCACTTATTTTTAAATTTTTATCTGGTTGATATATTTCTAGTTTTGGAGGAAAAACAATTTTTTTGAAATAAGATCCTAGATATAACAGACAAGCTAAAAAAAGCAGAGAGAGGAGAACGTTTTTAATTATTCGAGGAAAAGCAATAAATTGTTTGCGACTTAAAACTTTTTGTGAAAAGGGATCATTATTTTCGTTAACCAGTTCTAAATTATGTTTTAACCATTTTTTTATTTCAACTGACGGAAAGCCTAATAATTTAGCATACTCTTTAACATAATTTTTACTATATAATCCGGCTGGTAAACGATCGAAGCGGTCATCCTCAATGTCTAGTAGATATTTTAAATTAATATTTAATTTTTTAGCTACTAATTCTGGTGATAATTTTTTTAGTTCCCTAACTTCTTTTAGCTTCGAGCCAAGGCCATCATGGTTTAGGCTTTTTTTAATAAATTCAGTCATGCTTATTGAATTGGTTTTTGAGGAGTTATTCCCCCGGTAGTTGGGTCGAATTTAGCGGCGCCACCGGTACCGCTTTGATCTATTCCCACCCCTTTTAATAAAGTATTAATAATTAAGGCACTAGAAAAAGTTATAATAATTCCAATCACGGCTGCTTTAAGAATCTCTTGCCCCTTTTTAATTTTATCAGGACTGCCACCGGATATTAAGAAAGTTACGCCACCATAAACAAAGGCTAAAAGTGATAAACTACCAACTAGACCTAGAATAATTTTAGCAATATAAATGGCGTATTCTCTAATATAATCTAGCTTATAATCCCCAGTGGCATAACCGGGAGCAGTGGTGTCTACTAGGCTAATCGCTAAAGCTGGACCAGCACTTATTAATAAAGTAGCTGCTAGTGCCAAAATAAAGATTTTTTTATTTTTTTTCATATTTTGCTAGTTGATAGTTTGTTGAACTTTAGCAGCACCCTCTCTAATAATATCGCTAAGTTTATCAGGGGCAACCAGAGCCATGTCAATCATTTCCTTAATAGCTCCTTCAGCGTCATTGACGCTTTTGCCTTTATACCAACTTTTAGCGCTTAAAATTTGTTCAGCAAAGACGCTTAAATCTTCTAGTCCTTGTTGTGAAGCAATTAAAGACTTCAAAGCGGTTGGTTTTTTAGTTTTTTCTAAGTAAATTTTAGCATTTTCTTCTTTAGTAATAAATTGAACAAAGTCCCAAGCTTCATTGGGGTGCTGACTTTTTTTGGAAACAGACTCTACCCAGTAATTAGCGTAATTAGCGGTTAGAGAATTACCCTCAATTTGTGGTAATTTGGAAATTCCAAAATTTAAAGTTGGAGCCAATGATTTAATTTGTGCCAAGTGATAAGAGTAGCCAAAGAACATAGCTAGATTACCACTGGTAAAGGCCTGTAAAGAATTAGGAAAATCTTTGTTCCAAGAGTAAACCTCTTTTAAGGGGTTGGCAAAGTCTGAATAAAATCTTAAAGCTTCTAGTCCGGGATTATAGCTAGTTTTACTAGCCTCGGGGACGGCGTGAAAAGTAACCTGATTACCGCTAACCATGACTGCTCCATTTTGCATCATTAAAGTTGTCAGAATATCACTATATCTTTCAATATTAGAGGCGGTACCTAGTGCAACGCCAGATTGAACAATTCCTTTTTTAGGATCTTGTTTGGTTAATTTTTTTACATCTTGTTGAAATTCTTTATTCCAATACTTAGGAGCTTCAGTAATACCAGCATTATTAAATAAATCTCGGTTATAATAGAGAGCCAGGGTATCAATAGATAGGGGCAGACCATAAATCTTACCATCATCAAAAATAACATCACCAGCTACGACATCAGCAAAATTATTTTTTAATTCACGAATAGTTAAACTAGGAATAGTTTTAAGTTGTGTGACAACTTCTTTTTTTATGGTGCCCGTTTCCACCAAGTAAGGCATAGTTATTTCTACTGGTAAGGGAGTTAATTTACTTTGATATTTTCGAAGCCAAGTATTTTGAATAGAAAAAATATCTGGTCCTCTATCTTCGGCCCAAGCATTTAAGAGTTCGTTTTCATATTCTTCATAACGAAGCTTCTTGTATTCAATGGTGATATTAGGATGTAAAACTTTATATTTCTCAATAATAGTGGCAAAAGCATCGGAGTCATCAAAGACGCGCCAGTAAGTTAGAGTAATTGGTTCACTGGCTGTTTGAGTTTTAGTGTCAACAGTTTTACAGCCAAAACCAGCACTTAACACGAAGATGAGTAGAATAGAAACAGCCAATATTTTATTTTTCATATTGTTTTATGCCCTCGAGTTTGAGGTATTTAATGTAGTGTTTTTATTATACCAAAAAATAGCTGAAATGGTAAATTAAAAAACTCCCCAGCCTAGGGAAGTTTTTTATGTTAACCTACGATTTATCTTGGCGGCTGGAAACATCTTCCAGTTTAACGCTCAGCAGTTTACTGACACCATCTGATTGCATAGTTACGCCGTACAGAATATTGGCTCTTTTCATGGAAGCCCGATTGTGAGTAATAACGATAAATTGAGTTTTATTGGATAAGTCGTCGAGAATTTGAGCTAAGCGTTCGGAATTAGCCTCGTCTAGAGCAGCGTCAACTTCGTCTAAAACAACAAAGGGTGAGGGATTAGCACTGATGATGGCGCAGATTAAAGCAATGGCCGTTAAAGCCCGTTCTCCTCCTGAGAGCATAGAAATAGCTTGAATCTTTTTGCCGGGAGGAGTAGCTTGAATTTCAATTCCCGATAAGCCCAGAGCATTCCTTTTTTTAAGTAATTTTATTTTTTTCAAATTTTCTTCACTAGGATTTGTTTCTACAATTTCTACCCCCTCAAGACTCACTGGCTTTTCTTCTTCTGTTAATTTGCAAATTTTAGCTACTCCGCCATTAAATAATATTTTAAAGTATTCACTAAATTTTTCAGAAATAATTTTAAATTCACGATCAAAACGATCCTTGATATTTAAATCAAGTTCAGAAATAATTTTTTCCAAAGATTTGATAGCATTATTTAAATCATTAGTTTGGGTGCTTAAAAAATCGTGGCGCTCTTTAGTCTCGTGATATTCTTTTTCTGTTTCTGGGTCAATGCCACCAATTAGCTCTAATTGATTTTTACAATCCATTAAGCGTTTATGCCAACGAGCAGTATCAATTGTCTCTTCGCTAGTTTTATGATTTTTAATTTCACTTAAATTAAGTTCATCATTTCTGATATTATTTTCTAAATCTTCCAATTTAGTCTCTTGTCTGGTTGCCTCAATTTTTAGATCGCTCAGCTCAGATGACAAAGAAGTTATTTCATGCTGTAACTCCTGAAGACGACTCTGCAGTTCAAACATTTGAGCCTTCTCTTTTTCTTTGGCCGAGTTTAAACTCTGTAATTTTTCTTCTAGAGCAGCAATGTTAGAGTTTATTTTTTCTAATTTAGTGTTTAATTCGGTTTTTTCTTGTTCAATAGCTGTGGCGTCAAATTTTATTTGGCTTTTAGCAATTTTAACTTTAATATCAGACACTTCACGCTCTAATTGAAGCTTTTTTTCTTTAGAAAAACGTAAGCGCTCATTTAGTGAAGAAACTTTTAGACGATAATCATTTATTTTATTAAGTAGTTCTTGTTTTTTTTCTTGTAATTTGCCAGTTTGTGATTCGGGCCAAATATTCTTAATTTCATCCTCGATGGTTCGAACCATTTTTAATAAAATGACTTTTTCTGATTCAATAGCCGTTGAATCAAATTTTATTTCACTTTTGGCAATTTTTAATTTAAGATCAGTAATTTCTTTTTCACTTTGGCGCTTCTTTTCTTCTAGTAAGCGTAGTCTCTCACTAATTGAAGATAGACGTAGGCGTTCTTCACTTAATTTATTATTTAGTGTTTGTCTTTCTTCATTGATAGCAATGATTTCATCCTGTATTTCCTTGATGCGATTTAATTTTTCAGTATTTTCATCAGCCAAGAATATTTTTATTTTAGCTTGAAAGTCGGACACAGCCTTATCTAGGGCAATTTTTATTTTTATGGAATCAGATTCTTGTTTTATTTCTTCTAAACGATTTAGAAATTCTTCGACAATTTGGCTAATTTCTTCACGATGATTTTCGGTGGCGCCTGGTTTTTTTAATTCATTTTTAATATTTTCTAATTCTTGATTAAGGTGATTATGACGGATTAAAACACTATTTAATAATTCTCTAATCTTATTTTCTTCTTCATGGTTATTTTTAGTTTGTAGTTCACTTATTTCTTGGGCTAGAATATTAAGCTCCAAATTTAATTCTTCATTTTTATTATTAAGCCAAGAGACATCAAATTGCCCCTGAGCCTCTAAGTGAGCCTCTAGAGTAGCCTCTAATCTGTTAATTTGTTTTAAATATTGGTTTTTGTCATTTTCTTTATGTTCTAACTCGCGTCTAATGCTGTAAGCTTTTTCTATTTTTAGATTGGTAGCGTTAAATTCTTCTTGAAGTTTTAATTCTTCACTATCTTGGCGGTTAACCTCTAAAGAAACAATATCGCTGGTAATCTTTTCTAAATCAGAATTAAGCTCAGCATTTTTATTGTTGAGCCAGGAAATATCAAATTGTCCCTGAGTTTCTAATTGTACTTCAAGTTCGGCGTGTAATTTAGCTAACTGTCGTAAGTACTGGTTTTTTTCTAATTCCAGTTCTTTTAATTGTGGCTGCAAATTATTTATTTCCTGAAAATTATTAGTATTTTTGATTTTGTTTAAATCTTCATCAAGTTTTTCCAGCTTGGTCTCTTTTTCAATTTTAATTTTTTCTAGCTCTAAGAATTTAGCGTTAGCTTTCTCTAGTTTAGTATTGGCTTCTTGATATAAGAAGCCGTAATAATTAAATTGATTGGTTTTCAAATCAGTTTCTATCTCACTGCGTTTTTTAAGTTTTTCAACTTGACGCGTTAAGCTTTTGAGCCGTGGTCTAATCTCACTTAATAACATTTCTACTTGTTGCAGGTTTTCATAACTGCCCTCTAATTTATTAAGAGCCATTTCTCTTTTAATCTGGAATTGTTTAACGCCAGTAGCTTCGTCGAAAAAATCTTTGCGTTCGGTTGTGTTGGTATTCAAAAAGTTTTCGACCATACCCTGTCCAATAACACTATAAGTTTTTTGTCCAACACTCGCCTTGGCTAGCAACATTTGAATGTCGGCTAAGCGCACGCGATTATTGTTAACTAAATATTCACTATCACCATTACGATAAATACGGCGGGTAATGATAATTTCTGGTTGATTAAGAAATTCTTTGACTTTATCAAAGTCAGCCTCTTCTTTTTGTTCTTCGCCCTCTATATTGTTTTCTTCGAAATTACGTAAGGCACTTTTATCGGCATTATTAAGAAAAAGAGACACCTCGGCCATGCCTAGTTGATTTTTTTGCAAAGAGCCTGAGAAAATAACATCTTCACTTTTTTTACCACGTAAAGTTTTAAGACTTTGTTCGCCAAGGACCCAGCGAACAGCATCAGCAATATTTGATTTTCCTGAACCATTAGGACCAACTACGGAAGTTAAGCCGCGTTTTCCATCAGAAATAATTCCTGGAAAGATTAATCTATTTTTATTGGCAAAGGATTTAAACCCTTGAATTTCTAGCTTTTCTAAATACATATTTTGATGTTGCGCTTTTATTTTTCTTGTTTTATGATAACTATATAATAAACTGTTATCACTTAAAAGACAACTGAAATGATTATCTCGATTGGAGGCAACCAAGGATCTGGAAAGAGCACTTTAGCCAAAAGATTAGCTGAAGTCTTAGGCTGGCCTCGTTATTATATGGGTGGTTTGCGTCGAGAAGCGGCAGCTAAAAAAGGTTTGACTCTGGCTGAATATAATAAATTAGGAGAAACTGATCCTCAAACAGACTTAGAAGTTGACGAATATCAAAAAAAATTGGGTGAAACTGAAGATAATTTTGTGATTGAAGGTCGAACTTCTTGGCATTTTATCCCCCAATCTTTAAAACTTTATTTAGATGTTAGTGATGAAGAAGGAGCTAAGCGTATTTTTAAGGAGAGTCGAAGTGGTGAGGACAATTCTATGAAGACGCCAGAAGATGTTTTAAATAGTGTAAAAACACGTAGAACTAGCGATAGAAAGCGTTATTTGCAGTTTTTTGGAATCGACACCTATGATCTTAAAAACTATGATTATGTAATTAATACTACTCATTTGACGCCTGACGAGGTTTTTGATAAGGTTTATATGTTAATTAAAGAGGCCTTGATTAAAGAATTAGCCATTGACAAGCCTCTTATTTAATTATAATATTAGACAAGACTAAAATATTTTATTAAGAGAAACGAGATTTTGAATAATCTCGTTTATGAAATTTAGCAACTATATGGACGAAAAAAAAGCTACTCTAGCTGAAGAAAATACGGACAAGGGCATGGAACTTAAACCTGGTCTAACTGTTAGAGTTCACCAAAAAATTAAAGAATTAAATTCCAAAGGTGAAGAAAAAGAAAGAATTCAATATTTTGAAGGTATTATTATTGCCAGAAAGCACAATAAAGAAGCTGGTGCTACTATTACTGTACGTAAAGTTTCTGATGGTATTGGTGTTGAAAAAATCTTTCCTTTAAATTTGCCAACTATTACTAAGGTTGAAGTTAAAAAGATTGCCGAAGTTAAACGTGCTAAACTTACTTTCTTGAAAAAAGGTTATAAGAAAAGATTAAAAGAAAAGGTTGTTCGCTAGTTCAACGTAGCTCTTTTGGGCGGATGGTGAAATTGGTAGACACGCAAGCTTGAGGGGCTTGTAGCCGCAAGGCTGTGGAGGTTCAAATCCTCTTTCGCCCACCCAAGATTAACAATACAAATGGCAGTTTTTTCTGCCTTTTGGGCGCATAGCTCAGTTGGTTAGAGCACTTCGTTTACACCGAAGGGGTCCAGGGTTCGAGTCCTTGTGCGCCCACAAAATAAAGAAATCCCTTTTTAGGGATTTTTTTATTTGCCGGAATGATTAAATTATTTATTGTTTTTTTCTTTTTTAAATAATACATAAGAATAAACACCCACACCAATCATTAAAGCAAAGCCAATGGACATAGCTATTAAGGCTGTAATCGGCTTAAGCCAAGGAGAAACTGCTATTATTATTCCTAAAATAATAAAAGCTTTGCCGCCCACTTGATGTGTTTTATTCCAAACATTTTCTGATGATAAAGTCCAAGGTGTTCTAAAGCCAACAAAATAATTAAGTTTTAGTTTCCCAAAATAATTACCAATAATTAAGAAAAGAATACCAACTGATCCCGCAATAATAGCACCAATATTAAGATTATAGCCAAGATTAAACAATGTAGTGGCTCCAAAAACTATAGCTAAAATACTAATAATAGCATTTCTCATTATTAAATAAACATTAGCAAATTCAGTGTATCTTTCTTTCTTAGGATCTATATTTGGTATAAAAGTAAGAAGAAGATAAACAGACATTAGCAATCCCGGAAAAAATAAATTATTAAATTTTTTACTACCCCAAGCGTCAACTTGTCCTTGAATATTCCAATGAGTTGCCACCATGTTAGGTAATAAATTATAAGACCAGAAACTAAAACCAATTACTAACAAAAGTAGTAAAATAGGGTACCATTCAGTTTTAAAAGATTGTTTAATCGGTTGTGACATATTATTTGTTTTTTTTAAAAAGTTTGGCAACCGCTTCTAAAATTTCTTCGGTTACACTTAAATTTAAAGAATAAAATATTTGGCGACCATCACGGCGAGAGCTAACCAAATCAGCTCGACGTAAAATGTCTAAATGATGTGATAGAGTGGCCAGGGTAATGTTTAGATGTTTAGCAATTTCATTAACAGGTAGTTCAGATTTTTTTAGACATTCTAAAATTTTCTGTCTATTAGGGTCGCTTAAAGCTGCAAAAGTTTGAGAAAGAAACATAATTAGATATTTAGATATATATCTAAATATAGTTCATAACTGGTTAGCAGTCAAGAGGACGCCCCCTTCTTAATCATGAGATTTTTTGAGTAATGAATAAATTAGTAGAATAGTGCCGAAGCTAATTAGAACATCCGCGAGATTAAAGATGGTAAACCATTTTAAGTCTAAATAATCAATAACATAACTATATTGCAGACGGTCTATTAAGTTACTAATGGCCCCTAATAAGATGATGAAAAATGAAATCTTCTCAAGGTTGTTTGATTTGGCTAATAAAAGGTATAGGATAATTCCGATAATAATTAAACAAATAATTATGTTAAGTCCCGAGCCATTAATTGGTAGAGAAAAAGCTATATTACGATTGGGTACGAAATTAAAAATTAACCAATCACCTATAATTTTGAAATGGCTATGTTCTTTAATAGCAATTGATTTTAAATACCTATCAAACATAAAAAAAATAGCCCCTGCACCGAGCCAGGCTATTTTTTTAATATCGAGGGAATTAATTATTTTATTCATTTTCCTGTAACTCTGTTTTACAAGCCATGCAAGCACTGGCCACTGGCCGAGCAATTAAACGTTTAACACTAATTGGTTGTTTACAATATTTACAAATACCATAAGTACCATCTTCCATACGATCTAAGGCACTATCAATATCTTCCATAGTTTTTTCTAATATTTTTTCAGTAGCGAAATTAGTGGTGTAGTCACTAATCTCTTGAGCATTTTCATCAGGCTTAGAACCATATTCAGGAAACTTAGCGCCAAGATTGTCAGCTTCATGATCATCTTTTTTGGCTAATTCTTGTAACTCACCAGAAATTTGTTCACGGCGCACAAGTAAGTCTGCTTTTATTTCATTTAAAGTCTTTTCATCTAACTCTTTTTCCATATTATTACACTTAGATTTTTGGGTTAAAAAAATAAAACAACCCTTGTTTCATTTGCCTTAATTGTAAGACAGAAATCAAAAAAAGACAATAGTCTAAGGCGTTTACAAAAAACAAAGCTTTTTCAAGCTCTGTTTTAAAATTGGCGGAATGGAAGGGACTCGAACCCTCGACCTCCTGCGTGACAGGCAGGCGCTCTAACCAGCTGAGCTACCACTCCAATACTTTTGTCTAGTTTAACAAGCCAATAATAGCAAACGACCTATTTCTTGTCAAACAGCCATGTTAATTAAATAAAATCGATTATTTACAGATAAAATAAGCTTTTTTAGTTGTTTTACGTCTTTCAAATCTACTACTTTGGTTAAATAATAGAGTTGATATCAATTAACTGATGACCTCCATCTAATTGTCGTTTATAGTCTATTAATTTTTGCTTGGGCATCACTGGTAATGTGATTCCTAGATATTGTTGATAATTTACATTCTTTAAATTAGTAGGTAGTTTTAACCAAGCTTTATTGTCTTTAGTAGTAATTTTTGTATTATAAGCTCCGCAAATATCTATTTCTTGCCCAAAATAATTCAAAGTCATTAAATAACAATCCCACTTTTTATCCTTATACTGATTAGGTCCATAGATGATATATGGTTTTACGTCTTCATAAATAGTAATAAAATTTTCTTCAGGAATATCTATGTCTATATCATTTAAAGGTCGAGGTGAACCATATATTTTAGCTGCTAAACCGCCACTAATTTGGAAAGGTATTGATTTGTTATTTAAAAGGGTAGTTATCCAAATAAGAGCATTTTTGGTATTTTTCATATTATTTATGATGTTATAAAAATCAAAATTAAGTTATTTTAAGATATCTAAAATATGTTCATTTACTATTATGGGAGAAATCTCTTTTAAACATGATAGATTGGAGCAATAATTTAACTCACATTTAAAACAAGATGGCTTAAATATAATAATCTCAGCATTGGGTGGCGCCCAAACTGCCGGATCATTAGCAGCTGAAAAGATAGATAAAACTGGACAGCCCAAAGCAGCAGCTAAATGAGCTGGGCCAGAGTTAGCACCAATAAAAAGATGAGCGCCTTTAATTATTTTAGCTGTTTTCATCCAAGGTTGATTACTGTGATCAAAACATAAGCTATTTAATTCCGGGGCTAAAGAAAATAGTGCCCTCGAATCTTTAGGATTACCAACTATTTCCACCTGATATTTAATAACTAATAAATTTAAAAGTTCGACCCAATTAATCAACGGCCAGGAGCGAGCCTGCACGCTGGCGCCTAAATGCACTACAATCTTTTTTGGGCTAGAATCTAAAAACTTAATTGATGTAGGCAAGGATAAAATAGGAGCTCTATTAAATTCTTTATTAGTTATATTAAAAGCTTCACTTAAAACTAAATCAATTTCAAATCTTTTGATATTTGTTGGTTGAGAAAAAGGATGAGTTAGAAGAAAGCCCAGACCACCATTACTAAAACCTATTCGTAATGGTATTTTAGCTAATATCATTAATAAAATAATGGTTGGGTCGCCTTTAATATCAACGGCAACTAAATAATTTTCTCGACGTAAAATTTTAATTAATTTATACCAAGCTATAAATGATTGCCATTTCCCCTTTTTTCCTCCTAGCCACGGTAACTCGCAATAAAAGAATTGACCTAAACAAGGTAAATTCAATAAAGATTGTTCTTGGCCAGGTAAACAAACTAAATCAATTTTTTGATTGGAAAAATTAGCCAGAGTAGATATTAATGGTTCACTAATAATCAAATCTCCCGCTCCGCCGAGATTAATTATCAAAATTTTATTTTTTGGTTTAATAATAAGAGGTTTAACTTTAAAAAAATAAAAACCAAAATAATCAATAAAACTAAAAAATAATCTTATAATCAGATTGTGATAAAAATAATAAATTGGTTTATCATTTTTTAATTGATGATGAAAATTCATAATTTTATTCTATCATGACCATTAATTTAAAAAAATAGCCTTTTGCGTTATTTTTAATAACGGTAGGGGTATAGTTGAAACGGTTTTATATAAATAAAAAATAAGCTAATAATAGCTTATTTTTGTTAATGCGGAGGAGAAGGGATTCGAACCCTTGATACCTTTTGATGGGTATACCACGTTTCGAATGTGGCGCAATCAACCGGACTATGCGACTCCTCCAATTAGCTCGGCTAAGAGCTTATGATATTTTTTTTAGTTTATCAACTTCAGCTTTATTTAAATAACCCCACTTCCCTTCTGGTAATCGACCTAATTCTAGTCCAGCAAATTTAATTCTTTTTAAATCTAAAACTTTTATTTTTACGTCTGAAAACATGCGGCGTAATTGTCTTTTTTTACCTTCAGCTAAAGTTATTTCGAATAAGCCATTTTGTAAATAAGTAACCTTTTTAGCTTTAGCTACACCCTCTTCTTGCCCAAAGTTAATTCCCTTTAAGAAGGCATCTTTAGCATGGCTAGCACTTTCATCAGTAATATCGTTAGGCACTCTAACTTCATAGATTTTTTCGTGAGCAAAGCGAGGGTGGCTTAAAATTAAAGCTAAATCACCATCATTGGTCAGAAGTAATAAACCACGACTATCTTTATCTAATCGTCCTACCGGGAAAACGCCAGTCGGCATTGATTGAGCTAAACTGTAAATATTTTTTTCATCTTTAAAGGTTCTGGTAGTACAGGTGTAACCGGCCGGTTTATTCATTTTAATATAAATTTTTTCCTTCACATTACCGATTACTTTTCCGCGTACACTAATTTTGTCATTTTCATCGGCCATATCGCCAACTTTAGCACTGATACCATTAACTTTTACTTGGCCTAACTGAATCATTTTTTCAGCGGCCCGTCTGGAAGCAAAGCCAGTTTGAGCAATCAATTTTTGTAATATTATTTTCATATTTTTGTTTTTGAGTTAATTCTTAGACGTAAACCACCTAAGAGGGCAATTAATATCCAAAATAGAGCGGACAAATCATTTTTAAAATAGGGTACGTCAACTAGCCCATGGATTAAGATAACGAGCATGGCTCCAAATAAGCTAAGAGCTAAAAAATTCTTTTCTTTTAGATAAAGAGTGCTTGATTGCCATAAGAACTTAGCAATAATCCAGGTAAATAACAAGGCACCTAGTAGTCCTAACTCACTCCAAAAATTTAAGAAGATATTGTGAGGATACATGTAAATTTCGGTAGGTTGCCACATTTGTTTTCTAAACTCTTCAGAAGTTCTAATTTTGGTTAACCAATTAGGATCGCTGTTTTTTAAGAAGATGCCTTCTTGGTGATAAGGAGCAACAGTTGCTTGATAATTACTTAAGCCAGCGCCTTGCCAGAAGTGACCAGCAACTAACATCTTTTTAGTTTCAGTCCATTGTTGTTGCCTTATTTGTCCAGATAGATCATTTAAGGTTATTTTAGAAATTACAGAAGTTCGTAAAGAAGCAACTGAAAAAATGGCAACAATAGTTATAATAGCTAAAATAATAGCTGTTAGACGCAGTTTTTTATTAGCTAAAACAGCACAAACAAAAGTAGCTATTAATAAACCGATGATAGCCCCCACCGATTTAGCAAAAAATATAGCTAACAACGAAAAAATAATAGTTGAAATAAAAAATATTTTCTCTTTTAATTTAGAAACTTTGAATAATTGGCCAGTCATTAACATAATTAATGGAGCCAAAAATAACCCGACTGCGTTAGGATAACCGAAGAAAGAAACGACCCGGCGCGTCTCAGCATTAGCCCAAAAAGGGTTACTGATAAACTGTCCAGTTATTTTCTGATAAATAGCTAATAAGGAAACAATTAGAGCGGAAATAGTTAAAGCATAGATAATTTTTTTTTGACCAGTTTCATCACGTAATTTATTAATTATTAAAATAAATAATAGAATAGGTTCAAAAAAATAGGCTTTAAAAATACCCAGAGCCTCTGGTTTAATTCCGGCCACAATGATGCCCGCCCAAGCTAAAATTAAGACCGCTATTATTTCCCAGTGGTAAGGATAAGCCCGTCTTCCTTCTTTTTTGAATAATCCTTTAATTTTTAAACCATCTTTAGCCAAAACCCAAACTATAAAAGCAATTAATATCATGCCTTCTAATAAAGTCATGGGGATATTAATCACTTGAAAACGGATTAAATAGCTTGGCAAAGTGGCTATTGTTAAGAGGAGTGCCCAATCTAATTTTTTCCAAGCTAGAATGGTAAATAAGGCTAGAAATAAAATAATTAATATAATCATATAAGGATATTATAACACTTTGGTATTTTGGTGATAGATTGACCTTTTATCGGGAAAGTGATTAGATATTGTCATAAAGTTAGTATATTAACAATTTAACAATTAGATAAGATGAAAGATAAATTCACGCTTGGCTGTATTGTTAAAAAACCGCAACCTCTAACTAGCTTCCAAAGCTTTTGGGCTCTGGTCGGAACGTTAGTCCTTAGTGATTGGTTAGGTTTTTTAGGTGTTTTGTTATTGATTGGCTCCTTAACCTGCATGATTTTTAAAATCAGTTTGGCTTGCGTTATTTTGCTATCTGTCTGTTTAGTAATTAGTTTGTTAAGATTGATTATTAATAAAGACAATAGAACTTACCATATTAAGATTTTTAATGTAATAGTAACCATCATACTTTTAATATCCCAAATCTTTATCTTATGAAAAAACTTACATTATTTCCGAAAGCGCCAAATAAAGAGATTAAAATTGGTAACATTATCTTCTTGATAGCCCTTGTTACTGTTATTATTTTTGAATTTGCCGTCTCGCATTTATCAGAAAACCAATCTTTGTTCTATCTCTTAGCCCTGATAATTATGGCGGTAATTGGCATCTCTTTCAAATTGACTGGTATAATTAAACACTATCGTTTTTTAAAAGGAGAAATTGCTAATGGTAAAAAAATTCAAAGACTTGGCTGAAATGGTTGTATCAAAAAACCACCCCCGCAATGGAAGGTGGTTTTTTTCTTGGTCTAAAAGTTATTTAGGCGCGTTCGACGTATTCACCAGTATCAGTATTAATTCTAATGGCATCACCTTCTTCAATAAACATTGGGGCACTGATTGTAGCACCAGTTTCAATCTCTACTTGTTTATTAACATTACCAGCGGAATTACCTTTAATTCCGGGAGGAGCTGATACAACTTTAAAATCCATTTTAATTGGTAGTTGAACAGCCACTGGTTTACCTTCAAAGTGTAGAACTGAAACATCGGTTCCATCCTTTAAAAATATAGCTTGTTCACTAATATCTTCTAAAGCTAAAGTGAATTGTTCATAGCTATCATTATCCATGAAATAAGCATCATTAGCGTCTTTGTATAAAAAATTAGCTTTTTTATTTTCAGTTTCAGCCTCTTCAGCTTGTTGCACTCCTTGAAAAGTTTGGTCTAAAACGCGACCATCAATTAGATTGCGAAGTTTAGTTTTTAACACTGCGCCGCCACGACCCATTTTGTGATGATCTGTTTTAGTAACTACGTAAGGTTGACTGTTTATTTTAATGACCTTGCCGGTCTTGATTTCGTTGATACTTAACATTTTTGTATAGTTAATTTCTAGCGATGTGTGTGAGATAAAAGAGCCATAATGCGGGCACGTTTAATTGCTTCGGATAATTTTCTTTGGTGCCAAGCGCAAATACCAGTTCTTTTTCCAGGCAAGATTTTCATGTAGAAGTTCATAAATTTGCGTAAGGATCTAGTGTCTTTGTAATCGACGTCTATGCCGTTAGCGCAAAAAAAGCACTCTTTGATTTTTTTATTAGCCATATTTGTTTTTTGTTTCTTAATTATTTTTTAAAAAGGGATATTTTCAACACGAATTTCTTCTTCAATTTCACCGCCAACAATTTCTGGAGTAATTTCATTTTTAGAATCACCACCAGTATTACCGCCTTGGCGATCGAGCATAATCATATTTTCAGCTACGATTTCAGTGCGATAGCGTTTAACATTATCTTGACCAGTCCATTCGGTTGTTTGTAAACGTCCCTCAACATAGACTTTAGCACCTTTGCGTAAATATTGTCCGCAAATTTCTGCTAATTTTCTCCAGGCTACAATATTGTGAAACTCAGTTTTCTTTTGTTGCTGACCACCTTGATCAGTCCAGACTAAACTAGTAGCAATACTGAAGGAAGCCACGTTAGCTCCGCTAGGAGTAGTGCGCATTTCTGGATCACGGGTTAAATTACCGATGATCATAGCTTTGTTTAAGTTCATATTTTTGTTAAGCGAGAGAGGATCGCTTGTTATTAGATTAAGTCGTCAGCATTAAGGATGCCTTCTAGTTTTGTATCTAAATCTTTAAGTTCGGCTTTATTGTCCTCTTTAACGAACACTTTTTTAGGAGCTGGTCTGGAAGCTGCTTCTTTCTTAGCAATTTCTTCTTCTCTTTTAACTTCCATTTTAGCACGAGCTGTTTTTTCTTTAGCCATCTCTTCTGGAGTCTTAACGCTAGCTTTTAAAATTTGGTGACGTAAGATTTCATGTGATAAACGTAAATCGTTATCAATTTTAGCTAAGTCCTTACCCATTAAATCAAATTGATAAATTTGGTAATAACCATAAGCGTTGTGCTTAATTTCATAAGACAACTTCTTTTTACCCCAATACTCAGAGTAAACGATTACACCTTCGCTATCAGTTAGCATTTTTTCAACGCGTCCGATAATTGTTTTAGCTTCATCTTCGGTGTATTGATTCGGTACGATAAACATTATTTCGTAGCGGTTCATTCCCGATGCTTTTGTTTTCGACATAAATTATATAATATTCGAGCTGAAAATTATTTAAAGTAAATATGAAAATAATTTCAAGCCCGTTTTAAATAAAAACCCTTTAAGCATTCCAAAAACTTAAGGGTTAAGGAATACCTTTAGTCCTCTCGCTGCCGAAAATTTCGGGAGAGGGCCGACCTTATAATTAAGGCCATGGGAAAGATATTAGTAATATTCTTTTTTGTAGTGATAATTTAGCACGAAGATGAAATAATTGCAATAGTTAGTAAATTAGGGTAATGTAATTAGCGTATGATTTACTTTTTTGTTTTAGGAAACAATCCAACTCTCTCTTTAGCCGAATTATCGGCTGTTTTGCCTTGCCAAGATGGGGCTTTAATAAGCAATGAAGTCTTTATCTGGGAAACTGGTAATGAAATTGTTCCTGAAAAGCTAATAAAAGTATTAGGAGGCATTATTAAAATTGGTGTTTTTGAAAAAACGGCCCCCAATCAAGCTAATTTGATTGACCCCATGTTAGCAATTTGTAATAAAGCTAGTCAAAAAACAACTGGTAAATTTAATTTTGGTATCTCTAATTATGGTCAGCAGTCATTACCAGTTGAAGCTATTGGACTAACCTTAAAGAAAAAATTAAAAGAACATGAAATAAGTTCCAGACTTGTGACTAGTCAAGGCAAAACCTTGTCCAGCGTGGTGGTTGAGCAGAATAAGCTGTTAACTAAGGGTGTAGAGATAGTGTTAGCGGCTGATGGTGGTAAAATTTTAGTTGGTCGTACTTTAGCTGTTCAAGATTTTAAGAATTTATCGAAACGTGACTTTGGTCGTCCAGTTCGAGATGATAGGTCTGGTATGTTACCACCTAAAGTAGCTCAAATCATGCTTAATTTAGCCGAAATAAAGAATTTTAACGGCATAGTTTTAGATCCATTTTGTGGGTCTGGTACTATTTTGCAAGAGGCCCTGTTATTAGGATTTACAAAAGTAGCTGGCACGGATTTATCCTCTAAAGCCATTGCCGATACTAAAGAAAATATTGCTTGGTTAAAAAACAAATATGGTTTAGAAGGAGCCAAAACTGATATTTTTATTAAGAATGTTATTAAATTATCGGAATCCTTTAAACCAGAAAGTGTTGAGGCTATTGTTTGTGAACCCTATCTTGGGCCACAACGCGGTTGGAGTGATATGAAGTTAGTTAAAAAAGAATTAGAAGATCTATATAGTCAGGCTCTAAGAGAATTTTCTAAAATATTAAAACCTCATGGTCGCGTCGTGATGATTTGGCCGAAGTTTTTTGGCGATAAACAAATTAATCCAGATTATTATAAGTTCGAAATAAAAAATAGTTTGCCGGAAGAATGGAAAAAATGGCCAGGCGTGAAAGTAACAGAACGTAATACGATTGTTTACGGACGCGCTGGTCAAAAAGTCTTTAGAGAAATTGTGGTCTTAGAAAAGAAATAAAAAAAGGCCCCGACGCTTTAGTCAGGGCTTTTTTGTTACTTTAAATTATACTGGAAAATCCAGTGAGAGTTTGTTTCCGCTTGGTTATTTCTATGAAGATCCCAGGCGCCCATGTATAAACCATTACCATAACCGCGTTCTGGTGCTAAATAAAAAATTCTTTTTTTATTCTCATCCACCATAGTTGGTGGCGTAAAGTTCATAGCAAATAAAGTAGGTTTGGAGTCAAAATATTTTTCGACTAATGGCCTCATAAAGAAAGCGGTTTCCGGTGGGCAATAAGAGAGATTGAATTTAGGGTGTGCCTGATTTATTTCTGAAAACTTAGCATCAGGTAATAAATTTAAAAATCTGGTTTGCAGTCTAATCAACAAAATTTTTCTTTTTTGACTTGATGATAGCAAACCTAAATTTTTAATTTCTTCAGCCATTTTATCTTCTGGGCTATGAAATTGATATCGTCCCCACCATTTTTTAAGTAGTTGTTCGGTGTTCATGCCGTCAATTTCTAAAACACAAATTTGAAATGGCCACTCTGGTTCGTTGTACCAAAGTTTTTTAGTTTTTAAAAAATGCGCTTCCGCTGATTCCCAAGTGTATTCATTAGACAAGGCTTGCCGCCATTTGTCTGTTAAAATATGCGTTGACTCTTTACGCATCATTAATACTAACTGGTTTAACCAGTAAGGGCCAAGTTTTTCATCGGCCAGTAGTTCGTGTAATTTGTCGAGGGGGCCGCGCATATTCGCTGCGGAGACCTCGCTGAGGATTCTTTCCATCGTCAGTTGTTTTTAAAGTTCATACTATAGTCCATCTTTTATTTTTTGGACTTCAGTGTATATTAGTATTTTTTAGTAAATATGTCAATGATAGCAAAAAACGCCTTATTTTATTAAGATGTTTTTTTTATTTTCAAGTTATTATTTATTAATTAAGAAGTTGCAAGTATCTCCATCTTTAACCACATAATCTTTGCCCTCTATTCTCATAGTTCCTAATTCTTTAGCTCTAGCTTCGGAGCCCGCTTCAATAAACTTATCCCACTGAATAACTTCAGCACGAACAAAACCTTTAATAAAATCAGTGTGAATTACTCCGGCCGCTTGAGGGGCTTTAGTACCATGTTTAATGGTCCAAGCACGAGTTTCTTCATGGCCAGTTGTAAAATAGGTATCAAGACCTAATATTTTATAAGCAGCTGTAATTAATTTATCTAAACCACTCTGCTCTAGTCCTAATTCTTTGATATATTCAGCCTGCTCTTCTTCTGGTAAAGCGGCGATTTCTTCTTCATTTTTAACGTTAACCGCGATTACCTGCTCGTTGATGTTTTTTAACACATCAATCCCCGTAAAGTTATCATCCACATTAAGTAAGTAAATAATTGGTTTAGTGGTCAGCAAACATAAAGATTTAACAAAAGGTGCTTCTTCATCATTAAACTCTAATTCGCGAGCTGAACCCCCGCTTGCTAAATGATTATAAAGTTTTTCTAGAATCTGAGCTTGTATGATAAGCTCCTTATCACCACCCCTGCTATCCCTTTTAGTACTAGCCAATCTTTTTTCAACAGTGGCTAAATCAGCAAAAATTAGCTCCATGTTAATAGTTTCTTTATCGCTCTCGGGGTCAATTTTATTATTAACATGGATAATATTTTTATCTTTAAAATCACGAACTACTTCACAAATAGCGTCGCATTCTCTAATGTGAGCTAAAAATTTATTTCCTAACCCTTCCCCCTTACTAGCTCCTGCTACAAGGCCGGCAATATCTACAAACTCAATAGTAGTCGGTACAATTTTTAATGGTTTTGAAACATTAGCTAATTTATCAAGTCTAGCATCAGGCACTTTAACAACGCCTACATTAGGGTCGATGGTACAAAAGGGGTAATTAGCAGCTTCTACACCTTTTTTAGTAAGAATATTAAATAATGATGATTTTCCAACGTTAGGTAAACCGACAATTCCTATAGATAATGACATAAAAGGTTATATTAATTTATTCTCTATTATTTAAGCAGATTTTTAGGAAAATAAAAAGAGGCTCAAATTAGTCCTCTTTTATATGTTGTATATAAAAATTATTTTTTGGATCTAATTTGAGCCTCATTCCGCTTGTTGGCTTTTGGGCTCCTTTTTTATAAAAAGAGAATAAAAGCATTAAAACAAAGGGAATTGAGCTTGCGGCTGACTTAGCAAGAAAGTTTCTTTACCAATTATTGGTAAATAGTGGATTCCGAGAATAAAAATTTAATTTAAGGATTTTTTATCCGCTATTAAATCTGGATTCTACTGGCTAGTTACCCGATTTTGTTGTGTCTCGTCAGCTTAGACAAGGCTGCAGAATCAGTAAAAAAACTGTTTTGAAAAAGAACACACAAATGAACGATTTTTCAAATATTTTGTTGTAATAGCAAAGAACTGGGGATAGAAAAGAACTAATTTTTAATTACAAATATGAGTATCTTACTCATATCTGTGTATATTGTACCATTATTAGCAAGTACTAACAATAGGCCTATTAATAAATGTTGAAAAGTTAGGGATAACTAGATATTTTTGGCTAATATTAAATATCTAACATCTTTTGCCTAATGTGTAATTTTATTGTTTTAGAACTTGAAAGTCTAACCTTTAGTGGACAAAATTACGAATTTAAAATAAATAGTCACAAGTTATCCACAGTTTTTTAACCAGTATCAGAATTAAAAAACGGCTTAAGTCCCAATCATAGAACTTCAACCGTTTTTATAGATTCCTGAGGCTTGAGTGGGAGTCGAACCCACGAGTGGCAGTTTTGCAAACTGCAGCGTTAGACCACTTCGCCATCAAGCCAGCGTTAGTTACAAGCTAAAGTTTACATCAACTTTTAATTTCTGCCAAGAGGTTTATACTAGAAGTATTATTAAGAAAAAATAGATTATTCTGAATCTTGACAGAGTAGCGATATATCTATAAAATGAATTTGAATCTAGTTGTCTAGATTTTAATTTTAATATTTTGGTCTCTTCGTCTAGTGGTTAGGACACCAGGTTTTCATCCTGGTAAGAGGAGTTCGATTCTCCTAGGGACTACGGTTAAAGATAGGTCTAAAAGCCTATTTTTTTGTTTTTAGTACCACTAAATTTAAAAAACCTTGTTTTTAACAAGGTTTTTTAGAGGAGAGTTATGTGGCCGACTTTTTGTCTTTATTATTCTTTTTTTATCCCTTGGATAAAGGAGCCAGTAAACAACTCTCTTTGATTACATAATAACACAATTCATAGAATAGTCAATTTTTTTGGTATATTCTTAAATCACATTTTTCGAAATCTATCCCAGTTGATATTGAAAGAATTTTTTACTTCTTCCGTAACAACTGGATTTAAAAGTCCTTCCAGTGATCTGCCTTGAATTAAGGCGTCTCTAACTTCAGTGGCTGATACTTTAGGCGTTGTTCCGTCAAATCTGTTTAATAGCTCGCATTTTCTTTGAGCTTCTAAGAAGAAATGAATATCTTCTTCGCAACCACCAAAGAAAGTGGCTTTTTTAGAACTGACTTTATTGAGTGCTAAAATATCATCCAGGGCGAGCAACCATTCATTATTAGTTGGATAGTCTGGCAATCCCACAATTTGAATACCTTCAAAGATTTTTTTTAGGAAGCTTCGTCGGTCTTCATAGGAGAAGAGGTGACGGAATGACATAGGAGCATTAGAACTGCCTAAAACAATTAAGCAGTTTTCTAATTCGCAAATGTTTATCATCTTACGAATAACAGCTTCATGTCCAAGATGAGTTGGTGAGAAGCGTCCGACAAAAATACCAAATTTGTTTTCCATCCTTTTTCTATTTTTTGGTTAATAATTATTAAAGTTCATTATCTCTGTATTATCACGCTTTAATATTTTTGTAAATATGAAGCTAACTTTGATTTTTAAGGTTATTTTTGTTATATTAAAGTAATATTATAAAGAATTAATTTATATTTTATGACTCAAGTCTCCTTTGTTCACTTAACCCAAGATGATAAAATATTATTGCTGCAAGAAGGTGGTTATTTGGCCATGGGTCTCTGGTCTTTTCCTGGCGGACACGTTGATGAAGGTGAATCATTTGCAGAAGCGGCTATTAGAGAGGTGCTAGAAGAAAGTGGTTATGAAATAAATTTAGAAAAAATAATTCATCAATCCATAATTTCTAATACAGAATATAAGGGTAGCGCTAATGATACCGAAGAAGTGGAATTAGTTATCTATAAAGGAATAATAACAGGTGGAGACTTGCAACTTGATGAACAAGCTTTAAATCTTAAATGGTTAACTAGGGAAGAAGCCCTAGAATTACCATTGCGTTGGGAATTTTTAAAAGAATTAATTTTAAATAATTAATTTAAAAAACATGAATACTTCTAATTTTGAAATTAGTGAAATAAAGCCCGAAGACATTAAAGAAGTTTTAGAAGTGCAAAAAATAATTTGGTTAGCTACTTATGTTAACAAAGAATATGATGTAACGGTAGCAGACATAGAATCTAAAGATTTTAATAGCCCAACTAGAATTAAAAGTTGGCAGGATAGATTATTAAAAGATAGAGAGTTGAGTAACTTCTGGGTAGCTAAAGATAAAAATAAAATAATAGCTTTTTGTATTGTAAGTAGGGAATCAGATAGAAATAAGTTAGTAGCTATTTATGTCTTACCGAATTATCAGGGGCATGGTTTAGGAAAAAAACTTATGGAACAAGCTTTAGCTTGGTGTGATTATAATCGGCCAATTTTTTTAGATGTGGTTACTTATAATAATAAAGCTAAAAGTTTTTATGAAAAATTTGGCTTTAAAGAATTGGGTATAACGCCGATAGAAGATCTGGCTAAATTTCCGTCAGGAAAAACTATGCCAGAAATTAGAATGATTTATAATAAATTAACATAGTATGAAAATAATTTTTATAATTTTTAGCCCTTTTCTGCTATAATGCCAATATATGACTAAAAGAAAAAAAGTTGGTTTAGCTCTGGGGTCCGGTGCTTTTCGCGGTTTTTCTTTAATTGGCGCTCTAAGAGTGTTAAAAGAAAATAATATACCGATAGATTATATTAGTGGAGTTTCAATTGGCTCTTTAATTGGAGCTTATTATGCTCTCTATGGTGATTTAGATACTTTAGAAAAAGAAATAATCGGTCACCCTCGAGCTGTTTTACCTTCAATTTTAGATTTAGGTTTGAGGGGCGGACTGGTAAGTGGTAAAAAATTCGAAGCTTTTGTGGAAAAAATATTAGGTAAAAAAGAGTTTGCTGATACCACTATTCCTATATTTATATCTGCTACCGATCTGAATGGTGGACAATCCTATATTTTTACGGAAGGGAAATTGTCTAAAGCCGTAAGAGCTAGTTGTTCGGTGCCTATGGTGTTTGAACCAACTAAAATAAAAAATCATCGCTTGGTTGACGGTGGTTTGAGCGATCCGATGTCAGTTGATATTTTAAAAAAAGCTGGAGCGGATATTGTGATTGCTATTAATCTGTATCATAAAAATGAATTTACGGAAAAGCGTTTTACTTTTACTAAGGTTGCTTTAAGAAGTACGCGTATTGTAATGTATCATTTAGCTCAGGCCTCAATTAAAAATGCCGATGTAGTTGTTGCTCCTGATTTATCTCTTTTCGTCCAGACCAATAAATTTCGTAGCTATTTTAAAAAAGAAGTAGCTGAAGCGATGATTAAAATTGGTGCTAAAGAAATGAAAAAACATATTGATGAAATAAAAAGTAAATTATGAAATACCACCTTTATACCACTTCCAAAAAAGCCTGGGATGCTATGATTAAAGCTATTCTAGGCGCTACGGAATCAATTTATATTGAGATGTATATTTTTTTAGGTGATACTAATCTGACTCATGATTTTCTTGGTATTCTCAAAACAAAAGCCTTGGGCGGAGTTGAGGTTGTTATAATTGTGGATGCTTTCGGCAGTATGGATCTTAAAGCTACGGCTGTCGCCGAGTTACGTGAAGCTGGAATAGAATTAATTTTCTTTAGTCATTGGCTGCGTCGTACTCATCGTAAATTTTTAATTGTTGATAAAAGAATTGCCTTCATGGGTGGTGTTAATATTGAAAATAAAATTATTAATTGGCGTGATGTTCAAATTAAATTACAGGGTCGAATTGTTAAACCGATTTTAAAATCTTTTGCTTATGCTTATAAAATGTCAGGTGGTCAAAAAGTTTCCATTTTACAATATAATAATTATTCACTAACTAAAAAATTAAAAGGCTGGTTGATTGATAATTGGTCTAACACTCAGCACTCCTATTATTTAAATAATTATTATAAACAGAAGATAATTGAGGCACAAAAATCTATTCAATTAGTAACGCCTTACCTCTTGCCCCCCCGCTGGCTTTTAGCCTTGTTAGATCATGCCGTTGCTCGGGGTGTTAATATCGAAATAATTTTACCACGTCAAACTGATATTAAATCACTCGATAAAATCAATTATTTAAATGCTTGTCGTTTGTCGGCTATCGGGGTGAAGTTTTATTTTTTTCCATCGATGATGCATGCCAAGCTTATGTTGGTTGACGGTGAGGAGGGGGTAATTGGTTCTCAGAATTTAGACATCTTATCATTTGGCTTTAATATGGAAGCTGGTATCTTTTTTAGACAGAAAAATATCATTAGTGAATTAAGCCATTTAATAGAAAGATGGAAAAGGGAGTCGGAATTTTTTGAGTCAGGGCTAAAAAAAATTTCCTGGTATGATAAACTGCTAATTGCCATTTTTAAGATATTTTACCCAATTTTTTAAACAGTTATTAACAAGTCCTCCGGGGCTTGTTTTTTTGCGTGTTTTGAGCTATACTCAAGGCTAATTCAAAAATAATTTAAAAAATAATGTCGTCAGATTTTATCAAAATTCGTGGTGCTCGCGCTAATAATTTAAAGAATATCGACTTAGATATTCCCAGAAACAAGTTAGTGGTTATCACTGGTTTATCTGGATCGGGTAAATCATCTTTAGCCTTCGATACCATTTATGCTGAAGGACAGCGTCGTTACGTTGAATCGTTATCTTCTTATGCTCGACAATTTGTAGGTTTAATGGATAAGCCCGATGTTGATATTATTGAGGGGCTATCTCCGGCTATTTCTATTGACCAACGGACGGTTGGACATAATCCTCGTTCGACCGTGGGCACGGTGACAGAAATTTATGATTATTTAAGACTGTTATTTTCTAAAGCAGGAATTCCCTATTGTCCAAATTGTGGTTTAAAATTGAAGAGTGATTTTGTTCAGAAAGAAGGTGCTAAAAATAATAAAGAAAAAAGAGGCACGACTAAGTTTTATGTTTGTCCTGATTGTGATTTTAGAAGAACAGAGCTTGAGCCACGTGATTTTTCTTTTAACTCTAGTTATGGTGCTTGTTCCGCTTGTTCTGGCTTAGGAGCCAAAATGGAAATTGATAAAAATTTGGTTTTTAATAATAATTTAAGTATTAACCAAGGAGCTATTAAGCCCTTGGCTCACTTTAATTCTAATAGTCAGACTAATCTACTTTTGGAATTAATCAAATTGGCTGAGCGTAATTCATTTACTCTAGATATCCCAATTAAGGATTTTTCTGAAGCACAAAGAGAGTCTTTACTTAAAGGTGACAAGTTTCATAATGGTATTTTGGAACATTTAATGATTAAATATTGTGAAACAAAATCTAATTTTGTAAAACAAGAAATTGAAAAAGTCATGCACCTGTCCATTTGTTCTTGCTGCGGTGGTTCTAGGCTTAGGCCAGAAGCCTTGGCGGTCAAGATTAAAAATTACAATATTAATGATTTAGCTTCTTTAAATATTGAAAAGTTAAAAAATATTTTTGATGAATGGCAAAATGATGACAAGTCTTTTAATGGTCAAAGTCAGGTTGTAGTACCGATTGTTAAAGAACTAGCTAAAAATTTAGAATTTTTATCAAAAGTAGGGCTTGATTATCTAACTTTGAATAGAGCTGCTGCTAGTTTGTCTGGCGGTGAGGCTCAACGTATTAGATTGGCCACTCAAGTTGGTTCGACTCTCAGCGGGGTTTTATATGTGTTAGATGAACCCTCAATTGGCTTACACCAAAGAGACAATGATAAGTTAATAGAAACCATGAAACATTTACGCGACAACGGTAATACTGTGATTGTGGTGGAACATGATGGCGCAACTATGATGGCAGCTGATCATTTAATCGATATTGGTCCGGGGGCCGGTGAATATGGTGGACAAGTTATTTTCTCTGGGAAACCACAAGATATAGAAAGTTGCGGCAACTCTTTAACCAGTGATTATTTGTTCGGTCGTAAAAAAATAAGAAGTCGCGAGCTTTTTCGCAAAGGGACCGGTAAATCTATTAAAATAATAGGAGCGAGCGAGCATAATCTTAAAAATATTGACGTGGAAATTCCACTTGCTAAATTAGTAGCTATTACCGGCGTCTCTGGTTCTGGAAAATCAACTTTAATGAATGATATTTTAGCTAATGCTCTCAACAAGAAATTTTATCGTGCTAAATTAGAACCAGGTCAACATAAAGAATTACAAGGCTTAGAGAATATTGATAAAGTAATTGATATTGATCAGTCACCGATTGGTCGCACGCCTCGTTCTAATCCGGCTACTTATACTGGTTTATTTACTTACATTCGTGATTTATATGCTAGTTTGCCAGAAGCTAAAATGAAAGGACTAGAAGCCGGCCATTTCTCTTTTAATGTCCCAGGCGGTCGTTGCGAAAATTGTTCTGGTGATGGTGTGATTAAAGTTGAAATGCAATTTTTAGCCGATGTTTATTTGACCTGTGATGTTTGTCAAGGACAACGTTTTAAGGATCGTATCTTAGCCGTTACTTATCAGGGAAGAAATATTTATGAAGTTTTAAATATGACAGTGCGTGAGGCCATGTCTTTTTTTCGCGATCAGTCAGCTCTGTATCATAAATTGGAAACTTTAGATAAAGTTGGTTTGGGCTATATTCGTTTAGGCCAGTCAGCCACCACTTTTTCCGGCGGTGAAGCTCAAAGAATTAAGTTGGCCACTGAATTATCAAGAAGAGCAACTGGTAAAACACTTTATATTTTAGATGAACCAACTACTGGATTACATTTTGCTGATATTGATCGCTTACTCCAAGTTCTTAATTTATTAGTTGAACAGGGTAATACGGTTTTAATTATTGAACATAATCTCGATGTTATCAAAGCTGTTGATTGGATAATTGATATTGGTCCCGATGGCGGTGATAAAGGCGGGCAAGTAGTCGCCTGCGGAACACCACTAGAAGTTTCTAAAGTTAAAGAGAGTTATACTGGAAAATATCTAAAGAATTTATTATAAAAAAATAGTCTGGTTTTAAGCCAGGCTTTTTTAAAGGGAATTTAATAACTTTAATTCTAAATAGCCAGTATCTGTCTCTAGAATTGCAAAACTAGAGACTGGCCCTGATGATGAGCCGAGCGCTCCTGGATTAGCAATCACTAGGCCATTTTCTTTGGTTATCCAAGGTTTATGAGTGTGCCCGTGAAAAGCAAAGTCATAACTATTATTTTCGTTTAAATATTTTTTTAAATCTCCTGGTTTATGAGCTATCAATATTTTTTGCTGGCCTAGCTTAAATTCTAACTTATGTTCATCGTAAAATACATTTTTAAAAATCTTGGTGTCTTTTGGTAAAAATAAGTCAGCGTTGCCACCGACTAAGAATATTTCTCCTGGAAAATTAGAGGCTAAATATGTTAAAATATCTAATTGGCATAAATCGCCACAAAAAATTAATTTAGTGACTTTATTTTCTTTTATCCAATTTAAAAATATTTTTAAATTATCTAGATTGTCATGAAGATCAGAAAAAATAGCTATCCTCATGAGTTTATTCTTAATTTTATTTCATAAGCCATTTGTTCTAGTTTACGCAGATGACCTCTGGCTTGATCATATTTAGTTCGCAAATAGCCAGTCATATCAAAATCAATTAATTGGTCCATTATGTCGTTAGCTAACTTTTTTATTTTTTCTACTTGTTCAAAATGACCAGCCGCCGCTTCATTGGTGGCCGTTCTAACTAATTCTCCAAGTAGATCACAAATACCACCTAAATAAGCATCATTACCTAGTTTTAATTTTTTAATGCGATCAATCTTTTCTCCTTTTATAACAAAAGATAGAAGTTTAGCTTCCACATATTCTTCAATGGCCGCCCGATAAGCACCCTCTTCTTCAATTCTTTTGATACCAAATTTCTTTTCTAATTGTAAGAGGGAATCTTCCATTTCTTTAAGCTTCAGTTCGGCAATTTTTAGTTCATGGCGGTGCAAAGTAAAAATGGCTTTTTTGGAATGGAATAAAACATTGTTTGATAAGGAGATTATTTGTCTTCTCTCATTTTCTTGATTTTGATAATCTTTTTTTAATTGTTCAACAAATTTTTTATTAATCATATAGTTTGCTCTGTTTTCCGCCAGCTGGCGAAGGTAGATTAGATAACTCTGAATATTTCATCTAAACTAGTTTCTCCTAATAAGGCTTTTAAAATACCATCCTGAATCATAGTCACTGTACCATTTAAAATAGCGGCTTGTTCTATTTCATAATCGGTTATGTCAGGATTTTGGATTAATTTTTTTATTTCAGGGGTAACGGTAATCGTTTCATATAACCCTATTCGATTTTTGTAACCGATACCTCCACATTTGTCGCAGCCAATACTGGTATAAAAACTAATTTTTTCTGGTATAACAATGGCTGGATTTTTTATTTGGCTTAAGATAGTTTTTATTTTATTTAAAGTTTCACTGTCAGTTTCAGCTTCTTTGCGACAATAAGGACAAAGACGACGTACCAATCTTTGGCCGATAGAGAACTCTAAAGAATTAGCTAGCGCTTGTCTTTCCACACCTAATCCAGAGAACCTGGAAATAGCCCCAGCAGCGCTATTAGCATGAATAGTCGATAAGACTAAGTGACCGGTTGAAGCTGCTTCAATGGCTATTTTAGCAGTTTCATCATCACGAATTTCTCCAATCATCATGATGTTGGGATTTTGGCGCAATAAAGAACGCATAGCGGAAGCAAAAGTGTAACCATGTTCAGTGTCAATTTGAGTTTGCATAACTCCCGGTAATTGATATTCAATTGGATCTTCAATGGTGATGATTTTAACATCTGGCTTATTTAATTTATTTAAAATACTATAGAGAGTCGTAGTTTTACCAGATCCAGTTGGACCAGTGGTAATAATAATGCCTCTAGTTTTTTTAATAGCCTCTTTTAGCGCAAGTAAAGCTACAGAAGTTATTCCTAAGTTTTCCATTTCTAAATTAGCTGCTGAAGTTGAAAGTAAACGAACAACAATGGTTTCGCCGTAGCCGCCAGAAATAATTGATAAACGACAATCCATTTTGCGGTCGCTTAATTGTAAACTGAAACGACCATCGAGAGTAGCCCTTTTAATATTAGTAGCAAAACCAGCTAAGATTTTCATTTCTGATAAAACTGGCAGATAGGCGGTATTAGGTAAGGTAAAGACGTCATGCAGTACCCCGTCAATTCTAAAACGAACCTTAACACTAACATCTGTTGGTTCAATATGGATATCACCGGCATTATTGACAATTGCCAGCGACATAATTAAAATAATAACTTCTTTAGAAGGAGTGTCCTTAACTAATTGATTAAGTTGAGAGATGTCGGAACTGAGTTGCGCTGCTTGTTTTAGATTAGCGTCACTAATTTTTAGACCTCGTCCAATAGTCTGTGAAATAACAATATTGTAAAGTTCATTGATATAATCAAAATTTCCAATGACACGATAAACTTCTTGTAGAGAAGTAACCCCCTCTAAACATTTTAAAATACCGTCCTGGAGCATAGTAATCATGCCATTTTCAATAGCTTGTTGTAATATTTTAAATGACGGTGCTTTATCAATGGTTAATTGTTTAATGTTGTCGGCCATGGTAAATATTTCGTAGATACCAATACGATTATGATAGCCGGTAAAATTACAGGCATTACAACCAGACTCATTAGCTTTGTAAAAATCTGGTAGAGTATAAGGAATGTTAATGCCAGATTTAGGAGACATAACTGATAGTATTTTATCAACCTGTTCTTTTTCCTCAGGCGTTAATTCGTGTTTTTGTTTGCAGACTGGGCATATTTTTCTGACTAAACGTTGTCCAATTACAGCATTGATAGCTGGTACTAAAAAATAAGGTTTAACTCCTAAATCAATTAAACGTGGAATAACGCCAGCAGCATCATTAGTATGTAGAGTAGAAAGGACCAAGTGTCCGGTAAGTGATGCCTGAATAGCTATTTCAGCTGTTTCTAAATCTCTAATTTCACCAACCATCACTACGTTAGGGTCTTGTCTTAAGATAGATCGTAATCCGTCAGAAAAAGAATAACCTTTAGAATTATCAACTTGACTCTGGTTGATTCCAGATAGTTGGTATTCAATTGGATCTTCTAAAGTAATAATTTTAACGCCTGGCTTATTTAATTTATTAAGCGCGGCGTATAAGGTGGTAGTTTTACCAGATCCAGTTGGACCGGTAGTTAAAATTAAACCATTAGGTTTGCTTATTTCGTTCTCTAATAAATGAAAGGTTTCTTTTCTTATTCCTAAACTATCAAAATCTAAAGCAGTGGCCGACGAATCAAGCAAACGCATAACTACACTTTCGCCGTAAGCAGTTGGTAGGAAAGAGGTACGAACATCCAGTTTTTTATCAGTTAGTAGAATACTATAACGACCATCTTGTGGTTTATCTGTGATGTTAATTTTTACTTTAGATAGAATTTTAAGTCTAGTGGATATTTTGTGCCATTTATCAGCTGTAATAATAGCTGCTTGTTGTAAAACACCATCAATGCGGAGGCGGATAATAACACCTTTTTCTTCGGCCTCGATATGGATATCACTAGCTTTAATTTTAATAGCAGTTGCTAACATCAAGGTGACAACATCAGAAATGTTTACTTCGTTAATTTTTTTATTAAGTAGTCTGTAATCAGTTATTTCTTGGGAGAATTCTTTAAGTTTATCTTCGGTTATTTCCACTAAACCACTATAAGCCTTAACTTTAGGCAGTCTTTCATAAAGTTCCAAAGCATGATTAAGGCTATTTTCTGAAATTAAAAAGATAGAAGTATCAGCAAAATATTGCTCACTCAAATCTTTTTTTAATTCTTCAATACCGTCATTATTATTAGTCGTACCTAGACGAATATTTTTTCCATCATAATAAAAACAAACCACACTGAGACTAGTGGCTATTTCTTCGTCAATTAAGGATAAAGCTTCCGGGCTAATCGGGAAACCTGTTAAATTAATATACGAAAGACCCTGTAAATTAGCAGTCCTTTCTGTTATTCTTTCAATTTCCTTAGCTTTGATTTCCGCTTGTTTTTTTGAAAATTTATCCAAAACGGAACCCTCCTCAGGCAAATCATCATGGATTAGATTATTAATTGAGGCTAAATCACTCATAAATCAGATTGTCTTTATTGTTTTATTGGCGGCGTTTGAAGACTCTTTCTAGTTTAGCTTTAACATCATCTTTTTTAATCTCTTCAAAGAGGATTGTCCAAACAGCGGTTTGAAAAGTCATTAATATGGCAGCCGTTAGAATAATTATTAATAAGCCTACAGCTATTAGTAGATATAGAGGGGTTAGGAAATTAAAAATAATCAGAGTTAACATTACCGGCAAGAGGATGATGGAAATAATGAAAATAATCAGTAGTCCAGCCAAGAAATTTATTAAGAAAAGTAGAATAGCAATTTCTAAACTGACTAGCCAGTTTAAAGAAAAGATTTTTATTCCTTTCTCAATAGAGGTTACAAAAGAATCTTTTTCTAAAACTACGGCAATCATGGCATATTTAACAATTAAGGCCATGGAGATGGCTAATGGTAAGAAAATAGTAAAGAAGATAGTGTAGAACAGAATAGCAAGGCTAGAATCTTGGAAAAATAAGTAGATCAGAGGAATACTCATTATCATAAACAGTAAATAAAGACCAGCCTTAAAAACAATATTAAGTCCTAGAATTGACCATAATTTATTATCATATTTTGAGAGTCCTTCCCAAATACTAATTTTTTGTTCCTTTTTTTTGCTAGTAGAAATAGTTTTAACCCACTCAATAATGGAGATTTGAGATTTGATGCTAACCCAGAGAATGATAAAGGCAACAAATATTACTAAAGCCATTAATAGTCCGAGACCAAAACCCAATCGTGGTTCAGTTAAACATACTCTTCCAAAGTCTGACCAGAAAGGTGAACTAAACATGTAACTGCCACTCTGTAATTTGTTATAAAATCCTGAACCGTAATCTTCATTAAGGATCTTAGTCAAGATTTGATATTCACCACCAGCTGACAGAATCATGGCCAAAGCACCAAAGATCCATAATTTTTTATACTGTCTGGTAATTTTCCAGGCCCGACTCAAAATTGATCGATAAGAAAACATAGTTTTTTAGCTAATTTTTTAAGTTTTTTCGAAGAAAGCTTTTATTTAAAAATGATTGAAAAAAAAGAAAATCTTTGTTAATATTATAACATATTTAAGAAATAATTTCCAAATCATTAAGCTCGGGTTATTTCTTTTAATAAGTCGTAGTTTATAAAGATTATTAAATAGGTATGAATTATTTAGATAAAGTAAAAAATGAACTAGCCCAGGCTTTAAATATCGGGCCCGAGTCACTAGTTTATCCCCCTAATCCTGAAATGGGTGACTTAAGTTGGCCTATGTTTGAAGCTGCTAAATTAGCCGGATTAAGTCCGGTTATTTTAGCTATTCAAAAAGCCAAGGAGTTTCCGATGTTAAGTGGTATTAAAGAAGTTAAGGCAACTGGGCCTTATCTTAATTTTTATTTAGAACCACTAACTTTTATTGGTGGTGTTTTGATTGACATTAAAGAACGGGGAGAAAAGTTTGGGGCTAATAATTTTGGGGATAATCAAAGAGTAATGATTGAATACTCCAATGGTAACACTCATAAGGAATTGCATGTCGGGCATTTACGTAATATTTCTTATGGTGATGCGGTCTATAAATTATTAGTTGCTAATGGTTATGAAGCAATTCCTGTTTCTTATATTAATGATTTTGGTATTCATACTGCTAAGACTATTTGGAATTGGCAAAATAATCCCGCTTACGCTCAGTCAGAGGCATCTAAAGGTTATTTATTAGGTAAATGTTATAGCGAGGCAGCTCAAAAGATTGATGATAACGCTGAGGCTAAGGCCGAAGTAAGTAAAATAATGAAGGAAATTGAGAGTCGTCAGGGAGCTGGCTATAAGCTGTGGCGAGAAACTAGACAGTGGAGTATTGATTATTTTCAAGAAATTTATAATGACTTGGATATTAAGTTCCAAGATACTTTTTACGAAAGTGATTTTATTGATCGAGGGTTAGAAATTAAAGATCACTTATTAGATCAGGGGATTCTTAAAAAAAGTGAAGGAGCTATTATTGCTGACTTGCAAGATTATAACCTGGGGGTATTACCGGTTATTAGAAGCGACGGCACCGCTCTTTATTTGGTGGCCGATTTAGCCCTAGCCTCTTATAAATTTGAAAAATATAATTTGTTTGAATCAATTTACATTGTTGACGTTAGACAGAGTCTTTATTTCAGCCAATTATTTAAAATTCTAGAACTGATGGGGTATCAAGCTAAAATGACCCATTTATCTTATGACTTTTTAACTTTAAAATCAGGCATGATGGCTTCTCGTACCGGCAACGTAATTACTTATGAACAACTAATGACAGAGGCTTTGTCTCGAACTAAGGAGGAAATTGTGAAGCGTCACCCTGATTGGACTGATAGTAAAGCCGAACAAACTGCTCATGCCTTAGCCATTTCGGCAATTAAATTTGAAATGATAAAAGTTTCTTCGGATAAAGTCATTACCTTCGATCTAGTTGATGCTTTAAAATTTGAAGGTTTTACAGCCGCTTATTTACAATATTCAGGAGCTAGAATCAACAGTTTATTAAAAAAAGTTCCTGATTATCTAAGTCGATCAGTAGACTTTAAACAGTTATCCGGTACTAAAGAATTTAATTTAGCTATGAAATTGGCTCAATATAGCGAGGTTGTTAAAAAAGCTGGTTTAGACCGCGACCCCTCGATTGTAGCTAGATATTTGTTTGAATTAGCTCAAACATTTAATGATTATTATCACGATACTAATATTATCAAAGCTGAAGAGGTGATTCGTAATGCGCGCCTATCTTTAGTGGCCGGAACTAAACAAGTATTAAAAAATGGTTTTGCCTTGCTGGGACTTACTTATTTAGAAGAAATGTAATTATATGAATATGTCTAACGATCAAGATAATTTAATGGAGAAAATTGTGTCCTTATGCAAGCGTCGCGGCTTTATTTTTCCGGCCTGTGAAATTTATGGCGGTCTAGCGGGCAGTTATAGCTACGGTCCTTATGGCACAGCTTTAAAAAATAATATTAAACGTTTGTGGTGGAAAAAATTTGTCGATGATCGTGATAATATGTATGGCATTGATGGGCCGATTTTACTTCATCCCAAACTTTGGGCAGCCTCCGGGCATATTGGCGGTTTTAATGATGCTATGGTTGATTGCAAAAAATGTAAAAAAAGATTTAGAGCCGATCATGTTATTGAAGAAGCAACTGGACAAGATTTAGAAGGCGATTTAGTTAAAATGAATGCAGCTTTGCCAACACTTAAATGTCCAATTTGTGGCGTCAGTGATTGGACTGAAGCCAGATTTATTAGCATGATGTTTAAGACTGAAATGAATGGCCTTGATGAGCCAATTTATCTTCGACCAGAAACAGCCGGAGCTATTTTTGTAGAATTCAAAAATGTAGTTGATGTGATGCGTCCTAAGTTACCATTTGGTATTGCTCAAATAGGCAAGGCTTTCCGTAATGAAATTGTAGTCAGTAATTTTATTTTTAGAACTCGTGAATTTGAACAAATGGAAATAGAATATTTTATTGATCCAGAGTTAGATTTTGAACCTATTTTTGAAGATTTTTTAAATAAACAAGAAGAGTTTGTTTATGAATTGGGCGTGCCGGCTAATAAATTACGCCGTTTTGAACATCCTAAAGAAAAGCTTTCTCATTATTCCCGTAAGACAGTTGATTTAGAGTTTGACTCCCCCTTTGGCGGTTTTAAAGAGTTATGCGGTTTAGCTCATCGTGGTGATTTTGATTTAAAAAAGCATAGTGAGTTTTCCAATGAAAAGCTAGAATACTTCGATGCAGTGGCTAATCGTCGCTTTACCCCCTATGTTATAGAGCCATCTTTTGGCCTTGATAGAGCTATTTTGGTAACGTTATTGTCGGCTTATCATGAAGAGGCTATTGGGGAAGATACTAGAGTAGTTATGAGATTTCCTCTTAAAATTGCTCCAATTTCCATTGCTATTTTTCCATTACTTAAAAATAAGCCAGAACTAGTAGTTAAGGCTAGGGAAGTGTATGAGCTATTGCGTAAAGAATATCGTTGTGAATTTGATGATAACGGTAATGTCGGTAAACGCTATCGTCGTCAGGATGAAATCGGTACTCCATTTTGTCTGACAATTGATTTTGATACCCTTGAAGATTCTAGAGTGACAGTTAGAGATAGAGATACTATGGAACAACCACGGATTAAAATAACAGAACTAAAGAAATTCTTTAATGATAAATTTTAAAATTTTTTAAAAAAAATATTTTTGAAATAAAAAGAGGAGATTAATTTCTCCTTTTTTATTTTTTTATCTTTTGTTATTTTTTTATCTTAATTTTTTGTTGATAATTATATAGATGTTAATAATGCTTAATCACTAGTAAAGTAAAGGTTATTTCTTTTTTATTTTTTTTATTAAATCGTTAATTTTACAAGTTTTTTTTGTTTGTAAAATATTTTTAGTATTTTTAATTTTTTTGCGAAAAAGTATTGCTAAGCTTTTATCTTGGATGTATAATTATAGTATTAAGTTCTTGGTCGAATTTTTTAAAAAACGATTTTTTAAAAAGATTTTCATTTTGTAATTTTTTTAAAACGTCACTTCAGAAAGGGGGTGATAATATGCCAGCTAAAAAAATCAAAAAAGCTGCTCCTAAAAAGGCAGTTAAAAAGGTAGTAAAAAAAGCTGCTCCTAAAAAGGCAGTTAAAAAGGTAGTAAAAAAAGCTGCTGTTAAAAAAGCCGCTCCTAAAAAGGTAGCTAAAAAAGCAGTTAAAAAAGTTGCTAAAAAGAAATAGTACTATAACTTAGTATTTTTTCTACTTTTTATAAAATCAATATTCTTATTGATTTAAAAATTATACAAAGATCGTCCTAATTTTAGGATGATTTTTGTATTAGTGGACTAGTTTATCGAAAATTCAGGTGGCTTTAGTTATTATTTAATGATGAAAAAGATTATTATTTTAATACTAATAGCGCCAGTGGTTGCTTATTGTATAATTTCGGCCACTCGTTGGTATAAATCGCCATATTTTCGTGTAATTTTTTTTGACGTTGGTCAGGGCGACTCAGTTTTGATTATTACTCCGCGTGGCCAAACAATTTTGATAGACGGCGGACCAGATGCTAGTGTTCTTCAAGGTTTAGGTCACGTTTTACCTTTTTGGTTGCGACATTTAGATTTAGTTATTTTAACTCATGTTCACGATGATCATTTAGCCGGTTTAATCGAAGTATTTGACCGTTATCAAATTAAACAAGTTTTAATTGGCTATTCCAATAGTAGGTCGCCACTAACTGATATTTGGCAAAATAAATTAGTTATTTCTAAATCAGAAATTATCAAGGCTAAAACAGGGATGATTTTTAGTTTTGATAGTAACTGCAGTTTAAAAATATTGGCAGCTGAACAAAAGGCGACAGATGAAAATGATTATTCCATTGTTTCTTTGTTTTCTTGTTTTGATAGAAAAATTTTACTGACAGGTGATGCTGGTACTAAGATAGAAAATAATATTCCCGTTCCTCTAGTTGACATTCTTAAAATTTCACACCATGGTTCTGATACTGGTACTAATCAATCTTTTTTAAATAAACTCAAGCCAGATTTAGCTGTTATTTCAGTTGGTATTAATAATAAGTTTGGTCACCCAAACCAAATTGTTTTGAACTGGTTATTAACTTTGCCTGTTAAGATCTTTAGAACCGATGAGTTAGGTTCTTTATATTTTTTGGCTAATAATAAGTCAATAATTTGGAAAAAATAAGGTTTAATCACCATGATAACAAAACTCTTGACAAAGCTTTAAGGCTGTGATATAGTTAATCGTTAAGATGTTTAACACCAAATAATAGCTTAGAAGTAAAAGGCCATTTTAAACGGGTCAGGCACGACAAGCATGGGGATGTTCTCACTAGGGTTTTTTGGGCCTGCAAAAGTTGAGTGAATTTATTCATCATTTTTTGCGGGCTCTGGAATTCCTAGGAGATATTTTCTTGCCTACCCGTTTAAGTTGGTCTTTTTTTGTATTTTAAAAACCGTCTGACTGACGGTTTTTAAATTGATAATATTTTTAATTATTGGTAGTTGTTTTAATCTGGGGTGTACTAGTTGAAATAAGTGGCGTAGAGGTAGCACTTTTACCAATCAAACAAACTTCTTGCCATGGTACATAATGAGATTTAAATCTGACATTTTTTGTATTACCATCAGGATAATTAACTGAGTAATCAAAATAAGCATCAGCGCCATTATGGGCCGTCTCAGTACATTTTTTTTCTCCTGGTTTTAAGGAGTCACTTTCTATCATTTTAGCTGGAGCTGGCTTAACAATATTATAAACGACGGGTTTGGTTGAAGAAGCGATGCGTCCATCTTTCTTACCCCAGAAGTCAAAGTAAATATCATTACCAATAATTCGAGATTGAATTAAAATATAATTACTAGTATCGTTTAAGAATTTAATGTCTGGCCAAGGATCATAAACAGCGGCATCGGTACCAGCTGGTTCGTAGTAAGCAACTCGATAGGAATGGTTTTGTCTAGCAGTAATAGGTAAACCGGAGACTAGAGCACTTCTAAAAATAGTAGTGGCAATTTGGCATAAACCACCGCCATATTCTGGAATAGTTTTGTTATTTTTGATAACTAATTCTGGCAAATAACCTGAACTGGCATCGATTTCGCCTAAGGTTTTAACTAAGGAAAACTCCTCGCCAGGTTTGATTATCATGCCATGAACGGCCGCTGCACCAACTTCTATGTTATGTCTTCTGTTAGCTGGCGATCCAGCAAAATTAGAATGTCCTGTACCGATTAAATCTTTGATATTTATTTCATCAGTATTTTCGCTTAACTGCGATACTATTTCGTCAATAACTAACTCAGCAGAGTTAGAATCGTTTATTAAATAATTTTCTTTAATTTTGCTAATACTATCTTTGATATTTATTTTTTGGCCGTTAGCGCTATTTTGCCAACTAACCATTTTGCCATTTTTTATTTCATAGCGAGGTTCTTTAACATCCTGATTAATAGTTGGTGCAATATTTTTTATAATATAATCACTTATTTTTTCTTCATCTAAATCGAGTCGGTAATTATCTTTTTCACCTTGGCTTTTTAACCAGGAAGCCACTGTCTCTTTTTTAATCCTAAATTCAGTTGAAGTAGCTGTTTTAGCAGTTAACAATAAGTCCCCTCTCGATATAAGAGTAACAGCAGCTTCTTCTAAATTTTTTAAGTCTTGGCTAGTGACGCTTGGTCTAGCAGTGATAGTTTTTAAGCCAATGGAATTTTTATTTAAAGAGTCCAGCCTTTGTTTTATCTCAGGTATAGCTAATTCAAAATCTATTTGTTTGCCAATTTTTTCTGGTTCTATTTTAAAAGCTACCTCACCGCTACTAGTTTTTTCAGTCTTAAATGAAGCATTGAGTGGAGCTACTAATAAATCTTTTAAGTCTTCAGAAATAAAAGTTTTAGCCCGTTCTGCATCAAAAGAATAAACCATGGGAATATCTTTGTCTTTAAGCGCACTAAAAACAGAATTAGTTAAATATGAAATAAAAGAATCTTTAGGGCTAGAGCTGGCTATATTTTTAATAGTTTCGTCTATATTAAAGGTAAAAATAGGAAAACTGATATCAGTATTTAAAGCAACGGTGGATGGTAAACTAATTCCTTGGTTGCTATATGATAGATTTAAGCCATTATCAGAAATAAGATCGGTCTGTTTAGTAATTAGTTCTTCGGCTTCTTTTAGAGTTAATCCTTGAAGATTAATTTGTCCAATTCTAATTCCAGGATAAATTTTATTTTGATAGTTACTACTCCAATCAAGATAAAGATAGGTAGTATAGCCAGTGGCAACAAGTAAAAATAAAAAAACCACGGAAAAGATGATGGTTTTTTTCTTGTTATCAATATTCTTCATATTTTTTGAGTCGTAAAATCAACTCTGGTTGCCCAAAATTTCTCCTAGTATTTTTTTAGCTAAAGTTTGTTCTTCATTATTTATTTCAGCCCCTATTTTGAAAGAGATTACCTGTCCAATAATAGCGTTTTCCGGTAATTTATATTTTGGCCAATAGATTAAATTATTATCCTGGTCTTGTAGAATGACTTGGTGACTAGAAAAATCTTTAATTGTTAATAGATATTCCATATTAACCTTTTATATTTATTTTTGTTTCTGAATTTTCCAATTTAGGGAGTTTTATTGTTAATATGCCTTCCTCTAAAGAAGCTTCTATTTTTTGGTTATCAACCTCATAAGGCAATATTAATGATCTGGAGAATTCTCCAAAATAACATTCTTTATAAAGATAATCATCTTCTGGTATTATTTCACTTTCTTGGCTGAACCCCCTGATAGTTAATAATCCGTTATGTAGAGAAATTTTTAAATCTTCTGGATGAACACCGGCTAAAGCTGATTTAATAATAATTTCTTTATTAGTTTGATAGACATCAATAGCCATATTTCCATTTTCATTTTTTTCTCCTATCCAATCGTCAATAGAATCTTCCGGATTGGCAGTTTTGAGGTCTTGGTTTTTTTTAGAAAATAGATTGTTAAACATAAGATTTATTGTTTGATGTGGGCCCGTGCAGACTCGAACTGCAGACCTCTACGATGTCAACGTAGCGCTCTAACCAACTGAGCTACGAGCCCCTATTATCAATATTATTCTTCAGATAATAACCTAATGTTATCAGCTTTCTTTTTAAAAGTAAATATAAAAATGTCTGAATAATTTCAGTCATTTATTGGTGCGCCCAGATGGAATCGAACCATCGACCCCCGCTTTATAAGAGCGGTGCTCTAACCGCTGAGCCATGGGCGCCTTTAGCACATTACCTACATTATATATAGCACCAGAAAACCCTGAAGGCAAGATTTATTATTTGTTTATTTTTTCTAATTTATTTTTTATCAATTCAATAATCTTATTTGAGGCTTCCAATAGGCTGCCGTCTAAGTTAATTTTTGAAGATTTCGAGTTGCCTTCCGGCAAATATTCTTTTAATAGTTCTTTAGTATTAATATTGCCTACCGAGTAAATAATAGCTTTATTGCCGACTCCAACCGGATTTTCAAAAATAATGACGATAATTTTAGCTTCAGGGATATTGACTATTAGTTCATCAACAATATCAAAAATAGAATCTTCGCCAGTTTCACTGTCTAAAAAATCTTCTTTTTTGGCAGTAGACCAAATCAATTGACTGCCCAGTTCAGAATTGAGTCCATTTAATATTTTACCCCACAATTTAAGAGTTTTAAAATTACGTGAGCGATATAAATTATTAATTATTTCTTCTCGTTTAGCACCTAAATTAATTAGCTTTGAAGTAGTAAGCAAAGTATCTGGTGTGAGATTAGTATTTTTAAAATTCTTAGTTTTAGAAATTATACCAGCCAGTAAACAAGTAGCAATATTTTCATCAATTAATTCTAGTTTTTCTTCTGTTAACAAATCAAAAATTATCTCGGCAGTAGAAACTGAATTAGCATTAACATGATTAATCTGCCCGAACTCTTCGTTATTGGCGCGGCAGTCAATATTAATAATGGTTGTTTTATAAAAAAATTCAACATTAGAATCATAAAGCTTACCAAGAGATTCTAAGTCACCAGCCCCGATAGTAATAATTAAATCAAATCTAAAGCCACTGGCTGAGGTGCTGACATCTTCGGAGCTAAACCAACCCTCTTTGGGAGAAATAATAAAATTTAAAGACTTATCTTCGATAGCATATTTAATTTGATCAATCTTAGCTTGGGAAATATCCAGTGATACAATAAATTTTCTTAAGTTAACTAGCGAATCCTTAATATCAGATGCTCCAGGCAAAAAAGACCAAACTTTATTTTTGGCTGAAGCCATCGAAACTATTTCTACCTCTTTTCCTATTTTTTTTAAAAATAAGAATAGAGCCAAAGAAGAAGCAACATCGTCACCGCTCCAGTCAGCCGAAAAAATGATTAAGGGAAATTTGGATTTCTCTATTTGATTGAATATTTGTTCTTTAATACCTAACATTGTCAAAATTTTAGTAAGTGTTGATTTATTAATATATCGCTATTTTGCTTTAAAGTCAAGATGATTATCAGTTGACTATTAGTGTTTTTTTTGGTAATTTGGAGAGTATGAAACAAGAATTAGAAAAGACTTATAATCCTCAGGATCATGAGGAAAATATCTATAAAATTTGGGAACAATCCGGTTATTTTAATCCGGATAATTTAAATTTACCAGACGACGCACCAGCCTATACTATTGTTTTGCCGCCACCTAATATTACAGCTAATTTACATATTGGACATAGTTCGATGCTGGCAATTGAGGATCTTTTGATTCGTTTTCGCCGCATGAATGGTTATAGAGCTTTATGGTTGCCAGGGACGGATCACGCTGCTATTGCCACACAAATGGTGGTAGAAAAAAAAATATTTCAAGAAACAGGCCTGACTCGCCATGATTTAGGTCGTGAAAAATTGCTCGAGGAAATTTGGAAATTTTTGCGCAGTACCCAAGCTACTATTTTGAGTCAAACAAGACGCATGGGCTCATCTTTAGATTGGTCCAGAGAGGCATTTACTTTTGATGAAAAGCGCCAGAAAGCTGTTAATCAATTATTTATTGATATGTATCAGGCTGGTGTAATTTATCGCGGTGAACGTATTGTTAATTGGTGCCCTCATTGCCACTCTACTTTAGCTGACGATGAAGTTGAATATAAAGAACAACAGGCTAAGATTTATACTTTTAAATATGCTGATAATTTTCCAATAGCTATTTCTACTACTCGCCCAGAAACTAAATTAGGCGATGTGGCCGTGGCTGTTAATCCTAAAGATGACAGATATAAAGATTATGTCGGCAAAAAGTATGAAGTAAATTTTTGTGGCCAACCTTTAAATATTAGTATTATTGCTGACAGAAATGTGGAAATAGACTTTGGAACTGGCGCCTTAGGTGTTACCCCAGCTCATTCCATGGTTGATTGGCAAATGGCGGCTACTCATAATTTACCTATTATAAAAGTCATTGATGAAGATGGTTTGATTCATAATGGCTTTGAAAAATATTCCAGATTAGATGTTCTTAGTGCTAGAAACCTGATTATTGAAGAACTAAAAAGTAAAGGATTAATGATAGCTGAAGATGAATTATCTAATAATTTATCAATTTGTTATAGATGTGGCACGGCGATTGAACCACTTCCATCTAAACAGTGGTTTGTAGCTGTTGATAAAAAATTAGATCGTTTTAGTGGACAGTCTTTAAAAGAAAAGGCACTAGAAGTTTCTAAAACTAAAGAAATAACTTTTATTCCTGATCGTTTTGAAAAACGCTATCAAGATTGGATGGAAAATTTACATGATTGGTGTATTTCTCGTCAAATTTGGTTTGGTCATAGTATTCCAGTTTGGTATCGAGGCGAAGAAATTTATTGCGGCGATAGCGCTCCGGTTGGAGATGGTTGGTTAAAGGATCAGGATACTTTAGACACCTGGTTTTCTTCTGGTATGTGGACTTTTTCAACTTTGGGCTGGCCAGACACTTTTAAAGATGGAAAAAAATCTGGAGATTTATTAAAATTTCATCCGACTAATTTAATTGAGACTGGTTATGAAATATTAACCTTATGGGTGTCACGCATGATTATGATGTCCCTATTTGCTATGGGTGAGATTCCTTTTAAGAAAGTTTATTTACATGGCACAATTCTTGATGCTAAGGGTAAAAAAATGAGTAAGAGCAAAGGGAACGGTGTTGACCCTTTAACAGTTATTGATAAACATGGCGCCGATGCTTTACGCCTCTCATTGCTGATGGGTTCGACTCCTGGCAACGATTCCAGATATAGTGAAGATAAGATTGAAGCTAAAAGAAATTTTGTAAATAAACTGTGGAATATTTCTCGTTATGTGTTGTCATCGGTCTCAGAAGAAAAATATTCTTGTTCTGCTTATGATTCGCCAGTTGCTAAGACTTTGGCTGATACTTGGATTTTAGAAAATTTGCTTCAAACCAGACAGAAAGTAACCGATTGTTTAAATAATTTTGATTTTTCTTTAGCAGCCGAAGAATTATCGTCTTTTACTTGGGACAAATTAGCTGATTGGTATTTAGAAGTAGCTAAAATAGAAAAAGATAAAGATGAAATATTGATTTATGTTTTAAAAAATATTTTAATGCTTTGGCATCCTTTTGTGCCCTACGTCACCGAAACAATTTGGAGTCATTTTTCCGATAATCTTTTAATGATTGCTCAATGGCCTAAGACAGAATTATCAACTAATAATAGTTCTGAGTTTGAACTTATTCAAAATATAATTGTGGCCATTCGTAATGCCCGAAGTGAAAATAAAGTTGAGCCAAGTCGCAAGGTTAAGGCTATTATTTATGGTCACGGCCGAACTAAAATTATAGAAAGTAATGCAGAACTCATAAAAAGTTTAAAAACTGGTTTAGGAGAATTATTTGTTGTAAGTAGCGGTGACACACCAGAAGAAGCTATCGCCATTACCTTGGGCGAAATTGATATTTATTTACTGGGATCAGTGGATGAGATTAAGGAAAAACAAAGGCTTGTTAAGGAAAAGGATAACTTAGAAAAAATGATTCTTAACTTAAGTCAAAGATTAAATAATGAAGAGTTTACTGCTAAGGCACCAATCTCGATTGTTGAGGTAGAAAAAAATAAGTTAAGATCTTATTCTTTAGAACTTGAGAAAATAAATAAATTAATTGCCAGTTTATGACTTTAAAAAAATATTTAGCAGTGATGGTGATTGCCACGGCGGTTTGTTGGACTGTTTTCTTATTTGTGGCCAGCGTAATTAATCCAGAAGCGACCAATGGTATTGGTTTTTTCTTGTTCTATCTCTCATTGTTTATGGCTTTTTCCGGTACAGCGGCCCTGATTGGCTTTTTAATCCGTTTTGTAGCTTTGAAAAGAGAATTAGCTTTTCATGCTGTACGTATTGCTTTTCGCCAATCATTTTTGTTTTCCTTGTTTGTAATTTCTGTTTTAATTTTATTGTCTCAAGGATTATTTAATTGGTTAAACTTATTAATGTTGATTGTAGTTTTTGTTATTATTGAAACGGTTATGATTAGTTCCTCAAAAAATCGCTAACGTAAATATATGAAAGTAGAACTACAAAAATTAAAAGAAGAATTCTTAAACGGTCTGCAAGAAATTAAAGACAGTGCTGCTTTAAAAGACTTTGAGTTTAAATATTTATCACGTAAAGGTGAATTAGCTAAAGCCATGTGTGCTTTAAAAGATTTAAGTAACGACCTTCATAAAGATGTTGGTGCTTTTGCTAATGATGTTAAAAAAGAATTACAAGAGCAATGTGAAATAATTAAAAAAACTTTTGAAAGTCAGGCGGAAAATTCTTTAGCTGAAGATGCTACTTTGCCAGGAACTAAGATGAAAAGAGGTCATCTTCATCCGCTAACTCAGGTGCAAATGGAGGTGGAAGATTTATTTGCTTCCATGGGTTTTATGGTGCTTGATGGCCCAGAGTTAGAAAGTGATCATTATAATTTTGAAACTTTAAATGTGCCGCCGCATCATCCAGCTCGTGATATGCAGGATACTTTTTATGTTGATATAAAAAATAAAGACGGGGAATATGATTTGCTAATGCGTACCCAAACTTCTCCAGTACAGGTGAGAGTTATGAAAAAGTATGGAGCACCGCTTAAAGCCATTATTCCTGGCCGAGTCTTTCGTTGTGAGACTACTGATGCTAGACATGAACACACTTTTTATCAATTGGAAGGAATCATGATTGATAAAAAAATAAATTTTGCACATTTAAAAGGAGTATGTGAAATCGTTGGCAAGAAACTTTATGGGCCAGATACTAAATTTAGAATGAGACCTAAGTTTTACCCTTTTGTGGAACCAGGCTCTAATGGTGATTATACTTGTTTCTTATGCCAAGGACAGGGGTGTCGTGTTTGTAAACACACTGGCTGGTTAGAAATTTTGGGTTGTGGCTTGATTCATCCGGATGTACTTCGAGCTGGCGGCATTAATCCGGAAGAATATTCTGGTTTTGCTTTTGGTTTCGGCTTGACTCGTTTGGCCATGCTTAAATATGGTATTAATGATATTCGTCTATTCATGGGCGGTGACGAGCGTTTTATTGAACAATTCTAATTAAGAACATATGTTATTATCCCTAAATTGGTTAAAGGATTTTATAAAAATTACAAAAAATATTACTCCAGAAGACTTGGTTCTTCGTTTAACGATGCATACTGTAGAAGTTGAAGGTTGGAATAATCAACAAGACGCTTTTAAAGGCGTGGTAGTCGGTAAACTTTTGGAAGTAACTAAACATCCTAATGCTGACAGATTGCGTTTAACCAAAGTTGATATTAAAAGTAAAATATTATCAATCGTGTGTGGTGCTCCTAATATTGAAGTTGGGCAATTTGTTCCAGTAGCAACTATTGGTGCTATTTTACCTAATGGTTTAGAAATAAAAGAATCAGAGATTAGAGGTGAAAAATCTCACGGTATGCTCTGCGCCGAGGATGAATTAGGTTTAGGAAAAAGTCACGAAGGTATTATGATTTTAGATGATGGTGCTAAAATTGGTCAGGATTTGGCTAAATATTTAAAATTAGATGACGTTGTGTTAGAGATTGATAACAAATCATTATCCAATCGCTCTGATTTATGGGGGCATTATGGTATGGCTCGCGAAATCGGAACTTTTTATAACTTACCTCTTAAAGATTATAGTGATTTTATAAATTCAGAAATTGAGGAAGGAAAAAATAAAGTTGAAGTAAAAGTTGAGGATAAAGAGTTGTGTCCTCGATACATGGCTTTGAAAGTTAAAAATATTAAAGTTGAAGAGTCGCCAGCTTGGTTAAAAGAAAGGTTGGTTGCTGTTGGTTTGCGTCCTATTAATAACATCGTAGATATTACTAATTATGTTATGTTGGAAATCGGTCAGCCGCTGCATGCTTTTTCAGCTGATAAGGTTGATAAAATTATTGTTCGTTTAGCTAAGAAAGAGGAACATTTAGAAACACTAGATGGCAAAGAAAGGGAATTGGATGATAGCATGCTAGTCATTGCTGATTCTAAAAATCCTATCGCTGTCGCTGGTGTTATTGGCGGCCAAGCTAGTGCTGTGACTGAAAAGACAACTGAAATAATTATTGAAGCTGCTAATTTTGACGCTGTTTCTATTAGAAAGACCTCTGGAAAATTAGGCGTCAGAACAGACGCCTCGGTTAGATTTGAAAAATCATTAGATCCTAATTTTGCGGAAATGGCTTTGCGCCGTGCTTATTCTTTAATTAAAGAAGTTTGTTCTGAAGCCGAAGCCGACAGTAAAATAACCGATATCAGTAATTATGAGGTAAACCAAGGTCCAATTAAATTTAGCTTTTCTTGGTTGAACGAAAAAATTGGCCAAGAAATTCCACATAATCAAGTAGTTGAGATTCTAGACGGTTTGGGTTTTAAAGTTGAAAGTGAAGAAGACGAACTAAGCGTTTTGATTCCAACTTGGCGGGCAGCTAAAGATGTGACTATTAAAGAAGATATACTTGAAGAAATCGTTCGTATTTTTGGTTATGATAATGTAGTATCTGCAGCTCCACGAGTTGACCTTAATCCACCAATGATTTTTAGCGAACAGTTACTTGAAAGAAACATTAAGAACTTTTTAGCTTATAACGCTGCACTGCTTGAAACTTATAATTATTCTTTTGTGGGTGAAACACAGCTTAAAAAACTTAACATCGATTTCGTTAACTATATTAAATTAGTTAACCCTTTATCTGACCAACAATCAATTTTACGCCAGAATTTAATTGTCGGCTTGCTTAGCAATATTAAAACCAATCAGTTTAATTTTGATGAAGTTCGTTTATTTGAAATCGGACAGGTTTATTATAATACACCTGGCAATGATGATAAAAAAGGTGATGATAAAGAACGACTGCCATATCAAGAGAAAAAAATAGCTTTTGTTTTGTCAGGTAAGAAAGGAGCCTATTTTGCTGAGAGTAAAGGTATAGCGGAAAGTTTAATAGCGGAAATTTTTAACAACAATTGGGAAGCAGAATTTGTTTTAGTCGACGACTTTCCTTATTATAGTGATAATAAAAAGTCAGTTAGAGTGAGAGTTAATGGCCGCGACATTGGTTCAATAATCACGGTTAATAAAGAAAGCGCCGTTGCCTTTGGCTTAAAGAATGAAACTGTTTTTACAGAACTTAGTTTAATGGAGTTAATAGGGTTATTAGCTGTTTGTCCTCTTAAAAAATACGAAGCCGCCCTCTAAATATCCGGCCATTGTTCGTGATCTAGCTTTTGTAGTCGAGACAGGAATGATGTATAATGATTTAAGAAGAGAAATTAATTCTTTTAATGACCTTATATCTTCAGTTGAACTTTTTGATAGCTATCAGGGTGATAAACTAGGTGATAATAAAAAAAGTTTAGCCTTCCATATTATTTATCAGTCGCAAGAAAGAACGCTAATTGCTGATGAAATAGATCAAATTCAAACTTCTTTAATTGAAAGATTGGAAAGTAAGTTTTGAGCCCAAGTTAGAAATTTTTAAATTTAAAATAATAATAATTTTATGTTCGAGACATCAGGTGATATCTTAAACTTGGTTCTGTCGGTTTGTATTATTGCTCTAACTTTTTTTCTATGTTGGGGGATATTTTATTTCGTGGCAGCAGTATCTAAGTGGTATAAAATTACTAAAAAAGTTGAGATTATCGTTGCTGAAGCCGAAATAATTATTGAAACTGTTAAAGAAAAGTTACATGGCAGTGCTGCTTACTTATTTACTTTGGGTGATGTGGCTAAAAAAATCTTTGATTACGTAAAAGAAAAAAAAGAAGAGCGAGAAGATAAACCTAAAAAAACTACTAAAAAGAAAAAATAAAAAAATAGAGCTCCGTAATTACGGGGTTCTTTTGTAAAGAAAAAAGATCGTCCATTGTGGGCGATCTTTTCGTTGTTGTGAGCAGTGAGACTACTCGACTCTTTTTTGTAATTCAATTAGTGCCGCCTGCATTTCAATTTTGTATTCGCTAGATATCTGATCATTTAAATCAACATCTAGGAAATTTTGCATGCTCTTGATAGCAGTGGTTATTTGCTCTTTTTTTAATTCCAATGGAAGAAGTTCTAAAAATTCATTAATAATTATTAACTTTTCATTATCACATTCTTGAATAGCACTAGTCAATGCTAGACCGGATAGATTTAAGCGATAATGTCCATTAGCCCTAATAAAGGCATCCATAACAACCATAGAATGTTTGGTTGCCTTAATGTCGGCAATTAATGTTGTGATGTGCTCAATACTTAAATTGATTAATACTTTGTCAAAATATTTGGCGAGCATTACCCTGATATCGACATCGAATACTTCTAAATTGACGGTGTCAATAAACCGGAAGAATTTTTTTACCGGAGTATTGCTTACAAACAACCGGTACAGAGCAATTTTTTCGTTGGCAATTTTCAGTTTAGCATCGGTTTCAGCTGATTGTTTGATTTTTTTCGTTAATCGAAAAGATAATACTGAAATACCGATCATTAAAACAATGAGTGATAATAAATTCAAGTCCATATTCTTTTGTTTTATTTGGTTAATATTAAAGTACGATTTAGCTAATTACTATATCACATTTACATATTTTTGTCAATCTGTTAAAACAATGCTTATATAATTATTAGGTTATTTTAAACAAAAAACAGAGCTTTTAGCTCTGTTTTTGTATATCCTAATTATTATTTCTTAGCCTTAGGGGCCTTCTTTTCTTTAGTAACAGTAGGTTTAGCTTTAAAACCACATTCCCTATTACTACATCTTTCCGTATCGGTTTTAGCATCATTAATCATTAAAGCATCACATTTAGTACAATTTTTTCCAGTGGGTTCACCGTAGTAAGCATTCTTACAAGTTGGATAATTGTCACAGGCATAAAAAGCGCCGCGCTTACTAAATTTCTTAACAATGTTCCCAAGATTACAAACTGGACATTTCACATCTGGCGTATCACTAGTTTTAATATTTTTAATATTCTTACATTTTGGATAAGCGGTACAAGCTAAGAAAGGTCCGAAGCGTCCATTTTTAACGGCCATATCAGCCCCGCATTTATCGCATTTAGTACCAGCGTGCTTGGCTGATAATTCTGTTAAAACACTATTTTCCGGGGCAGCCACGCCAGGCTTATCGCCAATTGATTTAATATTTTTACATTCTGGAAAACCGCTGCAAGCTAAAAACTTGCCATAACGACCAGTTTTGACAATCATATTTCGACCGCACTTATCGCATTTTTCTTCAGTTGTTTCTTCGGGCATAATATCGTTTTTATTAATTTCTTCGTATTTAGCTTTTAAGTTGCCATGAAATTTGGCATAGAAATCAGCAATCACTGGCTGCCACTCTTTTTCGCCAGTAGCCACTTTATCTAAATCATCTTCCATATTAGCTGTAAATTTAAAATCAATAATTTCTGGGAAATGTTCAGTCAATAAATCGCTGACTACAAAGGCAATGTCGGTTGGCGCTAGTTTTTTATTGTCATCACGAATAGCATAATTCCTAGCAATAATAGTATTAATGGTCGGAGCGTAAGTGGAAGGACGTCCGATACCATATTTTTCCATTTCTTTAACTAAGCTGGCATCGGAATATCTAGCTGGTCCTTTAGTGAAATGTTGTTCATTCCAAATTTTAATGAATTTCAAATCGTCACCTTCTTGGACATTAGGTAATTCTTGCTCACTAGTTTTTTCTTTATAAATTTTAAGATATCCTAAGAAATCCAAAGTTTGACCATTAGCTTTTAGCCCATATATTCCAGCCTCTACGTCAATAACAGTCGCGCTTAAAATAGCAGCTGGCATTTGACTAGCGACTGATCTATCCCAAATTAATTTATATAAACGGTAAAGACCTTTTTCCAATTTTTCTTTTAAATCATTAGGAGTTTTGTAAACTTCAGTTGGTCTGATAGCTTCATGAGCTTCTTGGGCATTCTTACTTTTATTTTTAAAGACGCGTGGCGTTTCTAAAGCATATTCTAAACCAAGACTTTCTTTTAACCATTTAGAAGACTCTTCTAAAAACTTACTAGATAAGTTTAAAGAATCAGTTCTCATGTAAGTAATAAAACCCTGCTCATAAAGTTTTTGAGCTAGAGTCATAGTTTGTTTGGCGGAATAACCTAATTGACGGTTAGCCCCCTGTTGCAAGGTTGAAGTGGTAAAAGGAGCTGGAGCATTTTTGGTAACTTTTTTCTTTTCAATTTTTCTAACAACATAAGGAAGCGTTGTTAATTCTTTTTCATAAGCATCAGCTTTTTCTTTGTTTATCTCTAGTTTATCTAAAGTTTTACCATCAATTTTATAAAGTTCAGCAGTTAAACCTTCTTGTTTTTTAGTTTCCAAATCAGCTCTAATGCTCCAATATTCGTCACTCTTAAAGGCTTTGATTTCTTTTTCACGCTCTACAATCATACGCATAGCTACACTTTGGACGCGCCCAGCTGATAGGCCCTTGGCCACCTTTTTCCATAAGAAAGGTGAGAGTTCATAACCAACTAAGCGATCCAAAACTCGTCGCGCTTGTTGAGCATCAATCATTTTCATGTCTAAAGAACGTGGACTTTCTAGGGCCTTCAAAATAGCGTCTTTAGTAATCTCATGAAAAACAATACGTTTAGCGTCTTTAGGATCTATCTTTAAAACTTCCGCTAAATGCCAAGCAATAGCTTCTCCCTCTCGGTCTTCATCAGAAGCCAGAATTATGGAGTCGGCGGTGGCTGCTAATTTTTTTAAATTAGTAACAGTTTTACGAGCCGCAGTGGGAATAATATATTTTGGGGTAAACCCATGTTCAATATCTATGCCCATGTCACTTTTAGGTAAATCGCGAATATGTCCAAAAGAGGAATCCACTCGATATTTTTTGTCTAAAAATTTGGAAATGGTGCGGGCTTTAGTTGGTGATTCAACAATGATTAAAGTCATATATTAGTTTAGATTTTTTAAACCGTTATAACTAGTGTACTATTTATGAATTCTCTGTCAAGCACTGTTTTAAGTCGTCGCTACTAGTTATAGGTGTGGCTCCTTGAGAGATTAACTTATTGACACCAGCACTTAATTCATTAAAAATTGGCCCAGGAACAGCCCAAACATCTCGTCCGCTCTCTAATGCTAAACGAGCAGTTATTAGTGCCCCAGAGCGTTTTTTGGCCTGTACAACGAGCACAGCCTTGCTTAGTCCAGCTATTATTCTATTGCGTTGGGGGAAGTGGGAGAAGTTGGCTTTGGTTCCTGGTGCGTATTCAGAAATAATTAGTCCACCATTAGCCACTATATTTTGACACAATGACCAATTCTCAGGGGGATAAAAGCTAGCTCGATCAAGGCCGGTGCCGAGTATGGCAATAGTATGACGAGCTAAAAGATGAGCTTTGGTATCTATTCCCCTAGCTAAGCCGCTAATAATTAGAGTGTTGTCTAAAATTTCTGGAGTAAGTAAATATGTTAAGACATCTTCACCATATTTATCACTTTGACGACTGCCGACAATAGCTAACGGGAACAAACTAGTTGAAGGAAATTTACCTACATAATATAAAATATGAGGCGGGTCACCTATTTCTTTTAGAATTTTTGGATATAATTCACTGTTTATAGTAATTTTTTTTATTTCATAGTTAGTCATGGCCATTTTGATAAAACAATACCCGGTCGGGAGGACACGGGCATTAGTTGCTAATCACTCTAGTTTATATTAAGATATTAGCAGTAGAAAGATAGTTAGCGTCCAAAATTTTGCCTAAAAATTATTATCAAGTCGCCCCTCCGTGACTTAATTTAAATAATTGTTTAGGCAAAATTTTGGACGTTTTTTTTAAATAGTAAGCAGGGCTTCTTTTAAACTTTTTTCTATTAGCTCTTTTTCTTCGTGGCTGAAATTTTGTAAGACAAATTTATCAGCTGGGATTCTGGTGCGTAGCAAATCATTCTTTACTCCAATCTTGAGGCGTTTGAAGTTTTTAGTCTGCAGGTGCGTGATTAGAGATTGCACACCATTATGTCCGCCGCTTCTGGAATCAGTTGAAATTTTCCATTTTCCTACTTCAATATCTATATCGTCATGAATAACGGTTAGAACATCATTTAAGTCGCTATCTTTTTTAGAAAAGATGCCGAGCTTCTTTGGTAATAATCCGTAGTAAGACATGACTGCTCTAACAGCCTCTCCGGATTTATTCATATAAGTTTGAGGTTTGATATATAAAGAATCACCAACTTCATAAATAAGGGCTTGGAATTTTTTGTTGCTTTGCCATTTAACTGGACCGAGCAATAAATCCAAGGCCATGAAGCCAATGTTATGACGGTTCTTTTCATATTGCTCTCCAGGATTTCCTAGTCCGACGATAATTTTCATATGTTTGTTATTTTTAGTATTGGTTTTATTATACAATATCGGTAGTTAAATTGCACTTAAGGGCTGATAAATAAAAGATAAATATTTTTTTAATAAAAAGATAATAAAATTTTTATTTTTTTAGTTGTTATTAGGTGGTTAATTTGGTTAGCGATTATTTTTATCACTTTTTTCTAAGCAAATAGTTAATTGAGTGGATAAAACAAAATATTAAAAAATAAAAAATCTCCAGTTGTCTGGAGATTTTTTATTAGGAAGCGGTACCGTGAACTTTTCTATTTTTAACTACGGTCATTTTAATTGGCGTACCAATAAAACCATATTTTTCTCTTAATCTATTTTCCATGAAACGGACATAGGAGAAATGTAAATTATCCTTAGAACCGATTCTAATATTAAACATGGGCGGGTCGCTTCTGACTTGAGTGAATTCATAAATTCTTGGTGCTTTTAGACCTTTACCTTTAGCTGGTAAATGAATCTTAACAATTTTGCTTAAGAATTTTTGTAATTGTGAATCACTAATTTCAATTTTTCTAGCCTCAGCTAAAGTTGTGACCAGGTCCATAATCTTATTGACCTTCATGCCAGTTTTAGCGGAGATGAATTGAATTGGCGCCCAGAGTACAAAAGGGAATTCATGATAAATTTCTTCTGTCCATTTCTTAGTATTTTTTTCTTCCATCTTATCCCACTTATTAGCAATAATAATAATACTTTTATGGCGATCAATAGCTTCACCGACAATCTTAGCATCTTGGTGAGTAAGAGGTTCGCTAATATCAATGACCATTAAAACGACATCGGCCCGGTCCATAGCATGTAATGATTTACCAATGCCAATTGTTTCCAATCCATCGCCTTTATGTCCATGTTTAGAAATACCGGCCGTATCAACGAATCTAAATTTTTTATCTTTCCATTCCACTAAGGTGTCTTGCGGTTCGCGCGTGGTATGCGGTTCATCACTGACAATCACGCGTTCATAGCCTAAAATAGCATTTAACAGTGATGATTTGCCAACATTTGGTTTACCAATGATACAAACATTAATTTCATCTTTATTTCTGCCAAAACGTCTTTCTTCTTTTTCTTCTTCTCCACCTTCAACTTCATCGCCACGCTCTTTTTTATTATAAAAAGTTTCTACTACTTTCGCTTCTTTAAAAAGTGGTTCTAGTCTGATAACTAAGGCATCCAGTAAATCTCCGGTGCCGGAACCAGTGACTGAAGAAACTGAAATTGGTTCACCTAGCCCTAATTTATTAAAACTAGCCGCCTCGGAAGCATATTTTTGACTATCTACTTTATTAGCTACGACAATAGTTTTTTTAGATAAGGCTGGATTCTTTTTTAGAGCATCAGCTAATTGTAGGTCTTCAGTTAATAAGCCAGTTCTATTATCTAATAAAAATAAAATTAAATCAGCGTTATCAATAGTCAACCTAGCCTGTCTTTGGGCTAAGGAATCGATATCGCGACTTTTTTTATCTGGATTTTTAGACAGATGTTTAGCATCAATAATACCGGCCGTATCAACTAATTGAAATTCACGTCCATTCCAAGAGATTTGACCGTAGTTACTGTCACGAGTTGTACCAGCGATATCAGAAATCAACGCCTGTTGTTTTTCAGTCAGACAATTAAAGAGAGTTGATTTGCCAACATTAGTTCGACCCAGTAAGGCGACTAAGGGCATGTTTTTATTTGGGTTGTTCATTTTATTTTTGGGCCGGCTTAATTTCCCAACCTTGAGCATCTGTTCCTAAAATTAAAACTATTCCAGGAGTTGAGGTACTGTTTTTCAAGGTCTCGAGCCAGTTAGGATTATCATAAGCTAATTTAGCCCCAGTTAGTTCAGATAATGATTTAATAGCTTGGTCATTTTTACCATATGATAAATCGTAAATAGCGCTAGTGACAAAGTTTCTTTCGATACCATTACCTATTTTAGTTGCTTTAAAATTGTAAGGGTCTAATTTATTAGCTATTTGGCTAGCTAGTCCGGTTACCCAAGTACCGTTTATAATCTGTAGGTTCACTTGATTCTCAATAGGTTTAACATCAATGGTTTTATTAATTGTGGTATCTGCACCAAAGATATTTTGAACGAAAGCTTTTATTTGATTAAAGTTACCACTTTTAGGAACTAATAAATAAGCACCATCTTCGCCGCGAGAATCAACTAATAAACCATTATCCTGATTATCAATTACTTTATTAATAATACTGTCACGATTTACATCTTTAAACTTGTCCCAGAACAATAACATTTCCCTGATTCCTAAATTGGTATCTATATGTTCGCTTAATTGACCAGAAATTTTTAAAATCATAGCTGGTTTAAGAAGAGTACTTTTTGATAGCAACTTTTCTTTAACCGCTTGTAGGATTAATTGTTGTCTTTTAGCCCGAGCGAAATCAGTACCTTCTTTACCAAGACCGTGACGACTTCTGGCAAATTTTAAAGCGAGTGATCCATCCATTTGTTGTAATCCTGCTTCAACGTGTAAATGTTCATAACGAGAATAATAATCAGGATTATCTTCTCTGCCCATAACTGGATAGCTATAATCATCAAGAGTATTTTCTACATTAACCTCAATACCTTTCATTTCATCAACTATATTAATAAATCCTTGAAAATCAGCGCGGACATAATAAGTTATTGGTACACCTAATATTTCACTTAAAGCTGTGGCCATAGCCGGTCCACCACTACCCGGCATTTTTGCTTCAGCCGTAGCATTAACGGAATTTATTTTACGCCAAGCTCCACCTTCAACCTGAACGGTAGTATCGCGGGGAATAGAAATCATGGACACTTGTTTGGTTGATGGTTTAAAACTAAGGAGCATAATAGTATCAGCTAGATAGGCGCCATCATGGTTTTTTCCGCCCATACCAATTAGTAGAATATTAATGCGGTCATCTTCTTCTCCTGTTAATTTTTTGTCTTCAGCGGTTGTAAGGGTTGCCACCTTGGAAAATATTGAGCTAATATTAAACCAAGAGTCTCCACTAGGCCCAGACATTATTACTTTTCCGGCAAAAATACAAGCCACTATCACAATAATACCAGCATAAGTGATAAATTTTCGGCTTTTTTTTATTTTATATTCGCTAGAAACATCTTCTTCAGTTTCCATCCCTTGTTTAAAATCAATCATATTAAAAATAATTCAATAACTGAGTCAGTATTGAATTACTGGAAAATTTTTACTGCAGTCATTATATAACCATTTGCTATTTTTGGCAATATTGACAGATAGAGCTATAGTAGTTGTATTAAGGGCTTAGGTTAGATAAATAATAAAAATAAAAAATCATGGTTAAATGACTTTTTATATTTGTCGGGCTGCCCGGAATCGAACCGGGATTATACGAACCCGAATCGTACGTAATGCCACTATACCACAACCCGTTATTTTGTTGTCGAAAAATTGGTGGATGGGGGACTTGTCTCTGTAATACGAATAAGCCGTCCTACTAGTTTGAGCCATAATCCCTGAAGAATAAAGATGGTCGGGCTGCCCGGAATCGGACCGGGGCTACATGCACCCCATGCACGCGTACTACCATTATACTACAGCCCGAAAAAATATTTTTTTTGCTTATTATTTTTCTTAAGCTTAATTCTGTTTATTGTTTTTGTCAAAAAAAACTTGACTAAGTTAAAAAGCAGCATTACAATGCTTGTAGGTACGTTATGCGAAAGGCCCAGAAGAGGGGTCTTTTTTTGTTGCCTAAAAACATAATTTATCATAAGATGTAGATATAAGAATAATAATATGAGTGATAAAAAAATAATTTTTTCGGGAATTAAACCTAGCGGACGATTAAATATTGGCGGCTATATTGGTGCCTTGTCACAGTGGGTGGAAATGCAAAACGATTATGATTGTATATATTGCGTGGTTGATTATCACGCTATTACTGTTAGACAGGAGCCAGAAGAATTGCGCAAACGAACCATGGAATTAATCAAAACTTATTTAGCGGCTGGTATTGATCCTAGAAATTCTATTTTATTTAAACAATCAGCCGTGCCAGCTCATACTGAACTAGCTTGGATTTTAAATTGCTGTGGTGCTCGCGTAGCCGACTTAAATAAGATGACTCAATTTAAAGATAAAGCTGGCAAGAATAAAGAATCAGCGACGGTTGGTTTGTATGATTATCCAGTTTTAATGGCGGCCGATATATTGTTGTATAATACTGAAATAGTGCCAGTAGGCGAAGATCAAAGGCAACATGTAGAACTGGCTCGTGATATAGCTCGTCGCTTTAATAGTGATTATGCTGAAATATTTAATATTCCAGAGGCGGTTATTAGAAAAGAAGGGGCTAGAATTATGAGTTTGCAAGATCCAACTAAAAAAATGAGTAAGAGTGACGAGTCATCAAATGGTTGCATCGAGTTACTGGATGATATAGAAAGTGCTAAGAAAAAAATCATGAGAGCCGTGACTGATTCTGGTGATGAGGTTAAATATGATGTAAAAAATAAACCAGCCGTGTCTAATTTATTAACCATTTATTCTTATTTAAGTGGTCAGACTACTCAAGCTATTGAACAAGAATATATTGGCAAAGGCTATGGTGATTTTAAAGAAGGACTGGCTGAAGTGGTTGTTAAATTTCTTCAAAATTTTCAAGATAAATATTATGCTTTATCCGATGGTCAAGTGATGGATATTTTAGAAGATGGTCGACAGAGAGCAGAGAAGATTGCTCAAGAAACTTTAGGAAAAGCTAGAATGGCTATAGGGGTCAGATAAAAATAAATTTAAATATTGAAAAAGGACCTCTTTATGAGATCCTTTTTGTTAAATTTTTTTGGTTTAATCTTTAGTTCAAACTGGCAAACGGTGAAAAAGTGTTTTGAGATTCTCCCTCCAGTTTTTGTGTGTAAAAATAAGTCTTAATAACTTCGTAATAGGTGATTAAAATCGGTGTTTTTTCTTCACCATCAATATAACCAATAAACATCCACATCGTCTTACTTAACCAATCATTGGTAAATTCTTTGGTTCTAGCTAGTCCGCTGGATATTTTTTTTTCCATATTACTTTCCACATTGCACCTGTTTGTTTCCCGGTTGTGCTCTGGGGGAATAATCGACTCTATTACTAAGTGCACCCTGACTGTCTGCTCGGGGTTTCTTTCAATTAAGGCAGTTGTTCGCAGTTCATTGATCAATCCGCGGGTTAGCATTCGCCATTGGCTCTCCTCACTTTCAAGAATCAATTTTTCCGTTTCTGGTAATTTTCCTCTTCCCATTTCTTTTGTATTATTGTTTGTTTATTTTTTTGAATATTACGAAATAACCCCTTTCGGTGCCGTAAGCACCGGTTCCATCTCCGGCCATTGATATTAATTCCAGATTAGGATGCGTCTTGATAAAACTAGATAAAGTATTACCAAAAGAACTTCTAGTTTTATCAAAATAGAAAACCCCATTATCATAATCAATAATGCTAGCTTGAACAGCTTCAATGTTGTCAATTGGCTTTATTAACATTTTCTTTATTTCCGGCTAAACCACATGACTGAACGATAAAGATAGTCATAACTAATGCGAAAAAATAAATTTTTTTCATTTTTCATGTTTTTAAAGGTTAAAATTTTCAGTTAATTATTAGGGGCACCTGTCTTTAAACAGATAAAACTAATAATTAACTGAAATAACCAAATGTTAATGTTCAATTTGACTAATTATTATATAATATTATATCAATTTCGTCAATGCTTATTAGACAAACAAAAAAGACCCTAAAAAAGGTCTTCTTTATTATTAACAATTTCAATTTTTGTGTTTGTGTGAGAGTTTTAAGTCTAATAGGCACCAATTCGAACTTATTGTGCAAGCACAATATCGACTATATAGTTGCAAGTCAATGACTTGAACTATAAATCTCCCTAGAAAGGAGGTGATCCATCCACAGCTTCCGCTACGGATGCCTTGTTACGACTTCGTCCCTGTCATCAGTTTTGCCTTAGTCCCATAAATGAGCTTTTGGGCACCACCAACTCCCTTGACGTGACGGGCGGTGAGTACAAGACCCGAGAACGTATTCACCGTGGCATAGCTGATCCACGATTACTAGCGATTCCAGCTTCATGGAGTCGAGTTGCAGACTCCAATCCGAACTGAGAAAGGTTTTTAGGGATTTGCTCCAGCTCGCGCTTTGGCGTCCCTTTGTACCTCCCATTGTAGCACGTGTGTTGCCCAAGGTGTAAGAACCATGCTGATTTGACGTCATCCCACCTTCCTCCCATTTAAAACGGGCAGTATCTTATGACATATAAAACATAAGAAAAGGGTTGCGCTCGTTTCCCGACTTAACGGTACATCTCACGACACGAGCTGACGACAACCATGCAGCATCTGTGTAGCACCCTCGAAGGCGGACCTGTTTCCAGGCCTTGCAGCTACATGTCAAACCTTGGTGAGGTTCCTCGCTTATCGTCGAATTAAACCACATGCTCCACCGCTTGTGCGGGTCCCCGTCTATTCCTTTGAGTTTTAGCCTTGCGGCCGTACTCCCCAGGCGGGATACTTAACGTGTTAACTTAAATTAGCAGCACTGGAAGGGTCGATACTTCCAATGCTTAGTATCCATCGTTTACGGCGTGGACTACTGGGGTATCTAATCCCATTCGCTCCCCACGCTTTCGTCCACTGAGTGTCAGATTTGTCCTAGCAAACTGCCTTCGCATTTGGTGTTCTTGCTGATATTAATGGATTTAACCCCTACACCAGCAATTCCGTTTGCCTCTTCCAATCTCTAGTTTGTCCATCTCTCCCGCTGACTCGAGGTTGAGCCTCGAGATTTAACAGGAGATGCGATAAACCACCTACGGACGCTTTACGCCCAATAAATCCGGATAATGCTTGGGGCCCTCGTATTACCGCTGCTGCTGGCACGAGGTTAGCAGCCCCTTATTCAACTGC
>Ga0209430_1000031_pt1 | contig 227837 bp, 165 predicted proteins | sample BarGraIncub1133A_FD_184504 | JGI IMG/M metagenome (GOLD analysis project Ga0209430, IMG submission 184504) | Arctic peat soil microbial communities from Barrow, Alaska - Barrow Graham LP Incubations 11-33A (SPAdes) (version 2) | ecosystem: Environmental > Terrestrial > Soil > Wetlands > Peat...
ATTGAGGCAATGTGATGACATTCTACGAAGTGGCATAGCCAAATTCACCATAAGCCGGTGTATAGGAATCGAAGCCGGTTGCCATCAGGACTGAGCCAACCGAATATTCGAGTATTTCTTCTTTTTCCGAAAAATCAATGGATGAGCATATTTTTTCGCAAGCGCCGCAACGGGTACAATTTTTCAGGTCGATAACCGGTATTTGAGGATATTCGCTGGGATAATTCTTGTAAATCGCTTTGCGGGTGGTCAATCTGAAATTGAATTCGTCTGGCACTTCTACCGGGCAAACTTCAATGGCTCGTTTTAAATCTTCGGGATGACAGGCACCGCTGATATAACGGGGTGTTTTGCGTACTTTCAAGCTAAAATTACCAACACTGCCTGAATTACCGATCACTTCACTGTTGGTCAGAATCGTGACATTTTCGCGTTTTATCAAGTCGTTGTAAAGGCGGCTAACCATTGATTTGCCTGTTTCTGTCGTTGTGGAAAGCGAATCCCATTGAACAACACGACCACCTACAAAGGCTTCCTTTTCAATCAGAATAACGTCACAATCTTTGTTTGCCAAAGATATTGCTGCTTTCATTCCTGCTACTCCGGCACCAATGACTGCTACCGATTTGATGGCTTTAATTTTATTGGTTTCCAGGGCTTCTGCATAGCGTGATTTAGCAATGGCTGCTTTTACGAGATGGATGGCTTTTTCAGTTGCACCCGATTTGTTGTCTGAATGTGCCCACGATGCTTGTTCACGAATATTGGCATGTACATAGGTGAATTTATTCAGGTCGGCACGCTGTGTTACATTTCGAAAAGTCTGTAAGTGAAGTTTTGGTGAGCAAGAAGCGACCACTACCCCATCCAGATTGTTGGCTTTGATGTCCTCTACCATTTCACGTTGATTGGAATCGGAACAGGCAAACATGGTCGTTTTTGCCAGGAACACAATATCCTCACCTTCTACTGCCTGACGCACCTTTTCCACATCAACGTAATCGGAAATATTACCACCGCAATGGCAAATATAAATGCCTATTCTTTTCTTCATGCGTGTTGAATTAAATAACTGATGGCTTCAGAGGAGGCAGCACCAGCCGATAAGATTGAATCGGGAATATCCATAGGGCCTGTGGCTGTTCCAGCTACAAAAACACCTTCGATACTCGTTTTAGCCGGGCTTGCAAGCATATCACTCTGTCCCACGAAACTAAAGGGATCAAGCGTCAGTGTTTGGTTTTCAAACAATTTGTCAATGCCTGTATTTGGAAGTACACCGGTGGATAAAATGACCATATCGTGCTCGGTTTCCTTTAGTTTTCCTTCATTGATGTCTTCGTAACGGAGTATTAGATTGCCATTCTCTTTTTCAGAAATGCGTCCGATTTTTCCTTTTACAAAAGATACACCCATCCCTTTGGCTTGTTGGTAAAATTCTTCAAAGCCTTTACCGAAGGAACGGATATTGATGTAGTAAATGGTTACATCGGCCATGGGCAAAGCTCCCATCAGCAATTGAGCCTGCTTGATGGAATACATGCAGCAAATTTGGGAACAAATGGGGTTACCAACCGAAGCGTCACGCGAGCCCACGCAAAGGACATAGGCAATTCGATCCGGCATTTTCCCATCTCCGGGGCGAAGAATGGTATTGAATGGACGCGTTGGTGCAAGTTCACGTTCCATTTGCTGGGCTGTCAGAACGTTTTTATATTGACCGTAACCGTAACGGGGTATTTTCATTGGGTCAAACAGGTTGAAACCAGTGGCAATCACGATGGTTTTAACGTGGAGTTCGATGATTTCAGTTTCCATGGTAAAGTCGATGCAATTGGTTGGGCAGGCTTTTTCGCAAGCTCCGCACAACGTACAATTGTCAATATCTATGGCAGCGGCTTTCGGGCTGCAAATGCTGAAAGGGATAAAAGCTGCTTTGCGACCAATCAATCCGAATTGATATTGGTCACGAACATTGACCGGACACGCTTTTTCGCACAACTGACAAGCTGTGCAATCTTCGATGTGTACGTACCGGGGTTTTCTGGTGACTTCTGCCACAAATTCGTTCTCACTGATTTTACGAATTTTGCCTACTTCACTTCCGGTAAAAATGGTGATGTTGGGATGACGGGATATTTCTGAAACTTTTGGAGTAGTTATACAAGCGGCGCAATCAAGCGTAGGGAAAACTTTGCTGAGCATAATCATTTTTCCACCTACAGATAATTCCTTATCCACCAATAAGACTTTGTAACCTGTGTTGGCTAAATTTAGCGCTGCTTCGCCACCGGCTATGCCAGCTCCGATAACCAACGCATCGTACGTAATATTTTTTATTGGGGTTTCCATCAGGGATGTAGTGTTTTTAGTAAATAGTCGTTGAAACTGCGTACCTGTTTAACAAACGATTCACTGCAAACCGAACAAATAGCAGCCATACGAAGGCGGGCCGGATCAATATCTTTTGATTTCATCAACTCATGTGTTCGACCAACCAGATGTCCTGTTTTTTCGGTACACGTTTCTCCGTACACACAATCACTTCCATCTGCGGCTATAAATACTCCGTCGAACCCTTTTTCATAGGCATACAAAATCCAACTAGGTTTGATGCCGCTCGAACAAGGAATGGAAATGGTGTAGACCGTTGGAGGGTAATGTAATTTCAACAATCCTGCCATGTCTATGGCAGGATCGGAAATTTTTTCGGTGGAAAACACCAGTATTTTTGCACTCATTTTTTCTTCATGTACACTTTGTAATAGCCGTTTTCTTCCAGCGTTCCCAAGTATTCATGACCTTGTTTACCACACCATTTTGGAATATCCACTTTAGTGCCTTCATCGGCCGACAATATTTCCATTACATCGCCTGCACCTATGGTTCCAATGGCTTTTTTAGCTTCCAAAAGTGGTCCCGGACAAGCTGTGCCACGTGCATCTACTGATTTAGCGACTGCTACTGATTTCAATTCTTCGGTTGTCATATTTTTTGTTTTTAAGGTAGTTTATATAAATAGTTGAATGCTGCTTTCTCCGGCATCGGCCACAAAAGTGGCTGCTCCTGCAAAACGCAAATTCGGATAATCAATCATTTCTTCTTTTTTGAAACCCATTAGGCCCATTGACATTTCACAGACGGTGATTTCAATGCCCAATTCTCCGGCTTCCTTAAACATGGTGTCAAGTGACATCACATTTTGCTTTTTCATCAGCATTTTAATCATCATGGGTCCCATACCACACATATTCATATTGGATAAGGACAGTTTATTTTTGCCTTTGGGCAGCATGATACCAAACATTTTGGAGATAAAGTCTTTGCCTTTAGGTGCTTTTTTTGGATCGCGAAGTGCAGAGAGTGACCAGAAGGAGAAGAAGAGTTTGACCTGGGTGTCCATAGCTGCAGCTGCAATTGAAATAACCATGGCTGCAAGGACTTTATCCATATCTCCTGAAACAATAGCTATAGATAGCTGATCTTTTCTGGACTTTTCCAGAATTTCGATTTTTCCTTTGAGCTCATAGATTTGAGCTTGCAATTGTCCTAGAGTTACTTCGTGTGAGTTTTCCATTTTAAAGCAGATTAAATGATTAAAGATTCTATGTCGGTAAAAGTATGCTAATGATGTATAAAAATTCGACTTTTCGATGTGTAGCATCCTACATAATTTTGTGATATACATCACAATGTGTATATTTGACCGGAAAATCAAATTCTATTTTATGGAAAACGAATGCAAAAACTGTCCTTTTAATTCTAAAGCTGCTGCGACACTCAATGATTGTAGCTTTGAACAATTGGCTGCTAACCATCTGGTTTTAAAATTCAAAAAGGGTGATTCTATCATCAAACAAGGTATGTATTCCACCAATGTGGTCTTTCTTCGCACCGGTTTAGCAAAAATTCATTTGGCAGGACCTTATCATGAACAAATTGTGAAGCTGGTGAAAGCCCCGACTTATCTTGGATTACCTACAACATTTGGGGATAAGATCAATCAATATTCTGTAACTGCTGTTTCGGATGTGGAGGTTTGTTTTATTGATGTACATGTTTTTCAGACTATTCTAACAGAAAACCGGGAATTTTCACACGAAATAATACTTGATTTATGTAAGAATGAACTTGAATCGTTTCACCGCTGTGCCAACAGGACCCAAAAAATGATTCGAGGTAATATGGCCGATGCTTTGTTGGAATTTTCTGATCATATTTTCTTATCAGATTCCTTTGTTTTACCTCTTTCTCAGGCCGAACTGGCCAATCTCGTGGATACAAGCCGTGAAAGCGTCAGTCGGATTTTAACGGAATTTGATAAGGACAACATCATTGAGCTGAAGGGGAAAGGAATCAAAATTCTGAATAAAAAATCGTTGCAACTGATTAGTCAGAATGGCTGAAAATAAGGCTAAGGTTGATGGATAAACGTTTAGCCTTATTAAATGAAATTGTGAACTTATTCCTTTTTCTTTTTGGTGGTTTTAATACCAAAAGGCAAATAAAGTGGACAAAAACTGAACAGGCTGGTTAGGATAAAAATGCCTGCCAGAACTAAAAGCACTATGGCCCATACTCCGAAAATAACATGCGTAAAATAAAGAGCAACGATAACCAGGACTAAAATAATCCGGACAACTTTGTCAATAGTTCCAACGTTCTTTTTCATTTTATAGATTCATTTAGTTTTTGTTACAACATCCATTATGGATAATTGTTTAACATTTTTGCAAGTTTCTATCAAATTTTCAGCTTATTGAGCATTTTGAATGAACTTCAAAATATAGTCTTTGTTTTTAACACCAGAGAAACGGCTTACTTCTACCCCATTCTTAAACAAGACCATAGTGGGTATGTTACGAATCTTGAATTTTTGTGCCAACGACTGAAAATCCTCAATATTTACTTTCCCTATTCGTGTGTTGTCATTCAATTCTGCTGCTGCTTCGTTTAAGATTGGCGCCATCATACGACAAGGTGCGCACCAACTGGCCCAGAAATCAACCAAAACCAATTTATTTTTGGTTTGAGCCTGAAAGTTCTGCTCCGTCAGAGTGACAATCTTTTCGTGATCGGCTACGGATGGTGCATTTTTCATCTGTTTGCGTGCAAACATGTTTAAAACAATAAATGCCAGAGCCAAAAGGCCAACTACTATCAATGCTGTATTCATATACTTTTCTTTTTTACAAAAATACGCATCCTTTCTGTTTGTTAGCAAGTTATTTGCTCGCTGATAAACCTACGTTTTTATTGAACTAGAACAACTTTTTTATTAATCTGAATCCAGTTTATTCTATAAGCATGTTTTTTCATGCCTGCCAAATATTTCGTTACTTTTGCATTGAATAAACATTGATATTTATTATTGCTATTTATGACTGAAATTGGCTTTTTAATTCTTGGAATTGCAGCGGGCATTTTATCCGGTTTATTTGGCATTGGGGGCGGAATTGTGATGGTTCCTTCGTTGATTGCTTTTTTTGGTATGGATATTCTGGATGCAAATGCAACTTCGTTAGCTGCTATGTTACTACCAGTTGGTATTTTAGGTGTTTTCGCGTATCACAAAGCTGGTCTGATCAATATTCGAGAATCTTTATGGATTGCTTTGGGCTTATTTCTGGGTTCTTTTGCCGGTGGTGAATTGGCTGTAAATATCAATGAGAAAATTTTGGCTTATTTCTATGTGGGAATTCTTTTTTACATTGCTTTGAGCTATTTTGATATCTTTTCATTTTTCAGGAAAAAGAAGGATTTGCCTGCGGTAGAATTGACCGTTGAACCAAAACCTTACTGGATGTTTATTTTAGTAGGTGTTGGTGCCGGAGTTTTTGCCGGCCTTTTTGGAAAAGGTGGAGGAATAGTGATAGTCCCTTTACTGGTCGGTCTTTTTCATTACAAACCCAAAGCAGCAGCAGCGACCTCCTTGGCTGCTTTGCAATTACCGGTAGGTTTACCCAGTGTTCTGATCTACGCCAACGATGGGCACTTAAATCTTTTATTTGCAGGCTTAATTGCGCTAGGAATCTTAGCCGGAGTATTAGTCGGTTCAAAATTGGCCGTAAAACTACCATCGGCTATGTTCAAAAAAATCTTTGCTCTTTTTCTGATTGTTGTCGCCGTCTACATGCTTTCAAAATATATTTAATCTAAAAGCTTTGTCTTATTTAAGTTTTTTACATACTTTTGTTTCGTAAAAAAACGAAATGATTCTACTATGACTGAAACTGAGATATATTACACGGATAACCAGAAAAAACTGGCTCGATACGCAAAAGCTCTATCTCACCCTGTAAGAGTTTACATCATGGATTATCTGGTAAAGAATATAGACAAATGTTGTTATAGTGGTGATATGGCTGAAAATTTACCCATAGCACGTTCCACCCTATCCGAACATTTAAAAGAATTGAAGCGTGCTGGTTTGATACAGGGCGAAATCAATCCACCCTACATTAAATACTGTATTAATCCCACCAATTGGGAGGAAGCTCAGCAATTAATGAATCTGTTTTTTAAACGGGTCATTCCGGAAACTTGTGAAATCTCATTGAAATAAAAATCACTTAAAATAAAAGGATGGATATTAAAATTTTGGGCACCGGTTGCCCTAAGTGCAAGACACTTGAAAAGATGACGCGTGAAGTTGTAGAACAAAATGGAGTGGATGCCACGATTGGTAAGGTAGAGGATATCATGGAAATCATGAAGTATGGCATCATGTCTACACCTGCTCTGGTTGTGGACGGAAAAGTGGTAATCAAGGGTCGCATACCTTCTACCCAGGAAATCAAATCAGCTTTGGGAATTTAAAAATCGAGAATATGAAAAAACTATTTTTAGTAACATTTGCCCTGATAATGATGCTGGGTGGAATTTCTTGCGATGCTAAAAGTGCCTCTAAAGCAAAGGCAAAAACTGCAATTTCTAACAAAGTGGAAGTCTATTATTTCCATTTTACCCGTCGTTGCGTCACCTGCAATGCGGTCGAAGCGGAGTCGAAAAAGGCCATTGAAGCGCTCTATCCTGAATTGGTCAAGAGTGGAAAAATCACTTTTAAAGGCTATAATCTGGATGATGAAAGCAGCAAAGAGATTGCTAAAAAATGCGGAGCTGAAGGACAAAGTCTTTTGGTTATAAAGGGCACTAATCGAACGGATCTGACTTCGCAGGGTTTTATGTATGCCAGGAGCAATCCTGAAAAACTCAAGGCTGAACTGAAGAAAACAATTGATCCATTGATTAAATAAGATTCTTGAATTAATGGAATTCCTACAAAGTCTTTTGGATCATTCGCAATATGCATTCTTAACTGCCATAGTGCTTGGGTTGATGACAGCCATCAGCCCCTGCCCGTTGGCAACCAATATTTCAGCTATTGGTTTTATCAGTCAGGATCTGGACAATAGCAAGCGCGTTTTCAGAAGTGGACTTATCTATACCCTTGGACGAGTGATTAGTTACACAGGTCTGGCTATACTCATCTATTTCGGTGCAAGCAAAATGGACCTTTCCATGCTTTTTCAGGGTTGGGGAGAGAAAGTACTTGGACCTGTGCTTATTCTGATTGGATTAATGATGTTGGGAGTTTTAAAAATTAAATTTCCAGGCTTTAGTACTCTGACAGATAAAATCGGAAACAAAGGTAAAGGGAGTTATTGGAGTTCGTTGCTATTGGGAATGGTTTTTGCCCTTGCCTTTTGTCCATACAGCGGTGTCCTCTATTTTGCCATGCTGATACCATTGACAATAGCAAGTCCAAGTGGCTTGTATTTGCCTGTTCTGTATGCTGTGGCAACTGGAATACCGGTAATCATTTTCGCTTGGCTCCTGGCGTATGCCGTAGGTAACGTTGGCAAACTGTACAATCAGATCAAAACATTCGAACGTTGGTTCAGACGGGTTGTTGGTATTTTGTTTATAGGTGTTGGTGTTTACTATGTTATTTTGTTTTTTATCTAGAATCAAAAAAATTTAAATATTTATTTCGTTTATTTACGAAATGAGAAAATGTATGAAGTTAAATAAAAAATTATTGATCCCTATCGTTTTACTGCCTGTTTGGTATTTGATCTATTACCATTTACAACCTTTAACAGACTGGTTGATTGATACCGTTTTTGGCATGGAAAAGGGTTTGCATCTGACGGAAGCAATTCGTTTTTTTATTTTTGAGTTGCCCAAAGTTTTATTGCTATTGACGCTCATCATCTTTTTTGTAGGCATTATCCGTTCGTACTTTACAGCCGAACGGACACAAAAATTACTGGAAGGTAAATCGACCTTTACCGGTAATATTTTAGCCTCCATGCTTGGTATAGTTACCCCATTTTGCTCTTGCTCAGCTATACCCCTCTTCCTTGGTTTCGTCGAATCGGGTGTGCCCTTAGGTGTTACATTTTCATTTTTGATAGCAGCTCCTATGATCAATGAAGTGGCGGTGATTTTACTTTTCGGATTGTTCGGATGGAAAGTTGCAGCGATTTATATTGTAACAGGTTTAATCATTGCTATCCTGGCTGGTTGGGTAATCGGAAAATTAAAGCTTGAACATTGGGTTCAGGATTGGGTGTATGCTACAAAAATTGGTACTATTGGTGAAGGTGATGAAAAACTCAAGTTCTCCGACCGCATCCGTTTTGGTTATGACGCTGTTAAAGAGATTGTGAGCAAAGTATGGATATACGTCGCTATCGGTATTGCCGTGGGTGCTGGTGCACATGGTTTTGTTCCTGAAGATTTCATGGCTGCGTTGATGGGTAAAACAGCTTGGTACAGTGTGCCCCTTTCTGTCCTAATTGGTGTTCCCTTGTATTCAAATGCTGCCGGAATCATTCCAATTGTTTCAGTCTTGATTGAAAAAGGCGCATCATTGGGTACTTCACTGGCTTTTATGATGGCAGTGATCGGTTTATCTCTTCCAGAAATGATTATCCTTAAAAAAGTGTTGAAACTCCCTCTGATATTGACTTTTGTGGGTATTGTGGCTTCCGGGATTATGATTGTGGGTTATTTGTTCAATTTTTTGTTTTAAAGTGATTGAAAAACTTTATTTATTCCAAAAATATGACGTATGTTTGCGCCATAAAACATAGAGCAATGATAAAGAAAGAAAATTTTGATTCTGAATTGCAAGATCTGGCTCAATTTGCAAAGGTCCTGTCGCATCCAGCCCGTTTAGCGATATTAAAGTATCTCGCCGAAACGAAGACTTGCATATCCGGTGATATTACTGAGGTCATTCCTTTAAGTCGTACTACCGTTTCCCAACATCTGAAAGAACTAAAAGATATGGGTTTGATTCATGGTGAAATAGACGGAATTAAAGTTAATTATTGTCTTTGCTGTTCTTCAATAGATCGATATCTAAAATTGTTAGAAGGTTTCTTCGAACCAATAAAGGCAGTTAATGTCGGAGATTGCTCCACTGATTGTCATTCCGCTTCAAAATAAAATAAAGGTTTTATTGTTTTGAGTAAACTATTCACACAATTGTAATATCTTTTATTTGGAAATCGTCAAAGCAAGACGTATGTTTGCGACATAAAACAATTCTATTTGCCAAAAGCAGGATTATTGCAGCTTTGTCATTGATGTATAAACATTTTAAAATAGTTAATACGAACATTTTTAAACACTCAAAAACGATGGAAACAAATTGGATTATTATAGCAATAGTTGTTGTTTTAGTAATTGTTTTGATTCTTTACATCATAAAAAGGAATCAAAAGGATAAGGATGATGTGATTACATCATTGAATACTCAAGAGGACATGGATCACGAATCAGACTTTGATAAAGACATAGAATAAAAATTATGAAAGTATTAATACTTTGTACAGGAAACTCATGCCGCAGCCAAATGGCACATGGTTTTTTACAATCATTCGACAAGAATCTGACCGTTTGTTCAGCAGGAACACAGGCATCCGGAAAACTAAATGAAAAGGCTGTTGCAGCCATGAAAGATGCTGGAATTGATATCAGTCACCACACCTCCGATTCTGTTGAGAAATACCTGGGTGAGGCTTGGGATTTTGTGATCACGGTATGTGGTGGTGCTAATGAAGCATGTCCCGCATTTATAGGAAAAGTTAAAAACCGCTTGCATATCGGATTTGATGATCCAAGTCATGCAACTGGAACAGATGAATTTATCTGGAGTGAATTTATTCGGGTGCGAGATGAAATTAAAGAAGGTTTCTATAGGTTTTACGTGGAGCAAATTCAGTCAAAATAATACATTCAATATTTTATGCCCACAACAAAACGTTTAAATTTTTTAGACAGATACCTGACCCTATGGATATTTCTGGCCATGTTTATTGGTGTCTTTGCCGGTTGGTTGAGTCCTTCCGTTTCTGATTTTTGGAACAGCATGTCTTCTGGTACAACCAATATTCCTATTGCCATTGGTTTGATTGTAATGATGTACCCACCCTTGGCCAAAGTCAAATACGAAGAATTGGGTGATGTTTTCCGCAACACCAAAGTACTTGGATTGTCTTTGATTCAAAACTGGGTGATTGGACCCATTTTGATGTTCTTGCTTGCTATCGTGTTCCTACAATTCAACATAGACTATATGTATGGTCTGATCCTGATAGGTCTGGCACGATGTATCGCCATGGTGATTGTATGGAACGATTTGGCTAAAGGTGATACGCAATATGCAGCTGGACTGGTCGCATTCAACTCCATTTTTCAGGTATTGTTTTTTTCTGTTTATGCCTGGTTTTTTATAGCCGTTCTGCCTGGATGGTTTGGTTTGCCGGTAAGCGATGCTGTAGCACAGATAACTATTGCAACCATCGCAAAAAGTGTCTTCTTTTACCTGGGTATACCTTTTATTGCTGGTTTCCTGACCCGATTTATACTGATTCGTGTGAAAAGCAAAGTTTGGTATGAAACAAAATTCATTCCTAAAATTAGTCCTTTGACGTTGGTAGCCCTGCTATTTACCATAATTGTAATGTTCTCATTGAAAGGAGAATCCATCGTAAAAATTCCTTTTGACGTATTGCGGATTGCCATTCCTCTCATCATTTACTTTATAGTGATGTTTACAGTTTCATTTTTTATGAGCAAAAAGTCCGGAGCGACCTATGAACAGTCTACTACCCTTTCGTTTACAGCTGCAAGTAATAATTTCGAGTTGGCAATTGCTGTAGCTATTTCAGTATTTGGAATCAATTCGGGCGAAGCATTTGTTGCCGTTATTGGCCCTTTGATTGAAGTTCCGGTAATGATAGCACTTGTCAATGTTGCTTTAAGAATTAAAAAGACCTGGAAGCAGTAATGGAATTCAATTAATTTTCAGTTTCATACCTATCTTCAGGTTTGAACTTTCTAAATTATTCAATTCCTGAATTTGTTTGACCGTAACGCCATAGCGTCTGGCAAGAGCATATAAAGTGTCGCCTTTCTGAATGGAAACAATGTCATTGGAAGGTTTGGCATCTGCCGTTTCTTCTACCTTTGGATCATCTTTAATAAATAATACTGGTACATTTGCTAAGACTGCATTTTTAACTGTACAGGTATTGAAATTAAAGTATTTTTCGGGGTTTTTAGGAACATTGCAAACCCTTATCTCAAAATGCAGATGATCCGTTGAAGCACGACCTGTTCTTCCTCCCAAACCGACTATTTGTCCTGCTACCACACTGTCTCCTGCATTTACCAAACATTTACTCAAATGTCCATAATATGTTTGGATGCTATTGGGATGTTTCAGAATGACCAGATTGCCATAACCACAGTAACGGGAAGCTTTTGTAACAATGCCACTGTATGCGGCTCTGACTGTATCACCTTTATGCAATTTGATATCCGTACCTGTGTGTTTATGATGTCCTCTGTACCCAAAAGGGCTGATTACTTTTCCTTTGATGGGAGGAAACTCACTGGCTACTGATGAATCAGGCAGTATCGAATAGATTGGCTTGTCTATTTTAGTAAGGTGAAAAGCTGGTGATGCACCATTGCTGATATAGCAACTGCAAATTAGAAAATAAAGCAACAACGAAAAACGTATCATTTTGTTTTTCGACTCAATAATAGTAAAATTATACTTTTTTAAAAACCTCATATTTAATAAATTAATCTCATTGAAGGCATGGTTTAGATTCAGCAAATGACGAACCTTTGTTTCAATTTTTTACTTGAATGTAAGAGATGATTATTACAAATATATAAAAAAAACTTCAACTATGCTACTTTAGCTTAGTTGGAAAGACCCTATTTATTCAGGTCAGTCATTTGATTTCTTGCTCTAACTCTTTTAATAAATGAAGTTAACCCTGTATTGTTTAGAAACTTTACCCATAAAACCAGATAGGCTCATTGCCTTATTTGGTTTGCATGGTTTGATTTTTTAAATAAGGCTTTTTTGTGATGAATTATAGATTATTTACAAACGTGTACTATTTTTTAAGTTGTATTTTTACACAGTAACTTTCCAAAAGATCCCAATGAAAAAGTTGACATCACTCCTTTTATTTTTGTTTGTAGTTGTTCAGATATTTTGTGCCCAACAGGGTAAGTACCGTCTACTAGTCGGGACCTACACCAATACCGGTAAAAGTCAGGGTATTTACTTGTATGATGTAGATATAAAAACGGCTACATCCACCCAAGTTTTTTTAATGGCAGGTATTGTCAATCCAAGTTACCTGGCATTAACTTCAAATGCTAAATTTGTATACGCTGTTAGTGAAGATGGTTCAAACAGTCTGGCTAATGCTTTTTCTTTTAATAAAAAGAATTCCAATTTGAACTTTCTGAACAGCATATCAACTATGGGTTCAGATCCATGCTATATATCTGTAACCAAAAAACATGTTTTCACGGCCAATTACAGCAGTGGAAGTATTTCGGTATTTAAAAGAGGTTCTGACGGAACATTGACAGAATTGGTTCAGCAGATAAAACATACGGGAAAAGGTCCCAATTCGGAACGTCAGAAAGAGCCTCATGTACATCAGACTATCTTTTCACCTGATGGAAATTATCTGATTGCAAATGATTTAGGTACAGATCAGGTGACTGTTTACCACTATTTTCCAAAAGCAGCATCTGTGGTCTTGACTCCCTGGGATACGCTTTCAGTAAAATCAGGAAGTGGTCCGCGCCATCTTGTTTTCAGTAAAAATGGTAAAAAGCTTTATCTTTTGCACGAACTGGATGGAACGATTTCAGTAGTGGCAATGAAGAAAGGCAAACTAAACCTCACTCAGGAAACAACAATTAGAAGCAAAAGTGAAATCAAAGCGAGTGCTGCTGATATTCACCTTTCACCGGATGGCAAATACCTGTATGCATCCAATCGTGCACCGGCAAATACTATCACATGCTTTTCAGTGGCCAAAGATGGTCATCTTGCTTTGGTTCAACAAATACCGACTGGTGGTGACGGGCCTCGAAATTTTTCAATCACACCTGACGGGAAATACCTTTTCATAGCTAATCAAAACTCAGACAACATCGTTATTTTTCAGCGTAATATCCAAACCGGGCTTTTATCAGATACCCATCAGCGTATAAAAGTACCTGTACCGGTCTGCCTTGTTTTTTATTAATAACTGCAAACCTTTTTTATATACATTTGTACGCACGTAACTCAGCAATCATTTAACCAAAATTAAAGTATCTACACATGAAAAAACACTACCTGCTAGGACTATTATTCGTGTCCTTTAGTTTCTTTACAAGTGCCCAAAAAGAAATTGATTTCACCGATTTATCCGGTGGAAAAGTATCTGCACAATACAATGATACTCCCGATGGAGAAGGAATCAATATGTTGATTGATAATTCATCAGAAACCAAGACTTTAACCTTTCATTCAAATGCTTGGATTCAATATCAATCTCCGAAATCGTATTGTATTTCCAGTTACACCATTACTTCTGGTGATGATGCTGAGGAACGCGATCCATTAAATTGGGAATTGTCCGGTTCTAACAATGGCGTTACATTCTACCCGATTGATAAAAGAGAAAACGAAGATTTTTCATCACGTGGAATGAAAAGATCATTTGCAATCAGCAACAACAAAACCTCCTACTTGTATTATCGATTAACGATGACCAACAACATGGGGCCGATATTACAAATTTCCGAATTGGAATTATTTGGAATAGAAGGACAGCCTTTTAAAGATGTTTTAGCAGATTTTACCCTTGATTCTTATTTAGTCACAGGCGATCCGATATCTTTTACCAATGCATCATTGAATACAACCACAAGCAAATGGATTTTTAATGGAGGTAATCCATCAACGAGCACGGAGGTCAATCCAAAGGTTGTTTTCAATAAACCTGGAATCTATAAGGTTAAACTGTTTGCATCCAATGGAAAAAAGAAAATAGTTAAAACTATGTCCATAACCGTTAAGGATGTCAATGACTGGTCCACTTTTGTATTTCCTGTAATCAAACTGGATTGTTCAAATACTGCCAATGCCGGTTATTTGAAATACCAGTCAATGGTCTCTAAAAAGGGATTTAAAAGTATTGAAGACTTTGTCCAGAATTGCTGTTTGGTTATAGCTAAAAAATTGTATCGCACCGTCGATGAAGCCAATGAACATAATGTCACATCAGTAAACTATATTTTAAGGGAAGGTGGTTACATCTCCTATGAAAACAACATGTTTCCGGCCATTGAGATTGGATTTGATATGGATTATCTGAACAAGTTTGCTCAAGATCATTCTGATTCAGTGGCTGCTGATGAGGTTTATGGCATTTTATGCCATGAACTGTGTCATGGTTATCAGAATTGGCCTAAGAATGCCGGTGAGTATGGAAAACCAAACGAGTGCTTCGGTTTTGTGGAAGGAACAGCCGACCTTGCCCGATTATTGACAGGTGGTTTTAATCCTAAAAGATATCCAAGAGTTGGTGGTACTTTTCTGGATGGCTATAATACAACCGGTTTTTTCTATTTATGGATAAATGAAACCAAAGATGCGAATTTTCTGCAGAAAATAAATGAATCGGCCAAAACTATGGATACATGGTCGTTGGACGCTTTGACCCAAAAATTGTTCGGCGTTTCTGCAAAATCTTTGTGGGATGAATATCAGTTGGCTATTCCGGCAATAGTAGAAAAATCAAAAAAAGCGGATAACATTTCGAGTAAATAAACGCTTTGTTTAAAATAAAAAACCTCTTTATAAATGCTTATCTTAAGCATTATAAAGAGGTTTTTTTATTTTCTGATGGATTATTACTTCAAAGTTCCCATCTCAAACTCCAGCTTACCACCATTCATGATTTCCTGATGCGTAATAAACTTCTTATCCAGTTTCTTTCCGTTTAACTTAACGACTTTAACGTAACAATTGGTATCCGATAGATTCTTAGCTTCCATAGTGAATTTCTTACCATTTGGCAAATCAAGGGAGGCGTAAGGCAATTGAGGAGCGCCCAATACATATTCTCCACCACAAGGATTCACCGGATAAAAGCCCATGCACGAGAAGACATACCAGGCAGACATCTGTCCGCAATCGTCGTTACCTTTCAAACCATCTGATTTGTTTTCGTAGTATTCATCCACGACCTTTTTGATGAGGGCATCTGTCTTATAAGGTTTGTCCGTAAATTTATACAGATAAGGTACATGGTGACACGGTTCATTACCATGCCAGTATTGTCCGATAGTACCCAAAATGGACCAATTCGTACTGGTACAAATGGGTTTTGCTGAAGGAGAAAACATGGAGTCCAATTTGGCAGAAACAGATATAGGACCACCCATCATTTGAATCATTCCAGGAACATCTTGTTGAACATGAAAAAGATAATGCCATGAATTGCCTTCCGTGAAATCGGATTCAGCCACCCACTCTCCGTCAATATCAGCCGGATTTACGTTTTTCTTGAATTCACCTTTTGCATTTCGTCCCGCCATAAATCCAGTTTCCGGATTGTATACATTTCTGTAATACTGAGAACGTTTCATGAAAAAGTTTGTATCATCGGTCAGACCAAGTGTTTTGGCATAAAGTCCTGCACAATAATCGTCATAAGTGCCTTCGAGCAGACGAGATACGGTTTCACGGCTATCATCAATATTGGAAAGCTGTACATCGTAAGGAATATAACCATATTGATCTATCAGCTGTGTGTGATTGCGGTAATGAGGCTTTGTAGCTGTTGTTTTGATGGCTTCGTAGACTTGCTCTTTGGAGTAATTAGGCACTTGAATGCCTTTCAGATAAGCATCCACCATGACCGGGATGGCATGATTGGCTATCATTGTGTGTGTTTCCTGTCCCCACAATCCCCATCTGGGAAGGTATTTGTTTGATTCTTTGGGGTTATTCTTATCCACCGGCTTATGACTATAATTATCCATCATAGAGGCAATAATTTCTCCTGCAATTTGGGGATGAAGTATGGTGTAGAATGGATGAGCAGCACGGTAGGTATCCCAAAGAGACAATGTGGAATAGTATTTGCCCGAAGATGCCTGATAGATAGTGTCGTTTTCAGCGCGGTATTTACCATCTACATCGGCTATGTTGTTAGGCTGTATATACATGTGATACATTGAAGTATAAAAAGAAATCATTTTATCTTTATCGCCTTTGATTTCGACTTTTGACAAGATATCATTCCATTCCTGATTGGTTTTGGTTCTAACCTGATCGAATGTTCCCCAACCTTTTTGTTCTGCTTTCAGATTCTTTTTTGCATTCTCAATGCTGGTGGTAGATACGCCAATCATAACCTCCAGATTCGGATCATTGTTCATGGCAAAATGGAGCAGGTATCGGGGAGCCTTTTCTTTGGATGAAGGAGGTGTCAGCGTCTTTGCATCCTGAATTTTCTTATTGAAGCGAATCACGTAAAAGAGTTTACGTCGTGCCCATTCCCTGCCCTGTCTATAGCCTGAAATAGTGTAATCATCTTCGATGGTTTGTGATGCTTCCAGAATATTGTCGGATACAGCATTCAGGTCCCAACGCACACCGTATTGCAAGTCAATTAACAGTTGAGCTGTCTTGGAGTCATCAAAAGTATAGCGATGATAGGAATAATGTTTGTCTGTAGTCAGTTCCACTTTTACATGGTTGTCATTCAACAAAACAGCGTAATAACCCGGAGTGGCTTGTTCGTTGGCTTTGTCATAGGACGAACGGTAATTGGCTCTTTCTGCAGGGTCAATCACTCTGTTACAAAATGGCATCAACAGAATGTCCGATAACGAAGGACATCCCACTCCATTAAGGTGAGTTTGGGTAAAACCCCAGATAAAAGGGTCATTGTACTGATAACCGGACACATGGTATCCTTCATAACCTTTGTAATAGGTCGCGTAAGATTCGGGGCTTGCCTGAACCATACCCATTGGCGCTGTTGCACCCGGAAAAGTATGGCCTTCAAGTTGTGTACCGATAAACGTATTTACGAACTGTGTGTAGTCTTTTACAGCATTGACAGAAACAAAAGGAATAAATAATAGTGATAAAAAACAGGATGTGATTTTCTTCATTGTATCAGATTTTAAAGGGTATAAAGATACAATAATTGAATAAAAAAGCTAATTTTACAGCCGGCTAATTTTAGATACAAAAGCCCCACAGATGACCTATAAGAACTATTTAATAGAAGAAATTGACGTTGTTGTAAAGACAGCAGAATTCGATAATAAGAATCAGGTGGATGAACTTCATCTGATGTTGTATCCAGGTAAACAATTCAAAAATTTTGACAATCAACTGAATAATCTCGGACTTGCTATCGGTAAAATTCAGACTTTTCCAGGATTTGAAGGTTTTAATGTTGTTTTCAAACGCTATTTTCTAAGTGATGCCGCCAACCAGGCAGAATTTATTGAAAAAGCGGAAAGATCCCAGGATTATGCACTTTCGATGGTTCAGCAACAGCCGTTGAATGGTTCCAAAGTAGGTGTTTGGGTATATTTACTCAAAGAAGCGCCCTTCAAGGAAGAATCAGAAACGACCTGTGTCCATAGAAACGGTTACAAGCACCGTTGGTCTACCATGCTTAGAAAGCTGGAAGGAAACACCGCAGAACAGACCAGAGATATCCTGGTTCGATATAATGCGATCCTTACTTCCAAAGGTTTAAATCTGAAAGACCATTGCATCAGAACCTGGATTTTCGTTCAAAACGTGGATGTTAATTATACGGATGTAGTCAAAGCCCGTAAATTAGTGTTCAACCAGGAAGGTATGAATGAAAATACGCACTATATTTCCTCCACTTGTATTGAAGGCAAAGGTCCCTACCCTGTATCAAATGTTTTTGTCGATGGTTATTCCATTGAGGGTCTGGACGAGGGGCAGATTGCATTTTTGCATGCATCGACCCATCTGAGTCCCACCATTCTTTATGGTGTTACCTTTGAAAGAGGCACTACTGTCACTTACGGTGACCGACGTCATATTTTTATTTCTGGTACAGCAAGTATAGACAAAAATGGAAAAATCGTCCATCCAAACCAGATTGAACTGCAATTGCAACGAACGCTGGAAAATATCGGAGTCTTGTTGAAAGAAGCCGGAGCCGTTTTCGCTGACATCGCTCAACTGGTCATTTATTTGCGTGACACCGCCGATTACACGTTGGTACATGAATTTATGGAGACCTTCTATCCGGAACTTCCAATAATCATTGTTCTGGCTCCTGTCTGTCGTCCCGGATGGTTGATTGAAATGGAATGCATCGCTATCTCGGCATTGAAAGAGGAACGGTTCAGAAATTTCTGATTCTAAAATCCTATTTCACAAAGGTAAGGTCTGTTCCTTTATCCTTTTTTGCCATCGTAGCAACTTTACAGGCATTCAGATCTATTTTACCGGTAATGAATTCAGGAATATTGTACGATTTCATAAGTGAGGTATAAAAGCTGGTCTTCTTTTGTGGCAAAACAAACGGTTTTGCTACAACTCCATTTTCAGCTACGTAAGCAAAAAACGGACGGGTATAAAGTCCATCCATGCGTCGGCTGCTGAAGACAATCCATCTGCTGTTGGATGACCAGGAATGATAGCTGTCTGACTTGTCACTGTTCACCGTCTTCATACTGATATTCTTGCCTGTTCTTAAATCAATCATGGCCAAATCGGCTTCATCATGCCAAATAGGAAATGTCCCGAAATCGGAAATGGTATAAATCAAAAAGTGGCCATCCGGTGAAACCCTCGGGAAGGCAACACTTTTACCATTTTTAGCGGCACTGTATAAAGTATCGACTTTTTGTCCAAATGACCGCTTTTCGGGATCAAAGGAGATGCTGCATAAGCTGTATTTGAGGACATTCATATTTTCTGGCATCGGTTTTGCCGCTGCGGTACAGAAATAGAGGGTTTTTCCATCGGGTGAAAAAGTCGGAAAAGTTTCAAATGCATTTTCGGAAAAAAGGGATGGACATGTCACGATTTCTTGTTTGGCAATATCGTAGACGACAACATCTGATTTGGTATCGTACACTTCTACACGCTGACGTGGATGAAAATCCTGAGTGGTTTTGTTGACGGAAAAAGCAATGTATTTGGCAGAGGGATGCCAGGATGGATACACCAATGGTGAAATGGTTTGCTCTGTTTTCGTATTGAGTTTTACAATCTTATCTCCATCCATCAAAATGGTACATGGATAAGTTGCTCTGATATGAAACAGCATTTTCTCCGGATTCTGCATACAAAATGAATGACAATTCACACAATTTCCATCGGTCATCTTGTTTTCATAAACAGCACTTTGTGCAAAGCTTTCCAAATTTCGTTGATAGATGCCCATTTTGTTCCACAGGGTATAACCCGGTTCAATTAACCGATATGCCAGATAGCTGTCAATGGGCTCCTTGGCTACTTGAAAAGTAAACGGTAAATAAGCCATCCATTCGTTAACCTTCTTCACATAAACAGTCACCACGACTTTCTTTCCAATAGACGATGTTAAAAGAGATTTCCATTTTCGGTCCGGAATAGTAAAGGAACCATCCTGGGCGTCTACGTCAAAAGATTCGTCCTGACAACTGAAAACAGCCTTTGCTTCGTTTATCTTTTCTTTCAGACAAAAATTCAAGGGTGCCATATTATAGGGTATGGTTACACCGATGTAATCCGGATATATTTCAGGTAATGTACCCGTTTTTTTGCAATCGGTTCTGAAATCCGAACAGGACGTCAGAAATAACGCGATTACTAAAAACAGGCAAGGGCTTATTTTATAATTGAATTGTCTCATTCTTTCTTGAATAATAAATAATACCAATAACTAGAACTGAAATCGGACATAGCAGCCTGCCTATTTTTGCTACCAGAGTTGCTGGAAAGTGCATGTTGGAATTTTTCAAAACGGTTTGCAGTATCAAAGGACACGCCGTGTGCCCAACAATAATCGGGGTTGTCGGAGCTGACAGCAAACACACCTTCTTGTTGAGAGATAGACAATTTCGGCCAAACGGGTGTTCCGTAATACGTGTCCAGTAAAGACTTAAATCCTTTCAAATCTCTGTTTAAAAGAAATAAAGAGGTCAGATAGTCCATGGAGGTTTGGTTTACCGGATAGTTTACAGCCAATTGTTCCAATTCTTTGATCAGATCGGAATTCACTATAGGTGTATGGTTTGCATCAAACAATGCTTTACGTTTATATCCCATAACAGGATCCTTTTCAAGCAAAGGATCATTGTTCAGATATTTTCGCTGGCTAGTGGCCCAGCCCTTATAAAAAAGTGTATTCTCCAGTTTTTCTATGTATTTCTCAGCAACTGGATATGCCCCAAAAAGGAGGTTTGTTTCGACCAAACGTTTCAACAAACGTGGACAGCCATCGCTAATAGATGCCTGATTGCCTTCAAATGCGTTTTTCTGAGACAAAGCTATATCGTTCATACAGAAACTGATATCACTCAATAAAGAAGAAGAGAAAGTACTATATTCCCAATCTGGCACTAAACCCTTGATCCCCTGTTGATCGTAGTGGAACATACTTTCACCAAGTTCGCCATTTTTTACCAGGGCCAGGTTCAGGAAGCTTGTCAGCATAGGCCCACCTTTGAATTTGGAGGCACAGTTAATGACTTCGTTCCATTTTTCATGCTGGGCATCAAAGTCCAGTTCTTCCATCGTTTCGATGTAGATGTTTCTGTATTGGTGAATAATACCAAAGCAGGCAGGCAATAGCAGTGCTATCTGTAAAGCAATCCAAAAGACTGGTTTTTTATCAAAAAAAGATTCGTGCTTTTTTAGCAGTAAAGTCAGGATGCAGGATACTAAAAACAATCCCCATGGAATGTAAATCTTGCTGCTTTTCATCAAAGGATCAATATAAGCATCGGGCAAAAAGGCTATGCGAAAATTGCCCATCCAACCGAAATACAGACAACCAAATGAAATTAAAAGCGCTTCGCAGACAAATGTAAGTGCCCAATACCATCGAATTTCCCCTTTTTGCATTTCCCTTATACAAAGGGTGATTGCAGCCAGATTTGCAATTGGCCCCGCCAGAAAATACAAAACCGGAAGAGTGATTAACGTCGCATACATCCGTATCGATGGTGATTTTATACGAACAAGCAGAGCCAGCATCAGCACCATTAAAAGAAACGAAACGGTGCCTTGCATCAGACAATTAAAATCCAATTGAAGGATGATGATTGATAAAGCCGGAAGAAAGGACAACAGCACAGGATACTTAATAGTTGATATGCTGCGTAAAAACAACCAGGTCAAAGATGCTATTCCTAAAATAAGGCCTGCAGTGATGGCTGCTCCTACATACGGAAACAGAAAAAATTGAACCAGTGCTCTGGACAGGTAAAGCGAAAGTCCTCCCGGCTGGAAAAGGGTATTGGATGCATAGTCGGCTGTTAACAAAAAGAGTTGTATTTGTTCTTCGTAAAAAAAATGGAACCGACAATAAGATTGCAATAAAGCAAATAGCGCACTATAGGCTATAACCCAAGGGAAAAAACGTTTTAATTTCATCACGTGATTTACTTCTTTTTTGAGTAGTATTCTATTCACAAAAATAACAAAAAAAGATAAAGTAGCATCCATTGAATTTAGGAATTGGACATTATTATCCCTAATTTTGGGCACTATTTACCAAAAAACTTTTACTAAAAATGAAAAGTACTTGCTTTAAATTTAGAACAACACTTCTTGCCCTTTTACTGCAATTTGTAGTAGTATCTGTTTTTGCTGAATCCGGCATTTATGTTGGCGGGCATTTCCGTAGAAACAGACCCACCACAGTCACTTCACTGAAAGCTTCCGGTTTTACGTATGTCATCCTATTTAATGTCCAGGTTGAAGCCAACGGAGACTTAACGACGGATGGTGAAACTATTTGCAAAAACGGAGTCTATGTTTTTGGTAATACATCACCCAATTATGTTTCGGATGTCATGTCACTTAAAACAGGTATAACTTCTATTCGTCGTGTAGAATGCTGCGTAGGCGGTTGGGGTAATACGTCATACGACAATATCAAAGTTTTGGTAAACAGCACCGCTGCAAATGGTGGTACAGGAACATCAAGTATTCTTTATAAAAATTTCAAGGCACTAAAAGAAGCAATCCCATGTATTGATGCCATAAACAACGACATTGAACAAGGTTACGATGTCAATTCTGGAAAAGCATTTCATGTCATGTTGTATGATCTTGGAATGAAAACGACTTTAGCACCTTATATGAATAAACCTTACTGGACTTCACTGGCTACAGGTATCAATAGTCTGAGAAAAGGCGCTGTTGACCGTATTTACATACAATGTTACGATGGAGGTGCAGGCAATAATCCTTCTGATTGGAACATCAATGGCATTACTCTGCATGCAGGACTTACCAATTATGGAAGTACAGCGGCCGCAGCAACAGCACAAATGACTACCTGGAAAAACAATTCGACCGTTTCCGGAGGTTTCTTTTGGGTTTACAACGATGAAAGCACAAATCTTAAAAACTATGCTGCAGCAGTCAATAAAGTTTTTGGCGGAGGCGAAGTTATCAATATGGATAAAATGGTTCCTCAGGTCACCGCTTTTCCAGGAGCCAATTACCAGGATACTGCAGTCACTTTTGCAATAGGAAAGCAAATTAAAGCAGCATTACTGTTTCATGGACTAACTGACAAAACAATTTCATCCATCAAAGTTAGTACTGGATTCAAAGTAGACTTATACAAAAGTTCCGACTGCACCGGAGAAGCCATTTCCATCACAGAAAGTACACCGGATCTGACAAGTCTGAGTATTGACAATTCCATCAGCTCCATGGAAGTGAAGCCCAATAGTGATCTAACCCTCAATCAAAAGTTAGTCTATGTCAAAAACCGCAAAAGCGGTATGTACCTGACATTGGCCAGTGAAAGTTTAAATGCAGGAATAGCCATCCAACAAAAAGCCTTTTCAGGAAAAACCAGTCAGCAATTTCAATTGTCCCTACTCACGGATGGTGGATATCGCATTGTGAATCAGTTTAGTAAGAAAACGCTGACGATCAGGGATGCCAGTACTGAAAATGGCGGTAAGCTGGAACAAGGCACATATACTCTTTTGTCCAATCAAAAATTTGTCCTTTATAAAAACGAAGGTTTCTATAAAGTGATTCCATTCAACAGTATAAAATGCATCACCGTGGATGGTGCACAAATAAATACTCCAGATGCTGAAGTTGTACTGGGTGAAGCTAATTCCAATACAGAAACCGACTGGGAAATTGTTTCTACCACCAGTGCCATTGATCCCAATCAGATATCCGACATCGAGGTTTACCCAAGTCAGGTATCCGATATTATTTATATCAATAGTGGTGATAAAACGATTGAACGGGTTGAACTTTTCGACATGAAAGGAATGAACAAGCAGTTCAGTCATCAAAATCTTCAGAAAATTGATGTTTCCTCTTTGCAAGCAGGCATGTATTATTTAAAGGTTTATGCCCACGCAATGGAACCTAAAATCTTCAAGTTCATAAAAACCGAATAGAGAACATTAAATCTTATTTCACTGTTTTCACTGCTTTCGCAGTTTCCTCCAGCATCGGCTTCACAGAAACCTCCGTACCTACTGCATGTTGCATCCAATAATCAGGTGTGAGACGACCAACAGAATAAATACGTTCAATATCCTTACCAGGCAACGTTTCACCAAAATGCTTTTCCAGTTGAAATTCCACGATGTGTCCGTAAGGATAATTACTCAGATAAAGCGGATAGTCTATCATGTGTGAATAAATGGCCAGTATGGGTGAATCTTTTTCACCCAAATAAGGCTCATAGTATGTATTCCAAATGTCTTTGGCATTCTTGATGATGGTTTCCTTTAAGGTTTCTGCTGTTGCATTCGGATTTTCTTCCAGCCATTTCCAGGTATGCAATTCAACAAGGGATACACCCATGATTTCATAACAACCCCAAAAAATATCCAAGGTCTGCAATGCCTGTTTTTCAGGACTGTCCGTTTTATAACCCAACACATCCAGGTCACGTACCTGAAAAACAAAAGCCAACGCTTCGGTGAAAGCAGTGCTGGGAACACCATTCATCATGTAATTATCTACTTTATTGAGCGTAATGGTCTGTTCCACATTGTGGCCGAATTCGTGTAAAGCAATATTATACCCTTTATAATCCATACCACCCGGCTGAAGGCGTGTACGAAGGTGAGCCTTGTCGGAACGCATCTGAGCACCCCAGGCATGACCAGATCCACGGGAATTATCGACGGTCACTTTTGAACTGAATTCTTTGGCATCAGTCTCGTTAAATCCGAGTTTGGTTAAAATAGCCGGCATGTCCTTTTCAAATGCCAGCGTTGTTGGATACAGCGCACGAGTCTTGGCCGTCATTTCATCTTCAGGGATAGTGCTACGGCCCTTAAAACCATCGTACCAAAGGTCAAAAGGCTTTAAGTCTCTTCCCAAACGTTTTCTAATCAATTTCGCCACTGATTTCACTTCGGGTGCACTGACTAAGTCAATAAAAATCTTTTCAATATCCTGGGCAGATACTTCCATATCTCTGTCAAAGCCTCGGGCCAACGGTGTTGGATAACTTTGGCAAAACGGATCCATGGCTTTCATAGCTTCATAGGAAGCAAAAAGTCTTTTATAGCGCGTATTGGGTTCGGCTTCGGCAGCTGTTTCTTTATCATTTGCATAGACCTTATTCGAAACAGGTTTCCAGGTAAAATCACCATTATTGATCACTTTTTCCGGAATACTTTGATAAATGATGTGTTTCATGACATCGTAAATCATTTGCTGTTTTTCCAATCCTGCTTTTTTGTCAGCATAAGCAGCCTTCAACTCGTCTCGCAAACCCCAATGCGCAATCAGGGCCATATTGTCTGCAAATAACTGACGGTCGTCTTCACTTCGAAGCTTGTCCATACGAATATTGTAGTTGGAAATATAGTTGTCACTGGTAGCCAGCTCTGTAGAAAATTTCTGGGTGACATCGGCAGGAATTCTGGAGGTGAACAGATCTCCGAGACGTGCGTAAGCCCATTCCTGACGGGTCCAGTCTTTCCCGAGCTTCTTCTTTTCCTGCAGGTTGTAGAAAGGGAAATTCATAAGTATAGAAAAAGCAATTTTGGAATTAAACATATCGTCCGCAAAGTGTGCATACGGATCAAATGCAGCGAAAATTTCATCGATGGGAATATAATCCTCTCCTACCAACTGAACGGGTTCTTTCAAATCCATGCTGATTCTGTTGTAGTGCCCGTAAATAGATTCCAGATTTTTTTGAAAGCTGGTAAACAATTTGAGCTTAGCATTGGATGTGGGCATGAAATTCATTGTACAAAAGGCCTTAAATTCATCCTGACTACCGTCTGTGTTTTTCCAGAAATTTGCTGCATTCTGAACACCCTTTTTTATCATGGATGTATCTGCCTCAGGCACATTGGCATGTAAAATGTCAAAAGTGGTTTGGACTGTTTTTTGTTCAATGGAACTCATGGTTTGATTCGCTTTAGATGTGCTGCAGACCATTAACAGGATAACAACAGCAACAAATATCATTAATTTACTCCTACTTTCAGTGTTCATATTTTCCGGTTTAAGCGGTGAAAATACTGCTTTTTTCTTATTTACCATAAAAAAAAGGATGGCTCAACGTATTGAGACATCCCATTTATTTTAGAATTTATCGTTTGCTTATTCTTTCGTAGTACTTTTTTCAACCAAGGCTTGAAAAGTGGAAGGAACCGGTGTTTCAAAATTTAGTTCTTCACCTGTAACCGGATGAATGAATGATAAAACGTTGGCATGTAGTGCCAGGCGTTTCAGAGTGGATACATGGCCACCATATTTGAGGTCACCTACCAACGGATACCCGATACTGTTCATTTGAACACGAATCTGATTTTTGCGTCCTGTTTCCAATTCAAGTTCCACCAACGTGTAGTCATTATTGCTCTTCAACACTTTGTAATGGGTAATGGATTCCTGACCATCTTCGGGATTTTGACTTGAATAGACTATCAGGGCTTTACTTTCCCATAGATAGGACTTGATAGATCCTATTCCAGAACCATCTCCGGTTTCAAGTTTTCCTTCAACAACAGCAGTGTATCTACGCTGACTTACAGCATATTTCCAGTTATTCTGCATTTCATATTGAACATCCGGATCCTTGGCAAAAAGCATCAGACCGGAAGTTTCTCTGTCCAGGCGATGAACCACAAAAATCTTGTTTCCAGGATGTTGTAACTTCACATATTCGCTCAGGATACTATAAGCTGTACGTATGCGTTCCTTTTGAGTTGCAATGGATAAAAGACCTGCAGCCTTTTCGACCACAATCAGATATTGATCTTCGAAAACAATTTTAAGCTGAGGATCCTTGAGGGTAGTTTTACCCTTTCCCCAGTGGATATTTACTTCTTCACCAGCTTTCAGTTGATAATTATATTGCCTGATCACCTGTTTCCGGATGGATACTTGCTGGTGAGACAGTAAAGATTTAATAGTAGTACGGCTTTGATCTTTCAGTTGAGCTACCAAAAAGTCCATCAACTCCATCGGTTCTTGAACGATCAAAGCGCTGACCGCTCTTCTCTTTGAATTTTTAGGTTGTGCTTTAGGTGCTTTAATTTCAGGAACCTCCTTTTTGACTCTGGGTTGATTCTTAGCCTTGTATGCGTCTGCAGGTTTTGCAGCTGAAAAAAACACTTTACGTTTGGGTTGTGACTTGGGCATTTGTATATATTTTGCACAAAGATAGCTTTTTAATTTCGTATCTTCGCACGCCTTAGACATACACAACCCTTCAAGATTCATTATCACATGCTGGAAAATTTCATTAAACGCATTGCTGCTGAACTGCAATTACCACCCAATGGCGTACGAAATACGTTACAATTATTCTCAGAAGACGCAACAATCCCATTTATAAGTCGTTATCGAAAAGAACGAACAGGTGGTTTGGATGAAGTTCAGATTGGAGACATATCCGACCTCTACGACAAACTGACCGAACTCGATAAACGCAAGAAAACCATCCTTTCATCCATTGAAGAGCAGGAAAAGCTGACGCCAGAACTCAAGAAACGTATTGAGGAATGTTGGCAAATGAATGAACTGGAAGACATTTATCTGCCATTTAAACCCAAACGACATACGCGGGCTGAAGTGGCCAGACAGAAAGGTCTTGAACCATTAGCCCAAATCATCATGGCTCAAAATGCTCACGATGTTGAACGAGTGGCCCTACCCTTCGTTAAAGATTTAGTAGAAAACGTGGAAGAGGCTTTGAAAGGTGCCCGCGACATAATTGCCGAATGGGTTAACGAAAACGAAAGGTCTCGTCAGATGGTTCGAAATCGTTTTCGCAAAGAAGCCGTCATTACTTCTAAATTGGTTAAAGGCAAGGAAGAAGAAGCCATCAAATACAAAGATTACTTCGATTATTCGGAACCACTCAAACGTTGTTCTTCACACCGTTATCTGGCTGTTATCCGCGGAGAAAGTGAAGGCTATTTGAAGGTTTCCATTACACCGGATGAAGACAATTGCTTTGAGGACCTTAGCCATCTGTTTGTCAAAGGCACCTTACCCAGTTCACAGCAAGTGAAAGTGGCTATTTTGGATGGGTTCAAACGACTTCTTAAACCATCCATTGAGACCGAGTTTGCCGGTTTGACCAAAGAAAAATCCGACGAAGAAGCCATCCGTATTTTTGCCGAAAATCTAAAACAACTTTTGCTGGCAGCTCCTCTCGGACAAAAAAGAGTCCTGGGCATTGACCCCGGTTTCCGCACAGGTTGCAAAATTGTATGCCTGGATGCTCAAGGCAAACTGCTTCACAATGAAACCATCTATCCGCATGCGCCACAGCATGAAACCTCCATGGCTGCCAAAAAAATCACGCATTTGGTGGAATCCTATGATATTCAAGCCATCGCCATCGGAAATGGTACCGCTTCCCGCGAAACGGAATCCTTTATTCAGAATCTGCACTACGACCGAAAAGTTCAAGTCTTTGTAGTCAGTGAAAACGGAGCTTCCATCTATTCGGCTTCCAAAATTGCCAGAGAAGAATTTCCTGAATATGACGTAACGGTGCGCGGTTCCGTTTCCATCGGTCGTCGTTTGATGGATCCATTGGCTGAACTGGTCAAGATTGACGCCAAATCTATTGGTGTGGGCCAATATCAGCACGATGTGGATCAGGGTAAACTCAAGAAATCGCTCGATCAGACTGTCATCAATTGTGTAAACCAGGTCGGAGTAAACCTGAATACAGCAAGCAAATACCTCCTTAACTATGTTTCCGGGCTTAGTTCACTGATGGCTCAGAATATTGTAGAATACCGCGACAGTAACGGCCCATTCCAGAACAGATCGGATTTGATGAAAGTACCACGAATCGGCCCAAAAGCCTTTGAACAGGCAGCTGGATTTCTACGTATTCCCGGAGCTAAAAATCCTTTGGACAACACCGCAGTTCACCCAGAGCAATATCCGTTGGTTGAGAAAATGGCCAAAGACCTGAAATGCTCAGTCAAAGATTTGATCGAGAAAAAAGAATTCAGAGCGTTGATTAAACTCGACAGTTATGTTTCAGATCAAGTAGGTATGCCTACTTTAAAAGATATCATGGTTGAACTGGATAAACCTGGACTTGACCCCAGAAGTAAGATTGAAATTTTTGAATTTGATAAAACCATCCATAAAATAGAGGAACTAAAAGAAGGTATGGTTTTGCCTGGCATTGTCACCAATATTACAGCTTTTGGTTGTTTTGTAGATGTAGGTATCAAGGAAAACGGACTGGTTCACCTTTCTCAAATGGCAGATAGGTACATCACCGATCCATCTCAAGTCGTTACATTGCATCAACATCTTAAAGTAAAGGTGTTGAGTGTTGATTTAGAAAGAAAAAGAATTCAGTTGACCTTGAAAGACTTAGAAAATTAAAATAATTGTTATTTTTGCGAAGCTTTAACTTTTAATACCGATCTTTTATCATGTACTATAACCCGGAAATCGAGACGATGACCCGCCCCGAAATTGAAAAATTTCAATTGGAACGTCTCCATAAAACATTGAACCATTGCATGAATTCAGAATTCTACCGCAATCGGTTTGAAGAAAATGGAATTAAACCTGAAGACATCAAGACTTTAGAGGATTTGAAAAAGATTCCATTTACCACCAAGGAGGATTTACGGAAAACCTATCCTTTCGGCATAGCTTCCGTTCCACTGGAGCAAACTGTACGTCTGCACTCCTCCAGTGGCACAACCGGAAATCCCACAGTCATTTTACATACCCAAAAAGACCTGGACGAATGGGCAATAGCCGTCGCCAGGTGTTTGTATATGGTTGGATTGCGTCCCAAAGATGTATTCCAAAACACATCCGGTTATGGAATGTTTACGGGTGGCCTTGGATTTCAGTACGGTGCTGAACGTCTGGGCATGTTGACCATACCTGCTGCAGCTGGAAACAGTAAGCGTCAGATAAAATTTATTACTGACTTTGGCACCACAGCTCTCCACGCTATTCCAAGTTATTTAGGACGCCTTTTTGAGGTGATGAAGGAGGAAGGTCTGGACCCTAAAAAAGAAACAAAACTGAGAACACTTATAATAGGTGCCGAACCACATTCAGAAGAACAACGTCGACGCATCGAAGAAATGTTTGGAGCCAAAGCCTACAATTGTTTCGGTATGTCAGAAATGTGCGGACCGGGTGTTGCTTTCGAATGTAAAGAACAGAATGGTTTGCACATTTGGGAAGATTATTACATCGTCGAAATTATTAATCCGGATACGCTGGAACCTTCTAAACCAGGAGAAGTGGGTGAATTGGTGCTGACCACCATCAACCGTGAAGCCATGCCCTTGCTACGTTACCGTACCAGAGACCTTACAAGCATCTTGCCGGGTGAATGCCCATGTGGTCGTCACCATGCCCGTTTAGATCGTATGAAAGGACGCAGTGATGATATGATCATCCTCAAAGGCGTGAACATCTTCCCTATTCAGGTCGAAAATATTCTGATGAACTTTAAAGAACTGGGTACAGATTATCTGATCACCATGGAAACGATTGACTCCAACGATGAAATGCTTGTTGAAGTGGAACTGAGCGATATGTTTACCGATGATTTTAGTCGCCTGCAAACACTGACCCGTGATATCACCCGTCAATTGAAAGACGAATTATTGGTAACGCCCAAATTGAAAATCGTCAAAAAAGGCAGCCTTCCACAATCGGAAGGTAAAGCAGTACGTGTAAAAGATTTAAGAAAATTAGTTTAGACCCTACCATTATGACCATCCATCAACTTTCTGTTTTTCTGGAAAATAAACCAGGTGCGCTCGACGAAATTTTAAATATACTGAAAGCGGCCAATATCCAGATTATTGCTTCAACTATTTCAGACACTGTTGAATACGGAATCTATCGTATCATTACGAATGAACCTCAAAAAGCCTATAATGCCTTGAAGGCAAAAAATATCTCGGTCAATCTGGCCGACGTTTTTGCCATTTCCCTGGATAACAAAGTCGGTAGTGCCGCTGATGTCATCTGCCTGTTCACAAAAGCCGGTATTAACATCGAATATTTGTATTCTTTTCTGATCAAGAATCAGGGTATTCTCATTTTCCGAACCGATAATCCTTTGATAACATATGAAATCATTGCTTTAAATAGACTGACTTCTATTTTTGAATCAGACTTGGTATAAAACAACGTTCATCAAGCGGATGATATTCCTTTCTGGTTTATCATCCGCTTTTTTTATGGTGAAAATGCTTTTTTTTTAAACTTAATTGCGGATTCCCTGCTGTTTATGAGGTTTTCAGATAATTTATTTGATGTCTGCTCAAAAAAACACCTCTGAAAGTTTTTGTATTTCTGCCAAAAAGTGTACTTTTGCAGCCGTTCTAAAAGACCAACACATGACTCCGTAGCTCAGTTGGTAGAGCAAATGACTCTTAATCATTGGGTCGACGGTTCGAGCCCGTCCGGGGTCACGATAATAATCAGGCACTTACTATAAAAAAGTAAGTGCCTGATTTATTTTTATGAAATCAGAGTAACATCACCCCACAAAGATTTTTTATCTTTGTTCCTGTAAAAAAATAAAAAATGGCTCGACGTAACCCTTTCAACTATTCATTTACCTCCTTTTTCAAACACAATGTTAACGGTGGTATTTTATTAATCATTTTTGCCATGTTGGCAATGATTGTAGCCAATTCACCCTGGAGTTCCTATTACATTGGTTTTTTAGAATATCCGCTTTCGCTTAAATTCGGTGATTTCAATTTACTGAGCCTTCAAGGGGAAGCACTTACCATGGCTGATTTTATCAACGACTGCTTAATGGCCATTTTCTTTTTTCATGTCGGGCTGGAAATAAAGCGGGAAGTCCTGGTTGGTGAGTTATCCTCTGTGAAGAAAGCCGCTTTACCTATCATTGCTGCTTGTGGTGGTATGATTGTTCCGGTAATCGTCTACTTTATGTTTGACCATAATGCACCGGGTTCAAGAGGGGCTGCCATTCCAATGGCTACTGATATAGCTTTTTCTTTAGGTGCCCTAAGTCTTTTAGGAAAACGGGTACCGCTCGGATTAAAAGTGTTCCTGACTGCATTTGCAGTTGCAGATGATATTGGCGGCATTTTGGTTATTGCTGTTTTTTATGCTTCTACCATAAATTTCATCGCTTTGTTTACCGCTTTGGCGCTTATTGCATTATTGTATGTTGCCAGCAGACTAAGAATTCAGTGGAAAACATTGTATGTAGTGGTGGGTATAGCCGTTTGGTATTTGTTTATGCAATCCGGGGTGCACAGTACGGTAGCAGGTGTTCTTGTTGCTTTTACCATTCCAGCTGTGCCCAGATTAAACATCCAGAAATACATCAATCGCATCAGAAAAAGTGTCAACACATTTCCTGTCACTTCCAATGCAAGTATTGTCCTGACCAACGATCAGATTCTTGAATTAAAAATCATTGAAGGAAACTCGAACAAAGTTATTTCACCTCTTCAGGATATGGAGGACCGGTTGAGTGGAATCGTGAATTATTTCATATTACCGCTATTTGCATTCGCCAACTCTGGAATTGTATTTGGAACTAATGGCGAACTTTTTGGATTAGTCACTTTCGCAGTGGCTCTAGGCTTAATTATCGGTAAACCCATTGGATTGTTTTCCTTCACCTGGTTGTCTGTCAAACTCAAGCTTGTAATACTGCCTCATGGTGTGAACTGGAAGTCTTTATGGGGCGTTTGCTGCATGGGCGGTATCGGTTTTACGGTCTCTTTATTCATCGCAAATCTTTCCTTTGGTTCTGCCTATCCGGAATTATTGAACCAGGCAAAATTGGGCATTGTTTTGGGTACATTAACTTCCGGTTTAATCGGATACTTATTTCTAAACAAAGCATTACCGAAAAAGAAAAGAGTAACTCCAGATCAGGAATAATTTTGTTTAAAGGTTTCTTTATACAATCATTTTATTGTCTTTCAATGTATTGTAAAAAATATCCTTGTACGTATCACTGATTGGTATCAACGTCTTACCAATCTTAATTCGGTTTCTTTCGATTTGTTCAATGCGCTCAATGGCAACAATATACGATTTATGCACCCGGATAAATTTTGCTGGAGGCAACACTTCCAATATTTTGTTGAAAGAAAGTAAGGTCATCACTTTCCCGTTGATGGTTACAATGGCCAGATAATCCTTCATTCCTTCCACAAACAAGATATCCTTGAAAAACAGTTTTTCCATTCGATATTCAGTCTTTACAAAGATGAAATCGTTTTCAGCCGAAGATTTTGAAGTGAAATCCTGTGAAACTTTATTGACCGCTTTCAGTAAGCGGTCAAAGCCAAACGGTTTCAGCAGAAAATCAGAGACTGAATGCTCGTAACCTTCTATAGCATAGGTACTGTATGCGGATGTAATAATGATTTTCGGCTTGACCGTCAAGGCGTTTAAAAATTGGATCCCGTTGAGTTCTTTCATTTGGATATCCAGGAAAATCAGATCGACCGGATCCTTGTGCATGAAAGTGAGAGCATCCATCCCGTTTTCAAAACAGGATTTCAATTCCAGAAAAGGGATTTTATCGATATACCCTGACAACTTTTCGGTTGCCAGGGGTTCGTCTTCCACAATGATGCAGCTAATCATTTTTTAGATTTATTTTAAGGTCTACCTCAAAGGTATTGTTTTTATCATTGATCTTCAATGAATATTTATGGGGATAGATTAATTCCAGGCGACGTTTTACGGTATCCAAACCAATGCCTTGGGTTTTGTCTTTGTTGGTATCTGTCACTTCATAGGGATTGAAACAATAGAACTCCAGGTGGCCGTTTAAGACTTCCAGACGGATGATGATTTTGTTTTCTACCCCATTGGGCTTGTAATGTTTGAAAATGTTTTCCACAAAAGAGATAAGCATCATTGGTGCGATATTCACGGATTGGAAATCACCGGTTTTTTTGAATTCAATGACACTTTGGTCTTTTAACCGGAGTTCCTGCAGAGAAATAAAATTCTCTATGTGCTCCACTTCTTTTTGCAGGGCTATTTGATCCACGTTGGAGTCATATAGCATGTAACGCATAATGTCGGATAGTTTTAACAGCTGCTCCGATGCTTGGTCCGGATCCTTTTTTATGAGTGTATCAATGTTGTGTAGGCTGTTGAAAAGGAAGTGTGGATTGAGTTGGGTACGCAGTAAAGCGAGCTCTGTTTTCAGATTTTGTTGTTCGAGCTTTTTCTGAATATTTCGTTGATAAACCAAATCAAAAATACTTCGAAGACCAAGACCAAGAAATAAGGCGATGCTTAATTGTGAGAAGATATAGGTAAAATTAAAAATACTCCATAAACTCGAATGAACAAGAGAATACCAATTTAAAATAAGAGGCGGAATAATCATGAAAAAAATCGTTAACCCGATAAATAGAAATCGATATTTTCCCTTATTAAAAGATCTGGATGTAACAAAATAGCCAAAATAAAATGGTATGGAAATATTAACTAGGTTCTGAAATGCCCATAATTGTGGATTCGTAATTACATAAGTACGATATTTAGGATCTGTTGCCAATAAAAATAAAACAAAATAGGTCAACACCAACAGCAAGGCATGAATTGAAAATGCAGCAATAAACTTTTTCATAGAGATCATTTTTAAGTTAAACATGCTGCAAATGTCATTCATCTTTCCTTTATATAAAAAATCAATATACGTAACAGTCCAAAATACGGACAAAGCAATGATTTTCATCGATAAGATGAAAACCATATGCTCATCAAAGAGGTTTATCCCAATTTAATCTCAACGACTTGAGTTCCCTTCAGGTTCGTGTTTAGTTCAAATACAGACTTCGCTTCGCCGTGTACCTTAAATTCTTTGATTTGATTTCCCTGACCTGAAATTTTCAAATTCAGAACCATTTGACCAATTTGTAGACCGTTCAGCTCCAGATTGTTCACACCTTTGGGCAAATAGGGTGCGATGCAGACCTTTTCAGGACTAACATGCAGACCTGCCATTCCAAAATAAACCATACTCAGGAAACCTGTTGCAGACCATGTCTGATTGGAGCAGGAAACAAATGGGCCACCCGCTTGCCATCCACCATCTACATGACCCGTATTGGGATGATAGACTTCCCAAAAATTGGTGTTGCCCTTGTCTTTGTCCAAAGCCAACGACATCAAGTTAAAGAATTCAAAATCAAAATCATGAGTATTTCCTGTCTCCAGTGCAGCTATGGCATAACTTGCATTTACAAAAGGCCAAATCGTGCGGTTGTGTCTGCCTGGTTTTTCATCGGAGAAACGGGAAAATGAAGGAGTGATGGATGGAATGCCGTATTTGGCCTTCTCGCATTTTTGAGTAATACGCAAACCTTCCTCTTTTGTAACGATACCACCTCGTATGGCATAGGATATTCCCAAAGCTTCCTGAAAAGCATGAACCTTTCCATTTTGATCCACCAAATAATTTAGTATATCATGGGTTGGATCGTACAGGTTTTTGCGGATAGCTACTCTCAATTTTGCGGCCTTTTCCAAAAATAAAGCATTGTCCTTGCCGTCATTGAGCAGACGGTGCATCTGGTTCAGGTCCTGATAAGCCATATAATAGGCGCAATTGGTGCTCAGGCATTTTATATGATCGGCATGGTGATTCAACACATAACCGTCTCCAGCTTTGGCTGGATCGTAAATGGGTTCGTCGTAACCGGCAATACCATCGTTGAATACAGATGGGCCTGTAAACATGCCATAGTCAGCGTCAAAAGCTGTCGCTTCCAACTCATTCATGGTATTCACTCCACAGGTGTAGGCTGCTTTTAAAAAATCGTTGTCCTGGCTTACCAGGTAATAGTTGTAAGCACCATGTACCCAAAGTATCCTGTCCCAATATTGATGTCCGGCCTTTTGTCTGTTGTCTACAGTGACAGACCAAAGCGATTTTTTAGCCACTTCAGGTGAAAAAAAACTGACACCATTCCAAGTATTGATTGAAATATCCCTCACCCACTCACCGCCATAATCTGCGCCAGCTGCCAGGATACTGTCATGGGTATTGAACTTCACCGTATTTATCGCCAGGCGATAAGCTGATTCTAACTGTTGGTTGTTGGATGAAATGGTTTGTGCATGAAGCTGTATGCCGAAGATAGACAGCAAGACAAAAAAAGCAGTAATTTGTTTTTTCATGAATTTGTAATAAAAGATAGGATAAATAGTATACCAGGCTTGAAAAAAAGCTGAATTTTTCAAGCCTGGTAAAAATACAGAAAAAATTAACAGTATTTATTGAATGACTACTTTTTGAGTTGTGTTGCCATTGATTTTTAATAGATAGATGCCTGCTGCAACTTCATTTCCCAGGAACATTCTTGTCCTATTTTGTTTTAAGTCAAGGGTTCTTCCAAAAAGATCAATTAATTCAGCTGATTTAAGGACTACACTTGATTGTATTTCAACTGATCCCTTTTGTGAAATTACGGTATAAGCATTTTCAACATCCTTTTTAGTAATCTCTGTAGCAGGACCTTTATAATCTGTTAAAATGGTTTCATATAGCAAATCGACTGTAATCACATATCTGCCTTCCTCTTCTGCATTGATGATCCATTTGTTGTCAAAACCATTAATCATTAATTTAGTTGCTCCAATTATGGGTTCATCGACCAAATAGGGATGCAAACTATTCGGATTCCAGTCTGTATTTTGTCCTATTATCTTAAATTTGTTTGGATCATTGGCTGAACCAAATTTTAATATTCCATCAAAAGTGAATACATAAGGATTCAGCGGATCCATCTGAAATGGAATAGCATCGGCTGGTGTCCAATCGGCTGAAGTAGCTCCTCCAACCATATAAAGTTCAGTCCAGGGTGCATTTTCTGCTTTCACGGTTTTTGTTACGCCATCAATCTTTATTTTATAGGTTGTTCCAGAAGTAGTTACAGTCCATACAGCTGTAGAAGCAGTGCTTAACAATTGACTATTTGTGGTTCCTAATATGTCACTTTTATCTGTTGTAGGTACTACATAATTTGTTTCTGCATCGACTGTTTCGGTAGAAATAAATTGAAATGTTCCCCCGGCAATTAATTCACCAATGTATCTAAAACTTGCTTTTTCACCACTTGGGTCTGCCGGAACAGCAGCTTTTCCATTTGGGACTGCTGTACCGACTATCCACAACGAAGTCGGAAATGAAATGGTTGCTTCGGAAACGACCATCGTCCTATTTTTCATGTCTACAGTGACGGTGTATAACCCAGCAGTAGCAATTTCAAATTTTATGTCACTTTGGTCATTAAATATTAAACTGAATGACTTATCAAGGACAACAGTCGCATCAGATGATGCAGAGGTGAAGGAGTTACTCCATGAGCCGGAAGCATTAAGAAATTTAAATTGTCCTGTTGCCATCTGTCCAGTCCAGGTAAAGATTCCATCGGAACCATCATTGAGGGACATGGGTACTGCGCTCCCACTATCCCATCCTGCTGCGGTAGCTGGACCGACCATGTACAATTGTGAGTAATCCTGTGCTAAAACACCCAGTGAAATAATGACACCGGATAAAATAAAGAAAAGTTTTTTCATGGTAGTTGATTTTTGATTAGTTGATTCAGTTTTAATATATCAATGCAAATCTATTTGATAATCAATTTGCTGTAATTGTTACCTTCATTGTTTGATAATTGAAGTATATAATTGCCACTTGATAGATTTACCGGCAATTTCGTTTCGTTTTTTACAACTTTTTCCAAAACGACAATACCGTCCATCGTAATGATTTTAAAAACGCCTTCTTTGGTCGTATTTATAATTAACATTTCACCTTTATTGAGTTGTGTTGGCCAAACTTTAAATCCGGTTTTTAATGGATTCACAGGTATATCAGATGGTGTATTTTCAAGTTCTATTTCTATTTTATTGAGGCCCTGTAAGGTTGTATCAATACTATAACTTTTCTGTTCTAATCCATTTAATAAGAACGATTTAATTTTTGTTCCTGCTCCTTTAACAAGAATATCTAAAACGGCATTTCGGTAGGTAATGTCTTTTAGTTCCAATTGATTGATATTGGCTGGTAAATAGGGTTGAAAAGTAATTCCGTCCGTACTGAAGCGCATTCCCAATAAACCGTGATAAACCATATTTAAGTAACCAGTTGCACACCATGTTTGACGAGTAATTTTTGGCCAATGTTCATTGTTTTGCCATCCTCCATCAGGAGCTCCGGTATACGAATTGTAAACCTCACAGAAATCATAATTGCCTTTATCCCGGTCTAATGCCAACCTGGTGATACCATTCAATTCACTTTTAAATGCTGTTGTATCACCGACGTTTATGGCTGCCTGTGCAAAAAATCCATTCACATGAGGCCAAATAATATTGTTGTGTCTTCCGGGTTTGGCAGGAGAAAAATTGGGAAAATCCGGATAAATAGACGTAATACCAAATGCTGAAATGGTCACCCCACTGATTACTTTTTTGGCCTGAGAAGGATTTAAAACGCCCAAAATGGTTGCGAAAGCAATACCCAATCCTTCCTGGTATTTAGCGATTGCTCCTGTGTTGTCTATGAGATAATTCAATTTGTTTTCGCTTTCTGAATACAAATACTTCAGAATGTTTGCCTGTATTGCATCTGCTTTGGTTTGATAGCTTTGTAAAGTTTCGTTATCGACTGTCAGTAAAGTGCCCATTTCTTTTAAAGCTTTATAGGCTCCAAAATACACGCAATTGGTACTCAAACATTTGATAGATGCGGAATTGGGATGGCTTACAACAGCTCCAGAATTGATGGTAGGGTCGTATATTGGTTCAGGATATCCGGAAATTCCATCATTAAAGACAGACGGACCTTTGAATAAACCATATTGTGTATCAAAATAATCATTCTCCTGTATCTTCATGGAATTTGCCGAACAAGTATATGCCTGGCGTAAAAACTCAATATCTCCTGTCACCTTATAATGCTCTAAAGCAGCAATAACCCAAATAATCCGATCCCAATACTCTGCGCCAATGGTTTGTTTATCATTTGTTACATTCCAGATGGAAGCTTTTGCTACATCCGGATTAAGAAAGCTGACCGCAAACCAGTTATTGATGGAGCAATCTCTTGTCCAGCCTGTGTTGTATTCGGCTCCGGCAGCAAGAATACCTCCTCTGACATTACCTCCAATAATTTTGACTGCTAAGTTATATGTTTCTTCAATTTCCTTGTTGCTACAAATCAGTAATGAATTTGTCACAGGTTTAAGTTTCGGTGTGCCGATAAACCATTTTACATCAGATGGTTTTGTTATTGAAAATGTGGTTTTTAAATCAGTAACGATGTCACCAGTACCTTCATTCATTTTCCAATTAGCAACAAGACCAACTTCTGTGCCTGTTAGGGTTGTTGTATTTTTTTCCATTATTTCATCAGCTGAACGAACCACATTCCATAAACGAAGATCAGCCATTACACCATCAAATAAGCGACCTGAAAAAGTAGGACTATCCCCTATTCGCATTTTCTTTGCTGAAGCAATCATTGGTTTGTTTAAAAGTACGGAACCATCCAGTTTGCCGTTGATGTAAATCTTGATTGCTGATTCAGAACAAGTGGCTGCAATATGGTACCAGGTGCCTAAATTCAAGGATGTTTTTCCAGTTGCAGCTATCCAATTATCATTTCCAATGCAAAGTTGTAACTTATTACCATTGGCACGCAATGAAAAACCCTGTGGACCAGTTTCTGGTGAATCTTCTGTACTTAATATATAGGCACCTTCTCCAGATGGAATACTGTTGTAAAAAACCCAGGCTTCAATAGTAAACTGTTTGATATCTGTGACGGTTTTATCTAAATCAAGAAAGCTGTTGGTCGTCTTATTAAATAAAAGGCCTGTAGAAGGAGCAGCAGTCGCATATTCCATCTTTAGGTTTTTCATGTCTACAGTCAATTTATAAAGCCCATCAGCCGCAGTCAGAAATTTTTTATCCGTTGCATCGTCAAAAAGTAAAGGATAGCTTTTATTTAATTCTGTATAACCATCGCCTCCTGCTGTAAAAGAATTTTTCCAGGAATTTTTATTATTTATAAATTTAAATTCCCCGGCAGTCAAAGGACCTGTCCAGGTAAATACGGCATCAGACCCTTTAACTAAAGTCATTGGTAAAGCCTTATTTGCATCCCAGCCTGCAGGAGTACCGGCACCTACAACATACAATTGTGTGTAATCCTGAGCCATTAGGCATAACGATATCAATAAAGCACTTAAGATCAGATTGAATTTCTTCATAAAAAAGTATTTGTAAGAGATAAGATAAATCACTGTCAAAACTACAGGTGGGATATTAACCATTCAGTTAATGGTTCTATTAATCGGAAATAATATTAATAAAAATGGGCAAGATTCTACGAATCTTACCCATATCAGTAATTAACAAGCGATTATTTTTTCACCATTTTACAGGTGTCTATTCTTTTCCAGCCGAAATGATCGTTTCGTATTTCAATTTGGATTCTTCGTTCAAGATTTGTTTGTAATCGGCACAAAATCTGTCGAAACATTGTTTGGACAATCCTTTTTGACCTAGTTTGTAAAGGCTTCTACATTTAATCTGAATGGCTTCTTCATCAATCTTGTCGTGAATCAGAATAACTTGACTCAAATCGACCAATAATTTAAGATCGTTTGCTATTTCTGGTTGTTCGGCAGCTTTCATCAAAACTTCAATGAGCAGATAAGAATAATGCGATTTGTATTTATCAATCCATTCAAAATCGAAGTCTGGAAGCAGTGTACCTGATTTGCTCAATTCTACAATTTTTGTAACGACGTTTTTATCCACCAACTTCTTTTTCTTAGCATCGTTCAATAAGGATATTACTTCCTTGTAGTCACAAAAACTACCATCTCCAATATTTATTTCCCAGAAATTGCTGTCTTTGATCATGGTTATGGCCCCAATTTGATCCAACAATAGCCTAAGCTTCCTGATATTCACATTTCTATTGTTGGTTGCACTAGCCTTATCCATATCAAACCAAAGTATTTCTTCCAGACGTCTGGAAGTCAACCCATTACCATAAGTATAAAAATCCAAAAGACAAGCAGCCAGTAACTGCTTAGTAATTAGAGTGAAAGAAGTTGAAATATTAACACCATTCTTATCCAGAATTATAAAATCTCCCAAAAATAAAATGCATGCAGACGCTTTTTCGGGCAAAGATATTTCGTTGACTTGTGTTGGTATTAGATCGGAGTCTTTTGATCTTATTTTCTTTTTTATATAAATGAATACCATTATAAATAGAATGATCATGCAAAATCCTGTAATCAGGTATGTTCTTCCCTCGTTTATTTCTGCATTCTGTTGAAGAACATTAATCATGTTCAATGGAGCAAATGCCAAAGAATAGATACGGATCGTAAATGGAATTGTTCTAACATTTCTTTGCAATACGATTGCATACAATGTTTTATTGTTTGACAGATACAAATCACAATACGAGTCTCTATCCAGGAAACAATAGGGTATGGAATCTTCATATATTTTATAGTCAAGTGTTTTTGTGTCAACTTCAAGAAGTCTGATATTCGATTTTTGCAAATCATTACGGTATGCTAACGTGTAAAATTTATCAGAATAAATGACCATAGAATTTCCAAAATTATAGTGATCTTGAGGTGCCTTAAGCTCTCCGAGCTTATTACAGGTTTTTTGGTTGATGTCCAGTTGAAACAAGTCGTAATAATTGTGTGGACCTTGCTCCTGATAACCCGATTCACTGCCAAAACCACCAAAAATTAAAAATTTGCCATTTCCCATATTCCCCAAAGAGGCCAAATATCGTGGAGGGATCTTTTTGGAAAAATCATAGAAACTCCAGACTCCCCCATTTATGTTGTGTGTAGCCAATATGGAATTGTACTTAAACTTGCCATATCCACCAAATAAAACCAGTTTATTATCTTCTTTATCAATGAACCGGTTGTGATGCTGTATAGATAAATTTTTGTTTTTTGGACTGGCCGACCATCTGTTTGTCGCAAAATCGAAGGTGATAAACTCCGGTTGATTGTTGTTGTATGAAATTAGCTGTTTTGTTAAATGATTAAATATCAAATAACTGGATGATTCCAAAAAGGGTTCACCACCAGCTACTTTGATCTTTTGGATGGTGTTGCTTTTAATATTTAAAATATAAAGACTGTCAACAGTGGCAACAAAAACTCTGTTTGAAAGGGTATCAGTGGCTATTTGTGGAAAAGATTGATTGATAGTCAGTTCAAGCTCTTTTTGCCAATGTATATGTTTATCAATCTCCCAAACACCATTTTCGACTTGGGCTGGGTGGCCACCAGTTAGATCAAAGACTACTCGATTACCATGTTTGGCCAAACTCCAGTTTCTAACGATGCTTCCATGTTTGTCTTTCAAGAGAATTTTCCGAACAGTCATTAGTGGAACATCTGATGTAAAAAAAGATTTGTATTTATTGGCTCCAAAAAATATTTTGTCAATATCAAAATCTGTCAATGACCGATTGAAATTAGTAGATTGATTGTTGATAGAACATTTTATTGATTGCTTGCCTACCTTGACAGAAACTTTTGCCCAACCATCGTATAAAGAACATTTTTTGATGTCCATTTCAGAAACCAGACTGGGCAAGGGTGCATTATTTAGGACAAAGCTGATTTTTCCGTAATTGGAAAAAACGAACATATCCAGACTTGTAGAATCGTTTAAAATAATCCGAAAAACATATCCGAAAGAAGTTTCCTGAAGTTTTAAATCAAATTCTAAAGTAAACCCTCCCTTCAGATAAATAGGTTTTCCAGGAATTAGATTTAGAGAGGTCCTCTCATCTTTTGGTACCTCATGCGATTTGAAGTTCAATCCTGTGGAATAGTTTTTTTCAAAAATGATTGCATCTACATGGTCTGTAGCTAAACAAAGGAAAAAAATTAATACAAGGAGATAGATTTTATTTGTCATACTTAATTTTTGACTGAAAGCGCCTTACCCTTCTCTCCCAGATAAAAAGCAATCAGCACCACATCACTTTTACCTATGTTAAAACCGTTGTGTAAAGTCTTTACAACTTCTGCGAAACAACTGTTTTCTGAAAATTCTTTGATGGTACCGTCTTCCAGTTTTACACGCAACGTTCCTTTCAGGACATACGCAAAAACAGGACAATCATGCTTGTGCCAACCTGTAGAATCCCCGGCGGGAATGGTCACTTTTGAAATAGTAACTTCATCGTTTTCAGAAGATGGGAAAAAGATCTTTTGTCCAATGGAAGTAGTGTCTGTTTTCAGAACTTGCTCAACTTTTATGCCCTTGTTGTATTGCGGGAATGCGACAAAATAACAGGAAATGAAAATCAATATAGTCAGGATAATTCGTTTCATGGCAATCGTATTTATCGGATATAATTCATTAAATAAAGCATTTTACCCTTCCAGGATTTCCAATTGCTGAATAATCTGTGCTTCGGTAACTGGAAAGAGTTTTTCTTTACGGATACATTGGAAAACCTGATCGTATAAGTTCAGATAAGAAGATTTCTCAGAAGGTATTTTTTCCTGAAAAAAAGAACCGTCTTCAGCCAAGGTAGTAAGAATCCCCTCCTTCCCCGCTTCTTCTATACCAAATTTTGGATTCTTAGGACTCATACCTTCCAGCAACTGTTTTTCCTGGCTATCTGCACGCTGTTTAATAAAGGAACCTTTCGTGCCATGTATAACAAACCCGGGTTGTGCATCGATGACCATCAGGCTGGCTGTCAAAAAGACATTCAAACCTTGAGGAAACTCCAGATGGAAATGCACGTAATCATCCACCTGGCTGTTCTTGCGGAAGAGTCCCAGTGTCTTGCTCCAACGCAAAGGCCGACCGAAAAGCGATATAGCCTGATCCAATAAATGTGGTCCTAAATCGTACATCAGACCGCTTCCCGGAATCGGCATTTCTTTAAAAATCTTAGGACTAATAGTGTTCCTGAATCTGTCGTAACGGATATGCACCTCCACAAGTTGACCAAGTTTTCCTGAATCGATGATGTTTTTTACCGAAATACAATCGCTGTCGTAACGACGGTTCTGATAGGGTAAAATCTTTAACCGCAATCTATTTGCCTCTTGAAAAAGTTGTCTTGCTTCATTAGATGTCACTGTAAAAGGCTTTTCCATCAGGACATGTTTGCCTGCCCTTAAACATTTCATTGCGTATTCAAAATGTGTGGTATTGGGCGTATTTACAACGACCAGTTCTATATTTTGATCTTCAAGCAGTTCATCTATACAATCATAGCTCTTGATATAGGGATACACGTTTTTGGCTTTCTTTTCTGACCTTTCGACTACAGCCGTCAAATCAAAACCATCATGCGCATTCTGAAAGGGAGAATGAAAGATCTTTCCGGACATTCCGAAAGATAGAAGACCAGTTTTTATGGGCTTTTCCATGATTTTATCGAGTAGATATTTAAGTAGCAAAACTAACTATTTTTTGCTGAAATCATGGATTTTTTTTCATATTGATAATGCCCGATAATCTTAAATGCAAATAAGCAATCTGCAAGAACCTGGCCACCTCCGATATTGTGCACTACCGAAAGCCTTAGTGAAAAGCTTGTTTGACCGTTACAAATAATGGACAAACAAAAAAGTAATAGCGCGATAAAAAAAGGCTTCATATCCTTTCAAATTGTTCATATTCAACGCTTCTTTATTGGAAAAGTTCATTTTTAGAAAATATCCGTTCTCCAAATCACATTAGAAGTTGAAAAGTTATAGGATAATTCCGTATTTCCTAAATAGAAACCAGCCACCAAATCTTTGTTCTTCACACCAAATTTAAGGTTGACATTTTTAAAAAGATTGTAGTAGGCGCTAAAATCAAATTCGTTGGGATACCAAACTTTGGCATCATTTAAATAATACGGGTTGTTTTCGTTGTACTGATTGAATTGATAATAGGAACCCAGAAAAAATTTCTGAGTCAAAAAATACGTCGCAGAAACTTTTGCTCCTGCATTAAGAATCTGTTCAGTTCTAACAGCGTTACTACCTAAATAACCATCGAATTTTACCACTGAATAGAAAATATAAGGGCTAATCTTTAAACCAAAATTGTTTGATTCTGTTTTGATGACCTGAATAGGTAATGCAAAAAAGAATTCAGTCGCATTCTTCGATTTAACGGCACCTATGCTTATGTCAATAGCACTTTTTTCATGACAAGATGTAAACATCAGACCATAAGCAAAATTACCTTCGGAAGCTATACCTAGTGACAGACTGGTTAAAATATTCGATTTCTTATTAAAATCATCCTGATTGTGGATGAACCCAGGTTGAAAACTACTGTAATCGAATTTCGGCTGTATAGGCCAAAAAATGTTCTCACTTAAACTGGTAGGCTTCTGTTGTATGAAATTATTCGCATAATTCCTTTCAACAATATACATGGAGTCATTGGTATCTGAATGTTTATTTCCTCTGAATTTACCGGAATATTTCTGACTCGAAAAGGTGTTGAATTTCTGGTAAGCATCAGCTGCTAAGTCATTTTGGCCGAGTTTTTCACAGATATAACCTTCCAGAAAATAACAATCGGAATAAAGATCTATATCAGGATAGATTTGGCGAAGTTGAGTTAATTTGTTTTGGGCTTGTAGATAGTTCTTTTCCAGTATTTTGGCGCTTATATCTGAGTAAATCCGAGCAATACTGAAATCAGAATTTCTCAATAACAGTTCATTTTCAAGCCGATTTTCAAATGGATATTTGTTTCTGGTGAGTTCCGCTTCTGTTTTAAAATCCTCAATATTCGTCGAATCAATCAATTGACGATTTTGGTTCCTTAGGCTGACATCTTGATGGTTATGGTGGTAGACAAACTGAGTTTTATCATCATTGTATTTGATTTTTTGGGGATTTATTGACCCACAACTGCATGCTAGCAAAAGAATGCAAGGAAAAGCAAATAGTTTAAATTGCATAAAAATAAAGATACTTATGTTTATAAATTAGGAACAAAAGTACACAATAATTTAAAATTACATTATTAGTTCAAATAAATTTCTGAATGTACAGATATTGGAATGATTTAAAAGATGCATATGACTTTCATAAACGTAAACAGAAGTATGACCATCTGTTGTCATTTCCATCCTGAGATTTGATTCAGAGTCAAAATCTGTTGAACTAAACAAAATGATGTTCTTTTCATTTACATAACCTGTCAGACGCCAAATTCCAGGAAGATCCTCGGTTTCATGCATTAAAATAACTTTTCTGTCATCGCAAACAATAATTTGGGGCATCAAACCATTTTGATATTTATGAATAGCCCCCCATTTTATATCCAATTCGGATACCTGCCCAACATGATAATACAATTTATTACAGGATACCGATTTGAATGCAACGATGGTCATTCCATGATTGGTTATGCCAACTGATGGCGTAATACCATAATTAAACACTCTTTCGATACCCCAGATAATTTGTTTATTCAAAATATTAATTTTCCCCACCCTACAGAATAATTCATCGTTATTTTCAGACTGATGAACTTCTACCACATCCCCATTGATGTTAATTGAAATTTTAGGTAAAAATCCTTTTCCGTATTTTACATCATTTCCCCATTCAATGGATGTACCAATTAGAACACCAACTTTGTAATAGATTGAATGAGTAAATGTGTTGGACGATTCATGAACTTCAACCAGCAGGTTATTTTTGTTCATGGCGATGGATGGCTTATAACCTTTGCTGTATAAATTTCTTGTGCCCAATTCAATTCTGAGACTGTCTATCTCTCCGACGCGATACCACAAATCAGGAGAGATCTCTGCATCACATGATTCAATACCATATTCTTGAATCCTATCAAATTGGATTTTATCCTTTATCATTGAATTACTTAGGTCATAAAATATTTGTAACTAATTTTTAAAACTAAATAAGTGGCCTTCGTTGGCAATTTTAAATAATAATGTTGCAAAGATAAATATAAATTACATGGCGTAACCTTAACGTTAGCTTATATTACCTTATTAAATCAATTTAAAGAGTTTATTAATTTACATAATATTTTAATAAACACCTTTTACGATATAAAGTTCATGTCAGTATGTTAAAATTAAATAATGATATATATCTTAAAAAGGCTGTATCAAACGGATTTGATACAGCCTCTATAGAATGAGTTTTAGCAATTTTCGTCAGCAAATATAATCTTACTTCATTTGGTTTAGAATATCCTGAACGGCATCTTTGTGAATAGTGAAATCAATCATCTTCAATTTGAAGAAGTCTTCGCTAAAAAAGTAATAACCAAATTCAGGTGCCTTTTTGTCGTTGTTGCGGGAACCTGCACTGGAATCTTTGATCAGAAACCAATCCTTTCCGTCCCCATTAAAATTTTCGATATAACCGATCAGATGCATACCATGATCATCTGTTGTGGTATTGTTGGAGAAACGAAACTGTCGGGCGTCTTCATTGATATATGCTGAAGGTATGTCAAAATCAGGAATTATAGCACATTGGTTTTCGCGAGATAATCCTGCTTCAGAGACATCACCTCCAATGCTCATCGTATACCCTTCACGGATGGCTTTCTTAACCACTTTCATATAAACGTCCAATGGAACATTGTAATAATCAGCACTGTGCCACCAGTTGTCAGGAACTTCGTATTCCACTTTTTCCCAGTATGGTTTTTGCTTCAAGGAAAGGATCTCCACAAAATCGTTTGGGTTCAGTTTCAGAAAACTCTTCATATAAGTTAAAGGAGAGTAATTCTTGCCATCTACGGTAAATGAAACAGGAGGTTCACCCAGATAATGATTCAGGATGGATTTAATGGTTTCAAGCACTGTTGTTTCATTCCATGCATTAGAGGTTTTAAGTGATTGAAGATAGCTGTTCATTTCATTGACCATTGCGCTGTGAGTGTGATATTTGTGCCCATTGATCAAACCTGTATAGGCTGATTCCGGTACAAGGCCATATTGATTTGCCACTCTGGTTAATGCATTGCCTTCAGAACCTTCCCCAAATTCAGAATTACCTCGTTCACGAACGAATCGTCTCGCTTTTTCAACGTATTCCCAGTAGGCCGTGTGCATTTCAGAGAGTTTCACTTTTTTGCCACTCTGACGATAGATCTCGGATTCAAAGTAGGAAGTTGTGCTAAAATCCCAGCAAGTACCTGCATTACCCTGTGAAATGGGAGGATTTGCCCATTGACACTTATATAGATTAACCTTGTCTGGCAAAGTCATACCGGTCATATCCATGATGAATTTCATCTTGGGTTTTGGTGCTTCCAGGGAATCTTGTACTTGTTGTGCATCTTTGAGTACAACATCATCGTAAAAACCGCTTTTTGGAACTACTATTAATTTACCTTTGTCCGCATTTTGAGCAAAAGTAGAGGAACCCAGCAGTAAGAGGGCAGAAAACAGTACTATTTTTTTCATTATAAAGTATGAATGATTATTTGAACGATAAAGATAAAAAAAAGTGCATAAACTTTCATATTGAAATAAACTTTTTAAGTAATATGCCATTTTCAAGTGTAAAAAAAAAATGGTAGGTTTGCTTTCTATGAATTATCATCATCGTGTCACCATGAAAAACGCATCTTTTTTTATAGCATTCTTGCTATTTGCTGCTTCAGCAGTCATTCAGGCTCAGGTATACCGAACCGGAAGCAATACCGAACAACTTCGTACTTTGACCGTTTACAAAGATGGTGACTGGAAATCGTTGCCAGTATTAAATATGGAGTCTGGCAACCAGATTGAAATTTCTTTTGACGAGCTTTCTCACGATTATAAACGATACGCTTACAGAATCATTCATTGCAATGCTGACTGGAAAAAATCCGAAATGAATGAACTGGAATATCTGGATGGCTTTTCTGAAAATGATATCGAGCAAGGAGAACAATCCGTTAGTACCTTGACGCTTTATACCCACTATAAATTTTCGATTCCAAATGATAACGTAAAATTAAAAATTTCCGGAAACTATGCTGTTGAGATTTTTGACAGAGAGGCTACAAGTGAACCTTTATTGACTGCCTGTTTTATGATTACGGAAGATAAAGTCGCCATTGAGGGCAACGTAACAGCCACGACCGATATCGATTATAAGCAAATTCACCAGCAGTTGAACTTTACTATAAAAACGTTAGGAATGAGGATTCAACAGCCCTTGACTGAACTAAAAGTTATTGTTCAACAAAATCACCGCAGGGACAATGAGATTAAAAATCTGGAGCCTCTACAAGTTAATTCCGAATCTATCAGTTATGAGCACAATAAGAATCTGATCTTTGAAGCAGGCAATGAATACAGAAGGTTTGAGATGACTTCCTATAAATATTCCACTTTGGGTGTTAATAAGACAGAATATTTTAAACCTTTTTACAACGTGGAATTGTTTCCGGCTGAACCTCGCCTGAAAGGTTATATTTATGACCAGGATCAAAATGGACGTTTTCTCATTCACAGTCAGGATGCGATGGATGATTTAACTGGATCTGATTATTTTTTGGTTCATTTTTCTATACCGATGGAGTTACCTATTATTGATGGGGGAATCTATTTAAATGGTGATTTCATTGAAGATGCGCTGAATACAGAGACAAAGATGATTTACAATTTTGATCGCAAAGCATACGAGAAATCGATGCTACTGAAGCAAGGTGCCTATAATTTCCAATATTTGTATTGTCCAGTCAAAAGCCGTAAGTCAACTCCTCTTCGCATGGAGGGATCGTATTGGGAAACTGAAAATGAGTATCAGGTTTATGTCTATTATAGATCTATTGGTGAAAGGTATGACAGACTGATTGGTATCAGGCAGATTCAGACAAGTTATTAATTATTGGTTTTCCAATTTAAATCTGATCCTTAACTTGCCTTCGGCAAAATCAGTGCTGATTATTTTAAATGTACCTATTTCTGATGTATTGGAGACGTGCAAGCCAATACAAGCGCAAATATCATAATCTCCTATATAAACTAATCTGAGTGTATCGCTTGCATCCTCTGGAAGCTTACTCAAATCCACACTATCAGGTACTTCTGTTCGAAGTACAAAGGATGTGGTAATTGGAAGATTTTGACCTATTACTTCGTTGACTCTGCTTTCAATTTCAGTTACCTGTAAATCAGAGGGTGCTTCCGAAATGAAGTAGTCGCATTTGCTTTTTCGGCGCTCTATATGACTGGATTTAGACCTGTTGCAACCAAACATGCGAATCATGGTTTGATTAAGGATGTGTTCAGCTGAATGCATAGGCGGGTACTCAGCCTTGTTGTGGTTGTTTAGTGTGATTTCTTCCATTTGACTAATTATCAATACAAGATGCAAATATACTAAATAACCAATATAATAGGATCGCTTCAAGTATCCTGAATTCTCGAAAAGTCTTGCAATACGTCCATTGAGTGTTTCCAATCCAACATGATCCAAAGATGGCATGTGGGACAATGTACACGATGTTTTGTGAGGAGTTTGTTGATCGAAGTCGGAATAAAATAGCCACAGCAAGGACAGTTAATGCCTGGTACCCTGCCAAAATTGTTTAAGTTGATCATAGCTTTATCTTTTTAGTATTAAAAAGAAAAGGAAGAAGCATCACTTACACAGTACACCTATATTTTAGATAAACGTATAGCCATTTATTAAGTTCGCAAAATTGGGTTAAAATACAAAAAGCCCATCCTACCAGATGGGCTTTGAAATCAAAAAAATGTCATCTATTTTGACATAGATGACATTTCAATCTCTTTTGTTTGCTTATTCAGCAACAGGAGCAGCTGTAGCTGTTGTGTCAACAGTAGCAACAGTAGCAGTAGTGTCAACTGTTGTAGTAATAGTAGTAGAATCAGTAGCAACTTCAGCAGGAGCTGCTTTTTTACCACAAGATGCAAATGATACTGCAACGATAACAGCAAAGAATAAAACTAACTTTTTCATTTTTGTTTAAAACATTAAATTATGACTACAAGTTATAGCATATTATCCATTAGCATAAAACCGATGGACAAAATTTCTGCACAAAGATATTTAATTTTTCTTAAAAAACAGGATTTTTCAAGATATTTGATGTTAAATATCACATTTTATCCAACATTTATGAAGAATTGCTGAAACTGATAGAAATTGAGGCAGTTAAAAGTTCAAAAAAACATAATGCTTATCAAAATAATTTTGTGTACCACCCTTTAAATTCGCTAACGCGTGCTTTACTAACGATTATTTTTTCAGAAACCGGTACATTCAGGTTTATGGAGAGCTTACTGCCAAACCAAACTGAAATATCCTTGATGGATTTGTGTGAAACTATGTATTGTCTGTTTGCCCGAAAAAATCTGGATGGATCCAGTTGGACAAATAGGTCCTCAAGCGAACTATCTAGTTTAAAGGTTTCATTATCCTTTGTAATTATGGTTACCATTTTATTTTCTGTAAATAAACAGGCAATCTTTTCTGTTGACAATGGGATAAACTTATCTTTATGAGGTATTAAGAAGTGAGATTTGTAGATCTCTTTCGTTTGTTTAAAAGTAGCAAGCATATGGGCTATCAGGTCCGTATTGTCATTTTTAGCTACCATTTGACTACGATGTTTCGCTAAAGCCCTTTCAAAATTCTTACTATTAATGGGTTTAAGCAAATAATCGATGCTGTTTACTTCAAAAGCTTTAAGGGCATACTCATCATAGGCTGTTGTGAAAATAATGGGACTTAAAATTTGTACCTTTTCGAAAATGGAGAAAGCAGAGCCATCAGCCAGGTGAATGTCCATAAACACCAGGTCGGGAGCCGGATTAAGCGAAAACCACTCAACACTTTCTTCTACACTTTGCAGTACCACAATCACTTGAATGTCAGGATCGGTCTGATTGATCAACCGTTTCAGGTTTTGTGCAGCAACAAGTTCGTCTTCAACAATAACAGCTTTCATTCTTTAAAGTGATTTTGTTCTGGTCTTTGGTTGTTTCTAAGTCTTTTATCAAAGGTAATTCCACGCAGAAAACATCTGTTATAGTGATCATGATCTCTTTTTGTAACAAGAGACTATAACGTTCGCTCAGGTTTGCAAGACCGACTCCTGTGCCCGGTTCTGCTACTTGTTTAAGGTGAATGGTATTAAGGACCTTAATCGTGTCCTTTGGCGTGGTTTCAATGGTAATGATGAGCGGATGCCGATTGCTGATAACGTTATGTTTTATGGCGTTTTCCACCAGTAATTGAAGACTGATGGGCATAATATACCAGGTCCGGTATTTTTCATCAATGTTATACACAATTCGTAAATTTTCCCCATACCTGATTTTCATCAGATCGGCGTATGATTCGGTAAAATTCAGTTCCTCATCGACAGTTAATATTTCCTTATTGCCAATAGCATAGCGGAATACTTGAGAAAGATTCTGAAGATAATCGTGGGCTTTATCGTCGTCCACCCCTATTAGTCCGTCAAGAGTATTTAATGTATTGAACAGAAAATGGGGATCCACTTGATTTTTCAATGCTTCGTAACGAATGCGGATATTTTCGGCAATCAGTTTCTCATTTTCCAGCAAAGCCTTCTGACGTTGTTCCAATGAAAAAAGTAAAAAAGTAGACAGTAGAACGATAATATCTACAATTAAGTCTTTAATCAGATTAGCTACAATCTGGAAATTGGCAGGTATCGACGTTGCAGGTAAAAATAGGATGGCGCATTCTGTGAAAAACAGACTTAACGCTATAACAGGTATAAAGGAACCAAGGCCGATGATCCAAAATCTGGTGGACTTTCTCCACTCCTGCTGAATAACTCTAAAATTGAAAATAAACAGCAAATAAAACAAAACAACATCAGTCAGAAACGAATAGGTCAGCCTTATTACGTCATGTATGCCAATGCTGCGGCTATGAATATAGCCTAATAGCAATATGGCATTGAGGATCACGCTGATCGTCAACGACATCTTGATAGCCGAGGTGTGTGAAAATGGGCGAAAGTGTCTTTTTCTCATCTGATTCTGATGTTCTATTTTTAGTAAAAGTAAAAAAAAACAATGACTATACTATCAAAGCATAGTCATTGCCCTAATGTTTACTTATGCAATACCTGCTGCAAGTTGTCTGGCCAACACCCTTTTAATCATCTTCCGACGCTGACGATGCCGATATTTGGCTCCAATACGATCGAAAATGTAATAGATTACAGGAACCACGATCAGCGTCAGAACCATCGAACTGGCCAATCCTCCAATGATAACCCATCCCATCCCGTTTTTCATTTCGGCTCCGTCACCTGAACCCAAGGCTATAGGCAACATACCGAAGATCATGGCAAATGTGGTCATTAAGATGGGGCGCATACGGTCTTTGCCGGCTTCAATGAGTGCTTGGTAGGTACTTACGCCTTTGTCACGTCGTATTTTATTGGTAAAATCGACCAGCAAAATAGCATTTTTTGCTACCAGACCGATGAGTACTATCAATCCGATTATACTGAAAATATCCAGGTTGTGCAAAGTCAGGGCCAGCGCGAGGAAAGCTCCGATCATAGCCAAAGGAATGGAAAACAATACAATTAACGGGTCTGTCAACGAATTGTAAAGTACAACCATAATCAAGTAGATTAGGATAATGGCAGCCAGAAAGGCAAATCCCAGACTTCCGAAAGCGGAACTTTGCTGTTCCATCATACCTCCTTGTTTAATGGTTATATCGGCGGGAATCTTACTAGCAATGGCAGCTGATATTTCTGAACCAACCGTACCTGTAGGACGACCTACCACATTGGATTTAACGGTGATGGACGAAATACGGTTTGTACGTTCCAGTGCCGATGGGCCTAAGCCATAACCGATTTCTGCAATCTGTCTCAACTCAATAATTTCGCCTTTTTTGTTGATGAAAGTTAGTTTGCTCACGTCTTCCGGTTGTGTGCGGTCGAAATTATCTATACCAATACGTATGTTGTATTCATAGTTTCCCTCCTTGTACTTGGATTTATCGTTTCCATTCAATGCTGTACGTAAAGTTGTACCCACATCGCTGACCGATAAACCCAAGGCCGACATTTTCTCACGATCGAGTTTTACCTGAACTTCCTGACGAGGATCATCAATGGAGTATTTGGCATCCGATGTACCCGGTGTACTGCGGACGGTTTTCATAATCATGGCAGCAGTTTCCTGGACGTGCTCATAATCTGCACCTTGTACAATAAACTGAATGGGTTCTGTGCTACTGCTAGAAGAAGAAACAATGGTACGCGCCCTTACACCGGGAAGTTTTTTCATGATTTCATCTTTTGCCTGTTGGGCATATTCTTCCACTCCCAATTTACGTTTATTCTTAGCAATCAGTTTAACTGCTATCGTGGTTGCATTATTTTTGGAGCTCGTACCTGTTGTACCTACATTTGTATAGACACTTTTGACTTCGGGAATACCGTTAATGATTTTCTCAGCTTCCATGGATATTTGATTATTCTGATACAGTGTCAGCTGAGGATTTAAGTCAAGTGTCACCGTAAATTCACCTTTATCGTTGTTGGGCATAAAGGCAAATCCGATAAATCCGGTTGGGATCAGCGCAAAAGATGCAAAAAACAGAACCAGTACACTAACCAGTACAGTTGCTTTGTGTTTTAACCCCAAGATTAAGATGTTTCCATACCAGTTTTTAACTGAATCAAAAGTACGTTCTATAAAACGGGAGAATCGGCCTGAAAAAGTGAGACGTGTATCGTCGGGCATGTTTCCGAAACGAGACATAAGCAACGGGGTTAACGTGAACGAAACCAACAAACTGCACAGCGTGGCTATCACAATAGGAATAGAAAATTCTTTCAGTACATTACCGATCAAACCACCGCTGAGTCCCATCGGAAGAAACACGACGACAATGACAAGTGTAATGGCCATAGCGGTAAACATGATCTGTTTACAACCATCCAGGGCCGCTTGTCGTTTCGATTTACCTTGTTCCATGTGGCTGAACATGTTTTCTATAACCACAATGGAGTCATCCACGAGGATACCTACAACCAGCGACAAGGCCATCAATGACATCATATTCAGCGAATAGCCCAACATGTACATGGCAATAAATGCCGGTATGATGGAAAGCGGAACAGCCACCATGACAATCATTGCGCTTCGGATATTGTGTAAGAATATAAAGCAAACAAATGCCACAATCAGGATGGCCAGTATCAAGTCGAGAACCACCGAATTGGCCGAAGCTCTGGTATATATGGAGTCATCAGTTGCTATTTCAAATTTTACATTGCTGGCTGCATACTCTTTTTCGATGGCTTTCAGCTCTGCTTTTGACAAGTCAGCTACACGTACGGCATTTGCGTCGTTTTGTTTCTGAATGGAGATTCCGATAGCATCGCGTCCGTTGATGCGGTTTATCAGCTTTTGTTCGGCAATGCCATCTTCCACTTCGGCCACATCCATAACTTTCACTTTACCTCCGTTGGGGGTAGTTGTAATCACAGTATTACGCAGTTCATTCAGATTGGAATATTTAGCTGCCAGACGTACCGAGTAAACTGCATCCGAATTTTCCACATTTCCGGCTGGTATTTCCATATTGGCAGTCTGAATAACCTGCAATACCTGAAGCACTGACAGTTTGTAGGCTCTCAACTTTTCAGCATCGATATTGACCTTGATTTCGCGCTCCTTACCACCGCTGATTTTAATTGAGCCCACCCCCGGCAACTTCGCCAGGCGGGGTTGAATGCGGTCTTCGACCAGTTTATAAAACTCGGTTGGAGGCATGGATGAGGAAGCGGCCACACTCATGATGGCTTTTTCGTCCATATTAATTTTATTGATGGATGGTTCCAGTACATCCGTAGGAAGATTGGCTTTTATAGCCGAAATCTTTCGTTGAGCTTCCTGAACAGACAGATTGGCATCGGTGCCTTCGTTCAGTTCGATGGCTATGATAGAGACTCCTTCCATAGAGGTGGAGCTGATCTTCTTTAAGTTTTCAAGGGTAGAAAGGGCATCCTCTATTTTTTTGGTGACTGATGTTTCCACTTCCGCTGCCGCTGCTCCCGGGTAAACAGTCTGCACAGTCAGCATGGGCAGCTCAAACTTAGGCATTAAGTTCAGGTTGAGCTGATTGAATGATATGAGCCCTCCGAGTGTAAGCAACGTAAAGATTACGGCGACAATCAAAGGCTTTTTTATGGAGGTTTCAACTATAGACATGAAAGTTGTTGGATTAGGATTAGTTTAATATGGAAACTTTGGCACCATCCGTCAAATTGATTTGACCGTTGGTTACTACTTTGGCGCCTTCCTTCAATCCAGAAACAACTTCGAGATTGGAACTGTAGCTTCGACCGGTCGAAATTTTTACCAGTTGAGCCGTTTGGCCATTTATGACATAAACTGAAGGATCCTTTACGCTGCTAACGATGGCATCGCGGGGTATCATCAGGGCTTTTCCGCTTTGACCCATATTCACGCTTACACCTACATAAGTACCTGCTTTCAGTTTGTCTTTTTTGTTGTTGGATATAAGAACTTCAACTGGATAAGTATGTGATGCGCTTGATTTTGGACTAATACTTGAAATGATACCTTTATAAATTGCTTCAGGATGTACATCGGTCGTTACACTGACCATTTGTCCCTGATGGAGTTCGTAGGCATTCGATTCAGATACATCCAGCACCACTTTCAGACTTGAAATATCAGCAATACTGGCAATAATAGTACCTGGATTAACGAATGCGCCCAGTTCTGTATTCTGTGCTATGATGAAACCACTGAAGGGTGCCTCGATACGGGTGTCATTCCATTGTTTAAGTGCATTCTCCAGTTGGATGGATGCATTATCGTAACCTAACTTTATGTCACGCAATTGGGTATCTGAAACTGCGTCACCTTTGCGCATTGTCTGATAACGTTCGTAGTCTTCTTTATACTTGTTGTAATTCAATTTCGCGTTTTCATAAGCCAGACGTTTATAGGTATCGTCTATTTTGGCCAATACTTTTCCTTTGGTTACATAGTCACCCATTTTGAAATTGACCTTAACAATCTTGCCTGAACTTTCTGAAGCGATACTGACCTCCTTGCAAGCCTGAGCGGTTCCGACCAATTCCAGATTACTGTTGGTCTCTTTCATTTCAGCAGATGCAACCGTTACGCTGATGTCATTCTGTACTGCTGCAACTTCTTTGTGGGAGTCAATTATTTTTTTGTTGTTTGCCAGGGTCAGGGTCATTACACCAAGCAATACCACGATGGAGATACTTCCTATTATTGTTTTCTTTTTCATCTGATGGTCTTATTTTATTGAGTTGGATACTATTCTTTATTTGTTGATTAAATTCTTTATATCTCCGTTGAGAGACATGATTTTCAACTCTGCATCCTTGAAATTGTAGATGGCTGTCAAATAACCTGACTGTGCACTACTCAGACTGATTTCATCCTGAAGAAGGTTGCTCATTGCGGCTAATCCTTCGCGGTATTTCAGCGTTGATTCTTCGTATACTTTTACTGCCAGTTCCAGATTTTGTTGCTGACGGCGCACATTGCTTTTGTTGTTCTGATAATTGTTCATAGCGTTCTTGTAATTCATGCTGAAACGTTCTTTTGTACTTTCCAAGGTGACTTGTGTCTTCTGATAATCCATTTTGGCCTGACGTGTTTTGGAACGCTTTTCGAATCCATCAAACAGAGGCACAGACAGACTCAAACCTATACTGGAATTGGGATAGTATTTATTTTGATCACCACTTTTAAAATAGGTATCAAATTCATTGCGCAAACCCAGAAAGGCAACGTTTCCGGATAAAGAAAGCGAGGGTGAATAACCTGCAGTTATTAGTTTCTGATTCAGCTTGTTCAATTGTTGCTGCGATTCGAGCAACTGGATATCCACATGGCTTGAAAAATCTGATATCAACGACGGTTCATCCGTCAACAAAAGCATATCAGCGTGATCCGTCAACACGATCGTTTGATCCAGCGGTATATCGAGCATGTATTTTATCATGTTCATCTGTTGTTCGTAAGTAGACTGTGTATTACTCAGTTGCGTGTACAAATTTTCGAGGTTGACGTTTACACGGTCCAGATCCACCTGCTTGCCAACTCCATTATCGACTATGATTTTAGTGATGTCTCTCAAACGTTCAGTCCGAGCGATGTTTTCTTCGATGAGTTTTTGTTGTTCAGCGGTGGTCAGGGTCAGAAAGTACAGTTTACCGACCTCAGCAGCAATCTCTTCACTGGCTTTTTCTACCGTCAAACTGCTCAATTCGGTGTTTCTTTGGGATAATTTCACGGCTATCATTGCAGTCTGATTGTACAGGACCTGACTCAGGCTGACTGCCGCAGTAGTATTGTACTGACTACCCATCTGAACGGGAATGGTTGTACCCGGTTTATTTAGAAATTCACCGGGAAGTACGGTCGTTGGCAAGATTAAGTTATCCTGGAAGCTGCCGGAAAAATTTAATTTTGGAAGAAATGCAGCGCGGGCTTCTTCTTTTTTATAACCGCTTTTTTCTTTGTCAATGCGTGCAGTCTTAACATTAATGTTCTTTTCCACAGCCATTTGCATGCATTCCTTAACTGAAAGTGTTAGAGTGTTACTTTCCTGTGCAAGTAGCAACTGACCACAGATCAGAAGGAATGTCAATGAGAAAATCGTTCGTTTCATAATTATGCCTATTTTTATGCTGCAAAATTATGCTTTGAAACAGGTTTTCTCACGAAAATGATTCCGAAGTGACCATTTTAAGGTACGAAATGACAGATGCAGTTGCTGAGAAAATATTTATAATCAGAAATCGGAAGAACTAATTAAAAAAATTATATCTTCATTTTTTAAATGTATTGTCTTAAACTGATGTCATGAAAAAATCCATTTTTAGATCAGCTCTTTTGTTTCTTATTACTGTTCAGCCTCTCACCATTATGGCACAACTGAAAATGGAGCCTTTCGACAAGCAATACCTATTGGATCGCCCGGCTAAACTCCCTGCTTTGAGAAGTGCATTCATTGAGAATGAAACGGCCGGTGACTGGGATTTAACCTACAACAGGCTGGAATTAATTGTTGATCCCAATGTTGATTACATTAAGGGTAAAGTACTCTTTGAATTTACAGCATTGGTAGATAATCTGAAGAGTATTACGGTTAATCTGGACGATAGTTTAAAAGTCACTGCAATTTCATCCGGGAACAAACCCCTCACCTATTCTCATGAAAACGGTCTTGTTCAGATTAATCTTCTTTCTACATTAAATAAAGAGGACAAGGATCGTTTTACGGTCAGTTACGAAGGAATACCCACAAAAACGGGTTTAAATTCTTTTTTACAAACAACTCACAAAGAAACCCCGGTAATTTTCACTTTATCAGAACCTTATGGAGCAAATGAATGGTGGCCATGCAAAGAGAGCCTATCCGACAAAATAGATTCACTGGATGTTATAGTTGAGGCTCCTTCCATATATAGAACAGCATCAAACGGGATTCTCGTTTCAGATTCGATTATTGCTTTAAAAAGGTTTTGTCACTGGAAACACCGTCATCCCATTTCAACTTACCTAATCTTTTTTTCAACAACTCAATACGAGGTATATTCGGATTGGGCAACTTTAGGGGATGGCACAAAAGTTGAAATACTGAACTATATTTATCCTGAGACCCTGGAAATAGCAAAACTAAATACACCATTTGTAGCAGATTATCTGGAATTTTTCAGCCGTAAATTTATTGATTATCCATTTAAAAATGAGAAATACGGACACGCTGAGTTTGGCTGGAACGGAGGAATGGAGCATCAGACAATGAGCTCCATAGGCCCTTTTGTTCCTGAACTTTTATCGCATGAGTTGGCTCATCAGTGGTTTGGAGATTATATTACCTGTGCAAACTGGAATGAGATTTGGTTAAACGAAGGGTTTGCAACCTATATGGCAGAGTTGGTACACGAAGAATTCAATCCTGCTGACTGGCAATTATGGAAAAGTACTATGTTAAATTATATAACCTCACTTCCAGATGGCTCCGTCTATGTAAACGATATTTCAGATGTGAACCGTATTTTTGATAGTCGGCTTACCTATGAAAAAGGGGCTTATGTTCTTCATATGCTTCGTGGTCAAATGGGTGATGAAGCTTTTTTTGCCGGAATGAAAAATTACCTGAACGATTCACGTGCCATTAACGGTTTTGCAACAACAGCAATCTATAGAGAAAATATGGAACGTGCAGCTGATACCACTCTAACCGAATTTTTCAAAGACTGGATTTGGGGAGAAGGTCATCCTGTTTATGATATTGAATGGAACTATGCAGACAAGGAAATCCAAATAGATGTTTATCAAAAGCCATCTGCCTTAAACGGTCCATTCTTTGAAATGAAGTTGCCGGTAACCATTACAGTAAACGGAAAAGAAACAATCTATTGGCTAGCCAATACTCAACAAGGCCAGCATTTTTCAATCCCATCTCCGACCCTACCGGAATCGGTTCAGTTCAACAAAGATTATTGGATATTGTGTGAAGTCAAAGATTTTCATTCATCGGTCGCAAACTTACAGTCATCGGTTATTGAAAGCTTTTATAATGCATCTGAAAAGCTTTTAACAACACATATTCCCGAAGTCGAAGAAGCCCCATATTCCATTTATGATTTGCAAGGCCGGATAGTAAAATCGGGGATTTGGAAAAGAAGTAATCCTATAATCCAGCTTGATCAATTACGTCCCGGTATGTATATACTAACCCCTTCAACAACTCAAAATACGTACAACTCCCGATTTATTTGCTACTAAGTTTAACTCTTAATATTAAACCATTCTCCTTTAAACCTATCAAATTGTTATATAATCGCACCCTAAGAAGTTTATCGTTACTTCCATTTATACTGCTTTTTTTCAGTATGCCTTCATTGGCACAGCACAACATTCAAGGAAAAATTCTGGACAAAAACGACGAAGGCACCATAGAAATGGCCAACATCCGATTGCTTCGTTTCATAGATTCAACCTTTGTTACAGCAAGTCAGAGTGATGAAAAAGGAACTTTTACACTCAAAAAAATACCAATTGGTCCATACATTCTGGAAGTCCGTTATTTAGGTTACAACACGTATTTCAGAAATGTTACTTTAACGAATAAACCGCTCATTCTGAAAAACATTTATTTGGAGAAATCAGATCTGTTACTAAAGGAATTTGAAGTGACGGGAATGACAGCTCAAATGTCGGTCAGGGATGATACCGTAGAATATAATTCAGCAGCTTTTAAAACAGCTGAAAATGCAGCGGTGGAAGAACTCCTGCAAAAACTGCCCGGTGTTGTCATTGATGCAGACGGTAAAATAACGATCAATGGAGAAGAAATAAAGAAAATTCGGGTGGACGGAAAAAAATTCTTTGGTGGAGATATTCAGATGGCAACCAAAAATATTCCTGTTGACTTGATAGACAAAATTCAGGTAATTGATCAAAAATCGGATATGGCTCTATTAACAGGATTTGAAGATGATAATACGGAAAGAATCATCAATCTGACTTTCAAGCCAAATCGGAAAAAAGGTATTTTTGGAAATTTTACAACTGGTGCAGGAATCGATGCAGACAAAGATGTCAGATACAATGAAAATGTCTTCCTGAATATTTTGAATGGAAATACTCAGACAACCCTTACTGCAGGCGCAAACAATGCCAATAAACAACGTAGCGGAAGAGGGCGGGATGGAATAAGTGGCGGAACCATAGAAACTCAGAATATCGGTATTAACAACAACACCGAATTTTCCAAAATGCTCAAAATAGGTGGCAATGGATCTTACAATCATACATCAAACCTTTCTGAAACCTCCTCAGAACGTGAAAGCTGGCTGAAAGATGTTATTTATAATAATAACAACGAATCGGTTTCAAAAAGAGCGAACAACCAGGCAAACATGCGACTAGAGTTGGAATGGAAAATCGATACACTGACCACATTGATTATACAACCGGAACTGAATTATACGCAAGGATATTCCTCGAGTCAAAACAAGTATGAATACTTTGCAAATGGTGATAGCATCAGTTGGGGTAAATCAAATAATAACAGCGAAAACAAAGGAATAAATGCCGATCTAAACGTCCTTTTCAGCCGCAAATCAAAAATTAAAAAAGGCCGGAGTTTTACCCTGAATATAGGTGGAAGCTTCAATGACTCCAATAGTCGTGGTGAAAATAAATCAGACAAAACGACTAAAGATACTACCATTATCATTGATCAACATACCCAAAACACATCAACTTCCACCAATGCCAACATACGGTTTTCATACGTTGAACCTTTATGGAATCTGACTAACTTTCTGGAAACGTCTGTTTCAACACGTTTTTCTAAAAGAAGTTCAGAAAAACTGCAATATAAAAAGGGCGATAATGGTGCGTATAATCTACTGGATTCGGTCTACAGCAACCAATTTGAAAATAACTTTTTCAACGAAGCACTGGAATTGAATTTTCGTCATCAGGAACCAAAATTCAATTATATGTTTGGTATGAAAGCAGAGCCATCACAAACCTACAATACTACTTTCTATAAAAACGCAGAAGTGCTTGGAAGAACAAATGAAGTACTAAACATCTCTCCTATTGCATCCTACAGGTACAATTTCGGCAGAAAACATTTTGCACGTCTGGAATATCGTGGTCGCACCAGTCAACCTGGCCTGGAACAAATGCAACCTGTCAAGAACAACAATAACCTGATGCATGAAACCATAGGAAACCCATCCTTGAATCCATCCTTTGAACATACCTTGCGTTTGATGTATACCAGTTTTAATGCCCAACGTTACTCCTCTTTTAGTACCGGATTGAACGGTTCAATAACAAAAGACGCACTCGTTAACAACAGTATTTATGATAAAACCGGGAAACAGTTCAGTCAGACCATCAACTCCGTTAACGCACCATTTAACGTAAATGGTACTATCATGTTCAATACCCCGATCATCAAGAACAGATTGCAATTCAATACAAATACTGAACTGAGCTATCAGCAACGTTTCGGATATTCAGACAGAAACAAAACGGTGGAAGCATTCAATCCGGATGGTAACCTAAGATTGGGGAATTTAAGTAAAACACAAAATGGCAAAGCAGGTCAAACATTTTCCCTGACTTTTACGACAGACATCATTGAAATTGGTACGCGTGGTTCTGTGAAGTATTCCAATATACAAAACAGTTTGAATCCGACTAAAAATCAAGTAACCAAAGATTGGTCCGGTTCAGGTAATTGCAATTTGCATTTACCCTATAATGTGGTTATTTCCAATGATCTCAACTACACCAAACGTCAGGGATACTCGAATTTTGAAAAAAATGAACTAGTCTGGAATGCCTCCATAGACAAAACAATGTTCCATAAAAGAGGCACATTGTCTTTAAAGCTTTACGATATATTACAACAAAAACTGACTATAATTGAAACCATTGGTGACAATTACAGACAGTTAAGTCGTTTTGATGCGCTGACATCCTATTTTATGCTAAACTTTACGTATAAAATTATCAAGCTTGGAAATGGTGTTAAAAGTTCTGATATCCGGCGTGACAATTGATTTTTAAAAATCCACTTTATAGTTTCAGCAACTTAATGGCATTTTCTTTTGAATCATTTTTCAATCGTACGAAATAGACCCCGGCATTTAGCCGGGAAATATCTATATCCTCTGTGTTTACAAATGCTTCAAGCAGTACCCTCTTGCCAACAGTATCTAAAATCTCGATTTCACCTGCTCCCTGATAACTGACAGAAATGTGATCATTGGCAGGATTAGGGGCTACCTTCAGTTTTTGTTCTGCCTTTTGATTATTTAGGGCATTAGCCATTTTTACAAAACGCAGGATACTATACGAATAGGCTGGAAAACTGTAAGTAAATGAATCTATACTGGTTTCAAATGAAGCTGTAATAGGTTTGATGTTTTCTGGGTTTGTTGGTGTATTAACTGCATTCAGGGTACCAGACAAAGTCGTTGTTTCTACCTTGCAATAGGTGCTGTTGAATCCATTGATGGAAATAACGGGTTTTTTTGCTGTAGATGAAGTGTTGACCACATGAAGTATCAGTGTATCACCTGTTTCACTTTTTGTTGCTGTCATATTCAGTCCAGCTAAAAGAGTAGTGGAGGAAACGAGCAAAGGTAAGTGGTTGGCCGAAGCCATTTGTTGCGCATAGAAGGGTGGCATTCCCCAAACGGTGGAAGGTGTAAAGAATATTTGCCCCTGATCCCAGCCATTGTCGTTTTGAAGGTAAGGTTGCAGCGCATTTGCAGGACAGGAAGTTAATAAAAAATCGCCGTGCCTGCGAACAGCATTCAGTATGGTGGCATGACCCAATGCACGCTGCATGTTATGCAAATTACCGTTCTCTTCAAAAAGGGCACATTTCATAGTTGTTTTAGGATCCCAGGTCAAAAAATAGTTCTGCATATCTGTCAGCTCTTTGTCTACGTTCGTTCCAGCAATAGCATCATCAGCCCATGGATGATAATCCATGTAAGAAGCCTTTCCGTTCAGACTATCAAAAACAATCTTCATGTTGGCAGAACCTGGACGCCACCAAGCAGAATGGATGAACTTGATGGATGGATCCTTGGCATGCATGGCATCGTAGAGTGCAATAAAACGTTGAATATAATGCATGTACGTATTGTAATCATCTCCCTCAAAAATCACTTCCTCATTACCGATTTCAATGTATTTCACTTTAAAGGATTCCGGGTGACCATTGGCTGCACGTTTAGCACCCCAAACAGTTGAGATGTCACCGTTCAAATACTCTACCATATCAGCTGCGTCTGCCGCTGTTTCTTCAATATTGATAGCAAAAGCAGCAGTGAAGCCAGCTTTTTCAGTAAATTTCAGAAAATCTTCAATTCCGAATCCATTAGTGGAATAAGCATTCCAATGACCTTTATAGGGCATTCTCTGGTCTGGATCTCCAATCATTTTCTTGAAACGATATTCCGGAGCATTCACCATGGTTCCAGCGTAACGAAGGAATTTCAATCCTTCAGCCACCATGGCATTGCCAATATCAGCACGCAAGGGTAATCCTTTAAACTGTTCTTCACCTGTTTGCATCAAGACCACTTGATCCACCCATAATTTGCCAGTGTTTTCCATCAAAATGACAAATCGGGCTTTTGCATCCGTTGTTGAAGAAGTCAGGTTGAATGTATATTTGGCCCAATCTCCCGTTATCTGGTCAATGGTTTTGGTTGCGTATGTTTTAGTCCCATCCTTACTTTGCAAAGCAACAGTGACAGGTCCGGTAAAATCTTTTGCTCTCAGGTATAGACGGCCCTGAAAAGTCTGTCCTTCTTTCACTGAAATTCCCCAACGGTTGAGACTCTGGTTAGCAATTCCAGCTTTACCTGTGCCATTGACATATTGGATGGTCTGAGCGTTCTTTCCATTGTATGGATTTACAGGGTCAATGGAATATAAGACACTGTCTGTCGTATTTTTGACTGCGTCCCATTGATTGCTGATGTATTGACCTTTACTGACTTGAAAGTTAAAAGCTAAAGTTTCCTGAGGAGTAGTTACGACCAGATTCTTGAACTGAACATCCGAATTCCAGGTTCTCAATCCCACAGTACCACTTAAAACGGGATTATTGGTATCAGTAAAATCTATAGCTGGTTGGGTGGATTTGTTGACATACACCCGAATTCTGGCACCCTCTGACACAACTTTGAGGTTTGTCCAATCCCTATAATTAAAGGTTGCATCGACTTCTTGTAAAAAAGTATAGTTTTGCTGATGCTTGCCCAGACGTAATCTTTTTCCTCCGTGAAGAAGAGAAATTTCATAACCGTTAAAGGCATCAGCACCGTTTCTGGGGTCAGATACATGAAAAATTAAACCTGCATTTTCACCGAGTACTCCTGTGAATTTGACATCCATTTCTGCACTTCCATCTGAGAAAATAGGTGACTTACTGATTATTTTAGCACCTGACCAGGAATTTACAGAAACGATTTGGTCTTGAAGATTCCAGAGACCTTCAAATTTATCAAATCCTGAAAATTCCAAACCAGGACTCGGTTCTTCAAAGCTTTCACCAAAAATTTTCTGATCATAGAGTCCACCGTAGACTTCGTGGTTGACATCTTCCATACACGATCCATAAAGGAGGGGTGATATTCTGTTCAGCACTTGTGATGCGTCAACGGTCAACTGGGCATTCTGAGCAAACGAAAATTGACTCATCAGTAGGAATGCACCAACAATGGATTTTTGGGATTGACGGAAATGGGAAAATGGGTATCTCATATCAATTCAAGGTTTAAAATATTTGTACTGTTTTTATGCTGCAAATATAAAATTTAATTTCAAAACTGGTACGTACTGGTCTGTTTATTTTAAATTTTTTTTTCAGACCAGCTCGTATCAGCAAAATTAGTATTAATTTTGTCGCACAAAATGGAAAAGATGAAAGGCAACCAATCGAAATACAAATTAATAGTAAGTCATGTTATTGACGGCATCCACAATGGGAATTTAAAAAAGGGCGACTGGATACCTTCCATAAATGAATTCAGAGAAAAGTATAACCTTTCACGGGATACTGTCTTTTCTGGTTTAAGTGAACTCAAATCTAAGGGCATCATTGATTCAAACCCTGGGGTTGGTTACTATATTACAAGTACAAACACGGAATTTAAGCACAAAATATTTCTGCTTTTTAATGAAATAAACATTTTCAAGGAAGACTTGTACAACTCCTTTATGGAATCTATCGGAGATTCGGCCTCTGTGGATTTGTATTTTCACAATTACAACCGCCAGGTGTTCGAAACCCTGATCAATGAAGCCAATTACAAATATACGACCTACATTCTGATGCCTGGCAAGTTTGAAGGCCTTGAACCCCTACTCAATACGATATCTGGAAAGGTCTATTTGCTGGATCATTTCCATCCTGAACTAAAGGGAAAATTTTCATCGGTTGCTCAGAATTTTGAAACGAATACCTACGAAGCACTGGTTTCAGGTATTGAATGCCTGAAAAAATACAACCACATCTACATGGTGCAAAAGGATGAAAAAGAACCAGCCGAACGGTACGATGGTTTATGTACCTTCTGCAATGAATATGGTTTTGCGCATGATTATATTGACACCACCAAAGGCCGAAACATCCAAAATGGTGAAGTCTATGTTGTAGTAAATGACAGAGATTTGCTCTATTTGCTAAAGCAAGCTGAAAAACAAAACTATTCACCCGGTAAAGAGTTTGGTATCATCTCCTACAACGATACGCTACTGAAAGAAATTTTGGCTGGTGGTATAACAACCTTATCCACAGACTTTAATCAAATGGGTAAAACGATGGCGACACTGATCAATCAAAAGAAAATTCAAACCATTGAAAATCCCTGGAAACTGACTCTCAGAAAGTCGCTTTAGAAAACTCCACACAAATCGTATTTGCTGTTTGATTATCCATTTTGATTGCCAGTTTCCTGAATTGGTTGTTGGCTGTATTCTTAGACAATGGAAAAGATACCCCCGGCAAATATTCCGCTTTTAGGACCTGAAAAGTGGCTTCGGCAGGTTTTTTTATTGAAACAATCATTTGCTTATTCCGCAGTTGTAGAGTAGCAGTCCTCAAATCGGGCGAAAGGGTAATTTTAGCTTTGGTATGCATTCCCCACCACACTTCAGACGGTTTAAGAGTCTCATAATCATCCTGAACAGTGATCACTTTTGTGGTCTTGTTCAGCTGAATTTTACGGGTATAATGCGTTACATCCCGTTTGTAACAATCGGTCAAATCGAGCGTAAAACTACTTTCAATGTTGCCAGTTTGCTGGTCAATCAAGGAAGAAGTACCAGCATCGTTTTGATCCGGATTGATTCCTGGATTAAAAACCAGGCAATTTTTACCTTCTGCCCTTAAACGGTACATGTGCCATCTTCCAGGAACTGTTTGAGGAGAAGGTGCATCAAAATATTTCGGTGTAGCTTGTGAGAAATAACCTGGAAAACCGTAATCGTCGTTTCCCAGATCTCCATATGCCCAAACCTCTCCCATCGCCTGAATATAAAAGGAACCTGCATCCAGATGAGAATGTCCGGTCACATTTCTTTTACCGAACATGCCAATAAAAAAAGCATCATCGCTCCAGACATCTCTCAATGACATATATTCGTTTGCAGGGAAATAGATTTCTGTGGGTATTTGTTTTTCGGTTGAAGGTCTTTCAATTTGTTGCGGATCGTAGTAAAGCAAATCAATCCAGCTTATCTTTCTGTTTTTCAAACATAAATTGAATTGAATTTTAGCCAAAGCGTCGTCCTTAAAATGTTTTGAGAACCAAAAATAGGATTGTTCCTTTTGTGTTTTAATGAGGTCATCGCCTACATTTAAACTAACGACCGGACCTGAAAAATACATGGGGAACCAACCTGCTTTTTTGATACCTGGAAATTGATCCAGACCAAAGTCTGTGCCTAAAACCCGTTCCATTGATTCCAGTGTAATTGAAGTATACAAAAGACCGTACGTCCAATAGGACATTCCTTCTACGCATTGTCCGTCAGGATTGAATGTCTTGATATAGTTGGGCATTGCATTGGCTGCCTGTGCAATGATTTCACTCAAAAAAGTCCTGTCATCCTCATACATGGCCAATCCGGCCATGATGATACCTCCATGACAAATGCCATTCCAATTGGTGTTGATATTATGCCACCAATTATTTGGCTCATTCATCTGAACTTTAGCCGGCATTAAAACTTTTTTCATCACGGCATCTTTCAATATTTTTTTCTGTTTTTTGGTTAGATAGTTGTATAAGCCATCGTAGACCAAAGCAAAATTGAAGCCAGCAATACCCGTATCCAAAAAATGCCTCCCGGCTCCAAAATCAGGATAGTTCGCCATGATTTCCATTTGTCGGATGCAATGATCTGCATATTTCTTTTCACCTGTCAGATGGTACATCAGGACCAGCGAAGGTATTAAAGTTGAAAAATCATGTATGGAATAGATTCGGAGGCTATCCTTATCCAGTTGATACGTGTAAAATGGCCGGTTTATAGTCCACTCGGCCTGAGCTTTTAATTGGTTGAAACCAAGTGTGGCTAACTTGTCTTTTTGTTCTATCAAGGCTTTAAGCCGATCGATATCATTGCTATTGAAAAACAATCTTGGATGGATGTTTTTCAATCCTTTTGAATTAAATCTTTGATTTATATCAGATGCTTTAATTGTTTCATATACTAATATATCCTGTGCATTAATATGTATACTTGAGGAGAATACTACCAGCAAATAAAACAAAAAGCGAAGACTATTTTTGTGCACTTTTCGTAAACTTTCCATACGTTAATTTTTAGAATACGTTGTCCACAAATGTAATGGAAAAAAACAAGTTCCTATTTTTATCCTTTAAATCTATATGGTACATTTGTCCGATATAAGTCAACATTTACCATTATGGCCTCCTATCAGTTCAATCCCCTCAAATATCCTGTTTACGTAATGACAAAAGCCGTTGGAGCTGCATGCAACCTGAGCTGCGATTATTGTTATTACCTGGAAAAAGAAAGGCTGAGTCCTAAGGTAAATGGGTATAAAATGACGGATGCGACGCTTCAAACTTTTACCGAACAATATGTTCACGCTCAGCCCGGTCAACAAGCGCTTTTCACCTGGCATGGTGGAGAAACTTTGATTTTGGGGATTGACTATTACAAAAAAGCATTGCGTTTTCAGCAAGCCTTTAAAAGAAACAGACAGATTGAGAATGTGTTGCAAACCAACGGTACATTACTGACGGACGACTGGTGTCAGTTTTTCAAGGACAATCATTTTTTAATAGGCCTATCCATTGACGGACCAGAACAGTGTCACGACCGATACCGGAAAAATGCGGCTGGAAAAGGTTCTTTCGCTGAAACCATGCGCGGTATTGAACTGTTGCAGAAACACCAGGTTGATTTCAATGTGCTTTCGGTGGTGAATGACTATAATGCCAAAAAGCCACTGGAAGTCTACCATTTTTTCAAATCCATCGGTGCTCAATACATTCAGTTTTCAGCTGTTGTAGAAAGAATGGACCCGAATTCCGGATTGCTTTCATCAGGCATGAAAACAGGTGGTACACTTACTCCTTGGTCTGTTGGTGCGTTGGATTATGGAAAATTTCTATGTGCTATTTTTGATGAATGGGTTTTCAATGACGTTGGTAAAACCTATATAACCACCTTCGATGCGACACTGGCCGGTTATGTCGGGGTTGCTCCGGGAGTATGTATCTATGCCGATACGTGCGGACATGCAGCAGCTTTAGAAGCAAACGGTGATCTTTACGCCTGCGACCATTTTGTTTTCCCTGAATACAAACGAGGTAATATCCACCGCAAGACGATAACCGAAATGATGTTGTCGGACGAACAAATCAAGTTTGGAAATGACAAACGCGACAATTTACCCGAAACATGCCGGAAATGCTCCTATTTGCACCTGTGTAACGGTGAATGTCCAAAAAATAGGATTCTGAAGATAGAAGGAGAAGAAGGAGCTTTCAATTACCTGTGTCCCGGGCTGAAAATGTACTTCAATCACACTGAACCCTATATGAAATATATGGCCAACGAACTTTCCTATGAAAGATCGCCGGCCAATATCATGCAAGCTTTGCGTAAGCCTAAAATTTAACTACTTGAATACTTACCGGGCCTTTCAAGCCGGATGCCTGTAATTGGTCACCGGGTTGAAAAAGTGGGTAACTGGTCCAGGTTTTTCGTTCAGATGGATCCAGTTTGCTGTCTCCGATCAGTCGGTTTGCCCAATTATTGACCACACTTATTTCCACCGTATTTTTCCCGGATTTTACTGCATTTGTGATGTCTAACTGCCAGGGAGCTGTCCAAACCCCTCCTACTTCCAAACCATTGACTTTAACTTTGGCCATAACACTGACTTCACCCAAATTCAGGTAAATCTTTTCGTTTTTACCTGCTTTCTTTATCTGGAAATCATTCTGATAAACAGCTGTACCTGAGTAGTATTTGATGGAATCGTTTTGATTTAACGTCCAGTCTGTCAATTTATCAAACAATACTGGATTTTTTGGTCCACGACTTTTTACATCAAATACAACATGCCAGGGAGAAGTTATCGTTGCCTGAGACTTAGGTTCAGGAAAATTGACAGCTAAGCTTGCTTTCTTTTTAACTGCATCCTGACGAAAAAGAATAAAGGCACTTTGAAAGGGCTCCAGTTTTAAAGGAACGCTTGTTGTTGAAGCTGTTTGAGTATACTCAGGCAAACTTCTGACGTTTCCGGTAACAGCATCCCAAAATTCGGGCTGTTTTCCGGTGATTCTAAAAGCTGGATTAACCTTCAGTATCTGATTGCTTTGATTGCTCACAAAATACATGTCACCCTCGCTGGTTGTGCGGTGAATGTACAATAATGGGTCTTCATCCCTGACTTTGACATCAGGTATGATTTTCAATAAATCAAGTGCTTCCTGCATGGTCATTCCGGAAAGAACCAATCCATTACCTATTGCGTTTTTACGAATGGTTGTTCCATTGATGTCTCCCCAAAGTTCTGCAGCCAGTTTCTGCACTTCTGCATCGGCTGATGGATAGTTTTGAAGGCTGGGTGAACGTTGCGGTTCAGGTCCGAGAATGGTTGCACCCTGTTGAACCAGTTCCTTGATTTTTTGAAGTAATTCCGGGCGTATGGTCTCCAGTTTAGGGAGAACCAGAATGTTGTAACTCATTCCATCCGGAAGTACCAATTGATGACCAACCACTTTTACCCGATCTCTCAGTACTTCACCGTTGATGTAATCGTAGGAATAACCTTTGGGTAGTGCAGGATCTGTGACACCCGTCATTTTTGGGGCATCTTCACCGATAAAATAGGCCGCATCGGCCACGTAAAGACCTTGTTGCAACATCATATTGCAACGTTTCAGGTATTTGGTGAAAAGGTCCATATAGCTGAACCAAGTATTGTGGCGGTTAAACTCATTCCCGAAATTCGCGTTGATACCTGGTACCTGGTTATCACTTGGTTGTTCGATATAGACATGTAGTAAAGTGTTGTTGATGCCTTCCGTGAAAAAACGGTCACCGCGTGGTTTCATCACCTCAGGATACCTTTGGTACGGTCTTCCACCTGCTGTGAAAGATTCGGCAGAAACCTTCCTTTTTCCGTAAATGTGTGCACAGGATGAGGCTGCCCTGTTTTCAATATCACCCAAACTGCCTTCACTCCAGAATTCCCCGCCAATTTCATCCGACTGACCGCCGTATTGCAGGAACTCACCGGGAAAACCCCAATGTCCGTAATTTTCAAGCCAGGTATGCAAACCATATGGTTTGCACACATCCCGCAGTCCGCCTACGTAATCATAGGCTACCCGGTCAGCGATAAAACGTCTGAGGTCCCAAAGGAAACGGTCTGATTGATCAGGACTACCTACCACCTTTCCGCTGAGGACTGGAAGATATGGAAGTGCGTCATAGCCGTAATTGGCTTTAAATTTGTCAAGCATGCCATCCGTCCAATTCTGCCCTCCGGTCTCATAACTGTCCTGTACGGCCACCTTCCATGTCTTGCGGTCTGCAGCAGGTATACGTCGGAGAATCTCACCCAAAAAAGCGTCAAAGTGACTTTTGACATGTTGTTTGCTCATTTTATCCACTTCCAGTCCAGTACCTTGAGGTGAAGCCGGGCCATTTTGAACCAGAGTGGATTGCATGCCGAAACGCATCACCACCCAATTTCCCACAGGAGCATTCCATTTCAGGATACCGTCGGAGGTCATGTATTTAGAAATATCAATCAATTCATTTGGATTAATAACCAATTCAGGGTCATCCGTTTTTGGCTGAGGTTTCCATTGATATTCATTCCAATAGGGCAATGGTGACTGAAACATTTTTGCCAACGTTTTTTCAATATAGGATTCTTCTTTGGGAGAAGCAGACAGTTCAATTTCTGATACACCAAAATCACCGGAACTGTTACTGAATATTAAACGAAAATCCTTGGATGTGGTAGCCGGTATGGATATAGATACCGGGCCATAGGGTTTAAAACCAACATTCAGATTGTCGTTGTTTCTGTCAATCGTGAATTTCCGTAAAGTCACATAGTCGTTACCTTTTTTAACCTGAAATTCCACATCGGAATTCAGTCGTCTTAAAGCGGGAAAAATCACCAGACTTCGTACCGTATAGTCTTCGGGGCTTTCTAAATCAAGTGTGAATGAAGGACTGCCAGTAAGCTTAACATCGGTCGTTTTATCTCCATCTATCAGTATGCCGATATTCTCTATTTTGGTGCTGCCAATCAATGTTGGTTTCAACATGGAAAGCGTACTGTTGTACATTTTGGGTTCTCTAAAGGCTATAACTTTGACATCCTGAAAGTCATCAGACGGTTTGGGCAGTTTGGATTCAAACAACTTACCACCTTCTACCTTTACTTCAGATGATGATAAATAGCGCATTGATTGTTCGGGTTTTATCCATGGTCCTCCAGACTGACTCCAGCCTGGACTGTTAAAGATTCCGATTTCAATATTGAGTTCTGTTGCTGTTTTAAGAGCCGTATGCAAAATGTCCCACCACTCGTCCGAAAAGAGTTTTACCTTTCCATAAGGCGTGGATTCATAGCCGATATTTCCAATAAAAGCTCGGTTGATTCCAACACTTTTCATAGCATGCAAATCTTTGACTACACCTTCTTTAGAGATATTATCAGACATCCAGTACCAATAAATACTGGTTTGAATACTGTCTGGAATATGGGTAAAGGTTTGTTCCAGTCTGGTCTGTGAACCCACTTTTTTAGATTGATTGGCAAGGCCATTCAAGGGATAAAGTGAAAGAAAAGCAAAAGACAAAACAATTGTCCTGGTAAGGTTTTTGAGTATCATAGAAATAAGGTTTCAGATTGAACGACAAACATACCACTTTAAAGGTATTTTTTACTTGACTTTTTGACCTATATTTGTCGAAAATATATAAAAAGTAACTTTTAATACCACACTATGAAATCGGCATACCACTTCATATTATTGGCTTTTACGACTTTCAGCCTTTTCTCTTTTAGTCAAAAAGAAACCTACCAAATAAATGGATGCATCGATAAAGAGAATGGAATCATTTATCTGAAAGGTTTTCGCAACAAAATGTTTTATAATGTCGATTCATCCAAAATCGTCCAGGGTAAATTTCAATTTTCGGGTAGTGTGGAACATCCGGATTTATTTGGTATGAGTCTTGATCGGAATGAAACATTTAGCCCCTACTACATTTTCATAGAAAACAGTCCAATTCAGATGAAAATCAATACCGGAAATGACGAAACAGCCCAAATTTCAGGTTCAGTAGCCAACGACCTATTTGTAAAATACCATTATCAGGAAGGCTATAAAATGGACTCTCTGATCAAAGCTAATCCGACATCTCCAGTTGTTGCCTATCTGCTTTATAGGGAGATTGCCCCTGAATTATCTGCTTCGGAAATTGAAGCAAATCTTGCTTTTTTTGACCCTTCGATGAATGAGCTTTCCTATATCAAAGAATTACGTATTATTGCTTCTATCAAGAAGAAAGTGGAAGTTGGAAATCAGGCTATTGACTTTTCATGTACCTCACCTGCCGGAAAAACCATCAAGCTATCGGATCATTTTGGACACTATTTGCTTCTCGATTTCTGGGCCTCCTGGTGTGGACCTTGTCGAAGAGAAAATCCCAATGTTGTAAAAGCATTCCTTAACTATAAATCCAAGGGTTTCACTGTTTTCGGCGTCTCATTGGATAGCGATAAGGAAGCATGGATTAATGCGATAGCTAAAGACGGGTTAAACTGGCCTCAAGTTTCAGACCTCAAGTTCTGGGATAGCGCACCAGCCAAACTTTACGGTATCCGAGGTATACCTTCCAATGTATTATTGGACCCTTCTGGAAAAATTATTGCACGAAATCTTCGTGGGGAGGATCTGGAGAAAAAGCTGGAAGAAATTTTTAAATAATTGGTATCTTATCGGTTAGTTACAGGCCGGTTCGTTAGAATCGGCCTGACTATTTTAAAGGTAGTGACTGTTACATTTTCATACCAGCGTGTTCATTTTTCTTAGCAGGCTGGTCATTCATATTCATCATACTGGGTTTACCAGCCAATTGTGCAGCCGCATCGACACTAAACGTTCCATCAGTTACAATTTCTTCGCCTTCTGATAGTCCATCAAGCACCACGTAACTATTACCGAGCATAGGGCCAATTCCAATTTCACGCATCTTGAAATTGATATCTTCTGTATTTTTTTGTTTTACATAGACAATGGAGCGTTTTCCTGTCCATAAAACAGCAGAACGCGGTATAACCAATTTACCATTAAATTCATTCAGATTGGCTTTCACATCGCCAGTCGCAAACATTTCTGGTTTCAATTTTCCATTCCCATTGCCTACTTCTACTCGTACTTTAGCCACCCGACTCACAGGATCAATTACCGGATCAATAAAACGTATATTGGCAGAAAAAGTGGTTCCTGGTATTGCTTGCAAGCTAAACGAGATGTTGTTTCCAACTTTAAGGAAAGGTAAATCACTTTCGTAGGCATCAAACAGTACCCAAACACTGGAGAGGTTGGCAACATCAAACAATACAGCTCCCTGAGAAACATAATCGCCCGTACTTACCCGCTTGGCAGTCACAATTCCTGAAGTGTTCGAATAAACTTCAAAATTGATCTTGACTTTGCCTGAGTTTTCAATTTGTGCTATTTGCTTTTCGGTCAGCATCCATTGCTGAAGTTTTTCTCTGGACGCTTCGTAAATTTCGGGTTGCGTTTGTTTGCTTTTAGCCGATTCCAACAATTCCTGTTGTGCCGTAACCAGTTCGGGCGAATAAATGATGGCAAGCAATTGTCCTTTTCGAACGGGTTCTCCAGTGAAATTCACTAACAATTTTTCGATTCGTCCCGAAATATGTGCTACCTGATTTTGCAACAATCGTTCATCTGCCTGTACTTTTCCATAGAGTCTGACATCCTTGATTGGTGCTTGACGACTCACTACAGATGTGGATACATTGGCAAGTTCAGCGGCTTCCTTACTGAAGTGTACCGCATTGGAATCAATGGGCACTCCGGAATTCTGATTTAATGGAATCAAATCCATGCCACAAATCGGGCATTTTCCAGGTTTATCCTTTCTGATTTGAGGATGCATCGAACATGTCCATATTTCCGATTTCGAAACATCCTGTGAATGGTCATGTGCTTTTGTATCTCCTTTGGTTGAATGAAAGAATAACCAGCCCAGGAACAAACCGGCGAGTATAAAAAGTCCATTACGGACATATATGTTTGAAACTATTTTTTTCATAATTTTTTGAATGTATAAGCCTTGTTATGGGTTGGGTATTACTCTTTTAATCCATGCTTCTGCTTTGTTGAAATCAGTCACCGCTTCCACTTGTTTCAATTCGTAATCCAGTAATTGTTGACGAATGAGCAAGATATCGGTCAAACCGGAAGTGGAGGAAGAAAATGTTCTCATGGAAATATCCATAGATTTTTTAGTCAACTGTTTTTGACTTTCATACAAATTCATTCTCCGTTGAGCATCCTTGTACAACTGCATAGCCTCGTAATAGTCCGTTTGCAATGCATTGAACGTTGCCTGTGAACTTTGTTCGGAAGCAGCTTTTAAGAAACCAGTTTCTGCTTGCATGGCTTTGTATTTCTTCCGATAGATGGGTAAAGTCAAAGTAACCATTGGCATAATCATATCCTGTCCATTCATGGCTGAAGTTGACATGGGACTTTTATTGATTATCGAATAATTCAGTCCGACTCCCACCATTGGCAGCCCCATCTGTTTTTGCATTTTGGTGCGTGCCGTCAGCGATTGTTTTTCATACTGCAACATGCCCAACATTGGGTTTCGGGTAAACATTGTATCAGAAACTGTTAGATAAGCCATGTCCAAAGGGTCTGTAGGCAAAATATCCGGCACAGAAACATCAGTGGTTAATCGTCTGTTTAGCAAACTATTGAAACGTGCTATAACAACTTGTTCTTCATTTTTCAATGAAGCAATATTGTCTTCTAAATCACTTTGTTCAATTTGAATCCGATAGACATCTGAAAGGCTCGAGACACCGGATGGTGAGCTCATTGAAGAAGTTCCTGCTGAGTTTGTTTTTACAGAGGTTGTAGAGGTCGCATTTCCACCCATGGAATTCATACCTGATGGACCCAAGGTGGATTTAACGGAGTTTCCTCCAGACATAGTTGCTCCCGATGATGAAGAACTACCACCTATTGAACCTGATTTATATTTTGCCAAAGTCAGTCGTTCTATCGCTTTCAACAATTCTACGTTCTTTTCCGAAAGTTGAATTTTCTGGCGCACAGCATACAAATCGTACCAGTTACGTTGCACTTCATAAAACACCTGCAACTTGGCATCCCTGAACACCTCAAATTCAGCTTTTGCCATCAGACTCATTTCATCTTTCGCATTCTTGAGAACTCCAAACCAAGGAAACATTTGCATCAGTTTGACGTCCGCTACCTGATTGCCGCTCAGTAACTCCATTGGACTAAGAAAAACGCCCATTTCCAACTGAGGATCCGGTAAGCTACCCACTTGTGGCACTTTTTGCAAAGCAGCCTGATAGTTGTTGTACTTTTGCAAAACCGTTGGGTTGCTTTTTGCAGCAGTTTCAAGATAGTATGAAAGTGAATCTGATTGCTGACTGAACCCTGTAACCGAATAGGCTAATGTAATACTAATCAGTACAATAATCTTTATGTTTGATCTTTTCATTTTCATTCTGGATTATTGGTTATTAGTCTGGCTTTTTTTGAATTCCTCAGCACTGCTTGTTCTCTCCAAATGGATTGAAAAAGTGGAACAACGTAAATTGTCATCACCTGGATAATCATTCCACCAAACAGAGGTATGGACATGGGGACCATAATTTCTGCTCCTTTTCCGGTAGAAGATAATACAGGAAGTAAAGCAATTACAGCCACAGCAGTAGTCATCATTGCCGGACGAACCCTTTTTTTGCCTGCTGTTACGACAGCTTCACGAACATCGTGAACAGTGGAAGGATGTTTGTCTTCAAAAACCTGATGAATATATGTACCCATAATAACCCCATCGTTTGTAGCAATTCCAAATAAAGCGATAAAACCTACCCAGACCGCGACACTCAGGTTGATTGGATGAAGTTGAAATAGATCCCTTAAATTGATTCCTGCTATGGAAAAGTCCAAAAACCAACTTTGTCCGTAGAGCCACAGCATGATAAATCCACCGGCAAAGGCAACAAATACGCCTGAAAAATGGATAAATGAAGCTGTAATCGACTTGAACTGGAAATACAACAAAAGCAATATTAAAATCAAACTGATTGGAATAACCAGAGACAATCTTTTAGTTGCCCGAATTTCATTTTCATAGTTTCCGGCAAACTTGTAAGTTACACCAGGTGGCAATATCAATTGACCAGCATCAAGCTTAGATTGCAGTACCTGACTAGCCTCATCTACTACGTCAACTTCGGCTTTACCTTCCAGCTTGTCAAAAATAACATAGCCTACCAGAAACGTATTTTCACTTCGAATCATCTGTGCACCTCTTGCATAATCTATGTCAGCGATTTCACTCAATGGTATTTGAGATCCATCCATTGCAGGAATCAAAATTCGTTTGATATCTTCTGGATTGTCCCGCAATTCGCGTGCATAACGAACCCGCATTGGGAAACGCTCACGTCCTTCAACCGAAGTACTCAGCGACATTCCCCCCATGGCAGCCTGCAAAATTTCCTGAACATCACTGACCGTCATCCCAAAACGCGCCATATTCTCCCTATTCAGTTTAATTTCCAAATAGGGTGCTCCTACAGCGCGGTCGTAAAATACCGAAGATGACTTAATGGATGGAACCTCTTTCAATGCTTTTTCAAACTGTAAACCTGCTTTTTCTATGGATTCCAGATCCGGCCCGTAAACTTTCACTCCCATGGGTGCACGCATACCTGTTGAAAGCATGATGTTTCGCGTTTCAATTGGTTGCAATTTCGGAGCTGAAGTCAAACCAGGAATATCGGTCACTTTTACAATTTCATTCCAAATATCGTTTGGCTTTTTGATGTGAGACCTCCATTGTCGAAAATATTCACCGTTTTTTACCTGAATTAAACTGTCGGGGACAATGATCCGGAATTTTTCCGTTTCAGGATTGTATGTCTGACCGTTTTTCAGTAAAAAAGCCCCTTTTCTATTCACCTTAAACTGCATACGATGACCATTTTCATCCAACGAATATTCCGGCCGGTAGTTGATGGTATTCTCGAACATTTGCACCGGTGCCGGATCCAGCGCCGAATTCACACGACCCCATTTGCCAACAGCCACTTCCACTTCTGGAATAGACGCCAACCTTTTATCTAATGTTTCAATATATTCCAGATTTTTTTCAATGCTGGAATGTGGCATACTGGTAGGCATTAAAAGAAAAGATCCTTCATTTAGTGTAGGCATAAATTCTTTTCCCGTTCCCGGAAAAAGCTTTGAAGGTCCTTGCCAGCCTATCTTTTCAAAACCAGTTGCTACAAAGCCAAATGTTTTATCAAAACCTTGCCAGACAAGCCATCCAAAAAGCAAGGTGAATGCAGGTAACATCAAAAATTTCCATTTGTTGATCAACGCCCATCGTAAAATGGGTTCGTAATAATGCACCATGGTCATCAAAACCGCGAGAATAACTGTAACAATGCCGGCCACAAACAAGAAATTGATCAACGTGCTGTTATGTGCACCCAATGGCAACCAGGCTATGGACAAGTAATACAAAGCCACCAAGACAGTCAAAGCAATGTTGATATAATTGGGGTATTCTTTGCGTTCAGCCGACCAGCGGTAATCCTGCAGATTATTTATCCCAACGGCTATCAGGACAAGAGCAGGTCCTACTTGCCAAACGGCTATGAAAAACACTCCTGCAATAATCAAACCTATATTTAAAAACTTACGGATTTTTTTGGTATCGATCCGAATATTGAAAAGAATATGAACCAGTGTTGGTAAAACAACTATGCCGAGTACAAATGCAGACAAAAGGGCAAAGGTTTTGGTAAATGCCAATGGATGAAACATTTTACCTTCAGCAGCTTCCATGGCAAATACCGGTAAGAAACTGACTATCGTTGTAGCTATGGATGTGACTACTGCTGCTCTGACTTCTGTAGTGGCATTGTAAATAACCAACATCAATTCTTTTCCGCGAACGCCTTTATTTTCTGGCATTTCCAAATGTCGCAGAATATTTTCAACATCCACAATACCAATATCCACCATGACACCAATGGCTATGGCAATACCGGATAATGCTACAATATTAGCATCTACTCCAAAAAAATGCATCAGAATAAAAGTCATTAAAACGCCAAGGGGCAATAATCCGGCAACAATGAGCGAAGCCTTGAGATTCAAAACCAAAACGATAATGACGATAATACTAATCAGTATTTCATGAGAAAGTGCCGATTCCAATGTTCCAATCGTTTCTTTTATCAAACCTTCCCGATCGTAAAATGGCACAACAGTCACTTTTGATATACTGCCATCAGGTAATACTTTTTGGGGCAATCCAGCTTCAATTTCCTTCATTTTAGCCTTTACGTTATCAATCACTTCCATTGGGTTTGACCCATAACGTGCAACAACCACAGCACCTACTGCTTCACTTCCACCTTTATCCAGACCTCCTCTTCGTGTAGCAGGTCCAAATGAAGTCCGGGCAACATCTTTTATGCGAACGGGTACATTGTTTCGAACAGTAACGACTGAATTATCCAGATCTTCCAGACTCTTGACATATCCCAAACCACGAATAATATATTCTACATGATTCATTTCGATGGTTTCAGCTCCGATATCCAGGTTACTTTTCTTTACGGCATTCATCACATCCATCACCGTTACACCATACGATTTCATGGCTTCTGGGTTGATATCTACCTGATATTCCTTGACAAAACCGCCAACCGAAGCCACTTCTGAAACGCCTTCGGCAGCTGATAGGCTGTATTTAACGTAAAAATCCTGTAGGGTTCGCAATTCCTGTGGATTCCAGCCACCATTTGGCTTTCCAGTTTTCGGATTGCGCCCTTCAAGCGTATACCAGAAAATCTGGCCCAATGCCGTCGCGTCAGGGCCCAAAGTAGGTTGAACTCCATCAGGCAAAGTACCTGGTGGCTGTGAATTCAACTTTTCCAGAATTCGCGAACGACTCCAGTAAAATTCAACATTGTCTTTAAAAATCAAGTAGATAAAAGACATGCCAAACATGGAGGTACTCCGCACGGATTTTACACCTGGAATCCCCAACAAGGCTGAAGTGAGTGGATAGCTGATCTGATCCTGAATATCCTTGGGCGATCGGCCCATCCATTCAGTAGAAACTATTTGCTGATTGTCGCCGATATCGGGGATTGCATCCACCGGAATGGGATCACGCGGAATCATTCCGGTTTTCCAGTTGAATGGTGCAAATGAAATACCCAATACCACAACGACAATCAGGAAAATGAGTGTAATCAGCCTATTATAAAGAAAATAATGAACGAGTTTATTAAACATATTCCCAATTTAAAAAAATTAGTATTCTTATGTGACTGTTTACTTTTTCATTGGCATTGAATCAGTAGCTGTTTTCATTTGCATGGAATCTTTTTCAGCAGTATTCTTTAACTCCAGCACCATCCCACATTTGGGACAATTGCCCGGTTTGCTTTTATGAATTTCAGGATGCATCGGACAAGTATAATATCCATCAACTGCAACTTTTTCTGTTTTGGTCGTTACATCTGTTTTAGGTGCTTTATTGCCACAAGAGAAACACAAAAATAAGGATGCTGCGAAAATCGATGTAATTAGTAGTTTTTTCATAATGTTCTTTTTTGTTAAAATTTTAATTACTTTTTTACTCAATTACAATGATTTTGTAATGAGTCGTAAACATGGATAATAAACTCAAATGTATTAACAACAAAGCAGTGAATGTTGTTTTCATAATTTTAAACATTTATTATCTGTATTTGCAGCAACCAGGTAAAGCATCATAAACTTTGCTACTGGCTTTATACTTTGGAGTATCGTAACCAACAGCAGCTATTTTCTTTTGAATGGAATCAGACGTTACTTTTTCAGGGTTGTAAACCATAGTCAGCACTTTTGTTTTCATATTCCAGTCGGCTTTTGTAACACCAGTTACTTTGGCTGTTTTTTCAATAAGCGCTTTACATGTTTCACAATTACCTGACACATTGATTGTTTCAGTTTTTGTCGTAACCATCTTGGAATGGTCCATCGTTTGTGCAAAAGAAGTTGCACTTAAGGTCAAAGCAATAATAACGGCTAGAAAGGATTTTATAGTTTTCATAATTGAATTTTATTAACTATTTATAAAGCACACATTCTCATTCGAGAGTGTGGATTATTTAAATGAAGATTGAGTAAATGACGAGTCGTTAGCAAAAATCATTTTTTGCTAAAACGTTCAAATAGAAGGTAAATCAAATTCGGAAAACACAAATATCGGGGAGGTAGACAGCTGTCGGCAAAAAAGAACCGGGTGGCTTGACATTTGTGCTTGATGATAAATAGGTTAGGTAATTTTTGTTTCCAATACTCTCAGGAGTATGGAAAATCAGTAAAAGTTGGTTTATGGGTGTATTAACCTGAATGGTTGACGGGTTGTAATTGGTGTCAACTGTGCAAAACGTAAATTGATCCTGGCAGCAAGCAGAACTAAAACCATTCTCCAAAGGACGAGATTGGTTGTCCGATTCCATTCCACAACCAGCCTTCTCATTAGAGAATGACCATTTAACACCTGCAAGCTCTCCACCACAAATATGTGTAGCCATCGATAAATGCATTCCTGATAAAAGGAATATACCGGCTAATAATATGGAGAATAGCTTTTTCACTTAATACTTTTCGTTCAATGTATCTACAAAACTAGATTAAAAGCAGGAAACAAGCAATACCCTATTATAGGTATTTTTCAACGTTTTTAATTCAACGCAGACCTGTTTTCGTCATTAAATGGATTTTTGCCTTCTGCAGTCATTAGTTTTTCCAAACGTCTGACATAGTGTTTTTCTATCTTGCCACGCACCATTTTCATAGTACTGTTCATCATTTGGTTTTGTTCGGTAAAACCTTCGGGAAGTAAGGCAAAAGCAGCAGGAATCCATCGTTCAGGAAACATGCCTTCGTAGGCGCCGTTTTTACGAAAAGCATTGACAGATTGTTGTATCAATTCAATGGCCGCTTTTTTACCCTCGGGTGAATCGTAATCTGGCAAAGTTCGTTTCAATGCATCCTTAGCAGGTACAATCAAAGCAACGGTATATGGGCTTTGGTTGTTGTAAAGCACAACTTGATCAATGTATGGAGAAAGTGTCACCATGGACTCTTCAATGCCTTCAGGGCTATATTTTTCCCCGTCGCTACCAATGAGCAGACTCTTGAAACGACCATAGACATACAGATAACCGTCTTCGTCCATAGCTCCTAAGTCACCGGTATACAACCAACCGTCTTTTATGGTGCTGGCTGTCGAATCAGGGTTTTTCCAGTAACCGGCCATGACGTTTTCACCCTTTATGACCATTTCGCCTTTTTGACCAACGGGAAGAATTGTACCTTTTTCATCGCGGATGGTCATTTCCAAATTCTTAACCAGATAGCCGGAAGATCCAAGTTTGTGGAGTTTTATGCCATTGGTTGAAATAACCGGAGTAGCTTCAGACAAACCATATCCCTGAAACATGGGAATACCGATGGCGTACCAAAATTTCTGCATGTCAATATCCAGCAAGGCACCACCACCAACAAAAAAATCGAGTTTTCCGCCCATGGCTCCGCGCAATTGCGAGAACAGTACTTTATCAACCAAACGAACCAGGGGTTTCAGCACCCAGGTCCCTTTGGTTCCTTTATTGAATCCTTCCTTGTTGTAAGCGATGGCCACTTTCAAACCGAAATTGAAAAGTTTTTCAACCATAGGCCCTTTTTCACGAACCCCTTTTTCGATGTTCCCTTTAAAGCTTTTAGCCAAAGCAGGAACACTTAAAAGTAAACTCGGTTGTATTTCCTTAATGGATAAAGGTATATTCTTCAGGTTTTCAATGGGCGTTTTACCAACTGGAACAGTAGCTAAACTGGCACCACTGGCCATAAAACTATAAAATCCGGCCACATGGGCAAAGCAATGATCCAGGGGAAGAATTAATAATGTCTTGTAGTAGGTAGGAATATCCATCAGCGACAAAGATTGCTCCACGTTGGCCGTATAATTGCGGTGCGTCAGTATAATACCTTTGGGATCAGCAGTAGTGCCGGATGTATAAGAAATGTTGGCATAATCATCGTTCTGAATGGATTCTGATAACTGATTCAATTCACCCGGATGGGCCACATTCCAACTTTCGCCATCAGCATATACCTGATCAAGTGTCAGCTCATTTTCCTGTAAATCCTCAGCCTTGGCTCCAAAAACGATTACCTTTTCAACCGTTTTCAACCGTTCTTTGATGGCTCTTATTTTAGGAAGCTGAGTTGTTGAAACCATCACAAAACGAGCTTCAGAATGGTCCAGTCTAAAAACCAAATCATTGACTTCATTTAACTTGACCGACAAGGGAACATTGACTCCACCAGCATGAAGAATGGCAAGTTCACCAATAATCCATGAGTTACATCCTTCTGATAACAAGGCTATTCGTTCACCTTTATTAAACCAAAGGTTTAACAAACCTCCACCCAATCGATGAACCAATATTTGTGTTTCTTTATACGATGTCGATCGAAATTCTGTATCACGTTCCCAAAGAAACGGGTTTTCAGCGTAACGTATAACGCATTCATTAAAGAGATCAATAATGGTTTTTTTCATAGTGATTATTTCATCATGTGACTATCTGCCACCGCTTTACCGGCTGCCAGTGCTTTCAGGTTTAAATGGACAATATCCTCTCCTTTTCTTCCAAAAATCCGGCGGATTCCATTTTCTATTTCATCATAGTCCAGGCCAATAAATGGTGTTGCAGCACCCAGCATAACAATGTTTGATACACGGGCAGAACCTAATTCTTTGGCTATGCTGTCAATATCAAGCACCACTTTGTTGGTCACTGCGTCGAGTGCTTTTTGCAACTCTTCCATTTCGGGATAGTTGGTAATATTGTTAAAAGGGGTGGAATTCGTTACAATCCAGCCATCTTTGGACAAATAGGGTAAATAGCGTAAAGCTTCCATAGGTTCCAAAGACAATATCAGATCTGCCTTACCTTTTGCGATCAGGTCTGAATAGATGAGCTTATCGGATAAACGTAAATTGGATTGAACGTCCCCTCCTCGTTGGCTCATACCGTGTACTTCTGCCTGTTTCATATACAAACCACGATGAACGGCTGCTTCACCAATGACTGCTGCAATGGAAAGTATTCCTTGTCCACCCACACCAGAAAGAATGATATCTTTTCTCATAATAGTTGATTTATTTTTTTTTCTTTCCAATGGTTTGAATGCATTCCCTGCGAGGAATGATGACAGATAGACCCGGATAATTCATTTCAGTGCGAATCGTTTCGACCATATCTTCGTGGTTTTTCTTTAGAGGTACAAAGACTTTCAGGTGTTCCGGATCAACGCCTAGACCTAAACAGATGGCTTCTATCTTGCCTGTTCCGGCAGACTCCTGACCACCGGTCATCGCAGTGGTTTCATTGTCAGATATAATCACCGTAATGGGGGAATTATCGTTGATGGCATCCAAAAGTGATGTCATTCCGGAGTGCGTAAAAGTAGAATCTCCAATCACAGCTACTCCAAATTTTAAACCTGCATCGGCAGCACCTTTTGCCATGGTTATGGATGCCCCCATGTCTACACAGGAGTTAATTGCTTTGTAGGGTGGCAAATAGCCAAGTGTGTAACAACCGATATCTCCGAATACTTTTGACTCTTCGCCTTTTTCAGCAACGACGATATTCAACGCATCGTACATATCACGGTGTCCACAACCCACACACAAAGATGGTGGACGGCTTTTTACCACTTCAGGTAAAGGAAGTGTTTCTGGTAAAGCAAAACCAAATGCTGTACCAACGATATCAGGATTGAGCTCTCCTACTCTGGGCAGGAAGCCATCTTTTTTACCACGTACGGTCAAGCCAATTCCGAGAAGTCCTTTCAGCTGGTCTTCAATGACAGGATAACCTTCTTCAACAATGGCCAGTTCCTTGCATTCAGAAGCCATCTGACGCAAAATATTTTCAGGAAGTGGGTATTGTCCAATTTTCAGAACCGGAAAGGGACATCCTTCCGGATAGTTTTCCATCAGGTAATTGTAGCCAATACCACTGGCAATAACGCCTCTGGATTTGTCTGCACCGTCTGTATATTTATTGTAAGCTGATTGTTCGGAATAGTTCAGAAAATCTTTCTGAGATGCCAAAAGTCTGTTGTAACTGAGGCGTGCAATGGCTGGCAATAAAACAAACTGTTTGGGATCGGATGAAAAATGCAATTCATTCTGTGGTTTGGGTGCGCGACGGGCTACCCCTGATCTTGAATGAGCCAAACGGGTCGTGATACGCAACATCACCGGTACTCCGCAACGTTCAGAAAGTTCAAAACCTTCATAAACCATATCGTAGGCTTCTTGCTGATTGGATGGTTCCAAAATGGGAATCATGGCAAAATTGGCATAAAATCTGGAGTCCTGTTCGTTTTGAGACGAATGCATGGAGGGATCATCTGCTGCTACAAACACGATTCCACCGACAACACCTGTTACAGCCGCATTGATGAATGCATCGGCGCAAACATTTACACCTACATGTTTCATGCATACCAAAGCACGTTTTCCTGCAAAGGACATACCTAAAGCTGCTTCCATGGCGGTTTTTTCATTGGCAGACCAGCGACAGTGAATCTTTTCAGTGCTATTTTTTTGAGTGTTTTGAATGTATTCTGTAATCTCGGTTGAAGGCGTACCAGGATAGGCATAAACGCCAGAGAGACCAGCGTCCAAAGCTGCTTGAGCAATGGCTTCGTCTCCGAGTAAAAGTAGTTTATCCATATATTAAATCAATTATATTCTATAAGTTGTAAAAGTACAAAAATTACTGCATAATTCCATTCTTGTTCAACGCCTGATGATATGCAGCCGCATTGGCCATATGCTGGGCATAAGTGGTCGCAAAAGCATGATATCCTGAAAAATTATCCTTGGCACACATGTATAGATACGAGTGACGTGTAGCCATCAAAACAGCGTCTATAGCAGTGATAGAAGGAATGCGGATCGGACCTGGAGGCAGACCAATGTTTTTATAGGTATTATAGGGTGACGAAATTCTGGTATGTTCTGTCAGAATTCTTTTGATGGAGAAATCACCTACTGCAAATTTGACAGTCGGATCGGCCTGAAGGGGCATATTTATGCGCAAACGGTTCAGATATAAACCTGCAACCTTTGGCATTTCATCTTTTTTATTGGTCTCTTCTTCAACGATGGAAGCCAAAGTAGATACTTCTGCTTTGGTCAGACCTATCTTTTCTGCTTCCGCTGTGCGGGTATCGTCCCAAAAATTCTTGTATTCTTTGATTAAAAGATCGCGCAATTTTTCCGGTGAAGTATTCCAATAAACATCGTAGGTATTGGGAATAAAAATACACATATAGTTATCCAGCGTCAGTTTCATGGAGTCTCTCCATGCACTTTCCTTAAAACATGTTAAAATTTCTGTAGAATCAATCAGCAATTGTTTGTCCAATCTGCTAACCAGATTTTCAATTGTACGCATGTTGTTGAAAGTCAGCTTAACAGGAGTTTGTAGACCAGACCTTAAATTCTTGGCTATCTTATAGTTAGACATACCTGGCTTCAAATCATAACGTCCAACATGTACATTGTCCTTATACTTCATGTATTTCAATAAGGATTTCAACTTTTGTGGATGCTTAATCTTCCCTGCAACAATCAACTTTTCTATGACAACATCCTGACTGTCTCCGGGATACACATAAACACTTGCTGTTTCTTTGTTATTGCATGGTGACTGTATGAATGTCAGAAATAGCCAACCTGCAATGTAGACGCCTGCCACAGCAAGGCAAGCAAAGAGTAATCGTGAGCTAGTACGCTTCATTTTGTTTATATTTTGAATGCTCAAAAGTAGCTGTTTTTTTCAAAATAATTACATGCCTAAAGTTTGGAGTATAAAAAGACTTTTCTATCTTTGCACCGCGAAAAGCAATTCAGCTGAGCTCCCGGAAGGATGGGTGAGTGGCTGAAACCACCAGTTTGCTAAACTGACGTACTCGTAAGGGTACCGGGGGTTCGAATCCCCCTTCTTCCGCAACAAAAAGGCTTCCTTTTATAAAGGTGGCCTTTTTTTGTACTCTATTTTATCAACAGCGCTCCCATTGGATATTGGCATAACTTCCTGCTCGCTAGTCCTCAATTGTTAACGCACCGAGTCCGGCAATACAATTTGTGACGGCTCGAATGAGACTAGCAAATCGTGCCGGAGTCGATGCGTATACAAGCACGGACAAGCGAGCAGGAAGTTATGCCACTAACCATTGTTCGCGTTGTAAAAAACCTTTGGTAGCACTGAAAAAAAACTCCTCCATTTTTGTGTCATTTTGTATAACTTTTATATCAAAAAGTGAAAGGTTATTCTTTCGGATAATGTCTATTTTTCAGCCCATTAATGTTCGTATTAAAAATAGACCTGACCCTATGAAAACATGTGATTTTTTTGTCAAAAAAAACATCCAGGCACTCTTTTGCCTTTCATTACTCCTACCATGTGGAATTAATGCACAAAGCATTCAGTCAACGCCACCTACTAAAATCAATCTCAGTGATTTTGTCACTCCACCCCTTGAGTACAAGACAAGACCCCTTTGGTTCTGGAATAATACAACTGTAACAGAAGCCGGAATCAACGATCAAATGCAAAAATGCCGGGATAACAGTGGTTACGGCGGTTTTGGCATATTGCCTTTCGGTGCAAATTTCACCCCCAAATATTTATCCGATAGTTATTTCACCATGTATGGTATTGCATTGAAAAAGGCTCAAGAGTTGGGCATGAAGCTTTGCATCTACGACGAATATGGTTTTCCCAGCGGAAGTGGCGGTGCAATAAACGGAGATGGTACACCACGTTTCATGAATAACTTTCCCAATTCCACCATTAAACGTCTGGATAAAACAGAAGCAACCGTTACTGGTCCGATAACATATACCAAAACAATACCTACAACTGGAACATTAATGAGTATAGTCGCAATGAATACTGCTACCAAAGCTCGAATTGACCTGACTGCGCTATCTGTAAATGGTGTATTAACATGGGAAGCACCTGCAGGCACTTGGAAAGTGATGATTTTCAAATGTGTAAAGGATGGTGACCAAAATGTTGATTATCTTGACCCGGACGCTGTAGATCAATTCATTGGCATGGTACACCAAGCATACTACGATAAGTTCAAGGACTATTTTGGCACAACCATTGACGGTGTTTTTTACGATGAACCAACAATGTATCGGGCAGCAGGACGTATATGGACACCGAAGTTCAATGAAAAGTTCGAAGCTAAATATGGATTTAGTCCTACCATTTATTATCCGGCACTTTGGTATGATATAGGTGAAGAAACCAATGCTGCCAGAAATTATCTATTTGGTTTCAGGTCTGAACTTTATGCCATGGGCTTTATGAAAAGAACTCAGGACTGGTGTGATGCTCATGGAGACATTTACGCAACCGGTCATCAGGACAATGAAGATATGAAAAACCCAGTCAGTATTTCCGGAGACTTAATGAAGTGCTATAAATATCAGGATATTCCCGGTATTGATAAAATCAGCGGTGGAGCAAGCCGACCTGCCGAAAAATACTACAAAATAATAAGCTCTTCAGCAAACAATTGGGATAAATCAAGGGTCATGTCAGAAACTTACGGCGATATGGGCAATATCAGCTGGAATACCATCTATTCAGTAGCCATGGAGCAATACACCAAAGGCATCAATATGCTGATTCCTCATGCCGTATGGTATAATAACAGCAATGTGACTTTTCTACCTGAACTGTCTTATCGCAACACTATTTATGCCCAAAAGCTTCCTGAATTCAACTCTTTTATGGGCCGATTGAATGTGATGCTGCAAAATGAAAGTCGTCACGTATCTGATATTGCAGTACTGTATCCGATAAACACGTTACAAGGCAGTCATTATCTGGATGGACCGCTCGGTTATTATGCAGGCGGAGTTTCCATTGCTGAAGACAATTATGCCGATCTGGGTGAAATGCTTTCCTCCGAAATTTGCCGTGACTTTACCTGGCTACATCCTGAAATATTGGACGAACGTTGTACAGTGGCTGGTGACACACTCAAACTGAACAACAAAGTCAATTATGAAAATTATAAGGTCATCATCATACCGGCTGTACAGACTATTAGTTGGACAAACTTACAGAAAATCAAACAATTTTATGAGAATGGTGGTAAAGTCCTTGCTATTGGAAAACTACCATCCAAATCTGCCGAATTTGGTCACGATAAAGATGTTGTAGAAACGATCAACCAACTATTTCCGAATGTCAGTCAAGGCATCACCGTAACAGGTTCCAGCCAATGGGCCGGTGGTGGTTACGAACCTGATAAAGTAGCAGATGGTTCAATGACAACACGTTGGAATGCAGCAGACTTGTCCGGAGGAAATCAATGGTTGGAGATTGACTTTGGAAGCAACCAAACTTTTAATAAGACGATCCTAGCAGAAGCCTTCGATAGAGTGACCTCCTACAATATCCAGTATTGGAATGGTACAACCTGGGTGAATTGCGTCACTGGTCAAACCGTTGGAACATTAAAGACTGATAACTTTACAACAGTTACCGCCTCTAAAGTAAGGTTTTACATCAACACAATTACTGAAGCAAGTGCATCCATCTATGAATTCGAGGTACACTTGGACAACGGTCCAAATTTACTGTCTAACAGCGTGATGAATATCAGTCATAACTCCAATCGTGGAAAGACAATTTTCGTAAACACTCTCAAAACAGACATGGTTCAAAATGCGCTGGATAGTCTGGAACAAGTTTACGACGTTGAAATAGAAGATGGTAAAGATCTGCGATACATCCATAAAGTAAAAGACGCCACAGATATTTATTATTTTGCCAATACAACAAGCAAAGCCATTGATGCTTATGTTCGTTTACGTGGCAACTTTGCTCCATCCATTTTAGATCCCCATACAGGTACCACTTCAAATTCTGACTATTCGCTTATTACTGAAAACGGACAAGATATCACCAGGGTAAAAATAACACTCCCTGCATACAAGTCATGGTTCCTGATATCCAATTCTGATCTGTTCACAAAAATCAAGCAGGCAGAAACAGATGAAAATACTCTGAAAGTATTTCCAAATCCTGTGGATCAGTTTTTAACAATCAATTTTGGAAAAGACATTTACAAAGAACTCAACATCATTGACATGGCCGGAAAAGTGGTAAAAAAACTAAATGTTCCTGATCTGTCAACTGAAATGAAGATTGATGTAAGTCATTTGGAAAGAGGTTCCTATTACGTTTTTTTACAAGGAGAAAAAGATAAAAAAGGGACCTTGATCATCAAATAAAAAAACTTTTTTAAGTGATGCTTGAAGACAATTTTTCAAAATATTTTGTACAAGACGAAACGGAGGATTTTATGGGTATTCATGTAACCGATATTGGTTACACCCATGTGCCTCCCAACACAAAATATCCTGCTCAAAATCACCCTTCCGGGTATTTTTTTAATTGGGAAATTGGCAGGCGACTGGATGAATATCAATTGGTATTCATCCAGCGTGGCCAAGGGACTCTCGAACTAGAAAAGGGCCAAAAGCTGAAAGTAACTGCTGGATCAATCTTTATTTTATATCCAAACACCTGGCATAGGTATAAGCCTTCTACATCAACAGGTTGGGACGAATACTGGATAGGATTTAAGGACAATGCCACTTTACCCATCTTTCACAATGACCTGTTGAATCCCAAAGTTCCAATACATCAAATCGGTGTAAACAATGCCATAGTACGTCTATTCGAAGATCTAATTGATACCTCCAAACAACAAAATAGCGGCTTTTCTGCCAGTTTGGCCGGCGGTGTTTTCTACTTGACTGGTCTGTTGGTCAATGCTTTAAAAAACCATGATTTCCTAAGTGCCAAAAGCGGCAAGAAGATGCAAATAGCCATAGACTATTTGTATCAAAACGTTGAAAAAAACATCCAGATTGAAACCATTGCAACCGAAGTCGGCATGAGCTATTCCCTTTTCCGAAAGACTTTTACCAGTTACACCGGCATTTCACCCAATCAGTATTTTCTAAAATTGAAAATGTCGAAAGCTTTAAATTTGTTGAAATATTCGGAGCTTACGGTTAAAGAAATTGCGGAAAAAATGGGATTTGAAACGGTACAATACTTTACGAGGTTTGTGAAGGAGAAGACGGGAGAAAGTCCGAGAGTAGTCCGACTATCAGTTGCAGGCAAGTAATTGTATTTGGAATGCATCATCTCGTTCATTATCTTTGATTTGTTATATCGCTCGAAAACCTAACAAACTATACGCAAATGAAAATAAATTGGAAAGCCCTTTTAATCCTTGTAATTGCACCTTCCTTTTTTCTGGATGCTTTTGCCAAACCAAAAGAGGTCCTAATGCTGACCTATTTCCGCCAACGTTATCCGACTCGAATAGAAATTAACTCTGAAGGAAAAACAATTGAGGTGCCACTGCCCAATCCCATGCTCGTATCAAAATTGCATATCGCCCTATCCACCGATGGAAAGCATTGGACTCCTTTGAATGATAACAAACCTGTTTGGGATCAGTTTGTAAGGGATCCATACATTCATCGCGGGCCGGATGGAGTATGGCGCGTTTTGTCCACCGGGTCAGGCGAATATTTTGACCGGAAAAACCTTGGTCCAGGTTGCCTATACATCACTTCGACAGATCTGATACATTGGAAACAAGAAGGAACCCTTCCACTGATGAAAGAGGTTCGCGATTCCTCCGGAGCTTTCCTCGCCCAAAATATCTGGGCACCGGAGTGGTTTTACGATAAAGCGAACAAAGACTATTTTTTGTTTTGGTCATCCTCTTTCCAGGATACAGGCTGGAAAGAAAGCAGGCTCTGGTATTGCAGGACCAAGGATTGGAAAACGTTCACTCCGGCAAAAACACTGTTTACTCCACCATATTCCGTAATAGATGGCACACTGTTGAAAAACCGAGACACCTACTATCTATTTCACAAAGAAGAGGAGTTCGGTGCAAAAACCGGGGAAAGGCGTGGCATACGTGTAGCTACATCTACTAATCTGGAAGGACCCTGGACTATTCAGGAAGGACCTCTCAACAATGGACAAATTGTACCCGTCATTACAGAAGGACCAACGGCAATAAAAGATCCGCTCAACCCGGGTTGGTTGTTGTATTACGATTATTGTATGGACGACCGTTTCGGGGTGTCCTATTCTCCGGACCTTATCCATTGGAAAATAGTAGAAGATGCCCTTTTTCCACCGGATGCCAGGCATGGTTGCGTTACCACTATAAAGCCGGAAGAAGCAGAAATACTAATGAAAACCTTTGGATCCAATTAATATCCTAAACCGTTTCCTTATGATCCATTCTGGTAAAAATAACCAGCAACACCACCGAAACAACCGCCGTGCAAGCCCCAAAATAGAACGGTACACTCGAATTTACATGATCGTAGAGTAAACCCGCAATGATACTGGCAGGAAGCAGTGTAACGCCCAGCAAAGCATTGTAAATTCCAAGACCTGTACCTTTGACGTTTTTGCCGATCATATCGGAAATAAAAGCCTTCTGAATGCCATCTGTCATGGCCGAATAAAGTCCGTATAAGGCAAAAAGCAGAAATATAATATTCAGGTTTCTTGTCATACCAAAACCAAAGTAAACCAGCCCATAAACCAGAAACCCTCCAATGAGTAATTTCTCTTTTCCAATCCTGTCCGACAGGCTGCCCATGGGTATAGCCAGTAACACAGAAACCACACTGGATAAAAGGTAAACCAGTGGAATGAAAGCGACCTTCACTCCCACCTCATTGGCTTTGACCAACAACAAAGCATCGGTGGAATTACCCAGCGTAAAAACAAATAGAATAGCCAGAAATAAATAGAATTTCTTGGGAAAATCGTTGAACCGAAATTTCTTTAACAGATTTTGTTCCTGTTTTTTGGCCTCCTTGATACCAAAAATCAAAACCAGAATGCCTAAAACACCGGGTATACCAGCCAGTAAAAAAATAAGTTTATAGTTCTCCGGATAAAAAGCCAACAGAACGAAAGCCAGGAAAGGACCAAAAATAGCACCCATATTATCCATCGCTTTTTGAACACCAAAGCTCTTTCCTGTTTCTCCATTGGCGACTGAGCCAGCTATCAGGCTGTCACGAGGAGCTGTGCGGATACCTTTTCCAAACCGTTCAATGAATCGCAAATAAAGGACTTGCAGGGGAGAAGCGACAAAAGCATACAATGGCATGATCAGTGCAGATAGTCCATAACCAATCAGCATAAACGGCTTGTTTTTGCCTATTTTATCACTCCAGAAACCAGAAAGTGATTTTATCAAAGCGGCAGTGCTTTCGGCTATACCTTCTATGAGGGAGAGACTCGTTTTAGAAGCACCTAAGGAAAGCAAAAACATAGGCATGACGGAATACACCATTTTGGTGGAGGTATCCGTAAGCAAGCTCGTTAATCCAGTGAAAAAAACATTCTTATTGACTCCAAAAAATCTTCTTTCCCTGATCTGATCGTTCTTCATATCCATGTTATAACTATCAATTACTTTAAATACCCATCCTGAATAAAATGCAATTGTTGTTCGATCATAGCAACTTTGGGCATATCAAAGCCTGCCTTGCGAGCTGTTGCCAAGGGTGAGGAATAAATGGCTTCAATTTCCAAAGGTCGTTTAAAGTCGAAATCCAGTTTCATACTTGGGGCGTATGGTTTCATCCGGCTCGTTGATTCAAGCATTGCATTGGCAAAGCCATCACCTATTTCCTCACCGCAAGCATTGGCTGCACCTATTACCTCGAGCATGATATCGCGCATCAGTTCATACGTTTTCATGTTTTCCATCAGACTTTCAGTCGTCGTATCCAGAACCACACACATCCCATTGTAAGGTATATTCCAGACAAGCTTTTTCCAGCGGGCCAGGTTTAAATTCTCAGCATAAACAGACGGTACATTCGCTGCGTCAAAATCGCTTAAAACTCTTTTGATGAGCGTTTCATTTTCTCCTTGAAAAGATCCGATGGTAATCTGCCCAAAATCAAGATGAGCTATATGACCAGGACCTATTTTATTGGAACAAATAAAACCAAGACCACCTGCTATGGACAAATTCGGAAAACCGGCAGCTAGTTCAGCTTCAATACCCAAACCATTCTGAATCAAAACGACAAGCGTTTGCTCATGCAGTAGTGGAGAAAGTATCTTGTTTAGCATTTCGTTATTGGTGGTCTTCAGACAGACTAAAACCACGTCGCATTTGGGCATTTGTTCTGTACTTTTATAGGCATTGACCTTGTCCAAATGGAAATCGCCCAACACAGAATCTATCTGCAAACCATGTTTACACACAAAATCATAGTCGCTGTGAAATAAAAAATGGACATCAGCCTCGGCGTGCGCCAACATACCACCGTAAAAACCGCCCAGAGCACCGGTTCCCAGGACAGCGTATTTTAATTTATTCATTGTTAAAGTAATTTGGAACAAAATTATAAAAAAACCGCCTCACTCTCTATGAGTAAGGCGGCTTTTTATAAGAAAAGAATAATCCTTATTTTTCAGCTCTAAGCTTAAAGTCAGGATTTCCTTTAAAGTCGTCGTAAAGTGGCTGAAGTGGTTTTACTGTTTCCGCATCAGAAGATGCAGCAGTAATAGCCAAAATCATTATTCTTTCGTTATCCGGCAAAGTGATTGATTTAGCACCGGCAGGGATGCTGATCTCAAACTTGTAGAGGTAGCAATATTCATAAGCTGAATTCTTTGAAGGATAACCTATGTGAGTATGACTGGCATACCATGCAATGTTATCAAAGCTTGAATATGGTTTCTGCATCTCAACAACAGACTTATTGTCACGACTCATGATGCGGTTGTAAAATTGACCTACATAACCGGTAAAGCCTTGAATGCTCAGTTGTTGCGTTTTTCCACCAACGATAAAATCAGCCTTGGTATCACGTGCAGCAGTTGTCAGGATATACAATTTGTCGTAACTGCCTTCAGGAAGTTGAATTTCCTGACCTTGACAGGTTACAGCATTGTTATCGCCGTCTTTCTTGCTTCCGATGGTAAATTTGATATCTTCACTTTCGATGGTTTCCGGAACCAATTCAGCAGGCAGAGAAATTCCCCAGGTGCAATCATCGCGGTTTTTATCATTGCTGATTATATCTGAGTTATAATCCAACGCAACAGCTTTTTGTGCCAATGGTTTGGTCGAAGTGGTAGCAGATGCCAGTTTAACGGCAAAACTACGGATGGTGTAATGACTCAGGTCAAATTTCAGTGAACCATTGGTCAATGTGGCACCGCCAATTTTCTTTTCCTGTCCGTTCACTTCGTAAGCATCTACAATTTTTGCAGGAAGATTAACGATGACATTAGAAAGGTCTTTACCACTTAATTCATTTACACGTACCAAATAATATCCGCCTTCTTCCATCTTCTTGAATGCCATCACACCCACTTTTGGATTGTTGATAGATAACATGGAAATGGATTGGCCCATTGCTCCGTCGTGTTTGGGAGCTTCAAATGCCATCAATGGTTGATTAAAGAATTTGGCTTGCCATGGAGATTCGGCATTGTCCCAATCGCCTTTGTGACCGTAAACGGCATATTTGAAGTCATGGATACCCCAATCCTGTGTGCTTTGATAAACATAATAATTAGCACCCGGAGTGTAAAGTAAAGTCAAACGAATGGTGTTGTCGTTGGGCTTGTCTGCACCAAACTTGCAGTCTTCCAGAATAGATACGCCATATTTGCCGTTCTTGTCTGTCAGGTCAAACCATTCTTTGAAAGGTGCTTCAAACATATTTTCGCGGTTGTTGCCTCTGGCGATAGTACCCACACCTAAGTTGTACGTGGCATTTTCGTTGGAAACAGCAAGTGGGAAAGCAGCTTTTAGACTAACTTCACGTGACTGCCAGTCCACTTTATTCTTTACTTCCAATCTTTTTCCGGCATCTCCGGTAGAAAGGCTGTAAAGTTGAACGATTTCTGAATTCATACCTTTGCGTTTCACTTGCAAAGTCACACGAACATTTCCTTGTTCAATGACTTTCAGTTCTGCATCCTGATCCATAAATCCGATTGGCGGATTCTTGCGGTCATTCCAGTCCATATTCCATGCTGGCCATTCTTGCGGATGTTCATGTTGAAATTCAAGTCTGGCTGGTTTTGCCAATAGTTCTTTAGATGCTTTCTTGTCAAAAATACTTAAGATGTCGCCGTTGTCAGCGAATTTTACCTTGTAGTAGCTGTTTTCCAGAGAACGGTCAGTGGCTTTAAGTTCCTTGTTTGCAGCCACAGTGCCGGCAGCTTCACGAACATCGTAAACAGCCATACCGGCTGAAGGAATCTGAGCCTGGAACAATACGGTCAGTTTATTTCCTGCACTAGCAATAATCTGTGAAGGAACTTCCTTGCCATTTTTATCAAAAACAGAAACTGCTGCAGGCAATACTTCGTATTCAAGTTCAGCCGATACAACGTCCTGACGATCTTTTGGTACTGGATTGTAGACAACAACTGATTTGCCTTTAGTGTTGGTATTCATATTGCCTACAATGGCACTTGTTCCACGTGTCAATGCTTCTGCAAAACCGTTGGATGCAATGAATTCGTCGTTCCAGGCATATTGATAGGCCAATGGAGTACTTGTTCCCGGAAGGATATCATGGAATTGGCTTCCCAATACCAAATCCCAGGAATTGTTTAATTTCTGTGACGGATATTTGGCTACGCCCATCCAGTCTGCAACGGCAGAAACTTGTTCTGCAGATTGGGCCAAAAGTTCGTTCTTTCTGTTAGAACGTTTCATGAATGCCTGTGAGGTCATAGATCCTGAACTATGTTCAATCAGCAACAATTCCCCGGAATAAACAGGCAATTTCTTGCGGATTTCAGGTGTTATATCCTTATACATTTGATCCGATGAAGTCAAAACCACTCTGAAGTTGCTGTCGCTATTATTCAAACTAGCTTCCGCTCTCTTTACGTCATTTTCACGACAACCACCACCTTCGTCACCAACTCCGTAGTAACGGTAATCGAAAGCATAACCGAATTCTTTTTGGTTGCTATTGATACGATCAATCCAATGTTTGTTCTTATCCAGGCGGGTTTCAATTCGGCCTCCGTAACTTTCAGCATTTAGTGCAGCAATGATGCCTTTTCCGTCAGGACCGTTCCATACACCAACATTAAAAGGTACACCTACAGCTGAACGCCATGTTAGTTTCTGAGTAGAAAATCCTAAAAGACCGCTATAATTGAACACCGTTGGAAGGTTGGATAAAAATCCAAAGCAATCAGGAAGCATATAATCGACGCTTTCTTTACCAAATTCTTTACGGAAAAAGTTATTGCCATATAAGATTTGACGGATCAAAGATTCAGAAGATGAAATATTGGCTTCTCCTTCATCAACAGATGAACCGGAAACAAGCCAACGACCTTCTTTTACGTATTGGCCTACCTTTTTATACAATTCAGGATAATACTCCTTCATCATATTGTAGCGGCGTGAACCGGTAAAGTTGAACACATAATCTGGATATTTCTCAAAAAGAGAAAAATTCTCAGTCATTGTGTTTAAGATTAACTCATTGATGGTTGTAGGATATTCCCAATTCCATTCTGTGTCGAGATGTGCGTAACCTACGGTGTAAAGAACTCTATCCTTGGAAATGTCATAAGGCTTCATCTTTTGAAAAGGTTGAGCCTTTATGATTTGAGGACAGGTCATACAACCAACAAGCAACACGAGTAGTAGCTTCTTCATGGTCTTTTATATAAATTGATTAAAAAATATGTATCAATATTCAAAATTGAGGTTCCCCCCCTGTATAATTGAATCATGTGATAACTGGTAACTAGAATACTCATTTCCATTTAATGTGATCCGCTTTATTGGTGCATCAGGATTTGTCCTGTTGATGGCATTAATGGTAAAGGTCTTTTCGTTGGGGAGTTTGATGATTATTTGGTCAAAAAGCGGTGAAGTCAATTCATACTCCGGTTTACCAACAACCATTGGATAGATACCCATTGAACTGAAGACATACCATGCTCCCATTGTACCGTCATCTTCATCCATTTCAGGGCAATATCCTTCTGGATTATTTTTGAAGGAGCGTCCAAAATAGGGTGTCGGATATTCTGCATTGCCTCCATATTTGTGAATGATTTCGTTACTGAGAAGGTCACGAACAACTTTCTGAGTCTTTTCAGGTGAGCCCAATCTGTTAAATATATATGGAACATGGATATCGGGTTCATTACCTTGGTTGTATAGATGTTCATCAAAAAATCGGGTCAATTGACTTTTCAGTGTATCCTGTCCACCAACCCATTCAATCATTTTGTCAAGGTATTGGGGTGCTGCCCAACGGTATTGCCATCTTGTTCCTTGATAAAGACCGTTATTCCTCATCTTGGTGTAAGAATCATCAATAGTCATGAATTCTTTCATCCAGGTGTTTTTAAAAAGGTCCTCTGATTGTTTACGATATTTTATGGCATCATTTCTTTCACCAATTATATCAGCAATCTGAGCCAAAGCCCAAAGGTCACAAGCAGATTCCAGCTTTTGATCGGGTGTTCCCATGGGAAGATTCTCTGCCTCTTTACAGATTTGTGGGTAACAGGTTTGAAACCTAATGCCCTGTATGCCTTTTTTGTAGGCATCCAGTAAAAGGATCATAGCGTGCTCAGTACGTACACTTGGCGTAGACTCGAAATTGGTTGACCAATTTTCTTTACCAGTTTGATAGAGGGTTACCAGAGATTGAGAAATATCTCTCATTATAGATGGTTCCATTAAAATCAAAAGTGGAAACTTGGTACGATAGGTATCCCATATAGACCAGGAACTATAGTATTCAGATTCAATTGCATTATGTACTTGGCCATCGGTACCAAGAAACTGCCCCTCCGAAGAAGTAACATTGACCGGACTTAAATACATTCGGTAAAGTGATGTGTAAAAGATAGCTAAATCGTCTGAGTTTGTACTTTTTACACTAATTTTCGAAAGTTTTTCCTCCCAAAGGTCGGCTGCTTTTGATTTTATTTTTTCAAAAGATAGATCTTTAATCAGAAAGATTTCTTTATTGGCGCTTGATTGGTCAACTGATGAAAGGGAAATTCGAATTTCTATAGGTTTAGACTTCTTATTCTCAAAACTCAGGACCATTTGACCATCAACATCTGATTTAATTATAAAAGGACAGTTTGAGCTGAGGTTATAAAACAATTTATAGCGACCATGATTGCAAACATTGGTAGATTCAATAAGACCCTCAATTTGACTAAGACCTGAAACCCTGTGACTTCCAGATAAAAAGTTTTCAAAGGATGAATTAAAATTGATTGTGATTAATGATTCTTCTCCTTTTGGAAATGTATATCGTTCTAACGCTACGTTTCTGTTTGCAGTCAATTCTACCTTCACGCCATTATTGAGCAAGGTTTCATAATATCCCGGAATGGCTTTTTCTGTATTTTTAAGAATGTGAAGATCGTATGTTCGACGAAGTGCCGGTCTAATACTAATGTTTCCACCTGCACCACCGCAACCAACTCCAGACATCCGATTGATGGATATACCTGAAATATTTTCTACACTATAATCGTAACCAGAATGACTGCGTGGATCAGAATCGGGGCAAACCCTAACCATACCGAAGGGAACGGTAGCACCTGGATCAACCTGGCCATTATCACCGGCTGTCCCAATAAAAAGATTTACCAATGAGTTCATGTCATTTTTAGCATCAATACTGCATACTCCGCCTAAAAATAACAAAACTACAAGTAATATTCCTCTACGTATGTTTTCCATCATATATTCAAAAGCCAAACATTATATATTTGAAAAATTATAGTATCAAAGACATATTGAACTATAAAACCAACTACTGGATCGGTTAAAAATGACCAATTTGTATTCTTTTCAAATATTACCCAACAAATCTACTATAAATAAATTAATTTTTGGGGTTTACCATAGGTACCATTTTTATGAAATCTGATATAATAAACGCCAGAAGTCATTTTTAGTGCATTAAAATCTAAAAAGACCTGTTTATTCCCACTAATTTTCTGTTTTAACAGTTGGATTCCGTCACTTGACCAAACACCAATGGCGTCAAACTGTTCAGATTCTGTACACATATTTACAGTCAGTTGATTGCCTTTTCGAAGTGGATTTGGATATATTTTAATGGCGTTATTAGACGTTTCAGTCATTTCTATACCTGAAGGAGCTTCACCGGTGATGTTTAGCTTTACAATGCCACAATCGATATATTGACCTCCTCCGGTTTGATGACAATGTATTGCTATGGTATTCAGACCGTTCTTAACGATGGCTCTTTTACCTTCGAGTTTCAGGTAGGTGATTTCATAGCTGGAAGTAAAACCATTGGCTGTACCCGCTAAAACACCATTGATATAAATTTGACATTCTTCGTCATGATAGAGGCTAAAAGCGAGTTTAGACAAATCATCATCCGTCAGGTTTGTTGTCGTGAATTGTCTTCGCATCCAAATATCCGGGGTTTTCCAGTTGGTTCTGATGACTGATTCGGGAGGGTTCAAATTACCAAAACCGGCATTACCAGTCAACCAGGTTGATTCATCAAACGTTTTATTCTTCCAGGTATCAGCAGGCAGAGTGGTGGTATATTTCCAAGATTGGGCTGTTTTTTTTGCATTCGGAAGAATATCAACAGTTGATTCTATTTTTTCATTGATGATTTTTTCATTGATGGCTTTAAACGCATTTACATCACATTTAGGTATACGGTCATAGGTCATTAAACCATTAATTTCTTCCTCTACGTCCGTAATTTGAGTGTAAACAGCCGCAGTCAGGTTATTATTCGTTTTCAGATAGATCAATTGATTCGCCAGACTGGAATACGTTGAGAGTAATTCAGCAGCACTTTTAGCATGATCTGCATATGATCCGGGATTACCCCATTGATGACCAATCACTTTATAGACAATACCACCGTATTCACCACTCACTGAAGCCTGATTGGGTTGTGTTTCGCACAAAGGATCGGGATATCGGTGAGCATCTATCACATCTCCTGCACTGGTTGGAGTGGCAACCATTCCGCCACTTCCCTGGTCAACCAAACGGGAAGGATCCAGTGCTCTGCATAAATCAACCCTTCCTTTCGTATCAAACTGACCGCAGCCTTCGTTAAACATCACCCACATGATGATGGAAGGACTATTGATGTGGTCTTCAATCATTCGTTTCATTTCCAGTTCGTGTTGAACCTGGTCTGTGGTCACACCAGTAGGTGTATCGTATGAATTGGCAGAAGGCATATCCTGCCAAACGAGAATACCCAACTTATCAGCCCAATAATACCAACGTTGAGGTTCCACCTTAATGTGTTTGCGAACCATATTGAAACCCATGGCTTTTTCAGCTTCGATATCGTATTTCAAAGCTTCATCGGTGGGTGCAGTATATATTCCTTCTGGCCAAAATCCTTGATCAAGCGGTCCCATTTGAAAAATTTCCTTGTTATTGAGCAAGATCTTATTGTTGTTCCTGAATATCTTTCTCATGCCGAAATAACTAGAAACAGAATCAAGTGTGACATTTCCCTTTTTTAAAACCACAGTCAAATCATATAAGAAAGGACTCTCTGGTGACCAGAGTTTGGCAGAAGGAATGGATAGTGAGAAATTCGAATTTAATTTATTGGTCACGGTACTAATGACCGTCTCACCGTCTTTAGCAGTAGCTGTGACAGTGAGTCCGCTAGAATCCGCTGTATTTACTTTTACATTTAGAATCCCTTTATCGATGTCAGGAATCAGTTTTAGACTACTGATGCTCTGTATGGAAACAGGTTCCAACCAAACTGTTTGCCAGATTCCTGTTACGCAGGTATACATGGCTCCGCTGGGCGCTGTCGTTTGTTTTCCCCTGGGTTGTCCATAATCACGGGTGGGGTCATAGACTCTGACAATCAGTTCTTGCTCACCTGAGCCAGTCAGTTTGTCAGTAATATCATAACTGAATGCATCATAACCACCTTTATGTATCCCCATACTGGTACCATTGATATACACTTCAGATTCCCAATCTACAGCTCCAAAATGCAAGATAATACGTTTACCTGTCCAAGCTTCTGACACAGTGAATTTTCGACGATACCAAACTCTTTCGTAATGTTTTACGATTCCTGAAAGTGTCGATTCTACTGGAAATGGAACAACGATCTGGCTGGCTAAAGTTATACCATGAGGTATAGCTTCGCCGGAAGTACCATTTTTAAATTCCCATTTTCCATTTAAACTTTGCCAATCTGTCCTTGACATTTGTGGTCTGGGATATTCCGGTAAAGGATTGGTTAACGACAATCCGGTGGACCATTTTGTTTTTATGGGGGAAATCTTGGGTGTCCATTGTGCCAACAGGGGTAGCGGTAAAAGAAGTGCTACAAGTACTATTTTAATTATGGAAGAAATCTGATGCATGATTAAGTTATTTTACCAATATACGCTTGTTGATATTTAGATTTTTGTTGCTGATGGCCACAATATAGACACCTGCAGGAACAGATTGAAGATTCACCTTTGTTGAACCAACTATTTGTTTTTGAATTAATGGTTTACCTACCAAATCAAAAAGGGTCAAAGTCGCTTCTTCCTGATGTGAATTGTTACTAAAAACAACATTCATTGTCTTGTCAGTGACAGGAACAGGGTAAATAGAAACTTCTTCATCTGTAGATTTATTTTGATCAATGCCATTTGTCTTTGAATAGAGTTGGCACTTTGGCACTACCTCTCTTGGTTGTTCAGGACTTGACCATTCAAAAACACAACTTGCTCCTCCTGCATCTTCAAAATAGTCCAGTTCAATTGTATAGAATTGATTTTTAATCATATTCATGGTACCGGTATATTCAATACCATAATCACTGATCCATTTGTCAATAATTAAACTATTGTTAATGGTTAAACGTCTGCCATTGTCACTATTTATGAAAAATGTGTAGGTTCCTGTAGTACGTGGCTGAATCTTACCACTCCATTTGACAGAGAATTTATCTACTCCAACAGACGAATTCGGTGCATTTTCACCCCAATTGAAGTTGATTGTTTCATCCACCTTGGCCATTCTGAAATTATTAAAATTAATACCGTTGTAGTATTCAGCATCAAGTCCGTCACCACCACCATCTTTTAATGGAGTCACTTTATTCAAAAGCCATTGTCCTCTTGTCTGATTGGTATCATTCATTTGTCTGGTTTTGGATTCATTGGCATTGCTGGCAACTTCGATTATCTTACCACTGTGTTTTGCCATGATTTTATAATATCCATCACCTGTTGGTATCAAAATAAATTGTTGATTAGCAGAGCCATAATCGGTCCATTGTTGAATGACAGCACCATTAAGTTCACTGGATTCTTTAACATCCAATGATTTGTAACTATGCATGGCCGTAATGGAATAACAACCGTCTCCCAGATGGGTCAATTTGAATTGTTGATTGAGGGTTTTTGCAATGGTATACTGTTGAATAAGACTGCCATTATCCACAGCTCCGGTTCCACCTACCACATCCATGTTTAAACCACTGCTTCTATTTACCAAAGAATAAGTTCCTTCCAGATTGGGATCTCCGTTGGTCTTAACTTTCAAGGAGGATGCTTTATCAATATAATCGCCTAAATTGGTATTATCTGCAGTGATTTCCATAGATTGACCTCCAAAATTGTCATTTTCATAGAGAATGACCTTAAAGCCATTGGCCACTTTTAGGGATGCTATATTATTATCATAAATACCCAAATTATTCAAGTCTTCCAAAGTGTAGTCCCCTACCAGAAGTTTACTGGAAAAGCCGCCAAAGTCTGTGTCTGCATAAGCAGTCACGAGCCCTGTTGATGGTGTACCTCTGCTATATAATTGTGTCATCGGAACCATTTGGCGCAATTGCGAAGTGCTTTCCCATTCCAGGCAGCAAGAAGCATCTCCGGTCTTTTCAACATATTCGAGTTGGATATCGTATTTCTGACCTGCTGTCAATGCTATAGTTGCACTTTTGGTTGAAGCACCTACTCCTGAAAGTGCATCCACCAGTACAGTGCCATTGATGGTCAGTTTGACGCCGTCATCAGCTGTCAAATAGAATGTGTACGTATCTGTATAAACAGGTTGAATTTGTCCTGACCATTTAACAGAAAACTGATCTACACCAAGTAGCGTTTTATTGGGGGATTCATCTTCCCAATCGAAGTTTATCTTACCATTTGTTTCTGAATATTTCAGTACATCAAAATTGGCACCTGCATAATAATCACCCTTTAGTCCATTTCCGTTTCCAAGGGGTACTTTACCCAGATTCTTACGAACCAACCAAACAAATTCATCCGGGGCAACTACACGGACATTTGGTCCAAGTCGTTTAATACAATCCAGAATATCATCAACATCTCTGGACCATACATGAACAGGAATCAGGCTATAACCAGCTTCAGCATTAATATTTGTTGAAGCTTTATTCAGATTTGCAGCCAGAGACTCCGGAGAAGACAATGTTCCCCACAAAGTATAACGTCCGCCAATAGAAGGTTTATCCTTATACCAGCTTATTTTCCCGTTCATCCCGGTATAGTTTGCTCCGTAAGTGTAATAGAAAAGTGCATCTATATTGCTTTGTTTCAGATATTCAGCAGGATTGTGCGCAGCAATATCCACATCGAGTATGTTAACGATACTCAAGTCTGCCTTTTTCATGTATTCATTCAGCAATTTACATTCATTGACCAGATTGGGAAAATCACTGGGGAAAAAATACCCACGGCCTGAAGGACCCGCCAAAAGTTGATTTCTACCTTCATTGGTTGTCAAGGTATTCTGTACGTATTTCTTGTACATAACTGGCGCTAATTCGGCAAAAGCGGGAGAAATCGTCCATCCTAAATTGAGTCTTCCACGATCTGGAGAACCCCAATTGTTGGTATTGTCTGAAGAACCTGAAAGCCATTGAATGTTGTCGCCATCGGATATTACAAAACAAACAGTATGTACATTCGGTACCACTTCAAAGCGTTTAATCGGATCTTTTTGTTTGGGTAATACGGTTGGAATATTGCTCAATGTTGACAAGTTGGGACTAAAATCTGAAGGATGCAATACTAACGATTTTTTGGAAAGCTGGTCAACCGTATTGTATTCAGATGGAACATAACCGAAAATAGCAGCACCTTTGTTCATCCGTCCAAATGCACTGGTTGATAAAGTACCGTTAGGATCATTATCCCAAAACTGCAATGCACCGGCAAAAGCAGAATAATCACCTACAAACAAAGCTCTATCGTCTGTACAATTTTGGTAAGAGGCTATATTTTTACTGAACTGAGTTCCATAATTGGTCAACGCCCAGTTTTCATCTTTTCCCCGAACGTCGAGAACCTTGGTCAGACCGGCATTAATAGCCGTTTGTTCAATATCAAAAGGAATAGCTACGGCATTGAGTATGCCAGAAAGAGACATTGCCACATTGACGGAACTTTCTTTTGCAGTACAAAGAATGTATCCTTGTACTTTACTGGCAAAGTGAGTCAACAGACCAGGAAAGTTAGAGTAATAGGTATTATCCATTACAATTCCTTCTTTACTTACAACCGCTTTGTGCCCATGTGTATCCCGCAGAATTTCAGGCTTGGTTTTAGCCAAAATTCCCTGAAGTGATTGCACTGCAATCTTCTGAGAATAGGTGAAATTTTCCGAAGTCACATAAAGTCGGTCCGGTTTAGTTGAAAAGGGATATGGACTCCCTGCAATTCTTTTAATATTTGCAGCAAAGAGGCTCGTAAGCAAAAAACAAAATGCAATACATACTACTAATCGTCTCATTCTATTCAATTAAATTTAGTTATCAAAACAGGCGTAAAATTCATAGATTATTGAATGACAATGCTTTTGTTCAGCCTGAAATTTTTGTTCTGTACAGAAATAATGTATGAACCAGATTGGAGAACACTTAAATCCAGTGTTTCTTTTTGACGAATCGTGGAGGTATAAACTGGCTTTCCGACCAGATCATAAATGGTCAATAGGGCGTTTTCAAATTGATCTGATCCTGTCAATATCAAATTCAACATCTTGTCGGTAACAGGCATGGGGAAAAGAATCAGGTCAGCCTGGGAATATTTATTCTGATCGATGGCATTGCGCTGTGAATATAACTGACTTTTTGGAACCACTTCTCGGGGTTGTTCAATGCTAGACCATTCAAATTTACAGTTGGCTCCACCTGCTTCTTCAAAATAATCCAACCTGATATCATAAAACTTATATTGTTCTATGCTGATAGTTCCTGTATATTCAATATCATAATCACTGATCCATTTGTCGATAATCAGTTTATTGTCTATATAAAGACGTCTTCCATTGTCGCTTGTTATATAAAATGTATAGGTACCTGTGGTACGTGGTTGAATCTTTCCCGTCCAGCGTACAGAAAAATTATCTGCTCCGACAAAGGTGTTTGGAGCCGCATTTCCCCAATTGAAATTAATTGTTTCATCTACGGTTTCATATTTTACATCTGAATTATTTGTTCCATTGGAATAGGCTGCGTCCAATCCATCACCACCTCCATTTTTTAGATCTGGTACTTTATTCAAGAACCATTGACCTCTTGTCTGATTGCTATCGGTCCACTGTCTGGCTCTTGCTTCGATCGCATCACTCATCACCTCAATAATTTTGCCACTGTGTTTGGCTATTAATTTGTAATAGCCATCACCTGTAGATACAAGTATATATTGTTGATGATCAGCACCAAAATATGTCCACTGATCAAGATAAGCTCCATTATTCATGTTATTAACCTTCACTTCAATTGCTTTATTGCTGTGAGCGGCAATCACTGAATAACAGCCGTTTCCAAGGTGTTTAAGTTTAAAACGTTGATTCAGGTTTTCTGTAACATTCCATTGTTGAACCGTTGCACCATTGTCCACACCACCAACACCACCGGCAATATCCAGGTTGAATTTACTGCTCCTGTTTACCAGATAATAGGTTCCTTCCAGATTTGGGTCCCCATTGGTTAATACTTTGATTGAAGATACTTTGTCAATCCATTCACCCAGGTTGGCATTATCAGCCGTTACTTCCAGAGAATTTCCTCCGAAATTATCGTCCTCATAAAGCACGACTTTAAAGCCCATTCCCACTTTTAAGGAAGCAATGTCATTATCATAAATTCCTAAAGATTTCATATCGGCGAGAGTGTAATCTCTCACTTTCAATCCTGCGGAAAATCCGCCAAAATCCGCATTGGCATAAGCTGTTACAACTCCCGTTGTTGATGATCCCCTGAGAGGTTCAGTATATAATTGGATTTGAGGAACCACCTGACGCGATTGAGAGCTACTCATCCATTCCAGCATACAAGAGGCGTTGCCAGTTTGTTCGACGTATTCCAGACTTATGGTATATTTCTCACCTGCTGTTAGCGTGATCGTTCCACTTTGGGTATTGGAACCTTCAGAAGTTGAAGCGTCAAACAGTACAGTACCATTGATGGTCAGTTTGGATCCACCATCCGCTGTGACATAAAAAGTATAGCTTTGTGAATATAAAGGCTGTATCTGACCGGACCATCGGATGGAATAGCCATCCGTCCCAAGGTTGGTAACATCGGGAGATCCTGTTCCCCAATCAAAATCAATGGCTCTATCAATTCCAGTAGATTTTAACGTATTAAATGCGGTACCCTGATAATATTCAGCTTTTAAACCATTTCCTGTACCCATGGGTAAATTTCTGAGATTTTTACGAAGTAACCAAACGAATTCATCCGGTGCAACAACACGAACATTGGGTCCTAATTTCCCGATACAATCCAAAACAGCACTGACGTCGTTTGACCAAACAATGACTGGGATCAAACTATAACTTTGTGCAGAAAGAATGTTGGTTGATGAGGTGTTCAGTTTTTCAGCAAGTGTGGTTGGTGTATTGTCGTTGATTAAACCGGTCTTGCCTGTCCATAAGGTGTATTTACCGGCAATGGAAGGTTTATCTTTATACCATTTGAGCAATCCGCTCAAACCGGCATAATTGGAATAATTATAATAGAACAAGGCATCTATATTACTTTGGCGCAGATATGGCTCCACATTTCTGACACTGTTATCAACATCAATAACATTGGCTATGCGTAAATCTGCTCTTTTCATATATTTATTGAGCAAATCACATTCTGCAGAAAGATTTGGGAAAATACCCGGATTGAAATAACCTCTTCCAGATGGAGCAGCAATCAAAATATTTCTTCCGTTGACAGAAGTGAGTGTATTATCCAAATATTTTTGATACATGATTGGGGCAAGTTCAGACAAGGCAGGAGAAATGGTCCACCCCAGATTGGCATAAGCACGATTTGGATCAGCCCATGTTTTCTTGTCGTCTGAAGCACCTAACAGCCATTGTACATTGTCTCCATCTGACATCACAAAACATACAGTATGTACATTTTCAACCACTTTAAAAGGTGTAACAGGATCTTTTTGCTCAAAATTTTCAACAGGGATATTGGTTAGCGTTGAAAGGTTTGGAGCCCAATCTGCAGGATGTATGACTATAGATTTTTTGGATAAAGCTTCTACAGTATTGCCTTCACTCGGTCCCCAACCAAGAATGGCTGCTTTGTCATCCAATGTATTGTAGATGTTGTTTGCCAAAGTACTATTCGGATCTGAACTCCAGAACTGCATGGCACCAGCAAAAGCGCTGAAATCACCAAGATAAAGCGCTCGATCATCTGAACAATTCTGGTAAGAAGCTATTTTTTTACTGAATTGTGCACCATAATTGGTGTACATCCAAGCTTCATCTTTACCCCTAACATCCAGTTTTTTGGTTAATCCGGCACTGATGGCAGTCTGTTCAATGTCTGCCGGTATGGCTACTGCATTGAGTATTCCAGAAAGAGAAACGGCCACATTCACTGAACTTTCTTTTGCTGTACACAAGATATATCCATCTAGCTTATTGGCAAAATGAGCAAGCAAACCGGGAAAATTAGTATAGTAGGTCAAATCAATGGTAATACCCGACTGTTTAGCTACCAAAGCCTTGTGTCCATAAATATCTCTGAGAATTTCAGGCTTTGTCTTGGCTAAAATACCTTGTAGCGATTGCACAGCAATAATCTGAGAGTAGGTGAAAGTCTCAGATGTCACGTAAAGACGATCTGGTTTAGTAGAATACGGATATGGACTACCCTGAATCCTATGAATGCTCGTTTGTGCAAATACACCCGCGATTAGAAAACTAAACAAGATGTACATTGAAAACTTTTTCATGTATACTTTTTTAATTGATTATATAGTATCGGTTTTTTTTGTTGTTGGATCAATACGCCCGGCGTTTAAAACGAAATCACGTGGCAAAATAGCAAACTGTTCCTTAAAACATTTTGCAAAATAGGAAGAAGAACTAAAACCAACCTGTTCATAGACTTCATTGATGCGATATTCTTGTTTCAAAAGCAATTCGGCTGCTTTTTTCAGGCGTATCATTTTTAGATAATCATTGGGGGACATTCCAGAGATACTCTTAATTTTTCTGTAAAAATTGGAGCGGCTCATAAATAGAATTTCTGAAAGTGTATCTATAGAAAAATTTATATCCTGAAGATGACTTTCAATCGCAGCATTCAATCTTTCAACAAAATCTTTATCTTTCTGAGCAACAGCGATATCTGTATTAGGCAATAAAGGTGATGTTGCAAATAAATCCCGCATTTGCTGACGACTATGCAACAAATTATTGATCTGTGTACGCAAATGCTCCAGTGAAAATGGTTTTTCCAGATAAGCGTCCGATCCATATTCCAAGCCCTGAATCTTAGCTTCAACAGTTGTTTTAGCTGTTAAAAGAATGATTGGAATATGGCAATAATTGGTATCTGATTTTATGGCTTCGCAAAGTTGATACCCATCCATTTCAGGCATCATGATATCACTTACAATAATATCAATATTTTCATTGGCCAAAACAGTTAGGGCTTCTTTACCATTGCAGGCAAAATGAACCTGATAGAAATCGTTCATATATTCAGCTGTCAGCTGCAACAAATCTTTGTTGTCTTCAACCAATAACAAATGAACTGAATTTAGGCTATTTTGGATAACATTTCCACTTTCTGCTTGAGGAAAAATATACGCTGGAAAATCATCCAGTATTTGAGTAAGCACACTGGCATTATTATTTTGGTTAACTGTCAATATCGGTATTGAAATGATGAATGTTGAACCACCCTTTTCATTATTAAATTGTTCAAGTGTACCATTGTGCTTTTCAGTCAGTGTTCTTGCAAATGCTAAACCAATACCGGTGCCCTTCTCGCTGTTTTCAGTCTGATAGAAAAAATCAAATATTCTATTTTTTTCAACTTCTAATATACCTTTTCCGTCATCATAAATGCTTAGTTCAAAATGATTTTCAAACACCTGCAATTTCAATCCAATTTTAGATTTTGCATATTTAAGTGCATTACTCAACAGATTGCTGATTATTTTACTGAAAGCATCGGGATCAACAGCAGAAATCAGATCCACTTCCGGTACTATTAATTCAAACTCTAGACCTTTGATTTGAGCTGTAAGCTTGAATCTTTCGAAGTTTTCACAGCTCAATTCTTTGATGTTGGAGTTTACCGGATGCAACTTGAAAGCTACCTCTTCCGTTTTTCTAAAATCAAGCAGCTGATTAATGAGATTAAGCAAATAATCTGCATTCTTATCAATGGTTGAAAGATATTTTTTTGTTTCTTTATTTCCGTCTCCAGAACTGATAATGCGATCCAATGGAAGTTTAATCAGTGTGAGCGGTGTTCGGATTTCATGTGCCAGGTTGGTGAAAAAATTAATTTTTGACAAGTAACTTTCTTTTTCCTGCTGAACATGGTATTCTTTCAAACGTTCATCGTGTTCACGGCTCAACTGACTTCGCCACCACTTGAATAATTGCATGATGGAGACAGTTATCAATGCAAGATAGATGAGTAATGCCACCCATGATTTCCAGAATGGAGGTAAAATCCGAACTTTTAAAACAGCTTCTTCTTTACTCCATACCCCATCATTGTTGGTCCCTTTTACCCTGAATGTATAAGTTCCCGGGCTTAGATTGGTATAATAAGCTGTATTCTTGCCATTTTCAACAATAATCCAATTTTTATCGACACCCTCCATCTTATAAATAAACTGATTCTTGTCAGGTGCCTGATAGCTCATAGATACAAAAGAAAAGCTGAAAGTATTTTGATTGTACTTGAGCTTTAATATTTTAAGTTCATAGATAGGTCCTTTGAGAGGTGAATCTTCATCGTTCATAGTAATCGATTTGTTGAACAATCTAAAATCACTAATCCGGACAATAGGAACATATTTATTTTCTGTAAAAGTTTTTGGATAAAAGGCATTAAAACCATTGATTCCACCAAAATAGATCTTCCCATCTTTCGCCTTTAACGAAGATTTGAAGTTAAACTGATTACTTTGAAGACCATCTGTTTTTGTAAAGACCGTCCTGTTCTTTTTTGTATAGGGATTGATGCGTACCAATCCGGCATTACTGGCAATCCAGAAATTACTGAATTCATCCTGTTCTATGGAATATATTACAGGATTGGGCAACAACTTGTTTTCAGGATCAAATGGTACAAATGAAAGCAATTTGTTGTCAAAGTAACATAAGCCATTTCCTTCTGTTCCAAACCACATCGTATGTCTATTGTCTTCAAACAATGAAATGACATTGTTTCCGACTATGGAGTTGGGGTCACCGATAATGTGGGTATAATGTTTCCAGTTTCCTGTATAAGGATTCAAGCGGAAAACACCCGTGTTGTAAGTGGCAAACCACAAGAAACCGCGACTATCCTCCTTTATATCAAAAATATGTGCCATGCCACCAATTTCAGAAACCAAAGTAAAAGAATTGCCTGCCCGGTTAAATTTACTCAAACCCCACGCTGTACCAACCCAGATATCCCCACGGCTGTCTTTGTACAGTGCATAGATGGCATTATCGCAAATACTTTTGGTATCAAATCGACTATGTTTATAATTGGTAAAAGACTTTGTATTCAAATCAAGTACATCTATTCCTCTGGAAAATGTACCAATCCAAAGTTTATTACCATCCAACATCAATGAATGGATATTGTGGTAAGTGAAATTATTCTTTGAGGATGAAGGTTTGTAATCCTCTGTCTTTAATGTTTTTGTATTGAAATAGTTCAGACCACCGTCTTCGGTTGCTATCCAGAGATTTCCCTTTTCGTCTTCACAGAATTGACTGACAGCCTTGCCGGATAAGGAACCCGATTTATAAAGAGGAAAATAGTGCTCAAAAGGTTTAGAGTTTTTAGGTAAATAATTTACACCACCAAAGTATGTGGACACCCAGATACCACCTTCACGATCTCGAAGAATATCATAAATGGACTGGTCACTTAAACTCTTAGGGTTTGAAGGATCATCGATTCGTGAGAAAAGGTTTGTCTTAATATTGTAAATATACAAACCATTATCCCCTCCTATCCATAATTCATCTTTTGAATATGGGAAGATCTTTCGGATATTCGAAACGGTAACGGCTTGATTGGCTTTATTAATCGATTCAATACGACCTGTTTTCAGATCCAGTTTGTAGAATCCATCCGCTCCCATTCCAAACCATAATGTATTGTTATGATAGCAGAGCGCTTCCACATCAATATTATTTCTGTCATTGGGAATAAAGGACCGTAAATACCGCCCCGATTTATCAAAGTAGATAACTCCATTTTCGCGGGAAGTGGCTAAAATATTTCCGGAAGGAATCTTCAGTAAGTTCCAGACAAAAGAAGTGTATTGGGTATTTTGAACCAGAATATCTTTACCTGGCTGATAAATAAAAATGCCCTGCCCCAACGTCGCAATCCAGATATCACCGTTACTGCTTTTAATGATTTTGTTGACGTTACTGCTTATTAGAACACCGTCTTCCGTTCGTTCACTAAAAAAAGAGAACGTTTCTGTTTCACGGTTAAATATATATAAACCTTTATTAGTTCCTATCCATAGGTTATGTTCTTCGTCTTCAAATAGTGCGCGTACGTAATTGTTTCCCAAAGAAATACTACTTTTGGCATCGTTGCGGTAAATCCTGAAATTTTTACCATCAAAACAATTTAATCCATCTCTTGTACCAAACCACATAAAACCATAACTATCCTGAAGAACACACCACACGGTATTGTGTGATAAACCTTCTTCAACCTGATATTTTGCAAAGGACAAAGGTTTGCCAGCCGTTACAATCAGGGTACAGTATATTATAAGTAAGGTTAAGATTGTTCTTTTCATGAAAAAGTTAATAATTCAAATCTGAATGCACCTATTGATAATCATTTAAAGGGAATGAACAAGATAAAAAAAGCCTTTGAATATTCTACAAATTTAGAACATAGTTGCACATTCGCAAAAAATACTGAAGCATTTTTATTTATTAATCAGCTGTTTATGCCATATTATATCGTTCATTAATACACCAATCATCAAAATATTTGACGTTAATAAGGGTAAAAAGACCCCTTGTATGCCTCGTAATGGCATTATGGATAAAAATCCATTTTATATCAACATTCAAAAAAAAATCTTCCGATGATACTTTTTTATTTCCGAAAATAGACAAAATGATAGCTAGACAAGTCTTTGATTATTAACTCGTAGGTCTGGGTTAAATTGAGTGTTAATTATATCAGCCACAATATAGTACATCTTGTTAACATTCAACTCAATAAATTATACTTTCAACCTGAAACAACAATTAAAATTAAACAATTTTGCTATTCTTTGGTTAATTTTTGTCCTTTTTTGGTACAATCATACACTGTCCCTGAGGATGTTTAAATTATTTTTGTAACGTTTTTCCATTCCTATTAATCTTAAACCTAAGTAAATGAAAGTTACAAAGTATTTCCTTTTGTTTTTCTTCGTTATCTTCTTCGCACATTGCGTGGATGAGGAGAAAAATACTCTTCCAGTTTACGACCCTTCTAAACCGGTTGAGTTTAGCAGTTTCTTGCCGGACAGCGGCGGGGTCAGCACACAAATGATCATTAATGGATCAAATTTCGGATCTGATACATCCCTCATAAAAGTTTTTGTTAATGGCAAAAAAGCGCCACTAATTGGAACAGACGGCAGTTCGCTGCTTGTAATGGTTCCCGTTAGAGCTGACACTGGACTTGTCTCTGTGCAAATCGGAAAGGGATCTGAAATGAAAGAAGTCTTTTCACAAAAGAACTTCAATTACATTTTCAAACCGGCCGTTTCTACCCTTTCAGGATGGACTGATAAAGACGGAAAAACCGACATCGTTGATGGTACATTAGATAAAGCACAGTATAAAAATCCATACTGGTTATGTTTTGATAAAAACAAGGATCTATACATGCTTGAAGAGTATGAAGGCTTGCGCTTTATCGATCTGCACAAAAAAACGGTAACGACCAAATTTAGAATGGGTAACGGCGTAACCCGCCCCAGAACTCTAGCATTCAGTTTAACCGGTGACACTTTATATGTAACCAATGACCAATGGGATGATACTGGCATAAGTACTGTTATACTGACTAAGCAAACCAATTTTACTAAGTGGAATACAATGATCAATTCCAAAACATGCAATGGATCCGACGTACACCCACAAACTGGCGATTATTTCTACACCGAATACGACCGTGGTTTCATGTACAAGTGGAACAAAAAAACGCGTGCTTCGGAAAGTATGTACCGTGTTGATGACGTGGGTTGGGAATTCAATATTCAATTCGCACCAAGTGGTGATTTCGCTTATGTGGTATGTGTAAACAAGCATTACATCATGAAATCCATGTACAACAGGGAAACCAGAAAACTGGAAGCCCCTTCTGTTGTCTGCGGCCTAAGAGCTACCGCCGGATGGCAAGATGGAGTCGGTACAGGTGCCAGATTTGACAATCCACATCAGGGAGCATTCGATGAAAACGACAACTTCTATGTTTGTGATGTCAATAACCATTGTATTCGCAAGATTACTCCGAATGGTATTGTCACGACTTTTGCAGGAAGACCTCAAAACGCCGGTTATTCAGACGGTGCATTGAGAGATGCCCAGTTCAAATTTCCACGAGGCATTGCTTATGACAAAGATACACAAACTTTCTACATCGCGGATGAAGGTAACTCCCGCATAAGAATGATTACCATTGAGTAATTTAAAATGATATTAAAAATGAAAAAATACATATCTATCATATTGCTCTTATTTGTAAGCACAATTAGTCTTTTCGCACAAAATACAGATGCAGAAATTACTGGTTTAATTACCGATGAGAACAATCAGCCGCTGATTGGAGTCAGCGTAGTAGTGAAAGACCGAAGCGGCATGGGCACAATTACCGACGAAAACGGTAAATTTAAAATCAAAGCCAGTCCTTACAATATTTTAATTGTCAATTATGTAGGTTTTGAAAAACAAGAAATCCCATTAAAAGACAAGACTTTCATTACCGTTATATTGAAGGAAAACAGTAAAAGTATTCTTTCTGAGGTAGTTGTTACCGGTAGTGGTGTTCAAAGAAAAGCAACAGTAACTGGTGCTATCACTACTGTAAATATCAAGTCGCTGAACATTCCAACGGCCAACATCACCAATGCCCTTGCAGGAAACGTTGCAGGTATTATCGCTATGCAAACATCCGGTGAACCTGGAAGCAACAACTCTGAATTTTGGATTCGCGGTATTTCTACGTTCGGTGCCAATAAAACAGCCCTTATTTTGGTTGATGGTGTAGAACGACCTTTCAATGAAGTAAACATTGAGGATATTGAATCTTTTTCTATCCTGAAAGATGCATCTGCAACCGCTATTTACGGTTCCAAGGGTGCAAACGGTGTCGTACTCATTACTACTAAAAAAGGTGAAGCCGGCAAAGTAAATATTAGTGGCAAAGCCGAGCATGGTTACAGAACTTTTACTCGTCTTCCTGAATTTGTTGACGGTAATACGTATGCAACACTTGCAAACGAAGCAAAGATAACCAGAAACCAGGAGCCACTTTATACTCCTATTGAGTTGGATATCTTTAAAAAAGGACTAGATCCAGATCTTTACCCCAATATCAGCTGGCAAGATATCATGCTCAAGAAAGGTTCCACTTCCAACAGAGCAACACTTAATTTGAGTGGTGGTGGTTCAACTGCACGCTACTTTGTTTCAGGTAGTTATCAGGATGAAGACGGTATGTATAATTCCGACCAATCCATGAAAGATTACAAAACCAATGCAAAAATGTCTCGTTATAATTATAGAGCGAATGTAGACATGGATATCACTAAAACGACATTGGTTAGCATTGGGGTATCAGGATTCCTGGAAAAACAGAATTTTCCCGGATTGAAAGACTATATTTGGACTTCACTTATTGGTCAGACGCCGGTTTCCATTCCTTTCCTTTATTCCAATGGTTTGGTTCCGGCATCCGGAACAGCTGAAATGACCAATCCATGGGTCTTAGCAACACAGACCGGATACAGGGAATACTGGAAAAACGTGGCCCAAACGAACATCAATCTGGACCAGAACTTGAAATTCATCACCGATGGTTTGAAATTCAAAGCCATGTTTGCTTACGACACGAGAAATGAAAATAACATTGACCGTAGAAAATGGCCCGAACAATACAACATTGAAAGAAGAAGGGACAGAGATGGAAACCTGATCATGAAGAGACTCTCTACAGAGTCCCTGATGGTTCAATCCTCCAGTGCGTATGGATACAGAACCTACTACTTGGAAGGTCTTCTTACCTACGACAAATTACTCAATCAGAAACACAGAGTCGGTGGCTTGTTGAAGTATTTCCAAAACGAAAACCTTACAACATCACTGATCGACTCGGACATCAAGAATGGTATTGCCAAAAGAAACCTTGGGTTCTCCGGTCGTGCTACCTACAGTTACGATGATCGTTACATGGCCGAATTCAACTTTGGTTATACCGGTTCAGAAAACTTCAAGAAAGGAAAACAATTTGGTTTCTTCCCTGCTGTTTCGTTTGGTTGGAACATCGCACAGGAAAAATTAGTGACAGACATGGCTCCTTGGTTGTCGCAATTTAAACTTCGTTATTCGTACGGTGAAGTGGGCAACGACAATGTTGGCACACGTTTCCCTTACCTTAGTACTATTTCAGCTATTGGTATTGGTGGTTATAATTTCGGTGATGTCAACAACACCAATGTTTACAACGGACTCCATTATGAACAAGTTGCATCAGACAATCTATCTTGGGAAATTGCCAGAAAGCATAATTTAGGTTTGGATATCAGTGTACTTGATGGACTATTATCTGGTACTATTGATGTATTTCAGGATACTCGTGATAACATTTATATGCGAAGAGGTTACTTACCAGAGATGGTTGGTTTGACCAGTACTCCTTATGCCAACGTTGGTAAAATGCGATCACGAGGTTTTGACTCTCAATTCAATTTTCATCGTAAAATCAATGACATTGACTTTACAGTACGTGGTAACATTACGTATGCAAAAAACCAGGTATTGGAATACGATGAAGAGGAAGTCGCTTTACCTTATATGATGACCAGAGGTTACCGTTATAATCAAGCAAAGGGTCTTGTTGCAGAAGGTTTATTCAAGGACTATGAAGAAATCAGGAACAGCCCGAAACAAACATTTGGCGAATATCTGCCCGGTGACATCAAATACAAAGATGTAAACGGTGATGGTCTTATCAACGATGACGATAAAGTAGCTATCGGTGCTACACGTGAACCTAGTTTGGTATACGGTTTAGGTATGTCCATGCGTTGGACAAACTTTGACTTCAATATTCATTTCCAGGGATCGGGCAAGTCTTCCTACTTTATCAATGGACCTGGTGTGTATCCTTTCCAGGCAGGAAGCTGGGGCAATATCCTGACAGCAGTGGCTGACCCTGCAAACAGGTGGATTTCCAGATCAATTTCGGGTGATCCTGCAACAGAAAATACGAATGCCATGTTCCCTCGTTTAAGCTACGGTGGAAATAACAACAATTACCGAGAATCTACTTTTTGGTTGAGAGACGGTTCCTACCTTCGTCTAAAGACCCTGGAACTGGGTTATTCAATACCACAAAGAATTTCTTCAAAGGTTAATATGAACAACGTTCGGTTTTACCTGATAGGCAATAATCTGTTCTTATGGGATAAATTGAAAATATGGGATCCGGAATTAGGTAGTGGTAACGGTATGGCTTATCCTCCAATGAAGAGTGTAACCCTTGGCTTAACATTTAATATTTAAAATGAAAGAACTACAGTAATATGAAAAAAATAATATTTATTTCAATATTGTCTGGCATGTTGTTGTCTCTTGGATCCTGTTCCAGTTATTTGGATATGGAGCATTTTTTCAAGGACAGATTGAGTGCCGACAGTGTATTTACAAAAAAGGACTACTCCGACCAATGGCTGGCCGGTGTCTATTCTCATCTTCAGGGCGAGAATGCCGATGTATCCAGTAAGGGTAACACACCATTCAATTACATTTCCGATGACATGTTTTATGGTGACAGACCAGGTGGTGATGAATATACCATCTTCAAAAACGGAAACTACAACGAGAATCAAAAACAAGGCTCTTGGTCTTCTTGCTATCAAGGCATCCGCGATGCATCTACTTACATAGATAACATTGATATTAACAGACAGATGAGTCAAACGGAAATCAAGGATACCAAAGCACAAGCACGGTTCCTGAGAGCCTATTTCTACTGGTTGTTGATTCGTAAATACGGTCCTGTACCCATTTTGCCTGTAGAAGGTATAGATTATACTGCCTCTTACAGTGATTTGGCTATTGCCAGGAACTCGTACGATGAATGTGTGGATTTCATTACCAGTGAACTTGCTATTGCAGCCAAAGATTTACCCTTAACACGTTCAGCCAGGGACATAACCCGTGCCACTCGCGGTGCTGCACTTGCAGCTAGGGCAAAAGTCTATTTATATGCAGCCAGTCCTTTGTTCAACGGTAATACCGAAATGTCGGATCTTGTTGATGATCAAGGCAGGAATTTAATCTCGCAGACCTTCGACGAATCCAAATGGGCCAGAGCAGCTGCAGCTGCGAAAGAAGTGATGGATTTAGGACAATACCGTTTGTTTACTGTATCATTTAGCGAAACAGCTCAAAGCCCCAGTCAACCTAAAACGATTATTCCTCCTTACAATGAAGTATACTCCAATGCTATATTTCCTAATGGTTGGATGGATATCGATCCGTTTGAATCCTACAGACAACTATTTAACGGTGCAGTAGGACCTGCTGATAACCCCGAGCTTATCTTTACCAGAGGTACGAACCAGCCAAATGAAGGAATAGACATGATGGTACTTCACCAAATGCCATACACCTTGAAAGGTTGGAATACCCACGGTATTACTTTGAAACATTGCGATGCTTATTACATGAACGATGGAAAAGATATTAATACCAATCCACGTGATACTGGATATACTGTAGATGATTCAACCTATCTGCCACTTCCAAAAGGTGTTTCATTGCAATATTACAACAGAGAACCTCGTTTCTATGCCTCCGTGGCATACAATGGTAGTATCTGGGACAATACCAGTGCAACGGGTACAGACATCGGTAAAAGATATACACAGACCTTTTACTACCGTGGACAGCCAGATGGCAAACAGGCATCATCACCTGCATTCCATATCAGAACTGGTATTGGCGTCAAGAAGTACGTTAATCCAATTGATTCATGGTTAATCGGTGGCTTTGTTGTTCCAAAAGCAGAACCAGCTATCCGTTATGCGGAAGTGTTGCTGATCTATGCTGAAGCGTTGAATGAGTTGAACAAATCCTACACCGTTGCAAGTTATACCGGCGAAGGTAATATCACTGTAGTAAGAGATGTTGCTGAAATGAGCAAAGCTATTTCTCAGGTTCGTATCAGAGCGGGAGTACCCGATTTCAGTGCAAGTATATACGCTGATGCTAACTTGTTTAGAAAAGCATTGAAACGTGAACGTGAAATTGAACTTTTTGCAGAAAATCATCGCTACTACGACCTAAGGCGTTGGAAAGATGCTCCGGTTGAAGAAGCTACTCCAGTTTGGGGTTGTAACATGAATATGACAAAAGACCAACGTGATTTGTTCTACGAACCTGTTGTCATTTCATCTCTACCGACGATTTTTGTGAAAAAAATGTATTTTTGGCCAATTTCACACAGCGAATTGAGAAGAAACAAGAAATTAACCCAAAATCCAGGTTGGACTTATTACTATTAAATAATACCATGAGAAAAAAATATGTATTTATGCTGGGTTTTATCGCCAGCCTGTTTTTAAGCTCTTGCAACGACGAATGGACCTCGGAACAGTATGAAAAAAATGTTTCATTTGTCAACAACAATATGGTGGATGTGAATATCAAATACAACTCTATTGGAGGTGTAATTAATTACAAGATTCCTGTCCTACTTAGTGGCTCCACTGAAAACGACGCCAATGTTGATGTTACAATTGCTTTGGATCCGGATACGATGCCAAATTTAAATTTTGACCGTTTCAGATACAGAGAAGACTTGTACTTTACCCAACTCGGATCTGAATTTTATGAGTTTCCATCTATGACCACCACTATTCCGGCTGGTTCAAACATTGGATACGTAAACATGAGCTTTAAGCTTTCCGGTATTGACATGATCAACAAGTACATTTTACCGTTGAACGTGGTTTCTACCTCTAAGTTCGGTCCAAACATTCACAAGCACTACAGAAAGACTTTAATGAGAATCATTCCGTTCAATGATTACTCTGGTATTTATTCTGCTCTGCCTGGAAATGTCTATGACAGGAACATTGCCGAAACCGCACAGATTGCACTTGTAGTGAGCACACGCGAAGCAAGAGTTGTTAATGAAAACACCATTTTCTTCTTTGCAGGTGTTACAGAAGAACAGTCTTTCGACCGTGCAAAATACAAGATCAAAGCTCAATTCAACGCTGACAGTACCGTCACGCTAACTGCTGATGATCCCAGTATTAATTTCCTTCAGAAAAGTGGTTCATTTTCCGTTCAAAAAAGGATGGACGCCGTTCTCCCTTACAACCAGATTACGGACTTAACCTTGAAAATGGAATATCAGTACGACGATATCACCAATCCGAAATATCCTTTGAAATATCGTTTTAAGGGTTCCATGATTCTGGAAAAAGTCAAGAATATTACGATACCTGATGAAGATCAGCAAGTGCAGATTATTCAGGAATAAAGTAATCATACCACCAAATTGGTGGGAATATATCGAATGAATTAAGAAGCTGTCCCAAAAGGGGCAGTTTCTTTTTTCTTTATATTTGGCAGCGCTACCAGTTGAAAGCGGCATAACTTCCGGCTCACTAGTCCTTGCTTTTGAATGTACCTCTCCGGCACAAAAATCTAGTCTCGTTGAGCCTTCGATATTTTGTATTGCCGGAGTCGGTACGTTCACTGCGCTCGGCCGTCGAAGTCGCCGTCAGCCATGCCGCTTTCAACTGTTCGCTTATCGGGCTATTTGAGGGGCGATATGGGCGTGCGGGTGCAACATGAGCTAACAAGGCAACAGAACGCAGTAAAAGCGCTATTTACGGCTTCAATAGATATTCATATTGCCCTACTTCTATCATAGCATCCAGGGCATCCATCTGCCGTGTTTGTACCAAAAAAAACGCTGGAACTATCCCGTATTTCTACGATCAAATTCCAGCGTTTAATAGTTAAAGTTTTATTTCTGAATCTCAGAAAACATTATGAATTACAACTGTACTAAATCGCACTTTGTCATTATCATTCAGGAGTAGTGAAAGAAAAAGGCAGATCGTCTGTCTTCACTCCTCTTTTTACATTTGGCTGAGCGTCCATCTTAAATTCTAATGTAGCGCCTTTTAACAATTCATTGTAGTTGAGATAGTTTCGTGTATACTTCTTACCATTCATAGACATGGATTTGATGTAACGCGTTTTTGAATTATTACCTTCAGCTTCAATCACTATTTTTTTGCCATTTTCAAGTGAAATAGTGGCTTTTTTAACCAATGGAGAACCTAAGATATATTGATCGGAACCAGGACAAACAGAATAGAAGCCAAGGCTGGAGAAAATGTACCAGGCTGAAGTCTGACCGTTGTCTTCGTCACCGCAATATCCATCAGGAGTTGGATGATACAGTTTGTCCATGACTTCGCGCAACCAGAATTGTGCTTTCCAAGGTTGACGAGCATAATTGTACAAATAAATCATGTGTTGGATAGGTTGATTACCATGTGCGTAATTACCCATATTCATGATTTGCATTTCACGGATTTCATGAATAACGCCACCATAGTAGCTATCGTCAAAAATAGGTGGCAAATTGAACACGGAATCCAGCATACAGGTGAATGTCTTTTCACCGCCCATCAATCCAATCAAACCGTTTATATCATGGAAAACAGACCAGCTGTAATGCCAGCTGTTTCCTTCTGTGAAGGCATCACCCCATTTTAAAGGATTGAAAGGTGCCTGGAAAGTGCCATCTTCATTTTTACCACGCATCAGGTTATGTGATGGATCGAACATATTCGTGAAATTGCGGCTTCTGTTCTTATAAAGATCAGTTTCTGCTTTCGGGCGGTTCAACTTCAAACCAACCTTATAGATACACCAGTCATCATAAGCATATTCAAGGGTACGTGCAGCGCTTTCATTGATTCCTACATTATAAGGAACATAGCCAAGTTTGTTGTAATACTCAACTCCCAACCTACCTGTCGATTTAACAGTCGGGTGAGTACTGTTAGCACCAGTCAGCATGGCTTCATAAAGCGAAAGCTGATCTTTTTCAGGTGTAATTCCCTTCAGGATTGCATCCGATACAATAGATGCAGAATTGTTTCCAACCATACAACCTCTGTGACCAGGTGATGCCCATTCGGGTAAAAATCCACTTTCATTGTATGTGTTTAGCAAACCTTCCTGAATTTTTTCATTCATTGAAGGATATAAAAGGTTCAGCAATGGAAATTGTGCGCGGAATGTATCCCAAAAGCCATTGTCCGTAAACATATAACCGGGCAATACTTTGCCATTGTATGGACTGTAATGAATAGGTTTACCATTTGCGTCAAATTCATAGAACATTCTGGGGAACAAGGTGGATCGATACAAACAAGAATAGAAGGTCCGTTTTTGGTCTAAGCCGGCGTCAATATCAACAACACCCAACGTTTCATTCCATTTTTTGCGGCCTTCTTCTTTAATTTGGTCAAAGCTTTTATCAGAAAGTTCTTTTAAGTTTCTATCGGCTTGTTCAAAACTAATGAAAGAAGAAGCTACTTTTGCCTGAATCACTTCACCACGATGGGTTGAAAAACCGACAACAGCACCTACATGATTGTCTGAGAGTTCCGTTCCCGAACACAAAGCACCGTCTTTCCAGATAGATTGAAACTTGATTTTCTTCTCAAACTGAATGACAAAGTAATTTTTGAAATTGGAAGGAACACCACCACTGTTGCGTGTAGTATAACCAATTATTTTGTTTTCCTCAGGTATGATCTTGATGTAGGAACCACGATCGAATGCGTCAATCACAACGGTTGAAGAATCGGATTCCGAAAATGTAAAACGGAAATAAGCCGCCCTTTCGGTCGGTGTAATTTCAGTTGTAATATCATGATCTGCCAGATAAACACTGTAATAATATGGTTTTGCTATTTCAGCCTTGTGAGAAAACCAACTGGCTCTTTTGTTCTCATCAATTTTTAAACCATTGGCAGGCATAATGGAGAATTGCCCATAGTCATTGATCCAGGGACTGGGTTGATGAGTCTGTTTGAAACCACGAATTTTAAAATTGTTGTAGTTATAAACCCAACCATCGCCCATGACACTGGTCTGAGGCACCCAAAAGTTCATACCCCAAGGCCTTGCAATGGCTGGATAAGTATTTCCATTTGATAATTGGTTTTCAGATTGTGACCCCATAAGCGGATTTACGTAATCGACATAACTCACTTTTCCATCTTTTGCAAATAGGCAAAAAACAGCCATGGTGAAAGTCATTGTTAGAAATAGTTTTTTCATCCGGTTCTTGTTTTTTATTTTTGGTAGTTCATATTATTTATAGATGACTTTCGATGTAAATACATCTTGGTTCGTCCTTACCTTCACAAGATAAATGCCTTTTGCACAATCATTCAAATTGCAGGTATTTTGTGCATGAAAGCTCTTAACCATTTTTCCGGTCATATCAAAGATTTCTATTGTGTCCACTGTTTGATCGGCTAAAATACAAAATTCTCCGCTCATTGTTGGGTTTGGATAGATATCTATGCCTGTTTTTGATGGATTTTTTACAATGCTAGCAGGTAAATAACCATCCGGAACCAAAGAACCGATTGAAACTTCCTTCATGATGCCAAGATCGATATACTGCCCGCCACCTGTTTGTATACACTTTACAGCAATGACATTATCGGCGTTTATTCGTATGGCAGCTTTAGCGTCTGCATTCATAGGTATCGCTTTATAATCCGAAACGAAACCTGTTGTTGTTGCTGCCAATACACCGTTAATGTAGATGTTACAACCTTCATCGTAGTATATCAAAAATTTAAGCGACTCTATTTCCTCCTTTGTCAAATCACCGACGTGGAAAGTCTTGCGCAAATAAATGGTATTGGTTGACCATTCTGTACGTATGGCTGATTCAGGAGGTGAACCTGCACCAAATCCTGCAAAACCTTTTTTCCATGAATTATCGTTGAAAGCTGTCTGATTCCAGTTAGTAAAGTTTGTTAAAGTGTATTTCCACTCAACGTTCGGGTAATTCAAAGCTGTTGGCAATACAGGAATTAGCATTTTATTCTTGCAGGATTCTACCACAGTTTTAATTCTTTGAACTTGTGACGGGTTAATTTTGACCACTTTTCTATCGTAAGTCATCAAACCATTCAGTTCTTCTTCAACATCTGAGATTTCGGTATAGACAGCTCCCCAAAGGCCATTTCCCTGCAACCCTTTCACTTCATTGGCATATTGAATGAAACGTGTGGTCAGCTCTTCTCCATCCTTAACGGAGGTATATTCAATACCACTACCTTTCCAAAGATGATTATCAATCTTCAGGGTGATTCCACCATATTCTCCACATACAGCAGCTCGGTGTTGCAATGTGTTTTGCCAGATGCCGGGGCTTGGATAGTGGTGTCTGTCAACAATGTCCCCCAATTCAAAATTGGTAAAACCACTGGCCGGGTTGATCAATCGGGTCGTATCTGCAGATAATGCTTGCTCCACTCCTTTTATTGTATGTGAATCGGTGAAACTATCCTGACCCCATGCCTCATTATAGGGTACCCATGAAATTATGGAAGGTGAATTCTTAAACTTTGTAATGACATTTTTCATTTCTCGGTAGAAATTGAGTTTCTGCCAGGTAATGTTTCCCAAAGAGCCACCCGATTCAGCACAAGGCATGTCTTGCCAAACCAAAAGACCCATGGTATCGCAATGATAGAACCAACGGGCTGATTCCACTTTTATATGTTTACGGGTCATATTCATTCCCAATTCTTTGGCTTTGACCAAGTCGTATCTCAACGCTTCATCGCTTGGAGGAGTATAAAGTCCATCTGGCCAGAATCCCTGATCAAGGAAACCAAATTGGAACACGGGTTTATTGTTCAGAAGGATACAGGGTACAGTTTCAATCTTACCCAAACTGATTTTTCGCATGCCAAAATAACTGCTTACTTCATCAACTAAAGCATCTCCATTCATAATCTCAAACTTTAGATCATACAGAAAAGGCGATTCAGGACTCCACAATTTGGGATTTGCCACAGGTATGGCTATTTCCGTAAAATTTGTTGTAGTTTGAGACGCAATCAAGTTTCCTTTGTCAAAAACTTTTACAACAGTCTTCGTATTTGCTACTGAGTTTCTAATCTTAACTTTTATACGAACTAAGCTTTTATCCAAATCGGGTGTTATGTCAAAATCGTAAATATAGGTCTTATTCACCGGTTCTAACCAGACTGTTTGCCAGATACCACTTGATTCAGTATACCAAATGCCGCCTGGGTGATCCTGCTGTTTGCCATGCGGTTGTCCACCAAATGAACCCGGATCATTTACCTGAACCTGTATTTCCTGGGGTCCTGACGCTTTCAGATAGCTGGTGATATCAAAGTAGAAAGGGTCGTACCCACCTTTGTGTTCACCTACAAAAGTACCATTGACGTATACTTCAGCTTCCCAGTCTACAGCTCCAAACTGTAACAGGATATTCTTACCTTTCATGGATTCAGGAATGGTTAGGTAACGTCTGTATAAGTGCGCCTTTTTGTAATTTTCATAATCGGTATCCATGATTCCCGAAAGAGCAGATTCCACTGGGAAAGGCACTAAAATACGGTTGGTGAATTTCTGATTGGCGCGATATACTCCCATACCCTCACTCACCTTGTAATCCCAAACACCATTCAGATTTATCCACTGTGGACGAACAAACTGTGGACGAGGATATTCTCCCAATACATTCAAAGTGTCCATGTTTTCAGACCAGGTTGTCATGAGTGGAGCTGTTTTTTTTTGCCAGCCTCCAAGTGCAAACACATTATTTCCGAAACTCAACAACAACAAAAAAGTACCCACTCTGAGGTGCTGAATAGCTTCAGCTCCAGAGTGAGTACTAAATTTGGGTGTAAATTTTTTCTTTTGAAAAAATCTCATCATTTTATTTCTTAGACGCTTTTACCTTTACCTCCAACATTTTCATGAAATAACCACCGACAACTGAACGAGCTTTAAATCCAACTTGTTTGCCATCTGTTGTTTCATGCCAATCGCTCAATGGAACACGGCTTGGAGTTTCATTTACATAGTCATAAATTGGATCGATAATCTGAAGGAAATCAGCCTGAGAATCAGCCAGACAAGCTGTCCAGATAACCCAGTCCGATTTTGTATATGTCCTGCGACTGTCTAAGGGTAATCCATATTTATTCTGTTTGGTCAGGTAATATGCTATTTCCTTTTCACAGACATTTTTAGGAAAAATACCCATATCAAAAATTTTGTCCCAAACGATGTTGTATTTCTGACTCCAGGTACCGGCTTTGTCAAAAGTCAAACGATAATGATCACCATCATTTGCCATTTCAGTCCATTTAACTGCCATTTCTTTTGCAGCAGAAATATATTTTTCAGCGACATCCTTTTTGCCCAACATTTCAGCCATTTTACCATAACCTGCAACAGCCATGATGGCTTTTATGGATAAATTGGTATTGTGTGCGAAGTGACCGGCAAAGTCATCGGTACATAATTGATTTTCAGGATCCAAACCTTCTTTTAACAGATAGTCAACCCATACAGACATCACATCCCAATGTTTTGCAGCGTAATTGGCATTACCTTCCACATAAGAAATCGCTGTTGTCAGCAACAACATGTTACCACCTTCTTCAACCGGCATGTCGCCACCATAGTTCTGACCATTTGCAATAGGATACGTACCTAAATCATGAGCAGGAAAAGGTTTGGTCCAACGACCACTTTCGCTGTAATAGAAAATCGGATTCAACATACCCTTCAACAATTCAGGATTGTAGAGAAGGAATAATGGAGCAGAAGGATAAGTCACATCAACAGTATTGATACAACCGTTGCTGTTGTTTTCTTTGGAAAGGAAAAGCAAGTTGCCATCTTTGTCTGTTACCAATTTGTGAGCTACGATAGCCTGACGATAAGCCAATGCACAAAGTTCAGCATATTTTTTGCCACCTGCTGTTTCTGCATCTTTCATCAATTGTGCATCAAAGGCATCACAACGATTTATCAATGATTCGTAAGATTGGTCTGCCTTTTCAAAAGCCTGGAAAATATCAACTTTACCGTTATGTTTCCAGTAAGGCATCAGATTTTCGTAGAAATAACGGATGGAATACAAATCATCGTAACCAATCATCAAATGACCTTTGACTGGTGTTTTAGATACAGAACCCAGATTGTTGCTGTAAGATAAAACTGTCATCTTATCTTTCATGTTCGTTGACAAATTCTTAGAATCAACACTGGCAGCCAATTTTCCATTTCCGATAAAAGATGCTTTCATGTCAAAATACTCACCAAGAGCCAGGTCTTCATTGGCGGATAATTTTCCACCCAAATAAAGATAACCCCAGTCGATACGCATATCATCTCCTGTTTGGCCTAGAATGGGCTGGTTGATAGTACCTGTCTTTAAGTAGGTAAAACCATTTTTGGTCACCTTTTCTGATTTTACAGGCTGTGAATCTGTGTTCACTGCCAATTGAGGAGTTGTTTCAAAGTAGATCTGGACATCGTGGTTTTTCTTGTCCAAAGAACGTACCTGATAGCTGATATAATTTATAGGTGTACTGATCAGATCCAAATCTTCCATCATTAATGGTGCAGTAAAAGTCAAATCCAATGCTACAGGACCACAATTGAAAGTGTAGAGAGACTGAGTCGCATGCACTGTGACCGATTTTTGAACAGCCAAAGTTGTAAAATCAACTTTTGATTTATTTTTCTTATATAAACCGAGATCAAGAGTAGACTCACCACCGCCATCATGACAATGTACAGCTACCACATTTTTACCGGGTTTCAGGGTCTTAGTAACCAGAGCATTCAATTCGGAAATTGAATTTTCACCACAAGAATTACCTGTATCGACCACCTTGATACCATTTACATAGATTTCACATCCATCATCGTGCGTATATTTCACAAACAAGGTTTCTGTGCTCAGGTCTTCTTTCAACTCAAATGTACGTCTGACCCAGATATCATTACTCGCCCATTCTGTGGCATGTGGATGTCTGTCATTTTTACTTGCAAAATTTCCTTTACCCTTTTTCCAGGATTGGTCGTCAAAACTAACATTCATCCAATCTGTCTGTGGTTGATTTACGATATACGAAGCATTCCAATACCCTTCTTCTGACATTGGGAGTATGGAAAATAAAGACAGTTCTTCTTTTCCCAAAAAACGATACGTAATACCATCTACACGAATGGCACCCATCAGAGGTTGGTTTTTGCCTGTCCAATGTTGAGTGGTACTTTCATTCAATTCATTGGATGGAGACCATATACTTAAATACGGGTCAGAAGTAATCAAAGGAACTGCTGGTGCCCGAAGCTTCATTTCTTGAGCAGGGACTTTTGGTTTGCTGGCTGCACTTGCCAACATTGCCATCGATAACATCAACAGAATCAGGGGTTTTCTCATAACTAACTATTTTATAAATATAATAAAAAATTGATACAACTTGAACTTTAGTTTGTATACATAAGGGCATGTATGATCATGCCCTACTAACATAAAACATAGATTATAATCCTGAGGGTTTAGTCATAGGTACTGAATCCTGAACAGGTTCGCCCAAAATAGGGGTACCGTCCTCACTCCAAGTGATTTTTTGTAATCTGGGAGATCGTGAATCAAGTGCTCCTAAGACTTCATTCTCTACAGTTCGGGCATGATACAGTAAAAAATAGTCCTGACCATCAGGAGAAGGCAGAAAGCAGCAGTTTCCCGTAGCATAGATATTATTCTTAGGCGATTGTTTAAAAAGTGGACGTTGTGACTTTGTCCATGATTTAGGATCCAGTAAATTACTGTTGGCATCAGCGGTCAGACGTCCCAATGCATAGAAAGGTGTCCAGTTACCGCTGGCTGAATAGTATATATAAACTTTCTCATGTGTTTTATTCCAGAAAAATTGAGGAGCTTCATTCACATAAATGGTATAGGCCGTTTTGGAACCATCCGGATTGATCCATTGTCTTTCCCATTCCATTTCAGGCTTAGACAAAAGAACTCTATTCGAACTAAGAGTCCACGGATTTTTCATTTTTGCAATATAAATGCAAGATTCTTCCACATTGACACGCCTGGATTGCCATCCTGACCAAGTCATATACAAAATACCTTTGTGAATAAACACATTTGGATGAATGGCCCAGTTATTTCCTTTATCAGTACTGATGTGTCCCTTAAAGTAGAAATGACCCTGAAAGGGATCAGGAGATGCATTTTCCAGAACATAAATCTGGTGATTATCCATATTGCTATCATCAGCTACAAAATATACATACCATTTTCCATTGATGAAATGAATTTCTGGTCCCCACATGTGTTGTGAAATTTTCGGGTCAGTGGGTAAAAATATGGTTTTTCTGGGAGCATGACGCAAATCTGTGATATCTTTCGTCTTCCACAAAACCAATTTGTTTTCCATTCCCTGCATATAATAGTAGTAACCTTCATGGAACATCGCCCAGGGTTCAGCACCAACATTCAGGATAGGGTTTATATAAGTTTTTTCTTGCTGAGCCTCTTTATTTTTTGACCCCTTACAACCGCAAAGAACAAAAATCAGGCAAATACAGACAAAGGTCCAATTCTTAAAAAATGTATTCATTATGCGTTTTTCAATATTAAACAGGTACTAAAAAGATGATGCTTCTTCACCCTGTCAAGATGGATTAATACCTTACAAAGAAAATAAAATTAGTCCTTCGCTAAGAGAAAAAACTATTCAATAAATAAGACAAATTGGCCAAATCGGTTTTAAATGAATCATTATGTATTCATAAACAGAAATATTGATCAACACAACACCTCTGAAAGTCTTTCCACATGCATTCTAAAAAACTGATTGCAAAGATAAAAACTTAAGTGCTTTCTGTTACGCAATTATTAGCTATTTTTGCTTTCGATAATTAATGAGAAACACCAATAATATAACTAATTCTAAAATCTAAGACGTATGAGATTTCATTTATTCTTATCCCTGATAATGGTCTGCAGTTCGCTGTCGATCAATGCCAAAATTTCTCTGCCGGCAGTATTTACTGACAATCTGGTATTGCAACAAAAAGCAGAAGCTCCGATCTGGGGGAAGGCCTCTGCGAATAAAAATGTAAAGATAACAACCTCTTGGGATAAAAAGACCTATACGACACAAGCAGCAGGAGATGGCAGTTGGTCCATCAAGGTTAATACCCCGGCAGCCAGTTATATACCCTACAGTATCATCATTTCAGATGGAAAAGCTGTTGAGTTAAAAAATATATTAATTGGTGAAGTATGGATCTGTTCCGGTCAGTCTAATATGGAAATGCCTTTGGCCGGATGGGGAAAAGTCTTGAATTACGAAAAGGAAATTGCCGATGCAAACTACCCCAACATCCGTCTCCTACAGGTGAAAAAAACGACCAGTTGTCAACCTTTGAATGACGTTATCCTGGATAACGGAGGTTGGCAGGAATGCTCTCCTGCGTCTATCCCTAATTTTTCATCTCTGGCTTATTTCTTTGGAAGAAACCTGCAACAAAGCCTGAACATTCCAATTGGTCTTATCAACACTTCCTGGGGCGGTACTATTGTTGAGACCTGGGCTAGCGCAGGATCATTATCAGCTATGCCCGACTTTACGAAAGCAGTCAACGAAATCCAAAAATATTCTGATGCAGAACAAGAACAAATGTACACCACCAAAATGACAGAGTGGGAAAACAGTGTTAAATCCATAGACAAAGGTTATAAAGGAAAGGTAGCCACTTTTGCCTTATCCGATTTCAATGACGCTGCCTGGAAAACGATGAATGCTCCTGAATTGTGGGATGAACAAGATGCAGAGTTAAGTAAATTTGACGGACTGGTTTGGTACAGAAAAACCATAAATATTCCCAATAACTGGGCCGGTAAAGACCTCAAAATGAGCCTTGGATTAGTCGATGACATTGATGTAACTTTCTTTAATGGTGAAATCGTTGGTACGACACAAAGTTGCGACATTGAACGCATTTATACCGTTCCAGGTCGACTTGTGAAGGCAGGCAAAGCTGTCATCACCCTGAAAATACTTGATACAGGTGGCTTAGGTGGCATCAACGGCAAAGCGGAACAAGTATTCTTAAGTCTTTCTGACAAACAGAAAATCACATTGGCTGGCAACTGGAAATACGAAAAAAGTTCAGCGTTAAGTGAACTGCCTACGATTCCAGTTTACGCTAGAAATAACCCCAACCGACCTACCGTACTTTATAATTCCATGATCAACGGGCTGGTGCCTTACGCTTTTCAGGGCGCTATCTGGTATCAGGGAGAATCGAACGATTCGAGAGCCTATCAATACCGCGAAGTCTTTCCACTTATGATCAATGACTGGAGAAAACAATGGAACAAAAATTTTCCCTTCTATTTCGTACAGTTGGCCAACTTTATGGCTACCTCTAAAGAACCGGAAGAATCAAACTGGGCAGAATTACGGGAAGCACAGTCCAGAACTTTAAATCTTGGAAATACAGGTATGGCCGTAATCATCGATATTGGTGATGCTACCGACATACACCCAAAAAATAAGCAAGAAGTAGGCCGTCGCTTAGCTTTGGCAGCCAGAGCTCAAACGTACGGTGAAAAAATAGCTTACTCAGGACCCAGGTATGATTCTTACAAAATGGAAGGCAATCAGATTAGACTTTCTTTCAAACTAACGGACGGAGGTTTAAAAACCAATGACGGACAACCGCTGAAAGGCTTTTCCATTGCTGGTTTAGACCATAAATTTCATTGGGCGGAAGCTAAAATAGAAGGTAACGAAGTCGTTGTATCCAGTAAGGAAGTCGATTTCCCCATTGCCGTTCGTTATGCTTGGGCAAACAATCCAATTTGCAATCTTTTCAACGGAGCAGGTCTCCCCGCCTCTCCTTTCCGTACAGATGACTGGATAGGAATTACTTATGGCAAAAAATAAGATACAGACGACAGACTGATGGAACTGAATTTCGGTGATTGGGAAATGAAACCATGGCAAGAAATCAGACTTTCAGAAGAAGCAAAACGATGGCAGAATGATTTTATGCATATTCCATGCCCGAATGGTGAAAGTTACGACCAACTACAAGATCGGATTAGAAGTTTCTCAGATGGATTCAATTTTATCCCTGATCATTCAGAGTTGCTTATCGTAACCCATGCAGGACGTATTCGTTCCTTTATGACCTTGCTGGAGGGCGAGGACATATCAACTGTTTTCGATAAGATCATCGATTACGGATCTATACACAAAATGACCTTTCACAATTTAAAATAATACTATTCTTAATTGAATTTTATACTAACTAAATGTGATATTGTATTTCATATAATGACATCGATTAAGCTTAAGGATAAAATCAAAAAAAACCTCTTAACAAACTGAGATTCAGTTTAGTTAAGAGGTTTTTAAGAGGTTCCTGGCGGATTCGAACCGCCGTAAACGGTTTTGCAGACCGGCGCCTAGCCACTCGGCCAAGGAACCCTTTTGTTTTGCGGCCACAAAGATAAATATTATTTCGGGGGAAACAAATCCTTAGGACAATTTTTTTCACGAAAGCCCTCTTTTAGGGCACATCCGTTACAATCATCACATGGTGAGGACTTGCGTTTTGAAAAAAAACGACGGTAAATCTGATAACCCAAATAGGCAACTGCAAGCACAACAAGCAGAAAAGTTACAATATATTGCCAGATATTACTCATGATTAATCAAAAATAATCAGCTCTGTAGCTGAACGTTTTAAAGCAACAATATCCACATCATAGCCTGAACGGATTCCTTTACTTGCCATACACATTTCTACTGTTTTTTTCGCCAATTCGGGATGGTTGTTGTCGTTACTTAAATGACAAAGGTAAATATGCTTCAACTGAGGATGCCAATGTTCAGCGAGAAATGTACCAGCCTCCATATTACCCAAATGTCCGGTATTACTGAGAACCCTTTGCTTCAAGTAAAAAGGATACTTTCCATTTTTTAGCATTTCCAGATCGTAATTAGCCTCCAGTATAATAATGTTGGAATCCTGTATAAAACGGAAGAGAGGATCGGTTACATAGCCTAAATCTGTCGCGAAAAGGATTCGATGATTCCTGTATTTAATGAAAAATCCGCCATTATCTGTTCCGTCGTGGGAAACTGGAAAAGAGGCAATATTAAACTCACCAATATCGATATCCTGACCGTTTTCCAAAAAACGCTTGCTGGAAGACAACTTTTGAGTCATTCCATAACTTTGATCCATTCCCCTGTGTGTTTTGGCTGTGGCATAAATTGGAATATTGAATTTTTCACCCAGAGTACCAATCGATTTAATATGATCCTGATGGTCGTGGGTTACAAAAATACCCATGATATTTGAAAAATCTACGCCAATCTGTTTCAGTTCCTTGCGAATGGTTCGGGGTGATAAGCCAGCATCAATTAATATACCACGAAAGGAATTTCCAAAATAATAGCAGTTTCCGCTGCTTCCACTACCTATGCTAAAAAAACGAAGTCTATCCATTATAAAAAATATTCATAAATTTCCCGAAGGAGAATCTTTGTCCGGTATACTATTTTAGCGATATTTGCACAAAAAAAAATATAAAAAGTCATGTCTGTAAAAATCGCCGGTGAGAAACTTGAAAAAGCTTCTCAGGAAGGTCTTAATTCCTTCCTTTCAGTTTTCATTGATGCTTATCTGGATGTTACCGGAAATAAGCTTGACTCGACCACAATGTCTCTTTTGAGCGGTTGGCAACACAGTCTACTCTCCTACCACTATTTTCGTGACGAAGTGATGCAAGGCGGGTTTATTCAACTCATTCAAAACGGTTTTGGAAGTTATATTTTCAAAAACCCATTTGCAAAATCACTCAAGATTATGGGGGCTGAAGAATTGTCCAAAATTGTTTACAAAGCTAAAGAAATTTACGACAAGCACCAAAAAGATTTGGAACGAGAAACCTCTGAAGCAGAATTTCATGCCATGTATGAACAATACGAAGCATTTTCCGATTTGGAAGAACGTTTTTTTGAGATTGAAGAGGAATGCACCACTATATTAGCACATTACGTTGATGGACATATTCAGGATTTCGCAGAAATAGACTCTTGAAGGAGTCTATTTCTGAATCCAAATCCAGCATTGAAATGAATCCAATTCCAAACCAAGTGCATCAACGTCAGCACTATCCCTACTGTTTTGACTACTGGCAATGACTCTGAACATACCTTTTTCATTTGGTACCACGACAGGACTTAAACCAACCTTTACCATTGACAGGACCATGGCATAAGCCTTTTCCATAGTTGAAAAACTACCGACTACCACGTTGAATTTCTTTAGATCAGACGGTTTACGCATGTAAGACTCAATAAGAGCAACATTAAATGCAGGTTTTGTTACAACAGGGGTATCTATTTTTATAACAAGTTCTTTGGGTTTGGCTATTACAGTATCCTTTACTGTGACTACAATTACTTCAGCAGGTTTTGCAACCCTTACACCGACAGGATTCCTGGCAATATTCTTCACTTTTTCCTTAGCTAGCAAAGCTTCCAGTCGCATTTGTTTTTTGGATTTTACATAAACAACAGAATTTTGAGTAAAGGATTCATTTGCCTCCTTTTGAAAAATGCTGGTCTTTTTGGAAGTCTGAACCTCATTGGCATTCAATTGTTGATTGCGTGTAAGCGCTTTTTCGTGCCGGCATGATGTCAACAAAGGGAGGGTCAGTATCATTCCCAGGAGAACAGTTCTGGTTTTCATTTGATTAATTATTATATGGTCAAAAGATAATTTTTCATTTGTGTAGCTTCATTAGGATATAAGCTTCCGGATAAATCTTTTTAATTTCTTTCAATTTATTCTCAGCATCCTCCCTGGAAGTAAAGGATGCGATGATAATTCTAAACAACATTTCTTCATTCTGTACCAGAACAGCCGGATATCCATTGTCTTCCATCTGTGAAAAGTAACCACGGGCATTGGTTCTGTTTATAAAGCTTCTGGCTACAATATTAAAATCTGAGACATTGATTTTTTCACCAAGTACCAGATTAAAATTTTCTGAAAGGTAACCAGTAGTGGTATCATTGGAATTGGAACTTTGAGGAACGTCCATTGCCGTTTTAGCATTTGCATCAAACTGAGATTCTTCCTTTTCTTTTAATTTCCGATAGGTGTTACTGTATGCCTCAGGGTTTGATTTACAACCAACAAAGACAACCATGAGCAAAAATAATATATAGGGATATTTCTTCATTCTCTCTCTATGATAATGAATCGTGGAAAGTTTCTAATTAACAATTTAAGGTCTACAAATATATCAAATGTTAGTGGTAACACAAAATAAAAATTACAGAAATAAAATCATGACACCGGCAACAGAAATGAAGGCTCCAAAAAGCTCCATTGGGGCTATACGTCGCCCCTTGATAAAGGCAGGAACAATCAGTATAATGGGTGTTAAAGCCATTAAAGCAGATGCAATTCCTGTTTCAGTTTTGGTTAAAGCATATAAAGATAAACCAACGCCCAAACTAGGGCCAAAAAATGCGCCTATACTAATTTCTTTCATGGATTTGACACTCTTTAAAGCCTTACCCAACGAAGACCATCTGTTTAAAAAGGCAACCAGTAGCGTAAAACAAATTAGACCAGTAATGATACGTATCTGTGTGGCAGCAAAAGGATCGTAATTGCCTATACCCTTTTTACTGAAGATATATCCAAAGGCTTGGCCTAAAGCTCCACCTAAAGCATATAAAAAGCCTTTAAAAGACATATTGAAAACAAATTTACCTTTTTGTCTCCCAATAAAAGCCATTAATATACCGCTAATAATGAGCATGATGGCAATAACCTGATTCGGAAGCAATCGCTCATCGAGTATGATATAACCAATCAAGGCTGTCAATGCCGGAGCAAAAGTCATGACCAACATAGACAGACGTGAACCAATAATGGTTAGTGATTTGAAAAGACACAAATCACCCAGAAAGAAACCAACCATTCCTGAAATGGACAACCATATCCACTGCTGTTCACCAGCACCTTTGGGGAAAAAGGATCCACTTGTGAAAAGTCCAAAAATACCCAACATGCAAAATGCCAGGAATAGTCGAATGTAATTTACAACCAAAGAGCCCACCCTGCGTCCTGCCGCTTCAAAGGAGATGGAACTCACAGCCCAACAAACTGATACAAAAAGTGCGGCTATTTCGCCTATGTATGTATTTCCCATTGTATTTTATATACTGCAAAATTAGCTTATTTTTTTGCTTTTTCAGTATCTTTGTATAATTCAATTTGACGTTAGAGCTATCAAAATGACTTATTCTGAAACCCTTGATTTTCTTTTCACACAAATCCCGGTTTTTCAAAACGAAGGTGCATCTGCCTATAAACCCGGCTTGAAGAACACACAACTTCTGGATGATTGGTACCACAATCCTCACCGCAACTATCCATGCATTCATGTAGGTGGAACAAATGGCAAAGGATCAGTGTCTCATCTGACAGCATCTATCCTTCAGGAATGTGGATACAAAGTCGGACTTTACACATCCCCACATCTGAAAGATTTCAGGGAGCGTATCCGGGTGAATGGAGAACCAATACCAGAAGAACGGATCATTGCTTTTACGGAAGATTTTATAGAGACCAAATCAAAAGAAATAGAACCATCATTTTTTGAGCTGACTACAGAATTGGCATTCAGCTGGTTTGCCGAAGAAAAAGTAGATGTCGCCATCATTGAAGTAGGTCTTGGCGGACGTCTTGACAGCACCAACATCATTCACCCTGAGGCCTGTGTCATTACGAATATCAGCTTTGACCATATCAACATATTGGGTGACAGTCTGGATAAAATTGCATTTGAAAAAGCGGGTATCATCAAACAAAACGTTCCGGTTATCATTGGCCATGCAAAAAATGAGGTGAAGCGTGTCTTTGAAGATCAGGCCAAATTACGATCAGCTCCTATCAGCTGGGCAGAAGATACATTTATTATTGAGCAACATTTTCAGGTAAAAGGAAGTCGACTTACTATATGCGAAGGAAGTATCAGATTATATGAGGACATATCCTGTGCACTTAGTGGCATTTATCAAAAAGAGAATGCAGCTACTGTTCTGACGCTTGTGGAGACACTGCGCGAAATAGGTTATAAAATCAAGGATAAAGCCGTTTACCTTGGTTTTGAGAATGTCATTAAAAATACTAAACTACGAGGACGTTGGGAAATATTGAGTGAGAATCCCCTTATCATCTGCGACACAGGTCACAATGTTGGCGGTTTCCAATTTATTACCAGGCAGTTAGCCCTAACACCACATGAGAGTCTGCATATCATCATCGGAATGGTGAACGACAAAGATATAAACGGTGTTTTAAAACTACTGCCAAAGGATGCCATTTACTATTTCACCAAAGCCTCTATTCCTAGAGCTCTTTCTGAAACTACACTGGCAAAACTGGCCGGTACCTATGGTTTAAATGGCAACACCTACTCTACTGTCGCCTTCGCTTTGGATGCAGCCAAAAAAGAATGCCACCCAAACGATTTAATTTTCGTGGGCGGCAGTAATTTTATTGTTGCTGAAGTAATCTGAAAAGACTATTCGGTTGCTTCATCTTCGTCATCGTCTGATGGTGTGATATTTGTATATACCATGGAAACATCTTCATCGTCTTCCAATTTTTCCAACAGTTTATCCAATGTTTCACGTTGTTCAGCTGTAACCTCTTTGGTTTCGTTTGGAAAGCGCTCGAATTCAGCAGATACGATTTCAAAACCGTTATCTTCCAGGTAGTTTTGGATACGGGAAAAATCTTCAGGCTGACCATAGATGATCATTTCATTTTCATCCAATTCTATTTCTTCTGCACCAAAATCGATCATTTCCAATTCCAACTCTTCAATATCAACGTCTGCTTTGGGTACAACCTTAAAAACCGACTTGCGTTCAAAAATAAAGGAAAGACTACCTGTCGTACCCAAAGTACCACCGTGACGGTTAAAGTAACTGCGAACATTGGCAACAGTACGTGTGGTGTTGTCAGTCTGTGTTTCAACTAGAATGGCAATTCCAAAAGGACCATAACCTTCATAAACCATATCTTTGTAGTCTCCAAAGTCTTTGGAGACGGCTTTTTTGATAGCTCGTTCCACGTTGTCTTTGGGCATGTTTGCAGATTTGGCATTTTGTATCAATACACGTAAACGTGGGTTGCCATCCGGATCAGGTCCCGATGCTTTCACGCATATTGATATTTCTTTACCAATTCTTGTAAACGTGCGGGACATATTTCCCCAACGTTTCATCTTTCTTGCTTTGCGGTATTCAAACGCTCTTCCCATAGTATACTAAAAATTTGTTATGCATTCATAACAGTTAAAAACAGCCTTTTAAATCGATTTTACCTAAGGGTAGCTCCAATTTGCTGCTCAAAATTCTTGATTAATTTTCCCATGACAGCTTCAATCTGCTTGTCATTCAAAGTTTGACTATCATCCTGCAAAGTAAAACTTACTGCATAGGATTTTTTACCTTCCGGTAAGTTCTTGCCTTCATAAACGTCAAACAAGCTTACCCCTTTTAATAATTTGCGTTCGGTAGCACTGGCTATCTTTTCAATTTCTGAGAAACGTACAGACTTGTCTATCAACAATGCCAGGTCACGACGAACCTCTGGGAATTTTGAAAGTTCTGTATAGCTGACACTGAGTTTTTTGGTCATATTCAGCAATTCATTCCACTGAATATCTGCATAAAAGACTTCAGCATCGATATCGAATTTCTTCAGCAACGCAAGCTGTAAACTACCCATTCTCAATATCAGTTTACCTCCTCTGATTGAGAAAGATAATGCTTTGGCAAAAATATCATCTGTACATTCTTCAACCACCAATGCATCGCGTTTAATACCCATTCGAGCCAAAATATTTTCAACGTACGCTTTCAGTTCGTAAAATGTTGTTTTTTCTTCGGTATGAATCCAGGTTTGAGCTCCTTTGTTTCCTGTCAGCCACAAAGCCAGGTGAAATTCTTCACTGTAAGGTGCCAGACGATTCTCCGGATTTCGTTTGGACTCCTTAAAATGGTAGCAATTACCAAATTCGTAGAATTTAAGATCCGGCTTGCGGCGATTTCTGTTGTAAGCAAGACTTTCAAGTCCACCAAACAGCATACTCTGACGCATGGAATTCAAGTCTGAACTGAGTGGATTCATGATCATCACCGATTCAGCAGCAGGAAAAGATTGCAAATCTGCGTAATAGGCAACAGAAGTCAATGAATTATTCAGTATCTCGTTGAAGCCGGTAGCTGTCAATTGTTCAGAAATCAAATTCTGAAGCCGGTGACTATCCGGTTTCACCGAATAGGATATATTGGATTTCAGTGAATCACTAAATTTCACGTTGTTGTATCCGTAAATACGAAGGATATCTTCAATAACATCCACATCCCTTTGAACATCAACACGATAGGAAGGAACACTAAGTTCAAGTACATCGTCTTGTTCCGAGAGGATCTTTATTTCAAGTGCGGAAAGAATGGATTTAACCTTTTCTGGTTCAATCACCTTACCAATCAGTTTATTCGTTTTATCCAGGCTTAGGGAAACCTTGAAATCTTCCACTGGAATTGGGTAAACATCTACCATCTCGCTGGATATCCTACCACCTGCAATTTCCTTGATCATCATAGCCGCACGCTTAAGCACGTACAAGGTGTTTTGAGGATCAACACCGCGTTCAAAGCGGAAAGATGCATCTGTATTCAATCCGTAACGACGGGCTGTCTTGCGGATCCATATAGGATGAAAATAAGCACTCTCGATAAAAATCTTTGTGGTTGTTTCTGTTACACCTGAATCAACACCTCCGAAAACACCACCGATACACATGGGCTCTTCTATGTTGCAAATCATCAAATCATTGGCTGAAAGCTTACGATCCACTTCATCCAGTGTTTTAAATGAAGTTCCATCTTCTACAGTACGGACATGAATTTCATCACCTTTTATTTTAGCACCGTCAAAAGCATGCAAAGGTTGACCGGTTTCATGCAACAGGTAATTGGTGATATCCACAATGTTGTTGATTGGACGAACACCGATTAAACGCAAACGATCCTGCAACCATTTGGGGGATTCAGTTACCTTCACTCCTGAAACAGTGATACCTGCATATCTGGGACAAGCTTCAGCATTTTCTACGATCACTTTCACCGGATAGGTATGATCATCAACCTTGAAATCATCTACGGATGGTCTTTTCAATTCAACGGAAGAGTCTGATTGTTTCAGGTAAGCATACAGGTCACGGGCTACGCCAAAGTGTGAAGCTGCATCTGCCCTGTTCGGGGTGATGTCCACTTCCAAAACAAATTCACTCTTGATGCCGTAATACTCTTTTGCTGTCATACCAACCTGAGCAGTTTCAGGCAATATAATGATACCGTCATGGCTGGTTCCAATACCGATTTCATCTTCGGCACAAATCATACCGAAAGATTCATAACCACGTATTTTTGATTTTTTGATGGTGAAACTTTGATCTCCGTCATACAATTTAGTACCAACTGTTGCCACCACCACTTTTTGTCCAGCTGCAACATTGGGAGCACCACAGACAATCGAAAGCGGCTCTGCCTGACCGACATTGACTTTGGTCAGATGCAAGTGATCAGAATCCGGATGGGATTCGCAGGTAAGTACCTGACCTATCACCAAACCTTCCAGACCACCTTTGACAGTTTCAACTTCTTCGATTGTGCCGTTTTCCAATCCTATGGAAGTCAACGCATTTGCGGTTTCTTCCGGAGATAGATTGAAATCAACGAACTCCTTCAGCCAATTGTAAGAGATATTCATATTCTCGTTTTTAATACTTAACATTTAAATCTTCCATCACTTTACGAATTTTTTCGTACGTAGTAATGCGGGTTGGAACCAATGGAAGACGTAATTTATTTTCGATATAGCCCATGGCATGAAGCATACACTTTACACCTGCAGGATTTCCATCTACAAACAATAAGCTGAACAGCTCATTAAAAGTGCGGTGAATTTCCAATGCATTCTTGAAATCGCCGGCCAAAGCCAGACGAACCATCTTACTGAATTCTTTTGGAAAAGCATTTCCAATGACTGAAATGACACCAACTGCTCCCATAGTAATTAAAGGATAGGTAATGGCATCATCTCCGGAAATGACCATAAAGTCGGCAGGTTTATTCTTGATGATTTCATCCACCTGTGAAATATTGCCTGAAGCTTCTTTGATCCCTACAATGTTCGGAAACTCATGAGCAAGTCGCAAAGTAGTCTCAGCTGTCATATTGACACCTGTCCTGCCCGGAACATTGTACAGAAGGAGCGGAATATTCGTTGCTTTCGCTAAAGCGCAATAGTGTTGATATAAACCTTCCTGAGATGGTTTATTATAATAGGGTGTTACAGAAAGAATAGCATCTACTCCTTTCAGATCCTTGGTTTTGAGCTCTTCAACCACAGCACGGGTACAGTTACCACCAACGCCCATTACAATGGGTACGCGACCGTTCACACGGTTAATGACAAAAGCAGCCACCTCTTTTTTCTCAGCTTCGGTCATTGTTGCCGTTTCGGCAGTTGTTCCGAGCACGACAAGATAATCGATGCCATTTTTGATCTGATAGTCTACTACACGGCCCAAGGCATTGTAGTCAACACTTTCGTCTTCTTTGAAGGGGGTGATCAATGCCACTCCCATTCCAGTCAATTTATTGTTTATCATTTGGTCCTGCGATTAGGCGGGTTTTATACATCATTATACATTCCCAACACTGAATGAAATTTCAGACGGGAGATAAGAGCAGACAAAAGTAAGAAAAAATACTATTTTGAACGAAGACTCTTCATGTAAAAAAGCAGTTGTTCTGCAAAAAAAGAGAAGTCTTGCTCTCGATTACGTTCTATCAACAAATCAAAGAGTGATGAATTCTCTTTATCAAAGCCAACCCTGAAGTCAGCGGTTGAGTTCAGGAATAAATAGTTGTAAATGGGTAATATGTGATAGGTCAGATCAATCAAGGTATCTGCATCCTTTTCTTTAAACAATTTCAAATCTGCAGAATTGGGAAATCCCCAGATATTCATTTTTGATTTATTCCATATGCTGTAGTTTGTGGGAAGGTCCGAAAAAATGTGATTTTTTGGATCAAAACTATAAGCAAAAACTTCTTTTCCATCCGCTTCCAGAATATCCACAAAATCTACAATCTTATCAAAATCTTCAATTTCAAAAAGAATAGAGATTCGCTTAATGGCTCCATATTCGCGAAATGTTTTATTTCTCAAAAAACTTTTTAACAGTTTTCCAACCCGATATTTTAAAAATTGAGTAACCATTTTCTTTAGATTCTATTGGTTCAAAAGTTCCAGAAATTCTTCTTCACTCATCAGACTTACTCCCAGAGATGCTGCTTTTTCCATTTTGGCAGGTCCCATATTATCACCAGCCAGTATAAAGGAGGTTTTGGAGGAAACTGAACCTGAATTCTTTCCTCCATTTTTTTCAATTATCACTTTATATTCATCACGTGAATATTTTGAGAATGTGCCACTTATAACAATCGTTTTTCCTTCGAGTAATGTGCCAATTTCGGCAAACATTTCGGGAGAGATTTCCATTTGAAGTCCAGCTTCTTTCAACCTTAGAATCAAATTACGGTTGGCTTCAGAAGCAAAATAACTGACTACACTTTCTGCAATTTTTACACCAACTTCCTCCACTTGCACCAACTCCCCGACCGTAGCCGATGCTATGGCCTCCATGGAGTGCAATGACTTAGCCAATTTCTTGGCTACAGTCTCACCGACAAAGCGGATACCCAATGCAAACAACACTTTCTCGAAAGGTACATTTCTGGATTCTCTGAGACTCTTCAATATGTTGCGGGCAGATTTTTCACCCAGCCGTTCCATATTTGTCAGTGCCCTTCCATCCAGTTTATAAAGATCTGCCGGGTCATGCACAATTCCGGCATTGTAAAGCGTATCGACCGTTTCAGTACCCAATCCGTCAATATTCATGGCCTTGCGGTGGATAAAATGTTCCAAACGCGCCTTGATTTGGGGTGGACAATCGGCTTGATTTGGACAATAGTGGGCTGCTTCACCTTCAAATCGAATCAGTTCACTGCCACATTCAGGACAGGTTTTGATGAAGCGTACCTTATCTCCCACCAACAATCTGGCATCAAAGTCAACACCCACGATTTTAGGAATAATCTCTCCTCCTTTTTCTACAAAAACCTGATCGCCTATATATAAATCCAATGCCTGGATAATATCGTCGTTGTGTAAAGAAGCTCTTTTTACAACAGTACCAGAAAGCTGAACAGGATCCAGATTGGCCACTGGAGTAACAGCACCGGTTCTTCCCACTTGAAAAGTGACTGAGTTAAGTCGAGTGGAAGCTCTTTCAGCCTGAAATTTATAGGCTATGGCCCATCGTGGCGATTTTGCCGTAAAACCGAGGTTTTTTTGTTGCAGCAACGAATTGACTTTAAGTACGATGCCATCAGTAGCCACCGGTAAATCCTTTCTGGCTTTATCCCAATAATGAATGAAATCCATCACCTCCTCCATACTATCACATTTACGAATAGCGTCAGAGATACGGAAACCCCACTTTTCAGCCGCTTTGAGATTCTCATAATGACCATCACAGGGTAAAGTCTCTCCTAGCATGTAATACAAGTACGCATCCAGTTTTCTGGAAGCAACAACCGTAGAATTTTGCTGCTTTAGGGTTCCGGATGCTGCATTTCTGGGATTAGCAAACAATGGTTCCTCCTGTTCTTCTCGTTCCCGATTCAAATTGTCAAAAACGTCCCATGGCATGAGAATCTCACCACGAATCTCAAAGTTTGGTGGATAATCCTCGCCAAAAAGCACCAATGGTATACTTCGAATTGTTTTTGCATTATCGGTCACATTGTCGCCTTTAATTCCATCCCCTCTGGTCAGAGCTTTTACCAGTCTGCCATTTTCATATGTCAGCGAAACGGATGTACCGTCAAACTTTAGTTCACAGACTAGGCTGAAAGGTTCATTCAACGCTTTTCTGGTGCGATCATAGAATTCTTTTACTTCTTCTTCGGAATAGGTATTTCCCAGAGAAAGCATCGGATAACGGTGAACTTCCTGTTTAAAATTGCGGCTTATATCGCTACCAACCCTTTGAGTGGGTGATGTTTCATCTTTCAATTCAGGATTTGAGTCTTCGAGCCCTTGCAAGCGCTTGAGTTTTGTGTCATAGTCAAAATCGGACATAGTCGGAGATGACTGGACATAATAATTATAATTGGCTTGATTCAATTCAAGACGCAGAACCTGTATTTCTTCTTCAGGAGACATAAAGTCAAAGTTTATTAGGACAAAAATACTAAAAAATCCAAACGGACAGGACCCCTTCAGCTCATTTGTACCAAACTTTACATCTTTTTACAAAGAGCCTCCATAAAATCCCGACCAAAGATTGTATATTTGCAGGCAAAACCATATCCTTGATATGCCCATCAAAACAAAGTTTATTATCCTACTTTTTATATTCGGAATCGGTCTGAGTGCTTTTGCACAAGATGATTTAGAAAACGCTTCAAATTCAGGCAGCAATTCTGAAAACAAAGATGAAGACAGTAAGAAAAATGGCAATACGAAAGAGGATAAATTCTATCTTTCCAGAATGAAAGTGTGGCACCTGGATGAATTGCTGGGTGAACCTGTACCTACTTCTGTAGACACCATACCTCTAAATTTCCAGAACTATACTTTTCCTGAAAAAAACAATACATTGTCTTCGGAATGTATTGGAAACCTCGGATCTCCTTTTCTTTCGAAAATATATATGGATCGCACAAATGAAAGTCGATTCCTGTTTTTGCAACCCTATGATAACTGGATTACTTCGCCCAATGAACAGTTTTATTACAATACAACGACACCTTATACAAACCTACAGTACCTCACTACTATTGGAAAAGAGACTTCTCAGGAAGATAATTTCAAATTTCTTTTTACAGTCAATGCCAATAAATATCTGAACGTTGGTGTAGATTATGAAATTCTTTACGCCCGAGGATTCTATGACAGGAATTCAACCAGGGATAAACTGACCAATATATTCGGTAATTATAAAAGTCCGCGTTACGAAGCATTCTGGAAGTTTTCCTACAGTTACCTGGAAAATTTTGAAAACGGTGGTATCACCGATGACAGGTATATCACCAATCCATTACTTATGAGCGGTGGCCTTCAGGAATACGAAAGTTTAAGCATTCCGGTGGCACTGAGTGACGCCAAAAATCAGCTCAAAAATCACCATTTGTTCTTTAATCACAAATATCACATTGGTTTTGAAAGAACAATCTATCAAAAAAGGGACACATCTTTATACCCACTCCCATATATTCGTGATCAAAAACGAGAAGATATTCAAATACCCATCGATACCATCACGGAATTTATTCCTGTCACCAGCCTAATCCACACGTTATATATTGATCAGAGCCAGAAAAGTTACCGATCCGAAACCGCCAACCTGGCTTTTTACGATAGCATTGCAAATATCAACGATAAATATACTGCAGACACCTGTTCCTTGCTTCAGATTCGTAATCTGTTCGGTATTTCGTTGAGAGAAGGCTTCCATAAATGGGCCAAATTCGGTTTGACCGGATTTATTGAACATGATTTCCGTCGCTATACGTCTTATTCACCCAATGCCATACTCAAAGACTCCGCTAATTCATTTAGCAGGCCCAGCTCATACAACAAGAGCCTTTTATGGGCAGGCGGTGAGCTATCCAAACGCCAGGGAGAGGTCCTGACCTACGATGCACTTGCCAAAATATGTGTTGTTGGTGAAGACTTGGGCGATTTTGAATTGAGCGGAAATCTGAATACCACTTTCAAGTTGTGGGACCGTCCAGTCATTTTGTCTGCAAACGGATATATCAAAAACCTTCATCCGGATTATTATCTGGAGCATTACTATTCCAACAATTTTATCTGGGAAAACAATTTCTTAAACGAATACAAAACACGCGTCAGAGGATCGCTAAACATTCCTGCACTTGGTTTCAACGCCAATGCCGGAGTAGAAAATCTGAAAAACCACCTCTATTTTAATAATCTGGCTACACCGGCCCAATTCGGGGGAAATATTCAGGTTTTGTCTTTCAACTGGAAACAACATTTAGGTGCCGGAATCATCAATTGGGACAATGACGTTGTTTACCAACTATCTAGCAATCAGAATGTTTTGCCACTTCCAGACCTGACCGTTTACTCCAACTTGTACCTGAAATTTTTCATTTCCAAAGTGATGCTCACCCAACTGGGTGTAGATTGCCGTTATCATTCCGAGTATTACGCTCCGGCTTATATGCCTGCCACCGGACAATTTTATACCCAACAGGAAGTTAAAATAGGGAATTATCCCTTTATGAATGTGTATGGAAATTTCCATCTGAAACGTATGCGGTTCTTTGTGATGTATTCTCACCTGAGCCGACTCTTTGCCACCCCAAATTATTTTTCGGCACCACATTACCCAATGAATCCGACCGTATTGAAAGTCGGTCTATCCTGGAACTTCCATGATTAAAGAAAGATTCAAACATTCTTCCATACTTTTGGCGATCTTCACCCTCTTTTGGGTTTTTTTCGCTATTTCCCTGGGCTTGAAGCAGTGCAGTAAGAAGGCAAGTGACCTTCCAAAAATCGTTAAAAGAGGCGTCCTGAGGGTCTGCGGTGAAGAAGATCTTTTCAGTTTTTACAAAGACAATAAAGGGTTTCATGGTTTTCATTACGAAATGGCAAAAGCTTTCGCAGACAAATACAATTTGGAACTGGAGTATTTTTGTGAAGACGACTTTGATAAACGCCTAAAAGTTTTGACATCCGGAAAATGTGACTTTATTACCGGCCCACTTCCTGTTATTGCAGAATTACGTAGTATCATATCATATACCGAACCGATTATGGAAAGCTATCTGGTCCTGGTGCAACGTAAAAAAGAATACAACAAAGGGAAAATGCCCATTAGAGAACAAATCTTGCTTGGCAGGAAAAATATAGCTGTGACTCAAAACTCTCCCAATATTTACCGATTGCATCATTTAGCCAACGAAATCAGCGACTCCATACACATCCGTGAATTTATTGGTTGTAAGAATAAGACATTGATTGATGGAGTTTCCAAAGGTTTACTGGATTTTGTAGCCTGTGACAAGTATGTTGCCCAATCTTACCTGAAGACCAATCCTGAAATCGACATTAATACCAACCTGGGACTTACACAGTATCAAGCCTGGGCAGTGAGACCGTCCAAAAACTCCTTACTTGACAGTTTGAACCAGTTCATCTCTGTGTATAAAAAAAGCCCCGCATTTGCGAGGCTCCTTCAGAAATATTCGGATAACTGATCACTTATTTTCACAGATACGTTGTTGCCATTTCCAGGCTGAAAGCAAGGTATCTTCAACAGAAGTTTCTGCCTTCCAGCCCAATACATTGTTCGCAAAATCCGGATTGGCCCAAACCTGTTCGATATCGCCATCTCTACGACCTACGATTTCGTAATTGATCTTCACACCGGTCACTTTTTCAAATGTCCTAAGAATTTCAAGAACCGATAAGCCAATGCCTGTTCCCAGGTTGAAAATCTCCACACTCTTTTCGCTCTTTTCTTCCAGCAGACGTTTAACTGAGATAACATGCGCTTTGGCCAGATCCACCACATTGATGTAGTCACGGATACAAGATCCGTCAGGTGTATTGTAATCATCGCCAAAGACTTTCAAACCGGAACGAATACCGGCTGCTGCCTGAGTAACAAGTGGAACCAGATTTTGAGGAACCCCAAGTGGTAATTCTCCGATTTCAGCGGATGGATGTGCGCCGATTGGATTGAAATAACGCAGAATGATGGATTTAAAAGAAGCCCCTGCAAAGTCATTGTCGTGGATTATTTCTTCTGCAATTTGCTTCGTATTTCCATAAGGACACATCGGAGGTTTAACCGGAGCATCTTCTGTAACAGGCAATACATCAGGTTGACCATATACAGTACACGATGAAGAAAATACAAAACCTTTGCCATTAAAGTCAGACATGAGTTTCAACATGTTGATCAATGAAACCAGGTTGTTTTTATAATACGTCAATGGTTGTTGAACCGATTCGCCAACAGCCTTATTAGCTGCAAAATGAATGGCAGCTTTGATATTCTTGTATTTTTCAAAAACAGCTTTCAATTTTTCAAAATCGGTACAGTCAACGACCTCAAGAGGTGGTCTAACACCCGTTATTTTTTCAATGCCGTCAAGTACATTGGCATTGGAATTCATCAGATTATCAACAATAACAACATCAAAGCCTGCTTCAATAAGCTCTACTGTTGTATGAGAACCTATAAACCCCGTTCCGCCAGTGACTAAAATTAAATCCTTCATATTTAAATAATTATAAAATGTATGCTTAAAAAAAATGAGCGCGCAATATCGTCATTTTTTTGAAAATATGTTTCTATTTTCAGTCAAAATTCAGCAATCTACTGATTAGAAACGATATGCCAAACCAAAGCTAATCAATTCCTGCATTTGAATTAACCCTGCACCTGGTTCTCGTTTCAATCGGTCATCCATTTTAAAATGGATGTAAAAAGAGGTCGTGAACAAATTATTGTAATTCACATCCAATGTATTTTCCCAGTCTGTATCGATATAGGTAAAATCAGTATAATAATAGAAATAAGATTTCCATTGGGCATTTTCTGAAATTTTCCATGTCAGTGTGGCTGAAATTTTACTACCAATTTCACCTGCAAAATGTTCACCCTCCTTGATACCATAATCACTAACAGGCAAATTCACATTATCGTACAGATAACTCATTTTATAGGTCAAAGGAGTGAGTAGAATGGAAAGATTATAGCCTTTCTTATTGTTATTCTTCTTATAATCGACACCAAGACCGACAAACATTTTGGCCGGGGACATGAAAGATGATTTTAAGGTCATGGTGTTGGCTTTGTAATTATTCAGGGTCTGTGTAGTGAATTCACTGGCAATAGAATAGTAAAAATCATTGTGCATCAGAAAGCCTAACTTACTGACTGCTCTTATCTGATCGGTACTGATGTTCATATTACGAAGTGAATCAGAGGTTGTGGTATTTATGCCAACTTTTGCCTCCATATTATTGTCAAACTGTACACTTTTAAGATCGTTATAGTTTGCCTCCACATAGAGCGTCCATAAACCGGCCATATTACTTTCTCCGCCTTTCGACCAGTTGGGTGAATTATAGGTTTGTGAGAATTGCAATTTTGTCACCATTTTAGTAGTCCAGGGATCGTAAGCCGTCTTAGGTAAGTCTTTGGCATCTGCTTTTCCATCAGATAAAGATTCATTGGGCTTTAACCAGGAAGCCGGTTGACGTGATTTTAAGAGGTAAATCATTTTTTCTGGTCTAGGAAGTACATTCTGGTCGTATTTGATGATTCCAATATAATTAACTTCAGACTTCAGCAATAAGTCTTTTGTCAGTTTGCCTATATATCTCTTTATTTGATAGCTTCTTTGAATTGAATCCAGTAATGAGGTATGCAAAATTACAAGCTTCACGCAATTTGGACGTTCTAATTCGTATTTATTTACAACGCTGTTAAAAATCAAAGGCAAATAAAGTGGGCACATCTCTGGAAAAGGCAGATTTTCATTCGGCAAAATTTCTCTCGCCGGTTTTGGATGGACCATTTGAGCTGTCACATCATAATTTTCAATAAAGTCCAATAAAGGGTTAAACTCAACTGTATCAATTTGTAATGATGCAATGGAATTCTTTTTCCTCTGAATCAAATGTTTGTTGGAAATTGCAACAGGTTTGTACCTTAGACTGTCACTCTGGTAGTTAAGGTCATTTCCGGAAATGTCAGCAGATAAAGTCGTATCAAGAACCATCACAGGATTAATGATTGATACTGTTAAAGAATCAGAAGCAAATAAATTTGCAGAAAAAATCGTACTAATTACAATAGCGATTCGAATATAGATATTTTTCATTTATACCGATTTTGAAACAAAGGTAAAACAATATTTCCGAAAGTTTTTTAGTACTTTTGCATCTTTAATGAATTTTAAATTACCGCATAAATTTTTCAATCCTAATAAAACATTATTATCGTGGCAGAAACAAAATATATTTTCGTGACAGGTGGAGTTGTGTCCTCACTCGGAAAAGGTATTCTTTCCTCCTCTTTAGGAAAATTGTTACAAGCACGTGGGTACAAAGTAACCATTCAGAAGTTTGACCCATATATCAACATCGATCCAGGAACACTAAACCCTTACGAACACGGAGAATGTTACGTAACTTGCGATGGTCACGAGGCTGACCTGGACTTAGGCCATTACGAACGTTTTCTGAATGTTCCAACGACAAGGGCTAACAATATCACGACCGGAAGAATTTATCAGAATGTCATTTCCAAGGAACGCCGTGGTGACTATTTAGGTAAAACAGTTCAGGTTGTACCTCATATCACTGACGAAATCAAACGTTGCATCCGTTTATTGGGAGCTAAAAAACAATTTGATTTCATCATTACTGAAATTGGTGGAACTGTTGGTGATATCGAATCTTTACCCTTTATCGAAAGTGTACGTCAGATGCGCTGGGAATTGGGCAAGAACTGTTTTTGCATTCACCTGGCCTATGTGCCATACCTGGCTGCTGCTAAAGAATTAAAGACTAAACCTGTTCAGCATTCTGTAAAACAGCTTCAGGAACTTGGAGTTCAACCCGATGCATTGGTTTTACGTACTGAACACCATCTGGGATCAACTATACGCAAGAAAGTGGCCTTATTTTGTAATGTTGCTGAAGAAGCGGTCATCGAATGTATCGACGCACCAAGTATCTACGAAGTGCCTCTTGCCATGCAAAATGAAGGCTTGGACAAGATTGTGCTCACCAAGTTTGGTCTGCCAACAGACACTCCTATTGACCTCGAACCCTGGAAAAATTTCCTGAAAAAAATGCATAATGCAACCAAAGAAGTCAAAATTGCATTGGTTGGAAAATATGCTGAATTACCGGACGCATACAAATCCATTTCGGAATCCCTGCATCACGCAGCAGCATACAACGACCGGATACTTAAACTGGAACTCATTCATTCGCAACAAGTTACCGATTCCAATGTGGCCGAAAAACTAAAAGGATTTGATGGTGTTGTCATCGCTCCTGGTTTTGGTCAACGTGGTATCGATGGTAAATTTGCTGCTTTGAAATTTACCCGTGAAAACGACATCCCAACCTTTGGGATATGTCTGGGAATGCAATGCATGGTCATCGAATTTGCACGAAACGTTTTGGGTTATGCAGATGCCAATTCAACTGAACTGGACTCCAGCACCGGACATAATGTCATAGACATGATGGAAGACCAGAAAAACATCACCGATTACGGCGGTACCATGCGTTTAGGCAACTACGATTGTGTTCTGGATAAATCATCCAAAGCATTCCTGGCATATGGCAAGGAGAAAATTCAGGAACGTCATCGTCACCGTTTTGAGTTTAATGACAGTTATAAAGCTGAATTTGAAAAAGCTGGCATGAAATGTGTAGGGACAAACCCTGACACCGGTTTAGTCGAGGTTATTGAACTTCCAGAAAAGAAATGGTTCATCGGAACACAATTTCATCCTGAATACAATAGCACTGTGCTCAATCCGAATCCTCTTTTTGTGAATTTTATTAAAGCTTGTATTCAAAAATAATTATTCATATTTTAATTTAAGAAATGGACAAAAATACCATCTACGGATTCGTCCTGATGTTTCTGATTATCGTTGGTTTCGGTTGGCTAAATAAGCCTTCTAAAGAACAACAAGAAGCAACGAGGATAGAGAATCGCATGAAAGACTCCATCGCTTTGGCAAATCAGCAGACAGCTGCTATTCAAGCTGATACTACTAAGGCTGGATTTGCCCAAAAAGACAGCAGTCAGAATCTATCTTCGGATACAACAAATCAAAAAATCAAATTTGGCGCGTTTGCATCATTGACTTCGGGTGAGAATACCCATTCAACCCTTGGAAATGATAAGATGGAACTGACCATGTCTTCCAAGGGTGGTCGTATTGCTTCTGTACGCCTGAAGCAGTTCGTGACAGGAGATTCATTGCCTTTGATCCTTTTTGATGAAGCTCAATCCAAATTTGGATTTTCTTTTTTCACATCGGATAATCGCTTAATCAATACCCAAGACCTTTACTTCAAACAAATACCGACCAAGGATCCATTGAAATTCATCTATCGGTTGGCCGTCAGTGACAGCTCATGGATGGATTTTATCTATACCTTGAAAAAGGGTGAATATAGAATGGGTTTTGAGCTCAAAGGCAAAAATCTGCAAAAGGTGATGCAAACCAACATTAACTCCCTTGATTTCAATTGGGGTCTTAAAATGCGTCAACAAGAAAAAGGAAGAACCTTTGAAGAAAGATATTCAGGTATGAACTACAAATTCCTTGCAGATGCTGTAGAGAAACTGAGCACATCCAAAAACGACAGCAAACAAATTGCTAACACGTTGAAATGGGTTTCTTTCAAAGATCAATTCTTTGCCAGTATTGTCATAGCGGAAAAGGGATTCACATCCAACAGTCTTTCATCAAATATGGAAGCTGCAACATCTCCTTATATCAAAGGTTTTGACATGTCTTCCGCTGTTGATTTCGATATTCGAGGCTCACAAAGTACCAAATTAAACTTTTTCTTTGGCCCTATCAAGCATTCTTTATTGAAAAGCTTCGACAAGGGTATACCTGCTGATAATCAGCTAAATCTCGACCTGATTGTTCCATTAGGTGGCAAAATTATACGCTGGGCTAATACTGGAGTCATCATTCCGATGTTTAATTTCTTCGGTAATTTTATTAGTAATTACGGTCTGGTCATACTCCTTTTAACGCTGGTTATCAAGATAATCATTTTCCCTTTTACCTACAAATCTTACATTTCATCTGCTAAGATGCGTGTATTGCAGCCACAGATTAAGGAAATCAATGACAGGTACCCGGGTTCAGAAAGAGCATCAGAACGTTCTCAGGCAACAATGGGGCTCTATAAGCAAGTGGGGGTCAGTCCAATGGGCGGATGTTTACCTATGCTGTTCCAGATGCCTATCCTCTTTGCCATGTATTCTTTCTTTCCTTCTTCCATAGAGTTGAGACAGCAAAGTTTCCTATGGGCACATGACCTTTCTACGTATGACGCAGTGATCACTTGGTCTGCAAACATTCCTATGATTACCAAATATTTCGGTAACCATATCAGTTTGTTCTGTATTTTAATGACTATAACCAATTTGATCTACACACACATCAATATGAAAACGATGGACACAACGACTCAGATGCCTGGTATGAAAGCCATGCAGTATATGATGCCTGTGATGTTCCTATTCATGTTTAATCAGTATGCAGCAGGTTTAAGCTATTACTTCTTCATATCAACATTGATTACCATCATTCAAACGTATGCTATCAGAGCAACCGTCAATGAGGAAAAACTGCTGGCGCAATTGAACGAAAACAAGAAGAAGCCCGTTAAAAAGTCCAAATTTTCAGAGCGACTGGAGCAAGTACAAAAAAATCAACAAAAAATGTTGAAAGATAAACAAAAGAATACTCGCAAATAAAAGCTCGATTACTAAATATTTTAGCATAAAGGCCGTACAGAATTCATTGTACGGCCTTTCTTTTTAGTACATAAATAAGTTGTTTCAATTTATTACTGATTTTCTCATTATAGATGGTCTTTTTGCGTATTTTTGCACCTGCAAATGCACGATTTAAACAATAAAGCTACTTTTAGCGTTTATATCGACATACCAAATTTAAAACATTTCGCATGAGTAATACCGATAAACGGATTTGGATTGAAAAATCTAGAAATTTTCTCAACAAGGCAATCCAAAGGGCTCACCCTTATTTGACTACGACGAAGCACTTCTTGAAGGCCTTGTTCCAATGTCATAAAATAGCATACAAACAATCAGCCTGGTACAAAAAACTACTGATTATCTTCCTGGATTTGACTATGCTATTTTTTCTATCACTTTTCTGTGTTGACATCAACTTTCTTTGGCTTTTTGGAAAATCCCCCAGCTTACTAACCATCAGTAATCCACAACAAAGTGAAGCCTCAGAAATTTTTAGTGAAGATGACAAAATCATAGGCAAATATTTCAAAGAGAACAGAACGCCGGTCGATTATGAAGAAATCGCACCAGTAATGCTCTCCACATTGATTTGCACGGAAGATGAACGATTCTACCAACATTTCGGAATTGACATCAAAGGCTTATTTGCCGCAGCCAATGACATGGCTCATGGTAATCCCCGCGGAGCCAGCACTATTACGCAGCAACTGGTAAAAAATATGTTTAAGACCCGCTCTCAATATTCCAAAGGATTGTTGGGCCATTTACCTGTACTGGGAATGATTATCATGAAATCCAAAGAATGGGTGACAGCTGTGAAAATCGAAATGTTCTATACGAAGGAAGAAATTCTGACCATGTATCTAAACACAGTCGATTTTGGAAGCAATGCCTACGGTATTAAGACTGCCTGTAAGACTTACTTCAACAACAAACCGTCCGAGCTTTCCATTGAACAAGCAGCCACCTTGGTTGGACTATTGAAAGCAACAACAACATACAACCCCAGAATCAACCCCAAAAACTGCCTTAAACGCAGAAATGTGGTATTGGAAAATTTGATGACTCACCACATCATCACTCCGGTTGAATTTGATTCACTCAAAAGAATTCCAATCAAACTTCAATATAAAATTGAACGAAACTACGATGGAAATGCCCTGTATTTTAGAGAAGCTGTTGCTACTCAATTGCAGGAATGGTGTCAAGAAAACAACATAGACTTGTATTCCGATGGACTCAAAATATATACGACCATCGATACACGTATGCAAAAATATGCCGAAGAATCTGTTGATAAGCAAATGCGTATCGTTCAAAATAATTTCAAGAACCATTGGGGAAATGAAAACCCATGGCAGGACGAAAAGCACCAGGAAATTCAAGGTTTTATAGAAAGTATTGCAAAAAAAACTCAATACTATAAGTTTCTTGCTGCTAAATATGATGATACTGACTCTGTGGATTATTACATGAATAAGCCCCACAAGGTCAAAGTATTCGATTACAAAGAAGGATCTAAGACAATCGTCATGAGCACAATGGATTCCATCCGATATATGGAGAAATTCATGCATTGCGGATTCGTTGCCATGGAACCTCAAACAGGCTATATTAAGGCTTGGGTTGGTGATGTCAGCTTCAACTTCTGGAAATACGACAAGGTCATTTCCAAACGTCAGCCAGGTTCCACCTTCAAACTTTTTGTCTATGCCACTGCATTTAATCAGGGAATGAGTCCCTGCGATTATCGTTTAGATAAATACATCGATTGGGAAGTCATGGAAAAAGGACAACCAAAAATGTGGATGCCTCACAATGCAAATGGTACCTTCACCGGCCAAAACCTAACGCTTAAAGCCGCTTTTGCCCGCTCCATTAACAGTGTGGCTGTAGCTATCGCCAAAGAAGTCGGTATCCATAATATTGTCAATACCGCTTACGCCATGGGTATTAAAACACCTCTGCACGAAATACCATCTGTCAGTCTGGGATCCTCAGATGTTTCCCTCCTGGAACTGGTTAATTCATATTGTACAGTGATCAATGACGGTATGACACACGACCCCGTTTTGGTGACACGCATCGAAGATAAAAATGGAAAGGTCATCTATCAGCATGAGTTGGTAGAAAAGAAAGCCATCCCCTATCAGACCGCTTTCCTGATGACACAAATGTTGCGCGCAGGAATGACTGAACCAATGGCCACAACGCAGGCCCTATGGAGCTTCGATCTATTTAAATACAATACAGATTTTGGCGGAAAGACAGGAACATCATCCAACCATTCCGATGCCTGGTTTGTCGGTGTATCACCCAATCTGGTTGGAGGAGCATGGGTTGGCGGCGAACACAGAAGTATTCACTTCCGGACAGGCAGTCTTGGTGAAGGCAGTAAAACCGCCCTACCCATTTTTGGTTATTTTATGGAAAAAGTATTAGCTGATAAAGAATTGACCAAATACCGTGGAAAATTCCCTGAACCCAAAGAAGAAATAACCGTTTCATACAACTGTCAGACCCCATACACCGCCGCCAAGGATACTTCGGCAATAGATAGTACTGATATGTCAGGAGCGCAGGAAGGTATTATTTCGGATGAATCTCTGGACAAACAGATTGAAGATTTATTGATGGAAGAAGGAGATACTAAAACCGAAGAAATCAATCCTTAAAGGAAAATGATTGATCCTATTTTAAGATGCGTAAGGCGAGGTTTTAAAACCTTGCTTTACGCATCTTTTTAGCTTCTGACTCCTATATTCACGTAAAGGTTAAAAATTATCACCAATACAATCATCGTAAACATATATTTTAATATATTTACAATCTTATTTCTGAGTGATATAAAACTTAATACAACTTCATTATGAAAACACAGATAGCCTTCTACTTGGCTGGTTTACTGCTCCTTTCATCCTGTTTCATTAAGGTTTCTGAAGAAAAAGACCTGAAATACAAGGTCAGTGATAAGAATTATTCTTTCAGTCAGACCTTTAGTGCTCCACAAACTGTCAATCTCAAAATATCGACCACCGGGGGGGACATCAGCACATATGGATATGAAGGAAATCAGATTGAAGTCGATTTCGTAGTTAGAAAATACGGGAAAGTGGTGGAAATCACCCTTGAAAAACTGAAACAAATAGCAGATGTCAAAATCATACAAGATTCATCCAACCTGGAAATCAATATCAGTAACATTAAGCAAAGGAACATCAGTGTAGGATTCAATATCAAGACCCCCGTTCAAACAAAATCTTATCTGCAAACAAGCGGTGGTGATATCACAATTGAAAGTCTTGCTGCCTCACAAATCATTCATACCAGTGGCGGAGATTTAAGTATAAAAGACGTTACCGGAGAAGTTGAAGCACAAACTTCAGGAGGAGACATCAATCTGGAGAACACTACAGGAAAAATCAATGCTGAAACATCAGGCGGGGATATTAATGCCAGCGTGATCAAACCAGAAATAAAAGCAAATACTTCAGGTGGGGATATCAGCATCTTTGATGCAGAAGGTATCGTTGAAGTTGGAACTTCAGGCGGGGATATCAAACTGGACCAAATTAAAGGGTCAGTAAAAGCAACTACCTCAGGCGGAGATATTTCAGCCAATTTAGATACTCCAACCGAAGCCCTGACGCTTGAAACATCTGGAGGTGATATCCATTGCGTTATTCCACAGGGACTTGGTATAAATCTTGATCTTTCGGGAGATGAAATTAATACCCCACTGGCCAATTTCTCTGGTCGTGCCGAAAAACATAAAATCGAGGGCAAAATGAACGGAGGTGGCATTCTTGTGACACTTAGCTCATTCGGAGGCTCCATTGAATTGAATTACAAATAATAAAAAAACCCATGAAAAACTACTTTAAATTTTCGCTTGACCCAATCAAGTTCCTGCTTTATTGGCTATTGTTTTTAATTCTTTATGTGATTCCATATGCTGTAATCATGAACAGATTTGAATCGGAAAAACCCTCTACCAATGAATCATTTATATTTCTTGGTATCATATTCTTCCTGATCCTAATCGTGATAACCCTCTATTATTTCTTTATAAAACTGTACATTGAAAGTATTGGATATAAGGATCAAAACATCCAGTTCCATGGTACTTTTGGCAGTTTCTTTGGAAAAGTTCTGCTTGGCTATTTTTTAAGTATTATTACCTTAGGTATCTATTCACCCTGGTTTATGAAAGACCTCACTAAATTTTTCATGGAGAATTCATCGTACAACTCCAATAAATTCAAATTTAAAGGCGATGGTTTTACCTTGTTTCTGATTATCACGTTCTGTGTCATTGTACCATCGTTTATCCTTGGAGGCTTAATCGTTTTTGGAACGGTTTATATGGCTAATACAGGAGCAGAATCAACTACTCCATTCATGTATGCTTACCTTTTGATTTACTTGTTCATGATTCCTTACATGTATTTGCTATACAAATGGTTTGTTGATATCGACTTTAAGGAATATCACATCTCCTGGAAAACCGATTTCTGGAATGCGTGCGGGAAAATTTTACTGGAAATGTTTTTATCTGTTATAACGCTGGGCATTTATATGCCTTTGGCTTTTATTCGTCTATATGATTACTTTGTCAAAAAACGGAGGCGATTTCTACCGAGCGGACACTGCATTTCGGATACGATCTTGAACAAGGCAGAGATTTTCTATTCTTATGGGGTCAAAGCCTGTTGTGCATCGTCACACTGACAATCTATACACCCTGGGCCATCAGCAAAATCGGTGAAAGAGTACTAGGAAAAACCTATATGGTCCTACCCGAGGAAATAGAACAATAATCCTCATTATCATAAAAAAGCGTCACGATCTCCTCTTTGGATTTCGTGACGCTTTTTATTTGTGCTAAAACCTGCCCCCGTTAATTAATCTCGGATTCAACACTCTCTAATCCAGATGATGGAAGCGGCTTAATTTCTTATTTATAATCAATGTGGATGGGATATTGAGCAATTCCTTATTTTGATTGAGAGTCAATTTATTCCAGGTCTGATAACTGATCAGCATAAAGCTGAAACCAGACATAAAGGTAGGTGAAGCATGGGTGTTTTTACTCAGTTTTACTGAATTTGGGAATTCTTCCATTAGCGCCTGAATAGTCAGTCCAATTTCTTCATTGGCAGTTGCCAACTTATTCACATCCAGAATACGGATGGAAACATCTGAATTGTTGCGAAGTAAACGACGGGCATAACGGAGCAGAAATTCGTCATTTTCGTTATCCAAAAGTACCAAGGTCTTGGTAATTCTCGAGAAATCCCTATTAACGAATACACCGACACTACATTTACTGTTTTCAATAAAATAACGGGTCTTATCCTTAATCAAAGAGCCAGGATAGAATATATTTTTCTTGAACAAGGATTTTCCCGGTAAGTAAACTCCAGCTCCAACCAGTAAGAAATCGTAATTGTCAACATTGACGGTATGTACAATTTCATAACCAATATTGTCTGTGACTTTGTATTCTGTTTCAATAGGAATATGCAGGTTTTCAGCTTCTTCTTTAACCTTTTTGAAACTCTCGACAGAGAATTCCTCACCATGAATCGGATTGGTATCAGTGCCCACAGTAATGTGAAGAACTGTTACCGCCAAGCTATTTTTAGAACCGTCCAACACTGTTTTGGCCACATTCAACAAAGGCTTGCCGTTTTCGGGATTTCCACAAGCAACCAAGGCCTTAAAAATACCCATAGACTGTTGACGTAGCAGCTCTTCTTTGATATTTTTGACAGGTAACAACTTATTGATCAAGGCTAAAAATGGCGTAGTCATAAAGGTAGTCAACAAAGCCATAATAACCAACATGACAAAGATGGTTGGAGGAAGAATGCCCATTTCGTATCCAATGTTCAACACGATTAATTCCATCAAGCCTCGTGTATTCATCAAAATTCCAATCGAAAGACTATCACGCCAGGACTCACCCAGAAGTCGGGCAGACAAAGCTCCACCTCCAAATTTTCCGGCTATTGCCACAAGAATAAATAAGCCGCAAATGATCCACAAATGAGGCGTATTAAGCAGCCCAATTTCTGTTCGTAATCCAGTAAAAACAAAAAACAAAGGCAATAACAATGTGACAGATACATCTTCTATCTTATCTATCATCAGCTTACGGAATTTCGGTAATGGAGGCATGATGACACCAGCCAGAAATGCACCAAAAAGCGCATGAATCCCAATTAACTGTGTAGCAAAGGCAGAAGAAATGAGAAACAAAAAGAAAAAAGCAACAATACTTCTATTGATCACTTCGCTGTTGCGATATATCTCTCCAATTTTTTTAAGGAAAGGCCTGATTACCAAAAGCATTATAATGACATACACCAATGCCAGACCAATGGTGTAAAGTGAACTTATAAAACTACCCGTTTTGGCTATGGCTATTACAGCAGCTAATAAACACCATGCGGTTATATCATCATTTGCTGCACTTGCAATAGCGATTGTGCCTAAATGCGACTTGGTTAACCCCTTTTCCTGTACAATTCTTGCCAAAACGGGAAAAGCAGTTATGCTCATAGCTATTCCAATAAACAACGCAAAGGAAATAAAATCCGTTTTCCCGGCAGCAAATTCTTCGTACACAAAATAAGCCAGGAGCATCCCGAAAAAATAAGGTATAATAATGCTTGAATGGCTTATGATATACGTTTCCTTAATTTTGCTTTTCAAAACACCAAGGTTTAACTCCATACCAATGGTGAACATGAAAAGTATCAATCCCACCTGACTTAATATGTATAAATTCCCGAGTGAACCTGCCGCAAACAAAAACGTAAATGCCTCTGGAAATAAATTGCCTAACAAAGATGGGCCTAGTACGATGCCTGCCAGAATTTCACCAATGACGGTAGGTTGACCCATTTTTGAAAAGAAATAACCAAAGATTCGAGAAACAAGCAGAATGGAAATTATCTGTAGCAATAACATTGCTGCAGGTTCTGCAATATTATGCAGGATTGATATTTTAAATAAGTCAAAACTATTCCCAACTAAAGCCTTTGCACCCTGAGATGAAAATTGATGAGTTTTATCCAGCTGGTTTTCAAAGGATTCACCCTTTAGAAATAAAAAGTATGTCAAGACTCCAAAAAGTACTAACAGACTAATATAATAAAGCCAGACCTTAATATCTTTTTTGTTCTTCATAAGATAATCAATAAATCAAGGTTTGATAAACAATTGGCTGCACATTATAAAAGCGAAACCTTTAAAATAGATAACTACATAGTAATGAACTTGAAGACTATGTTAGTACTCCATTGCAAATGTAATGATTATTACCAAAACATAAATCATAAAAATGCCTTTTAAATAGAGCCCTAAAACTGTTTTAAAAGATGTATTTATCGGGGTTTGTCTCAAAAAAATAACTTACTTTTGTAGAATAATTCCCGTCAATAGGGAGAAACAAAACACAAATGTCTGTACATCAAGAAGATTCACGAAAAGTGACCACTCACCGTTTATTTGAAATGAAACAGAGGGGTGAAAAAATTGCCATGCTTACCGCATACGATTATTCCATGGCCAAGTTGATAGATCAAGCCGGTATGGATGTTATCCTTGTTGGTGATTCTGCGTCAAACGTAATGTGTGGTAACATTACAACTCTACCCATCACGCTCGATCAGATGATTTATCATGGTATGTCTGTTGTTCGTGGTGTAAACAGAGCATTGGTTGTAATTGACATGCCTTTTGGAACATGTTCCGGTAATCCTGTTGATTCACTGAATGCTGCCATCCGGATTATGAAAGAAACTGGAGCCGATGCCTTGAAAATAGAAGGTGGTAAAGAAGTCAGTGCCGATATCAAGAAAATCATTGATGCTGGTATGCCCGTCATGGGACACCTTGGTCTGATGCCTCAATCCATAAATAAATACGGCACCTACACTGTCCGTGCCAAAGACGAAGCTGAAGCTAAGAAACTACTGGATGATGCCAAACTCTTACAGGAAATTGGTTGCTTCGGTATCGTTCTTGAAAAGATTCCAGCTCATATTGGTAAACAAATCGCTGATGAATTGGATATTCCAATTATAGGCATTGGCGCGGGAAATGGTGTTGATGGTCAGGTTCTTGTCATGCACGATATGCTTGGAATAACGCAATCTTTCTCACCGAGATTTCTGAGAAGGTATGCAAATCTGCATGAGACGATAGTAGAATCTGTAGGTGATTATGTGAAAGATGTGAAGGACAAGTCTTTCCCAAATGATACCGAACAGTATTAAGCTATTTTTATTAATGGTATGTTTTTTACATTTTTGTGCTATTTGCCTATAGTTTCTTGTTCTTTATAAAAATTGTATTTCATGAAAAAGTTCCTGCTCTTTTCTGTTTTATTAGCTTGCCAACTCCTTTCACAGGCTCAGATTCTGGAGCCCATTAAATGGAATATACAATTAAAGCCTAGTGGCTCCGATCAGGAAATTGTGTTCAAAGCAAGCATTGAATCCGGTTGGCACCTCTACAATATGGACCTTCCTGACGGAGGACCAATCCCGACAACCTTCCATTTTGAAAAAACAGAAGGAGCCAAACTGATAGGAAAAACAACAGCGACCTCTAAAATCATTAAGAAATACGACGGAACCTTTGCAATGGATCTCAGTTGGTTTGAAAAAGAAGCTATTTTCATTCAGAAAGTACATGTTACAGACGCTAAAAAATTTCTGCTCAAGGGGTATGTTCAATTCATGGGTTGCAACGATGAAACCTGCCTTCCACCTACACCAGAGAACTTTGAATTTACGTCTGGTAATATAAAAGGTACTGCCCAAGCTTCTGTAAAATCTGTAGATATCAACAAAACAGGACCAACATCCAAAGTTAAACCTATTAGCCCAATTATAGAGGCCAACAGACAAGATACCAATAGATTAGACAGTGTTAATAAATTGCAAAAAATAACAAGTACCACCTTAAACAGCAGCTCTTTATGGAAGCCTGTCATAGATAAATTACAAGCTTTTGGAGAAAATGGCACAAAAGGATCAACCAATCAAAAGTCCTGGTGGATTCTTTTTATAGGTGGATTTCTGGGTGGTTTGCTGGCCCTGCTGACTCCATGCGTTTGGCCCATTATCCCTATGACTGTGAGTTTCTTCCTCAAACGGACCAAAAACCGAAAAAAAGCCATCAAAGATGCTATACTTTATGGCTTGTCCATTATTGTGATCTATCTGTTGCTGGGCTTGGGCATCACTATTCTTTTCGGAGCGAGTGCCCTAAACAGTCTTTCGACCAACGCCGTTTTTAATCTGCTCTTTTTTGCCTTGCTGGTTTTATTTGCAGTCTCCTTTTTCGGTGCATTTGAGCTGGTACTACCTTCTTCCTGGACCAATAAGATGGACCAGAAAGCCGATACAACTTCCGGACTGGTCAGTATTTTCTTTATGGCGTTTACTCTGGTACTGGTTTCCTTTTCCTGCACAGGTCCTATTATTGGAACACTTCTCGTACAAGCAGCCAGTATGAACTCATTTGCAGGTCCTGCCATTGGCATGTTCGGTTTTGCATTAGCACTAGCCATTCCATTCAGCTTTTTTGCCATATTCCCAAATATGCTTCAGAACCTACCCAAATCAGGTGGTTGGTTGAATACCGTAAAAGTCGTGCTAGGCTTTCTGGAACTCGCATTCGCACTCAAATTCTTTTCCGTTGCCGACCTGGCTTATGGTTGGGGCATTCTGGATAGGGAAACCTTTCTTTCTATCTGGATTATACTCTTTACTATATTGGGATTTTACTTTTTGGGCAAAATCCGACTGCCACACGATAGCAAGTTGGAACATGTTTCTGTATTAAGACTTTTCATGGCCATGGCCTCCTTATCTTTTGCCATGTACATGGTACCAGGGTTATGGGGCGCACCCTTAAAATCCATTAGTGCCTTTGCGCCACCTGCATCCACGCAAGACTTTAACTTGTATAAAAGCGAAGTTCATGCAGCCTTTGACGATTACGACGCAGGTATGGAATATGCCAAACAACATGGTAAACCCGTCATGATTGATTTTTCCGGTTTTGGATGTGTCAATTGTCGTAAAATGGAAAACTCTGTATGGCAGGACAGACGTGTCAAGAAATTGCTGGAAGAAGACTACGTACTGATAACCTTGATGGTAGACAACAAAAAACCTTTGGCTCAGAGCTTTGAAGTCAATGAATATGGCAAAACCCGTAGCATCAAAACCATTGGTGACAAATGGAGCTATTTGCAACGTTTTAAATTTGGGTCAAATGCTCAACCCTTCTATGTCTTACTTAACAATCAGGGACAACCACTGTCTGGAAGTGCTTCCTACAATGAGGATGTGGATAAATATATCCATTTCCTTGAAAATGGCCTGAAAGCTTTTTCCAAATAGGCAATAATGTATAATTTCTACTAAAAATATATTTTATTAGAAAATATCACTATATTTGACTGGTTTATTCAATACTAAGTTACTTTAGGTATAGGTTGTTGCAAAATCAGACCCCTTTTTTCAATATTTTTTAGTTCAAAGGTTATCAATTAGTACAAAGGTTATCTATATGAAAACATCTCTTTTAATCACTCTTTTTCTATTTATTGGAATAATGACATCCATGGCATGTGATTTTAAATTTTCAACAGAAGGTGACAAGAAATCATGTAAAACGGGTGAAATTTTCGTAATCGATGTCAAATTAACTCTGACACATAGAACCTGTATAGTTACACCTGAACAGACCAAATTTAAACCGGAAGGTATTGAGGTGGTAGCTGCTACCAAATGGAAAGAAACTTCACCTGGTATTTGGACAAGGCAAATCAAAGTAAAGGTTCTAGATAACAAATTAAAAAAGATATCTCTTTCAGCTACAAGAACTTGCGACAAAGAAGGTGGCTACGGTATTTATTCTCTGGATAAATAACGAAATTCAATTCTTATGGGATTTAAAAACAAGTTTCTGGCTATAGCCTTGTTTTTTTTACTTTTTGCTATCAGCATAAACGCTGCCGTATCTTCAACTACTGCAGACAGTATAAGTCATGCTTTAAATAGCGGTATTCAAGGTTGCGACAAAAGTTGTTCTTATTATGCAGGTGAACATAATGCAATAGGGATTGGTAATACTTTGCTGACTTTTATCCTTATACTATCCGGCACAGTATGGCTTTTCTTAACTTATAAGAAAAAATATATCATCGTTATCGGATCCTTATTGGGTTTAGCTGTATTAGGAACCTATTTTTATCCCCAAATTAAAAATTCAAAATCGTCAACTGTCAATTGCCCGGTAGTATTAAGTAAGTCAGGCACGTCTTCAAAAATAGCTGATACAACCTTTCTGGCACCAACATCTGAAGAATTTGAATCAACAGATACTACAATTGAAAAAGCCGCTGTAGATTCTACTAAGTTTAAGCAATCGACAGCATCAGAGGATGGATTTACACCAGCATCCGGAGACGAGTTTTCATCCACCGGTAATGAATTTTCGACAAAAGACATTCCAGTCAAATCTGAAAAGAAGATCGATTACAAACAAATACTTGAACCAATAATCATATTCCTCATCATTGCCTTTATTAGCCTGATGATCAAATATCCCTGGTTTAGAAAAACAAGAGGCTTTTTTCTTTTGGCAGGTTTGCTCTATCTTGGTTTTTACAGAGGAGCCTGTCCATGCATGATTTCCAGCTTTCAAAACTCAGTACTTGGCTTGCTCGGAGTCTCCATTCGTCTGGAATCCTTGCTTTGGTTCTTATTGCTCATACCAGGAGCCTACCTGTTTGGAAAAATATGGTGCGGCTGGCTATGTCATTTGGGCGCTCTACAGGAATTTATCTTTCTTTCACCAAAAATAAAAATCCTGACCACCAATAAGGCTCAAAAAATATTGAAGGTCATTCAAATTTCTGTGTTTGTCCTATGGATAACGCAATTGATCATCACCAAAACCAATATATTTTGTGAGTATGATCCCTTCAAAGTGGCCTTCAACTTAATATCAGCCACTGCAACTGGTTACCTATTACTGGTCCTACTTTTAATCAGTTCTGTGTTAATATACAGACCGTTTTGCAGATCCATCTGCCCGGTTGGACTTATTCTTGGATTGACTACCTACTTACCTGGAGCAAGAAAACTTGATAAAAATTCCGCATGCATTAACTGTAAGAGTTGTGACAAAGAATGCAAGCAACGTGCTATGATTCACGAAAATAAAGTCACAACATTAAGGACAGAAGATTGTATCATGTGTGGAGAATGTATTTCTGAGTGCAAAATCAAAGCATTAAATGTAACATGGTCAAAACAAAAGGGTACAAAAAAGGACTAATCCTTATCGGCATCTTGCTCATTTCAACTGGAGCAATGGCTCAATGGGAATGTCCCAGTCGAATTGGAGGAAATTTAAAACCCGTAGGTTCATCAGACCTTATGTGGGCTACCGAACTAACAACCACAGCAGGTTCCATTGGTGGTGATGGGGTTGGCAATGCCATGGCCTTTTTCGGACTGGATTACAGCCAGAATAATTTTACAATTTATGCAGAAGGAGGCGTTAAAAGTTGGATTCGATTCAATGCAAACAATTATCACAATACAAAATACAGTTATGGTTTACGCGAGACTTTCTTTCGCTATAAAAACGATATACAAAGTCTGACACTCGGTCTTCAATCTACCCAGGGTGAAGATTTCTATCTTTTGAACGAACGTGTTGCAGGAGCCAATTACCGCGCCACTTTTGGTAACTGGTCTTTGAATGCATTGACCGGAACAGTCATGGACCAATTTGCCAGGAACGGTACTTTTTGTACGTTGGGTTTTCTTTACAATATAGTTCCTGGAAGGCAACGCGCTATCATAGGCAACAAATTCGGACAAACCAATCTGGGAATGCTCACCTTGAGTTACAAGCCAAAAGCAAAATCATCGGATGAGTTTTCTTCAGACAACGAGTTTTCGAAAAATAAAACAAATCTGTTTAAATTGAATAATATTGGTGCACTTCTTTACAATGAGTATGGTTCACAAGTTGTTACTCCTGCCCTCTTTTCAGGTCTTTTTACTGAAATCGAACTGGCAGGTCTCACATTTAAACCAGAAATCATTCTTCAATCAGCCAATTTCAACAATGCTTTACTCTATTCCTTTATAATACAAAAACAAATTAGCTGGAACAACGGTCAACAAACTCGCATCTTTGGAAAATATATTGGAATGCACCAAATCGATACAACAGCTGTTGCACTAAACTCATTCAGTAATGTCTTTGCAGGGGAAGTTTTAAGAATGGACGCCCTTGAGTTGCCCCTTTTTCAGGCAGGCATCAAGCAATCTGTTCCTAGTCTGAAAGCATCCTTAAAGATACAGATGGCCATGCAGACAGGAAAAACCTCCGGTTATACAGCCAACCCTTACAACCCTATTCTGAATAATAGCAGAATGCAGGAATACGACATGGCAATCAGCAAAAATATTGGTAAGAACTTACTGGTTAATGGTTGGTTTGGGTATATGGTCTATCCAAAAATGACCAGCCCTTTCATTTATGAAACAAACAAGAATTTTTGGGGTAAAATTGAAATGAGGCTTTCTTTCTAAGCAAAAAAAAAGATTCTATGAAAAAAATCACCGGATGGTTGTTTGTTGCAACAATACTTTTTATGCTTGTCGTAAATGCCTGTCAACAAACTGGAATTATTTACCATATTGACCAGACAAAGTGCAACTTATGTCAAAAATGTGTTACGGTTTGCGGGTTTCATGCTATATCCATGCATCAATCGGTAAACGACAGAGACACCATTGTTATTGACCCAAATCTTTGTATGGGTTGCGGGGAATGTCTTATTGTATGTCCTGTTGATGCAATTACTTCAGCCAGTGCTCAAAGAGGTCAGAAAAATGATGATTAATTTTAAAAAAAGGATTCTTTCCATTGTACTTGTAATCTGCGCTTTTACAGCAAACGCACAAATTTCTGTAAACTATATAGAAACGAAAAAGGCAGTCTACAGTTTGGGAGATGTCATCATTCTTCAGGTTACCATGAAATGTACACCAGAAACCTGTTTGAGCGGAATGAAACAGTCTAAGATTTTTGTATCTGGGCTAAAAATTGAGAAACAATCGGCATGGAAAGAAATAGCTAAAGCCACTTTCCAAAAGCAATTGCAATTAATCGTGGTAAAGGGTAAGAAAAACAAATCCAAACTGACCATTTTGCGAAAGGTTGATAAAGAGTCATTGTTCCTTCAGGCATTTTTTCCAATTAAAGAATAAAATTTTCAATGGTAAAAAAAAGTAATTTATCTCATCCAAATGAAAGAGAACAAAGAAATTCCAAAATCATTGTTATCTCTGTCTTTTTGATTGTAATCCTTCATACAATTTACATGAACATCATGGGATTCAATTCCCTGAGTCATGACGCTTGTTTGGTTTATAAATCGGTGCCCCGTTGGTTTTTTTACCTCTACGAAAACATTCTGGAACTTTTCATTGTCGTCATCATTGGCCTATTTGCAGGTGTTCTGACTGAAAAATATTTTCTGAAAATCAAGCGTTTTTATCCCAAAAATCAGATACTGGCCTTTTTATACGGTTCCATTCTTCCGATCTGTTCCTGCGGTGTGATTCCTTTGATCGATTCCATGAAAAGAAAAACGTCCTTGAAAGTGATCATCACTTTTATTATTGCCACCCCGCTGCTTAATCCCTATATCATATTCGTATCGTATGCTGTGCTTGGATTGAAATTCACCATCCTACGGATCGTCTTTTCCTTTTTTGCAGCAATGATTACCGGACAAATACTTCAATTTGCAGCAAATAAATTTAAACTTTCAATTACAGGTGATTTTGCTGCCTGTGTAACAGATTGTGATCCTGTTTTGGCAAAAGATCCATTTGTCAAAACAATTAGAATGACCAAAAAAATCCTGCCTTATATTCTGTTTGCAGGCCTCCTGAGTTTTGCTTTTGCTTTGGTCAATCCCAAACAATACATCGAAACATTGAACCTGACTGCTGAACCCTGGGCCACTATTCTGATGACACTGGTGGGTATTCCCATCTATGTCTGTAATGGAACAGATGTCCTCTTTTTGAAGCCACTGCTGGAATACACCGACTTAAGCATGGGGGCAGCCATTGCCTTCTCCCTTAGTTCTTCAGCCCTTTGTATCTCATCCATCGTGATGCTGGCTAAGTTTCTCGGAACAAAACTAACGACCATCATTGTCGTCACTATTTTCCTATTAATGATTTTATTTTCTTCCATTATCAACTACTTAATTTAAATAAGCTATGCTACATTCCATTTATCGAATTGCTTCATGCATACTGATTATCTTCACCTTGTCTATTTCAACAGCCATCGCCCAATCAGTCACATTCAATGTTACAACCGTGACTTACGGAGGTGGAGAAGCGCCAAAACATGTATTTGCCCTTTGGATAACCAATTCTAGTGGAAAATACATCAAAACTATTAACAGGCAATCCAAAAACTATACCAGTGAACTTTCAAACTGGTACAGCAATTCCGGAAACAAAACGACGGATGGTATCACCGGAGCAAGTTTAATCACTCACAATGCACCATTAAATAAAACAGGAGGTGTATCCAGAATCCCGTTTTTATGGGACTGCAAAGACTTCAACGGTACTTTAGTTGCAGATGGTGACTACTATGTCAATATAGAGTTTTCCGAAAAAGGCGCGTCTAAATATATTAAATACGCCTTTACAAAAGGTTCTACCAGCAACAACCTCAGTTATCCGAATGTAACAACCAACCCTGGCAAATATTTTCAAAATGCCACATTAGTCTACACCGCTTTGGCAACTTCCATATACCAAACTGAAAATACCAAAACATACGATATCTATTTCTCCAACAGTTCAAAAAAACTCATTCTTTATTTTGATGCTCAATACCACGAGTCAGTTGAAGTCTCCATCTACAATCTTTCCGGAAAAGTACTTTATATTAGAAACAATATAGATTCTGATTTTTCAGTTGAATTGTCAAAACTGCCGGCAGGAGTTTATTTTGTAAAATTATCGGATAAATCCGGCAAAAAGCAAACCAATAAAATCATTGTTCGATAGTTAATTTACCCTGAAATTTGCTAAGTAAAACGCACCTTAATTCAAATATTTTTCTGTTTCTTTGTACACGGAAAACACAACAATATAAATTCTATATCATGGAAACAAAGAAATTTCTTCTCGACGAAAAAGATATTCCAACACAATGGTACAACATTGTGGCAGATATGAAAAACAAGCCTTTGCTGCCTTTGCATCCTGGTACAAAAAAACCTTTATCACCTGAAGATTTGTACCCTATTTTTTGTAAAGAATGTGCAGATCAAGAGCTTAACTATACCGATCGTTTTATAGACATACCAGAAGAAGTCAGAGACGTATACCGTAATTATCGTTGTACACCTCTGGTACGTGCCTTTGGTTTGGAAAAAGCGTTGGATACCCCAGCCCACATCTATTTCAAGAATGAAAGTGTTAGTCCGGTTGGTTCTCACAAACTAAATTCCGCTATTGCTCAAGCTTACTTCTGCAAAAAAGAAGGAATTACAAACATTACCACAGAAACCGGTGCCGGACAATGGGGAGCAGCCATGTCTTATGCTGCAAAATTCTTCGGACTGGAATTGGCCGTCTATATGGTTAAAATAAGCTACGAACAAAAACCTTACCGTAAATCAATTATGCAGAGCTACGGTGCAACGGTTATAGCATCACCATCAATGTCTACTAAGGCAGGAAGAAAAATCATTACCGAAAATCCCAATTATATGGGAAGTCTTGGTACTGCTATTTCCGAAGCAATCGAACTGGCCACCACCACACCGAACTGTAAATATGTATTGGGTAGCGTACTCAATCATGTTAGTTTGCATCAGACCGTCATTGGTCAGGAAGCCAAAAAACAGATGGAAATGGCTGGAGAATATCCAGACATTATTATCGGATGTTTCGGAGGTGGTTCCAATTTTAGCGGACTGGCGTTCCCATTTATGGAAAATACATTTAAAAAAGGTACCAAAACCCGTTACATCGCAGCAGAACCCGCTTCTTGTCCTAAACTGACCAGAGGAAAATTCCTGTATGACTTTGGTGATGAAGCAGGCTATACCCCACTTTTACCAATGTACACACTGGGACACAATTTTGCACCTGCTCACATTCACGCAGGAGGCTTGCGCTACCACGGTGCTGGAACCATCGTCAGCCAACTTATGAAAGACGGCATCATGGAAGCCACCGATATCAAACAATTGGACAGTTTCAAGGCAGCTATGCTTTTCGCTAAGGCAGAAGGCATCATTCCAGCTCCTGAATCGGCCCATGCTATCGCAGCTACCATCAACGAAGCTTTAAAATGCAAAGAAGAAGGTACCCAAAAGACCATCCTCTTCAACCTTTCAGGTCACGGATTAATTGATATGACAGCATACGACAGCTACTTGAGCGGAGATCTGGAAAATTACGACCTTCCTCAGGAACAAATCGACAAGAATATTGAAAGTATACTTTACTTACAAGAAAACATTTGAAAAATCTAATCAAACATATTGAAAAACTCCTGCCCGAGCACGACTGCGTAGTCGTACCGGGCCTTGGAGGTTTCGTTCAGAATGAAGTATCAGCCAGATTTGATTCCAGATCCGATATTTTATATCCTGAAGGAAAAGAAATATGTTTCAATATCAAGTTAACTTTTAACGATGGCTTTTTGGCACAAGCTTACCAGAAATCTCTTGGATTAAGTTTTGAAGACTCCAATATTCAGATTCGTCAGGGAGTCCAGGAACTTTTGTATAAAATTGACGAAGGAAAATACGTCAGTTTAGGTCAAATCGGCGTCATGTGGAAGAACAATCAGGGGCAACTTTGTTTCCGTTCAGAAACCAGGAGTTCATTTAGTCCAGATGCTTATGGTCTTTCCTCTTTCTCCTATCCTACTTTGGAAAAAAGGCTCAGAAAAAAATCCACTACAGAATTTCAAACACAAAAAAGGCATGACAACGAATTCATCAACATTCGTCTGCGTCGCAATAGTTTCCGCAATCTAATCACCGGAGTCGCAGCATGCCTGTTTATGATTGTACTGTCAAAACCGGCAGGTAATCTACCTTCAACAGGCAATCAGGAGGCTTTTTTGATGCACAATTATATCTCAGCACCCAAAGATGATGATTCAATGGTTAATAATGATCCATTCCCTGAATTGAAACAAAAGAATGAATCGGCAGAAGCCATTCCCGAGCAGGAAGAACTGCAGGAACAGACTACTGAGCCAGTTAAAGAGACCAAAAAGGTATCCCCTAAAAAAGCGTCGAAAAAAGAAATCGAAAAATCAACATCCCAAGAAGAGATTGCCTCTCCTGAAAAATACAACAGAGGTGGAGTCCTTCAACAAGATCAGGATAGTAGAACAGCAAAAGAGTCTACACATTCTTACTATATAATCATTGGGAGCTTTCCTGAAAAACAATTGGCTATAGATTGGGTAAAAGCTCAAAGTCATAGCAGCGTTTTCAAATACTCTGGTATTATTGAAAGCGACGGAAGAGCCAGAGTATATGCCAGAAGTTTTCCGGATAAGGATGTGGCACAAGCTTATCTCAATCAATTCCGGTCAAATAACCCTGATTACGCCACTGCATGGCTGCTCAGCGTAAAAAAATAAGTAAAAAAACGCATGAAGGTTTTGCAAATTCAAAAATATTCCTACCTTTGCACCCGCTTAATGCAAGAACAAAAAAATTAAAATTCATTTCAAAAAATGGCAACTAAAATCAGATTGCAAAGACACGGACGCAAAGGGTATGCATTTTACCACATTGTAGTCGCAGACAGCAGGGCACCACGAGATGGTAAATTTATTGAGAGATTAGGTTCATACAACCCCAACACTAATCCTGCTACAATAGATTTGAATTTCGAACGCGCCTTGTATTGGGTTCTAACCGGTGCTCAACCCACCGACACTACACGTAACCTTCTTTCAAGCGAAGGCGTAATGATGAAAAAACACCTTTTAGAAGGTGCCAAAAAAGGAGCTTTCACTTTAGACGATGCAGAAGTAAAATTCACAGCATGGAAACAAACTAAAGAAACAGCTATCAACTCACAAAAACTTTCTTTGAAAGATGCAGCAAAAGCAGACGCAAAAGAACGTTTAGACGCAGAAATTGCTTACAACAAAGCAAAGGAAGCTGAACAAGCTCAAAAAATAGCAGACGTTAAAGCTGAAGCAGCTGCAGCAATCGCCGCAGAAGAAGCAGCTAAAGCTCCTGCACCAGTAGCAGAAGAAGCCGCTCCGGCAGCTGAAGAAGCTACACCGGCAGCAGAATAATATTCAGAAGTCCCGACCAGGACTTCTAAATAAGGAGAGATGGCAGAGTGGTCGATTGCGGCGGTCTTGAAAACCGTTGAACTGCAAGGTTCCTGGGGTTCGAATCCCTATCTCTCCGCAAATAAAATGAAAAGGAATGACGAGCGCAGCTCGTAGCCTGAAAAGAACAGAATCCAGTACAAGCTTGCTTGTTTACTGGATTCTTTCTTTTTAGGCGTTTAGCCCGCAGGGCTTTATTCCTTTTCTTTTTAGTTAAAGCCACCCCCAAACGGGATCGCGGCGCGCTAGCGACGCAATTCATATCTTGTTGAAAAACTCAAACTTTATCTTAATTCTATACCCTAACAAAATCAACTTCAATACTATCAACTAAGCCTTCGTCAATTTTCAATTCTGCAGCAAACTCTCTAAATTTACCAACAGCATCACTCACCATTTCAATTATAGACTTATAATCTTGAATATCATTTCGCTGAGCAACCGCTTCCAGATCTTCTCGGGTAATAGTATCATTTTTACCATTAATGGACATTGTAAGAGGTGCAATATCCAAACCTTTGTCCAGGAATTCCGGTTCATATTCAAAAACAGCTACATCCGCTTTTTTATCCCATGAAAGATACCCTACCGACATTCCCCAAAGTTTCACCATTACTACATTCGTTTCCATAGTTACTTCTCTTTCTGTTGTTTCTTAAACAATGCACGAGGACTTTCTGGTAGTTCGGGCAATAGCTTTTCAATTTCATCAAGACTATCGATAGCTCGTAGCAATTTGATAAATGAAGCCATTGTAACTCCGGTAGAAGAACCATTTTCAAAAGAACTAATAGTAAATACGCTAAGTCCCGATTTCGCGGCTACATCCTTTTGAGTGTACCCCATCCTTTTACGGTAGTCACTGTATCGTTTTCCTAACTGTCGAATAAGATCACTGCCAGATATTTCATATAGTATATCAAATTTATTCCGTCCTAATCACCAGCCTCTTCCCTTTCACCAGATCACTATGCTTTATAAAGTACCCATCAACCTTTTTTCCATCGTACATAATTTCAGTAATTTTCCTACCCGAATTCTTTTTAATAATAGTGAATTTCTTGTTGCCAAGTTGGAATTCGACTTTATCAAACAAGGGCACTGTAACGATGTATTCCGGATCTGCCGGAGAAAAGGTGTATAATCCGATGGCGTTAAAAACATACCAGGACGACATTTCACCGGCATCGTCCATTCCGGCATAAGCCAATTTGTCTTTGCCCATATCGTAAAAATGGTTCATTAGGCTATCCAGGTAGAACTGTGTCTTCTCCTGTTTGCCCACAAAATAGTACATGTATGGAAAGTTGTGATCGGGTTGATTACCATGGCAATACTGACCTATAAAACCGGACATATTATCGGCTTCCTGTCCTTTAAAAGGGGTAGTGAATAACTGATCCATTTTTTTTTCAAAAGCGTCGTTGCTGCCATAAAGTGCTATCAATCCTTTGGGATCTTGAGGTGCAAAGAACGATGACTGCCAGGCGTTGGCTTCACGGTACATGTACTCGTAATGAACATAGGTCGGATCAAAGTTTTTCACCCAGTCCCCATTGGCCAACCGACCTCTCATAAAACCGGTAGAAGGATCGAACACGTTTTTATAATTGCTTGTTCGCTTCATCAGCATATTATAATTGGCTGTGTCGCCCAATTGTTTGGCTAACTGCGCTACGGCATAATCGTCGTAAGCATATTCCAGGGTTTTGGTCACTCCGGCGTTGGCCACGGTTTGAAGCCCCGGTTTTGCCAAATCGGGTTCAGAAATGTACCCTTTTTCAATGTATTCCAATATATGCGGACGGCTTCTGTTTTCTAATGTGGCATTACGCAACAGCAGGTTGTAGGCACTTTTCACATCATAATCGCGGATGCCTCTCAAATACGATCCGGCAATAAACGGAGCGGCATGGTCACCATGAAAAAAAGTAGGCATAAAACCACTTTTTTCACCTTTATCAATCAATGATTTGATGACATCGGCTGTTACTTTGGGAGATAACATTCCTAACAAAACAAGCTTATTGCGATAGTCATCCCACAAGGATGGTTCGGTGTAATAGTTGAATCCTTTATTGACCACTACTCCTGCCTGATCGGTAAAATCACCGTTTACATCGCTTCTTAGAGCCGGCCAAAGGAATGAACGGTATAAGGTTGAATAGAACAAGCCCTTTTGTCTTTCAGTACCACCTGTCACAGCAATTTTCGACAATAACTTATCCCAAGTTTTAGTAGCTTCTTGCCTGACCTGAACAAAACTTTTTCCGAGCATTTCTTTTTCCAGATTTTCCTTCGCATTTTTAATGCTTACAAAAGAAAAACCGATTTGAATCTCTAATGGCTTGGATTCATCCACAAAGCTAACCAAGGATGCAAGGGCTTTATCGTCTTTTTTCAATACATCAATTGTCTTAATCGTATGATTGGAGACAGCATAGAAATAGATCTTTTCGCCCGTTTGTTGAAAACCGCTAAAAACGTTATCCCCCTCCTTCTGCAGATCCCACGCTCTGACATTTTCGTTCGATTTTGACAGATAGGCAAGCAGTTTTTTGCTTACTCCGGGTTTGAACGTATATTTATGAAAAGCACAACGCAAGGTCGAAGTCAATTCGGCATTCACAGCATAGCGTGGTAAATATACCTGATAATATCCCGGATGAGCCGATTCGTTTTTGTGGCTGAAAGCGGAGCGGTAATCGTCCGGATTAACATCGCCAGTAACAGGCATTAAAGGAACATGGCCCAAGTTCCAATGGCCTTTGCTCGTATGGGCAAAACCGTAAATGACGGAATCTTCGTACTGATAGCCGGAACCACTTCTAAACTTAGTTATTGGAGTGAGCTGAACCATAGCATTGGGAACGGAAGATCCTGGAAAGGCCTCAGCACCCCATGTGCGGTGTGTAGGTCTGTAGCCAATATCTACACTATCCAACAAAGTGGCAGTTCCCAAAAATGGATTTACATAATCTGTAAAACCATTTTTAGCTTGCGAAAAAGAAATGCCAAGAAATAAAAAAACGAAAACACTTAGATTCTTGATCATGATTTTTTATTTTATTTCGTGAACTGTATGGTTACAGCTTCATTTGTACGTGGAATAACAAGCGGCAACTTTGCTTTTTTGCCATCAACAAGGACTCTGTTCCAACCAGCTTCTACTGAAATAGTCATTTTTTTACCGGCAAGCACCAAATCGTCGAAACGGAAATCAATTGTTTTAAAAGGTTGTAAGTAAAGAGACTTTTCGTCCATTTGCATGCCAAGTAAGCGCACTAAGTACTCCCAGGATGATTTGTAGCGGGGATATGGAGCAAAACGCGGTGTATCCTTGGCCGTCTCTTCGGGAAGTGGCAGAACCTCACCTTGGGCGTTTATAGAACCATTCCATTCACCTGCGGCAAAATGATTGTTTTTCAGACTCCTATCCATAGAACGCATAATATCGAGTGACGCAGATTCGTCGCCCATATAGCCAAGTAGTGAGCTGAGATTTATTTGAGATCCGAACCAACAGGTACGAGAGTGGTAACCGGTTGTAACATCAGGTACACGATTGGGTTTCATACCGTTCACCCATCCACGAAAACCTTGTGCTTTATCTTCCACCACATTGTTGGTATAAAGAGAATGTAAGGCCATATCAATTTTTTCTGATGGCAATACATCTATTGCTTTTTTGTCGATAGCAACTACCCAAAGGCCAAAAAGCTGATCGGTAAACAACGTTTCAGGGGTACTTTCCAATGCAGCGCCTTCGGTACGAAAAAAGAGATTCCACGATTTACTTTGTCCATTCCACAACAATTTGTCATAACTGACAAGGGCTTTAGAATACATATCGTTAAGTGGTAAATTTCCTACAGTTACATTTTTTTCACCTAATCCTGCAGCCATCGATTTTAATCCATTTAATCCATAAATCCATGCCGAGTTGACGTAACTGCTAACTCCCGGCATTTTCCAAATATCATAGCTTTGGTTGCCGTGTTTGCTTTGAATGAGGCTTTCATAATTGTCCAGGTTATAAACGCGATTGGCAGCCACCACCGAAATGTCAAAACCTTGACGAGTAAAAGCTGGATCGTTGAACCAAAGAGCATCACGGCGCATACGGCACATAAAAGTAGGTTCTTCCACATAATGAGCAGCATCGTCCCAAAGAGAGTGCATTATCAATCCAGAATCAGGGCCTGTTGTAGGTGTTGCTTTGAAATACTGGGTCATATCCATTTTTTCGAGCTCTGGCCAGTTGATCATATAGACCCAACCGCAATACACTGAAACATCCATGGTATTTAGCATTCCATGAGGGGTTTCGATTTCGAAAAAATAGGGATCAGTGGTTATAAATGTTGAAGTCATAATGGAAGAAAGCGATCCAAACCATAAGCGTTTTAAATAGGCAGGAGCCTGAACGGAATTGTGCCAAGAGTCAATACGTTTGCTCCATTCTGAAGCGGATTGCATTGCTTTATCCACAACAGCGGAAGCATTTGGCGATGCCAATGTATAATATCGCTTGTATTTATCTACTGTTGGATAGTACCAGGAAACATAAAACCGTTTGGTCATTTCGCTACCGGGTGCCAGAGATAATTTTACCGTAACTGCATTCTCGGATGCAGAACCTCCGTTTGCAGCAAAAACGATTTCACCTTTTGAATCGGAAAAAATGGTACGATCGTTTGCCGCTTTACCTGAAACAGAATTCTCGAGTGATAATTCCAATAATCTGGGTGTGTTCCCGGTATTTGATACAGTGACGTCAAAAACTTGTACAGGAAGTGTGGAATTCACTAAATCATGGGGAAACATGGGTGCAAATGCATTTATCGAAACCTGAAGATTGGCCTCCGGATCGGTAAATACAGCATGTCCTTTGGGCAAGCAAGCTGAAATGTTAGCGATTTCGAACGGTATGGCTTCTTTTTTCCAATTGACAGGAGTTGTTTGAACGATGTATGTATCGTTTCCATCAGCAATGGTAAAACCATAAGTCGATTGAACAAAACCTTCGGGGGCAGTAGCCATTTTGTGAACTATCAGTGCTTTGTCGTAACGTTGCTGCAAGCGAGAAAGAGTTCTTGGAGAAACAGGTGCAGCTGCATTTTTAGCATCCGTAAGTTCCTGCTCTATTTTATTAAAAGACAAATCGTTCTTGCGTACTTGTTCAGCGGTGTATTCCCATTCACCATCGGCTAAACCGTCCTTTGACTTTCCTTCGAAATTCACCCGCACAAAACCATATTTACCAAAGGCAGAATAGCCTGTACCAACACCTCCTAATGGAAAACCAAGGCTTTCAGATACATTTATCCACGCGCTCGAATCTTTACTGTTTACACCCATCACAGATTGGGCATGCATAGAAACGGTCATTAAAGATAGTCCCGCTATTGCAAAGGATTTCAAAATTATCGGGAAGGGAGTGTGTTTTCGTTTGCAATAGATCATTGGATTTATCATTTTATTCGTACTATTTATTAACTGATTAACTAAGGTTTCACACTTGAAAAAATAATGTAACACATTTTAGCTTTTAAATCGTTAATTATGTGCATTATAACAAATCCGGCCAAACCTGAAATATACAGTGCAGTACAAAGATATCAAAAAGATTCTAGAGTTATAACAGAATTCCCCCTATGTAGGTAAACGCATAAATAAAATTTAATGACCACCAATAGTACTATGAAGCCGCTTTAATATTGACTAAACTGGCAAATAAACCGATGTTTTAAAGCAAGAATCTAACACGAAAAGCAAGTCTTTATCGGAAAAATCATATCTTTGTTGTATATAATTGTCCCTAAACTGGGAAAATTTCTGCATATAATATATTAAGTGCCCTTTATGGAAAATAACGAAATTGTGAAATGTCTTTTTTGTGGCAGTTCAGCAACATTGAAAAAGAAAGGTATTACAGGTTACCAGCAACCTGATGTATTTAATATCTATCACTGTCCGAATTGCAATACAGCCTTTTCGTTAGATAGAGTCGAAACAGCAAAAATGTATGAAGATATTTATCTAAATGGTGAACATGTTCCCGGATATGATCGCTATTGGAAATATGCCAGGAATGTAAAAAAGAGCAGACACCCAATGGCCTATCTGTCCAAATCCGAGGAGACATATTGGTCCGTTGGTGAAGCAATAAAAACAGTCGTTCAGAATAAGAAAACCGCTAAGATTCTGGAGATTGGAAGCGGCCTTGGTTATTTAACCTATTCATTAAGAAGTGAGAATTACAACATAATTGGAATTGATGTTTCTGATGCGGCCGTTCAAAAAGCCAAAGAACGTTTTGGCGATTTTTACCTTCATGCCGACTTGTTTGAATATGCACAACAATACCCAGCTACCTACGATGTAGTTATTCTCACCGAAGTTATTGAACATGTAGAGAACCCTTTGGATTTTATAAGATCAATTAAGATGCTCTTAAAAACTGGTGGACATACCATCATAACAACACCTAACAAAACTTTTTATCCATCTGAAATTGTCTGGGGAACAGAGCATCCACCCGTGCATTGCTGGTGGTTTAGTGAGGAATCCATGAATTATGCTGCAAAGATCAATAATATGACGATAGAGTTTGTCAATTTCAAGAGCTACTACAAAAAAAGGCCTTTAGTTATTGATCCAAAAAAAATAGTAGAGGGAGAATCTATGCCTTCAACGCTGGATAGTAAAGGTTCCCTGATAAATGGAAAAACATCATTGGCTGCAAGACTGAGATTTGTCTTGATCGAATTTGGGCTGATTAAGGGGCTATACAACTTTTATAAAAAAATAACCGTTGTGAATCCAATGGTCTGTAAAGACAGAGGAACTATACTTTGTGCCATTCTGAAAAAAGTGTGAGCCAAAATAAAAAAGGCCATATCCGCTTGGGTATGGCCTTTTTTATATACAAATCACATCTTACTCCCCATATACATGAAACTCATTAATTCTGGCAGCTGAATCATTTCCAGCTAAAGGAATAAACAATCTCACTTTCTGAGCTGTAAAAGGAACGACTTTTCTGTCGGTTGTATTCATTTTGTTATCAGCTACAAAATCAACATCCACCCACTGATCACCAACCAGTTTTTGGAACTTGAAATTTTTGGTTATATAGTCTTCACTTTCATAACCTGCATGTTTAACATACCATTCAGCGATTTTCATAGGTTTACCTAAATCAATGGCAAGCCATTTATCCACTTCTGCATTTTGACACCACTTGGTATATAAATCACCGTCCAGTGCTTTTGCAGCATTTTCACTTTCATTCATTTCACCGGAAGCGGTTGCAGTCTTTCCTTCAGACAATTTAGGTTCCTTCTTTACTACAGGAGCGGTTACTTTATCAGATACCTGGTACACTTTGTATTCAGCAGCAGGTTTCGTGTTGTCATTGTCATTGTTAGCAACAGTGACAGCCAATACGGTAATGTTTCCATTGTCTGGCAAAATCAATTCTGTAGCCGATTTAGGAAGAACAATGCAATATTTAAACAGATAGGTAAAGATATAAGCCTCATCAGCATTCTTAACACCATTGTGCATGTGGTTTCCAGTCCAGGCAATATTCTCTGGTTTATAGATACTTGGGTAAATGGTAGTATCACCTGCAACAACTTGATACCCTTTTGCTTCTCCTACAAAATGGGAGAAATAAGGAACGTGGAAACTATACGCATTCTTTCCTACACGGAAATCAGCTGTCGTACCATTTAAATCTGTAGAAGCAGCCAGAATGTACAATTTCTTGTAACCTGAGGGAATGGAAATTTTGTTTCCGGCACATTTGAGTGCATTCATTTTGCCCGCAACCTTTGGACCGATTGCAAATTCAATTCCGTCAGCAACAATATTGTCAGGAATCAGTTCAGCAACATACGAGTTTGACTTGCCATCAAAATCACCGTCTTTCTTATCATTGTTGGTAGAAATAACATCAACATTATACGGCAATGATAAAGTTTTGCATTCAGGTGATGTCAAAGTTGCAGGAGCTTCTGCCAGTTTCACCCGATATGTTTTGGGCTGAAATTTGGTCATGTTCACTGTCAGTGTCTTTCCGGAGAAATTGGCATCAGCGATGACTTCTTCAATTCCATTGAGTTCTTTTGCTTCAACAATGTTGGCCGCAAAATTCACTTTTACATTGTTTGCACTCTTACCTTGAGTTTCATAGAATCTCAGCACATAATAGTCGCCGTCTTCTGCTTTCTTAAGCGTTTTCAAAGCCACTTGAGATGATTCGATATTCAATAATGAAAAGCTCTTGCCAATTGTACCTTCGTGTTTGGTCGTTTCAAAGGCCATCAAAGGTTGGTTCAGTTGTGCAGCTTGCCAGCCGGATGCAGCTTCCAGTGGATTTTTTGCATGACCGAAAATGGAGAAAGTAAAATGGTTTTCTCCCAGATCCTGGTATTCCTGAAATGCATACGATTTATTATCATCTGGTGCTGCAGGAGAATGAATCAAAGACAGACGCAATGTATTGTCATTTGGTTTATCCCATCCGTATTTATTTATACTCAAAATAGATACACCATAGGCATTGTCTTTGCTAGTCAGATCAGCCCATTGCTGAGCAGGTACTTCGTAACGAACAGCGGTATTGTTTGGACGCTTGATAACACCGATACCCAAATCATAAGTTGCTTCTGGGTTGCTTACTGTCAATTGAAATTCAGCTTTCAACAACGTTTTCAAAGTATGCCAGTCAACATTATTTTCAATATCAATGCGTTTTTGTGAGCCAGTATTGGTCAGTGTAATGTATTGAATAAAGTTTGAGCCATCTTTTTGACGGGTAATTTTCAGTTTATTTCTAACCGGACCTTGTTCAACAATACTGATTACAGGTTTGCCGTCAACATAAGATCTGGGTTTGTTTTCAACCGTTTTATAACCAACTTCCCAGGAACACCAGAAACGTGGTTCATTGTCCATTAAGGCCAAACGAACGGGGCTGGCCAATAATTCCTTACCACCATTTTCCTTATCAATGATAGAGCAGATATCGCCGTTGGCATCAATGGATACTTTATAAACATCGTTTTCCAACATCTTGTCAGAAATCTTCATTGAGCTTGCAATAACGGTGGCTTTCTTAGAAGGTCTGACATCATAAACTTCGTAACCCATTGGTTTAACAGATGCTGCAAATACAATTTTCACCTGTTTCCCATTGGATTCTATGACCTGAGAAGGAACTTCATTGCCGGTTTTATCATAAACTTGTACAAAGGAGGCTGCTTTTGAAAGATTGATGGTTGCTTCCACAACATCGTTCCTATCAATGGATAATGGATTATAAACAACTACTGGGGTGCCTTTTGTTTTGGTATCCAATGCACGTGCACTTGCGCCTACAGACGTGTTTAAAACATTGGAGAACTTATCCTGCGCTACCACTTCGTCGTTGTTAGAAAACGTATACGCTTTCATGATACTGGTTCCTGTAAGGTCATCGTGGAACTGATGCCAGATCATTCGAATGAACGCCTGGTCTAGTTCAGCTTTAGGGTATTTCAATCCGCCCATCCAGTCGGCCATCACAGCGCTTTTTTCAGCAGCATCGGCCAGAATCTCATTGTTGCGGTTCCATCTTTTCATCATGGTGCGTGAGGTATAGCAACCTGTTCCATGAGCCGTCATGATCAATTCACCATCGTATTGAGGAAATTCATCCAAAACCGGGTAATATTTTTTATATAGATCTGTTACAGCTATACTCTCAATTTTTATCGGACCACCTTTCTTAATGGCTTGTTCAATACATTCAACGGATCTATCGGTTGGACCTCCGCCCATATCTCCAGTTCCATAATAACGTACACCAAAATTGTATTTACCCTTGGTTGCTTTGTTGGTCATATCTATCCAGTTATTGAATTCCTGCCTAACAGTCAGGTCTTCATCAAATCTTTCACCATAACCGCCTGCATCAGCAGCAGCCATGATTCTTGAACCGTCAACACCTTTCCAACCTCCAACTTTGAATGGTGTCAGAATACCACCCCAGGACAATTTCTGAGTGCTGAAACCGATCAAGCCGCAATGACTGGCAATGGTTGGCAATGTATAACCAAAACCAAAACAGTCAGGTAAGAAAATATCGTTGCTTTTCTTTCCGAATTCTTTTTTGTAATATGTCTGACCTATCAGGATATTGCGAATCTGGGATTCGGTTGATGGAACAATGATATCTGTGGCGTCCAGAGAGCTACCACAAATATTCCATTGACCGTTGTCAATATATTTTTTGAGCATATCCCATTTTTCGGGATAATATTCTTTAAACCACATATACTTGATGGCTCCCTCAAAGTTGAACTTGTAATCGGGATACTTCTGGAAAAGCGCAAAATTGTCATCCAGCGTTTTTTTCAAATACTCGTTGATGGTAGTCTGAATATCCCAGTTCCATTGGGTATCCAGATGTGCATCGGCGACCATATACATGGTCTTTTCCTTTTCTTGAGCCTGAGCATAGTTCGCTGACCCGATCAAGCCGACAATTAGTAGTAAAACTAATCGATTTCTGATTTTCATAAAAATTAGATTTAAAGGTACTTGGTATTGTAATTGATTGTTTATATAGGAATAAAGCACAAAAATACATTAATCTTTTGCTTATACAAGCCATCCTGGAAGGTCTTGTATAACAATTATTTCAACTGAATCGATTTTCTGAGTTTTATATCTTTTGAAGATCCCCCCACCAGAATTTCAAAATCACCGGCATCAAAGCCAAAATCTTTTATTGACTCTTTATAATAAGAAAACGAAGTCTCATCGAGTGCAATGGTTACCGTTTTTGTTTCACCTTTTTTCAGAAAAACTTTGGTGAAACCTTTTAACTCTTTAAGTGGACGAACTACTGGACATTCCAGATCGCTCACGTACAATTGGGCTACCTCTGCACCGTCCATTTTGCCTGTATTCTTTATATCAAAACTGACCAGAGCATTCACTCCGTCTTTATTTTGTTTCAATTCTACCTTCAGGTTTGAATAATCAAAAGAAGTGTAAGACAAACCAAAACCAAATGGAAACATGGGTTCCACCTTTATAGTATCGTAATAACGGTATCCGATCATCAAACCTTCCTTAAATTGAACATGCTTGTCGTTGTCTGAATCGTAGTAATTCGCAAAAGTTGGGTTATCAGACCATTTCTTTTCAAAGCTGACAGGAAGTTTGCCACTAGGGCTTAACTGACCAAGCATGATTTCAGCAAGTGCAGTTCCACCTTCCTGACCGGGATAGAAAGCATGAATCAAACCTTTCACGGAAGGCAGCCATTTTTCCATATAAACATTACCACCTGCATTCAAAATAACAATGGTATTTGGATTGGCCTTTGTTACAATTTTAATCAAGCTGTCCTGAACTTGTGAGAGTTCAAAAGTGCGGTCTCCACCTTCGTGCTCCGTTTGTTTGTCAAATCCAACACAGACAACAGCTACATCGGCTTTTGACGCCATTGCAATTGCCTCATTGTAGTTCTCGTCCTTTGGCTGAAACCACGCCAAAACAATGGCAGCATCTCCCCCACCTTCGTAATATTCAAGTTTTATGGCGTATTCTTTACCTGCTACCAGCTTAATTAAGGTACTTTTTTCAAGATTACCATGATCACTCCAGTAATCAATAACCTTCTCACCATTTATAAATAAGCGGTAACCGTCATCACCTTTGACAATGAACTTGTATTCTTCTGTTTTTGTTGGACGGATGACTCCAGTCCATCGAACTGAAAAGTTATCCTGACCAATTCCTTCGACACTGGGCGTCTGAACCCATTCGTGGTCAACAACATTTTCTACCTTGACGGCTTTTGGTGTACCTGAAAGTTCTCTGTTATCGTAGTATTCGGCCTTCAAACCAACTGTTTTGGAACCAGGAGCTGTATAAAAAACCGATTTATTGGAAAGGTAGTTTAGACTGGGAATGCCGATTGTGTAATCAACTTTTACGTTTTTAGCCATTTTTTTAAATGCTTCCAATGTGCTGATCGAATGAAAAGGGTCAGTCTGTGAGCTTCCACCACCTGTATTATAGGTATCAGCATTGGGTCCGATAAATGCTACACGTTTTATTTTCTTCGTATTCAAAGGAAGAATATGGTCCTGGTTCTTCAGTAGTACAATACCACCTCTGGCTAAATCCAGGGCTACCTGAGCACTTTCAGGGTCATCGTTTGGAATCGTTGCGATGGTTTGATTACGATCAAAGAAGCCAAACTTAAAACAGACCCGGAGTATTCTGGTGATCTTATCATTCAGTTCTGTTTCTGAAATTGCACCACTGGCTAAAGCGGGTATAAGGTTTTTAGCAATCATTTGCTCGTTACCCGGCATTTCCAGATCTGTTCCACCTTTGAAAGCGGCCAAACCGTCATAAACACCACCCCAGTCCGACATCAGTAGACCATCAAAGCCCCAAAGACCCTTTAAAACAGCTTTGTTTAAATAAGTGTTGTGTGAAGTATGTATGCCATTCAGTAAATTATAGCTATTCATGACAGCTCCCACTTTACCCTTTTGTACCGCAGCTTTGAAAGCAGGCAGGTAAATTTCCATCATGGTACGTTCATCGATATCAGAACTGGTCCAGTTTCTATCGTATTCCTGAAAATTGGCCGCAAAGTGTTTGACAGTAGCAACCACTCCCTGACTTTGAACACCTTGAATATATGGTACCACCATGGTGGAAGAAAGGAATGGATCTTCACCCAGATACTCGAAATTTCTTCCACACATAGGCGCTCTGGCAATGTTTACACCCGGACCGAGCAGAAAATTCACTCCTCTGGAACGACAATCTTTTCCAAGGGCTACACCCAATCTGTTACTTAAATTGACATCCCATGACGCAGAAGTCAAAACACTGGCTGGGTATGCAGTACTTTTACCATGAGTTCTGGTTCCTACAGGACCATCAGTCATTTTGAAAGAAGGAATACCGAGACGTTCAATGGCTTTGGTATACATCCAGTTATAACCACTGATGTAATCAATTTTTTCTTCCAGTGTCATACGCGAGAGCAGGTCTGCAACGCGTGATTCAACAGGAGCTTTGGCATCTTTATATACTTGCGCACTGAGCCCAAGCGATAACAATAGAAAAGCTAGCAATAGTATTTTTTTCATTTTATATTAGATTGATTTAGATATGACGAAATGACAATGTGTTTACACCAATAGAGTCTACAAAAATAATCAACCTTTTTTGCAAATCGAATTAATATGTAGCTTAAGATGTACCAAAATGGAATAGAATTTTATGAATGTGGCATTTTTTTGTATTTTTACAAAGCAAAATGAGCTTTTAACATATTGAAATATAATTATATGAATTCGCAACTCAGACTACTTCTATTGTCCTTTTTACTTACTTTTTCCACTTTTCTATCTATAGCACAAACCTGGAAAAATCCATTGATCCTTACAAATGAATGGAGTTTATACGGTATTGGTGATCCATATATCCTTAAATTCAATGGTACTTACTACCTCTACTGTTCCACACGCGACAGTGAAACTGGAGTAAAATGCTGGAGTTCTAAAGATCTGCAAACCTGGAAATACGAAGGACTTTGTTCTACCGATGCCATTACTAAATGTGCCTATGCGCCTGAAGTTATTTACTACAACGGCAAATTCTATATGTACACTTCTCCTTCGGGAAACGGACACTATATTCTTCAAAGCAATAACCCAACAGGTCCTTTTGTCACAGTCACCGGAAACCTTGGCCATTCAATTGACGGCTCTGTCTATAAAAGTGATGCAGGTCAGCTTTATTTTTACCATGCCGGTGGTGATGGTATTCATTCACATACCATGTCTTCGCCAACGAATATAGGCAGTGATAATGTTTTGGGAAGTACTCAGATGAACGGTTGGACAGAAGGGCCATGCGTCATCAAAAGAAACGGGAAGTATTATATGATCTATACTGGAAACCACGTCATAAGCAAAGGTTACAGAATCAATCTGGCCGTTTCAAATTCCCCGGCTACCAGTTATGTATCACAGGACAATCAAAATCCTGTCATTCTCAGTACAGAAGGAAGTCAAATCGGATTGGGACATGGAAGTCTCCTTTCAGGACCCGACCTCGATTCCTATTACATTGTCTATCACAATTTTGCCGGAGACTATGGCGTTGGCCCTTTTAGACATTTCAATTTCGACCGCATCGGATTTAACGGAAGCAAAATGATAGTGATGGGACCGACCTCTACCAATCAGGTTGTTCCAGACCTGCCCGATTTTTCGGATTATTTTGAAGGGACTACTCTGGCTCCCGAATGGACAATCACGCCCAATGCCACATGGACAGTCAATGGCTCAACTTTAAACCTCACCCCCACTGACCTGAATTCAGATCAAGCACATATAGCTCTGGCTCCCGGGCAGACCGGAGACTATTTCACGGCTGAATTTAATGCCTGGCGAACAGGAAATGCTGGAACCGGTTCTTCCTTTGGGGTCGTATACAATTATACCGACAATCAAAATTACGGAGTAGCCGTATTCAATGCTGAATCGAACAGACTTGAGTTAAAAACGCAAACAAATGGTGTTTGGAGTACTTCCAGCTACTTTTCCTTACCCGGCGTAACGGATTATAGCAAGTCCCACTGTATCCGTATAGAAAGAGAGGGCACCAAACTCAATTTCTATGTAGACGGCATGATGAAAAAGTCCATGACCATCGAGCAAACTAGCGGAAGAATTGGCTACTATGCCTACAAAACAAGCGCAACTTTCGGACCTGCCGCTTATAGTCGTAAAGTGAATGGAAGTGGCATTTTCAACAACTACAAACCAGTTCCTGGTATCATTGATGCCTCTTTATACAGAAGCGAAGGAGAAGGTTTATCTTACCACGACCTTACACCGACAAATACAGAATTAACCACATTCAGGACCGATGCAGTAGAAAATGTGCTGAACACAACTGGAGATTATTACGTTAGCTCTGAAAAAGGAGAATGGTTAAAATATGCTGTGATGGTAAAATCAACCACCAATTATAAAATTGGATTAAAATACGCTTCTGCAACAGCTAGCAAGATAAGACTTTCACAAGTTGGCTCTACAAAATCTGTAGAAATTGATCTACCTGCGACAGGCGGAGCCACTAACTGGAGAACTAAGATCATTGAAAACCTGCCACTGGTCAAGGGACAGCAAGATTTGTTACTTGAAGTATTGGATGGATCCATACAACTCTATACCATGCGTTTTGTGGAAGATCCGACCAAAACACTGCCCATACTGGAAAGTTTTGATGGAATCAGCACTTTTGGTTCCAATTGGACTTACAACGACGGCACATGGACTTTCTCCAATCAGGAAATCGCCTCCAATGGTTTTGGAAAATGTCTTATCGGATCTACTTTCGCCAACTATACGGTGTCAGTAAATGTAAAGTACGAAAAAAATATGAATGCAGGTCTTTTAATTAGAGCCAGCAACCCGTCCATGGGTGGATCAGGCCAGGATGTGCAGGCTGGAGCCGACTTTGTGCAGGCCTATTTTGTCACCATGGGTGAAAATGGATGCACCTTGGGAAAACACAACTACAACTGGTCGCAACTGGCCACATCTATAGGCAGTTATACAACCGGAAAATGGTATAAAATGACTGTCAAAGTGGAAGACGATAACATCCAATTATTTATAGACGACTCCAAAACGCCGGTGATTGATTACACAGATCCTGAACCTTTCATTGCTGGTAAAGCTGGATTCAGGTCATTTGACTGCACTGCTCATTTCGACAATCTGGAGATTCGCGCCCTTGAAAGTGCCTCCAATCTGAAAACAGCGAAAAAAGCGGCAATTTCCTTTTATCCAAATCCTGCAGACCAAAATGTTTTCATGGATTTTCCCATCCCCACTCAAAAAGGGGGTGTATTGGAACTGTTTACACCTTCAGGCAAATTGGTCTATCAATCAAACCTGCCAGAAAACGTACAACAATTCAGTATTCCTGTTGCCACTCTGAATCCGGGTCTCTTCCTAATAAAGTATAGCGACAGAGGTCAAAGTTACGCAGGAAAGCTTCAAATCAGATAATAAATTCCAAAGAGGAAAAGAAACTATTCCCATCTGGGCGTACTCTAATTTACGCTCAACGACTGTTTTTCTTTAATTGCTTTTGTATCTTCTTAATCGCGGATTGTATGGGCTTTTCTGGCTCAATGACGTTGTATTCACCCCAGAAATCGGGATCTGCAAATCCTCTGGCCTCGTCAGCTATGATGGTCGATATTTTCATCCTGTTTTTGGTATCGATGGTACTTTCCTCTTTTTTAATGATTTTCATGTCCGTCACAGCCATTTCCATCGTTGAATAATAGATAGTTTTGAAAAATTTCCTTTTCCAGTCAATATAAACGTCCAATTCCACACGACAGTAGTTCAGATACCATTTCCCCCCTCTTTGGATATAATCCACCCTGCACATGTTTCTCGTCGGAAAAACCCTGGCATTGATGGGTTTCTTCTTGATAAAGATTTCAGCGGCGGCATCCCGGTTTTCCACATTTAGGCCAAATTCAGCACTGACCAAAGCCAGACGCTCAGCATCAATGTATAACTTTCCAAAATACAAAGGTTCCGGATAGGTCGGCAACTGTTTAAAGCTGACCACATAGATAGACTTGTCACCAATATTCGTGATACCTTCAAAAGAGAAAGTATAATAACCCATGATGTCAGAAGAGAAAAACTCATCGGTATTTTTCATCACATCAGTCATCAAGGTATTGTAAGGACCACCCATCAACTTGAATGCCAAAGTATCCAACTTCTGGTAATCGGTACTTTTACGAACCTTATAGAGAGAAACCCAATCTGTTTTATCGGAATAATAAGGATACTTGTAAATATCGACGACAGCCTCCAGCAAGGAAACATACGTTTTCCTTTTCTTGATGGTTTCCCTATAAAAAGCCGTCAAATTTGCCGGTTCATCCAAATAATTAGTGCCCTTATTTTTAATCACTGCACGTACCAGGGAAAGTGCATCATTGAAAACCACATTCACTTCAGGCAGAACCAAAAGCATTGGCTCCAATTCAGCATTAAACAACTCGGTATTGAGATTTGTCAAAGGAACTATTTTGGTATGAAAACCCAAAAAGGAGAATTCCAGATTTCCTTTCAATTGATCCTTGGGCACTTTCAGTATAAATGCACCTTCCGTATTGGAAACAGTTGAAATATTGGTCCCTTTGAGTATAATGGAAGCAAAAGCAAGAGGCTTACCGGTCTCTTGATTCGTCACCAAGCCGGAATAAACCACAAATCTGACAGAATCGTTCTGAGAAATTGGTATTACTCCATTTGAGGCAGATAAATCACCAAAGTTGAAGATGGTTTCAAACAACAGAAACAATAAAAAGTCATTTTTCAGAAAACTTTTCATTTCAATCTACGTGTTAATTTGAAATTGGACAGGTTATTTTTTTACTGCAATTTCTTGAAACGGTTGAGACTGATAGCTAATGACCAAAGTAGCCAACCTTTTGTCAAAACCCATGACAGGAGCAACAACAGTAATTACATTCGCCTTATCCACCAGCACTACAGTAGAATCATTCAACAGAGCTTTCCAAATAATTCCACTGTCCAGAGACTGTCCTTGCATTTGTTTATTGGTCGAAAGCATAATATTTCCATCAGGATCCACCAAATGGATATATTGAAAATTCTTTTCTTTCACCAGATTATTCATCAACAAATCTACCTGTTCCTGGTTTCCCCTCAACAACTCTGCACGAATGTTCCATACAAGAGGTTTACTAATCAACTTCAGCATAATTAGATTGTTATCTTGCAGCTGGGTCGTAGCTTCTTCAATAATCGTTTTCCTTTGATAATTCCCCTCTATCTCTTTCCAGAAATAGACCAGAACAACAGCTAGTAAACCAAATAAAACAGCGGTAATGACTGGATATTTTTTTACAAACCTCGAAAATAAGGAACGCTTTTTAACTTTAACGGCATCACTGGTCTCCACTTTGGGAGCATTTTCATATTTATCCATCTTCATTTTTTTAAGAAAATTCAACGCGGTTTAAGAATATCTTCGTCCGTAAGCGGAGCATATGGACCATCTTTTGTTTCAAAAATGACACTGCCACCTTCCAGGACTTCCAGTGAATGCCATTGTCCCAAAGGTATATTCACACCATAGTTACCCTCAGCAACATCAAGAATCATGGATTCTGTTTCAATTCTATCCTGATCATAAAACAGCACACGAATACGTCCTCTCAACAGGACATACGTCTCCGCAGTATGGCGATGACGATGCACAGTCATGACTGTACCCATTTCAAGTGCATTTAGCATACGTTGAGAAAGTGATTCAGAGCTATCGTGAAAATTGTAGTTTATCCTTAGTCTTGAGTTATTCAAAGCCTTTACTGACAGTTCATCCAATAAAGCATCATGTATGATTTGCATGAGTTAAAGTTTTAATTTATTTTAAAGTCCCGAATGGCTTTTTCAATGCCATCCACGGTTTTGACAGGCATTTTTTTGATACCCAATGCCTTTTTTATTTTTTCATTGCTCACTTTAAAATTGGAAGTTAACTTTTTGTATTTGTAGTCATCAAAACTCAAATGAAATTCCGTTCCAACTCTTGAAACAAATTTAACAAAACCTTTGTTCAAACGCCATATTCTTGCCTTTTTTTGAAAAACAGAACTCATAATTTCAAAGATTTCATTCAAAGTCAAAAATCCATCATCAGCAACATTATAAATATCGGATGGAATATCCATAACAAACATTTTTTTAAGGACATAAGTCAGGTTATCCATGGTTGTAAATGAACGGCTACATTCGAATTTACCAAATGGAAACGGAAAACCATGCTTTGCACATTGATACATCCATCTTAAATTGCGGTTTCCAAGGCCTCCATTTCCAATAATGATACTGGGACGTAAAACAAATACCTTTTTATCGACCATATACCGGGAATTAATGTATCTCTCCGCCATTAATTTGCTTTCGCCCAAAACACCAAAAGGGTTTGGCTCCATATCCTCAGTCAAAGGATGTTTTTTTACATCATTTGTTACAGCCTTGAGGGAACTAAAAAAAATAAAAGTTTTCGCTTTAGATTGGGCAAACCAGTTGAAAATATTTTGGGTCAATATTGTATTGGATTGAAAATAAGCCAGGGCTTCTGCATAATCTTTAGTTTCCTTCGACTTACCTGCCAAATGAATCACTACATCAACGTCGGGAATATCTTTTAGTTCAGACGTGTTAAAAACTTTATGTACACCGTCTATTTGAGTAGTGATGATATCTAAACCAAAAATGGTGTGCTCATCTTTAAATGCTTTGACCAGATTTGATCCAACATAACCGTGGATGCCAGTGATTAATATATTCATTTCACACTATCTAAGTTAAGGCCCAATTTATACTAAAAATTTGAATAATTAAAAACAATTACTCAATATTTTCAAATTATTAGATCTGATAAAGTTTATCTTTGCAAAAAAAGGATAGAAATGCAGCAGGAATACTTTCCCATCGTAAATGAACAAGGCACTATCATTGGAAAATCAACCAGAGAAATATGTCACTCCGGCTCTTTTCTTTTACACCCGGTGATCCATCTTCATGTCTTCAATGCCGAAGGAGAGCTCTTTCTTCAGAAAAGAGCTATGAACAAAGACATTCAACCAGGCAAATGGGACACTTCTGTGGGTGGTCATGTAGATTATGGCGAAAAAATTCCGGACGCCCTCAGACGTGAAGCCAGAGAAGAACTGAAAATGATCGGTTTCGAGCCCATTTTTGCGTTTCAGTATCCTTTCAAATCAGACAGAGAATATGAACTGGTCCACACCTATTACACCAAATTTAATGGTGTGATTACAACAGACCCCATCGAAATTTCGGAGGGCAAGTTCTGGAAAATAAGCGATATCGAATCCAATTTGGGAAAACAGGTTTTCACACCCAATTTTGAAAAAGAATTCCACCAATTGCTGGACCTAATCCAGCGATAAGCACTGAAACCCTGGATACCTCAAATCTGCCAACCGGAAATTATTTAGTAAAGACCTCTTCACTTTTTTCACTCCTGTAATTAAGCAGGGCATCCGCCATCAAACTAAATAACAGCTCCAGTAATAGGACTACAGCCAGTAAAATTTGCACATCCATTGCTCTTAAAAAGTAAATCAGACAGACTATCAGCACATTCGTAAAAATGATGATAGCAGTTGATTTCGTTTGAGTGAATCCCAATCTCAACAACTTATGATGAATGTGGGTCATATCGGCCATAAACGGTGATCTCTTATGGAAAAGCCGTACACAAAAAACCCTGGCCATATCAAACAATGGCACAGAAATAACAGCAAAAGACAAAGCTGGCGCGTACGAATCAGACTCTGTTCCAATAGAAAATTCATTGTATTTGATGGCAAGAATGGCAAAAAGAAGACCTAGCAAGAGCGATCCGGTATCACCCATAAATATCTTGTTCAATTTCCCGAACACATTAAAGAAAAAGAATGCAATTAAACCACCGGTTATAGAGAAACTAAGGACAGCATAAGCCACATACCCATCCATAAAAAAAGTAGAGCCGAAAAAGACGGACATCAATATACCCAATCCAGAAGCCAGTCCATCAATGCCATCAATTAGATTCATTGAATTTATAATGGCCACAATAACAAATACACTCACAACAATACTCCAGACAAATCCAATTTCATTGATACCAAAAATACCATGGAGATCAGTTATCCGAATACCTCCTGGCAAAGCAAGAACAATGGCACTCAATATTTGGGCCATAAACTTCTTCTGAGGAGTAATCATCAAGATATCATCCTTAAGACCTGTATAAAACATGATAATCATAGCAACCATGATGTAACGAATATCCTGAAAAGGAGTCTCCTGGATGCACAATAATGAAGAAACACTTATACCGGCAAATAGAGCTATGCCACCAAGATTGGGGACAATAACCTTGTTCACACGGCGTTCATTTGGAATATCAAATAATTTTTTTGCTATGGAAAGTCGGACAATAGCTGGGATCAATATATCTACAAGCAACAAACTCATAAAAAAGGCTGCCAGTATTTGTATGTTTGGGGTCATCAATTTCTTACTGTTTTTATAACTCCAAATATACGAGTATTTTTTATATGAATTGACACACAAAACTATTTTCACCTAAATAACCTCGTTATCACCAAACAGGTGTCTAAAAAAATCAAACAGGAAGGCACTAAGTAACCTTATTCGGAAATAAACTCTATACCGTCTTTTTCATTATCCAAAAACTCATAATGTAAGGTATTGTGAAGCCCTTCCGACAACGAAAAGGGAGGTACATAACCGGAGTTGTGAACAGCGGTTGCATCAAATTGAGTTATAGCGCAAAACTTTTTTACTCTGACAGAGCTAATGGTCAGTTTCTTACCGGTAACAAAAGAAATAAGGTCAAAGCACAATCCACCACAATAGCCCATCCAATATGGAAAGCGAACTGGTGGAAGCTTTTTTCCCAAACTCTTTTCAACCTGCTTTACCAGGTCGTTCATATTCATATCAGGCTTATCTACATAATTGAAAAGACGATAGCTACCTGGCTTAATTGTGTCCATGCAGTGTTTGAGCAAGGCTACAATATTTCCAACATAAGCCATAGACTTGAAATTCTTTCCGTTACCAACCATCAGGAAATGACCGGAAGCAATTTCTTTTAGCAGATTGAAAACATTGCCTCTATTGCGTTCACCAAAAATCACAGTCGGACGCAAAATAGTCAAACTGCGGTTTTCAGGATCCTTGTTGTACCATTCACGTAACACTCCCTCTGTCTCCCATTTGCTTTTCCCATAATGATTGAATGGATCGGCAGAATGACTTTCATCGGGATTATTCTTGTTCAAACCGTAAATGGCCACAGTACTCATAAAAAGGATGTTTTTAACACCATTATTATCCATTGCCTCAAGCACATTTTTTGCACCCTGTACATTTACGTCGTAGTATAAGGAAATTGGAGTAACATCATCTTTGTGCTCAGCTGCCAATAGAACAACGATGTCCTGATCTTTTAATTCTTTGTCGAGATCAGACTGATTCCTGACATCTCCAATAATTGTCTTTTCAGGGAAAAAAAAGCTTTGAGCTTTATCAAATATTTTAAAATCAACATCTGTCAAAATACTTGCGAGCCGGGTTCCAACAAAACCAGAACCTCCTATCAGTGTAATCATATCTTATAAAATCATTAAAAAATATAGACTCGTAGTTATCTGCCTCGGTTACTGTTCTCCTTTAAGTATGTGGCACGTATAATCCATTTAGGCAACTTTGTATAAATATAGGAAACATAAATTCCAATCAAACTAGATACAGGGTGTTTTAGGTTAAAATTAATTTTCCTGGCCTTTAGATTATAGGACCAATTATCACCTTTTCTTTTCAATGACAAATCTCCATTAATGCGATATTTAATCAAATCAACAGGCATATTGGCTAATACAAAGCCATTTTTTCTTAATCGAAGCCAATATTCCAAATCCTCTGCTTTGCTAAAAGTCTCATCATAAATAAATCCATCATCCACACATTTTTTACGCATCATGATGGTAGGATGCGCCATTGGATTCCTATATATTGACCAACATTTTAAAAGAAAACCGGAAGTGGGATATTTCTTGTGAGCTATTATTTTATCCTTTTCATCAATGATAAACATTGAACCACCTACAACACTCACTAAAGGATTTTCTTCTAAGTACTTAACCTGCAATTCCAATCTGTTAAGTACAGATATATCATCACCATCCATACGGGCAATATAACAACCTTTAGCTTGTTCCAAACCTAAGTTTAGTGACTTAACAAAACCAATTCTATCTTTTCTTCGGATAACTTTAACCCTTTCGTCGATACAAAAAGAATCAATAGCAACCTTCGTCTTTTCGATAGTACTGTCATCAATTATAATCAATTCAAAATTAGTATAAGTCTGATCTATAATACTTTTAATAGATCCTTTTATAATATCCTGAGGCTCATTATATGTAGCCATTACAACAGAAACCAGAGGTGTATTTTTCTTAATTGTCATTAATTATTCTCATTGATTTTATAAAAATCGTTCGTGATCTGCACGTCATCGACAGGTACATGAATAGTGTGCAAGATACGGCCAAAATCATCAATTTCATTCTTTTCCAAACTCTTTTTTAAATCCAAAGCCAAATTGAGTATGTTTTATTAAAGGTTAAATCCTGCTGCTGTTGCGTCGTTATAAAACATTTTTACAGTATCCAGGGAGTAATCCTCTAAATCATAACCTACAATATCAAGTTTTTTTAGAATGTCATTTGAAACTGTAATAACCTGACAACCAATCTGGTCTGCTTGGAAAATATTTAACAATTCTCTTGGACTAGCCCAAAGTACTTCCGCTTTTGGTTTTTGTTTAGCTATCTCAACTGCTTCAGCCATGATTTCTACCGGGTCAATTCCTGTATCGGCTATTCTTCCTGCAAAAATGGAAATATAGGAAGATACTTCGGGATTAAGACTTAAAACGACTTCACGTACTTGTTTTAAAGTCATCATTGCCGTCACATTTAGCTTTACACCACTATCACTTAATTCCTTAATAAGTGCACAGGTAGATTCTTTTTTGGTGTTGGTAATCGGGATTTTCACATAAACATTATCACCCCATGTAGCAATTTTAAGAGCCTGACGTTTCATTTCAGCTATATCATCTGAAAAAACTTCAAAAGAAATGGGCTTGTCTGTAACTGTTTTTAAAATATCTTTCGCAAAACTCTCATAATCAGTTATTCCAGCCTTCTTCATTAAAGTTGGATTTGTCGTTAAACCTTTTATATAAGGTTTATTATACATTTCAATCATTCCATTTTTGTCAGCTCCATCTGCAAAAATTTTTACTTTTAGTGAATCTAAATTTATCATAGTATTTTATATTAAGTCAGTGATTTAATTATTTCGGTCGTTTCGATAAAATTTTTACAACTGAAATCAGGTATGCTGTACTTTTCGTTATAGCCATAATCAATAAGAATGGTTCTAATATTTGCATTCTTACCTGTTTCAATATCTCTCCAACGATCCCCAACCATAAAAGAATGGTCTAAATCAATATTCCATTTTTTAGCTGCTGCGAATATCATACCCGGTTTTGGCTTTCTGCATTCACATTGATCCGCGTTATCATGCACACAACAAAAAAAGTCATCAATGAATAACTGTTGTTTTAAATAGTTATTTATATCATCCACCGTTTTCATACTAGTTGTGCCTCTTGCCACATCTGGTTGATTGGTAATAACAATAAGCAAATAGCCCAGTTTTTTTAGTTGTTCCAGCCCCTCCTTTACCCCTTCTGCAATATTAACCTCTTCCAAAGATTTTGGCGGATATGGTTTTCCATCAATTACAACGGCTTTATTTAGTACACCATCTCTATCCAGAAAAACAGCTTTTATTTTTGTGTAGACTCCCATTTGGTTTGTTTTGCTTTCAATAGCGGATGAGAAACCAATAAGTGCCATATAACGGCCTGAAAAGCTTCGGAATGGGGTGTGATAGTGTCCGGATTGACTGTAGGTACAATTACAGCTGCATCAGCAACGGTCGCCGTATAACCACCATCTCTTCCTACTATTCCTATAATTTTTGCACCTCTTTCTTTTCCCAATTGCAATGCTTTAACAATATTTGGACTGATATTCTTCTCCATATTGCCACCGCCTACTGAAAGAATAAACAGGGTATCTTTGTTATTTAAATTGCTAATTTTTAGCCATTCAGAAAAAATAGTGTCCCATCCTTCATCATTGGTTCTAGCGGTTAGCTCAGAGACATTGTCCGTTGGTGCATACGATTCAATACCAACAATTTTCCGGAAGTCATTAACGGCATGAGATGCATTTCCGGCACTTCCTCCAACTCCTAAAAAAAACAATCTACCACTCTTTTCTTTAGTCTCTGCAATTATTCCGGCCATTTTTTCAATCATAGAATCATCAATCAATTCAATGATTTTACTTGCTTCAGCTAAATGCTGCTTTGAATAAGAATTCATATTTTCTTTGTTTTTAAATATTTTGATAAATCTTCAATTCCATTTAAAGATCCGATTTCATAAAAACGATTGTGTATTTCATAGCCCATTAGCTCACCTTTTATTGACAGATTTTCATATATTTCAGATAAGTCGAAATAGGTAAGGTCAGGATATGCACTAAAATGTTTTTGTCTTACTATTCCCAGTCCATAATCGATGTATTCCATCTGAGTTGCGGATTGTTTTTTAGAATAGAGTATGATCCTTTCATTTTCATAAATCACATTACTTGTATCGTACTTATCCGAGTTTTTATAAACAGTCATTAGCCCCAAATTATCATTTTCTGATTCCGAAAACTTTGCTTCTATAAGTTTGTAATCTATATCTAAATACGAATCGCCATAAGTGACAAAAAACACATCGGGTAAAAAAGGTAACGCTTTTTTTAGTGCTCCACCCGTACCCAATAACTTTTCACCATCAAAAGAATAGGTAATTGACATGGTACTTGCAAAAGGGCTATTATCAATGACCATTTTCACCATTTCGCCCAAATGACCTAAGCAGAAATGTACATGAGAAATTCCACTTTGTTGAAACAGTTTAAGTTGATGTAGAACAAAAGGTTCGTCATTAACCGTAACAATTGATTTAGGTATCTTTTCAGTTATTGGACGTAATCTGGTAGCTAATCCTCCAGCTAGAACGACAACAGGTAACATCATGATAAAATGACTTTTGTCCCTTCATAATCAAACTTAAAGCGTACTTCTTCCAAACCAGCGTGCTTCATGGCATGTTTTAGTTTGTTGCGATCTTCAGCATAAAAAAGCAGGAAACCACCCCCTCCGGCACCAACCAGTTTACCACCGATAGCTCCATTTTTTAAACCCAACTCATACCACTCATCTATCTGAGGATTACTCATACCGGCAGAACGTTTTTTCTTGTGTTCCCAATGTTCGTGCATTAAAGCACCAAACTCAGTAGTTCTGCCTTCTTCCAGCAACTTTTTGCTTCGATATCCCATTTCTTTAACATAGTGTAGGTTCGCCAGCATATCTTCGTCACAGGTCTGAGATTTTTCTTTCTGGTCTTTTAAAATACTACCAGCACTTCGGGAAAACCCTGTAAAAAAGAGTAACAAATTATCTTCTAAATCATAGAGTGTATCTGATGATATTTTAAGAGGCTCTATCAGTACGTTCCCGTCTTTACAAAAAGTAAAACAAGTAATACCTCCAACGGCCGCAATATACTGATCTTGCTTTCCAATGGGCTCTTTTAACTTGTTAATTTCAACATCACAAGCCATTTCTGCTAAAACAATAGGATCAATATTTTTCTTTTCAAAGTAATTTAATCCTTTAAGCAAAGACGTAGTGAAACTTCCGGAAGACCCTAAACCGGTACCGGCAGGTATATCCGCTAAGGTTGTAATTTCAATTTTAGGGTTCGTATCATACTTTGGGAACATTTTTAAAGATTCCCGAATAATGGGATGATGTATATCATCAACATTCAACACATTTTCAATTGTTGAGTATTTTAGAAAAATTCCGTCTTTAAAAGGTTTATTTATAGTTACATAAACATACTTGTCTATAGCAGCTGCAATCAAAAAACCTTCATTCTCCTCATAGTAAGATGGCAGATCAGTACCTCCTCCCCCCAATGATATCCTAAGCGGGCTTCGTGCTATTATCATAATATTTAATTAAATGGTATTCTACTTCTCGTTGATTAAAAACTGAACTGCTTTACGGATTGATTGTTCCGAATTGTAGTTGTAATTCCAACCCAATGATTTAATCCTTTTGTTTATCAGTTTTATTTCAGGAACATCTCCAATCCAACCATAAGGAGTAGTGCCATATTCAACTGTTGTTGATACTAATCCCATTTCCATGAGTATAATTTTTACAATATCCCTGACCGTAATTAAATCATCGTTTGAAACATTAATTGATTGGATTTTTTGAGCATTTTCCATATTCAGAACACAAAAAATGGCAGAAAGAACATCACTAACATGAATATAGGATTTGTTTTGATACCCATTTCCTAAAACAACGAGTCTTTCCGGTGACTTTTTGAGCCGGTTAATAAAATCATAAGCAACGCCATGACTTTGCCAATCACCAACAATATTTGCAAATCTAAAAATAAAAGCTTGCATATCGTGCATGTGTACAAAAGAAGATATCATTGCTTCTGCACAAAGCTTAGAAGCACCATAGTGTGATACAGGGTATAATGGTGCGTAATTTTCATCAAAAATATTTTCATTATTCATTCCATAGACACCACTACCAGAAGAAAAAACAATCTTTTTCACACCCACTTTTTTCATTGCAGTGAGCAAATTGAATGTGGAAGTAGTCGTATTTAGAAAATCAATTTGAGGATCGTTCACTCCTTTTGAAATATCAGAGTTCGCAGCTAAATGAAAAACCAAATCGATATTAGTTAAAGCATCTTCCAGCAAACTGGGATTTTTTAGATCATCAATAACATACGTTATCCGATCACTTTTGAAATGATTTTTAAAAGATTCAAAAGTGTTAATACTATTGTTATCAAAAATGGTGATTGTGTAATCTGTATTCTCCAACAAATAGGTAGTCAAGTTTTTACCAAAGAATCCTAATCCACCGGTAATTAATATCTTTTTATTTTCAAGAAATAACATGGTTATATTTTTTTATTAAAAAAATGAATCTGTATACTATTTTTTAGCCAAAACAAATTGGGCAATACCAAAAAAGTCCCACAACCCTCTTACATCCCATTTCTTTTTGAATGGAAGTGAGTAGAGAATATTCCATACTAAATAGAAGGGTGAATAAAATATCAATCTGATAGGATCTCTTCTTATTCCAGCTTTAACAACTTTGCACTTATTTTTTATTAATAGATTTGAAAGCTCTCTGTAGGAGTACACTTTCTTATGAGTCGGATCATCGTGAAAATTGAAAAAACCAATACCACTCGGATATTTTAATGTTTTTACAGAAGGGGTCTCGATATAAATGACACCATTATTTGATAGTTTTGGTAACAATTTTTGGATGACTTCTTCTCCATTTGAAATATGTTCAATGACATGAGATATTAAAATCAAATCATAAGACTTATCATCTAATGAATCAATTTTTGCTTGTTCTGTTTCCAAATCTATTAAGAACAAATGGGTGAGATCTTTGTATTCATCCTCCTTGCCCAGCCATATTTCTTTGTCTATACCATCATAATTATCAAATGAAAAATATTTTTTACAAATATTGAACGAGTTATGACCACACCCGACATCGAGTATATTTATTGTTCGTTTTTTTTCAATTAACTTAGAGATAAGTCGATATTTATATGGCTTAATACCTGGTTTTAGCATATTAGATTAATTAAGTTTTCTTTTACAATAGTATATAAAACGACTAGATATTATTTCCTAAAAAAAATGCCATCCAGGATACCCAATAACATCTTTTTTAAATAAGACATTCTTGGTTTTACAAACAAAGGGTAATAAAACAACTTAATGAAATATTTAAAGCCATTTGAAAGTTTCCAATAAAGCGGAACATAATTTCTTCGAAGCAGAATAAAATAATTCCTAAACTGATAATAAGAGCGAAAAGGTGTTGGAATCGCTACATCCCGAATTAAAAAAAAACGATCACCTTCACCAACTTGATGGCTTAAGTGCGCTTTTTCAGAGATAAAAAACCGTAAACCTTTTAACATCTTAGCCCTCCAGCACCATTCATGGTCCACCCCATCAATAAAAAGGCCCTCATCCAACAAACCAATTTCCGGATAATGTTTTAATTCAAATAACGAAGATGAACTAATCAATTCAGAAACTTCCGTAATATCGGGTTCAATAAGCCTGCCTGGTTTTGCGCTACCTCTGTATTCTTTATTTGATTCGCGGTGAATAGGCCTTGCACCAACACCACCTACAAGAATCGACTTGCTTTCCAAATAGATCATTTCAGTAAGTAGCTGTTTTACAAGCCCATTTTCCATATTACTATCCTGATCCAGAAAAATAATATGAGTAAAATGATGCTCCATAAAATAACGGATACCTACATTCTGAGCTGCAGCAATTCCTACATTGCCCGGCATTTTCTCATAAACCACATTCATATTGCTTAAAAAAGTGCTGTCAAATTGCTCTGTTGAATTGTCAGAGGCAAAGACACAGTCCACCTGATCTATAACGGAGTTAATTGAATGTAACAAGAAAGGTACATCTGGGTTGTAAAGTACTACAATACATCCTATTTTTAAAGTCATATCAGATTCGAAATAGTTCATTCATTTAAAAATATCAAATAATGTCATGGTACAAAGCCAAGTGTTCTTTGGCTGATTTTTCCCATGAGAACTGATTGACCCTGATTTTACCCAAAGCCACTTTTTGTTCACGTAAAGTATCCGAAGATATAATTGAACGCATTTTTTCTACCATATCGTCCACTTGATATGGATCAAAATAGGTCCCTGCATCACCTGCCACTTCAGGCAAACTACTAGAGCGACTCAATACTACAGGACAATCATAACGCATAGCTTCCAATACCGGCATACCAAAACCCTCGTAAATGGAAGGATATGCAAAAAGTGTTGCATCCCTGTATAATCTAGCCATACTGTGTTCATCAGCAGATATCTGAATTGTTTTGTCTCCAATTTTCAGTTCAGATAACAAACGTTTTTCCATTTCAGAAAATTTCTTACCTGTACAGACCAATTTAATATCTGGATACTGCTCAGTAAGAATTCTGAAAGACTCAGCAAATCGGTTGAAATTTTTATATTCATACCGCTCTCCTACAAATAAAACGTATGGTTGAGGTATAATGCGTTCCAAATTCAGAAAAGGAAGCTGTTCACTATCTATGCCGTGATAAATGACCCTGATTTTTTCCGGATTGATGTTCCAGGCATTTACTAAATCCATTTTAGTATTTTCACTAACAGCAATGACCATATCCGCTCTTTCAACGGAACATTTTTGCAAAATCTCAAATTTTCCCGGTGTCCATAAAGCATTTCCTCGATATAAACCTGCAAACTTGCTGTGATTCATATCGTGAAAAGTCACCACCATTTTCTTTTTTCCTACGGCCTTGAGGTAATTAGATGTAAAATACGTCTGGTGAAAAATATCATAATTCCCCTGTTTCACTTTATAAATGGAAAAAGGCATATTCATTTCTTCCATTAATCGGGATTTCCCTTTAAAATAATGATCAGGCATGAAATTGAAATACTTAAAAAGTCCCGAATTTTTTAAATATTCATTATTTGAAATAATAGTTGATGACTCCCACTCCTGCCGCGGAATTCTTTTAAGCAATTCACAGTAATATTTGGATGCACCACCGTATTTCTGAATGGTAAAGATCTGATGGTCAAAAAGAATTTTCATACCCATCTAATTTTGGTTTGGATTCAATACATGTTCCAATTGATTAGAAACTTTGGTACTTCTTTCATCAAAACTTTCAATACCAAAGATAACGTTGTCATATCTCGCAAAGACAGTGGAATTCATCATGGTCATCTTAAAAAAGCAATAGGGTATCAGAATTACTAAAAAAGCAATTTTTTGAATACTATTCTTTAACAATCCGAATATTTCCGGTATTAATATCCAATGAGAGAAAATTAAAAGTAAAGTAAGTCTCTCAACAGCAACCATTATTTCAGAGAAAAAGAAATAAAAGATAAAATAGAGCAGATAGGCATTGATGAATATCACATTACGAGGATTTTGTTCAAGCAGTTTATTCTTCAATAAAAGGATTAAAAGAAACATAATATTGTGTTCAAAAAATTCTAGACCTAATCCAAGACGGTGACTATATAATTCACTTGCAAAATAGACTTTTACCTTGACTTCTGTCATTCCACCCATACGTTCAGCAACAGAAAGTAAAATGGGCTTTAAATACTCAATCTGCATTATAAAAATAATGTTTCCAACGATGAAAATGGTCCACATCAGCCATTTTGGTGCATTCTTATGTAGAAAAAAATACAAGGGTAAAAATATGATGGCCGTATTATGAAAAGTTAAACCAAGCAAATTGAGTGCAAAATATGGAATTATACGCCTCTCTTCCAGATACTTGATAGATATCAGAAAAAGCAGAATGGCCTTGATATTACGCATCAGATTAACTTCAACGATCAATCCGCCAAATACCAAATAACAAATGAAGGCTAGTATATAATATTTGTTATAACGTTTTAAGAAAACAGATATCAATAGGATATCCAGAAGGGTATTAAAAACAATCCAGGAGTAATAATCCGGTATGATGGACTTGAAAAGTACAGTAAAATAGATAAATCCCATTTCCACTCCAGTCTGACCAACACTTACATCTGTAACAAATTTATCAGAGAAATCCATGTTCCATACACTAATTACCCCCCCGTCCCAAATGGTAGGTAATTCATCAAAAAGTGGATAATACATTAGCCAGTCCGTATAGATAAACCCACGGAAACCGACAAAAAGTACAAAACCTAAAATAGCTGCCCAGTGAATTACTTTAGTGTCTTTCTCGTATTTCATATACCTGAACTCGAGAAACATCAACACCACATAATACAATAAGAACAGCAAATAGGGTATAGAATATCCGTAACTATAAATTTCTATCATTTAAACGATTTATTCTTATACAAAATAAAGCCCTCTTTATAAGCCCTAAAACCGAGCATCCATTTAGAGTGCGGCCACTTAAAAATATTTTTCACAGTATGATAAGCCACATTGTAAACTATGACCCACCAAGCATAAGGCCTTGAATAATGCTTCAATACAAAGTAAATCAAATTTCTGTATAAATAACGAATCGAAAAGTCACTTAATACACCAGTTGAAGTTCCCTCTTTGTGATGTACCAGTGATTCAGGAATGTACCAAAGTACTTCCCCTAGTGTCTTGGCACGGTAAATAAAATCCGTATCATCCCAATAGACGAAATAAGTCTCATCCATCAATCCAACCCTGCTGAAAACATTTTTATCAATCAACATGAAACAAGTAGCTGCAAATGTTACTTGTTCGTTCTTCTGATATTGCCCCGTATCAGTGACGCCTACCCCTCTGTGAATATTTAGTCCGGATTTCTTGTCAAAATATCCACCTGCTGCCCAAAAAGTGTTTGTGCCATAGAGATATATCTTAGGAACCGCCATGCTGGCATGTTGCGACTGCATACCCGATAACAAAGACTCGATTGTATTGATCTCTAGTGTAACATCATTATTAGAAAGCAACACCAAATCACAACCGTCTTCTAAAGCCCTTCGAATACCAATGTTATTACCTTTGGCAACCCCAAAATTGTCGCTGTTCTCTATTATGACTGTCCTGAAACCGACTTTACTTGCCAGCTCTTTGGTGAGAGCCAAAGCGTTATCTGGTGACTTGTTGTCTACTACATACAAAATGAAATCCAGATAGGTCTGAACATTCAGCGAAGCAAAAAAATCTGGTAAAACTTTTTCGCCATTGTATAAAACAGTAACTATTCCGATAACTGGATTCATTTGTATAGCCCTTTTTCTTTCATTTCTTGAATAGACTGCTCGTATTTATCATCACAAACAACCTGATTATTGACCCATTTAGTAAATTCATCAATACCTTTCTCAAAATTCCATTGAGGTTGAAATCCAAGTTCCCGTTGAATTTTGGAGATATCAGCAAAATTGTGACGAATATCCCCTAAACGATAGTTCCCTGAAACAATCAAAGGAACGTCAATGCCATAGCATTTACAAAGCGTCTGAGCGACAGTCAGTACATCGGTCCCGATACCGGTACCCACATTGTAGACCTGCCCGTTCGCCACAAGGCTTTCCAGACCGAGAATGACAGAATCAACAATGTCCTCAATATAAACAAAATCACGCATCTCCTTACCATCCTCAAAAATATTGATATCCTTACCATGTTTGATGCGAGTGGAAAATATTGATAAGATACCCGTATATGGATTTGAAAGCGACTGACCGGGCCCGTATACATTCTGAAAGCGATAACCCACTGTAGCAATTCCTAAAGACTTACCAACAGTGAGAATCATCTCCTCCTGTGTCTGTTTGGTAATGCCATAAATGGACGTAGGATGTATCTTGCTGTCCTCGGTGGTGGACAAAAGTTCTACATCCAGGTGACATAATGGACACTTACAGGAAAAATCCCCCATAGACATTTCACTGTCCATTCTTTCAATGGGATAAACTTCACCATGAACCGGGCATTTGTATTTACCTTCCCCATAAATGGAACGAGAAGAAGCGATTATAAGCTTTTGAATGGTATGTTCCTGATTGGCTAGAATATCAAGCAATATACCTGTTCCGCCAATGTTGACATCGATGTAACGTTGAATCTCATACATAGACTGGCCAGTACCCGTTTCGGCAGCCAGGTGTATCACTGCATCCTGACGCTTCAAGGCCAATTCCCAGTCTTTACGGTCGGTAACAGAACCTTTAATAAAATGCACTTTACCAGAAATAGACAAAAAGAGCGGAGAATCATTTTCTGGATCTTCGCCGTGTATCTGAGGCGAAAGGTTGTCCAATACTGTTACCTTGTATCCTTTAGCAATAAGTTTTAATGCCAGATTGGAGCCTATAAAACCTGCCCCACCAGTTATTAGTATATTTTTCATAATTCTGTAAAATTTCCTTCGCCATCGGTCTTTAGCCAAGCTTTTTTTTCGAACGAATAACGTTTAACAATTCTTGCGGGAGCACCTACAGCAACACAATAATCTGGAATTGATCTTGTTACAACCGAATTAGCCCCAATAACTGTCTGTTTGCCAATATCTGAGCCAATAATACAAACATTCTCACCAATCCAGGCACCATCCCCAATATGAACATTATTGATTTGTTGAATAGGTTGTAAAATAATAGGTTTTTGTACATCTGAATATGTATGCAGATTGTCTGTTATATAGACTTTATCAGCCATCAAAACATTTTGACCAATTTCAATCTTTGAAATAGAATAGATATGAGCGAAATTACCGATATAGGACCCTTCACCAATGCTTATTGTGCAATTCAAGCAACCTGTAATCGGATTAGCAGCAAGCCAGGACATTCTTCCAATCCAGACCCTTTTACCAATATAAATATTCTGTGGATTCTCTAATCTGGCAGACTGAGGAATATAAGACTCTGCTCCCATACTGCCTAAAATACATTTGTAGTAGGGCGTAATGAATAGCCTGTGGGAAACTGTCCGAAACTTTTGAAAAATGCGTTGAATTATCAAAATTCCCATGTGATATTCTCTTTTATTAACTTCACCGGATTTCCGGCATAAACACCATTTCCAATATCCAAAGTCTTATTGACCATCGAGTTGGCTCCTATTACACAATTATTTGGAATCTGAACACCTTTTAATATCATACTTCTACTGCCAATCCACACATTATCTCCTATGATAATAGGTTTGGTTGGATTAACCACCTCCCCCTTATCATTCCTGATAGAATGTAAATCAGTGTCCATAATCAAAACATCCCAAGACAAAAGACAGTCTTTTCCAAATTGAACCCTTGAATAGGCCACGATAGACGTTTCAGCCGAAATGGAAAAATTTTCTCCTAGAATTAGAACTCCGTTAGAACCAACAGCGATTTTTGAACCATGGCCAATTTCAGTTCTACCCTTGAAAACAACAGTGCCAGAAACATCCCAAATTGTTCTGGACACCTTATCATCAAAAATACCAATATCTCCAAAACCTAGTCGAACAAGTCCACTTGATATGGGACAATCCAGCTTGATTTTACCGGACATCCTACGCAAATAAACCTTCCTAGATATTAGTATTGGTAAATGAATGGCCTGTTTAAAAGGTAAATACTTTAAATTAAAGTATAATGACCTTATGCTTATTCTTTTTAAGAATTTCAAGTATAACCCTATTTTTTTCATCGGATTAGAATATGTCATCTTTATACTTTCTTTTTGAGAATAAAGTCTTTAGCCGTTTTTATTATATCATTTTTTCTCAAAACAACACCATATAAAATAATAGATAAGACCAAAATAAAAATTGTTTTCATCATATTATTCAACCAAATGATATCTAAAGTAAATAAAATGATACTACCAACAATCAAAAATAGTGAGATGACTATTATTTCCCAATCATTAAAGGTAAAAATATTTCCGAAACTAAGTTGAATTCTTTTCTGATAAAAAATAATTGTAACAAGAGATCCTATAATTAGAGCTATTCCCCAAGCCATAATAATGCCATATCCTCCCCAAAAATAGCCAAATAAACATCCCAACGCGATATTAACTAATGCCATTATTAAATGTGATAGCAAAGGTATATTCAAACGTCCTTCACCCATACAACTAAAAAAAGAGGGTCCACTCATAATATTAACAATATATCCAATAGTAAGAATATAAACTGAATAGATGAAATGGTCGGATAAAGACCCTATCCATAGAAAGGAGATCATCGGTGTCAATAAAATTAATAATGTGGAAAGTGGAAAAGTAAACAGTAGCATGATCCGGTTCATTTTTGAATAAAAATCAATCCGGTATTCTTGAGATTTAATCTTAACAGTTTGAGCGATTACTGGAATAACTACTTGATTAGCACTTACCAGTAACGAGCGGAATTGATTCACTAAACGATTTGCTAATTCATAATGTCCCAACAAGGCTAAGCCACCATACTTACTTAGAAGCAATTTTGTGGTCGGTTCGTAGAGTAACTGACAAATTGAAACAGCTTGAAATTTAAGCCCATAGCCAAAAAGCTCAAAGAATGATTTTTTGCTCCACTTCCAATATCTTATTCTATTGAATGGATTAATTTGTATCATCAGCACCAGCGAAAAGACTAAGACGAATATTGCCTGTAGAAATTGAGCTATTGCAACACCTTTCAATTGAAAAAAAGGAGTTAATAGGATGGTTCCAATATACATGACCATACCAGAAAGAATGTATATAAAGTTTCGGATGTAGTTCTTTTGGTATCCCTCTAAAACAGAAGTAAAAACCCCAGACAGTGCATTGATACAAAGACTACCCAAAGACAGAGGCAAAATAGAATACGCCAGTTCCAAAAACTGTTCATCAATTACTAAATGCAAAAAATATTTAGCTCCAAATAAAATAATCAAAGAAATAATTGAAAATAGTAAAGCCAAAGAAATAAAAGATGTCAATATCAACTTACCAATCTTCTCCTCTTTTTTTTCGGCCAGATAATCTGCCACAAACTTCACCAAACCGGATGTTAAGCCCAGATTTGCCAGATTTGCAATAGAAGAAAAAGAGAGTATCAGAGACCAGACACCTAATTGCTGAACACCAAGTGTATTCAACAAATATTTATATAAAAAAAAGTATAATATTGCAGTAAATGCAACCTGAATCATAGACGAGGTTGCATTAATTGTTAGTTTATTCTTGGTAGAACTCATTTTTTAAGCTGTCAATAGACTAGGATCTTTCTTTAAAACATGGTAATATTCTCTACCTAGTACAAAGCCAGCCCCCAAGAAGGTTCCCAAAAACATACCTACCAACAAAATAGATATTCTATTCGGTTTAGATTTCTTGAAAGGCACTACTACCGGTTTCAGAATGGCAAATACAGGCGTATCATTCTTTACCTGTATCTCCGCTTGTTCTAATTGCTTGGCTAGTTCTGAATAAACTGAATTTGCGATATTGTAATCGTTTTCCAAACGATCTTTCTCAGTACCTGCAGATGCAAAAAACATATTTTGGTTTCTGTCTTTGAAATCTGCTAATCTTGCCTGAATATTGTAAAAATTTGCTTTCTTCTCGTTGTATCGTTGACGAATAAAGGCAAGTTGGTTCTTCGACTTTTGAATCTTATAACCGGTAATTTTTTCTTGCAAAAGGTCCTGTGTCCTTTTAGCCACTTGAGCAGCAAGCACTGCTTCAGGGAAACGTGTAGTTACAGTAACATACCCATCTTTTTTATTAACCTGAACATTGATTTGCTCTCTAAGGGCAGTAATCATTTTATCCTGATCTTTAGTGATATAAATGATGCTATCATTCTTAGTCTTTGCTGCCATGGGTTGTTGTTTGCGAATAGCTTCTACTATAACACCAGGTAAACCAAGGGTAAATTTCCGGACAGCTTCCAGGACACCAGGTTTCTTATGCTTGTAATAGTCGAACATATTCACTGGTTTAGCCACATCCTTGAACGTATATTTGGAATACATGATATCCAACATAAAGGACTCTGAATTAATGATTTGAGGATAAATAACCGGAGAAATATCAGAACCAGCATCCACATTAAGGTCAAATCCTGCAATGGCAGCCAGAGATGATATCTGACTCATTCCACCTCCACCACTCGATTCACTTTGCAGCATCATGACAGTAGAAGCTGTATACTCTTTGGGTGTAAGTATGGCTACGAGTAATCCTATAACTGTACCAATACCCAGACCATTAAGAATGATCCTTTTTTCACTCCACAATTTTTTCAGGATAACGACATAGTCGATTTCGGAAATTTTAGAAATATACTTGGAAGTAACGTCTTTTTCGTTCATATCTAGGTTTATTGTCGTTTTTATCTTAACACAGCCGCTGCTGCAATAGCCAGTGAAGCGAATGTACTGGCTATCGCAAGCCATCTGCTTATATCTACATGTGTTTTATCCGGTTTTTCAGGTACAATAATCTTGCTGCCAGGCAGCACTTTTGGGTATTGGTTGCCTATCAAAAAACCTTTAGTCACCTTGGTTGTTCCATCACTATAAACTACATAGACTCTTTTCTTATTGGCATTATCCCAGAAGCCCCCTGAACGATCTATATAGTATTTGGCATTCCTATGAGGTTCATAAGCCATACTGATTGGATTGTAAATAGCACCGGCAACGTGGACTTCTTCAGACACTTCAGGAATATTGATACTATCACCTTCACACAAGTGATAATCATACACAGAACCTGGATTATCCAAAATCTTTTCAAGTTGAAGTTCCACTCTGGCGTTTTCTAAATGTTTTTCCAGTTTAGATCTCAAGGCGTCAGTCTCACTTTTATTTTTCGTTGAAATATTATCCAAAATAACCGTATCCTGAACAGCTTTAGGACGTTGTCTGAAAAGAGTTGCTCCCTGTGCATAAGCGTATGATTTCAAACCACCGGCACGTTGCACCAAGTCAGAAATACGTTCTTCCTTGGAACTGATACTATACTTACCCGGATAAAGCACCTCACCTCCAATGGTAACAGTCTTTTGTTCAAAATAAGAAGGAGCTCTGCGTACATACACATAATCAAATGGCTCCAGTTGGAATGTTTTGGCATTATCTTTGAACCTTAAATTCCTGTCAATATCAAATCTGTAAAGTTTTACCATTTCATTTCTGTCCTGCGTCGATTCCTGATAATTGTGCCTTCTGGAAATTTCCAGATACGATTCACTGGCAGCTTCTTTCAAGCCACCTGCATGAAAAACAAGGTCATTGATAGACATGTTTTCCGAAAACTCAAATTCACCGGGTTTCTGCACTTCCCCATAAATGCGTACAAATCTTTTTTCACGCATACTTGAAATATCCTGAATTACAACCGAGTCTTCTCGCTGAAGCAATATATCGTTCTTTCCGTCAATAATATCAGATAGTATAAAGGACACAGTTTCAGGATTCAAATCTTTCATCCTGCGAATAATCAAACCTCTATCGTTATAAGCATCTTCTCTTAAACCATCTGCTTTTGTTATCAATTCTGATAATTTCATTCCCTTGTCTAAAGCATAAACACCAGGTTGATTGATGGCACCTGTAATATAGATTCGGTTCTCAAAACGATTCAGCAAGGAATCAGCAGAATAAATATCACCATTTTCCGGATAAAAAGACTTAAAATGTTTCTCATCTACGTCTTGTACTTTGCGTTGAGTATCTGTCATTCGAATCACAGAAATTCTGGATTGTAAGGCGTCATCCCTAAAACCACCTACATAACGGAGCATGTCAGTCAGGTTTTCATTTTGCTTGAGTTCATAAAATCCGAGACGCTTGAAAGCATCTTTTACTTCAACCCTGATATCATAAGTGGGAATATAAAGAATATCCTGGTCACGAAGCGAAATGTTATTCTTTACGTCCGAGTTGAGCAAAAAATCGTACACGTCTATCACCTTGATGATCTTATTGTCACGAATTACGCGGATATTACGAAAAGAACCATTTTCATTGGGACCACCACAAAGATAAAGAGCATTAAAAGCAGAAGCAGTAGCCGGCAAAGTATATGTACCAGGTGCTAAGGCCTCCCCCATCACATTTACTTTGATGGAACGCATTTCGGCAAGAGTGACATCAGCCCAGGTATTGGGGTTCGGTCCTCTCATCCCAAAATAAATATTCATCAAGCGGTTTTGTATTTTCGTACGAGCATCCGTAAATGTCATTCCATGTATTTGAATCGCTCCTACACCTGGAATTTGGATGCTACCATTCTGATCAATTACCACATCATATTTCTTTTGGCTGGCTCCCCAAACATTCACTGTTAGCTCATCGCTTACACCAAGTATATAGTCTTTTGGGATGGGGATGTTTACTGAAGGCTCAAACGTTAAGTTTTCAGAATTGAATAACTGATAACCAAATATTTTTTTTGCTTTTTCTTTAGCAATGATCAATGCTTTCTTTGAAAGAACTTCTTTCTTTTTCATTCCCAGTTCTTCTTCTTCCCAATCATTTTTTGTGAGATCTTTAATGCCTTCATCGGAGGAAAACTTCATCTCCCTCATACGCTCTTTGAGTTGATCAATCTGTATATCGGTAGCTCCTTGTGTTTTTGCTAATGCAGATGCTTCATCGATGGATAAACCTTTTTCTTCCATTTTTTTAGCAACATCCCTAATTTGGCTATCACTCATTGATTTGACATCGATATTTTTAAAATCCTGAGCCGAGATTTGAACGGCGAAAATAAATAAGAGAATGAAGCTGGATATAAATCTGAATTTCTGCAACATAATGGACTATTTTATAAAAAAATAATTTATTGACTGAAAAACACTAAAATTCATCACTTCCATCTTTGATGGAAGCGACGATCAATAAAGCTTTCTCGGCTTGCACATAGGCCAAATCCGTATAAAACTTTAGTATAACGTTTAAACATTCAATAAATTGTGGATTAAGGGTGCTTGTTTTTTTATTATTTTTTAATTTTTGAGCGACAAATATACAAAAACCATTGTTAATTGAACATATAGTCAACCCACATTAATCTGATTTTCCACCACTGGATGGTCGTAGATTTCAAACGGAGAATTCTTGCTTTTATATTCCGGTACCAATTCCTTCATTTCTCTGATCATATCCGGAATGTCTACGAAATAAGCTCTTTCAACAATATTTTTTATACTCTTGGATACTTCCTGAAACTCATATTGTCGTACGGTGGCAATCGTAATTTTCTCATGTTCTGTAGGCACAGTATTTTCCTTAACGTTCAACAGTTCTTCATACAACTTTTCGCCAGGTCTAAGACCGGAGAATACAATCTTGATATCGACATCGGGCACTAAACCGGCCATTTCAATCATCCGTTTAGCTAAATCTAAAATTTTAACAGGCTCGCCCATATCAAAAACGTAGATTTCACCTGTCTTACCAAAAGAAGCAGCTTCCAAAACCAGTCGACAGGCTTCAGGTATCGTCATAAAATAACGGATAATATCCTTATGCGTCACAGTCACAGGACCACCACGCTCTATTTGTTCCTTAAAATACGGAATAACAGATCCATTCGATCCCAACACATTCCCAAAACGTGTTGTCACAAAACGAATCGGATTTCCCTGACGGGCACATTCACCAGCAAAGGTTTGCACATAAATCTCAGCAATTCGTTTGGTTGCACCCATTACATTGGTAGGATTAACAGCCTTATCTGTAGAAATCATCACAAAACTTTCCACGCCATATTGAGCAGAGAAATTGCTCACATTTTGAGTACCCAAAACATTCACTGATATAGCTTCACAAGGATTTATTTCCATCATCGGAACATGCTTATAGGCAGCAGCATGGTAAACAACCTGAGGATTGAATTTCTGAAAAACATAGTCCACCCTATTGGAACTACGCACATCCCCCATAATCAGATCAAACGTCAAATCCGGAAAAGTCCTTTCCAATTCCAATTTCAAGTTATGCAAAGGTGTTTCAGCTGCATCAAACAAAACCAATCTGGCAGGTCTGAATTTAGCCAATTGGCGCACCAACTCACTACCGATGGAGCCTGCTGCTCCAGTTACCAAAATAACTTTGCCTGTTACTTTTCCACTAATACGTTCCAAGTCAATCTTTATCTCATCCCTACCCAATAAATCCTCAAACTGTATAGGTTTCATACTAAAATTCTTACCGGCATTGTTTGCACCTTCAAAAGGTGGAGAAACCATCACTGAAATGCCTTTTTCCAGACAAGTCGTTACAAATAGATGCTCATCCTGGGCTATTTTATAATTGGGAAATAGAATGGTAGAAATCTCATTCTTATGCATAAACCAATTAAAATTATCCATTGACAAGTTGTACACTCTAAGATCCAGTATCCTGGCCTTACTTTTTATCTTGTCAGTGACCAGAAAACCTTTTACCTCATGTTGGCTGGCCGGACTGTTGTTCAACCACTGAGCCAAAGCAATACTGTGATGACCAATTCCCCAAACAAGGGTCTTTTCGCTATGCTTACCGGTATAACTGACCGAATAATAATATAGAATCACAATCAATAATCGCATGATCATCAGGAAAGTCAAGCTGAATATCAACATGTTCAGCACCAGGTACAATCCCAAACGAATATCCCAGTTGTAAAAGCTGATTGTCAGGTAAAATGCTATGCTCGAGCAAAATAATGCCACAAAAACACGCCATAATTCCAGAAAATTCGTATGTCTGATAAGCCCCCTGTATGTTTTCAATATATAAAAGGCTATACTGTTATAAATTAAAAAAACAAAACACCAAAGACGAGCATTCTCAATCGAATAAACTGTATCCACCAAGGACCTGATATAAACTGCAGCCCAATAAGAATCTGCACACAATATCAAATCTATCATAAAGACAATCCATCTGTTAACAAAGGACATGCCCATTATTTTCTTAAAATTCCGTCGTAAAAAGTTACGTACTTTATTCATAACAATAATATTTTTCGGCTTGCAAAGGTAAACAAAATACAAATAATTTGATCCAATTTATCATATTTAAAACAGTCGTTTTTTGTACTTTTGCAGGATAAATGATACACTAATATAACAAAATGACCATGAATTACGATATTGCCATCATTGGGGGAGGTCCTGCCGGCTACAATGCAGCCGAAAAGGCAGTAGCCATTGGTTTTAAAACCATACTTTTCGAGAAAAATCAACTAGGCGGAGTTTGTCTCAACGAGGGCTGCATTCCCACCAAAACCCTTCTCTATTCAGCCAAAATCCTGGACAACGCCAAGACTGCCTCTAAATATGGTATTCTGGTGGAAGGCTCCCCCACTTTCGACCTCAGTAAAATCATTGCCCGAAAGAATAAAACCGTTAAAAAACTGACAGCAGGAGTTAAAATGAAACTGACCAACCAAGGAGTCATCCTAATACCAAACGAAGCCACCATTCAGGGACAAAAAGCCGGAAACATCCTCCTTTCATCCGGTGAAGAAATCTATCAAACGAAATTTCTTTTGCTCTGCACCGGCTCTGAAACAGTTATTCCCCCAATACCCGGATTATTTGATATTGACTATTGGACCTCCAAAGAAGCTCTGGAAGTCCATGATCTGCCACAGTCACTGGCCATCATAGGTGGAGGCGTCATAGGTATGGAATTTGCATCCTTCTTCAACAGCTTAGGAGTCAAAGTCTCCGTCATCGAAATGATGCCTGAAATATTGGGAACAATGGATAAAGAAATCTCCGCTTTGCTCAGATCCGAATACACTAAAAAAGGCATCACCTTCTATCTGGATACTAAAGTCACAGCCGTAAACGACCATCAGGTCACGGTTGAAAAAGCCGGGCAAAGTACCTCCATCGAAACCGTTAAAATACTGGTCAGTGTAGGACGAAGAGCTATTTATAAAGAACTCGGTCTTGAAAAACTGAACATTGAATGCTTAAGGAACGGAGTCAAGGTAAATGAATTTATGCAAACCAGTCATCCACAAGTATATGCCTTCGGTGACATCACAGGTCATTCCATGCTCGCACATACGGCCATTCGTGAAGGAGAAGTGGCTATCAACCACCTCGCCGGAACAAAGGACAGTATAAACTACCAAACCATACCAGGTGTGGTTTATACAAACCCGGAAGTTGCAAGTGTAGGTAAAACAGAAGAAGAGCTCATAGCCAGTAACACCAAATACCACGTCTATAAGCTGCCTATGACCTTCTCAGGCCGTTTTATGGCAGAGAACGAACTATTCAATGGTTTATTCAAGCTCATCACCAACGAAGAAGATCAAATCATCGGATGCCACATATTGGGAAATCCCGCTTCTGAGCTCATCGTCATTGCGGGTATAGCCATAGAAAAAGGTTATACGCTGGATACCTTTAAGAAAATTGTATTTCCCCACCCTACTGTAGGGGAACTCTTTCATGAAAGCTTATACCTGTAAATAAAAAGAATCCCGGTACTATCACTATTTCATGCAGAAAGCGTGATAATATACACGCAATACGCACATAATACGTGTTTTTATGAAAATGTTTCGATTATGTGGCCACTTTCAATTTTGATAAAACAGAAGAGCTGGCAGGTGTATTCGAAAAGACCAAAGATATACAGCGAATTCTCAAAGAGCTTACTTTGTTCACTAATGTACCTATTGAACCGGGGAAGACACTTCTTATTTTTGATGAGATACAGGCTTGTGAAGGTGCACTCAATAGCCTGAAATACTTTTGCGAAGATGCTCCTCAATACCACATTATTGCAGCAGGTTCGTTATTAGGAGTAGCAATACAGAAGAAAAAAATGTCGGTTCCGGTAGGTAAAGTGCAAATAATCCAAACGCACCCTGTTACATTCAGAGAGTTTCTACGCGCTTCCGATTATCAAACATACTCGTATGTGAACAGCATGGAACAAATCGAACCATTACCCGAAATCATCCTCCATATATTAGAAGTAGAATATAAACGCTACCTCGTTTGTGGAGGTATGCCTGAAGCGGTATCAGCTTTGCTCGGGAATAAAGGAATGCAAACGGTGGAAGATGTTTTGCAAAATATCTTAGACCTATACACGTTTGATTTTTCAAAGTATGCTGCTCCGGTTGATATCCCACGAATCAATAGTTTATGGCGCTCCTTACCTTCTCAATTAGCTAAAGAAAATCGGAAATTTATCTATAATGTGATTAAGTCCGGTGCCCGTGCCCGTGAATATGAGGATGCATTGCTTTGGTTGGAAGAAGCAGGATTGATTTATCGCGTTTTCAATGTTTCCAAGCCGGGCATTCCATTAAGTGCCTATCAAGATCTTTCTGCCTTCAAAGTGTACGCTTTCGACTGTGGTTTATTGAGACGTTTGGCCAAACTCTCACCCGAAGTTATTCTATCAGGCAATGCCGGATATATTGAGTTCAAAGGAGCTTTAGCCGAAAATGCCATTTTGCAGGCACTCGTTCCTCAAACGGATGGATTGCCCTATTATTGGAGTTCTCAGAACAGAGCCGAAGTCGATTTTCTCCTGCAACAGGGGGCAATTGTTATTCCTGTGGAGGTAAAGGCCGAAAATCGAATCAGTGGAAAAAGTCTGTCCGTTTATACGTCCAAATTTGAGCCTTCACTAAAAATACGCTACTCAATGAACAACCTGAAAAAAAACGATGGATTGCTAAGTCTACCCTCCTTTCTTGCCGATTGGACATACAAAATAACACGGTGGATCATACAGTAGCAGTAATTACGCTTTAAGGCGTTACGCTTCTAAGCGTAATTTTCAATGTATCGTCTAAAAAACGGATCGCTTATAAAATAGCTATTTCTTCAATTAACAACAATGCATTTTCCCGGTCAATAGTTATTCCGGAAGTGCTAAATTGACGATGTAAATAACTGATCGATTCTTCTCTTTGTAGTTTATTCAACTGAATATGTGAAGCTGAATTGTAAAAAGCCCACTTCTTATTATTAAACATATCGTTTAATAAATGCGTACGACTCCCCAAAAACAAATAGTTTACGTTTTCTGTAGATTTTACTTGAAACTGAAATTTACAAATTATTTAACCTTGTCAGCTTTTTTTCATTATCATTTGCTATCATGGGCATTAACTCCGACTTCGAGAATATATGGCCAAGAAAGTACAGAATAATGCCGGAACACAACAACAATCGGAAGTTATACAAGATAGGATCTTACAGATTGGGAACGTTTGTGGTTAAGCATGCAAAAAAAAATAAATGAACAACGAAAAAATAAAAAAATTCCTGGAAGATGACGATGTCTTTTTTTGAATGAGCGAACGTTTTAATATGTGAAATATGTAACTCTTATATAACATTATATAAAAGTAGGATTAACCAAGGTATCTACCTTTGTCTCAATAAATAAGAAGATCTATTTACTGAATAACTCCCAAGGAGTCGTCCGTAACATGAAAATCCGATTTTAAAAAAAAACGAACTTAAAAACAAAAAAAATGATGAGATCTTTTTTACTAAGCTTAACGTTTATGACTGTGGCGGTTGGTTATACCACCGCTCAGGAAGTCATTACAACGGTTCCTGCGCAAGAACTTGTAACAATCGACCCTGCGCAAATAGCAATTGTCAACACTCCGTCTCCTTGTGATTTCACTCCTGTATCACACTGGTCATTTGGAATTAAGGGTGGTGGAAACTATTTTCGTGTAGCTCCCGGAGCTCTGACACGTACTTATCAAATGCATTTTATCGGTGGAGGTACGCTGGAATACACCATCAACCCTCTTGTCGGTCTTGGTTTAGAATACATGTACAATCCTTATGGGCATTCTTATCAATTAAATGCTACTCAAACAGGAGAATTAGAAGGCCGTACACACGATGCAGTCATGTATGCCTCAATAAATCTGGCAAACTTATTAATTCCTTACAGAACAGATTGCTGGAGTAAATTGAATATTTACGGAGATGCCGGTGCAGGTATTGGTTTCTACCAGTTTAAATTGTCGGATGCCAATGACAATTTAATTGTCGATTCACGTGATTTTGGTGATGGTGTCCCGGAAACTGTAATGGCAAAAGTCGGTTTAAATCTGGAATATAATATAAGCAGAACAATTGCCTTGGGCGGAGAAGTTCAATATCGTTATTACGATAGAGCAAATCTTGGTGGTTATACGATATCAAAAGGCAATAGTGAAGCATTAACTGCAACCATCGGCCTACGATTCAAACTTGGTGCTACCGGCAACAAACAACATGCCCGCAATATCAGTATGTGCGAATATTATCCCAAACCAGCTCCGGTTATCATTGAAAAAATCGTGAAAGACAATACCATCGAAACACTAAAAAGATTGGATGCACTGGAAGCCAAGAATGATTCGCTTAACGCAAAAATAAACAGAATCAATGACAATAGAATTGTTATTTTGGCCAAAGATTCAGCTGAAGAGATCACCTCTTTCCCAAATATAGAATTTGAATTTGCTTCAGATAGAATTACAGAAGATTCCTATTCAAGCTTAGATCAAATTGCTGTTCTTTTAAAAGACAACACCAGTTCAGTCAGACTAAATGTAGCCGGTTATACCGATTATATCGGAACCGAGGAATATAATCAAACACTGTCCGTAAAAAGAGCAAACGCAGTAAAAACGTATATGTTGAAAAAGGGAGTTCCTGCTTCAAGTATTGATATTATCGGTTATGGAGAAGAACGCCCCATTGCAACAAACGAATCAGATGCAGGTCGTCAAAAAAATCGTCGTGTTGAGTTCGAAGTAACGAAGTAAAACATAATAACAGATATTCTGCTTTTCAATGAAATAAATCAACAATAGTCACATAAAAACTGATGTATCTCATTGGTATGTAAATTACAACTGAAAAGTGATGAAGAATCTGCTATTTATTCATTATATTCATTGATAATGCAACATAGTAACGTCCAGATGGAGTCGTGAAATTGTCACTACTCTTGATGGACGTTATTTGATTGAAGAATTCTTTCTTTTGAGAGATCCAATACGATGTCATCCCTTTAGGGATATTATCCCTTCATATAATCATCTCACTTTGTTCGCTTTTTTTCATTATGTAAAAGCACTATTGAAGTGGAAGAATAACACCCAGCGTAGTCGCAATTTCACTACTCAGCATTTTTGCATTACTTCCGGTAACATATACCCTATAGCCCTGATCAGCAAGACGACGCGCAAGCTTTTCCCAATACTCTACAATCTGAATCTCATCCAAACATTTCTTCATAACAAACCTTGATCAAATCCAAATCAAAATTTTAATCAAATCTTTCTCCATTTCAAATCATCGATTATATTCGACAAATATGGACTATTTTATCTAATATGCAAGATAAATTATTAAAAATAGTACAACGAAATTAACACTCATTTATATGCTGGTCTGCCTGTCAATGAGTTAAAAAATAAACGTGTTGAATATTGCGGATTATCGATGATAGAATGGGCGTAGGAGATTTGAATTTCAACTGCCATTGAAGATGGACGGTTACGGAGTGATTGAGATCATCCAGAAATGGATACATTCAGCGTACCCTAATTAAGTAAAAAATATAGTAATAAAAATGAAAGAAGCAACCGGACTGATTTTAATCCGGTCGCTTCTATCACTGAACTTTTAGTTGTTAATTACTTTTAATGTTGAAACAGCATTACTTTTTTCAACAATGCTAACTAAATAAACACCTTTTGATGGGAGTTTAATAACTGCATCATCTGCAACAGATTGAAGTTGTGCCACCAATGCTCCGCTAAAGTTATAAACTTTCACAGTAGCATCTTTTACTCCATTAATGTGTAATTCACTATCAATAATATAAGCGTTAAAGTTATTCGTTTTATTATTGACATTAGAGACTGATGTAATAATATCAATTCCTACACCTCTTAAAGTTGGAAAATTATTGGCGTTGATCTTCCATATAGTTGTAAAATCCCAGCTTAAATCAGTGTAAGTGTTTTGTAATTGTAAATCACTTAATGATTTTGTTGCTAGAGGGTCTAAAACAGTACCACCATTAACAGCAATGGTGAGAGGATCGATAACCATATCAGAACGGTAAAAACAATCCGTAATAGTTGCGGCATTTCTGGCAACAAACGGGTGAGTTGTACCACCAACTATACTGGTTGCAGCTGAGACAGAATTAATAAGACTTACACTGCCATCTTCTGTAATTGAAACAAGTCCACCTGCATTATTTGTCCAACCTGTTGTTGGTGCTAATACTGTTCCTGCAAAATAACAGTTTGTCATCGTCAAGCTGCTTACTGCACCTGCAAGTCCACCAGCTTGTGAACTTCTTGTTGAAACATCAGCATTTGCATAACAATTAGTTATAGTTGTCAGTGTTCCTCCGGTTGTACCACCTATGATCGCTCCAACATGGTCATTCCCTTCAATTCTTCCGGTTACAAAATCCTGAGAAACAGTTGTTCCACTTGCTTTACCAATTAATCCACCTACATCAGAACTTCCTATTACACTGACTTGTGTCAAAGCCAGCTTCTTAACATTTGCATTGGATGTTACACCAAAAAGTCCTAAACGACTTGACCCTGACTGATTTATTTTCAAATTGGAGATGGTAAAACCTGCTCCATCAAATATACCCGTAAAAGGCGCTGCATCTGTACCAATAGGTGCCCAATCGGCTATTGATGAAAGATCCAAATCATTCTTGAGAATATAATTTCGTGCAAGATTATTTTTTATGTTCACCAAATCGTCAACTGTACTAATTTCTAATGTTGCATTGGGATCAAATACTTCTATTGCAAATGTAAGATCAGCTTGTGCTAAAGCGGCACTGGCTGCTGAGGAAATAGTCACATTTACCGTTCCTGCTGCACTGCCGGTAAAGGTATAACCCAAACCAGAAGGTGTTGAAGTAAAAAAGGTATTAGTTGGAATAGTGAATGATACTGCCTGTCCCAAAGAACCATATCCTTTTACAGTTGTAGCATTTCCAATGCTTATAGTCTTTTTATCAGTTGTCACACCAAGAATCGAAGCTGTAACAGGTGCAGTTTGCCATCTGAGTATTGGATAAATTTTACCCTCATCGGCAACTGTCCATACCGTTGTCATATCCCATCCCAATGTTGTACCATAAAAAGCGGCAGTCTGAGCATCTGCTTTTGTTACATTTGCTCCGTGAAGTTTTGTGGTTGCAATGTTTGCATCATCAATAGGCATTAGCGCCAATGATGTTACATTATTTCCTTTTAAGAACTCATCCAGACCATAATTATTTGTTAAAGTAGGATTCTGTCCGTTAAAACTTCCAACAATACGTCCAATTGCTCCTCCAATGATAAAAGGAGACAAACATACACTATTAGAAATTGTTGTAGCACCTTCTAGTAAACTGATAAAACCACCAGTATTTGAATTACTTGTAATTACCAAACCTGAGAAGAAACATTTATCGATGGTTGCGTTATTATCAACACCGACAAATCCGCCAGCTTGTGAAGAACGCGAAACCACATTCGCCGTTGAATAACAATTGCGAATAACAGAACCTGAATTCAAATTGCCTACAAACGCACCAACGTGGTCACTACCTTCTATATAACTATTCGTTACATAACATTCTGTGATCGTTGTATTGTTTGCATTTCCTACCAAACCGGACACATCCGAATTTCCAACAAACCGTGCATTTTCAATACCCAATTTGGTAATAATTGCTCCACTCAAAGTGGTAGAAAAAAGTCCTATTGTATTCGTTGTTGAATTGAAAGTCAATCCTTTAATAATATGACCGTTTCCATTCAGGGTGCCGCTAAATCCTGCTATTGGAGCCCATGGTGCAATGGAAGACACGTCAATATCATTCATAAGAATATATTTACGTGCGGGATTACTTTTGATATTCACAAGATCAGCAGGAGTTGTAATCTGAATTTCAACAGCAGGATCATAAACTTCCAGGTTGAACGATAGACTTGCTGCTGTCAGATAAGATTGTGAAGCTGATACTGCAGTTACAGTTTCTGTTCCTGCAAGGGCAGCTGTGTAGGTTATTATGTTACCAGTTGTTACTGAGGTAAAAAACGTTGTTGCAGGGTTAGATATGCTTACTGCCTGACCAATCGATCCAAAAGGAATTGCTGAATAGGTAGCTCCCAGAGCAATACTTTTTTTAGAAGTCGAAAGACCAAGAATAGAAGCAGTAATTGGACTTTGTTGCCATTTAAGCGTAGGATAGATTTGTCCTTCACCAAGCATAATCCATGTATTGGTCATATCCCAACCTAAAGTTGTACCGTAAAATGCAGCTGTCAGAGCATCTGCTTTTGTTACATTTGCTCCGTGTAATTTATCAGTACCAACATTTGCATCCGTAGGAGCTATCACAGACAATGAAGATGGATTGCCTCCTTTTAATAATGCATCCAACGCAAAGTTATTAGTAAGTACATTTGGTTTACCATTTGGATTTGCCAAAATACGACAAACGGTGCCACCAAAAATATAAGGTGTTAAAACGACACTGTTCTTAATCACATTTACTGTTCCACCGTCAATCAGTGGAGCTATTCCTCCAACATTCGAACCTCCGTTAGTAGTATAAACCAGACCTGAGAAGTAACAGTTTTCTACAGTTCCATCCAACAAAAGACCGGCTATACCGGCAACCTGATACGACCTCGAAGCAACTACTGCCGTAGCATACGAGTTTTTGATTAAACTGGTTGCTTTCAAAGCTCCTGTTATTCCACCCACATGGTCACGTCCTTCAATATAACTGTTGGCTACATAACACTCGGTGATGGTTGCTCCAGTGGCTACACCAACGATGCCACCCACATCGGCATTTCCAACAAAGTTTGCATTTTCGATTCCTAATTTAGTAATAGTAGCACCTGCATTGGTCGATGCAAAAAGACCAACTGAATTTGTGTTGGCATTACTAAATGAAAGTCCGTAAATAACGTGACCGTTTCCATTTAAAGTTCCGCTAAAACCTGAAATAGGTGTCCAGCCACTGGTCATTGTAATATCAGCAGTGAGTCTGTAAGAATCTGCCGTATTTAAAGCAATGTCTCTTAATCCCTGCTCTGTCGAAATATCTGTTTGAGCAAGTGCCTTCGTTGAGAAGCCACACATTAACACTACAGACAAAACAAGAAATGTTTGTCGGAATAAATAAGGAAGTGAAGTGAATTTTTTCATGATTGTTACTAGATTAGTTAAGTAAATTATTTATTAAGTGTGTTTTTTTAAAGCTCTAAGATAAATGATAATTTTGCAATTGTCAAAATAGTTGCATCTTTTTTTTATAACCAAGGTCAATTAAAACCCTTATACGGCATATTGCCGAGTATTACGACTTATTTTTTAATAATCTTCTTCACAACACTACTTCCATTATTAAAATGCACTTTCAATAAGTAAATAGCAGGTGCTAATGGCTCAATATGGATGGTATTTGAAGAAACATTATTTTC